>FUFK010039544.1_pt1 | contig 411974 bp, 438 predicted proteins | sample 1021851 | NCBI WGS metagenome assembly FUFK01 (sample SAMEA51879418, study PRJEB19060) | metagenome | reverse complement strand
ATATAAAGTATTTTCAAAGATAATTAAGTCCTTAAAAAGCTTAAAATCAGCATTTATCATAACTGGTTCAATTGTTTCGTGATTAATTTCTTCAACTAAGCATTCTGGAGATTCGTTTAGGCCTATATTTGAATATCTACCATTTGTAAACTTTTCTATATTCCAATTCTGGGCAATATAATGCTTTCCTTTTGTTTGAATACCTCCTACCCATCTCCAAGATAAAGTGTTAGATGCAGGATCTCCATCAAATAAATATTTTAGAAACAACCCTGCTCCTAGCTGCCAAGGTAGCTTTAGTGTAAAAATCCATATGCTAGCAAATATCATTCTAGTGTGATTATGAAGATAGCCTGTTTCTTTAAGTTCTGAAACCCAATCATTCATACACTCAATACTAGATTCTGAGTTTATTACCCTATTATAGGTTTCATCATTTTTATACTTACTAATTAGAGAATTAAAATCGTTCACATAAGAAGTCCAAACAGTAGGTCTTCTCTCTAACCATCCCTTCCAGTAAGTTCTCCACAAAACTTCTTGAATAAACTTTTCTACTTTTGAATAAGAGTATTTATTAAGNGCTTTCTTGATAATTTCACTTTCAGATAGAACACCATGNGNAATNTATGGAGATAAACATGANGTATTNGATCTATTNTCNGGNCCATAATCANAATTTCTTTTAGTNGAATAATTACTAAGAGATTCCTCAATAAATNNNTCCAGTTTTTCCANTGCTGCTTCTCTNGTAGGAGTAAAAATCATAATACATTTATAAATTACCAGTTATGATAAAAAATATGTTGAAAGCAATTTTATATTCNTTTTTTNTAATNGTTACTGGCTTATTTAGCAGTTCANCATCAAAGGCATATACTCTNAATGCATANGACTTTAANTTCAAAGATATTGAGGGAAATGAGCTTAAAATGTCAGATTTTAAAGGGAAAGTTGTACTTATCACGAATGTCGCTAGTAAATGTGGTTTTACAAAGCAATACACTGGTCTTCAAGCACTTTGGGACAAGTACCAGTCTAAAGATTTCATATTATTAGGCATTCCATCAAATGATTTTTACCAAGAATATAAATCTGAAAAAGAGGTAAAAAACTTCTGTGAATTAACCTTTGGTGTTAACTTCCCAATGACTTCAATTACAAAAGTAAGAGGTAAGGATGCTCATCCTTTCTATACTTGGGCAAAAACTTCTTACGGTAACAAGACAATTCCTAAATGGAATTTTTATAAATTATTAATTAATAAAGATGGAAAAATTGTTGGTACCTACTCTTCTATGGTAAGCCCTACTAGTGATGAACTTGTAAATGATATTGAGAAATATTTAAATTAATCAGAATCTGATTCAACATCAATTTCATTTTTACTTGGCTCTAAATATTGTCTCATTTCAATATCAAAACCTCTTAATAAATTGTCACTTAATCTTTCTAGGGTTGCATCTCTTTTAGCAAAATTCTTCTGTGAATCTTTTTTCTCTTTCTCTAATTGAGCATTTTGCTCTGCAATAGAATCCATTATGGTTTGAATTCTGTTTCTAAATTTTTCAGATGAAACATATGCATATAGTTGATCTTTTTTCTCCAGACTTCCTTCAAGCTTTTGTTGGTTCTTTAAAATTGTATCAATTAGAGTTATTTTAGTTCTTAATATTGGAACGAAAGCTGAAAAATGTACTATTGAAACCCTAGAATTGACTTCATGATAAGCTTTGCCTTTTGCAATTGTAGGCATTTGATTTGCTACTACTATTACTCCATGGTTTGCTTTTGAAAATTCGATATCATCTTTAATTTTATCTATAAAATCACTCTTAAACTGTTTAACACTTTTAGCCTCGACAATTAACTTCCCACCTATAGGAGTCTCCATTATTAAGTCGGCTCCAGATTTACCTTTTGGAACATCGTAAATTGGATAACCAGGAAATTCATTTTGCATTGAATCTTTTACAATGTCTTCAAAACTTTCACCTTGAAGTTCTACATCGGCTCCTGATCCTTTTTGAAGCTCAGATAATTTATCATTTAGTCTTTTTTCTTTTATCTCAGCAGCTTGCCTAATTTGCTCAATTTCAAGATTCTTTTTTTCAAGTTCCGATTCAATTTTAATTCTTGATTGCTCTTCTATAGATTTTTTATATAAATCTTGTTGATCTTGAAGGAGCTTTTCTTTTAACTCATAATTTGACTTCATCTCTATTATTTTTGCTTTATCTTCAGCAAGGGTTTGTTTCATTTTTCTTTCAATTGAACTTTTATATTCTTTTTTTTGGTCTTCAAAATTTTTTTTCTCTTGTTCATAATCAGATAATTTTTGTTTAAGAGAAGATTGTGTTTTTAAAAACTCATCTTCTTTTAAAGAGAAGTTCTTCTTTTGTTCTTCTTCAATTCTGGCAATTTCATTTTTTAATTTTTCATTAAGTTCTTTTTCAATATCAATATTTGCAGCCTTTCTNAGTTCTTCATTGGAAATACTTTCAGATAATGAAAAAGATTCACCACATTTTGGACATTTAATATTTGAACTCATACAATAATCATTATAGTAAAATTTAGCTAATTACACCAATTTTTAACTTTCTTTCCTCCATTGTATAAAACATAAAAATCTTTATCTTTTAAATATTCTAGATAATTTTTATTNTCAATATANAGGTCTGCTACTACCCTTCCCCCATATTTACCCCATTCAAAATCTTTTAGATATAAAACAGTAGAGTTTTCTATAAGATCATTTACAAAATCCTTAGCTTTTAGGGCTAACTCCTTTTCATTCTCACATTTTCCTTTGATTTCTGGTGTATCTATTCCTCTTATTCTAACTTTAATCTTTTTTATTGAATCTGGGACACCTAACATAATGGCATTACAAGTATCACCATCATAGCAAAAATAACCGTTCCTTTTTTCAATTTTTATATTTTGAGTATGAGATAAAGCATCACTTGTAATTAAAAGCATCAATAAGATACAAAAGATTAATTTCATAATTTACTCTCCCTAATCCTTAACCTTCTTATGTCCCTTTTTAGTATCAATCTTTTTAGCTTTTCTTAAAGTAACTCTTGAAGATTCCTCTTCATCATAACAATACATATCTAATATATTCATTAACTCTTTAGAATATGCTTTTTTCTTTAATTTTGGATTAACTGAAATAGCATTCAGGGTGGCAATTTCCTCCCAAAACCCTTTTTCTTTTAGTTCATCTATCATAATTTGTCTCATAGAATCTTGAGAGTCAGGAACCTTTGGAACTTTTTCAATATTTACAACAACCTCAGAATCTGTTTCTGCTCCAGGGATCACATATCTTCCTTCCTCATCATCTTTAAGAAAAAATTTTTTATTATCTATGAATTTTTTCTTTATTTCTTCGATTTCCTTATCTATATCCTTAGCTTTTTTCTTAAGAACAACAAGCTGATCAGCTAAATTTGCAGCATCTTTAATATCTAAATCATCTGGAGACTCTTTTAATTTGTAAATTGATGAAAATTCTGGGCAAATCTTCCTAAAACCGCATGATTTACAGTTATAGTTTGGTGTTTGAAAGAATTTCTTTTCATTTTTTATAAGGTTTATTGAGTCTATATAGTGATTTTCTGNATCNNTTAAGTCATCTTNNGTAACTNATTTATTAATNATTTTCCCAGGAAAAGGATATATTAGTTTTANATTTATAGCCTTAACATCCTTAAATCTTTCTTGTTTTTTCATTCCTANNGCATATAAATATAATTGTTTAAAGGTTTTTTCAAGATAAATATTATTCGGAGCTTGCCTTGATGTTTTATAGTCTATTATAGTCAATACATCATCTTTTAAGTCATATCTGTCTATAAATCCTCTGAATTTAATTACATTCCCATCAGAATCAGTAATTTCAGGCTCTACTATCTCTTCAGTTTTACAAGATTCAAAGCTTGTCTCAACTCCTGTAATATAAAACTTTTCNTAATATCTATTAATACAGTCCCAAGCATATTTTTTATAAACTTCAGGATCATCAATATCTTCATAATAAACAATTTCTTTATTTCTTTTANTTTCAAGGTCAAGTTTCTTATTCCACTCAAACTCGAAAGACTCTTTAATTTCATTTAAAGGAAGAATTCCTTTTAAGTAAAAGTCCTTATACATTAATTCAAGNATTGAATGAAAGACTGAACCTACNATTATACTTATAGATACAAACTCTTCTTTATTACCTTTTTCAATATATTTAAATTTGTAAAGTTTTGCACAAGTTAAAAATGCATTAATTCTTGAATTTGACCATTTATTACTTTTTTTTCTATTCATATCTATAATCTATATTTATATTATAATTTGTTTAAATGGATATTTATATACTTTTATCAGTGATCATAGTTTGTGGAACAATATTGATTGTTTTACAAAAAAAGAACAATAATAACGAAATATCTGCTTTAAAAGATGCTCTTAAGAAAACACTAATAAAAATGGAAGAAGATAATAAAAATATAAAGCAGGGATATATAGATCAAAACAAAAATATTAAAGATGTTGTCCTTCAAGTAGTAAAAGAAAATACAGAATCACAAAAAGAAATTTTTGAAAAAGAATCCTCAAATCTAATAAACACAATCAATAAGCAATCTAAAGACTTTAATGACTATTTTACTAGAATTGATACTAGTATTTTGAATCTTGATTCAGTTACAAAAGATATGAAAACAGAAATTAATGACTTTTCAAAAATAATTGGAAATAGTTCAAGCCAATCTGGGAAATTCGGTGAATATCAATTAGAGAATTTATTTAAATTTCATAATTTACAAAAAGATATTGATTATATGACCCAAGTGTCGGTTAAAACAGATGGTGGAGATTACAGGCTTGATGCAGTCCTATTATCTCAAGAAAAATGTCTAATAATAGACTCCAAAGCAACTTCAAACATTGAAGTCATCAAAGAATTAAAAACTGAAGAAACTTCAAAAGACAGAATTGATCAAATCAAAAAAGAAATAAAAGATAAGGTAACTAATGAAGCTAATAAATTATCTAAAAAAGGCTATCACAATATTGTTTTAGACGAAAAGTATCATACTCCTGAATTTATAATAATGTTTGTCCCAAATGAGAATGTTTTTTTGATAGTAAAAGAGCTACTAAACAAAGAGACAAATATGATAGCAGAAGGAGTTATATTAGCTGGACCTGATAATCTAAATTTTATAATTTTAATGTGGAACTATATGAATGGGATTTTAAAGGTCCAAGACCAAATAGCCGATATTAGAGATGCGGCAACCCAAATTCATAACAGATTTGGAACAGCAGCTGAGCACTTTACTAGCCTTAGAAACTCATTAGAATCAAGTATTAATAATTGGAACAAGCTTGTATCAAGTGTAGATTCAAGACTTATTCCATCTGTAAAAAAACTTGAAGAAATGGGAATTAAATCCTCTAAGGATTTCAATGAAATTGGTCAAATTAAGGAATCACCTGATAATTTTAAAAAATTACCAAAAAATAATTAATTTTTTTATTTAGTACTAAAATTATCATGTAAATTATAATTATGAGATTTATTATTTTATTAGCATTTATAGGATTTAACTTATCAGTTCCTTTATTGATAGATAATAATAATTTCATTAATTCCAAAGATACTTCATCAACGATTAACCATAAAAATATGGTACATGAGCATAATTCACATAATCATGCTGAAACAAAAACTCCGTGTCAAGAAAGCTCTGACAGCTCTTGTACTGATCATGAATGTTGTATCATGTTTGTGGCTAAATCTCATGAAAATAACTCTTTAAAAGAAACTATAACGATGCATAAGTTTTTAGATAATTCTAAAATCTTAAGCTATCAACTCTCTGATATCTTTCGCCCTCCAATTATTTAATTTTTTGCATTAAATTTTTGGAGGTTAATTATTTTGTATAAATTGCTATTTTTAATAGTTTTTCTAATATCGTCTACGGTATATAGTAGGCCTGTTTCTTACACAGGCGGAACAACAGTTATGGGAATGAATAATGGTGACAGGATATCATCACATATTCATTATTCTCCCAAATACTTTTATTCTATAGGGTATCGATTCGAATATTGGAAAGATAAAGACTATATTAACCATTTTTTACAAGGTAATTACCTTTTAAAAAGATTTAATGAACCTACATCACAAGCAAACATATATATAAAATCTGGAGTTGGAACATCAACTTATTTGAAAGGTACAAAGGATTACAACAAATCCTATTTCATTGGTAGTTCTGCTGATTGGGAAACTCAAAGACTATATGCAAATTATGCTGTTAGATATACAGATGTTGATAAAATAGAAGATTTTTTATTACACTCTGGTGCTGCAGGATTTGCACCATATGTAGGAGATTACGGGGATTTACATACATGGATTCTCTATACCTTTAAATACAATAAAGATAAAAATGAAAACAAATTATCTCATGGTCCAAAATTAAGATTTTTTAAAAGTGTCAACTTGCTTGAGATTGGTTTAGATAATAACAAAGATTTAATTTTAAGTTTAATAATTAGATTTTAGGAGATTAATAATGAAAAAAAATATTTTATTAACTATAGCGATTTTACTTATTTTAAGTCCATATTCATTCTCTAGTAATGATAGTGAACATAGATTAAAAATGGACTATAAAGCATCTGTTGGTTCAGTTGATCCAAATGGGAAAATAATTAAGGTCAATGTAAATGGACTAGTTTGCGATTTTTGTGCAAGAGCTCTTGAGAAAGTATTTATGAAAGAGAATTCTGTTTCAGGACTGACAGTTAATCTTAAAGCAAAAGAAATTAGGATTTATACAAAAAAAGATATGAATCTTGAAGACAATATTATAAAAGAGAGAATTAAAGATTCGGGTTACATTGTTTCATCAATTGAGAGGCTTTAATGAAAAAAGAAAATAGATCACTCTTTGCTCAAATAATCGTACTTTTTACTAGTGCAAGCACGCTGGTTTGCTGTGCCCTACCCGCATTACTTGTTGCAATAGGCGCTACNGGTGTTCTTATAAGTCTATTTTCAAATATTCCCTTTTTAATAACAATAAGTGAAAATAAAGAAATTGTTTTCACAATAGCTGGATGCTTTTTATTCGTTTCATATTTACTGAATCGAAATGATGATGTCGAAAGTTGTGAAATTGACGAGAATCTTTCACTGTCTTGTAATAATCTTAAAAAAACTAATAAAAAAATTTTACTAGTTAGTTTGATTATTTATATAATTAGTCTTTTTTTTGCTTTTTTTGCACAATATTTTATTTAAAAAATGAGCTGTTTAAAAGATAATTTTAAACAGCTCATTAAGCTTAAATATAAAATTATATAATGTTACGAGTTAGATAGGCAGTCTTTAAGCCCCATGGATAAGTTATCTATTAGTTCAAAATAGAGATTTTTACCAGGAGTTAAATCAAAACCTATTGGATCTAGTTCGCCTTCTTTGGCTCCTGTATCAGTTATTACAGTTTGAACTATTCTAGATGGAAACTGTGGCTCTCTAAATAAACAGACAACATTATCTTTTTCAATTTTAGCTTTAATTTCTGTAATTCTTTTTGGTGTCGGTGAAATTTCAGGATTTAGTGCAATTGAACCAACAGAATTCAAAGAATTTTCATTTTCAAAATATTGATATGCATCATGAAAAACGATATATGGCTTATCTTTAATTGATGAAAGTTCATTTTTAATTTTTTTACCTTTTTCTTTTAATTTTTTAATAAATACTTTGGCATTAGCTTTGTAAATATTTTTTTTATCAGGATTAATCTTTGATAATTCTTTAACAAAGAATTTAGTAAGTTTAATTACATTTTTATTGCTTAGCCAAATGTGTGCATCATAATCACCATGATCATGATGATGGCCATCTCCATGATCTTCTTCTTCCCACACTCCCCCTTCTCTAATCGGAAGTAGTTTAAGACCAGCATTTCCGAGTACTTTAATTTTTTTTACATCCTCGTCTAGTGTTGCTAATGGTCTTTCGACAAATGTTTCTATAGATTCATCAATATATACGAAAATATCGGCATTATTAAGCTTTTTCATATCTGAAGGTTTAAGCTTAAAATCATGTGGTGATGCATTTGTATTTAAAAGCAAGTCTACATCTGAATCAACAATATTTAACAAAATTGAATGTATTGGCTTGATTGTTGTTACGATTTTTTTTTCAGATGCTATAGAAAAATGTGTTAAAGTAGTGAAAATAATTGTAAGTAATATAAATTGTTTTATCATAATAAATGTTATATTATAACATTGAGGATTTTATGTCAAACACAAGATGTGATAACCATGAAAAATGTATTTCTACTACAATTGATCAAGTAGAAAAAATATGCACTGAGAAAGGTCTTCGTTTTACAAAAATTAGAAAAGCGATACTTGAAATTATTTGGGAAAGTCATCAGCCAATCAAAGCATATGATATCTTATCAAAGATTTCCAACATAAATTACTCAGAAAAACCACCAACTGTATATAGAGCACTAGATTTCTTAATGGAAAACGGTTTTGTCCATAAAATAAATAGTTTAAATTCTTATGTTGGATGTAGTCATCCAAATAAACATAGTGATTGTTATTTTGTAATTTGTTCAATTTGCAATGAAGTTCAAGAATGCTGTGACTCAACTATAACTAAAACTATTAAAAAAGTTTTAAATAAAAATACTTTCAAACATGATCATATAGCACTAGAAGTAAATGGCCAATGTAATGACTGCTCTGATGTAAGTGATAAATAATGTTAATAAAAGCTAACAATATCTCTGTTGTTCGAGGAAATAAAAAAATACTTGAAGATATCAACCTATCAATTGACTCTAAGGATTTTATTACAATTTTGGGTCCAAACGGAGCAGGAAAATCAATGTTGCTCAAATGCTTACTTGGTTTTTTTAAACCTGATGAAGGCGAGATAATAAAATCTGATAATTTAAAAATTTCATATAGTCCACAAGATTTCATCATTGATAAATCAATACCAATCACTGCTCTTGATTTTATAATGTTAAATAAAAAGATAGAGAAAGATGCCATAATTAATCTTTCAAAAGATTTCTTTATTGAAGATCTGCTAAAAAAACAATTATCATATTTGTCTGGTGGAGAATTACAAAAANTTTTAATAACTAGATCATTGATAGACAATCCAGATTTACTTATTTTAGATGAGCCAACACAAAATCTTGATGTTTCTGGACAATTAAATTTTTATAAATTTTTAAATAAAATTTATGAAGAAAGAGATATTAGCATATTAATGGTATCTCATGATCTTCATATGGTTATTTCAACAACTAAAAAAGTAATCTGTCTTTCCAATCATATATGTTGTTCAGGTGAGCCCTCAAAAATTACACAAGATCCTGAATTCATAAATTTATTTGGTCATGATTTTGCAAATATGATGTCCCTATACAAACATGATTTTAATCACACTCATCATGAAGGTGATGAAAATGCTTGATGGTTTTATTATAAATGCTCTTATTGCAGGAATATGTGTTTCAATAATTGCTGGTGGTCTTGGATGTTTTGTAGTCTGGAAAAAAATGGCATATTTTGGAGACTCCTTATCACATTCTAGCTTACTTGGAATAGCTATTGGAATTTCACTAGGTCTAAATTTCACTATTGGAACTTTTATAACCTGTATAATTTTTGCCTCGCTTTTAACTTATCTTCAGAATAAAAATATATTATCCAATGATACTCTACTTGGTATTCTTGCTCATGCTGCCCTCTCTATTGGAATTATAGCTATAAGTATTTCAAATCAGTATGTAAATTTAGACGCTTATTTATTTGGAGATATTCTTACTGTTACAGAATCTGAAACATACTGGTTTATTAGTGCAGCAGTTATAGTTTTTATAATTCTTTATATAATCTGGGAAAAGCTAGTTTTAATGACAATTGATGAAAATATTGCGAAGTCTGAAGGTATTAATACATCATTAGTTCACTCAATTTTTTTAATATTATTGGTTATTTTTGTTGCCACCTGTGTAAAAGTGGTTGGAATACTACTTATTACATCAATGCTGATAATTCCAGCNGCTGCTTCAAGGCAAATAACAAATTCTCCTACTAAAATGGCTTTTGGATCTGGCTTAATAGCAATAGCTTCAGTTTTTATTGGAATATATTCTTCAATAATCTTTGATATTCCTACTGGCCCATCTATAATCGCCATTCTTACAATAATATTCATTCTAACTTTACCCCTAAAAAGAAAGAGCTAAATTTGCTTTAGCAAAATGTTATGTTATAACATTATATAATTTTTCAAAGGGAGAGGTATATAATGAAAAATATTGTAAAAATATTAGTGTTATTAATTGGTTTTGCGCTACCAATTGATGCATTATCTAAAGGGCATGAGCATGACGATCATGACCATTCCAGTCATGGTGGTGGAGATAGTGGATTTTATATACATTCAGGTATAAGAATTCATCTTGATAAAACTCTTGATGCGGCTGAAGAAGGTGAGCAAGTAGATGAGGCATCTACTCACTCACATTTTGAAATTGGATATAATTTTAATGAAAGTCTAACAATTATATCAGATATTAAAATCGAAGGTGGAGATCATGGACATTCACATGGTGAAGAAGAATCTGAGACACCTAAAGATAAATTTTTTGAGGAACATAAATCTATTGTTAATAAATTATATGTAAACCTTAAGACAGAAAATTTTGATCTATATGCAGGTAAATTTTCACCTGTTGTTGGTTTTGATTATCATAAATTTCCAGGTGCATATGGCTATCAAGAAATTGAAGGGTATGCCCTATTACAGAAAATGGGACTTGGAGCCAAGCTTGAAAGTGATTTCGGAGATGCTGGTACNCATACAATTAATGCATCAACATTCTTCGCAGATACAACTTCACTGAGCCATTCAAGAATTAATAATGATGGTAAATTAAGAAAATCTGATGGTGGAGTATCTAACACTGAAGACTTCTCATCATATTCAGTCTCACTCGGTGGTAAAAATTTCTTTTCGCTAGACAACAATTTTATTGATGGTTTCTCATATCAAATTGGTTATGCGAAACAAGGAAAAGGCACAGGTGATGCTGAAGATGAAAAGAGATATTCATTTGGTGTTGCTCATACATCTTATCTTAATGAAGGTGTAAAAATGACTTTAATTGCTGAGTATATGAATATTTCAAAACTAGGTGGTGAAAGTGGTCACGATAGAGCAACTACTACATATGGTCTTGGTTTTGAACATGGTAAGTTCACATTAGGTGGAACATTAACTTATAAGGATAATGATGCAGACGAAGAAGATGAAAATGTTGATGACAACATAAGACAAGTTTCGTTGGGTTATTATGTAGATGAAAACTTAAAAATTGACCTTGGATATAAAAGAAAGAAAGTTTCAAACGAAGTTTCTAAAATAGCTGGAATAACTATTAAATATGTATTTGATTGGCCTTCTGGTGGTCATCATGATCATCACGATCATTAAATTTTAGAAATACCTTATCTCCTAAACTTGGGCATCAAGACATCTTGGGTGCCCAAGTTTATTTTTTAACTACTAAATCCCTACTAATTTCACTAACATACTTACAGCCTGTTAAAATCATTGTCTCTATTAATTCTTTATTTAACAAAGCTTAAACTATGTGTCTTCTATGAATTTATTATTCTTTGAAAATAGTTTTTCCATCGCATGCAGCGCAATTGCATGGTTAAGAATAATGTCTTTACGAGTTTGTTGAGTGTGATCATCAGAAGACCGATATTCAGCAATCATCTCATCAAATGCACTTTGGTCAAATAATCCAACTTTTGCAATATTATCACGGGACAGATATTTTTCGATGAGCTGATTGATAGATTCAGTTTTTGCTTTGTCTGTATGTGCAGGCGGTGCCATAAAAGCAAACTTTTCTCGTTTATATAAAACTTCAGGCAGAACGTGTTGCATAGCTTCACGCAGCACCCACTTTTCAATACCATCACGGATGCGAACATGTGGCGGAAGATTAATCGCCATTTCAACTACATGATGATCCAAAAAAGCCGGACGTGATTCCAAAGAATTAGCCATATCGACACGGTCTCCACCCCAATTAAGAATCTGCCCCTCCAGCATGGTTTTTATCCAGCTATATTGGGCCTTGTCCAGCGGATGACGACCGTTTATTTTACTTTTATCTAAACTATAAGCAATCGCCGCGATTGGGTCATATTCTCCAAGCTTCTTTTTAAACGACTCACAGAGCAAAGACTTCACCTTTTCGTAAACCAAAATCCATGGCTGAATCCATGATGGTGTAAATCCCATTACCTCTTCAAATGCAGGATGAGATACATCTTTTTCTGCTAGCACCGAACCACTAAATACTTTGTTGGTATCTTTGAGCTTAGCATCCATCTGCTTACCCTGATAAGCTGAATCATGGAGGAACATGTCTCTTTTAAAGGCAGCATAACCTCCAAAAATTTCATCGGAACCTTCACCTGTAATAACCACTTTATATCCGCTGCTGGTCACATGCTTACTCATCAGCATTTTTGCTACACCAAGTGTATTATAGAAGGTTCGCTCTGAATGCCATACAGCTTTTTCAAAGTTTTCTCCGTATAAATCAGCTGCAAGTACAGGAAGGATATCCTGATCAGCACCACATTTTTCTGCCATTTCGGTGGCAATCGCCGCTTCATCATAACGCGCATCATCAAAACTGATGGTAAAGGCTTTGACTGGGGATTGTTGAATTGCTGAAGCCATTCCTAGTATTGAGCAGCTATCAATGCCACCAGAGAGATAGCAGGCCACTGGTACATCAGCTTCTAAACGCAATGTGATAGACTTGATAAGAGCTTCACGTACCGCTTCAATATGTTCTTCATCAGAGGCCTGAGTGTGCTGGCCATTCAGCGGAAAATCTACATCCCAATAGCAATGGTCTTTAACAATCAGCCCTTTATTACCCTTTTTAATAGTCATCATATGGCCTGGCTTGAGTGCATGGATATGTTCGTAGAGTGTATCACCCGGTACCATAACTTGCATCATCTGGTGCAATTGTGCTTTGGGTGAAACATCTCTTGGTATATTTGGATGAGCCAATAGAGCCTTGATTTCGGAAGCATAATAGACGGAATATTCAGAAATATGAAAAAAGAGCGGACGGATACCAAAACGGTCACGCACTAAAATCAGCTGCTCTTCTTGCTCATCATATATAGAAAAGGCAAACTCACCGCGCAGATGATCAACAAAATTCAGTCCATGTTTACGATAGAGTTTTAATGCAATCTCGCTATCAGATTTAGTAGTAAAATCAAACCCATCGGTTTTGAGCAAACCGCGAATGTGTTTATAATCATAAAACTCTCCATTCACGGTCAGAATTAACCCTGCTTGCTTGTCAAAAATGGGCTGGTTGCCCGTGTTCAAGTCAATGATGGATAGACGTGTATGTGCCATGGCAAGGCCATGCTCTGAATCAATATGAAAGCCCATACCATCCGGCCCACGATGAATAAGCTGTTCAGCCATTTGTTGAACATATTTTTCATTGCTTTGGTTAATATTATAAGGGCTCCATAGCCCTGCGATTCCACACATAATTTCCTATTCCTTTTTTAAGAGTTCTCTTGGTATTACATCCTTAAGTCTGTCAAATATGGCCATCAATAATGCCTGCCGAATAAATACCGCCCCATCTGCCTGATTGAAATAGAGATTGTGATCAGTATCATCTAAATTAGTATCCAGTTCTGCCCCACGTGCCAAGGGGTGGAGGATAACTGTATCTTTTTTTAATTTTGAATCAGCACTTAGTTTAAACTGAGCCCCTAGTTTTCGGTAACCATCACCAATATAAGCAATTGTGTTTTGATATATAATGTCTAAGTCCTTAACAACCTCTTGCAGGTTATAGCCTATTTCAATCGAAACTGGGCTGGCATCACAAAACTCTTGTACCTCTGGCCCCAGCGGATCTGCCATTTCAGAGATGATGGTGATTTTGCGAATATTGTTTTTGAATAATAATGCTAAAAGTAAAAAGCTTTTGACCGTACGCATATTTCCGGGGGTACCTACAATACCAATATGAAGGCGCTCATGCTCTCGCAAAGTATCATAAGCAAGTGAGGGCTTCCATTTGAGTAATGAATACCAATCTGCCAATGCTTGTGTAGGGTGTTCGTCTGAGCCATTACCGCCATTGATTAGAGGAATACGGAGATACTTACTCAACTCCTGAATTGCTTTTTGTTCAGTGTGGCGCACAACGATAATATCCGTATAGCTATTAAACATCTGACCAATATCCTGAAGTGATTCGCCCTTGGCTATACCGGTAGTTGCAGCATCGACGACACTTAATGTTCTGCCACCCAGATGTAGCATAGCACTTTCAAATGAAAGTCGTGTACGTGTGCTGGGTTCAAAAAATGCTGCTGCCAAAATTTTATCATTCAAAATATCGTTTGTTGAAAATCGCTTCAACTGTAAATATGCTGCGACCTTACAAAGTTCAACAAGCATATCAGAGGTAAAAAAATCAGAAGATAAAACAGAATTCTGAATCAGTGGTTGCAATATATTCAAATCAATAAAATTGTTATTTTTTATCAGGCCTTCTGGATCAGGGCATAGACCTAACATGCCGATTTTGTTCCCGGGCTCAATAATATGCTCTACTTTTGAGGCAGACTTAATTACCATAACTTTCCCCTTTTCATTTCTTTAACAAGGAAGTAAAGTAGCAGAGTGCTAGTAATAGCACACAAAGAAAGCGATAAATAAACTATTATGGCAATAAATGTGGATGAAAACATTAGAGTCCCTCCTCTCTTAAGTTGTTCCAATTGTACTTTGCAGGATAACAATATGCACAAAACAAAACACATACCATAGAAACAGCGGTGCCAACCAATGAAGCGACATACCATCCAATCTCAAAATAGGTTAAAAGCCCAACAGCACTGCCGAGTAACATACCGCTGATAGCACCATGGGAGGAAGCACGTTTCCAGTACAACCCCGTGACAATAGGCCATATCATGCTGCCTACCATTGGCCCTGCAAAAAATAATACAGTAGCAAGAGTGCCTATACGTGGTAGGCAGATAGCCCATGTTCCCAGCCCAAGCAGCAATGTGATAATTTGTGCAGCTTTTTTGAGTTGTTGAGCATTAGCTTTAGGTCTAAAGAGCTTCCGGTATACATCCTCCGCAATCAGATCTGATGTCGCGGCCAGCAAACTATCAATACTGGAAGCGAGGGAACAAAATACAATAATAAAAATAGCAATGGCTCCTACTTCACCAAGTATATTAGCCACCACTAGTGGGCCGACCATGTCCGGATTAGGAACTGCCACCCCTAGTGCACCAGAAGCCAATGCAATAAAACCGGCTGCAATCGGAATAGGCAACCAAATCAATCCACTAATAAAAAATGCCTTTTTGCCAATGCCCTCACGAAAGGCAAAAGCACGGCTCCACCATACATTATTATGAAAAACTTCACCCAACCCAAACAACAGGTTGTTAAAAACTGCCATAATGGCTGCCGGAAACATGACATCTAGTAAAGCAGGCTTATACAGNAAAAGATTGGTATGAATATCGTCAATGCTTACATTGCTTAAGACGGCAAACCCAACAACCACAATCCCAATAAGAATAATTAAACTTTGAATAAAGTCTGTGCCAATCACAGCGAATAAGCCCCCACGCATGGTATAAATCACGCATACTGCAAGAATCACACTCATACCATACATGTAGGGAATTCCAGATAGTGAATTAAGTAAAATACCTCCAGCCATCGCCATGCTTACCAACCATGTCAGACTGTAAAACAAAGTGAAGCATAAAAAGATACCCCAAGCGACCTTACCATAACGTAGCCTGATGAAATCCCCTGATGTATAACCATTAGGCATGAGTTTGTGTATACGCTTTGCCATCGGTGCAAAGAGGAACAGGCCAAATGCAGCAGTGCTATAGGCAAGCATACCCCATACACCCATCTGCAATGCAAATTGTGGTGCAAGCATCGTGGTATTAGAGGTGATCCAGGTTGCTACTGCAGTGGCGGAAGCCAGTGTTAATCCAACATTACGACCAGCCAATGCATGATCTTCAAATTTTTTATTCTTCTGCCCCCAATAAATACCAAGGCCAACCCAAACAATGCTGAAGATAGCTAGTAGTATCCATCCAATTTTCGGAGAGAGGAAAATAACATCATTCTGCATGCTGCTCACCTCTTATAATTACCCAAACGATACTGACAAACACTACGGCACCAAGTATAAATAGGAACCAAGCTTTTCGAAGTGAATGATGTTCTACTTTTAACATGAGTGTGTCTGACCATGCACCATTATTTACATTAATGCGGTAATAATAAGCTCCATTTTGTAGCCCCGATAGGAAGAAGCCATCATTATAACCTTTGTATAGTGTTTTCGCTGCTTTAAAATCAGGTGTTTGGGATTGCTGTAATTCGACAATGTTAGTTTGTGATATAGGTTTCCAATTCAGTGCATAAAAACCCGTGTCACTAACCGGATTTAAATTACCGGAGAATTGCAGAGTGTTCGAATGTAAATTGCCTGATAGAAATAAGAAAAAAAAAGTTAGGAACTTTAATCCANAATTTCGCATAAAAACTTTAATAAATTAAGATTAAAGCAGTCATTATAGTAATTGATTATACTTTCAAAGTAAAGGACTTATACAAAAATAGCCTTTACGAGCAAATTGCTATATTCAATTTTCCCATATAAATCATTGTTATATAAGATAAAAAAATAAGCAAAGCTTCACCACAAGTTCGGGGCAGAAAGTTGTACCAAATAAAAAAGCTACTTTCCGTCTGGTTTTTTATCTGCTAGTGACCTTTAATATAAAAGAAAGAAAGTTTCAAACGAAGTTTCTAAAATAGCTGGAATAACTTTTAAATATGTATTTGATTGGCCTTCTGGTGGTCATCATTATCATTAAATTTTAGAAATACCTTATCTACTAAACTCGGGCATCAAGAGCATCTTGGATGCCCGAGTTTATTTTTTAACTACTAAATCCTTACTAATTTCACTAACATCCTTACAGCCAGTTAAAATCATTGTCTCTATAAATTCATTATTTAATAACTCTAAAACTAACTCGACACCCTTTTGTCCATCATAATTTAAACCCCAAAGTAGAGGTCTGCCAACTTGAACTGCATCTGCACCCAGTGCAATGCATTTTAGAATATCAGTCCCTCTTCTAATGCCACCATCTACAATTAAGGTTGCCTCTTTGCCTACCTGATTTCTAATTGGTTCAATCTGCTTTAAGGTTGGAACTGCTGTATCTAATTGTCTACCACCATGATTAGAGATTATTATTCCATCAGCTCCAGAACTAATTGCTTTCTGAGCATCGTCTGGTCTTAAAATACCTTTCACAAGTATTGGTAGCCCTGAAATCTCTTTTATCCAACCAATTGTATCGAAAGTCAGTGATGGATCAAAAAGATGGTCAGAGTGAGCTGCCATTGAAGAACCTTCGTATTCTTCAATGTCATCGAAATTTTCAAATTTTGTACCAATGAAATTACCAAGCCTCAAAGAACTAGGCATCTTAAATGAGTTTCTTTCGTCGGCTTCTCTTGTTCCCAACCTCGGTGCATCTACAGTAAAAACTATTGCTTTATAATTATTTTTTTTACATTTAATCAATAATTCCTTAGTGAAATCTTTGTCTTTTGAAAAATATAGTTGAAAAAATAACTTATCATGAAGAGGTCCAACATCATCAAGGCTGTAATTTGAAATAGTACTATGAGTCATAATTGTATTAAAATTTTTGGCTGCTCTTGCTGTTCCTAATTCTCCCTGATCATGAGCCATTTGTTGCATTGCAACTGGTGCTAACAATATTGGGGAATCAATATTAATTCCCATAAGATTAATTGAAGTATTAATCTTTGATACATCTCTTAATAACTTTGGAAGAAGTTCATAACTATTAAATATCTCTCTATTCCTATTAAGGGTTATTTCGTCTCTTGCACCTGAAGAATAATAGCCTTCTATGGCTTTTGGTAGTTTTAAAGAGAACTTTTTTTCGAGGTCAAATAAATTGATAATCATTTCTTTATTAATAGGTAGTTCCCTTGTAATAGTTTTGCATATTTGATTGCCCCATAAATGAAGGATCAATAAAACTTAATATAAAGTTTATAATAAAATAAGCTAAAACAACCCACCAAAATTCTGATCTTCTTGCCCTAGATTTGAAATCTACTATAGACGGTGAAAATAGACATTTTTTTATGGATTCAAAGAATTCAAAGCTTTGAGTTTGAATAGGTCCATACTTATTAGTTGAGTCAGTTCCTTTTTTACAACAATAAATAACTAAACCTAAAATATATAAGCCAATTATTGCTAAAAAATTATAGTTGATAAAAACAAAACCTAGAATATGAGATTGATAAAGAATAATTGGAATACCAATCCACCAACCCGAGAGGTCTAGATCATGAAGTCTTCTTACGAATGAAGAAATATATCCTAGAAAAATCCATAGAAAGATTAGAAAAGTTAATGTTGGCATTCAAAAATTATATATGATTTTTAATTAGTTTTTAAGGAATATTGCTTTTACTAAAAACATTGTTAGTCCTGTTGATCCACATGCGACAATCATTGAAAGAGCAAAAGAAAAACCATTTTTTAACATATAAGGAAGAATTAAAAACAATGGAATTGTTGCGAGTCCAAAGTACAAAATTTCATAACTCATCCTAGCAATTTTACCTGTGTCTTTTGTTTCAATATATGTCCAAGAAAAAGTTAAGAGAGATACTAAGGGCAAAGCAATTATTATTGCAGCAAGAATTGTATTTTTCTTTGATATCTCAGAGGCAAGTAAAACTATCAATGAAGTAATAAGCAATTTTAAAATATATTGAGACATAGTATTTATTAATATACCACTATTTTAAAAATGTAATTATGTTACGATATCAATCAATTTAAAAAATTATTAGGAGCATTGTATGAAAAATTTATATTTAGGAATAGTTTTGATACTAACAACTTTTTGTACCGATGCAAAAGCCGATCATCCTGAACATGATGAAGTAAAAAAAATGAGGGCAGATACTCATGCACCCTATTCGATTATGNCTGATCATTATCATAAAAAAAATGAAATAATGTTGTCTTACAGATGGATGTCTATGCAGATGGATGGTTATATCTCTGGCTCTTCCGATGCTTCATATACTGATGCTAGAACAAAACAAAGCGGCGGAAATTATATGGTTGTTCCCCAAGAAATGGATATGGACATGAGTATGTTTGGAGCAATGTATGCATTAAATGATGATATAACATTTGCTATTATGACTTCTTATATCGAAAATGAAATGAAAATGAAAAGACATTCTGATGGATCTATTAAAACTATGAGATCTTCTGGAATTGGTGATACCAAATTAAATGTGCTCACAAGATTATATGAGAGTGGTGATATTAAAATACATACGACCACAGGTCTGAGTTTGCCAACTGGTTCAATATCTGAAAAAGATACTATGTTTAGTGGCTCTAAGGGAACTCTAGGTTATGGTATGCAACTAGGTTCAGGTACCTATGATATTCTTTCATCAACAACTTATTTTCATACAAATTCTAATTATTCTTTTGGTGTCCAAATCTCAGGTGTAAAAAGAATTGGGGAAAACTCCAAAGAATATGCACTAGGAGACATATTGCAAAGTAATATTTGGGGAGCAATTCCATTTAATGAAAATCAAACATCAATTTCAGTTGGTTCAGAATTCAAATTTCAAGAAAAAATAGATGGATCTCACAAAGATATTTCATCAATTATGAGCTTTGCTCAAGATAAAGAAGCCTCTGGCTATAAAAGAATTGATTTATCTCTTGGTATAAATCATGTATTTCATAATCTTAGAAATTTAAGATTTGCATTTGAATACATAAAACCAGTCTATAATGATGTAAATCATGTACAGCTTGAAACCGATTTTGAAATAGTGCTTGGAATCCAATATAACTTATAAATTATCCAGTAAATGGAACAGATGAATGATGAAGGTTGATTAAGATTCTTCCCTCATCATTTTTAATGTATCCAAAAGTATATTCAACCTTTGTTTCTTTTTTTTCATTATCAGTAAAAAAATAATTACCCATTGCTAATGCAAGATTGTTCTGGAGTATAATGTTTGAATTCTCAAAACGAACATCTATCCAGGGGTTAATAGCAAATCCTTTATCTTCCTCACATTCATTGTTTGTTGCTACAAAATAAGATAGAGCCTGATCGAATGTTGATCTAAACTGCACTTTTGAAACTTTAGTTGGTTTAAATAAAACATCAGTGAATTTATATGCATAAAGATTATTTAGATGTTCTATGGCTCTTGACTCATAATCTTCGTTATTAATAAATTTCTTTCCTATATCAATAATCCCATTCTTCCAATCATTCTGAGCATTTAAAACTTCATCTTTAGTAATAGTTGATTCTATATTCATCATAAAATCTTAATATAGGAGATACCTAAAATATGTCAATAAAAAAATTAGTAGTAACTTTTTATACACTACTGTCTTTTTAAATAGTTTTAATATATATTTACGGGGTAAGGAGATTTATTATGGCTTTGACAGCAGATAAAACATTTTATCCAACAGCTAAAATGGCTATGGATGCACCAAAAGAGGAATTAGCATATGTTGCTACACTTAATGTAAAAGGAAAACCTGATTCATTATGTACTGTTGATGTAAATCCAGAATCCTCTAGTTATTTAAATACGGTAAGTGAGTTAGTGTTGCCAAATATTGGTGATGAGCTCCATCATTTTGGATGGAATGCTTGTAGTGCACACTTATGCCCATATGCTCCACATCCTGATGTTGAGCGAAGATATCTACTAGTTCCAGGATTAAGATCTTCAAGAATGTATATAATTGATACAAAGGATAATCCTAAAGAACCAAAAATAATAAAGACTATAGAACCAGAAGAATTAATGGAAAAAACTGGCTACAGCCGTCCTCATACAATTCATTGTGGACCTGAAGGCATATACGTAAGTGCCCTAGGTGGTGGGACAAAAAGTGGTGAAGGACCTGGTGGTATTTTTCTTATTGACCACGAAACATTAGAAATCAAAGGCCAATGGGAAAATGACCGTGGTCCTCAATTCTATGCATATGATTTCTGGTGGCATCTAGGTCATGATAGAGTTGTAACCTCTGAATGGGCAACACCAGATCTGTTTGAGAATGGATTAAATCTTGAAGCAGCAGTGGGTGGAAGATATGGACATAAAATTCATATTTGGGATTTAAAATCTCACAATCATTTACAAGAACTTGATTTAGGTAAAGAAAATCAAATGGTTTTAGAATTAAGACCATCCAAGAATCCAAAAAATACATATGGATTTGTAGGTGTTGTAGTAAATACCCAGGATCTATCAGCTTCAATTTGGACATGGTATTTAGAAAAGGATCAATGGAAAATTAAGAAAACAATAACTATCCCTGCACAACCAGCATCAGCAGAAGACTTACCTGCACCACTTAAACAATTTGGTGCTGCACCTCCACTAATAACAGATATAAATTTATCTCTTGATGATAAATTTTTATATGTTTCTTGTTGGGGAACTGGTGAGCTACATCAATATGATGTATCGGATCCATTTAGTCCAAAACTAGTTGGCATGGTGGAAATTGGAGGAGTAGCTAAGAAAAAAGCTCATCCCTCTGGTGCTCCTGCAACTGGTGGACCACAGATGGTTGAAGTAAGCAGAGATGGAAAAAGAGTTTATTTTACAAATTCTCTATATAGTAGTTGGGATGACCAATTCTATGATGATATTAAAGGATGGTTTGTTAAGGCTGATGTAAATCCTAATGGAGGAATTGAACTAGATAAGAATTTCTTCATGGATTTTGGTGATCAAAGAACTCACCAGGTCAGACTTCAAGGAGGAGACTCATCCTCTGATTCATTCTGTTTTCCAAATGAAGACTAAGGTCTAAAATGGATCACGGACAACTATATTTCTTCCTTTTACTCGGATTGTACCACGGTATCAATCCGGGTATGGGTTGGCTTTTTAGTGTATCAATAGCTATGCAGAAGGAGTCAACAAGCAAAATCTTTATTAGCCATATTCCAATTGCATTAGGTCATTTAGCTTCATTGACTGTGACAATTTTTATTTATTATTTAATTAGTGATTATGTATCTCAAAAAACTACAAAAATTATCTTCGCTTTAGTTCTAATTGGCTTTGGTGCTTATAAATTATTAAAAAAAGGTCATTTTAATTGGGTTAAAATGAATGTTACTAATTTTGACTTATTCTTGTGGTCCTTCTTAATGGCATCTTCTCATGGAGCTGGTTTAATGTTGATACCAGGGTTTAATTATGAAGGAGATCATTTAATTCACCATTTAGAGCATTTTGGTTTTATAGCCTTAGTGTTTCACACATTAGCTATGCTAGTAGTTTCAATGATATTAGCATTTAGTGTTTATAAAGTTATTGGATTAAGAATACTAAGAAGTAGTTGGGTTAATTTTGATTATATTTGGTCTTTTGTATTAATAATTGGAGGTCTATTTATATTCTTTTTTTAGATTATTTAAAAAAAATTAATTTTAGAGATAAAGAAAAAAAGGCAAAAAAAAAGATTGAGTTTTAGTGCTAATCTCTTAGCTTTCTTCGTGATTCAAACAATATTGAATCTAACTCAACCTACACAAATATATTAACTTATCAAATATATATGTCAATATTTATATTAATGTTTGCAAATTTATTTGAATTATTATACCTATTAATGACTACTATATGCTTTAATTACCTGCTTTATTCCATATTAAACGAAAAAACTAATATAAAAATATCACTTATTATAGGCACCCTACTCTTGCTTCTTATTTACTATTTCAATATTGGAGTTCCTGGATTAGATGAAACAATAGTTAAAAAATATCTTTTACATTTTCTTTTCATAAATATAATTTCAGTTCTTTTGATGGTTATACGAAGGAAATAAAATAATTACCTTGAAATAATTTAATTGATTACTAAATTGTAAATATATGGAGGTTAATATGAATATGATTATAAGAGATCATTTTTTGAGTAACTTTTTTTCAAATTTTGAAAACAATCAAAGATATGATTCGAGTTATGAAGTTTATGAAAATGAAAGTTCTTTCGATATCCATATAGAACTACCTGGTTTGAAGAGAGAACAATTATCAGTTGAAGTTTATGAGAACCATCTTAAAGTTAATACAAGAAATTCCGATGTTAACGAAAAGGATGAAACTTCAAATAAAAGGATAAAAAAATTTTCAAAAACTTTTAAATTACCAAAGAATATTGATCAAGCTAAAATATCAAGTTCACTTGAAGATGGAATTTTGACATTAAATTTGCCAAAATTCGAAAAACAAGCTCCAAGAACGATTGATATTAATGTCAAGTAGACATAAGGGCCCATACTTTTGGGCTCTTATTCTTTACAAAGATAACTTGAATAGCAGCAACCCTGACATGATACTGTTGTCTTAACTGCAACCTTTCCATTAACATCACACCATTCTCTAGCTACTTTCTCTGCATCATCCTCATTGCCTAGAGGATATCTTATCCTTATATCATCACCGTATGCACTAACAATTTTAATTTCCTCGGTACAATCTCCAATTTTATCTTTTAATGCACTGGGATTTTCTATAGCCTCTTCATCTGCTGAAGAACATCCAACTATAAAAATGAAGAGAAGAAGGTATAAATATTTTTTCATAATAAACTCCCTTAGTTTATATTTTTAGCATTTAACTGATCAACTAAGCCTTTAGCTACTTCTTCTGAAGGTGTTTGAAGAGCTTTTTTTATAGCAGTAAGGTCATCTTTTTCATTCACACCAGAAGTAATTGGGCCTATTGAAGCTATAACTCTTGGTAATTTTTTTTGTATATCCCAAACTTGACCTTGAACTGAAACATTTATTTCTCTATTTTGATTAGAAGCTATTTTAGATTTTATCCCAATGTCTAATATTGCAATAGCAAGGAAATCAATATCACATTTTTTTGCGGACTCAATGACCTTCTTTCTTACATCTGCTGTCATACTATCATTTCTTAATAAATTTTCAGATATTATATTTAAATTTGGTGCATTACATTGAATTATTAGATCCGAGTAAGAAATTACTTCAAAACCTGCTGTAGATAAAATATTTGTAACTGCTGTATCAATAAAACTTGGATTATATGCTTTAAACGAATAATCAGCGGATCTCCTTTCAGAATATTCATAATTATTATCTAAGTCTTTAAAATCAAGAACTTTTTCTGCCTGTTTAGCAATGAAAAGAAATGTGAAAGGGCTTCCATCTCCAGTTGCTGTTTGACCAGCTTTTGATAGGAAACTCAATCTAGCATTCACAGCAGTATCATTGATTTTTGCTCTAGCATATACAGTAAAGGTTTTTAATTCGCTTTTAACATCAACATCAACTACACTCAAGGATGTTATAAAATTATCAATCTCTGGATCTATTTGTTCTTTAACCTTTAAATACTGTTTCATCTTGGCATCAGAAAAGGTTGAAGTATAAGAAAGCCAAACATTTTTCCTAATTTCTTTTAGTGCTTTATCCATGTCATCAGATTTTGGTTTTTTAAAAAAAAAACCAGGTTCATAACTTAAAGTAGCTGATGTTTTTATTTCGAGTTCTTGAGCAAAAATATTATTAGTAAAAACAAGTAATAAGAAAAATGATATAATTCTCANCATTAATTATAATTATTGGATTAAAATGAAATTTTTCAACATAAAATTTTTAATACTTTTATTAATGCTTTCATGTTCTTCTCAAGAAGACTCAATTTTGATTTCTAAAAAAGGTGAAATAAACTTCTTGGAAGGAAGTGTTCAAATTGATATTTCATCAATTGATTCAAACAAACTCAAACCATATATATTCAAGATATTTAATCAAGCAATGCCTGATGTTAAACTTGCCTTCTTGTCAGACTCAAAAGGAGAAAGTTACCCCTACACTGCAAAAGTTATTATAAATGAAAGGTTTAAAGATTATTCCTCAAGGAATTATACTTATCCTAAATGCATAGACTTTAATTTTAAAAAGTTTAAATGTTTAGAATCAGTTGATACTAGGGTTTATTGTTCAAAAAATATATATAGTACTGATATGAGCATATTTGTGCATTTTAACAGTCAAAGAATCTTGTTGGATAGACAATTAATTGTTAGCGAGGACGAAGACTGCTCTGAGAATAATCCTTCACCATTAAATTACTATGATTTAGCAATCCAAAATGATTATTCATTAGCCGAAGTAATAGTTGAACAAATAGCTCTTGGCATGTTGAGTAATTGAAATAAAAACCATGATCTCGTTGAATAAAGAAATCGTAAATTGTAAAAAATGTAAGCGTCTTGTGGAATTTCGCGAAAAAATAGCTTCTGAAAAAAGAAAACAATATGAAAACGAAGTATATTGGGGAAAGCCAATAACTGGCTTTGGAGAGATAAATGCTCAAGTAATTATTGTTGGATTAGCACCTGCTGCTCATGGGGGAAATAGAACAGGACGAGTATTTACAGGAGATAAATCAGCTACATTCTTATATAGATGTCTCAACAAAGTAGGTATTAGCAACCTTAATGATTCAACTAAAGTAGATGATGGTTTAAAATTAAAAAAAACTTATATTACAACAGCTCTGAAGTGTGTCCCTCCGCAAGACAAACCAACAGCAAATGAACTTATTGAGTGTTTTAATTTCTTCAAACAAGAAATAGAAGAACTGAAAAGATCACAGAAAATTATAGCTTTGGGGAAAATTGCTTTTGATGCATGCATAAAATATTATAAAAAATTTTATAATTTTAATGAAAAAGTAAAATTCATACACTCAGAAAAATATCTTATGCCTGACAATAAGGAGCTATATTGTTGTTATCATCCTAGTCCAAGAAATGTAAACACTGGAAGAATAAATGAAAAAATGATGATAAGTTTCTTAAAGAAAGTCTTTGAATTATAAGAGCAGAAATTCATATTGTAAGTCGCACTCAAGGGGGTATGAATCTCTGCTCTTAATCTTATATTTTGAGAATAAAGGAATTTAAATATTTTTACAAACCTTTTTTTATGATTTGAAGAAAAAAATAATATACCGATTTGGTACATATACCAAAATGGTATATAATTTATATTATCTATGAGTAAAGATGCACAGTTTCACTTAAGAATTGACAGAAATATTTATAATCAGTTAAGCAAAATTGCAAAAAAAGAAGGTAGGAATTTATCAGATGTGATAAGAGAGGCTATTGCCGAACTTATCAATTCAAGAAGCTACATAGGTCAAAATAAATCTTCATCAAAAGATATTGGAAAAAACGAGAACACTGCAGTGGAAAAAATAATTGAATCATTAGCTGATGGTTATTACAAAAGAAATACAAACAATACGAAAAACAAGAAAGCAAATAAGAAGAAGAAGAAAACAATCGAAGAAATCTTTGAAAATCTTATCTATGATTAAAAAAATATTTTATAATAATTCTTTTTATTTATATTATTTTAAATAAATGAAAAATAATTATCTCATATCTACTGATCTTGATGGAACTTTTCTTGGCCATGAAAATTTTGATTATAAAGTTAATGAGATATTAATATCTAAAATAGCTCAAAGGAATATTCCAATAATTTTTAATACTAGTAAAACTTTTGATGAAGTAATTGCTATTAAAAACGAATTAAAGCTTTATATGCCTTTTATAGTAGAAAATGGTTCAGGAATTTTCTATCCTATTAAAAATAATAAATCAAAAAATAATTATTCGAAAAATGATTTTAAACTTATTTCGAATGGTCCTACTCGCAATGATATAAATAAAATAATTAATCTGCATTTATCTGAATTTTCCGCTTATTTCAAAATGACGAATGAACTAAGCAAAGAAGAATTAATAAAAATTTCAGGATTACCTAAAGTAAAATTAAAGAATTTATTAAATAGGGAATTTAGTGAATTATTAGTTTGGAAGTCTAATCAAAAGAAATTGCAAGATTTTAAATCTAAATTGTCAGAATTTGGTCTTTCTCTTACAAAAGGGGCACGTTTCTTGCATCTTAAAGGTCAAGCTAACAAGGGAGTTGCATTGAAAGATCTTATAAATTATATGAAAAAAGCTAAAAAGATTGATAATTACAAAGTAATTGCTCTTGGAGACAGTGAAAATGATATAGAAATGTTGCAAATGAGTGATCATCCCTTTTTAATAAAAATACCTAATAGAAGTTTTATTAAATTTAAAAGTTCTCAAAAAGCAAGAAAATCTATCAATCCAGCACCACTTGGTTGGAAAGAGTCAATATTATCACTAGATGACTTTAAACAAATAATATTAGAGGAAGTATAATGTCAGATTTTCATCAAAATGGAATTATATCAACTCTTCATAATTTCAAAATTAAAACAAAGAGTGAAGTTGAAAAGGAGTTGAAGATTTTTTCCAGAAAAAGACCAATCCAACTTATATTACCTTCCCTATATTCAGAAATAAAAAGACCTGCACTAAAAAGAATTATTAATGAATTGAATAAAGTGGATTACATTAACGAGGTAATAATAGGTCTTGATCAAGCATCGGAGGATGAATTCAAAGAAGCAAAGAAATTTTTCTCTACTCTAAAAATTAAACATAAAATTCTGTGGAATGATGGACCTAACTTAATAAAATTAGATAAGGAACTTGCAAAAATTAATCTTAGCCCGCAAAACTTTGGAAAAGGAAGAAATGTTTGGTATTGCATGGGATATTCAATTGCATGTGATAATGCTGAAGCTATCGCTATACATGATTGTGATATAAAAACTTATACGAACGAAATTCTAGCCAAACTTATATATCCAGTTGCGAATCCAAAGTTAAACTTTGAATTTTGCAAAGGATATTATCCAAGAATTTCTAAAAGTAATATCAATGGGAGGGTATCAAGACTATTGGTAACACCTCTTATTAAAGCATTAAAAAAAATAATAGGACCTTCAGAATATCTAGATTTTATGGATTCATTTAGATACCCACTCGCAGGTGAATGTTCTTTTAGAAAAAGGATTTTGCGGGAGGTTAGAATACCAAGTGATTGGGGTCTTGAAATTGGAATTTTATCTGAGATGCATAGAAATTATAGGAACAGCAGAATCTGCCAGGTTGATATTGCAGATGAGTATGATCATAAGCATCAGGATTTATCACCTGATGATTCAAGCAAAGGTTTATCAAAAATGTCAGTTGATATAGCTAAAACCCTATTAAGGAAACTTGCAACTCAGGGCAATACTTTCAGTATGGAGAATTTTAGAACTCTTAAAGCTACTTATTATAGAATCGCCCTTGATTTTGTGGAAATCTACAAAAAAGATTGTGAAATGAATTCTATAAATTTGGATATACATAAAGAGGAGAAAGCTGTTGAGCTATTTGCAGAAAATGTAATGAAAGCAGGTGAAGCATTTTTAGATAAACCTTTAGAGACACCCTTTATACCTACGTGGAATCGTATAGAAAGTGCTAAACCAGGATTCATGAAAAGACTCAAAAAAGCCGTTGAATCTAACAATTAAAATGATTGAGGAATTTAAAGAAAGAGTAAATTTACACTTAAAGAAAATTTATCGTGGAATACAACTTAACGAAAAAATAGAAACTATTGGAAAAGACCTAATTGACATTATTGGAAAAGGTAGAAAATATCAAAATAGATCTAAGAATTTAAGTTCATGGTCAGAAAAGGATTGTATGTTAATCACATACGGAGATTCCATTAAGGGTAACAATAAAGTTCCACTTAAAAATTTGAAAGAGTTAATAACAAAAAAATTTCCCAAAACATTTACGATTATTCATATTTTACCTTTCTTTCCCTTCAGCTCTGACGAAGGCTTTTCGGTCAAAAACTTTTATGAGGTCAATAAAGATCTTGGCGAATGGGATGATATAAAAGAAATATCAAATAATTACCTTGTTATGAGTGATTTGGTTATCAACCATATGTCCAGTCAAAGTAAATGGTTTCAGAACTTCCTGAATAATAAGGAAAAAGGAAAAAATTTTTTTTTAAAAGTTGATTCATCTATCGATCTAAGGAAAGTCTTTAGACCAAGAGCATCAAGTATTGTTAAAAAAGTTCAAATAAATGGAAAATCTGAAAATATTTGGTGCACCTTTAGCCATGATCAAATTGATTTTAACTTTAAAAATCCTGATGTTATTAGAGAATTTGTGAAAATTATAAAATTCTATTTAGAAAATGGAATAAGACTTTTTAGACTTGATGCAATTGCCTTTATATGGAAGGAGAAAGATACTAATTGTATCAATCTAAGTCAAACACATGAAATAGTTAGGTTAATTAGGACATTGCTAGATTATACTTACGAGAATACCGTTCTACTAACAGAAACAAATATATTAAAAAGAGAGAATCTAAGTTATTTTGGAAATGGGAACGAAGCTCACTGGATTTATAATTTTTCACTACCTCCCCTTCTACTTCATACTATGATAACTAGTGACTGTACAAGATTAAGGCAATGGGCAATGACAATGCCGCCCACTCAAATGGGAAATTCATACCTAAATTTTATATCATCTCACGATGGAATTGGATTGAGGCCTGCTGAAGGATTGCTTAATAATAAAGAATTACATATATTAGCAGAAACAATGGTCAAATTTGGTGGAAGAATATCATCAAGAGAAAATAACCGTGGAGATCTTTCACCTTATGAAATAAATATATCTTCTGTGGATGCATTTAGTGGAGATATTAATGGTCCAGATGAATATAGTTTTGAGAGGTTTATGTGTGCTCATGCAATAATGCTTGGATTAGAAGGTGTTCCTGCAATTTATATAAATTCATTTTTTGGAAAAAAGAATGATTATATAGGATTAGAAAGAACAAAAGTTAACAGGTCCATTAACAGATATAGATGGAATGATATTGAGGTAAAAGATATTCTTTCTGATAAATATAGTCATAATTCAAGAAAGTTCGAAGCACTAAAATATTTAATAGAATTAAGGTCATTACAACCTGCTTTTCACCCTAATGCTCAACAATTCATATTACAATTAGGAAAAAAGGCTTTTGGTTTTTACAGACAAAGCATAGACAAAAAGCAAACTATTTTTTGCATAAGCAATGTAACAAAAACCTATAATTCAATTTCCTTAATAGATCTAGATATTAAATTATCGGGAAAATGGAATGATTTGATACTTAAAGAATCACTTGAATTTGATGAGGACTATCTACATTTGAAACCATTTCAAACTGTTTGGATTTCAAATCAAATATAAATAAAACTTAATCATCTGTGATAATATTACTGTAAATGAGAATATGTGAGATAATTGCTAACAAAAAATACAAGCGAATTTTAAAAACTATTGCTGATAAACAAGGAGCAATAGATTTTTGGTGGTCATCAGAACTAGAAGATGGAAGACAAATTTACACCATGGTAGTAACAGATGATGCAAGGCAATCATTGATTGATAGCATTCAAGTTTTATTTGAAGATGATAAAGAAGCAAAAATACTTATTCTGCCTGTTGATGCATCAATACCAAGACTACAAGAGGATAAAGATAAAAATTCTGATATTAAATCAAAAACAACTAGGGAAGAACTTTTTGAACAAGTAAGTAAAGGAATCAATTTTAATATAAATTATGTTTTTATGGTAATCCTTTCATCTATAGTAGCAACCATTGGCTTATCAGAGGATAATATTGCAGTCGTTGTTGGAGCTATGGTAATAGCACCTCTTTTAGGTCCCAACCTAGCTCTATCTTTTGCAGCTACAATAGGATCAAAAAAACTTGCAATATCTTCACTTAAGTCATTAATTATAGGTATAGCATTGACATTAGGAATTACTTTTTCTATTTCATTTTTTTCTGATATAAATTCATTGAGTAATGAAATAATTTCAAGAACTAAAGTTGGTCTTGGTGATATTGTTTTAGCACTAGCATCCGGTGCTGCTGCTGCACTTTCAATGACAACTGGTATATCTGCATCGCTTGTTGGTGTTATGGTTTCTGTTGCACTACTCCCCCCTGCTGCAAGTTTTGCAATTTTATTGGCAAATGAAAGATATGAAATGGCAGCAGGAGCTTTAATTTTATTGCTAATCAATACTGTTTGTGTCCAGCTATCTGGAAGCCTAACCTTTATCTGTCAAGGATTCAGAGGAAGAACTTATTTAGAAAGGGAGGAAGCAAAGAGTGGACTTACAATTTTCATGTCTTTTTGGATTATTATAATTAGCATATTAGTTGCAAGTGCCCTATATGCAAACTAATTGATTTTATGGATATTCAATGGATACAGGAAATGCTTAAAGGTAATTTTATTGAGGAGCTAGGAATAGAATTCATAGAAAAAAAAGATTTAGGAGTGATTTTAAAACTAAATGCATCAAAAAAGTTAATGGCCCCAAATGGATACATTCATGGAGGAGCAATTACTTCTCTTGCAGATACAGCTTGTGGCATAGGTGCATTCTTAACATTAGAAAAAAACCAAAATTTTACAACTATAGAACTAAAAACAAATTTCATAAGTGCCGCAAAAGATGGAGAAGATATCTTATGCGAATCCAAGATTATTCATAAAGGTAGAACCACTCAAGTTTGGGATGCTGAAGTTTTTAATCCTGATAGTAAAAAGAAAATAGCTCTTACTAGATGCACACAATTCGTTTTCAACAAATAAATTCATTTATTTATTTTTATTTTTTTTAAAATCTCTTGGGTCGCATCCGAATAAAAAATATCAAGAAAAAGTTCTAATTTTTCATCTGTGTCAAGTAATGCTGATTGATCATAAATATTTAAAGATTTCTTGAGATCTTTTATAGCTTCAAGGTCTTTTTTGGCATAAGACAAAATATTTTTTTCAACTAAATCATCAGAGTCATATACTAAATCTACTAATCCTAAATCTTTAGCCTCATATGGACTAAACATCTTTCCAGAATATAAAATAGTTTTAGCATTTTGTGCTCCAACTACTGATTTCAAGATCTGTATTGTGCTAGAAAAAAGAGATAAGCCAATATTTATTTCATTTAAAGCAATCTTTGACCTACCATCAACCATATATCTGAAATCAGTGCTTAATGCGATCATACACCCACCACCTGTCGCATGACCATTAATCTTAGATATTGTGATTTTAGGATATTGATAAATCTTATTGCATGTAGCAACTAATAAATTTAAAGAATCTTTCAAATCACTTCTATTTAGAGTTAAATATTCGGGGATATCTAAACCGAAAGAAAAGAACTTAAGATTGCTGCCGGAAAACACTACAACAGATGAATCAGCAGAGTCTATGTGTTTGTCCAACACACTGTTAAGCTCGAGTAAAAATTTATGATTTATTGCATTTACGGGGTGTCGGACAAAATCTATTCTCAAGATACTGTCCGACTGATTAGCCGAAATAAAATCCATACGAGGATTATACCTTAGTAAGAACTAAAGAATAATTGTTGCAACGATAAGACCTACAACTAAAGCAACACCAGCATAATAAAAAAGTGCATTTGTTAAAGGAGCTGCAGGCTTCATTGCATTGTCGTACATTCTCAAATATTCAGCCTTTGAACTTTGTCTTCGTCTTTTCATCGTTAACCTCTTATTTTCTAAGTTACATAAACAAATAAATATGTCAAACTTTTTTAATTAAAACAATCAAATTATCTCGACAAATTAATAATTACAGTAACTTACGAATTTTGTCTTGTATTCTCAAAAAATCAGTTACAATTCTTATATGTTTAAATTGAAATTTTTAGTCTATATATTGATTTTAGTACTTTCATTCAGTGATGTAGCACTTGCTGGACATTGTAGCGGTGGTCATGATAAAAAGTCTGACTCATGCTCTGAAAAGTCTTACGGTGAAAAAGCATCTTCCTGTAGCGAGAAATCAAACGATAGATCAGAAAGTTAGATTTTACTAGGCTTTTTTCATTCTTAGGAGGCTACAATGCTTAAAATACTTACTTTTCTAATATCTCTTTTCTTAATTTTACCCCTTTCATTTGCAAGTACCTGCTCTACTAATCTTGAGGGAAATACAATGATGCAATATTCATCCAATAACATTGAGGTTGATAGTTCCTGCTCTGTGTTTACTATTAAATTCAAAAACACAAGCACTGTTGCTAAGGAATATGGTGGTCACAACGTAATAGTATCAAGTGATGCTGATTTTAGCTCTTTAACCTCTTTGGTGGATCCTACCGTACATTCTCCAGAAAATGGATTTTTACCTAATTCAGATAAAATAATTGCTAAATCCCCTATTATTGGACCAAATGAATCATATAATGTAGAAATTGATGTATCCAGGCTCAACAGTGGAGAGAATTATGTTTTCTGGTGTAGTTTTACTGGTCATTGGGGTGTGATGAAAGGAAATCTTGTTGTGAAATAGGAGTCTAATATGAAGCTTTTTTATATAGAACTTAAATATAAAAATAAAATAGATATCATTGGTGAATTCCTAGTAAAAAGTGAAGATGAAGTTGCTGCTATCAAAGATGTAATGCAAAATATTAAGGAGATTAATCCCTCAGTCGTGAATTCTGTTTTACCCAATTTTGACATATCTCTTGAAGATTTGTCTGATTTTTATAGTTATGATCAATTAAAGTCAGATATAACAATTGGAAGACAAGTAGTAGAACACACTGAAAAAATTTCAGAAATTAAAGAATTTATAGATAAAAACTTATTAAATTAACTATTTGAAGAGGATGAAGCTATTATGCATCTGAAGTCTGCTTCCAAGTCATTATCCTCAAAGTCAATATGACAAACATTTTTCTCACATCTTCTACACCAAACCTGTACTCCTATATCGGTAAAGCCAACATCGAGCTTAGTATATTCTTGTATACTTCCAGAGTCAGTCATACCAGAATCAAATTCCGATTGGCACTCAGAACAAATAATGTAATCATTAATTGAATTTGTTAGAGAAGTTCTCATATCATGATTTAAACTGATATTTTTGAATTACCAAATTATTCTTTATAATCAAACAAGTTAATATGTTGAAATTTCTGTTAATACTAAACATTTTTTTGCTTTTTTCATTTCCATCTTTTGGAAATGAAGAAGCTTGTATAGAAAGAGATCCTGTGGGGACGAAATACGAAATGCCTGATCCAACTATTGTTCATGGTGAATACTATTTTAACGATGAAAAAAACCCTGCAAAGGCATTTTATAATTTCTATCAGATGCATTTAGGAAAAGGAGATCTGTCAAAAGAATCAAGAAAAAAAAGACCTTATTTGAATCAAAATCTAGCATCTGCAAGAGGTTGGATAGGCTGGATGTACTCTGAGGGTATATGTGTTGAGAAAAATTATAAAAAAGCAGCTGAATGGTATAGACTAGGTGCTGATACCACAGATAAAATAACAAAAAGAAATATATGGCTTTATGGAAATCTTGCTGCACTTTATCTTGATACTAAATATGGAATTAGCGAGCCTGAACTAGGTATTAAATATCTTTCAAAAGCATTTGAAGCTAAAAAATTTGATGAAAAATCATTTGAGTTTGGTTTACTTGTTTGGACAATTGATAATATTCATAATCTATACAATAAAGATGTTGAGCAATTCTTAGCCTATTCTTTGGTGTTAATTAAATATTTTGATTTTGATTTTCCTGAAAGTAAAAAATTAAAGGAAAATGCCTCTTTCGATTCATTGATGAAAAAAAATGGAATATACGAAAAATTCTACTATATAAAATATTATTTAGGAAAAGAATTGCTATCTGGAGACAATACAGAAAAGGACGAATATATAGGATCAAAGATGATTCTGAATGCTGGTAGAATTGGAAAAATTAATGAAGCTGGTATATATGCTGCCGAAGTTAATGAAAAAGGTTTAGGAGATTATAAAAAGAATATTCAATATGCATTAGATTGGATTGACTGGTCACTTAAGGGAGCTAAAGATAAAAAATATATAGGAGAGCTAAATAATAAAAAAGACAAAATAATTCAAAATTTATCAGATAAAGATATTGAAAATCTCTATGGTTATAAAAATCGTAAATCATGGGAATTTGGTAAAAAATATGGAATATCACAGTCCTATATTGATGAAATTGGTAAATTTGAAGTAGTTGACGATAAAACATTAGTCGATGCTATTGAAAGAGGTATTGATGAGGATTATCTCTTAAAATCATTTGGTCAAAAAACTAAGCTTAGCGAAAGAGAGCAAGGAATCTTGTATCAATTTCTCGTCGATGAAAAAGAAGCTTCGGACAAAATCTTTACATCAGCTTTAGATCTTAAAGAAAAAAGAGATAAAGAAAATGCAAAGAAAGCTGAAGAAGATAAAAAAAGAAGAGCTAAAGAAAGGGCAAAAAGACTTGCTGCTAATCCATACAAAATAATTATGAGCTGTGAGCATTTTGATAGCCACACTAATATAAATGCATGTTTACTAGGTGACATTGATAGCAAAATAAAAATAACTAAAAGTGGAAGTAGCTATGTATACCAACCTTGGGATTTACAGCGCTTGGGGAATGAAACATATGAAGGGTTAGAATTTAATATTTCTGCAAACTCTTCAGTTGGTGCTTCAAATGTTAGCGAATATTTAATCTTAAAAATCAAAGTTTATGACAGAATAACAAATAAACTTATCAAAACTGTAAGTGCTGGATATTTAGATTATGCTTATGTTAAACTAAGATAATGTTACCAATTTGGACAATGCTTTTTTTTATAATTGTTTCCATTCTTTTAGCAGTTTTTTATAAAGAGGTCTTTGGTTTTTTGGGAATTAATATTTAGGGAGAAAATATTATGAAACTTGATTGGAATGGATATAAATTCGATTGGAATAATTCTGAACTTCCAGACAAATTGATTATTGGATCTGCTTTAATTGCTCTACTCTCATTGTTTACACCATGGGTAAATATGGGGATAGTATCACTAAATGGTTTTCAGCAACAAGGATATATTCTAATACCATTGTTTATATACCCTGTGATAAAAATTTTGAAGTCAGAAAAAATGTCATTTTTACCTGCATTAGCATGTGGTGCAATTATGGTCTTAATAACTATTTATTTTATAAGCACTAAAAGCATTAATGTTTACGGTGAAAGTATAAATGTTTCAGGATGGGGGCTATGGCTTTTCCTTGTAACATCAATAGGATTTACTCTAGGTATATATTTAGAGGAAAAAGGCGGATTTAAAGAATAGAGCCCTATTGACTCTCTTCTTCCAAAATCGATTTCCAATAAAGCATATCGCCAGTTTCACAAACGAATTGTTTTTTAATTTCTTTATTAATCGGGTTTAAAACAACTTCTTTTGGAGGGCCTATTTGAGCTATCTTGCCCTCAGACATAATTGCTAATTTATCTGCGACAACAAGTGCATCATTATAGTCATGAGAAACCATTAAAACTGTAATCTTCTCAGACTTCAAGATTTTCCTAGTATCCATTCTGAGTGAGAATTTCAAAGCTCTATCAAGGGCACTAAATGGTTCATCCATCAATAATACTTTTGGCGAAGGTGCAAGTGCTCTAGCTAATGCAACTCTTTGCTGTTCTCCACTTGAAATTTCATGGGGATATGAATTTTCATATTGTAAAATCTTAAACGTCTCCATCAATTCTTTAGATCTTTTTATTCTATCTTTTTTTGTGCCTTCCAAACCAAAAGAAATATTTTCAATCACTTTTAAATGTGGAAACAAGGCCCTTTCTTGTAATACAAGGCCGATATCTCTTTTATTTGCATCCTTAAATAATGAATCATTTGAAATTACTTCATTGCCCAAAATAAGTTCACCTGAGGTTTGTCTTTCTAATCCTGCTATAATCCTAAGCAAAGTAGTCTTGCCTGTTCCAGATTCACCTATTAAACATGTGATTTCACCATCGATAAGTTCCAAAGAAAGATCATCAAGAATTTTTTTGTCTGAATATGAATGACTTACACTTTTTAAAACTAAATTATTCATTGTTATCCCTGCTTATAATTTTTAATAATAGAATAATTGGTATTAAACTTACCATAACTATCGCAATTGAAGGTGCAGCTGCCTCTACCATCCTATCATCTGAAGCATATAAATATGCAGAAACTGAAAGCGTATCAAAATTAAAAGGTCTTAAAATGAGAGTAGCAGGTAATTCTTTTATAACTTCTATTAAAAAAACTAATATTGCTGTTAGAAAGCTAGTTCTCAATAGTGGCAAATGTATTTTGGTTAATAAATTAAACTTTGTATGACCCAATGTATGAGACATATCATCAAGACTAGCAGATATTTTATTAAAACCACTTTGAATATTTGAATTAGGTAGGGCATAAAACTTGACTGAATAAGCAAAAACAAGGCCTAAAATTGAGCCAGTGAATAAAACATTGAAAGAATCATCTAGAAAAGAAAAGAATTCTAAAACACCTAGTGCAAGTACGATCCCAGGTATACCGTAACCAGATGATATTATTTTATTAATAATAGTTAAAAAATTATTTTTATTTAGTCGAATAAAAAAATTAATGATCAGAGAAGTGATTATACAGATTAATACAGCAATAATTGATAAATAAATCGTATTGAAAGCAGAAATAAAGAAACTGCTATCGAAATAGCTAAGCTTATGTGCAACAGCCCAATACAATAATTGTATGAAAGGTATAAAGAAGCCAATTAATACTGGAATGAAACATGTTATAAAAGCTCCAATTTGTTTAATTCCATATAATTGAACAGGCACTAATTTCCTATTACTGGTAGATATATTGTTATACTGTAATTTTCTTCGAGAATATTTCTCAATAACAATAAATATCAAAAATAACAAAAATAGAAAAGCTGCCAACTGTTTTGCAGTAATGATATCATTCATTCCAAACCATGTTCTAAAAATACCCGAGGTAAAAGTTGGGACAGCAAAATGTTCTACTGCACCAAAATCTGATAGTGTCTCCATTGCGACTAACATTATTCCAGCAATAATTGCAGGACGTGCTAAAGGTAGAGCAACTTTTAAAAAGGTTTTACTTTTTGATAAACCCAATGTTCTGGAAATATCAAAAATATCTCTTGATTGGTTGAGAAAAGCAGTTCTAGAAATTAGGAAAACATATGGGTAAAGAGTGAAAGAAAAAATCAAGATAGCTCCTGATATGTTTCTCACTGAAGGAAAAAAAACTTCATCACTATCTAAATTAAATATTAATTTCATTAGTTCATTCGCAGTACCATAACTATCAAAAAGTCCAGTAAATGAATAAGCCATAATGTAAGGTGGTATAGCAAATGGTAATACTAATCCCCAAACAAAAAAATTTTTTCCAAAAAAATTACATGTGGAGGTTAGCCAAGCAGTTGAAACTCCTATTATAAAAACACCAATTGATACTCCAATAAGTAATTTCCAAGAGTTGGAAATATATTCATTTAAAACAGTATCTTTTAAATGAATCCAATTCTCAGAAAATGGTAAAAACAAACTGAAAATTATTATCAATGCAGGGATAGAAAAAAGTATTCCCAACAAGATAGATGGTGATAAGAAAATAGAGGATTTAATACTATTAAACATATAATAAATACCTAAGGAGATAAATTAATATTTATTTATTAAAATTTAATTTAATATAGTAAATTATCTCCAACCTGAAGTGTCCATTAGCTTAACAGCTCTTTTATTTAATTTCCCTAATTTTTTAACTTTTATTCTATCTTCAACGATGTTCGTGCCAAGCTCTTTAATAAGGGGGTGAGGATCTACTCCATCAACAATAGGATATTCATATGTATTGTTAACAATATGCTTTTGAACTTTTTCTTCTAATAAGAACTCTATAAACTTCACAGCATTATCATAATTTTTAGAGTACTTTAATATACCTGCTCCACTGATATTAACATGAACTCCTCTATTCTTTTGATTCGGAAATACAACCTTAACTTTTTTAGCGGCATCAAGCTGTTTTTTACCAGAGCTACCAGAAAGCATTATTCCTAGATAATAACTATTTACTATAGCGATATCACCTTCGCCATTTGCAACTGCCATAACTTGTGCCCTATCATTACCTTGAGGTTTCCTTGCGAAATTTCCCATAAATTGTGGTAACCATTTCTTCATATAAGATACTCCATTATGATGAATCATTGATGCAATTAAAGACTGATTGTAAATATTAGAAGAGCTTCTTATAACAATTCTTTGCTTCCATTTTTCACCAGATAAGTCTTCGTAATTAATACCTTCTAACTCTTCGGCTTTAACATTTTGGTTATGAACAATAATCCTATATCTCTTTGCAAGACCAACCCATTTACTATTAGGTCCTATAAACCTTTTATCTAAGCTTTTTCTGATTTTTTTCGATTTAATTTCTTGAAAATAGCCTTCGGACTCAACTTTCCAAAGGTTTGAAGCATCAACAGTAATAAAGACATCTGCAGGAGAATTTTTTCCTTCTGACTTAATTCTTTCGAATAAAGCCTTCCCTTTCCCAGAAATATAATTTACTTTTATACCCGTTATATCTTCAAATTCTTTATATAAGTCTTTATCTGATTCATAATGTCTTGAGGTGTAAACATTTACAACCTCATTAGCATTTGCTGAGTAAACAGAAATAAATAATACAAATATTATATTCTTGAATAAATTAAACACAAAATCTCCTATTATGGATATCATAAGTCCAGCATGTATATATTAATAAATTTAAATTTCTTGTCAAAAAATCTAAATTGAATGTTAATATTCAATATGTGGTCAAAAATCCCAATTTCTTTAACCTACTTTAGAATAGCAGTGATACCTTTTTTTGTTTTTGCTTTCTTTCTTCCTGCACCAGAGGGTAATTGGATTTCATGTTTTATATTTGTTTTGGCCGCATTCACTGACTATCTTGATGGAAAACTTGCTAGATCAATGAATCAGGAATCTAAGCTTGGATCACTACTAGATCCAATAGCTGATAAAATTATTGTTACTGTGGCATTAGTATTGCTGATTCATGATGGAACCATTTCTAATATCAGCTTGTATGCTGCAATGATTATTATTTCTCGTGAAATTCTTGTATCTGGACTTAGAGAATTTCTAGCTAAACTTCAAGTCTCTTTGCCGGTATCAAGTCTTGCAAAAGTTAAAACAACATTACAGATGATATCAATTTCAATATTATTAGCAGGAGACCCAGGCAATGAACTATTGTTTGGATTTGGAATGCAATTGGGAATATTAACATTATGGATTTCTGCAGCGATAACAGTAATCACTGGATATTCATATTTTGCAAAAGGTCTTAAATATACTTAAATCTAATTTAGATACTCAATAAACTCAATAATTTTAAATTTTAAATTATTATCAAAATTCATCATGTGATTATCATTTTCAGGAAAATATGTCACAGTTGGCTCTTTAAGATTAATCAGTCTAAAACTCATATTTTGCGGTACTACTTTATCTTTATTTCCATGCATGACTAATAATGGTACTGACAATCTTTCAAATTTAGACTCATTATCAAATCTATCTTTTAAAATTAAGCTAATTGGAAAAATAGGGAATTTCTTTTTCCCTAAATCTGTAATTGAAGTAAATGGGGATTCTAAAATCAAACCTGCAGAAGTATTATTTATGGACATGTTTACTCCAACACCTGTTCCTAAAGATTCACCATAAAAGACTATTTGGTTTTTGGAAATTCCTTTTGACAACAACCATTGATATGCAGATTGTGCATCATTATAAATACCTTTTTCAGAGGGTAATCCATCACAAGAATTAAATCCTCTATACGAAAAAATCAAGTAGTTAAGCCCTATTTCTCTAAAAACATTTAATTTATAAATCCTATTTTCTAGTTGCCCAGCATTCCCATGGAAAAATAAAATAGTAAACTTATTTTTTTCATTATAGTAAAACCAAGATTTTAATTTATGGCCCTGATTATTGGTAATATAAACTTCAAGATTTTCATCATTAATTTTTTCTGATGTTAAATAATTATTTTCTTTGGGAAAATATAAAAAATTTCTTTGAAAAATAAATAGGAAGATTAAAGCTATCAGATAAGTTGTAAGTATGATAGTTAAAATTTTTATTAACATTTACAAAATTGTCCTTTTTTTAATTTTAATATAAAATTAAACAATGAGATATATACCATTATTAATTTTTGTAGTTTCATTAATTATTTCTTGTTCATCATATAAATAATTAATAAGTTTTCGGGTTTTTGTCAGGTTCTCCAAAAAATCCTTTAACTCTAACAACTGTCATTTTGTGGCTACCGTCTTCATTTGTTTCCAAAATACAATAACCTGGCTGTTTTTGATCTAGTGTAAATTCTTTTGTATTTTTCTTAAATTGTGCGCTAGTAGCTGGAATGCTATAAAAGTGGCTATTATTGATATGATTAATAGAGTATTGATGCACATGTCCAGAGATATGAATTTTAAAATTTTCATGTGCTGATAAAAAATTAACAAATTCCTTGTAATTTTTTGTGATGTGAATATCCAGCCAAGGAGAGTTTGTTTTGAATAAATTATGATGCATATAAAAAACAAACCACTTTTTCCTGTTTGACTTTAAAAGTTTATCAATTTTAGATATTTCTTCATCTGTAACTAATCCATAAATATTATTTTTTACAAAACTATCAATTGGAGAAAAAATCCAATTATTAAATTCAACAGTATCGTTTGTTTCCCTATACCCATTTATAGGCAAAGTGTCTTTGATATCATGATTGCCTCGGATAAAAGATTTTGGAGCCTCTATTTCCTTTAATTTTTTATTTAAAAATTCAAAAGATTTTTCAGATTGATCTTGTACGAAGTCTCCAAGAAGAAATACGTGGTCAAAAGTTTCACCAGAGGAACATATATCATCAACAATTGCCCCTAAGGAATTAAAAGTATCAATTCCCAAGAATTGCTTGTTATACATTAAGTGCATATCAGAAATAAAAAGTATTTTATTAATTTTCATATTTAAATAATACAATATTGATAGTTTTGGGTTAAAATATTTTTATGAATAGATTTATAGCAGAATTTTACGGGACTTTTTTATTAATACTATCTATAGTCGGGACTAACTTTATGTTATCAGAGTTGGGAGCTCCAGACTATATCATACTCATTGGAATCTCTTTTGCTGTAGCATTAATATTGTTTGCCAATATAACAATATTTACTAAAGTATCAGGAGCACATTTCAACCCCGCGGTGAGCTTATATATGTTTATGAAAAATAACATAGGAATTAAAGATCTTTTAATATACTCATCATTGCAAATTCTTGGAGCAATTAGTGCTGTAATTTTTGCACATTTAACATTTGGAATTGAGAATAATCCTTTATCACTTATAGACAGATCATCAAACGGAATAATAGTAGCAGAATTTTTAGGCACAATGGGATTGCTAATAGCAATTATTCATTCAGAAAAACACTCCCCTAGCCATGTTCCTGCTGTTGTTTCTACGTATATTTTCTCTGCAGTTCTTTTTACAGCATCGACATGTTTTGCAAATCCTGCGGTCACTATATCAAGAATGTTCACTTCAAGCGCAGTAGGAATAGATCCCTACTCAGCAGTATTATTTATTATTGTTGAGNTATTAGCAGTAATAATTGTTTCTAAGGCAATTGATTAATGTTTTGCAATCATTGATTGGATTGTTAAATTTAATTCATGAGAATCTTCTGTTGTGAATTGTTCTTCAATTTTTTCATTCACTATTCTATAAGCAAGCTTAAACATATTTGAATCAGAAAAAACTTTAAAATAATCAAGCTTTCGAATCTCGTTAGCTAAAATATTAATAGTCTGGTTCTTTTTTTCCTTATCACTCATGGACACCTATTATTTATTATATTTTTTTCAAAGTCAATAAATTTATCATAAAATTTCATACAATTTACAAATCATCTAATTCTATATCTTAAATCTTCTAAAACATTGATAATATTGATATTTTTTGAACAATATATAGTGGATATATGAAGCTAAACTCACAATATATAGATTAAAAAATATTATGTCTAAGAATATGTCTTATTTTAATGATTTTTCTTTGACATATTTGATATAATAAATTATAAATAAAATAAGGCCTATATTTGATATCTAATCGTCTCCTCCTGATTGAAATTAATATAGGTCTTTTTTAGTTTGTTTTTTCCCTTTTTTTTTACTACAATATCTATTGATTTTAATAAATAAAAAAAGAAGGAGTGTTTCACATTGATTAGTGAATCTATTAATTTCATGATTTTAGGAATGAGTACAGTTTTTTCATTTCTTCTGATTATGATATTAGTTCTAAAAATCCAATCTTTCTTGATTGGTAAAATTTCATTTGATGATTCATCAGTTGATACATCTGACCTTTCCTCTAAAAGCAATAAAGGAGTTGATCAGAAAAAAGTTGCGGTGATATCTGCTGCTATCAAACAGCATGAAAATGATAAAAAATAGAACCAATAGATAAAATATTATTATGGCAAAAAAATATATAGATATAATGGACACAACATTTCGTGATGGCTTTCAATCAGTTTTTGGTGGAAGAGTCTTAATGGAAGATTTTATGCCGGCTGTTGAAGTTGCAGCTAAAGCTGGTATCAAACATTTTGAGTTTGGTGGAGGTGCTAGATTTCAAAGCCTTTTCTTTTACTTAAACGAAAATGCATTTGATATGATGGATAAATTCCGTGAAATTGTTGGCCCAGATGCTAATCTTCAAACTCTTTCAAGGGGAATTAATACAGTTGCTTTGGATACAGGAAGTAGAGATATTGTTGATCTTCATGCAAAAATGTTTAAAAAGCATGGTACAACAACCATTAGAAATTTTGATGCATTAAATGATGTCTCTAATCTTCAATATAGTGCAGAATGCGTAAACAAGCATGGCTTGCAACACGAAGCTGTCATAACTATGATGGACTTACCCCCAGGTTGTGTTGGAGCTCATACCGTAGATTTTTATGAAAAGATTTTAAGACAAATTTTAGACTCTGGTATGAAATTTAGCTCACTGTGTTTTAAAGATGCAAGCGGAACATCGCACCCAAAGAAAGTTTATGAAACTATAAAAATGGCCAAAGGTTTATTGCCAGAAAATTCACATGTTAGATTCCATACACATGAAACTGCAGGAGTTAGCGTTGCTTGTTACTTAGCTGCTCTAGAGGCAGGTGCCGATGGTATTGATACAGCTGTTGATCCACTATCAGGTGGAACAAGTCAACCTGACATACTGACAATGCTTCATGCTACAAAGAACTCAGATTATAACCTTGGTGATTTAGAGCCTTCTAAAATGCTTCACTATCGTCAAGTTTTAACCGAACAATTAAAAGATTATTATTTCCCAGGTGAAGCACAAAAGGTTTCACCTTTAATTCCTTTTTCTCCTATGCCCGGTGGAGCTTTAACAGCAAACACACAAATGATGAGAGATAATAATATTTTAGATAAGTTTCCTGATGTTATCGATGCTATGGGTGAAGTTGTTGAAAAAGGTGGATACGGTACATCTGTAACACCAGTATCACAATTTTACTGGCAACAAGCTTTTTCAAATGTCATGTTTGGTAAATGGGAGAAGATAGCTGATGGTTATGGGAAAATGGTGCTTGGATATTTTGGGAAAACTCCTACTGAGCCAAATCAAGATATTGTTAAGCTAGCATCAGAACAATTAAAACTTGAACCAACAAAAGAAAATCCATTAGATATAGCAGATAGAGATGAGAAAAAAAGTTTAACTTATTGGGAAAATATCTTAAAAGAAGAAAACTTAGAAACAACTGAAGAAAACATATTCATAGCTGCTGCATGTGCTGATAAAGGTATCGAATTTTTAAAGGGTGAAACAAAAGTTAATGTCAGAAAGAAAAGTGGNTCTGATGATGTAGAGGCCTCACCCAAAAAACAAGAATCTTCAAGTGATGTCTCTTCATATACTATACTGCTCGATGGAGAGAAATATAATGTTCAAGTAGCTCCTGGAACCGATATTAATATTACAGCAGCTCCTTCGAAAGAAACTAATCAGGTACAAGAAGCAAAAACCAATACCCCTTCAGGTTCTGGTAATAATGTTGTTGCTCCTGTAAATGGTGTTGTTGTAAAAATAGTAGCAAATCCAGGCGACTCAGTATCTGCAGATCAAACAATTGTTATCCTAGAATCAATGAAAATGGAAATCGAAGTTAAAGCTGGGTCTAATGGCAAATTAAGCTCAGTTAATATAACAAAAGGTCAAAATGTTGAGGAAGGACAACCAATATTTACATTGGAGTAATAAAATGAAAACTTTATTTTTCAGCTTAATCTTAGTATTTTTATCCTTGTTTGCTTTCACAAATAGTTCATATTCCGAAGAAGTAAAAACCAGCAATGAATCTTATGAAAAAAGAGATTTGGGTGACCTTCTGAAAAACCTATATAAATCAACTGGTGTATATGAATTTAGCAATCCAGTTGAAGGTAAATTAGATGCTAATAAAAAAGAGGAAATGTCTATCTTTAATCAGACATGGGGAAGAGCAATTATGATAATAATTGCTTTCTGCCTATTTTATCTAGCTATAGCTAAAAATTTTGAACCCCTTTTGCTGATACCAATTGGATTTGGAGGCTTACTTGCTAACATTCCAATAGCTGAAATTGCAGGACCAAATGGATTTGTTGGGATTTTATATAATATGGGAGTTGAAACTGGATTATTTCCAATATTAATATTTATGGGTGTCGGTGCCATGACAGACTTTGGACCACTGCTTGCAAACCCAAAAACCGCTTTATTGGGTGCTGCTGCACAATTTGGTATATTTGGAACACTTGTGGGAGCAGCATACCTTACACAAAATACTGATATAATAAATTTCTCATTACAAGATTCAGCGGCAATAAGTATTATAGGTGGTGCAGATGGTCCTACGGCAATCTTTATAGCTTCAAGGTTGGCCCCTGATTTACTAGGTGCTATAGCCGTCGCGGCATATTCATATATGGCATTAGTACCAATAATCCAACCTCCGATAATGAGAGCTTTAACAACTGAAAAAGAAAGACAAATAAAAATGGTTCAGCTTCGTAAAGTCAACAAGCTTGAAAAAATAGTATTCCCTATAACCGTTCTTTTTCTATGTATCCTTGCCCTACCCGATGCAACTCCTCTTGTTGGGGCATTGTGTTTTGGTAATTTTATTAAAGAATCTGGAGTCGTTGAAAGATTATCTGAAACTTTACAGAACTCGTTGATAAATATTGTTACAATATTCCTAGGTCTTGCTGTAGGATCTAAGCTAGCTGCAGATAAATTTTTAGTTCCAGAAACATTAGGGATTATTTTTCTTGGTTTAGCTGCATTTTCTGTTGGGACAGTTGCTGGACTATTAATGGCTAAAGTAATGAACAAATTCTCAAAAGACCCTATTAATCCACTAATTGGGTCAGCAGGTGTATCTGCTGTTCCGATGGCTGCAAGAGTATCAAATAGAGTTGGAGCTGAGGCAAACCCATCAAATGTATTGTTAATGCATGCAATGGGACCAAATGTAGCAGGCGTAATTGGATCTGCTGTGGCTGCTGGTGTCCTAATTTCAATATTTGGTTAGATGTCACTAATATTTGATATAGAAACAGATGGATTTGTCAAAAAATTAACAAAAATCCACTGCATTGTAATACAAGACACTGAGACCAAAGAAATTTCTAAATATGTAACAAATATAAAAGAAGCCATAATTAGACTAGAGAATGCAGATGAAATTATAGGTCATAATATTATAGGGTTTGATATTCCAGCAATAAAAAAAATATATAAATTTGATCCAAAAGGAAAAATTACAGATACTTTGCTAATATCTCGAGAAATCTGGCCAAAAATTGGTCTAGATAAATCCATAAATACTAATATTCCTGAAGAAATGAAAAATAGACACTCTTTATCTGCATGGGGGCATAGGCTGAAGGAAAACAAATCAGAGTATAAGGGTGGATTTGAATTTTATTCAAATGAAATGCTTAAATACTGTGTTCAAGATGTAATTGTAACGACTAAATTATGGGAATTTTTAAAAAAGAAAAGAAGAAACATTAATTCTTAACATATCTATAAACAAAGATTAAAACCAATAAAGCAATGTTTGTGAACCAAACTTCCGGTGATGCCCAAGATATTCCATCAAAATGAAAGTCTGATATAGGATAAAAAATTTTTGTGGGAAAAAACTCTTTAGTATGAAAAGGGAAATCTAACATTATGTGAAATGGCCAGGCAAGTGCTGCATAAGACATCATTTTTTTACCAATCAAATATAGAAAAAAAACTACAAAGAAAGCAGTAATAAAACTATGTCCAAAATTATACAACATCATTACCCAGTCAGGAATGGATGAAACTTCAGGTTTTCCAAATGAAAAATTACCCTTAAATATTTTAAAAAAAAGATTTGGGATAAAAGCAAAGAGATCGGGTGCCGCTCCAAATAAAAAAGGAAGATAACGATATTTTTTATAACCAAATAGCCCCTTTCCCCAAAGAGCATGACTAAATGTATCCATAAACTTATTAATCCTTTTTCTGTAAAAGATTAAATAATTCAGAATCAATAGGTAGGAAAATAATAGAATTTTCATCGATTATTTTCTCATAAGAATCTAATTTTCTTAAAAATTCATAAAAACNAGGGTCTTTAGAATATGATTCAGAATATATTTTAGTGGCCTTTTTATCACCTTGACCTTTTATTTGTTCACTCTTGGCAAATGCTTCAGCCAATATAATTTCTCTTTCTTTATCAGTTTGTGCTCTTATTTTTGCTGATTCTTCTTCACCCTCAGATCTGTATCGTTTAGAAATTCTGGATCTTTCTGCTATCATTCTGTCAAAAACACTTCTCTGAACTTCTGTAGGTAAATCAGCCCTTTTTATTCTCACATCAATAAGCTCCATTCCAAAGTCTTTTAATCTTTCACTACTACCTCTTTTGACCTCATCCATAATGAATTCCCTATTCTCTGCAATAACTTCATTAATATTATGAGTTGCCAACTCCTCTCTCATTTCAGAAAAAACAATATCTTCAATTCTTGAATTAGCACTGAATAAATTATTAACAGATTTATAAAAAACTAATGGATCTACTATTTTCCACCTAGCAATAAAATCAACTACCAACCTTTTCTTATCAAGAGTTAAATATTGACCAGGAGGTGCATCAGTTGAAAGAATTCTACGATCAAATTTGATAACTTTTTCTATAAAAGGCTTTTTAAACTTTAAACCTGGAGTCGAGACAGTTCTTTTAAATTCACCTAGCTCTGTGATTATAACTTGCTCAGTTTCATCAATCGTATATATAAAAGTAGGAGATAAAAGTGAAAATAAAATAATTACAAATAATAATTTTTTCATATTAGTTCTTGAAAACCTCGTTTAATGGCAATAAATTAATTGATCCGCTAGCTGAATCAGTTCCAATAACTTTTTTTGGTTTTTGTAATATTGATTCCATCTTTTCTAAGTATATTCTTGCTTTTGTAGTATTCTTATCTTTTCTATACTCTGAATAAATTTGATTAAATCTTGCAACATCACCCTCAGCTGTTGAAATTCTTTGCTGTCTATATGCCTCAGCTTCTCTAATCATCTTTTCAGCATTACCTCTTGCTTTAGGTATTACATCCTCAAAATACCCTTTGGCATTATTTATTAGCTTTTCTTTATCCTCTTTTGCTCTAACTACTTCATTAAATGCATCTTTTACTTCATCTGGAGGATCAACAATCTGAAGTTTAACATCAGTTATAGCTACTCCTGAAGTATATGAATCAAGAAGAATTTGAAGAAACTCTCTAGTTTTCAATTGTATCTCATCTCTACCAGTTGTTAGAGCATCATCAATCATTGTAACTCCCATAGCACTCCTAAGGGCAACTTCAGCTGTATTTTTTATAGTTTTTTCTATGTTATTAACTTTAAATAAAAAATTACCCGGATCTTTAACTTTCCACTGAATTATGGCCTGAGCATCTACGATATTCTCATCTTTTGTGATCATAAGTGATTCTTGTATTATACTAACTCTTGTTCTATCTGAACGAAAACCTATTTCAATTCTTCTAACCTTTTCTACATTAACTTTTGTTAATTTATCAACAAAAGGAATTTTTAAATGTAATCCAGGATCTGAGTAACTAGATAACTTGCCAAATCTTTGAATAACCCCAACTTCTCCTGGTTCAATAGTATAAAAACTAGAAATCAATGAGAATATGACAAAAATCGTAGGAAGAATCACAGCAAGTTTTTTTAAATTTTTCTCGTTCTCAGGATCAATAGTGATGGTGTCATTGGAAGAACCATTTGTATTTCTTTTGTCTAAATCATTTATAAATTTAATAATAAGTTTAATTAAGTTAATCACAGAAATATTGTAACTTAATAATTTTTTATAACAATTACATTAACAATATTTAGAAACTATTTTGGATATCAACAAATCCCCTGCGACGTTTAAAGATGTTCGAAACATATCTAAAATCCTATCAACACCTGCTAAAATCGCTATGGCCTCTATTGGGATTCCTATGGCAGTAAAAACAATCGTCATCATTACCAAGCCTACTGAAGGAACACCTGCAGCTCCTATGCTTCCAATAGTAGCAGTTATCAAAATCAATGCATATTGGAATACACTTAAATCGAGACCAATTAATTGGGAAACGAATACAGCAGCAATTCCAAGGTAAATTGCAGAACCATCCATATTAACAGTTGCTCCTATTGGTATAACGAAATTTGTAATCTCTTTATTTATTTTTAGATTATCCTCTGCAGTTTTAATAGTAAAAGGAATTGTAGCAGCACTACTAGATGATATAAAAGCAAAAAAAAGTGTATTCTTAATTTTGTTAAAAAATAACAAAATGCTTTCATTTAATAGGAGTCTCAAGATAGAACCATGAACTATCAAAAAATATCCTACGAAAATAATAATTGATACAACTACGAATTTTATTAAGGATAAAATAATATTCATATCAGAATTTATAATTAAATTTCCAAAAATTGCATAAATAGCTATTGGAGCAAATAACATAAAGTAAGTAATTATTTTTAAAGAAAGATAATTAAAGTTTAATAAAAATTTTTGTACTGGGTTATTAGATGAGTTTGAAAAAAATCTGACCATTAATCCAAATAGAACTGCAAATAACATTATCACTAATGGATTTCCATTAAAAAGGAGTTCGATAAAATTTCCTTTATTAGGCGATAATGGCGAAAAAATTGTTCCAATATCTAATTGATCAACTTTTGATATTGCTAGACCCTCTGCTATTTCAGGATTAATTCCAAAATTAATATTGGAACTAACAAAGAGTGAGATGGAAATAGCAATTATTGTTGAAATTAAATATAAAATCAAAGTTAGGGGTACCATTTTTTGCAAATTTGAGCCAGATGAAAAAGAAGCAATTGAAAAAGAAATTGTTGAAAAGATTAAAAAAGGAACAAATGATTTCAAAACTATCAAGAAATAATCACCCAATGGTTTTGATTTCAACATAAAATCAGGGAAGAATAATGCAATTGGAATTGAAGCTAAAAAGCAAAATAACATTGCTAAAGAAATTTTCTTTTCCATATTTATTCCAAATCAACCGAAAATTTTTTTAATATATCAAGAGGAATTGTATCCAGAGCCTTATAGTGAGTCGAAAGTAGGTAAACATTTGGAGCACAATTATTATTATAAGCCTCAAGCCATCTCATTGTACATAAACACCATTTATCTCCAGGCTTTAAGCCTGGAAAATTATAATCCTCAACTGGAGTTGACAAGTCGTTACCAACTTGTTTAGAAAATGTTAAGAATTCTTCAGTTATCTGAACGCATATAAAATGCATGCCTATATCTGTATTATGATAATGACAGCAACCATCTCTTAAAAAACCTGTTTTTGGACTATCACTACATAACTCTAAAGTTTCAGCTAAAACATTTAATTGATCTGATTCATTATCTCTCATTTTGAATTTTCTAAACCTTTTTTGAAATTTTTTAACAAATCAGTCGAATCCTCTATTCTTTTTGCAATCTCTTCTGCTATCTTTTCAGATTTAACTTGATATAAATGCCATCTTGGAAAGATCATTCGCATTTTAAAATATATATCACCATCTGGAGTAATTATTCTTGCTTCAAAATCAGACAAGGATAAAAAATTAAATTTCTTTAGTGAATATCCATATAAGTTGAACAATTTATTATCATTTCCAGTATCCTTATTCATTGAACTTGATATTTTCTTAGGTTTTTTACTTTTGTTCTCAGAAATCTCAACAATCCTAATAATACCTTCAGGGGTTATGATTTTCTCAATTGCTATTTCTAATGCTTTATCTCCAAACAATTTTCCCCCAAAACGTTTAAGATCTTCAAATATACCTTCCACTGGATTATCTAATTCATCTTTTCTCTGCTTAGCTCTCTTTTTGACATATCCCTTAACATCCTTTTTGACCGAATCTTGAAGCTCTGACCATAGAATGTAAGCATTTAGAGTTGATTTATCTTTTTCTTTGATAGCAATACCAATTTTATAAAGACTAAACGCTGGAGATAGAAACAGTGTTAAAGATATAAATAATAAAAACCAAACTAATATTTTCATATAATTTCAATAAAGACTAACATGATTTTTTTATTCAAATAAATCCATATTTTGTCCATATGTTAATCTTCTAAATGAATTTTGTCTATCCTCAAAGTATTCGCAATGTTTGCAATTACTACTACAATCAGGAATGTTGTCTTGATCAAGTAGAGATTTGATTTCCTTTAATTTCTTGGGAATCCATGCTAAAGATCCTTCGTATTTAATCAAAGTCAAATCAAAATCTATTTTTGAATCAAAATGCCCTTCCTTCAATCCATTTGCATAAAGAAAAAATGAATAATTTTCAATTTCAATATTATTTTTAAAAAGTAGAAATTGATAAAATTCGATCTGCCTTTTATAAGATGGCCACCACCCAGAATTAGATATTTCAATAGATCCTGTTTTTGAGGTTGCTTTGTAATCAACAACCACAACTTTATTGGTATCAAGATTTAGCCATAAATCATCAACAGCACCCGTAAAGGTGAGCCCTAATTCATTATCTATATATTCTAAGCCTTTAAAGTTTTCTCTCCAATCCTCTAACTTTTTATGATTGTAAGGTATAAAATTTAATCCATTTTCTGTGAAAATTGGGTGTGGCTCTTGAATATTTCTATAATGATCAAATTCATTTTTAAGAAGGCTATCTACTGCATTGTTTAAAGCAAAAGGTGGTGGCTGGATCATTCCTAGACCCTTAACCCTATCAAGCCAAAAACATCTTTTACAATTAATGAATAAGTCAACTTTAGACCTACTAATTTTAAAATTTTTAGTAGCTCCTTTTATATAAAGATTTTTCTTTCTAAGCATTTGATTAGCTATTTTATAAAAATTAACCTTGTACCTTTATCTTGGTTGAAATAATTTAATGCCCATTTTATTAAAACAGATATTTTATTATCAAAACCAATTAAAAAACTTATATGAACAAATAACCATAAGACCCAAGCTAATAACCCTTTAGCTTTCAAAAAGCCCAAATCTGCAACAGCTTTATTTCTTCCAATAACAGCGAGATTACCTTTGTCTTTATATTTGAACTCCATATTTGTTGATTTTCCATTAGCTCGATTTTTAATTAATTTGGCAACAAATTCACCAGCTTGCATTGCCGCTGGAGCAACTCCAGGAATAAACTCATTATTCTCACCTTGATATCTTGCCAAATCACCAATAACAAAAATATTTTTATATCTAGGTATCGAAAAATCTTTTTTTACTAAAACTCTACCTACTCTATCTAAATCTGCACCTGCTGCTTCTTGAAGAATACCTCCCCATGCAGATGCTTTAACACCAGCTCCCCATAAAGTTGTTTTTGTTTCAATAACAATATTTTTTTCTTCGTTTTTATATGTAACAGTATCTGCTGTTATATCTACAACGGGACAATTAACTACTACTTTTACACCCATTTTCTCTAAATAAGTTTTAGTTATGTCTGAAAGTTTATCTTGAAATGTAGGAAGAACTCTTGGTAAGGCTTCTATTAAATAAATTTCACACTCTTTCTTGGTATCAATATTGTGAAAATGTCCATCTAAAGTTTTAAATGCAAGGTCAGCTAAAGCTCCAGCTAATTCAACTCCTGTAGGACCACCACCAATAATAACAAATGTTAATAACTGCTTCCTTCTGCCTGGATCTGTTTCATTCTCAGCTAATTCAAAAGCTGTAAATATTCGCCTTCTCATTTCAAATGCATCCTCAACTGACTTAAGACCAGGCGCATGCTTTTCCCATTCATCATGACCAAAATAATGATGACTTACTCCTGTGGCAATTATCAAATCATCATATCTAATTCTTGAATGATTTTTTGTTTGAACATATCTATTATAGGGGTCAATACCATTAGCAATATCTAATCGAATTGTCACATTTTTTTTATCACCGAAGATTGATCTAACTGGTGCACTAATATCAGGGGCTGATATGGTTCCTGTAGCTACCTGATAGAGTAAAGGTTGGAACAGATGAAAGTTTCTTCTATCTATTAATGTTACTTCTACATCTGAGTTAATAAGTTCTTTAACGGCATAAAGTCCACCAAAGCCAGCTCCAATGATTACAACATGATGTTTCTTGAACGTTGATTGATTTTCCACTTAAAATTCATTATAACTTAAAAACTTTATAAATTTAACTGGGCTTGACACTTTGCACATATGCTAGAATCTTCATCAGAACATAAATCAGTATAGTTCCAACATCTAACACATTTAGGAAATATAGTTTTGTTGACAACTACTTTTAAATCATCAACTTCTTCCTCAACAAGATCTACTTTCGCTACCATCAGACTTTTTTGAAAATTATCAAGATTTTCTGAAAGAAAAACATAATCTTGCTTGTTGCAATTTAATAAAATATCTGCCTCCAATGAACTTCCTATTATTTTTTTACTTCTCAAAACCTCAATTTCTTTTAGAACAGGTTCTCTATATGAAAAAATTTTATCCCATTTTTTTTCCAATTCATCATCATGAAAGTTGTCTAAAAATAAGGTCTCGTTGAAAATTGTTTGATCACTTACCTTAGATGACTTCCATGCTTCCTCAGCTGTAAAAGATAGGACAGGAGCCAACATCAAAGATATTTCTTTAAATAAAATAAATAGTGCTGACTGGCAAGATAACCTTATTTTGGATTTACTTGAGAATGTATAAAGAATATCTTTTTGAATATCTAAATAAATTGAACTCAAATCATTGGCAGTAAAATTCAATACATGAGATATGCCATTATGAAATGAATAATTATTAAAACTCTCTATATATTTCATTTTCATTTTTGATAACTTAATTAAAATCCATTTATCAAATTCTTCTAAATAATCAAAATTAAACTTATTGGAGTGATCAAAATCGGAAATATTACCCAACAAAAATCTTAAAGTATTTCTTAGTTTTTTATATTTATCTTTGATTCCTTCAATTATAGAATCGGATATTCTTATCTCTGAAGAATAGTCTTCAGATGCAACCCATAATCTTAAGATATCTGCACCACTAGAATTGATAATTTTTTGTGGGTCAATAACATTGTTTTTAGACTTAGACATTTTCTGACCCTTGCTATCAACAACGAAACCATGAGTAAGGACACTTTTATAAGGGGAGATTGAATTAACTGCTACACAAGTAAGAAGACTGCTTTGAAACCAACCTCTATGCTGATCATTTCCTTCTAAATATAAATCTGCAGGTAAAGAATCTTTTGAATCTAAAACTGTCTTCCAAGAAGTGCCTGAATCAAACCAGACATCTAATGTATCAGTACCTTTGACAAGCTCGTTAGCTAATTTTTTATGTTCAGAAGGTAGAAAATCAGCAATATCTCTGCTCCACCATGACGATGAGCCCTCTTTTTCAAATATCTCACAAATTTGATTAATAGTTTCTTCATTTATAAAAACATCATTCGAATCTTTATAATAAAAAACAGGTATGGGTAATCCCCAGGATCTTTGTCGTGATATACACCAATCAGATCTTTGAGATACCATGTTTGAAATTCTCTTGATAGAAGAAGTTGGGTACCAACTTACTTTATTAATTTCATCCAAAGCATTTAACTTAAATTTATCTACAGAAGAAAACCATTGATAAGTAGACCTAAATATTGTTGGCTTACCGGTTCTCCAATCATAGGGATATTTATGGTTATAGTCTTCTTGTAATAACAAATGATTGACTTCAGAGAGATAACTGACGACTTCTTCATTACCCTCTTTTAAAACATTTAAACCTTGGAACCTTTCGGGAACTTCATCTGTAAACTTACCGTATTTATCAACTGGTGAGAATATATTGATATTATTTTTAACTCCTGTCATATAATCATCAGTTCCATGACCTGGGGCTGTATGTACAAGCCCAGTCCCATTCTCTCTAGTAACATAATCTGCCTCTAATACTGGACATAATTCATTAGAAATAGGGGAAATATATTTAAATGAAAGTAAGTCTTGGCCCATAAGTTCATGAACTTTTCTTAAACTTTTACCAAGTTTATCCTCTATAATTTTGGACAAACTTGTTTCAATTATTAAATTCTCATTTTCTAATTCATAAATACCATAAGTAAAATTTTTATTTACAGAAACTGCTTTGTTTGCTGGTAATGTCCAAGGAGTAGTGGTCCAAATTAACAAAGAAACATTTTCTATTTCTTTAAAATTTTCTTGTAAATTAAATTTAACATAAACACTTTTAGATATATGATTCTCGGGATACTCTAACTCAGCTTCTGCTAAGGCTGTCTGTGAGCTTGGGCTCCAATTTACAGGCTTCAATCCTCGGTAAATGTAGCCCTTAAAATACATTTCTGAAAAAACTCTAATTTGATTTGATTCAAAAACTGGTGACATAGTCAGATATGGATTGTCCCAATCAGAAATAACACCGAGCCTCTTAAATTCGTCTCTTTGGCTATTAACAAAATTCATTGCGAATTCTTCACATAAATTTCTTATTTCTAATTTAGTTATATCTTTAGTTTTAATTTTCTTTGAAACTTGATGCTCAATAGGTAATCCATGGCAGTCCCATCCAGGTGTGTATGTAATTGATCTGCCTTGAACTGAATTAAACTTTAAAATTATATCTTTTAAAATTTTATTCAAACAATGGCCAATATGAATTTTTCCATTAGCAAATGGCGGTCCATCGTGTAATTCAAATTTCTCTCCGGATTTATTAGATAAAATTCCGTATAAGTTTATTGAATCCCAATAGCTCAAAAGATCAGGCTCATTATTTGGTAGATTTGCTCTCATTGAGAAATCAGTTTTTGGTAGATTTAATGTTTCATTGTAATCTTTGCTCAACTATTTACCTATTAAAACCTTATTCATATTATCATAAATTTTCCTCGAAAAAAGAACCCATTGATCCCAGATGTCATTATTATAATTTTCTTGTCTTATAGTTTTAACCATTCTTAATCCATAATCTTCATTAGTAATCTCTATTTCATCTTCTGACTTAATATTTTTATTAAAAGCCTTTCCTAGTAACTGAATTATTTTTACACATTTTTCATCCATATCTCGATATTCAGTAATTAGGAGCTTAACTCCTCTAATTTTTGAGTCACCAGACATCATAGTGGAGCCCATTCCCCAACCTTTCTTTGCTCGAGGAGTTTCTGCTCTTATTTGCATATCCATATACTAATAATACACCTAATTAAATTTAAATTTCAGTAAAAAAAATAGTGTGATAAAGTTTTAAAATGACTCATAAACACACTATTTTGTTTACTGGACTAAGTGGTAATTTAGGACGAGAAATATTACCAAAATTTATAGATCAGAACTTTAATATTATTTCTACATATTTTGATGATAAGGAACTAGATTTAATAGATAAAAAATATTCAAAACATGTAAATTTTATCAAATGTAACCTAATAAAGGAAAAAGAGGTTAAGTCACTTGAAAAAGAAATCATAAGACTTAATGCAAGTGTCGATACTATAATAAATCTTGTAGGCGGTTTTTCATATGCAAAAATTCTTGATACATCTTTGAATGATTTAATAAAAATGTTAGAGCTCAACTTTTATACTGTTTATAACGTTTCAAAGATTGCACCAAAATTAATGGAAAATTCCTCTAACTCTTCAATGATAAATATTATTACACCATATGCTGAAATTCCAGTCGAAGGTACTTCTTTATATTCTTCATCAAAAGCGGCATTAATGAACTTCTCAAAATCTCTAGCTTTAGAATTTAGAGTGCATAAAATACGAGTTAATTCATTAATGTGTAATACAATTGATACCAAATTAAATAGAAAACTTATGCCTAAGGAAAATTTTGATGCTTGGACAAAACCTGAAGAGATTTTTGATACTATGTCTATTATAATGAAAGAGGAATCCAAATTTATAAATGGAGAAATAATTAGGTTAGATTAAGTCATGGACTATGAAATTTGTATAATTGGAGGAGGACCATCAGGTTATGTAGCAGCTATTGAAGCTAAAAGAAGGGGCTTAACAGTTGCAATAATTGATCAAAATGAATTAGGAGGAACATGCTTAAATAATGGCTGTATACCATCTAAGTCTCTATTAAAAGCTGCAGAATTTTATCAAGATTTATCTAATAATATTGAAAAAAAGGGATTTAGTTTTCAAAACCTTTCTTTTGACTATGAATTAATTGTAAGCAATAGCAAAAAAAATATAAAAAGACTCAAAAGTGGTTTAGAAAATCTTATTAAAAAGAAAGAAATCACTGTAGTATATGGAAGTGCAAAATTTATAGATTCCAATTCAATTCAAGTTATTAATGACGAGAAAGATATTATAATTAAATCAAAAAATTTCATAATAGCAACAGGATCAAAACCTTATTACCCTAATGGCTTTAATAAAGATGGTAAAAGAATAATTGATAGTGACGATATTTTAAATGAATCAAGTTTGCCCAATAGTATTTGTATTATAGGTGGTGGATATATAGGATTGGAATTTGCATATCTTTATAATACTTTTGGGGTAGATGTAACTATATTAGAGAGTCAGAATTCAATTATTTCTAATACGGATACTGAAATTGTATCCTTATTAAAGAAAGATTTTTTGAAACAAGGAATCAAAATTTATGAAGATATATTGATTAAAAATGTAATAAAGAATTCAAATTATGTGATGCTCGAAGTTGAAGGAGGAAGCCTAAACAAAAATAATTTGAAATTTGACAAAATTCTTATTTCGACAGGAAGGATACCTAATACATCAGAGCTTAGCCTTGACTTAATCAATGTTGAAATGGACACAAATGGGTATATTAAAACAAAAAATTTCCAAACATCTGTAAAAAACATTTATGCAATTGGTGATACAATTATGGGTCCAATGTTGGCTCATAAGGCAAGCGATGATGGATTTGAGGTACTTAAATCTATATTTAATGAAAATACAACTCAAACGAGTCTCATACCTTCATGCATTTATTGTCAACCGGAAATTGCATCTATTGGATATACAGAAGATTATTTAAAAAAAGAAAATATTAAATATAAAAAATCATCTTTTCCTTTTAAGGCAAATGGTAAAGCCTTAGCTCAAAATCAAGTTCAAGGACTATGTAAAATTCTAGTTAATCAAGAAGGTAAAATCCTGGGTGCTCATATAATAGGTAAAGGAGCAACAGAAATGATTTCTGAAATATCATTAGCTATGACAAATAATTTGACTATAGACAAGATAGCTAAAACAATTCATCCTCATCCAACACTTTCAGAAATTATTCATGAGTGTTCATTGGAACTAAGTAATATAGGTAGGCATATTTAAAAATGATCAACAAAAAAAGAATGCTTAAAACTTTTTTAGAACTTGTTAAAATTGACAGCGAATCACGAAAAGAAAAAAAGGTTGCTGATTATATTCTTAAAAAAATTGCTAAATACAAGCTCCCATATAAATTTGATAAATCCAATAAAAAAACTGGTTCAGAGATTGGGAATTTAATAATATATAAAAATTTTTCATCTAAAAAAGATACTNTTGTCTTATCATCTCATATGGATACTGTTGTCCCTGGCTTAGGAATCAAACCTATAGTTAAGAAAAACCATGTCCAGAGTGATGGCAATACAATTCTAGGTGCAGATGATAAAAGCGGTTTGGCAATAATAATAGAAGTCCTTGAGACTTTCTCAGAAAAAAAAATACCTCATCTAAATATTGAAGCTGCTATAACAACTTGTGAAGAAATAGGACTTTTAGGTGCAAAATTTCTGAATTATAAACTTCTAAAATCTAAATCTGGAATAGTTTTGGATAGCACTAGCCCTGATAGATTAGTTATAAAAGGTCCTTCATCCGATTATTTTACAATTACAGTTACTGGTATAGAGGCTCACTCTGGAATAAATCCTGAAAAGGGTATAAGTTCAATAAAAGTATCCGCTGAAATAATAAATAAAATTAAAACAGGCAGAATATTTAAGGATACAACATTAAATATAGGGAAAATTAAAGGTGGATCAGCAATCAATATTGTCCCGGGTAAAACAGAAATACTATGTGAAATCAGAAGCCATAGGGAGAAAATAATCAATAATATTTTAAATAAAATTAAAAGTGATTTGCTGAAAATAGAGAAAAAATATAAAAAAATAAATAAAGGTTTTAGCATAAGTATGAATAAAGAAAGAATTTATGATTCAATTAATATTTCTAAGAATGAATTGATTATAAAAAGGATAATGGCAGCTGCTAAAAAAAATAATTTTAAAACTTTACCTGTTGAAACTGGTGGAGGTGCTGATGCTAATTTTTTTGTTAAAAATGGAATCAATACTGTAAACCTAGGGACTGGAATGAGAGAGTTTCATACAAAAAAAGAAAAATTAATTTTAAAAGAATTTTACAAAGCTGGAGAAATTGTTTTTGATACCCTAGTCGATATCTAGTAAAAGGAAATCCTCTATTTCACGATAAGAATTAAAAATGAAGTCAGCTTCTAACAATAAACTTTTGTCAAAAGTATTTGTAATTGAAGCACAAAACATATTCGCAGATTTAGCAGCTGAAATTCCTCCCGGGGTATCTTCAATTACTAGGCAATCAATAGCTCTAATATTTTCAGATTCATTTAAAATATCGAGAACTTTTTGGAAAGTTTCTGGGTTCGGTTTTGAATAATTTACATCATCTGCTGAGATTATTACTTCAAAAAAAGACTCTAAGTTAAATTTTTTCAAAACTGAAATAATCTCACTCCTTTTGGCTCCAGACCCAATGCATAAAATATACTTAGTAGAAAGTTTTTTAATTAACTCGTAGACTCCATCAAACAAAAGTCCATCATCTATTGAATATTTTTCAAAAAAAATGTTCTTATCCCTAATCAATTCATCAATTGTTAGCTTGTCATCAATTAATTTTTCGAATACTCCCTTATCATCAAAAGAAATAAAGTCTTTATAATAAACTTCTTCGGATATAGAAATATTATGTCTTTTTAAGACTTCGTTAAAAGCTTGTAAGTGTAAAGATTCTGAATCAAAAATAACACCATCAAAATCAAATATTAAAACCTTTAAATTTTCCATTATTATGTATCATAATATTAATTTAGATTATTTAAAGCTTTGCTTTTTATATTTTCTAAAACATAATGTTTTCTATGATTAAACGAGGAAGAAAATTAAGAAAATCCCAAAATATTAGAGATTTAGTTCAGGAAACTACTCTAACTGTAAATGATCTAATTCAACCTATCTTCATAATTGAAGGGAAAAATAAGTCAGAAAAAATTCCATCCATGCCTGGTATAGAAAGAAAGTCATTAGATTTGCAACTTAATTATATCAATTTATTAATAAATAAAGGAATTAAATCAATTATATTATTTCCATCTATTGATGAGAAAAAGAAAAATTCCAAAGCCACAGAGGCTCTTAATCCTAATGGTTTAATACCCAAAGCTATTCAAAAAATTAAAAAAAAATTTCCTGATATAATTCTAATCACTGATATTGCTCTCGATCCATATAACAGCGATGGCCATGATGGTATTTTAAAAGATAATGAAATCTTAAATGATGAAACTGTATCAATTTTAGTAAAACAAGCACTTTTGCATGCTAAATGTGGTGCAGATTTTGTATCACCATCTGATATGATGGATGGAAGAGTTGTCAGAATTAGAGAGACTCTTGATAAAAAAGGGTTCCACAATACAGGAATAATCTCTTATGCTGCAAAGTTTGCTTCTTGTCTTTACGGTCCATTTAGGGATGCATTAAATTCAGAACCAAAGAAGGGGAACAAAAAAAGTTATCAATTAAATCCTGCTAATTCCAATGAGGCACTTAAAGAATTAATTGATGATGAAAATGAAGGTGCAGATATGTTAATTGTAAAGCCTGCGAGCTTATATCTTGATATTATTTTAAAAGCAAAAAGTTCTAGCCTAATACCAATAGTGGCATATCAGGTTAGCGGGGAATATTCTATGATTAAATTCTCCGCAAAAAACAAACTAATTGATTTAGACTCAGCCATATTTGAATCATTGATATCCATGAAAAGAGCTGGAGCCAAACTTATAATTACATATTTTGCTGAATATATTGCAAATAAATTAAGTAAAATTTAACTTTGAAAATAATCTTTATAATTTAATACGAAAACACCAGCAATTATCAGAATTGTTCCTATGATTTTTTCCATAGAAAAATCTTCTTTTAAAAAAAGAAAGCCATAAAAACATGTAAATAAGGGATAGATTGCAGTTAGTGGAACGATCTTTGAGGCAGAACTTCCAATTAAAGCATTAAAATAAATATAAATACCAATTGCAGCTAAAATTCCTGGAACAATTATCAATATAAGATTTTTTAAGCTAATTGTAGCAATAGATGAAATTTGATGATTTACTAAGAAGAAAGGGATTATCATGCAGGTCACTAGTATAAATCTAACTGTTAAAACAAGCATTGGATCCATAGATTTTAGGCTAATTTTTTCAAAAATTGGAGCCAGTCCCCATATTGCTGCCACTAAAAAAGCTAAGAAATTTGGATTATTCATCATATAAGATCCCATATGGAATTCAAGGAATTAATTCTATGCTCAGTTGGAGAGTGAGCTTTTTCCCTATCTATTAGATAACAGGCAAGTCCAATGTCCTTAGCTGCTAGAAAATCCAACTTCGGGTTATCCCCAACATGAAGTGTGGTCTCTAATGATGCATTAGCATTAGATAATGATTTAAAAAAAAATTTTGGGTCTGGTTTGGAAGAACCTGACTCTGAAGATATAGTGAAACAATCAATATATTTTGATATTCCAAAATGCTCACAAACATTATAAATCCTAGAGTCAAAATTAGAAGTGATAATCAATTTAAAATCCCTTTTTTTGGCCTCCTCTAAAAAAGGCAGTGTATCATCAAAAATTTCCCATGCTTCTTTAGCAAAAAATTCATATAAATCTTCAAAATAAGAATCGAAATCATCTATCATTCCAATCTCAGTGAAAACATCAAAAACTAGATCATACCACCATTTTTTTTCTGCAACTACTAAGTTATGGCCCGTCAAACCAGAAAAATGAAGCCCTTCTCTATTGTTAAAAAAACTTTTAAAAGAATTAGAAATGTCCTTAGAATCATAGTTATTTGAATATTTTTTTAAGATTTTATTGTAGGAATCCCCTAATCCCTCTTTTATATAAAACAGGGTGTCTGCAGCATCTAATGAAATGGTATTGAATTTAGACATAATAAAAGTAAAACTTTAATATGATTATACCTGTTGTGTCAGATGATATTATTTATTTTTCCAAGCTCCAGTCTAAAGTTAACCAAAAAAGATATGAATTAAGGCATGTTAAAAGCGAAGAAGATATAATAGATGTAATTTTAAAATGTAACTATCCGATATGCATTATTGATATTAATTCAAAGCTTATAGAATCTCTCAATTTACAAGATGCTTTAAAAAATAGAGGGTGTCATTCAATAGATACAATTGCTTATTATCCACATGTTGATATTAAATTAAAAGAAAAAGCGGTTGATTTTGGTACAAATTTACAGTTTACAAGAAATCAACTATTTAAAAATTTAAATAATATATTGGATGACATAATTTTTAATCAAATGTCAGAGTCATAAAATGTATAATTCACCTTGCAATAAACAATGTCACTTAATAAATTCAACCTGTAAAGGATGTCTGAGAACAATAGATGAAATTGCTAATTGGTCTTTATTAAGCAATGAAAAAAAAATTAAGATATTTAACAGAATTAAAAAACAAAAAGAGGAGTTTGGGTTAAAGTAACTCCGATTTATTCTCAAACCCATAATTTTTTAAGAAATCTTCAACAATAATTTTTAACTTAATAATCCCACTATTAGCTAATACTTCAGTGGCACATGCTATATATTCGATCATTGAGTCTAGAGATGCAGAAGAGTTTTCTTTGTCTAGCCAATCATTGATTAAGCTCAATGCTTCAAGCCACTCAGAAATACTATATTCCTTCATTGTGAGTTTCTTTGCCCTTCCTTCAAGTGATAGCCCTGCTGAATAAATAAAAATTTTTTTGTAACACTTATTAGTACTAGATGGAAGCTTAGAATCTTTATACAATAAAGAAATAAAACAATTAAAGCTTTCTATTGAACAAGGAGAATTAACAAATTCTAGCAAATCTTTATCTTCAATATACTTGGTAGATATCGAACTCCGAGCTGTAGAATAAGACTTTAACCATTCATCTTTATTTGAATCTTTTTGAATTAAGTTAAGTATATTAATACTTAGTTACCTACCTCTTCATAATTATTTTGAAGAATACTGAGAATCCTTTCACTTTCTAACTCAACTTTTTTAGAATATAAATCAAATTGTTCTTTGTTAATTTTTCCAACATTGAAATATCTTGCAGCCGAATTATAAAAATATAGCCCACAAATAGAAGAAGCAGGGTTTAGTGCATAATTCTCTGTTAATGAAACATTTATCTTTTCTTCAACACCTAAAATCTCCCACAATTTTAGTTTTTCGGAATGATCAGGGCATGCTGGATAACCATGTGCAGGTCTAATTCCATTATATTTTTCTTTAATCAACTCATCTAATGAATATTTATTTTTATCACCATTATCAATTCTCATAATTTGATGTAAATACTCTGCTGCAGCTTCAGCAAGCCTATCACCAATTGCTTTTATCAAAATAGACGAATAGTCATCTCCTTCATTTTCGTAATTTAAAGCATATTCGTCGACTTCTTTACCTGCTGAGACAACAAAAGCACCAAGAATATCCTTGTCTTTTATGGAAGGTGAAATGAAATCAGCTAAACAATAATATGTAGGTTTTGAATTTTCTTTTTTAACTTGTTGTCTCAAAAAATTAAATTCAACAATTTCTTCCTGATTTTGGTTTAATATAAAAATAGACTCATTTTTACTGTATGCATTCCAATTTTTAGATAGTCCTTTAACTGACAAAATATTATTTTTAATCATTTCTTCTAACATTTTATTTGCATCATTGAACAATTCTTTAGCTTGCTTTCCATATTTTTCATTTTTTAATATTTTTGGATAAACCCCTTTTATTTCCCATGTCCAGAAAAAAGGTGACCAATCAATGAAGCTAACTAAATCTTTAATATTAAAGTTCCACTCTTGAATTTTAAAATTACTGGTTTTATTTATAGTTTTATTAAAATCTATATTGGGCTTATTATCTCTAGCGAATTTCATTGAAACGAAATCAGTTTTTTTATTTGAATTAAATTTTTTAATTGTTTCCAACTGATCTATTTTGATATTATCAATATAGCTTTTCGAATCTTTTTCATTTAAAAGACTTCTACATACACCTACTACTAAAGATGCATCTGCAACATGCACAACAACATTATCATCATAATGTGGAGCAATCTTTATAGCTGTATGTGCCTTAGAAGTTGTTGCACCTCCTATTAGTACAGGAGAAGTAATAGAGTGATTTTTAAATTCCCTTATATTAGATATCATTTCATCTAATGAAGGAGTGATTAGTCCGCTCATACCAATTACATCAGGCTCAAAGTCTTTAATATTTTCAATAATTGTATCGCAATTAACCATTACTCCTAAATCTTTTACATCAAATCCATTACATCTTGCAACAACAGAAACTATATTCTTTCCAATGTCATGGACATCACCCTTTACCGTAGCAATGAGCATCTTTCCAGCAGAAGATGTATTGTTTTTGTCTTTTTCCATAAAAGGTTCAAGATAATTTACAGCTTTTTTCATAACTCTAGCACTTTTCACTACTTGAGGAAGGAACATCTTACCTTCACCAAATAATTCACCTACAACTTTCATTCCATCCATCAAGGGTCCCTCAATTATTTCTAAAGGAGTTTTATAAACACCACGAGCTTCTTCTACATCATTCTCAATATTTGTGGTTATTCCTTTTATAATTTGATGCCCTATCCTCTTCTCAAGGGAAAAGCTTTGCCAATCTTCTTCTTTTTGACTTTTGGAACTATCTTGGTTTACAGTCTCTGCATAGCTAATTAAATTCTCAGTAGAATCATCATTTTTATCAAAAATCACATCCTCAATCAAATTAAGTAACTTTGGTTCAATATTCTCATAAACTTCCAGCATACCAGCATTTAAAATTGCCATATCCATTCCATATTTTTTAGCATGAAATAAGAAAATTGAGTGCATTGCTTCTCTTACCTTATTATTACCTCTGAAAGCAAAAGATAAATTGCTTATACCGCCACTTATAAGGCAGCCAGGACAATCTTTTTTAATCAAAGGTATAGCCTCTAGAAAATTTAATGCATACTTCCTGTGTTCATCAATTCCAGTTGCTACAGTAAGAATATTAGGATCAAAAATAATATCTGTTGGATGGAATCCAACTTCATTAACTAAAATATCATATGCTCTTTTACAAATTCTTACTTTATCATCCTTACTAACTGCTTGTCCTTCTTCGTCAAAAGCCATTACGACTACTGATGCTCCATATTTCAACACAAGTTGTGCCTGCTTAATAAATAATTCTTCACCCTCTTTAAGACTTATTGAATTAACTATTCCTCTTCCCTGAACACATTTTAGACCAGCTTCAATTACACTAAATTTTGAGCTATCTATCATAATAGGAACTTTTGTGATTTCGGGATCAGATGCGATAAGATTAAGAAATTTCACCATATACTCTTCACCGTCAATCATCCCCTCATCAAAATTTATATCAATTATGTGTGCACCATTCTCAACTTGCTGCTTTGCAATTTCTAATGCTTCATCAAAATTTCCTTCTTTTATTAATCTAGAAAATTTTGGAGAACCAGTAACATTTGTTCTTTCACCAATAATTAAAAAATTATTAACATCATTGAGCTCTAAACTTTCTAAGCCTCCAAATGTTGGTTTTTTATTTATATTTGGAACTTTTCTTACAATGGCTTCAATTGATTTATTTTTTATCGCTGATATATGTTCTGGAGTAGTACCACAACAACCACCTACAAAATTTAACAAGGAATTTTGAAAATAAGGCTCCAAAGCATTGGCTGTATCTTCTGGAAGTTCATCATAACCAGTATCAGATAAAGGATTTGGTAACCCAGCATTCGGATAACAAAAAACTCTTGTATTTGCTATCTTGCCCAATTCATTAATGTATCCATATAATGATTCAGCACCTAAACCACAATTCATGCCAACTGCGAAGGGGTTTGAATGTCTAATAGACTCCCAAAAAGCTTTGATGGTCTGACCTGACAAGGTTCTTCCTGACTTATCAGAAAAGGTTACCGAAAGAAAAACGGGGTATCTTTCGCCAAACTCCTGAAATAAATTATCCAATGCAAATAATGAAGCTTTTAAGTTTAAAGTATCAAAAGTTGTTTCAGGTAAGAAAATATCAACACCTGCAGTTAATAAGCTTTTAGCTTGTTCATAATATGCCGATACCAGTTCATCGAATGTAATATTTCTAATACCAGGATCTTCTACATCAGGCGAGATTGATGCGGTTCTATTTGTTGGCCCCATTGCACCAGCAATAAACACTCTTCCAATATCTGCATTGCTGGAAGCCTCCTTTATTGCATCCTTAACTATTTCAACAGAACATTTATTCATTTCTACAACAAAATCTTCCAATTGATAGTCGGATTGAGCAATAGATGTTGCTCCAAATGTGTTTGTTTCTATTATCTGGGCACCAGATAAAATATATGATTTATGAATTTCTTTAATAATATCTGGTTTTGTTATATTTAAAATTTCATTATTACCTTTTAGATCTATTGTAGAGTCTTTAAATCTCTCACCTCTAAAGTCTAGCTCTTCAAGTTTATATTTTTGAACCATGGTTCCCATGGCACCATCCATGATCAAAACTTTATTTAAAGCAAGTTTATCTAATTCTAAAAAAATATTTGAATCTTTCATTTTTTACCATTTATCTCTTAAAGATCTTAATTTTATAAATCTATCTTCCATAGTTAAAGTCTCAAAAACTTTAGGGTCCGATAAAATGTCTAAAAATGACAGTTCATCAATTCTAAAAAAAGGGTTGTATTTTTTTTCAAAAGAAATTGTTTTTAGAGGAGATAAATCATTGTCTAAACATTGGGATTCTATCTCCTTAAGCTCTTCAATTATTGGGTCACTATCATTTATTAAATTACTCAAAAAACTTAGATTATTTTGAAGGTAATCGTGTCCAGGCAAAATAATTAATTCATTACTCAAATGTTTTATTTTATGGTGTATTGTTCTAAACAACATTGTAATATTTCCTCTAAAATGAACATTCCCTACTCCACAATTAAAAATTGTATCTCCACAAAAAAGATAATTACCGGCGATTATTGAAATATGCTCGGGACAATGTCCTGGTGTATGAAGTACTTTTAATTTTAAATCACCTATTTTAATTACATCATTCTCAAATATATTATCAAATTCATGTTCAAACAAATCCTTGCACATATCATGAGCTAACAATTTAACTTTAAATTTTTCTAAATAATAAGAGTTATACTTAATATGGTCAGGGTGTGCATGAGTATTTAAAATATATTCAGGCTTTAAATCATTATCATCCAAAATTTTATCAATAATATCTTTGTTCAAAGGATCAAAGATTAAACATTTTTTGGTATTTTTGCACTCAAGTACATATCCTATATTTCTATCACTATTTGGGACTAAAAATCTATATATATTAAATGTTTCTGCAGAAATTTGATGATACATACTCTTATTATACCTTTAGTTTTAATACTGAATGTTGTTTTTTTTGTCCTATCAACTATAATTAAATTGTCGTCATTTAACTCTACTTGCAACGACTTAAAATAAATGCTAAACGGAGTTAAGATTTGATCTAAAATCTTTCCTCTTCGAGTTACATTTTTGGTAGGTGTTATTATGTCTTTTGTAACTTGTTTAAAATGTATGGATTGTAGTCCGGCTTGTGAATATGAAAAACAGGCTCTATATGTTTGTGATGATTGTTTTGGCCCTCTGGAGCCTAATTATGATTATGACAATATCAAAAAAAACCTAACAATCGAAAAAATTTCACTTAGACAAAAAAATATGTGGAGATATAAAGAATTATTACCTATTGATAACGAGCCCTCAGTTGGTTTAAATACTGGCTTCACTCCCCTTATCAAAGCAGACAATCTTGCAAAAGTTTTAGGTGTGAAAAATTTATACATTAAAAATGATGGGGTAAACTTTCCATCATTATCTTTTAAGGATAGAGTTGTTGCAGTGGCTCTTTCTAAGGCAAAAGAACTAGGATACGACACTGTGGGTTGTGCATCTACAGGTAATTTGGCAAATTCAGTTGCAGCACATTCAGCATCTGCAAATCTTAATAGTTTTATCTTTATTCCATCAAATCTTGAAGAAGCAAAGATAATGGCAACATCCATCTATGGTAAAAATGTTGTAGCGGTTCATGGAAATTACGATGAAGTAAATAGGCTGTGCACAGAGGTTTTAGGCTCAAAAAAATGGGGTTTTGTAAATATTAATTTGAGGACTTATTATGCAGAAGGATCAAAGACTGTAGGATATGAGATAATAGAACAGCTAGGATGGAAAGCTCCAAAGAATATTGTTTGTTGTATGGCCTCTGGATCACTTTTAACAAAGATATATAAATCGGTCCAAGAATTTGTAAACTTAGGTTTTGTAGAAGATGTTGGAACGAAAATTTATGGAGCTCAGGCATCAGGCTGCTCACCAATTTCAACCGCTATAAAAAATGATTGGGAAACATTTAAACCAGTAAAACCTGATACCATTGCAAAGTCTCTGGCTATCGGCAATCCTGCGGATGGACTAAATGCTATAAACCTAATGAGAGGTATAAATTCATATTCTGAAGAAGTTACTGATGAAGAGATAGTAGAGGCTATGAAATTATTAGCTGAAACTGAAGGAATTTTCACAGAAACAGCAGGTGGTGTTACACTTGGGTGTGCAAAAAAGATGATCGAAAATGGACAAATATCTCGAGATGAGGATTTAGTTCTAATAATTACTGGGAATGGTCTTAAAACTCAAGACCCTTTAGTAGGAAACATTAAAAGTCCTTACTCAATTAATCCAAAATTGGAGGATTTTGATAATATACAATATTAAGGAGCAAAATTATGGCAAATGTTAGAATACCAACACCATTAAGAAGGTTAACTAATGAAAAAGATGAGGTTAATACTTCATCAACTAATATATTGGGGATGGTTGAAGATCTTGAATCACAATTTCCAGGAATTAAAGATAGATTATGTGATGAAGATGGTTCTATAAGGAAATTTATAAATATTTATGTTAACGATGAAGACATTAGATTCTTAAATGGTCCCGAGACTGAAATCAAAGATGAAGATATTGTGTCAATAATACCAGCCATAGCAGGGGGTTAATTAGTTAAAAAAATCCTTAATTTTCCCTAAATATTCTGAAAAAGGATTTTTAGCTTCTTTATCTACTTCTTTTTGAAAATCTTGCATCAGTTTCTTTTGTTTAGATGAGACTGTTTTAGGTATTACTAGCTCCAACTTAACATAAAGATCCCCATGAGAATTTGAATTAAGAGACTTGATTCCCTTACCCTTCAATCTCATCATCTGTCCTGGTTGAACTCCAGGAGGAATTTTTAACTCAGATTTCCCTTCTAAGGTTGGTATATCGATTTTACCTCCAAGAACAGCTTGAGGAATACTTATGGGTACTTCGCACATTATGTTCTCTTCTTCTCTTTTGAAAAAAGGATGGTCTTTTACTAATATATCAACATATAAGTCTCCGCTTGGACCACCATTTATTCCAGCATCACCTTCAGATCTGACTCTAAGTCTTGTACCATTATCGACTCCAGGCGGAATTTTAACCTCAACATTTTTATTTTCGGTTGATTCAGAAAAAGCACCAGCTCCCCCACAGGATCCGCAAGATCTACTTACAGAAAAGAAACCTTGTGAATAATTTACTTCACCTGCACCGTTACATGCATTACAAGTTTTATATGTTTTTGCTCTTCTGATAGCAACATTTTTCTTTGTGCCAATAACAGCCTCATTAAAATCTAAGACAACCTCATATCTTAAATCTCTACCTTTATACCTTGTGGGCTCAGAACTTGAGCGACTTCTTCCACCACCCCTTCTACCTTGACCAAAAAAATCATTTATAAGGTCTTCAATATCAGGGATTCCGGATCCGGAGAACCCACCACCAGGGAAACCACCCTGAGGACCAGCAGTACCAAATGTATCATATTGATTCTTTCTCTCAGAATCACCCAAAACTTGATATGCCTCATTAATCTCTTTAAATTTTTCTTCGGCTTTTTTATCATTTTTATTTCTATCAGGATGATATTTAAGTGCCAATTTTTTATAAGCTTTTTTGATTTCATCCTCAGATGAAGACTTATTGACACCTAACACTGAATAGTAATCTTTGGAACTCATTTATTTTCTCCTGAGGATACGATAACCATTACTGGTCTTACTAGTTTGTCTTCTAACTTATAACCATTCTGAATTATTTCTAATATTTTATTTTCATCATATTCACCAGAACTTTTCTTATCTATAGCTTGGTGCTCCAGAGGATCAAATGAATCACCTAATTTTACCTCTATTTTAGTAAAATTATTTTTTTCGATAAATTTTTCAAACTCTTTCAGAACTGCTGTCATTCCTTTGTAAAAATCAGTTTTTTCTGAAGACTCTTTATATAATTCCATACCTCTTTCAAAATTATCAAAAAAGTAAAGCAAGTCTTTGAAGAGATTTTCTTTAGCATATGATACCGATTGATCTCTATCAGAAATACTTCTTTTTTTGTAGTTTTCAAATTCTGCAGCTAATCTATAAATTTTTTCATCAAGAGCTTTTTTTGCTTTTTCTAAATCCTCTGTAAGACTCAAATATGACTCAGCATCTTCTGAATCATCTAAATGAAAAAAAAGATTTGTACCATCTTTATCAGAGGGAAAATCAATTTTAAAAGCATTGAAATTTCCATCATATTTAGAAACTTTACAATTAGATTTCGCTAATAAATTAACTAAATCATCTATATTAGAAACTGAAATTTTTGTATCCTTNGTAATTTCACTTTCTTTCTCTGAGGAATCAACTTCTTCCTTTAAATCTTCTTCTTTTCTTTCTGACATTGCCAATCTCCAGTGATAATATAGTCATTAAAAATTAAATTTCAAAGTATTTTTCAAAAATACCCTCTAACACTCCAGAATCTGAGACCAAATAATTTTTTTTGTTAAAAAACTCAACTATTTTTATCAAGATTATAATCCCAAATACTATAACTTTCTCTCTCCCTTTCTCTAGACCTACAATATTTAATCTTTCTCTCCAACTAATCTTGGATAAAAGATTCAATATTTTATATGTTTTAGCTAGACTCATCTTGTGACCTGAGATTTTTTTTTCATCGTATTGTTCCATTTTTAAATCTATTGCAGCTAGTGTTGTAGGAGTACCAGCATTCATTATAATATGAAAATCATTATTTAAGAATTGCTTATTAATTTTATTAGAAATTAAGAAATTATCTACATATTCTGATATTTTGGTTAATTCATTTATAGGATATTCATTATAGTTTTTGAATTTTTTTAACATCTTAACGACCCCTATATTAAGTGAGATGTANGAAGAAACATTATCATCTATAACTAATACTAATTCTGTACTACCACCACCGATATCAACTACAAGATATTTATCATTTTTTTTAAATTTAGATATCGCACCCTTAGCAGTGAGTTCTGCTTCAACCTTGGGAGATATAATATTAAGTTTATATTTCCATTTTGAAAAGAAATCGGATTTAATTTGTTTTTTGTTAGTAGCATCTCTAAAAACACTAGTTCCAACAATTTTTACCTTTTCTACATTATATTTTTTTAACAATAAAAATATCTTGTTCAAAGTTGAATAGTATTTCTTTGTTAATCTGAGTTCATTGTCAGAATTCAAATGTTTACCTAAGCCAACTATTTCTCTATATTTTAGAATATTAAAATATGATTTTTGATCTTTTTCTTGGATTAAGACTCTAAAAGCATTTGTACCTAAATCAACTGCTGCTATTTTCATTGAATTCCTTATGTTTCAGACCGTTTTGAACATAATTAGATGATGACTCCATTATCATCTTATAGTCCTCTTCATTAATTGGCCTAATTTTCTTGCAAGGAGAACCCATATATAAATGACCAGGCTCTAAATACATTCCAGGTGGTACAAGTGAACCAGCAGCTACAATTGTATTACACCTAATTTCAGCACCATCTAAAACTATTGCACCCATACCAATTAAAATTCTACTTCTGATGGTACATGCATGGATTATACATCCATGTCCAATTGTTACATCATTCTCAATATGAGTAGGAAATTTTTTTGAATCTATATGGATTATTGTTCCATCTTGAATATTAGTTCTGCTTCCAATTTTTATATAGTTATTGTCTCCTCTTAAAACTGTTTTATACCATATAGAAGAATCTGGACCTATCTCAACATTACCAATTATTTTTGAATCTGGAGCCACGAAGACTGAGCTGTGAATATTTGGTTTTAAAGTTAAATTGTGGTTAATATCTTTAAAAAGAGGATTTTGTCCAACTACAACTCTAGACATGATTTACTTTTTTATATTATATTTTTTATTAAACTTCTCAATTCTACCAGTAGTTCCACCAGATCGTTCTTTTCCTGAATAAAAAGGATGTGACGAACTAGATATCTCTATTTTGACTAAAGGATATTCATTACCTTCATGGGTGACTTTTTCATCTGTTTCAACAGAAGACTCGATTATATAGTTTTGATCAGTTGTAATATCTTTAAATAAAACCTTACGAGAAACTGGGTGAATATCTTTTTTCATAGTCACATATCGTAACACTAATAATGAGTTTTTCAACTATTTATCAGTGAATTCTGCATCAATTACATCCTTCTCATCTTTCTTTTTTTCTTCATTTGTATCAGGCTGATTATCATCAGCAGAATCTTCAGTTGGTTGATCTTGAGAAGCTTGTTGATACATTTTTTCGGCTAACCCATGAGAGGCCTTTGAAATAGCTTCAGATGCATTTTTTATATCATCTAAATTATCCGAACCTACAGCTTCTTTTCCTTTTGCTATAGCATCCTCTATTTCTTTTTTCTCATCATCGCTGACCTTATCTGAATTTTCTGATATTGTCTTCTCAGTGGCATATATCAACTGATCAAGATTATTTTTCTCATTTATTAATTCTTTCTTTTCATTATCTTCTTCTGCTTTTGACTCTGCATCCTTTACCATTTGATCAATTTCATCTGATGATAGCCCAGATGAGGCCTCAACTTTAATCTTTTGTTCTTTATTGGTAGCTTTATCGACTGCGGAAACATTTAGTATTCCGTCGGAATCAATGTCAAATGTAACCTCTATTTGAGGGATACCTCTAGGTGCTGGGGTTATACCGTCTAGGATGAATTTAGCCAATGTTCTATTATCAGAAGCCATGGATCTCTCACCTTGGGTTACATGAATTTCTACACTTGGCTGATTATCTTGAGCAGTAGAAAAAACTTGGCTTTGCTTAGTTGGAATTGTTGTATTTCTTGTGATAATAGGAGTATTCACACCACCTAATGTTTCAATTCCAAGAGAAAGAGGTGCAACATCTAAAAGTAAAACATCTTGAACATCGCCACTTAAAACTCCTCCTTGAATTGCTGCCCCCAAAGCTACAACTTCATCAGGATTAATACCTTTATGTGGTTCTTTTCCAAAAAAATCTTTTACAGTTTGTTGGACTAATGGAATTCTAGTGGACCCTCCAACTAAAATTACTTCATTTATTTCAGATGCTTTCAACCCAGCATCTTTCAATGCATTTTTACATGGAACTAAAGATGCTTTAATTTTTGAATCAATTATTTGCTCAAATTTAGCTCTAGACAGCTTTATTAATAAATGTTTTGGTCCATTTTGATCCGCTGTTATAAATGGCAAATTAACTTCAGTTTCAACTGATGATGATAATTCAATTTTAGCCTTTTCTGCAGCTTCACGAAGTCTTTGAAGTGCCATTTTATCGGTGCTCAAATCAACACCATTATCTTTTTTAAATTCGTCTATTAGAAAATCAATAATTTGTCTATCAAAATCATCACCACCTAAAGAGGTATCTCCATTTGTAGACTTTACTTCAATAACATCATCACCAATCTCAAGGATAGATACATCAAATGTTCCACCTCCAAGATCATAAACAGCAACTAAACCATCCTTCTTTTTATCAAAACCGTATGCTAAAGCTGCAGCTGTTGGCTCATTTATTATTCTCTCAACATTTAACCCGGCAATTTTACCAGCATCTTTTGTTGCTTGTCTTTGGCTATCATTAAAATATGCAGGAACTGTAATTACTGCATCTGTGACTTTTGAACCTAGATATGATTCCGCTGCCTTCTTTAACTTTGTTAAGATATTGGCGGATATTTGTGATGGGGAATATTCTTTATCATTTACCTTAACCCATGCATCACCGTTCTTATTTTTAATAACTTCGTAAGGTAACACCTTTCTATCATTTTCAGTTTCTTCAAATCTTCTACCTATTAATCTTTTAGCGGAATATATTGTACTCTCTGGATTTACAACAGCTTGTCTTTTCGCTGGATCACCTACTAAAATCTCAGAATCTTTCCCATAACTTACTACAGATGGAGTGGTTCGATTGCCCTCTTCGTTTATTATTACCTTAGGCTCTGAGCCCTCTACAAATGATATACATGAATTTGTTGTACCTAAATCAATTCCAATTACTTTGCCCATTAAAATAGACCTCCATTGTTCACTTTATTTCAAGCTAATCATTAAAAAAAAGTTGTCAAGAAAATTACAACTAAATCAAAGAAACAACTGTTGAAGCAGCTTCTTTCATTGTAGTTGCTGTTGTGATATTTAAATCAGAATCATCTAACATTTTCTTCCCTAGCTCTACATTGGTACCTTCTAGCCTGACAACAAGCGGAACTTCAATTCCAACTTCTTTAGCAGCAGTAATAATACCTTCAGCTATAGTGTCACATTTCATGATTCCACCAAAAATATTAACCAATATAGCTTTAACATTGTCATCACTAAGGATCATTTTAAATGCTTGAGTTACCTGTTCTACAGATGCTCCACCACCAACATCTAAGAAGTTGGCTGGTTCTGCACCATGATATTTTATTATATCCATTGTAGCCATAGCTAATCCCGCACCGTTAACAAGACATCCAATATTCCCATCAAGTTTAACGAAGCTGAAACCCCACTCTTTTGCTTCTAGTTCAAGTGGCTCTTCCTCAGTTGGATCATGGAGTTCTGGATACTCTTTATGTCTAAATTCAGCATTATCATCAAAATTAATTTTTGCATCTAATGCTCTNATTTCTCCCTCATTCGTTGCTATAAGAGGATTGACTTCAACTAAAGCACAATCCATTTCTGTATAAAGATTATATAGTCCAGAGATAATAGAACTTAATTGCTTAGTTTGTTCTTTATCAAGACCAAGGAAATATGAAATTTTTCTAATATGAAAAGGTTGAATCCCAACAACCGGGTCAATTGGTTGAGTTAAAAGCTTTTCTGGTGTTTCTTCTGCTACCTTTTCAATGTCAACTCCACCCTCGGGACTAGCGATAATTACATTCTTTTCAGTTGATCTATCTGTTACCAATGATAGATAATATTCTTTTTTGATAGTTGAAGATTTTTCAACATATACCTTGTTAACTAATTTGCCTTCAGGCCCTGTTTGATGTGTAACTAAAGTCATACCTAACATTTGTTTGACTGTATCTCTAACCTCTTCAGGAGTTTTTACCAATTTAACCCCTCCAGCCTTTCCTCTTCCACCAGCATGAATTTGAGCCTTAACAACAAATTCGTCAACTCCAAGTGATTTTGCATACTCTTCAGCATCGTTTTCATTTTCAAAAACTTTACCTTCAGAAGTATTTACTTTAAATCTTCTAAAAAGATCTTTAGCTTGATATTCATGTATATTCATAAGAATCCCCTATCTAAATTATAGACTTTAATAAACTTTTTCTCATTAATGCGATATTAGAAATTGATATACCCTTAGGGCAAACCGCTTCACATTCTGCATGATTAGAACATGAACCAAAACCCTCACTGTCCATAGTTTTTACCATATTAGTTACCCTTTCGCTAGCTTCAACTTTACCTTGAGGTAATTTTGAAAGATGGGAAATTTTAGCACTTGTAAATAAAGCTCCAGATGCATTTGGGCAAGATGCAACACAGGCTCCACATCCAATACATGCTGCAGAGTCAAAGGCATCCTCAACTTGCTCTTTGGAAATTAAAATGCTATTCGCATCAGGTGCATTTCCGGTATTTGCAGATATATAACCACCTGCTTGGATAATTCTATCAAAAGAACTTCTGTCTACAACAAGGTCTCTTACTATTTTAAAAGGAGTTGCACGGAAAGGCTCTATAACTAAAGTATCACCATCTTTAAAATGTCTCATATGAAGTTGACAAACAGTAGTCTTCTTTTCAGGACCATGAGCGATACCATTAATTACAAAACCACAAGTTCCACAAATTCCTTCTCTGCAATCACTATCAAAAGATATTGGCATTATTCCATCTTTCGTTAAATCTTCGTTTAAAATATCTAACATTTCTAAAAAAGAGATATCAACAGGAACATCTTTCATTGAATAATAATGAAATTCTCCAGTAGATTCAGATGAATCTTGTCTCCAAATTTGAAGTTGTAGATTTAATTTATCAACCATTATTTATAATTCCTCTGTGTCATTTCAACAAATTTATAATCTAAGTCTTCTTTATGAAGAATAGGACTGCCATTAGGTACATATTCCCATGCAGCGACATAATCAAATTGGTCATCTTTTCTAAGTGGCTCTCCCTCTTCTGTTTGATATTCTTCCCTAAAATGAGCACCGCATGATTCTTCTCTATTGAGTGCATCAGTAGCCATGAGCTCGCCTAATTCTATAAAATCTGCAAGCCTACCGGCATTTTCCAATGCTTTATTTAAGTTTGAATCATCGCCTACTATCTTTAAATCATTCCAAAATTTCTCTTTAATTTGTGGTATTTTTTCAATTGCTTCTGTTAAAGATTCTTTAGTTCTGGACATTCCAACTAAATCCCACATTACAGCCCCAAGCTCTCTATGAAGCTCTAGCACTGTTGATGAACCTTTGATATTCATAAGAGCTTTGGATTTATTTTTAGCAAATTCAATTCCTTCTTTTACTTCTTCTGAATTTTGGGATACAGGTTCAAAAGAGTTGTTAGCTAAATAATTTCCCAGAGTATATGGAATTACAAAATAACCATCAGCAAGTCCTTGCATTAAAGCACTGGCACCTAGCCTATTAGCTCCATGATCAGAGAAATTAGCCTCACCTAAAACAAAAAGGCCTGGAATATTGCTCATTAAATCATAATCAACCCATAGACCCCCCATTATGTAATGAATTGCGGGATATATTTTCATTGGCTTTTTATAAGGACTATCACCAGTAATTGTTTGATACATATCGAATAGATTTCCATATTTTTCGGAAATATTTTTATTACCTAATCTATCTATAGCACTTCCAAAGTCCAAGTAAACAGCTTTTCCTGTAGGTTCAAGACCAAGACCATCGTCACACACTCTTTTAATTGCTCTAGAGCCCACATCTCTAGGAACTAAATTTCCATAAGCAGGATACATTCTTTCTAAGAAATAATCTCTATCGGAATCAGGAATCAAATCTGGTTCTCTTTTATCATCTTTATTTTTAGGAACCCAAACTCTACCATCATTCCTTAAACTCTCAGACATTAAAGTTAGTTTTGATTGAAAATCTCCAGATGCAGGAATACATGTTGGATGAATCTGAGCGAAACATGGGTTGGCCATTAATGCACCCTTTTGGTGACATCTCCATGCAGCTGTAGCATTTGAACCTTTACCATTTGTAGATAAATAATACACATTTCCATAACCACCAGTACATAGAACAACAGCTTCTGCTGTATGAGATTCAATTTCACCAGTTTTTAAGTTTCTAACAACTATACCTCTGGCTACTCCATCAATTACTATTAAATCTAACATTTCTCTATTTGGATAAAAATCAATCTGTTTTTTAGCAGCCTGTCTCATCATTGAACTATAAGCACCAAGAAGTAATTGTTGGCCAGTCTGACCCCTTGCATAGAAAGTTCTGGATACTTGCGCACCACCGAAAGATCGATTGGTTAAAAGACCCCCATAATCCCTAGCAAATGGTACTCCTTGAGCAACACATTGATCAATAATGCTAGTACTTATTTCGGCTAACCTGTGAACATTAGCCTCTCTGGCTCTATAATCCCCACCTTTAATTGTATCAATAAAAAGCCTATGAACACTATCACCATCATTTTGGTAATTTTTAGCTGCATTAATTCCACCTTGAGCAGCAATACTGTGAGCTCTTCTAGGTGTATCTTGGATGCAAAATGTTTTTACATTATATCCTAGTTCAGCAAGTGTTGCTGATGCCGAAGCTCCAGCTAAACCTGTCCCTACTACTATTACATTAAATTTTCTTTTATTAGCAGGATTTACTAGCTTTATGCTAGATTTGTATTTTGACCATTTGTCATTCAAATCTCCTGTCGGAGTTTTACCGTTAAGCTTTGAAACACTTGTAACAATCTCTTTTTCTGGTGCTGCTGAACTGCTTTTTATCATAATATATAATAAACCTAATTAATAAAAAAAATGTATATTGGTATAATTAAAAAACCAACGCTAATTATAGTACCTAATAAATAGCTGATGCTATAAGTGATTCTGGTAAAATTCTTGCCATATATACCTAATGATTGAAACGAACTCCAAAAACCATGGCCAAGATGTAAAGATAATAGCAATAATGAGACTGTATACCCTATTACAACCCATATGTTTGAGAACTCCTCAGTTATTAGCCGATATAAATCTCTTACAGGCTCTCCACCATTAACTCCAGGATAAATAGTTTCATAATAAGCACCAAATCTGAACTGCAAGACATGCCAGATTAGGAAAGCCATTACAACAACTCCAGTAATAACCATTGAAGTTGATGCATAAGTTTTCTTGCTATTCCCACCTGCAAAATTAGAAACTGCATATCTATTATTTCTAGACTTATAATTTTGATAATTAGTATATAAAGCTGATGTAATATGTATTAAAAAGAATGCCAACAAACCTAATTCTGCAACAGTGAAAAGTATTCCAAAAGATTCTAAGAAATGAGCATATGCATTAAAATCTTGACCCGGGGGATTACCAGTAAAAATTGTTATATTCCCGGCTAAATGAACAATTAAAAATAAAAACAATGAAAGGCCAGTAATGGCAATTACTACTTTTTTAAGTATAGAAGAAAATGTTATAAATTTGCTCATTTTTTATAATTTATAAAATTCCAAAACTATCAATAAGATCGCAGAGCTCTTTTACATGAGAAGCTGAAGTGACTAACTCTTTCTTCTCACTATCATTTAGGTCAATCTCCAAAATCTTATCAACCCCACTACTAGAAAGTATAACGGGTAATCCAACGAATTGGTCTTTAACTCCATACTGACCTGAACTATAAACACAGCATGGTAATAACTTTTTTTGATCTTTTAAAATTGATTGGGCCATTTCAACTGCAGACACACCAGGTGCATAAAAAGCACTTCCAGTCTTTAATAATTTTACTATTTCGGCCCCGCCATCTCTGGTCCTTTGAATAATCTCATCCAATCTATCATTTTCAATTAGTTGAGTAATAGATACTCCAGATACGGTTGTATAACTTTTTAATGGAACCATATCGTCTCCATGACCACCAAGGACTAATGTGTCTATTTTAGAAACGGATGTATCAAGTTCCATCGACAGGAAAGCTTTAAATCTTGCTGAATCAAGAATTCCCGCCATTCCTAAAACTCTTTGATCTGGAAATCCGCTAACCTTGTGTGCAACATAAGTCATAGCATCTAGTGGATTTGTTACAACTATAATAATACTGTTAGGTGAAAATTTAACGACTTGTTCAGTTACTTCTTTTATTATTTTGGTATTAGTTGAGATTAGATCATCTCTACTCATCCCAGGTTTTCTTGCTAAACCAGAAGTAATTATCACAACATCAGAATCTTTAGTGTCTGAATAATCATTAGTGCCAATAACACTTGATGATATACCCGTAACAGAAAGCATTTGAGTCATATCTAAAGCCTTCCCCTGAGGGAGACCCTCTACAATATCTAATAGTACGACATCTGCAAGATCAAGCTCCAGAGCCCTGTAAGCAGCTGAAGCTCCCACATTTCCCGCACCAATAATTGAAATTTTTGGCTTAGAAATCAAATATAACCACCTTATAAAGCATCAATATGGACTATACGTTATCCATATTTTTAATAATTGCATCACCAAACTCTGAACATTTTAGAAGGTTAGCTCCCTCAATCTGTCTATGTAAGTCGTAAGTGACATCTTTGTCTAAAACTGTTTTTTCCAATGCTTTGACAATTAGATTAGAAACCTCTCTCCAACCAATGTGCTCAAACATCATAACTCCTGATAAAATTACTGATCCAGGGTTAACTTTATCCTGACCAGCATATTTTGGAGCTGTTCCATGAGTTGCTTCAAATAATGCGATTTCATCTCCGATGTTAGCACCAGGTGCTAAACCTAACCCGCCAATTTGAGCAGCACATGCATCAGACATATAATCACCATTCAAGTTTGGAAGAGCAAGTACATCATATTCGTCAGTTCTTGTTAAAATTTGTTGCAACATATTATCGGCAATTCTATCATTTATAACAATTTTACCTTCTGGTGCCTTACCATCATATTTATCCCATAATTCATCTTCAGAAATTGTTACATCAGGAAACTCTTCTTTCCCTAACTCATAACCCCAATCTTTGAAAGCTCCTTCAGTAAATTTCATAATGTTGCCTTTGTGAACTAAAGTCACGGTTTTTCTTCCATTATCTATTGCATATTGAATTGCTTTTCTTACCAATCTTTTTGTGCCAAATGCACTGATTGGTTTAATTCCAACTCCTGAAAGATCTCTAACATTTGCACCGAACTTAGTTTGTAAAATTTTAATTAGTTCATTTGCTTCATCAGTACCACTTTCATATTCAACACCTGAATAAACATCCTCAGTGTTTTCTCTAAATAATACAACATCCATTTTTTCAGGATTTTTTACTGGAGAAGGAGTTCCATTGATCCATCTTACAGGTCTAACACAAGCATATAAGTCCATAATTTGTCTTAAAGCAACATTTAGACTCCTTATTCCTCCACCAACTGGAGTTGTAAGTGGTCCTTTAATTGAAATAAGGTATTCACTTATTACATCTGTAGTTTCTTGTGGTAACCATTCTTTTGTTATATCTAATGCCTTTTCACCTGCATATACCTCTGCCCATGAAATTTTCTTTGACCCCTTAAAAGCTTTTTCAACAGCTGCATCAAAAACTCTTACTGATGCTGCCCATAGGTCGGGTCCAATTCCATCACCTTCAATGAATGTGATAATTGGGTTATCTGGAATATTATAAGTTCCATCATTATTTACTGTGATTTTTGTCCCATCACTAGGGATTTTAATATGTGACATCTTTATATCTCCTTGGATTTAGCTCACTAAAATATTAATAAATAAAAAGAAAAAATCAATCTTTAATTTGATTTAATCATTTGACGTAAAACAGTTTGAAGTATTCCTCCGTTATAATAGTAATCAATCTCAACAATAGAATCTAATCTGCAAATTACCTCTATCTCTTTCAAGCTACCATCCTCTGACTCAATTTTTACTACTAAATCAGACAAAGGCTTCAAACCGCTAGAAATTCCTTCAATAGAGAATTTTTCATTCCCAGAAATTCCATGAGTTTGTGCGCTTTCACCCTCTTTGAATTGGAGAGGTAATACTCCCATACCAACCAAATTGCTTCTATGAATTCTTTCAAAACTTTCGGCTAAAACTGATCTAACACCTAAAAGCATTGAACCTTTTGCTGCCCAGTCTCTTGAACTTCCAGTTCCATATTCTTTACCAGCAATTACAATCAAATCTGTTCCTTTTTCTTTATATTTCATGGCAGCATCATAGATTGATAATTGCTCACCAGAATCAAAAAATTTTGTAAAACCGCCTTCTATATTATCTAAAAGCTTATTTTTTATTCGAATGTTAGCAAAAGTACCTCTCATCATAACCTCATGATTTCCTCTTCTTGAACCATAACTATTAAAATCTTTAAGGCTAACCCCTTTGTTAACTAAATATTTACCCGCTGGTGTTTCCTCCGTAAAAGAACCTGCAGGTGATATATGATCTGTTGTTATTGAATCACCAAGATAAGCTAAAACTCTAGCTTCACTAATATCAGAGACTTTTGGTAAATCTACTGACAAATCGTCAAAGAACCCAGGTTTTTGTATATAAGTTGAATCTTCACTCCAATCATAAATAGAACCATCAGGAATTGATATGGATTCCCATCTATCATCACCAACAAATACATTCTGGTATCGATTTATAAATGTATCGGGAAGTATAGATTTATGAACTGTATCATTAATTTCGCTATTTGATGGCCATATGTCTTTCAGATATACATCTGATCCATCTTTGGACTTTCCAATTGATTCATTGTGGAAGTCAATGTCAACTGTTCCAGCTAAAGCATATGCTACTACAAGGGGTGGTGACCCAAGATAAGAAAGTCTTATCAAAGGATGCACTCTTCCTTCAAAGTTTCTGTTTCCACTTGAAACAGCAGCAACATGCATAGAGTTTTCAGTAATTACATCACCAACCTCTTCTGGTAAAGGTCCACTATTTCCAATGCAAGTTGTACAACCAAAACCAACAGTCTTAAAACCTACATCTGCAAGACTATCCAGAAGACCAGCATTTTTTAGATAATCAACCACCACTTTTGATCCTGGAGCAAGACTAGTTTTAACATATGATGGAACTTTAAGGCCTAAATCATTTGCCTTCTTTGCAACTAAACCTGCAGTAATCATCACATATGGATTAGATGTATTAGTACAACTTGTTATTGCAGCTAAAACTACAGACCCGTTTTTAAGTTTTTCACCTGTTCCTTGAATTTCATATTCCTTAGCACTATCAACCTCTCTGACTTTAAGTTCAGAATTTAATGAAGACTTCATTTCTGATAATAATATTCTATCTTGAGGTCTCTTAGGTCCAGCTAAAGCTGGCTCAACAGTTTCTAAATTTAAATATAATGACTTGTAATATTCTGGATCTTTACTGGTTGAATCTCTAAAACTATTCTGACTTTTATAATATTGTTCAACTAAATCAATTTCTTCTTGGGTTCTACCAGTCAGCTTCAAATAATTTAATGCTTCTTGATCAACTGGGAAAAAGCCCATTGTAGCACCATATTCTGGGGCCATGTTTGCGATTGTAGCTCTATCTGGCAAAGGAAGATTATCAAGTCCAGGGCCATAAAATTCGACAAATTTTCCTACAACCCCTTCTTCTCTCAACATTTGAGTTATGTTTAAAACAAGATCAGTGGCAGTAACTCCTTCACAAAGTGTACCTTCTAATTTAAATCCAATTACATCTGGTATTAAAAAATAGAGCGGTTGGCCTAACATAGCTGCCTCAGCTTCAATACCGCCAACACCCCAGCCAAGCACACTGATTCCATTAATCATTGTGGTATGCGAATCAGTCCCTACGAGTGTATCTGGGATTGAAATTTCATTGTTATCTTGTTCAACTTTTTGCACCAATTTGGCCAAGTACTCCAAATTGACTTGGTGTACAATTCCGTTACCTGGTGGAACAGCTCTAAAATTTTCAAATGCAGTTTGAGCCCACCTTAGAAAAGAATACCTCTCTTGGTTTCTCTCAAATTCGAGCTTAGTATTTAACATTAAAGAATTTTCCTCTTTAAAATAATCAACTTGAACTGAATGATCTATAACCAAATCAACAGGAACTAATGGGTTAATTGAACTTGTATCTTCCCCTAAAGAATTTACAACATCTCTCATGGCAGCTAAATCTGCTACACAAGGGACTCCAGTGAAATCTTGTAATACTACCCTAGAAGGTCTGAAAGGAATTTCAAATTTATCATCTTTATTAGTTATAAATTTTTTAATTAGTTTTTCATCAACTATTCTATCATCATAATTCCTGACAAGATTCTCTAATAATATTCTTAAAGAGTAAGGCATTAAATCTAAATCAAAATTATATTTGCTTGCTACTTTAGGTAATGAATAAAAGTTTGTCTCCTTGTTCGAATATTGAATCTTATCTAAAAAATCTTTATTTAACATATTATAAATCCTTTTTTTTAAGCAAAATTAATATTTTCTATTTGCTTTAATTTATTCAACCTTCCATCATGTCTTCCACCTTCATAATCAGATGTAAGCCATAGCTCAACTATATTTTTTGCAACATNTGTTGATACATATTTTGAACCAATAGTGATTATATTTGAATCATTATGGGCTCTTGAAACAGTAGCAATGTTTACATCATTTGCTATAACTGCTCTAATATTGGGNTATTTGTTTGCGACAATATTCATCCCACATCCTGATGCACAAATTAGTATACCTCTTTCAAAATGTCCTTGAGAAACTTTAACTGAAACTTCAGATGCTGGGTCTGGATAATCACAAGATTCATCACCTGAAGCACCAAAGTCTTTAACTTCAAATCCTATTTTTTGAATGTAAATTTTAAGTTCCTCTTTTAACGAGAAACCTCTATGGTCAGAACCAATAGCAATTTTCATAATTTATTCCTCAAATTTTTTAAATATAAGAGTACAATTAGTTCCACCAAAACCAAAGGAATTACTAACTGCAATGTTAATTTTCTCCTCAACTGTGGTGTGTGGAACATAGTTTAAATCGCAACCCTCTTGTGGATTGTCCAAGTTTATTGTAGGTGGCACACATCCCTCATGCAAAGCTAAGGAAGCAATACCTGCCTCAAGTCCTCCAGCCGCACCCAAAAGGTGACCAGTTATAGACTTTGTTGAACTTACCAACAATTTACTCGAGTGGTCTCCAAATACTTTTTTAATTGCATTTGTCTCATTAATATCGTTTTGTTGTGTAGAAGTTCCATGAGCATTTATATAATCAACCTGCTCAGGATTTATTCCTGCATTTTTTAATGCCATTTCCATACAAATAACGGGTCCATCGATTGAAGGGGATGTAATATGGTGAGCATCGCCACTCATTCCTGAACCAATTAATTCTGCATAAATTTTAGCCCCCCTTTTTTTTGCATGTTCAAGTTCTTCAAGAACAACTAGGCCTGAGCCTTCTGCCATAACAAAACCATCTCTATCTTTATCAAATGGCCTTGAAGCAGCTTTTGGATCTTCATTTCTAGTGGATATTGCTCTCATTACATTGAAACCCGATATAGCAACATGGACTAAAGGGGCTTCAGCTCCTCCTGAAATCATTGCTACAGCATCGCCTCTTTGAATATTCATAGCCGCATAAGCAATTGCATGGGCACCAGCAGCACAAGCAGTAGCAGTTGCACAATTTGGTCCCTTTAGATTATTAAAAATAGAAACATAACCTGCAGCCATATTTGGTACCATTGATGGAACAAAAAAAGGAGAAACTCTAGAAGCTCCTTTTTCTCTGTATGCAATCACATTATCAACAAAAGTTTGTATTCCTCCGATTCCAGAGCCAATATATGAGCCTATAAGGTTTTCATTTTCAGGGGTTATTTCTAAGCCTGAATCTTTTAAGGCTAAAACAGCAGCAGCAGCAGCATATTGAATAAATACATCGCTTCTTCTTGCTTCTTTCGGATCTATGAAGTCTTCAGCATTAAAATGTTCTGCAATTTCACCACCAAACTTAGTTTTTAAATCTGTATTATCAACTCTTTTTAAAAAATCGATACCAGAAATTCCTTCTTTTATTTTTGGCCATATTTCATCTGATCCAACTCCAAGCGATGAAACCATTCCAACTCCAGTAATTACGACTCTATTCATTTATTTTTTATTGTTAGAGATATAATCTATAGCATCACTAACTTTTAAGATTTTCTCTGCATCCTCGTCGGCTATTTCTACACCAAATTCATCTTCCATACTCATTATCAATTCTACTAAATCTAATGAATCTGCACCTAAATCATCAATAAAATGAGACTCAAGTGTAATGTCACCCTCTGCTTTACCAAGTTGTTGAGCAATCATTGAGATTACCTTTTGCTTTATTTCCTCTGACATTCCTTCCTCCTCTAGGTGTACAAGCCACCATTAATCTTTAATATTTCACCTGTAATATATGATGAATCATCTGATGCTAAAAACAATACAGATTTTGCTACATCTTCTGCTTGACCGAATTTAGCTAAAGGAATCATTTCCATATATTTTTGCTTAATCGCATCTGGCAAACCTTCAGTAATATCTGTTTCAATAAAACCTGGGCTAATTGCATTAACATTAATATTTTTTGAACCAAGTTCCTTAGCAAGTGACTTTGTAAAACCAAAAATTGCAGACTTGGTAGAAGAATAATTGGCTTGCCCAGGGTTACCCATTTCACCAACTACTGAGGTTATCGATATAATTTTTCCATATTGATTTTTAACCATTGATCTGACAACATTTTTTGTGCAATTAAACACTCCTTTTGCATTAACATTAAATACTTCATCCCATTGAGATTCTTTCATCCTCATAAAAAGCGAGTCTCTCGTTATTCCAGCATTGTTTACCAAAATATCAATTCTTCCATACTTATCTAAAATTGCTCCTATCTTTTCATCAGAATCGGAAGTAATAGAAATATCAAATTTTACTGCCTCGAAAGTTCCTTGTGAATTAATTTCTTTCATTAATCTAATAGTTTCATTAGCTGAGTGATCTGAATTTGTATAGTTGAAAATTACAGTTGCATCATGTTTAGCAAATTCTAGAGCAACAGCTTTGCCTATACCTCTAGAGCCACCAGTTATAAATACAATCTTATCTTTAAACATATTATATTTTTTCCAAATCAGCTTTTTCGCCGAAATTACCAACGGTACTGTCCTTAGCTATTCTTTTTATAAGTCCTGATAAAACATTTTTAGGTCCAACCTCTAAAAATTCATTGACACCTAATTTTGAATTTAAATAACTTACTGATTGGTGCCATAATACTGGACTTGTTAGTTGGTCTAATAATAAGTCTTTAACTTTAAATTTATCATCAAATTTTTTTGCATTAAAATTAGAAATCATTGGTATTTTGAATTCAAGAAAATTTATTGAATCTAGTACACTCTTCATCTGCTCAACAGCTGAAGTCATGAGCTTAGAGTGAAAAGGAGCACTTACGTCCAAAAGAACAACTCTTTTAGCTCCTGCCTTTTTTGCCAATTCTGCAGCTCTTTCGACAGCATATTTTACACCTGATATAACAACCTGTCCTATACTGTTATAGTTTGCAGGTGCTACAAATTCTTTATCAGATGAAGCATGTTGACATATTTCATTAACTTTATCATCAGGCAATCCTAAAACTGCTGCCATGCCACCAACCCCAAGCGGCACTGCTTCCTGTGTATACTCTCCTCTTTTCCTAACCGCCCATATGGCATCTTCAAATGAAATAGAACCACAAGCTACCAAGGCAGAGTATTCACCTAGGCTATGACCTGCGACATAAGATGGTTTCAAATCCTTTTCAGACATAAGAACTTCATGAGCTGCAGTGCTGACAGTTAAAATAGCAGGTTGAGCATTTACAGTTAAATGAACATCATCACTTTCAAAACATAACTTCTTCATGTCAATTGAAAGTTTATTTGAAGCAATTTCAAAAATCTCTCTTGCTTTTGAAAAATTCTCATAAAGATCTCTACCCATACCGACATATTGGGAACCTTGACCTGGAAAGACTAAAGCTAACACTAAATTACACCTCTAAACATTAATACTATGCTTTTCTAGACTCTTCGTAATCCTCTATTGATGAATATCTATGTGAAACTTTTAATTCCCCTGATTTTTTATCTTGAGATAGGCCTGGAAGAGCAATCTTTTGATGATTTCTTCTCTTGCCAACTTTTGACTTAGATTTTTTTCTTTTTGGTACTGCCATAATTCAATCCTTATTTATCCTCTATTATATGATAAAAATACTTTTTTACAATAAATTTAAAAATGATTTTTCAAAAATTTCTTTCTACCTTTAAAAATTAGATATTAGTCTCCTTGTATGATCATGTTTAGGTGATTTTACAATATCTTTCAAGAGACCTGATTCAATAATCTTTCCTTCACTAATAATATGTAATGAATCACAAATCTTAGAAATAAATTGAATATCATGAGATATTGCAAAAATGGTTAAATCCAAATCATCTCTTAAATCACTCAGGATTTGAATAATTTCATCCTGAATATAAGGGTCAAGTGAAGAAACTGGTTCATCTAAAATTAAAAATTGCGGGCTCCAAAGTAAAGCTTGCATAATTAACACTCTCTGTCGTTGACCTCCACTAATTTGAGAAGGTAGTGAATCCAATACATTATGTTCAATAGACAATCTCTTGCATAAATCTTTTATTTTAAAATTTAGAGCATCTTTTTTAAGGCCAATCAAATCACCTAAATCATCTAAGTTTTTCTTTATTTTCCTTCTGGGATTTAAAGAACCTAATAAGTCTTGATAAACGAATTGAACTTTTTTTGCATAATCATGGTAATCATAATTATTAATATCTTTACCAAAAACCTTAACATTCCCTTCAAATTCACTGTATTGCTTGATCATTACTTTTACAAGGCTTGATTTTCCTGCCCCGCTCAATCCAATTAATCCTATAGAATCTTTCTTTCTTATCTTCAAACATATATTTTCTAATATTTTCTTGCTATCAATAGTGAGAGATAAAGAATCTATTTCTGCAATGACTTCGTTATGGTTAGATGAGAATTTATTTGAATATGAATTAATTTTCCGAGAAGTCCCTATCTGATTGATAGGTATAATTTTTCGATTCTTTAATTCAAATAAGACATCACAAAAACTATTAGCAACATTCTCATCATGAGTAATTAAAATGATGCCTATCTTCCTATTTTTTAGAATGCTATCAAGAAGATTAAGAATTTTATTTTCATTTAAAACATCTAGTGACGAGGTTGCTTCATCGGCAATTATCAATCTAGGGTTATTTTGAATGCTTAATGCGATTAGAACCCTCTGTGCCATTCCTCCACTTAGTTCATGTGGATATAACTTCATTATAAGTTTAGCATCTTGCTCAAAACCAACCTCATTTAATAAATCAATAATTTTTGTGTTCAATAAATTATTTGAGACCTGAAGCTTTTCATTAATTTTAAAATGTTCTTCTATTGTTAAAAGAGGGTTTAAAGATGACAATGGTTCTTGAGGAATGTATGATAAATTTTGTTTATCATCATTGACGTCTAAATCACAAACTTTAAAGGTTTTAAAAGTTTTTTTTGCATTATATTCAGATTCAAAGTTTAATACGGAATATGCGAATAGTGATTTCCCGGAACCACTTTTCCCTATAATCCCTACCTTTGAAATGGGGCTTACTTGTAGATCAATCTCATCTAAAATTATGTTTTCTGATATAGTTAGAGATAATCTCTCTATTTTTAAAAAATTTTTCATAATTACTTAAGAATCTTCAATACTTAGAGTGTATAATTTTTATTATGGAAAACAAAATCAAAGTATTCATTGGTCTAGTTATGATAATAAGTATTGGATATTTTACTGCATCATATTTTATGGATAAAAATGAATCAAAAAAGATAACAGAGCTGAATAATGTAAATAATCAACTAATGAAAATGAAATATAAGAATCAAAATCAACTTAAAAAATATATTAAAAAAATTAATACTTCACAAATTAAAGAATCTGAACTATTACTACTTATTAATGCTCTAAACTACAACTTATCTAATTCAAACAATTTAACTACGGATGAAATTAAAATTCTCAACACATATCGAAGAAACCATATCCATCAAATAGACAGTGATTTATTAAAAGAGATGTACTTATCAAGCTTAATAAAAATTAATTACAATAATAATAACTGTGAAGAAGCAAAAATGCTTAGTAACGAGCTTATTGTGTTTCCAGCAATAAAAGAGGATGTAAGAGGTTTTATTAAAAACTGCTTGGAGGATTAATATGATTATATACATAATAATAGGATTAATTGGTGGATTTATGAGCGGATTCATGGGAATTGGCGGTGGGCTAGTTATGGTTCCACTAATGGTGTTTTTGGCAAAATTTACTCAACATTTAGCACAGGGAACGTCATTAGCGGTTCTGAGTTTGCCAGTTGTAATTTTTGGTGCTTACCAATATTACACTCATGGTAATGTTGACATTAAAGCTGCTCTAATAATCGCTGTAATGTTCTGTGTTGGAATTTTTTTAGGATCCAAGTTCGCACACACTTTTAGTTCAGATTCACTAAAAATTATATTTGGATTCCTAATGGTTCTTATTGGAATGAAAATGATAGTTAACTAATTAGGAATTTTTCAATTGACTTCAAAAGTTGGTCTGAATTATCATGCCATTCCATTTTAGAATCTTTTCTCAACCATGTAATTTGCCTTTTTGCCAACCTTCTAGTATTAATTATCACCTTACTGATTGCATCATCAAGTGTAATCTCTTCTTTTAAATATGAACTAATTTCCTTGTAACCAATAGACTTTAAAGGTTTAATTTCGAAACCATACTCACTAATGATACTGCTTGTCTCTTCAATTAATCCATCGTCAATCATTCTTAATGTCCTTTTTTTTATATATAAGTCTAATTCGGCTTTATTTAGCTTTATTCCAACTTTTTTAATTTTTATATTAGCTAATGCTTTTGCGGGATTATGTTTTAAATATACACTTGGTTTTTGCTTTTTTGTGTAATAAATTTCCATAGCCCTAATTATTCTACTTTTATCATTTGGCTTAATTTTATTGGCAAATTCTATGTCTATTCTTTTAAGTTGTTCATAAACATAATGTGATCCCTTCGAATTAATTTCCATTGATATTTGATCTCTGACTTCTTTATTACTGCTAACACCATCACTAAGGCCATTTAGCATTGAGCTGATATATAGTTGAGTGCCTCCAGCTATAAGTGGAATATTATTTAGTTTACTAATCAAATCTCTTGAGAGATTCATATAGTCCCAAGCATTGAAAAAATCATTTGGGTCAATTAAATCAATCAAGTGATGCCTAACAATTTCTCTTTGGTGCTTAGATGGTTTACCAGTTCCAATATTGAACTTTTTATAAATCTGCATAGAGTCTGCAGCAATAACATCTAAATTGAACTCTTTAGCGATCTTAATAGAATTTTCTGTTTTTCCAGAACAAGTTGGCCCTGTAAGTATTAATAGCTTTTTTTGTTTAAATTTCTCTGTAGTTGTCAATGTCTTCGTCTAAAGCTGCTTTTCTACTTAATCTTATCTTTCCATCTCTTTCTTTTGAAATACACTTTACAAGTACTTCATCGCCTTCATTTAATATATCAGAAACTTGTTTAACCCTTTCTTTAGCTAATTCGGAAATATGAATTAAACCATCTAATGTTGGACTTAGGCCAACAATGGCACCAAAATCTAAAATTCTTTTTACTGTTCCAACATAAAATTTATCGACTTCAATTTCTCTAACAATGTAAGCTATATCACGCAAAGCATTTTTACAATTTTCTTCATTTAAAGATATAACATTTAACCTACCAGTATCATCTACATCAATTTTTACATCATTATCTTCAGTTAGCTTTCTTATATTTTTACCACCTGATCCAATGATATCTTTAATTTTTGCAGGATCTATTTGAATTGTTGTAATTCGGGGTGCATAAGGAGAAATTTCATCCTTTTTTACCTCAATTGTTTTTGCCATCTCTGACAAAATATGTAACCTACCTTCTCTGGCTTGGGTCATTGCTGATATAAATAATTCTTTGCTTATGCCTTTAATTTTTATATCCATTTGTAGAGCAGTAATTCCCTCAGATGTTCCACAAACTTTGAAATCCATATCACCTAAATGATCCTCATCTCCAAGAATGTCAGATAAAATTACTGAATTATCACCCTCTTTTACTAGCCCCATAGCTATTCCAGCTACTGGAGCTTTAACAGGAACCCCAGCATCCATAAGTGAAAGTGAAGATCCACAAACAGTTGCCATAGAGGATGATCCATTTGATTCAAGAATATCTGAAACTATTCTTATAGTGTATGGGAAATCTTCAGGTTCAGGTAAAATAGCTTCAACAGCCCTTTTTGCAAGTTCACCATGACCAATTTCTCTTCTACCAGTGCCTAACCTAAAGGAAACTTCGCCGACACTAAACGGAGGAAAGTTATAATGAAGCATAAAAGGTCTCTTATCTTCACCCATCAAGGTATCTACTCTCTGTTGATCTTCTTTACTTCCAAGAGTACAAGCAACTAAAGCTTGGGTTTCACCCCTAGTAAAAACTGCAGATCCATGGGCTCTTGGCAATAATTTAATTTCTGTTGTGATTGGTCTTATTTGATCAAATGCTCTTCCATCAATTCTTATTTGATCATCAAACATCATATTTCTGACTGAGCTTTTCTTTAAAGAATCAAATATATTTTTAAATTCTTTCTCATTAAAATCATCAGCTGCAGACAATGCATTAAATGCTTTCTGATAAACTTCGTTTGTTTTAGAGCTTCTCTCTTGTTTTAGCTTAACTCTTATTGCCTCATCAAGATCAGTGGATACAGCCTGAACTATCTTTTCTTCTAAATCTTTATCATTTTCTTTTACTGCAAACTCTCTCTTAATGGTTTCATCTGATACTAGTTGATTTTGTAAATTTATAATTTCCTTAATTTTATCATGCCCAAACATTAATGCTGACAGAACTTCATCCTCTGGCACGATATCTGCACCACCTTCAACCATCATAATTGCATCAGAACTCCCTGCGATAATAAAATTTAGATCTGCCTTTTCAATTTCTTCATATGATGGATTGCAAATCAATTCATTATCTACTCTTACAACCCTAACACCAGCTAATGGGCCTTCAAAAGGCACATCAGATACTGTCAGTGCAGCTGATGCGGCTGTTATTGCAAGAACATCTGGTGGATTAACATCATCTGCAGAATAAACTGAAATAATTATTTGAGTATTGAAGTTGTATCCTTTTGGGAATAATGGCCTAAGGGGACGATCTATTAATCTTGAAATTAGGGTTTCAGATTCAGTAGGTCTTCCTTCTCTTTTAAAATATCCACCTGGGATTTTACCAGCTGCAAATGCTTTTTCTTGATAATTTACAGTCAAAGGTAAAAAGTTATCATCTACTGGATCTTTTGCACTCACAACAGTAGCTAAGACTTGTGTCTCACCTAATTGAGCAAATATCGAACCATTAGCTTGCTTTGCAAGCTTTCCAGTTTCAAGTGAAAAAGTTTTTCCTTCAATTGTCTCTGTTACTTTTTTATATGAAGCCATCAAATATTACTTTCTTAATCCAAGTTTGGTCAAAATCTCTAAATAAACAGCAGAATCTTTTTTCTTTATGTATGATAAGAGCTTCCTTCTTCGCTCAATCATTAAAAGTAAACCACGTCTTGAAGAGTTATCTTTTTTAAATTTCTGAACATGTTTTGTCAGAATTTCTATTTTTTTTGTAAGAATAGCTATTTGAACTTTACTTGAACCAACATCTCCAGTCTTAGATGCAAATTCGCTAATAATTTCTTGTTTGTTAATAATCAAATACTTACCCTCTAAAAATTAATAGCTTAATAATTAATGAAATCTGATAATAAATCAAGTTATATTATTTTATTCCTATATTATTTTAATTTTAGAATATAAATAGCCTAAACCTTCATCATAGCTATTACTGACAAATATCATATTTTCATTACTAGTTTTGAGTAGGAACTGATTTAAATTATCTCTTAAAACTGAATTTTTTAAATCGCTACCACTTACTGAATCATTAAATATATCTGCAATATTAACTTTCTTATAGTTTCTTAATAATATAAGTCTTTTTATAGATCTTTCGCTTATTTTGAAAGTTTTAAACAGTTTTTTCAAATCATAATATTCAAAGTTATCATCTAAAATTCTACTCAATGAATAAGAGTCTTTTTTTAAAAAAGGGCCTGATTGAATTCTCTCTAACTTAGTAACCGTTGCACCGATAGTAAGAGTCTGGCCAATTGAATCTACTAATGACCTAATATATGTGCCTGGTGAGCATTTAACAATCATTTCAAATGAAAGTTTTCTAATATCAATTATTTCTATTGATTTGATTGAGGATATTCTTTCTTTTTGCTCAAAATTTTTATTACTCCTTGCTAACTCATACGATTTTTTTCCGTCTATTTTTATAGCAGAAAATTTTGGCAATTTATATTTAAATTCTCCTATACATGAGTTAATTGCTTCTTCAATAATTTTATTAGTTAGATGTTGATGGGATTTATAATTTTTTATANTTTTAACTTCACCACATATGTCTAATGTATTGGTGGTAATACCAAGAATAGCTTTCACTCTATAAATTTTACTTTCTTCGCGGACATATTGAATTAATTTTGTTGAGTTATCGAAGAAAATTGGTAAAACACCTGAAGCAAGTGGGTCTAAAGTTCCAGAGAACCCAGCTTTAGATTGACCTAAAGCTTTTTTCAATTTCTGCAATTGATTGTTTGATGTAGTACCTTTATGTTTGTTAAGAAGTAGGATTTTGCTGTTCATATAATATTCTTTCTCTTAGAAGTTTCTTTAAATAATCTATATTTCCATCAAAACTAAAGCCTGAAGCATTTTTGTGGCCTCCTCCATCGAACTTGTTAGCCAACAAAGAAAGATTAATAAAGCCATCTGTTCTCATACTCACTTTCCAGGAATTTTTACTAATTTGCCTAATGAAAATACCAATTTTCACTTCTTTATGATTTAGTAGGAAATTTGCTATACCTTCACTTTGCTCTTTAGTAGTGTTAGTAGACTTATAATTTTCAGTTGTACAAAAACTAATTAATGTATGAATATCAGAATAAAATTCATGATTTAACAAAATTTCTTTCTCCAATAGAAGCTTGTTAAGAGACCTCTCATTTAATAAAGATGAATTAATTAGCTGCATATTAGCACCCAAGTTAATTAATTCTGATGCAACTCTTAATGCTTCAGAATTTGTATTAGAATTTCTAAAAGAGGATGTGTCAGTAATTATAGTTGTCAGCAATAGAGTTGCTATTAAATTATTTATAGGCTGGCCAAAGGATAATATTAAATTATAAATTAATATTCCAGTTGAAGAGGAATTAGAATCAATAAGTGAAAAATTGGTTTTTATTTTTGGATTTTGATGATGGTCAATAACAATGATATCTGTCTGTGTATTTTTAAGATAAATTGACATATCTTCGCCTGTCCTCTCAAAATCATTAAGATCTAATAGGAGAATTAAATCAATATCATCAGAAATATTTTCAATTGAATTTACCAAATTTGATGAATCAATAAAATTTAAATATTCTGGGCATTTATCTCGATTATAAACAGTAGTTTTTTTTTCTATAGAATTTAAAAACAAACTGAGACCCAAGCTTGAGCCTAAAGCATCACCATCAGGATCATGATGTGATACAACAAGAATATTAACTGCTTCTTCTATTCTTTTTTTGATTCTATATAATTCTATTGATGACATTTTATTAGATAGTTTGAACTATTTTATCATAAGTGTATATTTCTAGAATATCTCCTTGTTTTATATCCAAAGCATCTTCAACACTAATTCCACACTCAAATCCTGAAGCTACTTCTTTTACATCGTCTTTAAATCTTTTTAGTGAGTCAAGGGAGTTATCACTTAAAACTTTTTCATCTCGAACAACTCTAAACTTATGCCCTCTAATTGCTTTTCCATCAGTTACAAAACAGCCAGCAATTTTTCCTCTTTTAGTTAAATTAAATACTTCTCTTATTTCTGCATGCCCAACGATTCTTTCCTCTAAAATTGGATCTAGCAAGCCTTCCAAAAGCTCTTTTATTCTATCTAAAATTTCATAAATTATTTTATATGTCTCACATCTAACATCGGATTTTTCCAACAGTTTTTTGACACTATTTTCAATTTGAGCTGAAAAACCTAAAATAATTGCACCAGTTGATTCAGCAAGCATGAAATCTGATTCATTTATATTCCCAACCGCAGAATGAACTATTTTAGATTTACATTTTTCTGATTCAAAATTACTAAGTGCGGAAATAAGGGCATCTAAAGAACCCTGGGTGTCTGATTTAACAATTACAGGTAATTCTTTTATTTTTCCCAATAAAACTTCAGAATTGATAAAGTCTAATCCTACAGTATGAGACTTAAATGCTTCTTCTTCTTTTATCGCATCTTGCCTGTTCCTTATAACCTCTTTTGCAATCTTATCATTTTTGACNATGTTGAAAGGTAATCCNGCATCCGGCACACCATCTAATCCTAATATTTCTACTGGCATTGAAGGTCCAGAAGTTTTTAGCTGCTCATTTTTATCATTTATAACGGCTCTAATTTTTCCAGAGAAGGTCCCACAAATTACAATATCACCCCTAGAGATATTTCCTTCTTTAGGTATTAAAGTTGCAACAACACCCCTGCCTTTGTCNAAGTAAGATTCTAAAACAAATCCTGAACCAGGAACATTATTATTAGCTTTAAGCTCCATCAAATCAGATTGTATTACAATTATCTCTAATAACTCATCAATTCCAGTTCCCTCGATTGCTGAGACACCCACACATGAAGTGCTCCCTCCCCAATCATCAGTAGCGAGTCCATTCTCTGCTAATTGAGATTTAATATTATCAATATTAGCATCAGGCTTATCAATTTTATTAATAGCTACAATTATTGGAACATCGGCTGATTTTGCATGATTAATAGCCTCTAAGGTCTGTGGCATTATCCCATCATCTGCAGCTACAACTAATATTACAATATCTGTGATACTCGCGCCCCTAGATCTCATTGCTGAAAAAGCCGCATGCCCTGGAGTATCAATAAAGACTAATTCTTTCTCATTAAATTTGAAGCTATAGGCACCAATTGATTGAGTTATTCCTCCATATTCTTTATTGGCAACTTTTGATTTTCTAATATAATCAAGCAGTGAAGTCTTTCCATGATCTACATGGCCCATTACTGTGATTATCGGTGGCCTTGATTTAATATCTTTTTCATTAATTGAAATACCATCGCTTATCACCTGCTTTTCATTAAAAGTGTCAACCTCAACATCATAATCAAATTCTGAAGCAATAATTGTGGCATCATCGGAATCAATTTCGTCTTTAAATGTAAGAGTTAGACCTAAATCTGATGCTTTCTTTATTACTTCATTTAACTTAACTTTCATCTTACTAGCAAGCAAAGTTATTAAGATTTTTTCTTGAATCTTTATTTTCTTGGTTTTTGGCTTCTTTTTATTATTATCACTATCTGATTCAATACCCTCATCTTCTTTTAGGCTATCTTTAGTTTTAGTTTTCTTTGAATAATTATTGGAGACCAAAAACTCTTTCCTTGCACCAGGCAATTTGGCCTTTACTGCACTTCTCAAAGCATCCAGTGCATCCTCATCTATAATTTCAGCTTTTGAAGGTTTTACTTTAGGCTTCTTTTTTTGCTTTGTTACATCCTTAGTTGCAGGTGGTAAATCTTTTTTCTTGAAATCAGATGTAGTAGCTTGTTTTTTTTCTTCTTTTTGAGATATTTCCTTATCTATAACATTATTATTTTTATCAGATTTATCAACTCGATTGTCTTTAGAGAAATTCTCTAAATCAACAGTCTTTAAAACCTTTTTTTCTGGTCTTTTATTGTTTTCTTTACTTTCTTCTTTGACTGTTTCTTTAGACTCTATTTGTGGCTGTGCTGGCTCTTTTGGCTTTTCTTTAATCGGCTCTTTCTTTTTCCTTCTAATTGTTACTCTTGAACCAGAGCGCTTTACTATATCATTCTCTTTTTGTAAATTTGAATTAATTGGTTTTCCAACAATTGAAATTTTTATTTTATTTGCATCATCTAAAGAAATACTACTTGATTGAGTTCTAGCAACAATGCTCAATTCTTTACACTTAGTCAAAATATCTTTAACATCTAGAGACATTTGATCAGCTAATTCTTTTATTCTGATTTTATCCATAAAATACTTACTCTGTTACTTCCTCAATATTTTCTTCTTCATTTTCAACTTCTGTATTCCTCAATTTGTCTTTTAATGCACCTCTAGCAGCTGTCTGAATTTTTTCTATATCTTCAATACTTGTAATACCTGATGATTTACTTATTGACTCTTTTTCTCCAAATGCTATGTCCTCCAAAGTATGAAATCCGCCAGCAAATAATAAGTTTGCATTGACTTCTGAAATATTTGGTAAAGTTAGTAAAAGCTTAACAACGGATTGTTGTTCCTCTTTAAGTTGAACATCTGTTTTTACAGTAATCTCCCAAGAAGTTAACTCGGATGCTAATCTAACATTTTGCCCTCTCCTACCAATAGTCAATGAATATTGATCTTCATCAACAATAACTTCCATTATTTTTGAAGCTTCATCTAAAATAACCTTGTTAACTCTAGCAGGTGATAGAGCATTGCATGCAAATCTTGCTGCATCTGCAGACCATGGTACGATATCTATCTTCTCACCTTTAAGCTCTTGAATAATATTTTGAACTCTTGACCCCCTCATTCCAACACAAGCACCAACAGGATCAATATCTGAATCAGTAGATGAAACTGCGATTTTTGTTCTACCTCCAGGATCTCTTGAAATCCCCATTATTTCCACGATACCTTCATTTATTTCTGGAACTTCAGATTTAAAAAGAGATTCTACAAAATCTTTATGTGCTCTTGATAAGATCAATTGGGTTCCTCTTTTTGCTTCTTCAATTCTTAACAAAACTGCCCTCAATCTATCTTTTGGTTGAAAATATTCTCTAGGTACCTGCTCATCATAAGGGATAATTGCTTCTGTTCTACCAATATCAACAACTATTGTACCTCTAGTTATTGTCCTCACCATTCCATTTACCAATTCGCCTTGTCTAGACTTAAATTCTTCAAAAATAACCTTGGCCTCTGCTTCTTTTATTTTTTGAATTATTTTTTGTCTTGCATTTTGTATAGCAATTCTTGAATATTTAGGATTAAGTTTGATTCCAATTTCTTCATCTATTTGTACTTCAGGGTCGAGTTGTTTTGCATCATTTAAAGATATTTCCATATCTTCGTCAAAAACATCATCTACTACTTTTTTAAATTCAAAAAGTTCAAGTTCATTGAATTCATTAAATTGACACTCCAATTCTTTATATGATGGATCAGTTTTTAAAAGTTTGTGTGCTGCTGCGACAACAGATTCATTGATTGCTTCTAGAATAATTTCTTTATCTATACCTTTATCTTTTGAAACTGAGTCTATAACCCTTGCTAATTCGTTAAATTCATTACTCATAAAAACCTCTACAACCTTAAATTGGCTTTCTCAATTTCATCAAAGCTTATAGCATACACTTTTCCACTATCATTTATGCTTATGATATTGTTCGAAATTGAAACAATTGAGCCAACAAAAATTTTTTTTTCATCATCGATAATATTTTTTGCTATTACTTTCACATTTCTCCCTTCATATCTTAGGAAATCTTTAATAGAACGAAGCGGGCGATTTGGCCCAGGAGACGAAACTTCTAGGGTATAAGAATCTTGAAAAAGACCGTCAATTTCAGCTACTGAATCAAGGAGATTATTTACTGTTACACAATCATCGATTGAAATTCCACCAGCACAATCTATAAAGACAACTAATTTAATGTTGCTTTTATTTGACTTGATTTCAATATCAATTAATTCATAACCTGCATCATTACAAATTGGACTAATTATTTCAAAAAATCTATCTTTTAACTCTTGAGCCATCCTTTATAAATCCTAAATAATAAAGAAGCGGGGCATGCCCCGCTTCTCAATAGTTCAAATATAACATCTGATGAAGACTATTCAATCTCTGAACTGTAAGTTGTTTCTAGTTTTTTAAGTTTTTTAATTTGGTCTCTAACCATCGCTGCTTCTTCAAATTTTAACTCGGTTGACAATTCTTTCATTTGCTTCTGCATCTTAGAAATTTCAAGTCCAATTTCATGAGGCTGTATTTTTAAATCATCCAAGATATTTTTGTCATAATAATCAATATTAAAGATTGATGACATATTCATATCTATATTCTTTTTTATTGTTTTAGGAGTAATATTATTTTTTTTATTATATTCCATCTGAATGGATCTCCTTCTGCTAGTCTCACCTATAGCCCTCTCCATAGAATTGGTTATTTGGTCTGCATATAAAATTACATGTCCATTTAAATTTCTAGCTGCTCTTCCAAAGATTTGAATCAAAGAAGTTTCTGATCTTAAATACCCTTCTTTATCTGCGTCCAGAACTGCGACTAATGAAACTTCAGGCAAGTCTAATCCCTCTCTAAGCAAATTTATACCCACAAGCACATCAAACTTATCAGCTCTTAAATTTTTGATTATCTCAATTCTTTCTAAAGTTTTAATATCAGAATGCATGTATTCAATCCTCAATCCTTGTTCTTTATAAAATTCAGTCAATTCCTCAGCCATTCTTTTTGTAAGAGTTGTCACAAGTATTTTTTCTTTTTTATCAATTCTTCTGTTTATCTCTATTAATAAATCATCAATTTGATTTTTTGATGATTTTATTTGAATTGTAGGGTCTATTAAACCTGTAGGCCTAATAATTTGCTCAATAATACTATCACCAGATTTTTCAACCTCATAATTTGATGGTGTAGCTGATACATATACGACTTGATTAATCCTTTTCTCAAATTCTTTTATATTTAAAGGCCTATTGTCCAAGGCAGAGGGCAATCTAAATCCGTGTTCAACCAATGTTGACTTACGAGACTTGTCACCTTCATACATACCCCTAATTTGAGGTATTGTCTGATGACTTTCGTCTATCACTAAAAGAAAATCGTCAGGAAAATAATCGATAAGTGTATTAGGTGGTTCTCCTGCTTTCCTTTGGTCGAGATGTCTAGAATAATTTTCTATACCAGGACAAAACCCCATTATATCCATCAACTCTATGTCTTTTGTTGTCCTTTCTTCAATTCTCTTCATTTCATCATACTTACCTATTTTTTTGAAAAAATTTATTTGATTTTTAAGTTCTTTTTGAATCGACTTAATAGCTTTCTCAGTAGTTAATTTTTCAACCACATAATGTGAGCTTGGGAAAATATTTACCGAATCTAATTCTTTGATAACTTCAGAAGAAGCCGCATCAATCTGATAAATTTTATCAATTTTATTATCATCAAATTTTATTTTGATTCCTTTATCCTCATAATTCGAAGGCAGAATATCAACATAATTACCTATTGCTCTAAAATTGCCTCTATTGAGTTCAATTCTTGACCTCTCATATTGAACATCGGTTAAACCTTCTAACAACTTATCTCTACTAATACTTTGATTAACATTTAGATTTATTATCATTTCATAGTATTCCTTAGGTGAACCAATACCATATATACACGAGACACTTGAAACAATGATTACATCTTGACGATCAAATAAAGCACTGGTTGCTGCATGTCTTAACTGGTCTATATGATCGTTAATCTTTGAATCCTTAGCAATATAAGTTTTAGATGATGGAATATATGCCTCTGGTTGATAATAATCGTAATAGCTAACAAAATAATGAACAGAGTTGTTAGGGAATACTTCTTTAAATTCTTCATAGAGTTGAGCTGCAAGAGTTTTATTGTGAGCCATAATTAGTGTTGGCTTACCTACTTTTTCAATCATATTTGCTATTGTAAAAGTTTTCCCACTTCCAGTAACTCCTAAAAGTGTTTGCCCAGGAACTCCATTGTTAATATTTTTAGACAATTCCTTAATTGCTTTTGGTTGATCACCTTGAGGAGTATATTTAACTTTAACTTGAAAGGAATTCATATTTATATTGTAACGGATAATCAATTCATTGACTTTTAATAATCTTTTTGGTTTGCTTTCATAATATGAAAACAATTGTATACCTTGTGGGGGCTGGTCCAGGTGACCCTGGATTAATAACTCAAAAAGCATTAAGCCTAATCTCTAATGCCGATGCTATTGTTTATGACTATTTATCAAATCCAACTCTTCTAAAAAATGCTAAAGCATCTTGTAGCTTAGTAAATGCAGGAAAGAGATTAGGTTTTAAAGCTATGAGTCAGGATCAAATAAATAGGAAATTAGTTTCATTAGCAAAAAAAGGAATAGGAACAGTTGTTAGATTGAAAGGTGGCGATCCTCTTCTTTTTGGAAGGGGTGGCGAAGAAGCAGAATATTTAAAAAAAAATAGAATTAAATTTGAGATAGTACCTGGTGTAACATCTGCAATAGCTGTTCCTGCATATGCTGGAATACCAATTACTCATAGAGATATAACAAGTACAGTATCTATAGTAACAGGTCATGAGGACCCTCTTAAAAATAAATCTACAATTGACTGGCCTGGTCTTGCAAAAAGTAAATCAATAGTCTTCCTTATGGGAACTAAAAACTTAAAATCTAATATCAGGAATCTGATTAAACATGGGATGTCAACAAAAACACCTATCGCTGCTATCCAATGGGGAACTTATGCTAGGCAAAAAACTGTAATGGGAAATTTGGAAAACATTAACGAAAAAATCACAATAGAGAATATAAAATCACCATCAATTATTGTAATTGGTGAAGTATGTAAGTTGAGAAATAAAATAAACTGGTTTGAGAGCAAACCTTTATTTGGGAAAAAGATTGTAGTCACCAGAGCTCGTAAAGATGCAAGTAATTTGGTAAATAAAATTTTTGAAAATGGTGGTGAAGCAATAGAAATCCCAACTATAGAAATTAGACCAATAAAATCTAAATCTATATTGGATACAATAAATAAAGTTAACGATTATGACTGGATTATTTTTACAAGTGTTAATGGAGTAAATCAGTTTTTTGACAACTTTTTTTCTAAATTCGATGACATAAGATCTTTGGGAAATATTAAAATTGCAGCTATTGGAAGCGAAACAGCAAGAAATATAAATAAGTATGGGCTAAAAGTAAATTTGATTCCTAAGAAATTTATTGCTGAGGCGCTAGTGAGTGAATTTAAAACACGAAATATATCAGGTCAAAACATTTTAATTCCTAGAGCTAAAGGTTCTAGGGAGATACTTGTTGATGAACTTAAAAATTTAGGAAATAAAATAAAAGAACTAAAAATATATGAGTCTGTAGCTCCAAAATCTCATATTAAGAAAGATATCCTTTCACAAATAATTAATAACAATATTTATGGTATAACTTTTACAAGTTCTTCCACTGTTCATAATTTTTTCAAGTATGTTTCCCCAAATTCTTTAAAAAAAGAAAAACAAGTTAAGTTTTTCTGTATTGGTCCAATAACAGCACAAACTCTTACAGATTATGGCTTCACTGCGACAAAGATTGCAAAAAAATTTACAATTGAAAATTTATTAAAGGAAATTGTAAATTAATTTGAAACGATTTTTATGTAAGAAGAAATTAGTTAAAGATTATGTTGTTGAACTTGATAGTGATTTTTATCACCATGCTATTCGAGTATTAAAGATTAAAACTAATGAAAGTATTGTACTTTTTAATGAAAATGGAAAAGAGTTCTATTGTAAAATCCAAAAGATATTAAAAAAATCTGTATTGGTTGAAATTCAATATGAATTAGATTCATTATCAGATAAAAGAAGTTCAATAAAAGTTTTTCAATCAATTCCAAAAGGAAATCTAATTGATGATCTTATAGAAAAAAGTGTTGAACTTGGAGTCACTTCATTTAATCCAGTTATATCCAAAAGGACAATTAAAAAGACCAAAGAAAAAAAAGAAAGATGGAATGAAATTATCAAAAATGCTACTGAGCAATGTGGTAGGACTGATTTAATGCAAATTAGTGAACCTATACAGTTTAATGAAATATTTAACCAAGACCATAATGGTGAAAAGATTATTTTTTATGAAAATTCTGATGTAACTATTTCAGAAACAAATTTCACTAAGTCAGACAAAGTATCGATAATAATTGGACCTGAAGGTGGTTTTACTGATGAAGAAATAAAATTAGCTAAAGAGAATGAATTCAAAATTTTTTCATTAGGTAAAAATATTTTAAAGTGCTCAACAGCCAATATTCTTGGAATTGGAATTGTTTCCTTGTTCAGTTCATAATCTTTTTTTAACAAAGAAAATACTTAAGAAAATTATCACTATTATTGAAATAGCTGATATTAAAATCTTTGGTGTAAAAAAAGATTGAAAATTGGAGAACGATAACTCTATTTTATCACCAATTTCTATTTTACTCATTGAATATGTAACATAATTTTGATCCTTTAATTCTTCAATCTCTGAGGATTTTTTTGAATATTGTAAACCTTCAATTTTAAGATCTACTTTGTCTTCTGGAACTATTATTGTTAAAGAGGGGATTTTATTAAGGAACTTTTTCGAAATTGTAGTACCTAATAAATCTAATTTTGTTACATAAGTGAAAACAATTCTTCTGCCACCGGGAGGCAATGGAATTGTATCAATTATAGAATCATCTGAAATCTTGAATGAAGATGTATTTCTGTGAGGAAAATTTAATTCTTCTATATTGTTAAATAGTGAAAGTTCTATAATTTCTCTACTAGGGTCTCTACTGTCATTTGAACCGAAAAAAATCATATTAGAATTATTATAAATGTTAAAAATCTCAGCTATTACAACTACATCGCTTTTATCATCATAATTAACAACTAAATGAGCAGATTCAATCTCAATATTGCTAGAATCCATTGTCGAGTCATATACAGTTAATTCAACCTCTTTATTTAACTCCAATGGGGAAAAGTAAAATTTATCAGTTGAGTACTCAATTCCATCATGAAATATCTTAATTTTATAGGCAATATTGCCCTCTAAGTTGTCTATTAAAAAATATCCTTCACTTGTAGAAACTTTATAAGTATTTAAAACTTTATCAGCCATGACAGTATCAAGTTGCACTTCATACTCAGCAGCTTCAGTAGAAGAATAATTATTAACGGAACCTTTAATAGATACCTTTGAACCTTTCTTTACTTTTTTGGAAATATCATCCAAGTATGAAATGATTTTTATAGACTCACTTGTAGATACATTCATATTTGGCATTGGGGGGTAACCATTGTTAAAAGGTTTTTTTCCATATTTTTCATAAATCTGATCTGGATTATTAATCCACTGAATTAGGTCAGACTTATTATATTTCTTCGAGACATTCCATAAATCAGGACCTACAAATTTCCCTCTGCCAACAACATGACATGTGACACATCTTTTCTCGGTAAATAATTTTTTTCCTTCATCAATGCTGGGGTAAGCATTATTTACAAAAAATAATATTAATAAAAAAACTAGATATCTACTCATCATTCTTCCAATTATATCTTTTAATTTTTAAATTCTTTTTAAAGAAAGGTAATAATGAATAAATAAGAAGAAAAATAAATAAAATAATACTTATAATAGCTTCAATCATTTGTTAACCTCCCTCTAAATATTGATAAAAAGCCCCCAATAATTGAAATAAAGCTTCCAATCCAAAGCAATGACACCAGAGGATTTATGTATATTTTAAAGTTAAAAGCTCCATCCACATTCTCATCTACTAAAATGAGATAATAATCTCTAAAAAATGTAGAATGAATTGAAACTTCTGTTTCCTTGTTAATTTCGCGATTACCCTCATATTTGTAAAGATTTTGTTCAGGATTTAATTTATATTCCTTATTTCTATCTTTTATAAGAACATTAGCGCCAAGTATAAACTTTGAATCGGTTTCCTTTTTGTAAGTGTTTAACAATTTAACATTAAAAGTACCAATATTTTTTGACTGATTATTAGCTAATGTTAAATCATATTTCTCTTCGAAATAAGAAGAAAAAGACACTCCCATTATCAAAAGAACTATTCCTACATGGACAATAAAGGAACAATATCTCCTATATTTTAAAGCTAAAATGTTTTTGTTCTTTTGGATTAATCTAAGATCTTTAATAAATTCTTTAAATAATGAAAATAGAACAGTAAGACAGAGTAAATTAACTAAAAATAATTGATAAGATTTGTAAAAACTATAAAAAATAATTGCAAAAATAATAGCTATTGCAAAAGGCACTGATAAGTATTTTACTACTGGCTTAATTTTTCCATCTCTCCACGGTAAAAATGGTGCAATACTCATCAGAAGTAGCAAAAGCAAAATATTTGGGAAGTTGACAATATTATAAAAGCTTGGACCTACTAAAATTTTTTCTCCCGTTATAAATTCAGAAATAATTGGAAAAACTGTTCCTAAAAGTACGGTTATGGTTATCACTAGAAACAAAATATTATTAATAACAAAAAAATTCTCTTTTGATGATAATGTTTTAATTTCTGCTACTGAATAAAACGAATTTTTGTTTTTAAAATAAAATGATAATGAGAAAATAAGTAAAAAAATTATAAAAATAATAAAATAATCACCGATACTTGATTGAGCAAAAGAATGTACTGATGAAATTAGACCACTTCTAGTTATAAAAGTACCAAAGATAGAGAGAAAAAAAGCCAGAAAAATTAATAAAAGATTCCATCTTTTTAATACATTTTTTTCTTCCTGGGCATAAGAAGAATGAAGAAATGCTGTTAAAAGAAGCCAAGGCATGAGTGCTACATTTTCAACTGGGTCCCAGGCCCAATATCCTCCCCAACCTAATTCAAGATATGCCCACCTTGAACCTAACAATAATCCTATCGATAAGAAGGTCCATGAAAAATATGTCCATTTTTTTGATAATTTAATCCAATCACTTGATCCATCTTTTGAAATTAATGCACCTAATCCAAAAGAAAAAGGGACAGTCAATGAAATATATCCCAGATATAAACTCAAAGGGTGAATCGACATATAAATATTCTGTAGAATCGGATTTAAACCTCTTCCATTTGTAATTTGCTCTGAAGTCGTTTCAAATGGGCTCTCTACGAATGAAATTAAATAAAGAAAAAATACTAATACAAAACCCCCTGCTATTTTTGATGCAGGCAGTATCTTCTTTAATGATTTGGGTACTGAAATTAAAACATAAAGGGATAATATCCATGCCCAAAGGAGTAAAGAGCCTGCTTGTCCAGCCCATAGTGATGTTGCCGAAAATAGTGGACTTAAATCATTACTAACATTTTTGACAACATATAGGTTTGAATAATCCTTAATTATTAATAAAACAAACAAACATACTATTGAAACAGTCAGAGAAAAAAAAGAAGACAACAAAAACCTTTGCCCCACATCAACTAAAATATCACTTTTATTAATGTAAGAGCATATAAAAACAAATAAGGAAAATCCTGCTAATATAAAAGAAATAAAAAGTGATATATCACCAATAGAATTAATCAAGTAAGCTCCTTTCTATATTCCTCATCCTCATACTTAGTGGGACATTTTGCGAAAAGCTTTTTAGCAGTAAATACAGATCCATCGAAGTCCCCTTCCACTACGGCTTCAACTCCATCTTTGAAAATATCTGGGATAATTCCTTTATATTTTACAAAAATTTCTTTCCCACTATCTTCAATTTTAAATTCTATTGAGCCATCACTATTAAAAACAATTGAATTATCTTTTACTGTTCCCATTACTCTAAGCTGTCTAAAAGAATTAATTGAATCATCATTCATTAAGACCTCGCTTACCGTTTGATAATATACCAATGATGACTGGACTGCTTTAAATATAAGAAAGGAAAAGAATGCAATTATGCAAAAAGCTAAAATTTTAAGTCTAATTTTTGTTTTCATTAATAATTGCTATTTCCCAACTTTTTTCAATTTTCGATTAATCAAAAAAAGATAAATAAAAATAATGGTCCAACAAACGATCTGAGAGTAGAAAAGATACTCCAAAGAATCTATTACTAATAACATGCTAATATTTTAACAATGTATTAAGTTTTATCTAGCCTTAATCTCATATCTACGAGAACTAAATATAGAAAAAAGAAAGCCGCAAGCGTTAAAAGGAGCGTATCCATCATTCGGGGTGATATTCCACCACCTTCCCCACCGAACACTACAGGAGAAATTCCTCTCATAACTCTCACTGATATATAAACAATAGGTAGATCTATGAAGCTAATTATTGCAAAAATTGCTGCATATTTTGGGACATTAAATTTAATTGAATACGAATAAAAAACCAGATAACTGCCATAAAGAACCAACAATATGAATGTGGTTGTCAACTGAGGATCCCATGTCCACCAAGTGCCCCAAACTGGCTTTGCCCAAAACATACCTGAGACAATAGTTAGAAAAGTAAAAAGAACCCCAATTTCAGCATGCAAATAAGCTTTAGTGGAATAATTTATATTATTCGTAATCAAAAATCTTACAGAGTAATAAAGGTTTACACAAAAGGCTAAGGTAAACACCAGAACATATCCCATATGAAAATAAAATAACCTTTGAACATCACCCATTATTTTTTCAGTAGGGGCATATAAATAATTCATGTAAATTGCCACTGGCATAGTAAGAAATAACATTATTAAATTTAATTTTCTTAGCATAAATAATCACCTACGGAGTGCATAATTAAAAAGAATTGGGCACAAAGCAAATAAAAGTATATCAAAGGCGAATAAAATTTGGAAATTAAAGGAAAAGATAAATTCATAAAAATTCATTGAATATAAATCATTAATTGAATTAAATGATAAAAAAATAAATGGCAGAATCAGTGGGAAGATAAGTATAAACATAAAATTCCCCTCTCCCTTTATTCTTTCTAGAAGCAGAGAGAATGCAGTTAAAATTGTATTTATTCCAATTGAAAAAATAATAGAAAAAAGGATAAAGCCATAATTTAATTTGATTAATTCATCTTGAGTCAAAAGATTGTAAAGTAGGTACAAAAAAACATTAATAACAAAAAAAAGAAAGGTACAATAAATAATTTTTGCTATACAGAAAAGGGATAAATCAACTGGCAAGTTAAATACTATTAAATCATCTGAGGTTCCAATTTCTTGTCTAGAAATTCTTTGATGAGAAAAGAAATGAATGATTAAAAAAATTAAAAAATAAAGGTTTAGGGGATTCTCATGTCTAAAATATGTAGTAATAATTAGAGTAAATGTTGATAAGAGCACTAACATGTAAAACAAATTTGTTTTTTCTTTAAATTCAACTTTCAAATCCTTTAGTAAAAAAATTTTTATTAAATTCATTTATAAGACCACACTCTCTGTTGTTCCAAAACCATAGCTTTGCATATTATTATCTGAAAAAATAAAAGTCGACCCATTTGCTAGTAATTTTTTAATTTCTTCGTCAAAAACTTTCTTAATATTTTTATCGATAAAATTATATGGTTCATCAATAAGTAACAATTTTGGCTTAATAATAAAACCCAAGCATAACGAAACCCTTTTCTTGAAACCATCTGATAATTCATCAATCCTACTATTTAAAATATTTTCAATTCCAAAACTATTAACAATATGATTCTGAGCTACATCAAAAGAGGCTACTGAGTATATTGAGCAATAAAAATTTATATTCTCTAAAACAGTCAAGTCATTATAAAATCTTGGCAAAGATGGTAACATGACAACATTTTTTAGATATTCCTTGTCAAAATTCTGAATATCCTTTCCATAAAATAAAACTTTTCCGGTAAAATCAGGATCAACTCCAGCTAAGATTTTAAGAAAAGTTGTTTTGCCTGAACCGTTTTCACCTTTGATTTGAAAAGCAACATTTTCTTCTACCGTTAACGAAATATTTTCTAGAACTTTATTTTTATAAAAATTTTTGGAAATATTTTCACATTCAATGGCTTTCACTCTAATAACTTTACTTCAGAGAAGCAATAAATTAAAATTTTTCTATGAAATTTTTACATACAATGATACGTGTATCTGACTTAGATAAGTCTATTGACTTTTACACTAATACCCTTGGTTTAAAGCTTGTCAGAAAAAAAGATTATCCACATGGAAAATTTACACTGGCTTTTTTGTCAGTTTCAAATGATGATCCTGAGCCTTTTTTAGAATTAACATATAATTGGGATAAAAATAGTTATACTCTAGGTAATGCTTTTGGTCACATAGCCCTAGGTGTTGAGAATATATATGACATTTGTGATGAAATAAAAAATAAGGGTGGTTTTATCTCGAGAGAACCAGGCCCAATGAAAGGGAGTACATCGATTTTGGCATTTGTTGAAGATCCAGATGGTTATAAAATTGAATTATTACAAAGATGATATCAGTCACTAGAAAAGCACACTTTAATGCTGCACACAGATTACATAATCCTAATTGGAGTTCAAAAAAGAATAAAGAATTTTATGGTCTATGTAACAATAAAAATTACCATGGTCATAATTATGATTTAGAAGTTACAGTAACAGGTGAAATTGATAAAGAATCAGGATATCTAATAGATATGAAATCTTTAAGCGATATAATCAGTGAAAAAGTAGAATCTAAGTTTGATCATAAAAATTTGAACATAGATACCAAAGAGTTTAAAAATTTAATCCCTACGGCAGAAAATATAGCAATTGTAATATGGAAAATATTAAGAAAAGAAATAAGTAATAGGCTATCTATTAAAATTGTTCTCCATGAAACATCCAGAAACTCTGTTGAATATTCTGGAGATTAAACTAATAACACCAAAAGTAATTTTTTTTCGATAGACTCAGTTTATGGACTTATTTTTAATCCATGGAAACCATCTTTTTCCAATTAACTATTTAAATAAGTATAAGAAAGACAATATATTTGTATTAATTGAAAATTATCAATTTTGTACAAACAAAAAATATCACAAACTCAAACTATTATTAATTCTCTCCTCCATGAGATCTTTTGGTGATAATTTGAGAGATAATGGATTCAAAGTCGTTTATAAAAAAATAGATAATTCAAATAAAAATACCTACTATCAAGAAATTTTAGAATTAATTAAGAACAATAAAAGCACATGTGTCAGAAGCTTTGAAATAGAAAGTAAAAAATTTGAAAAAAAAGTTAAAAAGTTATTAGAAAATAATGACATATATTTCGACCAATTGAAGAGCCCTATGTTTATTAACGACAGATCATTTTTAAAAGAAGCTCTAGAAAAACCTAAAAAACCGAATATGGGTAATTTTTATAAAATAATCAGAAAAAAGTCAGGGATATTAATGGTGGATGATAAGCCAATTGGCGATAAATGGAGTTATGATTTAGAAAATAGGAAAAAGCTACCAAAGAATATATCAATCCCCCAACCCCCTCTAATTAAAGAAAGTGTCCACACTAAAGATTTAAAGCCAATTGTTGAAAAATTCTTTGCAAAACACAAAGGTGATGTAAACAATTTCTTTTTTGCGACAACTCATGAAGATGTAAACAAATTGCTAGATTTTTTTATTAGAAAAAAATTAAACCTTTTTGGTGACTATGAAGATACAGTCTCTGAAAAAGACCATATTATATTTCATAGTGCTTTAAGCCCTTATTTGAATATAGGTTTAATTACCCCTGAAACAATAGTTAAAAGAGTTTTAAGCTACAGCGATAAGAATAATATTAAAATTAATTCTTTAGAAGGTTTTCTAAGACAGATAATTGGTTGGAGAGAGTTCATGAGAGGAATTTATATAAATTATTCGGAAAAGATGCAAAAAGAAAATTTTTTTAACCATAAAAATTCCTTTACTGAATCATGGCTTGAAGGAAATACTGGACTAACTCCTTTAGATCAAACATTAAAAAATGTTTATAAAAATGGCTGGTCTCATCATATCGAAAGACTAATGATAATAGCAAATATAATGAATCTATGTGAAATAGAGCCTAAAAAAGTTTATGAATGGTTTATGGAGATGTTTGTTGATGCTTATGATTGGGTAATGGTTCCAAATGTTTATGGAATGGGCTTGTTCAGTGATGGTGGAATCTTTTCAACTAAACCATATATTTGCGGTTCTAATTATTTTTTAAAGATGATGGATTTTAAAAAAGGTCCATGGTGCGACACACTTGATGGTCTTTATTGGAGATTCATAGAAAAAAATAGAGATTTCTTTTCAAAGAACCCTAGATTATCAATGATGACAAGAACACTGGATAAAATGAATCCTGATCGTAAAAAATTAATTATGGATGCCGCTAATAACTTCATTAAAAAAAATACTAAATCTAGTTAATTTATATATAATATATTTATGAATTTAAAATTATTAGAAGAGCTTTGTAACACACCGGGTGTTCCTGGTCTTGAAGATAAAATAAGTAAGATTGTATTAAGAGAAATAAAAAATTTAACACAGACTCATGAAACTGATTCTATGGGTAATGAAATCTTCCGTGTTAATAAAGAAATTCCAGGAAGTTCTACAATCCTCATAGATGCCCACATGGATGAGGTAGGTTTTTTAGTATCACACATTGAAGATAATGGTATGATAAGAGTCATTCCGCTAGGTGGAATAGATCCTAAGCTTTTCTATGGTCAAAGATTAACAATCTGGGGTAAGAATTCAGTTGAAGCAACTGTAGCAGCAATACCTCCTCATATTTCTAACAAAAATGATTCATCATCCACTCCAGTCGAAGATTGTTTAATTGATACAGGTATTGAGACTAAAGAGCTAAAAAAAATGATTAAAATTGGTGACTCTATTACCTTTTCAACTAATGCAGTTATAGATAATAAAAGAGTTCTATCTAAGGCGCTAGATGATAGAGTTGGCTTATTTGTATTGATTGAAGCAGTAAAAAAGCTTTCTAAGAAAAAATTAAATTGTAATCTCTTTGTTTCCGCATCGGTTCAGGAAGAAATGGGTCTCAGGGGTGCAAGAATTATTAATACAAAAGTAAATCCTGATTTTTCTGTTGCCCTCGAGGGTACTGTATCAAATGACTTGCCAGGAATTCCTAAACATAAATCATTAGCTCACCTAGATAATGGACCAGAAATTAGAATATCTGATAAATATTTAATTGCTGATAGAAAATTTAATAATTTCATCGAAAATTTAGCTATTAAAAAGAAAATACCTTATCAATTAACTGCTAAAAATGCTGGGGGAACTAATTCTACAGCCTTCCAAGTAACTGGTAATGGCTCTAAGGCAACTGTTCTTTCTGTTCCTGTAAGGTATCTTCATAGCCCTAGTTCAGTGTGTAGAATAAAAGATATTGAAAATACAATAAAACTTTTAATAGAAATTGTATCAAACATAAATAAGTTTAAACAATGAGCGATAATATTATTAAAAAAATTTTTAATTCAAGCTTTAGTCAGCAAATGAATATTGATATGGATTTACTGCAGGCTAAATATGAGATGAAATTTGAAACCCTTAAAATTGATACTCAAGATATTGCTTTATTGGAGACCATATCAGATCAAGACATAAAGGAAATATCTGAAAAAATATTAAAGAAGACCAACCTATATATAAACAATATAAAATCAAGCAAAATAAATGATGAAGAACTCAATGAAATTATTGAAATTTTTTTTCATGAAATAGTGGAATCCATAGATTATGTATATAATCTTATAATAAGCAAGCAATTAGGTGGATAATTTAGTTATTTTTATTGCATTTAAGACATTTTCAGTAAAAATATAAATCAAATATTATGAGTCAGTACCCTTTTTTTTTAATAATTTTCATTCTTATAGTCTCTTTGCCTTTAGTAATGATTTTAACTTCAAAAATCTTAAGATTTATAGCTGGTTATAAAAATAATACCTCAGACACTATTTATGAATGTGGTGAACCCGAAATTGAAACATCTTGGACCAAAATTCCAATATCATATTTTAAAATTGCTTTAATCTTTATATTGTTCGATATTGAAATAGTATTCATTTTCCCATGGATAATGAGCCTTAGTAATTCTTCAGTTACAATTTATTATTCCTTTATTACATTTATTATTATTTTATTTCTTGGTTGGATATATGCCTACAAAAAGGGGTACCTTAAATGGGAGATGTAAAAGAAAAATCTTTGAAAGACATTGGCTCTTTTATGAAATTACCTGGGGCTAATCTCTTCTTAACATCCACTGAAAAGCTCTTTGGATGGGCACAAAAGTCTAGCCTTTGGCCATTATCTTTTGGACTTGCATGCTGTGCGATAGAAATGATGGCTACTTTTTCTTCTAGATATGATTTAGATAGACTAGGTATGATTACTCGAGCATCGCCCAGACAAGCAGATTTAATGATAGTTGCAGGAACGGTAACAGTTAAAATGGCTGAAAGAATAAAAACCCTTTATGACCAAATGACAGGTCCCAAATGGGTAATTGCTGCAGGTAGCTGTGCAATTTCAGGTGATCATTATAGACATGTTTATAGTGTTGTTCCTGGAGTTGATTGGATTATACCAGTAGATGTTTATGTTCCAGGATGCCCGCCTACACCTGAAGCATTTATAGATGGAATAATGGAATTACAAAATATAATTAAAAAAGGCGAATCTAAACCAACATTTAATATTGCTAAGACAGAACTAGAAAGTGTAAGCGAACTTAAAGTGAAAAAACATGAAAATTTTATTGATAAAGATATTGTTGATCAAAATCTTTTTGTTCAAACTATAAAAGAACTAAAATCTAAGAACTTTAGTTATCTAAATTTTATAACTGCTACTGATTTTGAAGATCATATTTTAATGACATATATGCTGGGTAACAAAGAAAGTAATACAAGTAAAGAAATAAATATTAAACTAGATGATAAAAAAGAAATTCCATCATTGTCAGATTTTTTCGAAGGTGCTGATTGGCAAGAAAGAGAAGTCTTTGACATGTTTGGTGTAAAATTTATAAATCACCCCAACCTTCAAAGGATTTTGATGCCTGAGGATTGGGTCGGACATCCATTGCTTAAGAATTATGGAATGGAAAAAGCAAACTTGCCCTATAGACCAACTCGTGAGGATTATGAATCTTGGAAAGAAGAGTTATAGAACAGGACTTTGGTGATTTGGCCCTTAATATGGGACCACAACATCCTTCTACTCATGGTGTCTTCAGACTGAAGCTTCACTTAGAAGGTGAAAAAATCAATAAAGTTGAATCTTTTTTAGGATATCTTCACAGAGGTGTTGAAAAGCTTACCGAAAAGTTAGATTATGATATGATTCCTCCTGTTCTAGAAAGAGATGACTATCTTTCTCCAACATCAAACTCACTAGGTTTTATTAATACAGTGGAAAGTATGTGTGATATAGAGGTTCCAGACAGAGCATCTTACATTAGAATCCTAATTGCTGAGTTTCAAAGAATTAGTTCACATCTAGTAGCTCTAGGAACATATGGACTAGATTTAGGTGGGGCATTAGGAGGAGGAGCTAGCCTTTTCTTATATTGTTTTAGGGAAAGAGAAAAAATATTAGATTTCATGGAAGCATTGACCGGTACCAGATTTCATACCAACATAAATCAAGTGGGTGGAATTCGCTATGATTTAAATGATTCGACAATCAAACAAGCTAATGATTTGATTACTTATTTAAGACCAAAACTAGATGAATATTTTGATGTAATATCTCAAGATGAAATCTTTATTAAAAGAACGAAAAATATTGGGGTGATTTCAAAAAAATTAGCTTCAGAATCTGGTGGCTCAGGCCCAGTAGCAAGAGGATCTGGTATTAATTTTGATTTAAGAAAAGACTATCCTTATGAAAAATATTCAGAATTGGAATTTATTGTGCCAATTGGACAAATTGGAGATGCATATGATAGAACCATGGTTCGTATGAAGGAAACAATCCAATCACTCAATATATGTGAACAGGTTCTGGACAAACTTCCTCAAGGGCCTATAAGTTCAAGAAAACCAATCAAAAGTGCTAAACTATTAAAGCCCCCCAAAGGCTCCCATTATAAAGCAGTAGAATCGCCTCGAGGAGAACTTGGTTTCTTTATTGTTTCAGATGGAACATCAATTCCTTATAGAATGAAAATAAGAGCACCTTCTTTTAGCAATCTTTCTATAGTGGAAAAATTATTGCCTGATACTTATATTGCAGATGCTGTTGTAATTTTAGGTTCTCTAGATCCAGTATTTGGAGATGTTGATAGATGATGGAACAATTTATTTTATTTGCAATGCCAATTTTCAANACTATATCTATATTAATACTTATTGTGGCATACCTTGTGTGGTTAGAAAGAAAAGTTGCTGCAAAAATGCAATCTAGAATTGGCCCATACTTGGTAGGAAANNCTCATGGTTGGCTTCAACCATTAGCCGATGCATTAAAGTTAATGTTGAAGGATGATTCTAAACCTAAAAATTCTGATTCACTTTTATTTAATTTTGGACCCATTTGGATTATGGTCGTTAGCCTAGCTTCATTTGCTCTCTTACCTTTTTATTTTAACAACCAAATGATTAATACAGATTTGAGCTTAATGTTATTTATTGCAATAAGTTCACTTGTTATAGTTGGTATTTTTGTAGCTGGTTGGTCCTCTAACAATAAGTTTGCTTTAATATCAGTTTTAAGAATGGTTGCTCAAATAATATCTTATGAAATACCTTTGGTTATTTCTTTACTTGTTCCTTGTATTTTAATAGGAAGTTTAAATTTTCAAGAAATAATAAATTATCAAGATGGTTCATGGATAGTCTTTTACCCTGTTATTGGTCAGATAAGCTTTATACTTTTTTTCATCTCTGCTCTTGCTGAAGGGAACAGGGTTCCATTTGATTTATCAGAGGCTGAATCTGAATTGGTATCAGGTTATACAACTGAATATTCTGGTATAAAATTCGCTCTTTTTTATCTTGCTGAATATGTTCATTTGTTTGGTATTTCAGTACTAGCTTCAATTGTATTTTTTGGCGGACCTAATGGTCCTATCTTTAATTCAAATATACTAATAGTAATAAAGTCATTGATATTTTTTACTATTATATTATTTGTTAGATGGAGCTTTTTTAGAATAAGAATTGATCAATTACTAAAATTAAACTGGAACAAGTTGATACCTGTATCTTTTCTTGTACTACTAATAACTTGTCTAATTAAATTCTATTTGGATGTGGAATTATGAATATTATTAAATTAATAAAAAACATTCTTAGAAATTTAAAATTCACTATGAGCAATATTCCTAAGAAGGCAATTACAATAAGTTATCCAGAAGAAAGAAAGAATCTACCCGATAGACTAAGGATAGGTACATTTGGTTTAACAAGTGATAAGGATACCGGTGAAGAAAACTGTATAGCATGTAAATTGTGTGAAAGAATATGCCCTTCCAATATTATAGATATTGAAATTGAAAAACGAGATGGAAGAGGATTCGCAAAAAAGTTTTTCTTAGATTTGCAAAGTTGTATCCAGTGTGAATTGTGTGTTCAAATATGTCCCGTTGATGCAATAATAATGATGAAAGTTCCTGCAAGTCCAGTCACTCTAAGATCAGATTTATATTTAACAAAAACTAAAATGATGAATAATGCTATAAAATATGAACAGTCATGGGCAAAAGGAAGTATTTTACAAAAATCCTTCAAGCCTGCTCCTAAAGAGGTTGAAGAAAATGCTTGATTGGCTAATTATACTCTTTTGTTTTCTTGCGATATTTTCTGCAGTTACTACTTCAATGAGTTCTAAAATTATTAGGTCAACTTTCTTTTTTGGTGTAACCCTCTTCGTTATTGCATTTATTTTTATATCTATTGGCTCAACATTACTTGGGGTAGTCCAAATTCTTTTATATACTGGAGGAACTTTAGTTTTATTTCTTTTTGCGATAATACTTACTGCAAATTGGGACTATAAAAATTTAGGTGAAACATTTAATAGACCTATGAGAGCAATAGTTATATCTTTTATATTCCTTGGGATTATGAGTTACATTATTTCAACTTCACCGCTTATGAAAGAGCTTGCGGAAAATTTTGCAATTAATTCTTCAAACACTTCAAAAGATATAAGTAAAACTTTATTTGAAGACTGGTTTGTAATACTTGAAGTAGCATCTTTCTTGTTATTGGGAACTATTGTTGGCTGCTTAACTTTACTTAAATATAGAAAGGAGATTTCGTAAGTTGTTCTGGGTTTTAATCTATACTTCTCTAATTATAAGTTCTCTTGGTATTTTTATGTTATTAAGTAAAAGACATATTTTATCAATACTTATTGGTATTGAGCTATTTCTAAATGGAATTAATTTAATGTTTATAACATTTGCTAAATCTCACACTACTTATTTAGCTGACATATTAATACTTTTTATATTGGTAATTACTGCATGTGAAGTAGCGATTGGTCTTGCAATATTTATTCTTAATCAAAGAATTAATAAAACTATAGATATAAGTAACCTGGAGTCATTAAAGGATTAACATGGAAAATTTTATTGTGATTTTAGTGCTATTAGCACCTTTATCTATTTTAATATCTCATACGGTGTTATCAAAATTTGCTACTTTTTCAAAAGAAATTTATTTTATATTACCTTTTTTCGTTTATTTCCTAATTAGTTTTTTAATAGCTTCTCAATTTAATCTTTTAGGCAGTGTTTCCTTTGGATATCTCCAGCTTTTTTCTTTTGATTTGTCCCTAGAATTTGTTTTTGATAGCAATAATTCTTTAATGTCGTTATTGGTATTAATAATTTCTTTATGTGTAATAACTTATTCATACAAATATGTTAGCAATGAGTCCAAGAGTAGATATTTTAGATACGCATTTTTCTTAAGTTTATTCATATCATCTATGATTTTATTTTCACTATCAAATGATTTGTTAAGCAGCTTTATTTTTTGGGAGTTCTTAGGATTATGCTCTTTTTTCTTGATTGCCTTTTATAATAAAGATGGTGAAGCCAATGATTCTTCTATAATTGCTTTCTGGCTTACAAGACTTGGAGACTTATTTTTTCTTTTAGCTTTAGTAATGATTGGTTTTAAATATGGAACCCTAAATATTGATTCAATCAATAATAGCTTTTTTCAAAATTCAATTGCATCAAATTTTTCTAACACACTACCCATAACTTTTATCTTCATAGGAGTTTTAACAAAATGTGCGCAATATCCTTTTACAATTTGGCTCCCTAGAGCCATGAAGGGCCCTACTCCAATATCTGCACTAATTCATTCGGCAACTATGGTTGTTGCTGGAGTTTTTCTATTATTTAAACTCGGAGTAATTATTATTGAACTGGATAGTTTGAAGAAATTTATTATGTTCTTTGGTGCCTTTACTGCATTATTAACTTCAATATATGCATTTTATCAAGATGATCTTAAAAAAATTCTAGCATATTCAACATTGTCTCATATAGGGCTAATGCTTATTCCTTTTGGATTAAATTCTGGAATAATAAGCTACTTTCATCTTTATTCACATAGCTTCTTCAAATCAATGCTTTTTCTCTTAGCAGGATACATAATACTTGAAAGTGGCAAATCTAAGCTTAGTGAGTTAAAAGGTTATTTGGCACTAAATAGACCTATTGGAATAATATTAATAATTGGTTGCCTTTCTTTAGTAGGTATTTATCCACTTACAGGATCTTTTTCAAAAGAATATATTTATTATCTAGCTTTCCTAGAGTCTAAAGAAATATTTATGGTATTAATTTTAAGCTTAGTTTTTACTGTACTTTATTCATCACGATTACTTACTACACTTATTAGTAAAAGAGGTACGGATAATACTGGAAACAATGAAAACTCTTTGTACTATTTAATTCCTCTGATTTTTTTAGCTGCACTTTCGCTATTTGGTCCAATAACCAAAGATTTATATTTTAATTCTCTAAGTGGAGAAGCCTTAAGTATCAGCAACACTTTCCTGTTGTCAATTCAGGTGTCTATATTTCTAATTTTTATAATTTATTATTTTTATAGAGAAAAAATTAAAGTTTTTACTAATCCACTTTTTACATTAACCAAATCATTTGTTGAAATAGAGCATATTTTTAAAAACACATACAAATTCTTTTTTGTGAACTTAGGCAATTTCGTTGCATGGTTCGATAGGAATATAATTGATGGAACAATAAATATAATTCCTTTTTCTATTCTTAAATTGTCTAAAAGTCTTCAGAGTCTTCAAAATGGTTTAGCCCGAACATATGCTCTTAGGATTGTTTCTTATCTGATTATATCTTTAATTATACTTGGGATGGTCTATGGGATTTAGGTTGAAATTATGAATATACTTTTAATTTTATTATTACCAATAATTTCAATAATCGGGGTTTCGTTACTAAGGAAAAATAGTTTATTAGTTAAATACTTACCAATCTCAATTAATATTTTGTCTTTAATTTTATTATTGAGATTTATAACAAATGAACAATTATTAATTAACAACTCGTTCGATAGCTTAAACATTAACTTATATACACTAATTGAAGCATTTAATATAAATATGAGCTTTGAAATTACAAGAGTGTCAATCTTACTTTTAACTCTAGCTCATTTAACTATCCTAACGGCTTTCTTTTCGACGATTAAAATATCTGAACGACTTCTAGAATTAAATATTTTAATTTCTTTAATATCTATTGGTATATATGGATTAATTATATCAAATAATTTATTTGTATTTTTCTTATTTTATGAGATTGCAGCAATACCAATTTTCCTAATGATATCTAATTGGGGATATAATTTAAAAAGAGAAATATCTGGCCCATTTAGAAAAATATTAACTTCTTTCGGAGTTGGAAGTAAGAAATATGCTTCATATAAAATTACAATATATTTATTTATAGCATCAATTTTAATTTTTTTTGGATTAGCAATGATTGCTGTCAATATTGGATCATTTGAAATTTCAATCATCTCAAAAAACCTAGACAATTCCATCTTAACATCACCAATAGTTTTTTTAATGCTAATTATAGGCTTTGGTTGTCATTCTGCATTATGGCCTTTCCACACTTGGGCTCCTGATGGTCATGGTTCAGCACCCACAGCGGGTTCTATAATATTTGCTGGAGTTTTAATGAAAATTGGGCTCATTGGTTTTATAAAAATTATAATCCCATTAATGCCTCAAATGGTTACAGAATATAAAGATTTAATAATAATCTTAGCATCGATAAATGTGTTATATGGTGCTCTTACTGCTATGAGGCAAGATGATTTAAAATATATGGCGGCTTATGCATCACTTTCTCATATAGGTTATATATTTATCGCACTTATGACATCAAATTCCACAGGTATAAATGGTGGATTAATTCAGATTGTTTCACATGGATTAATAATTTGCCTATTATTCTTCTGTGTTGGGTCAATTCATAAGCTCAAAGGAACAAGATCGATTAAAGAACTAAGTTCAATGCTGGATAATTCTCCTATACTTAGCTATTTCTTTATATTTACTGCCTTCGCAAGTATAGGTTTCCCTTTAACAAGTGGATTTATAGCAGAATTTTTAATAATAAATGGTATTCACGAATTTTCTTACGACTCTGCATATAGATTATTATTACTTTTTGTTCCAATCATTGGAATTTTCTTTACTACGATATACATGTTTAGGGCAGTGAAAAATTGCTGCTTTAGATATAATGAAAACGGAAAATCGATTATAGACTTCTCAAGACATGAAATTGTAATTTGTTTAATACTAGTAACAGTGATATTAATAATTGGAGTCTTCCCTACTTTGATACAAGATCTCCTAGGAAATTCATATGAGAGGTTACTTTTAAAATAATGGACAATATAATAACAAATCTTTTACCAGAAATAGTTGTTTTACTAACTTCGATTTCGCTACTAATAAATTCCATAGTAGATCAAAACGATAAGAGAATTACTAATAAAATTATCCTCACCTTAGGACTTATAATTGCCGCCTTCACTTGCTACCAACAGTCAACATATGAACTTTTTTTAAATGGTGTTTTAGAGAACACTGAAGTTACTAAATCAATAAAATTTATACTGATATCGACATCACTTCTTGCTCTGATCTTTGTCTCAAACTCAAAATCTAAAGAATTAAAAAATTATTTCAATGAATATTGTTTTCTACTTACATTATCTTTAGTTGGCTCGATGCTTTTAATTTCTTCTAGAGAATTTTTCATGTTAATAATCGCATTTGAAACTCTCAGCATACCAATTTATTTAATAACAGCTATGGGTCCAAACCCTAGGTTATCTGTAGAAGCTTCAACAAAATTATTCTTTTTTGGAACTCTTTCAACAGTAATTTTAGTTTTTTCAGCAGTGTTATTCTTTGCTTCAACTGGGTCTACATTCTTTTCTGTTGAATTTTGGCAAATTAAAGATCTAATACCTTTATTATCAATCTTTTTTATGTTGATAGCTGTTAGTTTTAAAGCAGGACTTTTTCCTTTTCATTTCTGGGTATCTGATACATATCAAGCAGCTCCTTTAAACTTAATACCGTATTTAAGTGTGATCCCAAAAATTAGCATAATATGCTTCTTTATAATATTCATACAAGATTACTCAAGCAACGGTAATAATAAAATAATTACAGATAATATCGTAATTGCTTTCTCATGCATATCGATAATCTTTGGTTCAATATTAACAATGAAGCAAGAAAAATTACTTAGGCTACTTGCTTATTCAGGAATTCCACATGCGGGCATGCTTTTACTTTTCTCAGTATTAGATTTTAGTATAGCGAAAGATTTTTTAATCATTTACATAACTTTTTATTCAGTGGCTAACATATGCCTATATATATCGCTAAATTCTTTAAAAATATCATCTGAGGAGATAACACTAAACAGTTTAAAAGGAATTTTCAAAGATAATCCATTTGTATCACTTTCTCTTGCTATTTCATTGCTTTCACTAGCTGGTGCCCCTTTAACTGCAGGTTTTTGGGGTAAATTCAATGTAGTAATTTTGAGTTACTCATCATACGGAATTTTAATACCAATAATTATATTACTTGGGGCTCTAATGTCTTTTTATTACTATATTAAAATCATAAGAAATCTTTTTTCTTCTAAACAAATAAATACATTTCAGGATATTCAAATATCGAATATAAATTATCTAATATTAACAATCTGTATTGTTATAACAATAATTCTTGGAATCAATCCTGGATTAATATTACTAATCCTTTAAGAAGAAGTTCTCCTCATAGGATTAGTAAAATTTTATCTTGATTCTAAAGGCAAATAATCTCTGGAATCGTAACCAGTATAAACTTGTCTTGGTCTTGCAATTTTTTGATCTTTATCATTTAAAAATTCTTTCCACTGAGCTAACCAGCCTGGAGTTCTACCTACTGCAAAAAGCACAGTAAACATAGGTGTTGGAATACCCATTGATTCATATATTAAACCAGAATAGAAATCAACGTTTGGATATAAATTTCTCGCTTTAAAATAATCTTCACTCAGCGCAATAGATTCAAGTTTTAATGCAATATCTAATAAAGGATTGGTACCGGTGATTTCAAAAACTTTATCAGCAGCAATTTTAAGATATTTGGCTCTAGGGTCATATGACTTATATACTCTATGACCAAACCCCATTAATAATGCTTCCTTCTTCTGAACACTTTCTAAAAATGAAGGTATGTTTTCAACAGTTTTAATCTCTTTTGATAGCATTTCTAAAACTGCTTCATTTGCTCCCCCATGTAATGGTCCATATAATGCAGCTGCCGCTGCTGCAACTGATGAATATGGATCAGACTCAGAGCTTCCTGTGCCTCTCATTACACTTGCACTACAGTTTTGTTCATGATCTGCATGAAGTATCAATAAGGTATCCATGGCATCTACAAGATCTGGGTTTAATTTTTTATCATCACCTTTGAATAGCATATTTAAAAAGTTTTGAGAATAGCTTAAGGAATTGTCTGGTTGAACAATTTCAAGCCCTTGTGAGTGTCTGTAGAAATAGGCAGCTAAGATTGGAACTTGAGCAATTAATCTGCAAATATTTTTATAGTTTTCTTCTTCGCTTTGAATATTTTTAGATTCTGGATAAAAAGTTCCTAATGCAGCAATAGTACTTACCAAAACACCCATAGGATGAGAATCTTTAGGAAAGGATTTAATTATTGATTCCATTCCACTAGGTAATTCATTGAATTCTTTAATATCAGATATAAATTTATCTAAGTCAGTTTTACTAGGTAACTCTCCATCAATTAAAAGTTTTGAAACCTCTAATTGAGAACTATTTTCTGCCAGTTGCTCAATAGGATAGCCTCTGTATCTTAGAATTCCATTATCACCATCAATATAAGTAACACTGCTCTTACAAGAAGCAGTATTCTCATATGAAGGGTCGTAACTCATCATTCCAAACTCATCATCATTAACTTTAATTTGTCTTAATTGTTTGGCCCTGATGTTACCATCATCGATATCAATCTCATAGGATTTACCTGTTCTATTATCGGTTATGCTTAAACTATCTTTTGACACTTTTCTTTCCCCCTTTGGAAAACAAAATATATTATATATTGAATTAAACCACTATCATTATAACAAAAAAAAGGTTGAAAAAAAAGGTGATTGGATGACTATAGAACTTCTTCCAAATCAACAAATGTTAAATTTACAAAGTCTATAGAAGAAAAACGAATACTGATTTTATCATTTCGAATGTATGTTTTTCTACATAAATCTTTACTAATAGAATCATAAAAATTAAAGCTGTTAAAATAAATGATGTATGAGCTCTTTAATTCATTATAAACATATACATCGACCTCTTTAATATTAGCTTGATCCATATACCTAAGAGCCCAATATTTATATAATTGCTTAGCTTTATTCTTTGCGATATCTGATCTACTACTTAATTCAATCAAAATTTTATCAATATCTTGATTAGAAAAGAGAATATCTCTTGATTTTAAATATAAATCTAATTGTCTCATCAATATTGAATCATAATATCTTCTTATAGGTGATGTGAATTGCGTATAAAAGTTTAATCCTAATCCATTATGAGGTCCGCTAGCAGTTGATATGTCCAGTTGAGATACATTCCTAAAAAAGCTGAAAGGAGGACTTGTATCAAAAGTATCAATAATTAGGTTTTTTGATTCTTCTTGCTTTCTATAAATGCAAGGAATCTCATTGTTGAACATGTATTCAGCGGCTTTGGAATTTGCCAAAATCATTAACTCCGCAACTATCTGATAAGACTCTAAATCGTTCTGCTTTACTTTTAAATTATTATCTTCATCTATAAAAAAAGATATATCTTTGTTAAATTCATCAAAATCTGCATTTTCAATTCTTATTGCTCTTTGCACTCTCGCAAACTCAGCAATTTTTGCAAACTTATTATCATTTTTAAATAAATCTTCTGCTTCACAATATGAATAATTTTTATCAATTAAAATATCATTTTTTTCCATATAACTTGATTTGATTTCATATTTATTATTAGTTAAAAAAACAATTGAAATTACACTTCTTACTTTGCTCTCTTTTAATGATATGTCATCTATTATTGATGAATCATATAGGTTGAAATTTTCTAAGGGAGAATAAATACTTTGGAATCTATTTCGTGCTTCTAAATCTTGATTTGATTCATAATTAAAAAATTCCGAAAAATTTGTTATATGAACTGAAATTTTAAATTCATTTTCGCTTATCTCTATAGATAAAGCATCATCATAATCTTTTGTTGATTCATCATCTATAGTAAATGCTTTTAAAGTAGCTACTGAAAGATTTAATCTGTTAGTTAATTTATAGGTGAAATTGTTATCCAGCCCTAACTTGGTATTAATAAATGAAGTTTCCTCTAAAAAAATCTTATTATCAACCAAATAATTAAAAAGTTTATAATCATTATCAAAATTTAATTCCTTTTTAATTTCTAGAATAAATTTTTTGTTATATTTTTTCTTTCCTAAAAGATAGTTCTTGAGTTGTTCAATTTGATTCTCATATGTATCAATGTTTATTTGTGATTTCTGAGACAATAAATCTATAAACTTGGAATTAAGACTGGCATTATTCTTTTTATCTTCTAAATTTTTACTAATTTTCTTTACAACTTCGTCACTATTAATATATAGATGTTCTAAATCTATAATTTTAAAATAAATGATGTCTGCATTAAATGAATCTAGAAAAAATTCTAGTCTTTCTACATTATTCAACTTAAAGAAATCAATTGATATTTTAATAAATTCTTTCAAATTAATTGTTTGGAATTCACCCACAAGTTTATTCCACAACAAATGCAAGCTTATCTCTGTTGTTTCATTATATGAAGACAATTTATTATCTTCTAAATCATAAATTAAATCTTTGAAGCCAAAGGAATTTTTCTTTGAATCTAAAGATATAACTTCATAGGTTCTTCTTTTCTTATCAACAGATGCAATTGATCCTAATATTAATTTTGAATTTTTAATAAATATAGAATGGTTTTCTATATTGTTAGCCATATCATTATTTTAACGATGCCTTAACAAATTCTCTGAAAAGTGGGTGAGCTGAGAAAGGTTTAGATTTAAATTCAGGATGAAATTGACATGCCAAGAACCATTTATGATTTTTTATTTCAATTGTTTCAACCAATGTTCCATCAGGGGATAAACCACTTAAAACTAAACCATTTTTCTTTAATCTTTCATGATATTTAGGATTAACTTCATAACGATGTCTGTGCCTTTCAGAAATTTTAGCTTTCTTGTATGCAGAATGTGCCAAAGAAGATTTTTTAAGTTCACATGGATATTGACCCAATCTCATTGTACCACCTTTGGATCCTACTTTCTTTTGAGATTCCATAATATCGATAATATAATTTTTTGATCTTTTCTTAGATTCTCGTGTTTGAGCATCTTTAATTGAGCATACATTTCTCGCAAATTCTAGAACTGCCATCTGCAAACCTAAACATATTCCAAAAAAAGGAATATTGTTCTCACGAGCATATTGAATTGCGGAAATCTTACCTTCAAAACCCCTATCACCAAAACCACCAGGAACTAGTATTCCATCACAACCCTCTAATAATTTTTTTGGTGAAGACTGTTCTAATTCTTCAGAATCAATATATTTTATAGAAAGATTTGAATTTGCCTCATATGATGCATGGTAAAGTGCTTCATGAAGACTTTTATAAGCATCTTTCAAGTCAATATACTTTCCAACAACACCTATTGTTACATTGTTTTTTAATTTTTTAATTTTTGTTACTATATTTTCCCATTTAGATAAATCTGGCTCTTTTGTCCAAATTTTTAAAGACTCAAGAATTATGTCATCTAATCCCTCTTTATGAAAAATTAATGGAACTTCATAAATAATGTCTACATCTTTTGCAGTAACAACAGACTCAACATTTAAGTTGCAGAATAAGGCTATTTTCTTTTTTAATTCATTAGATAAAAACCTGTCGGTTCTACATAATAAAATATCTGGCTGAATTCCTATTTGTAGTAAATCTTTAACACTATGTTGAGTAGGCTTTGTCTTCAATTCGCCAGCCGCCGAAATATATGGAACATATGTTAAATGCACAAATAATGCATTCTCTTTCCCTAATTGAGTCCTAATCTGCCTGATTGCTTCAAGGTAAGGAAGACTCTCTATATCTCCAACCGTTCCACCGATTTCAACAATTGAAATATCGGTTTTTCCTTGTAAATCAAATACTCTACTTATAATCTCATCAGTAATATGAGGAATCACTTGGACAGTCTGTCCTAAATAATCTCCCCTTCTCTCTTTGGAAATAACTTCATTATAAACTCTACCTGTAGTTACATTATTTGATTGTGATAACTTAACATTTGTAAATCTTTCATAATGCCCTAAATCTAGATCTGTTTCAGCACCGTCATCAGTAACAAACACTTCTCCATGTTGGTATGGATTCATTGTCCCGGGATCAACATTTATATATGGATCTAATTTCTGAATAGAAATTGAAATTCCTCTAGCTTCAAGAAGGGCACCTATACAAGCACTAGCCAATCCTTTACCCAAGGAAGACATTACTCCACCTGTTACGAATATAAACTTGGTACTTCTTTTTCTCATGGATATATTTTGATAATAATTTATGTTTTTATCATTTACAATCAAAAATTTAATTTAGAGAGTAATTCTTTCATCGCAATAGCTCTATGACTTATAGTATTTTTTTCATCCTCAGATAAATCTGCAAATGTTTTATTTAATTTTTCATAATAAAAAATAGGATCATAACCAAATCCTTTTTCACCTAAGGGCTTTTCTAAAATATTCCCAAAGCATTCTCCCCTAAATATTTTTGGAAAAGAAGAGAAATCTTCCCAATAAAATGAAATAGCACATACAAATTTAGCTTTTCTATTAGATTTTCCTTCTAAATTTAATAAAACTTTATTAATATTTTCTCTATCAGTTGAATCCTCTCCTGCATATCTTGCAGAATATACACCTGGCTCATTGTTTAAAGATTCTATTTCAAGTCCTGAATCATCGCACAAAATTGCCATATTTAAATTTTTATTTCTGAGAAATTCTAATTTTAATAAGGAATTTTCTTCATATGTAGTACCAGTTTCTGCAACATTAAAATCAATACCAAGATCTGCTGGAGTTAGAACATTAAAAAAGTCTGAAAGAAAAAACTTATATTCTTTCAATTTTCCTTTATTATTAGTACCAATTACTATATTTTTCATCTTTTGTCCTTATAGAGATAAATTTTGTAAAATGATATCTTTAATATGAGAATTTAGTAAAATGCTATTAAAAATCAAACCACTTTTTTTCATTATAATTCTACTTCTTACTTTCAACGAAGCAAATGCATCATGTGTAGATGGTGAAATAAATTATATAACAGGAAGTCTAACTGTCTCAAATGATTGCACAGCAATATTTATAAAAGAAAAACAAGAAAAAACAATTACAATCAACTCTGGTGTAACTGTAAATGATGGTGATGGTAAAAGGCCACTTATTATAAATAAGTCAAGTGAGGGAACAACTATAATAAATAATGGATCAATGATAGAGACCAGAGACAACCAGAGAGTTGTTCTTATGGGAAGAAATTCAACTGCCGAATTATTCGAAAATAATGGAACTATATCAGGGCCTTTGGGTATAAAATTGGTCAATAGAGAAAGTGCAGGTGCGAATTGGGGCCATATTAAAATTTTTACTAACACTGGAACAATAAAGCAGACTAGAGATATTCCAGATCCTACAGATGATAATGCAGCAATTTGGGTAAATGTATGGGGTAAAATTACAGAACTTAATAATTCGGGTTCTATTAGGTCTAGTTGGCAAACAGTAAGAAATGAAGGAATAATTGAAAATTTTAACAATACCGGAACCATAACAACAGATAGAGATGATGACGGGACTGTAGACAATGGAAAAGCAATTGTTAATGCCAGAGATACTGGAACACCTGCTTCATGGTATGCAGATCAAAGTTATGAGAAAAGAAAAATAGGAACTCTTATAAACTCTGGAACAATTGAGGCTACAACAAATACAGTTCATAATACTGGCTTAATTGAAACTATAAATAATTCTGGAAATATTACGGCTACAAGCAACAGAGCAATTTACAATAAAAATGAAAATGACGGAAGAAACTTTGGAGAAATAGATACATTAATAAATTCAGGAACAATATCTGCTGGTAATCAAGCAATTCATAACACTGGAACCATAACAACTATTATCAACACAGGAACAATTGTATCAACAGGTAGTGGCTATTCAATAAAAAATGAGGGAATAATAACTAATTTAACAAACTCTAAGGGAGCATCAGGATCTACACTTACTTATACAGGAACAGTTCCTACAAATTATAATATAAGGGTTAATAGTGCATCTGATTTTGGGAAAATTGCATTTACTAGTATTTCTGGATCTTTAAATTTTGATGTTGATTCAGAATCTGAACTTGCAAGTGGTACCACCTATAGTTCAATTATGACTGGAATTAGCTCAGGTTCCATAACAGGACAATCTGGAACACATATAAATACTACTACTGGAGATAGGTTTGAATGGTCTTTAGAAAATGGAGGGGATGCTACTACGTGGAATCTTGTCACAGAAACTTCTCAATCAATAACTCCTCCAACTAATTGTTCAATAAACTCTTCATTACCAGGGTGTACAAGTGACGATGAAGATATAGTTTCTACGGTTGAAGTAGGAATGAATAATCTTACTAATGTAGTTAATGTTAATTTCGCTCACATGAACACTTATGATTGTGATACTTTTGGAAAAAATGGAATGTGTATCTCTCTTGGAGCAAGAAATACCAAAATTAAAAATCCAAATTCTGAAACTAAATCTTTAGTTTTTGTTTTCGGGAAAAAATTATCTGAAAATTATAGATTCGCAGTATTTCATCATTCAAATCATGATCATGACACACCCTCAAATTTTACATTGCGCGATGAAACCCCACTCTTAGGAGTTTTAGGAGTTTGGAATGAAAACTCAGACAAATCTGGCTTACAGATAAAATTAGGTACTGCACACCAGGTAAAGCACGCAACTATAATAAGAAAACAAGTTGGAATATCTGAGCAAGCAGAAGGAAATACAACTCTAACTGCATGGAATATAATCTCTGAATTAAAATACAATGTTATGGTCACACAAAGTCTTGAACTATCTCCCTATTTTGCAGGAAGATATGCAGAGAAAATACAAGATGGATATACTGAGGAAGGAGTAAATGTTCCACTTACATATAATGATATTAAAGATAAGGCTGTATCTGTTGTTGGTGGGTTAAAATTTAAAAAGGATTTTGGATATAAATTTAATATATTTGGTAGCGGCGGAATTGAATATGACATCTATCATGATATTTCAAATTTAAAGCCAACAGGTATTTCTGGGATTACAAGTGTCGACTTAAGTAAAAACTTCAACAGAACTAGACCTGTGGTCTCTTTAGGGTTTAACTTTAATATCACAGAGCAAAGAATATTAAGGTTCAATGCCCAATATGAAGAACTTTCATATAAAGGAATGTCAGAAAAAAATCTTTATTTGAGTTATAACATTGGGTTCTAATATATTTTTTGTGGAGGCGCTGGGAATCGAACCCAGGTCCGAAAATTAGCTAAATAAGGGCTTCTACACGCTTATTTTAGCTTTATTTTTTAAAAACATTCCCAAAGCTGAAAAAAAGAGAACATTTCGATCTTCTTAAATACTAGAAAAGCTCAAGAAGCCAACTTCTTTTCTAGTCTCATATTGTTTGCATTAGCTAAATCCTATGAGAAAAAAGTAGCTAATGTTGCTGCACTATTTAGGCAGCAAGTTGATTGATTGGTTCGGCACTTATAGTGCTTTTGCCAGTTTAACGAGTTAGCTCTCGACATGCTACTCTTAAATGCTTAATCATCGTCGAAACCAAATCGCCCCCAAAGACATTATTGTAGATGATTTTTTACTAATTTAAATGCTTAATTTTGATTTGAAGTCTCTACGAATCTCTCTATTAAGATCTTTTTTCTTAATATCAACTCTCTTATCATAAAGTTTCTTCCCTTTTCCTAGGCCTATTTCAATTTTTACCAAATTCTTTTTAGAGTAGACTTTAGTTGGTATTAATGCATATCCCTTTATTTTAACTTTACCAATAAGTTTTCTTATTTCAGCTTTTCTTAAAAGTAATTTTCTGTCTCGAGTTTCATCATGAGTAAAAAAAGAAGAATTAGAATATTTTGGTATATATGAATTTACAATGAATAGCTCTCCTCTTTTAAGTAATACATAACTTTCTTTGATGCTGTATTTTCCTTGCTTAATAGATTTAACTTCAGATCCTAAAAGGGAAAGACCTGCTTCAAAAAATTCTTCAAAAGCATAATTTCTAGAAGCATTGGGATTAGTTGAATAAACTGGCATATTCTAAAATAAAGTCATTACTCCAAAAGCGGCTGTAATAGTTGTAAGAGGAGCAAGGTCTTCTTGAGTTTCTACAGCATTTTTTAACTTTCTCACTGAATTTAAGGCATCATAATAAAGTCTATCGTCATTTACAAGTTTACCTAGGGTACCTTCCCCGGAATTAACTTTATCAACTAGCTGATTAAGATTGACGGATAAATCATTAATAGAATTATAAAGAGCATCATCATTTACGAATTTCCCTAATGAACCCTCTCCGGTTGCAACTTTTTGAGTTAAATAATTTAAAGTTTTTAATGTTTTACTTGCTTCATTATATATTTCTTCATCATTAACTAGCATCCCTAGTGTCCCTTCTCCACTNTCAATTTTCTGAGATATNCTTGAAAAAAAACTTAAACTTGTCATTAGCTCATCATATAGTTGTGGATCATTAACAAGCTTTCCAATGCTACCCTTGGAATTTGCAATACTAGCTACAACATTATCTAAATTAAAAAGTATTGAATTTATTTTATCGCTATAACCTGCAAACTGGTCATTAAACAACTCAACAGTTTTATCCAATTTAGACAATAAAGAATTAAAACTTGGCGATGTTACTGACTCAAGTATTCCACCTTCTTCTAATACTTTTGAATTTACTGAACCAAAAGTAATACCAATATAAGAACTTCCCAAGAGGCTTGTCATGTTAATTGAAGCAATTGAATCTTTTTTAAGTATGACATCCTTACTAATTGACAATTCAACTTCAACTCTGTTTCCTGCAAGAGAAACCTTTTCAACCTTGCCAACAGATACACCTGATAATCTAACATCACTACCAGTTCTTAATTCTCCAACAGATTCAAAATAAGTTAAATATTTTTTATCATTTTTAATTAATGATACTCCGGAAACAACTTCGAATAGTACTAACAAAATTATTAGTCCTAATACAAAAAACATTCCCATCTGAAAATTCTTATTCATATTATCTATTATACATTAATAATTTATTTAAGAGGGTTAACGAGTGGATGATCAAGACCCTCAATACCCTCTTTGTTAGTAGTTAATGTTATTTTTCCATCATCTAAAATTGAGAGTGTATCAGCTATAGATTTTGCAAATGCCACATCATGAGTAACTACTAATTGTGTAATCTTCTTTTCATTCTTTAAATCTAGAATTATATCAGAAATGATTTTAGTATTTATCTGATCAAGCTCAGCAGTTGGTTCATCATATAATAATATCTGTGGCTCAATCATTAAAGACCTAGCAATAGCTGCTCTTTTTCTCATACCTCCACTCAAATCAGATGGTATTTTTTCTGAAGAATCTTCTAACCCTAAGTCTTTTAGTATTTTATTAGCTTTGATAAGCCTTTCTTCTTTAGAGCCAATATTTTTCTCATCTAAGTACAGAGTGATATTCTCTATAACTGATAGTGAATTTAGTAATGCTGAGAACTGAAAAACATAGGAAATATTAAATTTATCATCTTCTTTAATGCTTCTAAGATTCTTATTGTTAATTAATATTTCTCCATCATCAATCTCTATAAGGCCCATTAAAGATTTAAGTAATACAGATTTACCCATTCCAGATTTTCCAAGGATTACATGAACTTTATTTAGCTCAAACTGATGATTAAAAGAATCTAAAACTCTTTTACCGCTAAAGGACTTATTTATATTTATGAACGAAATATTTCCTTCCATATTACAAAAGACCTACCAATATTAAAAATCTAGTCAAAATATAGTCTAAAATTAAAATTGAAATAAATGATGCAACAACAGATTTGGTTACTGATAAGCCAATTTCTCTTGGTCCACCTTGGGTTATAAGACCAACCAAACAAGATGTTATCGAAATAGTTATAGCAAAGAAAATAGCCTTTATTAAACCAGAGGCAATATCTGCGAATGTGACTACCTGGCTCAAATCTTGGTAGAAAGAACTGAATGAAACTGATATTGATTGATTTAAATTTGAAACTATTGAACCACCTAGCCAACCTATTATNTCCATATAAATTACCAAAAATGGTAATGCTACTAAACATGCTACGAATCTAGGAAGCACCAAGTACTTTACTGGATCAATATCCATGGTTTTTAATGCTGCAATTTCNTCATAAACACTCATGGTTGANATTTCAGCAGTTATTGAAGATCCAACTCTACCTGCCATGAGAATTGCTGCCATNACAGGTGCCAGTTCAGTGCATAATGATACCCCTACTATTCCACCAATCTTATCTTGAATTCCATATGAAGATAGTTGAATCCCTGTCTGGAGAGCTAGTACGGCACCAATGGAAAGGGAAATAAGAGCGGCAACAGGTAATGTCCTATTAGCCATTTCAAAAAGCTGTGAAAGTATCTTATCAATTGATGATGAAAAAAATTTTAAAGAAAGAATAGTTTCCCAAAATAAGCTAAGGAACTTGCCGACATTATTAAAAAAATTATAGATTCCATTCATAGTTCTATAGGAATATATAATATTCGAATTTTAGCATCCTCTCCAGTTTTAAAACCTAGGAAACCACCCAATATATTAAATTCATTTGAGTCTTTATTTGAGTAATTTGATACTAACGGAATTAAAAGATTAATACTGAATTCACTAGACTGGTTAATCTTATCTCTTTCAAACTTAATAAAATTAAATAAAAGTGAAGTAGATGATTCAGATTGATTACTCCTTACTCTTACAACCGACCATAGAGGTGACCAAATTTCTCGGATCTTAGTATTTTTAGAAAAAAAACTTTCTATTGGTGCAAAAATTCTAAAATCATATCCATCTTGGTCTGAGTCCATGGAATAAATTGGCCAGAGACTTGAAAATTCGCGAATAACTTCATCTTTCTCAATACTATAAAATTTATCTTCTTTATATAGAAAAAATAAAAAACTTTGAGTGGTAAAATATTCGGAAGCTAATATTTCATTTTTATATCTATATATTGGCCAAACAATAAAACCCTTTTCAACATGCTTATTTTTAGAATATGAATAAAGAGGGAAAAACCTTTTGCTTTTAATATTTGCCCCACTCTTGTACTGGATAATTGGCCAAGGCATGTTGTAAGTTTTTTGACCCGTTAATTTATTTTCATAGACATTAAAAAAAGGCCAAAGCCAAGTTCTGGAACTATACAACTCAGAGTTTGAAGATAAATATATTGGCCAATAATTGTTTTCTTCTAGATTAATTCCTAATGTCTGATCTTTTTTAAATGTAAAAAAAGGCCATAAATAAAATTTTGATTCTTTTACTGTAAGTAAAGTTTCATTATCTACTTTCTTTGTATATCCATACAATGGCCAAATTTTAAATCCAGTTGAATATTTTCCACTTGTTTTTGAAAAGAAAGGCCACAAAAAATGTGTATTATATGAGTTTTTCTTAATTGTCTTCATATATAAAGGAAAAATAAAATAGTTAATTTTCTCTTTACTATATTTTCCCTTTATNCTGCCAAATAATGGAAAAAGAGAAAAATAATTTTTCTCTTTGTTCCCACCCCAAGTTGTATCTAGTATTGGGAAAATTTCAAATGTCTTCTCAACAGTACTATCATAACTAGTAAAGCTGCTGTACTTCAACAATCTAAATAGTGCATTGAATTGAGTCTGCTGATTGTCTTTTGAATATCCAATAACAGGGTAAACAATATCTAGTGAGCTAAATTTTAGTTCATAATTTTTTTCGTAATAGAATAAAGGTCTAAATGCATAAACTTTAATGGAATCAGTTTTTTCATACTTAAAAAATGGACCAAAAAAAGTCTTTTCTTTAGCAGAAATCTCAATGGAAAAAGCCAAAAATAGAAATATTATTAAAAATCTCAAGTATATATCCTCTTAACTCTTTTACTAATACCGCAAACAATATCATAGGGTATTGTTTTAATCTTTTTTGCAAGCTGTGTAGCAGATTGGTTTGTATCATCAAATATTTTTACAGTATCATCAATAGAAACAGATTTAATTGTAGATACATCAATCATAGTTAAGTCCATACATACTCTTCCTAAAATCTTACACTTCTTACCATTACAATAAACATGACCAATATTAGATAAACTTCTAGGTAATCCATCTGCATAGCCGATGGGTATAACTGCGATTTTCATTTTCTTTTTGGCTTTGAAAGTTCTTCCATAACTTACACTTTCGCCCTTTTCTATCATTCTCAATTTGATTATTTTTGTCTCTAAATTCATAACAGGTTTAAGCTTCTTGTCGTGAGACAAGCCATAAAGTAAAATCCCTGGCCTGACAGTATTAAAATATGATTTTTTAAAATTCAAAATACCAGAACTATTGGCCGTATGAATATATTTAATTTTTTTAAAATGGTCTTGGAATTTTTCAACTATTCTATTAAAAGATTTAAGTTGTTTTTGAGTAAATTGTGACTTTTTATTATCGGCTTCAACCAAATGGGTAAATAACCCTTCAAATTCCAAATTAGAATTATTTTTTAATCTCAATATTGCTTCATCAATCTCGCTTTCACTTATACCCAACCGATTCATACCTGTATCAATTTTTAAATGAAATTTTATTTTAATCTTTTTCTTTATATTTCTTATAAAATTTAATTGTCTAATATCATAAACTGTAAAAGTTATTTTTTTATCAATAGCTTCAGTTATTTCATGATTTGAAATTGAACCCAAAATTAATATCCTTTTTTTTATGCCATGATCAATTAGTTCATTGGCTTCTTGGATGTTAGCAACTCCTAAATAATCGATTTTCTTGCGGGATAAAATCTTTGAAATTTCTACTGCTCCATGACCATATGCATTAGCTTTTACGATAGCAATGACGGAAATTTTTTTTTCAAATTTATCTGTAAGATACGAGAAATTATGATATAAATTTTTTTTACTTATTATAGCTTTAGTAGGTCCCATTTCTGATAATCTAACACATATAAAGTTAATTCTCTATTTGCTAAAAATACTTAAGATTTATGATATATTTCCTATAACCCTATGTCACTAAGTAAATCTGAATTAAGAGCGACTCTTGTTGTCAGCTTAATCTTTTCTATGAGACTACTGGGTCTTTTTATACTTTTACCAGTATTCAGTCTATATGCCTCGGAATACAATCATTCATCCGCATTTCTTGCTGGTATAGCTATAGGTTCTTATTCTCTCGCTCAAGCAATTATGCAAATACCTATGGGCTACCTTAGCGATAAATTTGGAAGAAAAAAAATAGTTATTTTTGGACTTATATTATTTTCTACGGGTAGCTTAATTTGCTTTTATGCCAATCAAATAAATATTTTAATATTAGGCAGAGTGATTCAAGGCTTAGGAGCTATTAGTTCAGTAGGTATTGCAACACTTTCAGAAAATACATCAGAAGAGAACAGAGCTAGTGCCTTCACAATAATGGGTATTGCAGTTGGTGGGTCATTTTTCATTGGTTTTCTTGCGGGTCCATATTTTGCCTCACTTTATTCTTTTAAATCATTATTTATTCTTCTTTTAGCATTTGGAATTATTGCAACCTTTATAACATTTCTTTACTATCCAAATGACTTAAAGCAAAGTAAAAAAGTATCTAAAATAAGTTTTAAATATAACAATAAACTTGTTCAAATTTATTTAGGCTCTTTCTTTTTATCATTGATATTAAGCATTATGCTATATGTTTTTCCACTAATATGGAGAGATCTTGGCACTTTAAATGAAGATTTATTCTCAACATATTTAAAAATATTTTTGCCAGCAGCGATAATAATTTATCCTTCAATCAGATTTTTTGAAAAAATTAAAAAAGTAAACATCGCAATTAATTTAGGGTGGTTTTTTTTAATAGTCGCTTTTTTAGCTTACATATTATTACCTTCAAACATTTATTCATTCTATTCTCTTGGAATCCTTTTTTTTCTCGGGAGTTCGGTTTTTCAATCATTGTTGCCAAGCCTATTATCCTTAAATGTCTCAAGCGATTTAAGAGCAACCGGAAATGGTCCATTCTACATAATGAATTTTCTAGGTCATGCAGTTGGTAGTATATTTGCAGGAGCCATATATATGAAGGATTTTTATTTTGGTTTTGATAAAAATTTTCTTATTTGTATTATTTGTATCTTGCTAATTGCTCTTTGGGTTTCAATTGGTTTGCCAAAATATTCAATTAAGGAAAACTCTCAATAACATATATAATATTATTATGTCTATATTAATTATTATAAATGACCAACCCTCTTCAGGAAAAACATGGAATGCATTGAGACTATCTGCCGCCCTTGTTGGTAAAGATGAAGAAGTTGAAATATTCCTTATGAATGATGGTGTATTTAATGTCATGAAAAATCAAAAAGCTCCTACTGAAATAGAAGGGCAAATGACTAGTCACAAAATAAAAGAATTAATTAGTCTTGGAGTAAGATTCTTTTACTGTTCACAATGTTTAGAAACAAGAGGAATTGAAGAAAGCCAGATTGCTGATAATGTTGAAAAATCTAATCTTCCTAAATTNGCAGATTTTATAAAAAAATCAGAAAAAGTAATAACCTTCTAAAAACTTATTTCTTCTAACCTTTTAACTCGCTCTTCCATTGGAGGATGTGAGCTGAAAAGTTTACCTAAACCACCAATAAAAGGACTTATAATATACATATGACTAGTAGCAGGGCTAGGATCAGATTTAAGCTTAGTAGTTGAATAGTATGAACTAATTTTCTTAAGGGCTGATGCCAAATGTTCAGGCTTTTTTGTAATTTGTGCGGCTGTGTAATCTGCTTTAAATTCACGAGTTCTGGAGATAGCCATCTGAATTATCAATGCGATAATTGGAGCTAATATCGCAACTAACAAATGTCCAATAGCGCTTCCGGAATCTCTATTGCCTCTGAAAGCACCAAAAATCAATCCCCATTTTAACATACTAGCTATCATGCTAATTGCCCCTGCAAATGTTGCAGCTATAGATGCTATTAAGATATCTTTATTCTCAATATGTGCAATTTCATGAGCAAGTACACCGTTTATCTCCTCAGCTGTAAGTGTTTCGACTAACTTAGTTGATACCGCTACCACTGAATTTTCATAATTTCTACCGGTAGCAAAAGCATTAGGTTCTTCAGAATCATATATATAAAGCTTAGGACCAGTTATTTCAGCCGTTTTCAATAATTCTTCAAATGAGCTATGTAGACTATTATCTTTATTAATAGGTCTTGCTGAATGAAGTTTTAAAACTATTTTATCGGAATACCAATAAGAAGCTATATTCATAACTGCCGCAAATATGAAAGCTATAAACATTCCAGATTGGCCGCCAATGATTTGCCCAATAAAAAGAAAAAAGGTTGTCATAATTGCTAAAAGAAATGTAGTTTTTATAGTATTCAAATTATCCTCCACATGATGCTAGATTATTTTTTTGAATATATTTTTGATGATAATCTTCTGCTTCATAATATTCGGCTGCATCTTCCAACTGTGTAACTATTAAAGAATTGAACTTTTTCTTGTTCAATTCATCAATTACTAGTTTAGCCTCCTGTTTCTGTTCAGAATTATGAATGAATATTGAAGATCTGTATTGAGTACCCACATCTGGCCCTTGCCTGTTTAAAGTAGTAGGATCNTGAATAGCAAAAAAAGCTAAACAAAGCTCTCTAAAAGAAATAATGTTTGGATCAAATTTTAAATTCACAACTTCTGCATGACCAGTAATTCCTGTACATACATCAAAGTAAGTTGGGTTCTTGAATCGTCCGCCCATATATCCAACAGATGTTTCCTTAACACCATCTATCTTCATGAAGCTATCTTCTACACCCCAGAAACAACCTGCAGCAAAAGTGGCTGTTGAAAGATTCTCGCTCATATAAAAATTATAACTACTAAATTGCTTTTGTTAACTCTAATCTATATCCCCAGAGATGTTTTATTAATTTATTAATCTTGTTAACATTTTCTTCACTCTTATAGAATTCATAGTAATCATATTTATCAGAACAGTTCTTAGCACTTTTCAAAATTTCAATATCTCTTTTCAGATCAGCAAAATTTAATTCCCAGATATTTCCAGATTGTTCAGTACCAACACCATAAAAAGCTCCTGGCCCTCTCATCTGTAAATCTTTTTCTGCTAATAAAAACCCATCTTTAATCTCAGCAAATGTTCTTATTCTATCTAATGAATTTTCTGATAAATCATCTACTAACATTATGCAATAAGAGTCATAGATTCCTCTTCCTATTCTGCCTCTTAATTGATGCAATTGAGCTAAACCAAATCTCTCAGGATTATTAATTATCATTAAATTTGCATTAGGAATATCTACCCCTACTTCAATAACTGTAGTCGAAATTAAGATATCAATTTCTTTATTTCTAAACTGTTCCATAATCTGTTCTTTTTCTAATGAACTCATTTTTCCATGTAAGGTTGAACTTTTAAATTTTCCTAGTGAACTCCTTGCTATGTAATCATATTGTGATTTTATATCAATTAATTTTTCGAATTCCTCAACATCAGATTTATCAATCATTGGACATAGAACAAAAGCTTGTCTACCTCTCACTAGTTGGTCAGAAATAAAATTATATAGCTTATCTAAATTGGATTTTGATACTATTTTAGTTTCTATATTCCCTCTCTTTTTGGGTAACTCAGATATTTTAGAAATATCAAAATCAGAAAAGAAAATAGATGATAATGTTCTAGGAATAGGAGTTGCAGTCATTATCAAAAGATCTGATTTCAAACCTTTATCAATCATGTTTTTCCTTTGCTCAACACCAAAGCGGTGCTGCTCATCAATAACTATCAGTCCTAGACTATGATAATCAACATGTTCCTGAAATAACGAGTGTGTCCCTACAATAAATTTTGCATTTCCATTCTTAATCTTTTCATAAGTTTCTTTTTTTTCATTTTGTTTAAGCGAGGACTTAAGTATTACAATTTCATCATTTGGAACATATTTCTTTAAGAACAAAAAATGTTGATCGGAAAGAATTTCAGTAGGAGCAATTAAAGCAGTTTGATATCCATTGTCATAACTCACAGCCATTGCAAGTAAAGCTATGATAGTTTTACCGCTTCCAACATCACCCTGCAATAACCTATTCATTTGCTTATTACTACCCATATCATTCAGAATTTCATTTAAAACATTTTTCTGTGAATCTGTAAGGTCAAAAGGGAAATTAACAAAAATTGAATCAAATAAAGAACTTTTATCTTTTTTCTGCTGCTTTATTCCTAATTTTAAATTTTTTTCGGGTCTATTGAGCTTGATACCAAGACAAAGTATTAAAAATTCCATAAAGACTAACGATTTATAACTTAATGAGTTTTGAACTGATTCAGTAGAAGATAGATCAATAAAATTATTCCCTCTATCTGGTAAATGAATATCGATTAAAGAAGATGAAACTTGTTTCAACTTAAACTCTTTTATTAAATCTTTGGATAAAATATCTAATTCAGTTAAATCAACCCTATCTAATGCTTCTTTTATTAACTGTTTCAATCTTTTTAAAGTAAGTCCCTTAGTAAGTGGGTATATAGATGAAATTGAAGCATATTGGTCAACATCAATATCATCTTCAAAAATATTATAATTTTCTGGTTTTGGGTTTATAAACTGAAAAATTTTTCTGTTTTTAGTTGCAGACACTTTACCAGAAATAACTATCCAAGTGTCAGGTTTAAAATTTTGTTTTAAGTAACCATAAATTGGATTAAACCAAATTATTTTAAAATGTCCTGTCCCATCATTTATTACTACTTCATATATTTTTCTTCTGGATTTTAACAGGTCTGAGCTTATAATCTTACCTTTTATTGTAACTTCATCCCCATCAGATAAATTCGATATATCTCTGACATCTCTATAGTCTTTATATGATTTAGGAGAGTAAAAAATTAAATCAATAATTTTATATATTCCTATGTAATTAAGTCTCTCTGATAATTTTGGCCCCACCCCATTCAAGGATTGAACAGAATCACTTATACTTAGCTTGTTATTAATCGTCACTAGGAATGTATCCAACATTGGAATAATAAAATCCCAATTCCTTTAATTTAATCTTATTATATAAATTTCTACCATCAAAAATAATTGGGCTCTTCATATTTTTCTTAATCAAATCAAAATTTGGTTGCCTATATATACTCCATTCAGTATTTATTACTAAAAAATCTACATCTTTAAGTGCATCATAATTATTCTTAAAATATTTAATCTTTTTTCCAAATCTTTTTTCAAAATTATCCATTGCTACTGGATCGTTAGCATTAATATTGACCTTTTCATCAATTAACTTCTGAACAATATCTACAGAAGGTGCTTCTCTTATATCATCCGTGTTAGGTTTGAAAGATAATCCCCATATTGCACAAGTTTTACCTTCAAGGGTTCCAAAAAAAGTCTTAATTTTATTAAAAAAATTAAATCTTTGACTAATATTTACTTTATCAACAGCATTACACAGGTTCATCTCTAAATTGTTTTTCTTTCCAACATCAATTATTGCTTTTACATCTTTTGGGAAACAGGAACCCCCATATCCTAAACCAGGGTATAAGAACTCTTTGCCAATCCTTTTATCTTGAGACATTATCTTTCTAACATTTGATATATCAGCTCCTACTTTTTCACAAAGATTTGCCATCTCATTCATAAATGAAATTCTTGTAGCGAGCATAGAGTTGGAAGCATACTTTGAAACTTCTGAAGATTTAATATCTACAAATATAAGTCTATCTTCTTTTCTTAGAAATGGTTCATATAAATCTCTTAAAATTGATTCTGCTTTTAGAGAATCTACCCCAACAACTATTCTATCTGGAAACATAAAATCATTAACTGCTGAGCCTTCTTTTAAAAATTCTGGATTAGATGCAACATCAAAAGATTCATCTGTCAGTTCAGAAATAACTTCTTTAATTTTATTTGTAGTACCAACTGGTACAGTACTTTTGGTAACAATGACCTTATAACCATTAATATTTTTAGCAAGTTCTTTTGAAGCACTTAATATGTGGCTTAGATCTGCAGAACCATCTTCTTTTGGTGGGGTTGAAACGGCCAAAAAAATGATTCTAGATTTTTCAACTGCTTCTTTGTAGTTTGTGGTAAATGAAAGTCTTCCTTCATTATAATTTCTAGTAACAATTTCCTCTAAACCTGGCTCATAAATACCAACTTCACCATTTTTAAGAGACTCTATTTTGTTTTTATCTATATCTAAACAAGTTACATCGTTTCCACTATCTGCAAGACATGAACCTGTTACTAATCCCACATAACCCGTACCTATTATACATATATTCATTTGTTATCTATTATGAACAGATGAAAAGAAATTACAAAATCTTTTATATTGGCAAAATTCACACTTTGGTTTTTTATTCAAGCATATTTTTTTTCCAAAATAAGAAATTAAATTTGAACTTCTTGAATGTATGTTTTGACTTATTAAACCCTTAAACCAATTCTCAATTTCTGAGTTTTTTGAATTTGATGAGATAAAATTTAATCTTTTTAATACTCTCTTGAAATGAGTATCAATTATAATTTCGTCTGCATTCAATCTAAGACTTAAATACTTTCTGGCTGATTTTACCCCCATACCAGGAATCTTCATAAGCTCATAAGTAGTATTAGGAATTTTATTATCAAGGGTATTACTTATATAAAATGCTGCTTTCTTGAGTCGAATAGCTTTTTGGTTAAAAAAACCAACAGGTCTTATTATTTCTTCTATATCATCCAGAGGTGCCATAGCTANACTTCTATAGTCTTTATAAGAAGACACAATTAAGTTTCCTAAAAATTCTACTTTATGCTCAAGTGCACGTGGGGATAAAATTAATTTTATTATTAGTTCATAATCAGTTGAGTAGCTGAAACCCTCAGTGTAAGAATTAAGATACTTATCACTGAGAGATTCAACAAATTTTTTTAAAACCAAAATCTAGCTTTTTCTTTCAGCTGGACTTAGNCCATCAAAGTCAAATTCTGTAGCTTTAGCTACAAAGGAAGCCCATTTTTCAGGAATCTCATCCTCATGATGTATAGCATCAACTGGACACGGGTCTACACAAGCCCCGCAATCTATACATTCATCTGGGTTAATTAATAGTTGATCGCCTCCGTCATAGATACAATCCACAGGACATGCTTCAACACATGATTTATCTTTTACATCTATACAAGATTCTCCAATTACATATGGCATAATTTACCCTCCTTTTAATGTCTTTAATGATTCTAACTGTAGGGTTTTTTTATACAACATCTAGACATTCTGCATCTATAATATCATTATTGGCTATTGGATATCAGAAACTTCTTCTTTTTCCTCGATTTTTTGGACACTTTCTTCTATTATAGTCTGTTTATCATATTTTAAATATATGTAACCAAGCCCTAAGCTTGTAACAAAAAAAATAACACCCAACCAAATCGTAAGTTTTTTTAAGAATGAGGAAGAGTCAGCTCCGAAAACTGATTCTGAGGAGCCTCCAAACATTGAACCTAAATCATCAGTTTTTGACGGCTGAAAAAGTACGGATAGTACTAAAAGAATTGATACTCCCGCATGAAATATTATTAATGTTTCCTTTATTGTTTCAATCATTTGAACACTCAGTCTTAATTACAATATCACAAAATTTTTCACAATCCAGACTAGCACTCCCAACCAAGACACCATCTACATTGTTTAAATTAATTATTTTTTCAATGTTATTTGAATCAACACTGCCACCATAAACAATTCTTGGTAATTCTTTTGACTTAGGATACATTTTTTTTAACTCAAGATTAATAAAATCATGAGCTTCTTTTATATCATTTAATTCAGCAGCTTTACCCGAACCTATTACCCATATTGGTTCATACCCAATAACAATATTTGACAAATGTTTTTCATCAACCTCTCTTAATGCCCTTTTGAGTTGATCAAAAATTTTAGAAAAAGTTTTACCTTGTCTTCTTTCTTCATATGTTTCACCAAGACAGCAAATAACTTTCAAACCATTTTCTGAAGCTAGCAGGACTTTTTTATTTATCATTTCATTGGTTTCAAACAAATGCTGTCTCCTTTCTGAATGACCTATCATTACCCATGTACAACCAATATCCTTTAGCATATCAACAGAAACTTCTCCTGTATAAGGTCCATTGTGTTCATAAAAAGTGTTTTGTGACGCAACACTAATTTTTGATGATAAAACCTTATTTAAAGTATCAGACAAATAAACTAAGGGCGGAGCTATTACTATATCTACTTTATCCGAATTAAATTTAAGATTTAAAAGTTCTTCAAGAAATATTGCGATACTTTCTCGATCTAGATTCATTTTCCAATTTGCGAAAACTATTTTTTTTGTACTCATCAATAACAATTAAACCATATAATCTTTTATTTGTATTTCAATATATATTCTTTTAATAGCATTAAACCTTTTTGTAATTCTTCCATTGACCCAGCATAAGATATTCGAACATATTTTTTATAATTTTCTCCAAAATCAATACCAGGGGCAATAGCTAGTCCAACTTTATCAAGCAAATCCTTGCACAAATCTAAGGAGCTTTCGCAGTAATCCTCAAAATTGCATAAAATATAAAATGCTGCATCTGGAACATAATTCACTTTAATACCAATTTCATCTAGAAATCTTAAGGCAAAATCTCTTTTCTGCTTATAGCTTTTCAAAATATTTTTTTGGACTTCGCTCTTAATTTCATAAGCACTAACAGCTGCATACTGAGATATAGTTGGTGCACAGATAAACATATTCTGTTGCAACTTTTGGACACTCCTAACTTTATCACTAGGAATTACGATATAACCCAATCTCCATCCTGTCATTGCATAAAGTTTGGAGAATCCATTTACAATAAAAGTTTTTTTTGATTCAAATTCAATAATTGACTTAATTTTTGAACCGAAAGAAAGACCATGATAAATTTCATCGCTAATTATATTTAAATTCATTCTTACAACTGACTCTAATACATCTGGATTCTGTGAAACACTAGTAGGATTTGAAGGTGAATTTATAATTATTGACGTTGTAGCTTGAGATATAGTGCCTCTTAATTTATCAACATTGATTTGAAAATTGTCTTCTTCAAATGTTGGAAAAATTTTTGGTTTTCTTCCAAGTATTTTTAATATCTGGGGATAGCATGGATAATGTGGCTCAACAACAATAACCTCATCGTTAATTGAGGTAGATGCTAGAATTGCTAGAATTATCCCAGCAGAACTACCTGTCGTAATCATTATTCTATCTGTTGGTACTAAAGTGTGATGAACTTTTTCATAATATTGTGAAATTTTTTCTCTTAATGATTCAATACCAAAACTATTTGTATATTTATCCAGGTTATTGGATAATGCATTTTGTGCAGAATTAATTATTAAATTATCAACATTTTCAGTAGGTTCACCTATTTCCAAATGAACAATATCTCTTCCTAAACTTTGAAGTTTTAAAGCTTTTTCAAGTATTTCCATTACATAAAATGGCCTAATATCTTCTAAACTACTTAAATCCATAACTACATTTTATTTAAATTTTTACAAAAAGATACTAAAATGATTGTTTTGATTAAAGAATATGGGTAGTATAAGTACTTTAATTTGGAGTTTATTATGTCTAAAGTATGTTTTTTAACAGGGAAAAGATATATGACCGGTAATACTGTGAGTCATGCTAACAATAAAACAAAAAGAAAGTTTAATGTAAATTTAAGACCTGTTACTTTAATTAGTGATACATTAGGTGAAAAAATTAAAGTCTTAATTGCTGCTAGTACAATGAGGACTGTGAATAAACATGGAAGCCTAGATCGCTTTCTATTGGATTCTGATGATTCTAAACTATCATCTCAAGCAATTAAATTAAAAAATAAAATTTCAAAAAAACTCCGCCCTAACAAATAAAATTTTTTTTATTTTTTGAATTCTTTATTAATTTTTTTAAAGAAAATTTCTTTTCTAATCTTTGCTAATCTGTCAGGAAATAATATTCCATCGAGATGATCTAATTCATGTTGAAAAACTATCGATTGCATACTTTCAAAAACTTTGGAATTTAAATCTCCATTTAGATCAACATATTCGACAGAAATGTTATCAAACCTAGGAATATAATCATAATATCCTGGAATGCTAAGACAACCCTCTTTTGAGCTAACTTCTCCCGATTTTTCTTTTATCTTAGGATTAATCATAACTAAAAAATCTAGCTCATCATTCTTAGAAAAATCTTGAGTTATAAATAATCTTTTAGTTACTCCTACTTGGGGTCCAGCTAATCCAATACCTTTTTCTTTTATCATTATTTCTTTCATAGATTCAACAATTTTTACAATATCTGAGTCAATATTAGAAATTTCAGAACATACAGTCCTTAGAACCTCATCAGGATAAATCTTTAATGAAATTTTATTCATATTAAAATTTGTTTAATTTTGAAATTAAATCTTTACTCGGTCTAAATAAAGGAAGGCTTTTTTCAGGAACCATAACACTTTCTCCAGTTTTTGGATTTCTTCCTTTATAAGAACTGTAGTTTTTTTTAAAAAAACTACCAAACCCCCTGATTTCAACCCTATCATTTTCATTTATTGCAGTAGATATCGATTCAACAATTGAAAAAACAATCTTTTGGGATAGCTCTTGTTCAATTTTAAATATTGTGGTCAATTTATCTTCCAATTGAGATTTAAGCATCATATTATTTTGAATTTTTATTAATTTATGTCAAGGATTAAATTCTACTTATATATTAGTTTTTGCCCTCGCCGGGAATCGAACCCAGAACTAGGGATTAGGAATCCCTTGTTATATCCGTTTAACTACGAGGACTTCTTTTTAATAAGCATTTTACTGATTAAGGAATATAGTTTAAATTATCTCATGTAATGTTTAAATCTAAACCTTTTTTCATAACTATAACAAATAAATATACAAAACAATTTACAAAAGAATTTTTAATTGATTCAGAATCAATAGACAATGCTATTCAAAAGACCATCGCAATTGGAGGAATAGACCCTTTAAATTTTGATATAAAAGTAGAGGAAGCTTCAATATCCCAAGCACAAGGGTGGCTTGAAGAAAAATTCCCTAATGGAGACTTTAAACATCTAGTTGTTGATGAGGAAAATGGTGTTTATGAGCTAATATATAATCCTATGGGAAATATTTATTGATTAAAGCTTATTTCTTTTCTTTTTATAGCCTTGTCGAACTTTGAATCTTGGATCAGATTTACAAATAACATAAATCCTACCTCTTCTTTTGACTACCTGGCAATCAGGATGTCTTTTTTTCATTGAACCAATAGAACTTACAACTTTCATAGTGGATTATTTAAACTTATTAAGTATTTTATGTCAAATTATAATTATCATTATCCTCTATATTAAGAATAGTTTGATGGAAATTTATAAGATTTTCTCTGTGCCCAACACTTATATATTGAATAGATAGTTCATCTAGAAGCTTATAAGCCATATTCTCATTATTTATATCTAAAGCACTTGTTGCTTCATCTAAAATTACCAATTTTGGGAGATTTAATATTACTCTTGTAAATGCTATTCTTTGCTGCTCCCCCACCGATAGAACCCTACCCCAATCTTTAGTAGTGTTAAGACCATGATCAGTCGCTAAATATCCGATAGACAACTGATTTAAAGCATCAAGAATTTCCTTGTGACTAAACTCATTACTTGACCTTGGATAGACAATTTGCTCTAACAAGGTTCCTAAGGACATATAAGGTTTTTGAGGTAAGAACATAATCTTATCATAAGTTGGCTTAAAAACTTTACCGCTTCCTAAAGTCCAAAGGCCAGCTATAGCTCTAAGCAATGAACTTTTACCAACTCCACTCTTTCCTTTGATTAATAAATTTTTGTTCCTTAAATTAAAACTTAGGTTTTTAATCAAACTCTTTTTATTATCTGGAGTTTTTACTTCAAGATTTCTAATTTCAATTCCATCAGATATTTCATAATTTATATTATTCGATGAAATATTTAGATCTTTATTCAACTTATTATTAAAATTCCCAAGCCTAAATATGCTCGCAGAAAATGCGGATATGTTTTCAATTTGGTTAGTAACAATAGACAAAGCCCCAAATACTTGGAAAAATGCCACCCAAGCTTGTGTGATAGTTCCAAAATCAATTTCATTAGCAAAATATAATGGGGCAACTAAAATATAGACAGGAAACCTCATAAGATTGGAATATAAAAATTGAAAAAGGTCTACTATAGATTGCCAAATAATCCATAAATCAAAATTCTTTAAAGCTTTTCCTAATCTTAATAAAACATCTCCTTTCTCTCTTTCCTCACCTTTATAGAAAGCAATAGATTCAGAGTTATCTCTAACATGTACCATGCTATATCTAAAATCAGCCTCCAACCTTAACTGGTCATAATAAATTTTTATCATTTTTTTTCCTGTATAAATTGCGATTATTGTTCCAATGGCAACATAAATTATAAGTCCCATTGTTAGGACTTTTGAAATTGACCAAAGAATAGCACTAAAAGAGATTACTGTTAAAATTGCATATAATGTATCTATTAAGAAGTCTAATGTTACAGAAGTAAAATGTTTAATATCCTCAGAAATACGTTGGTCAGGGTTATCGATATCTGAGAATTCAGAGTTAGAATCCAAAACATAATAGGTCCTATTCTGAAAATACTTATTGATAAAGTTCTCTGTTAACCATTCTCTCCAATACCTTCCAAACTTGAGTCTAGTAAATCTGTAAAATGTAATTATTGGTACTGCCAATATAACGACAATCGCATATACCCATAAGAAATCCCAAAAGACATTCTCGTTTCTTGTATTTAATGCCGTATCAACGAACCTAAAGACATAGCTTAGTGAGACATTAAGTCCAGTTACTGCAAATAAAAGAAGTATTATTACAAATAATAGAGTCCAAGGTTTCAACCTTTCTTTTAGATGATTCCTAAACCTATAAAAGGATAGACCGCATAATAAAAGAATTGATAGCGATATATAAATTAGAGTTGTGGACTTTAGACTATCAACATATACCTTAAAATTGGGAGCAAGATCAGTTATGAATGCTGGATAGAAACTTTCAACTAGAAAACCTAAGAATATTATGAAGAAATGGCTAAAAGAAATAACACCTAAAATTGCTATAATTAACAAGTACAACAACTTTATTCCAGAATTCGGCTGACCTAATGGAAAAAAATATGGTTGTGCAGTGCTTACGAATCTATCAAATAATTCTTTATTAAAATTAAAATTTGAGTTTGGCATTTAATCATAAATTATCTATTAATTAAGCAATTAAAACAAATTTACCTTTTTCTGGCAATTAATATAAATCCTATAATGAAGCTTATAATCAGAGTTAAATACTGTGCCATATTAAAAATGCCAGTATTTAATTGAGTATTCGGTAATTTTATAAATTCAACACAAAATCTAATTAATGATACAGAAAAAAGTATTGCTATAGAAAGAAATCCTGGTTTCGATAGAAAACAAAGCCGTTCTTTCAAAACATAAAATATTAAAAAAAGAAGAAAATATGAAATACCCTCAATAATTTGAGCAGGATATCGAGGTAAATTATCATAACTTGGGAAAACTATACAAAAAAACTTAGTACAATATTTACCTAAAATTTCAGAATTAAATAAATTTCCCAACCTAATCAAAAAAATCAATATTAAGGAGTAAAAAAAAGATATATCTAATATTTTTAGAATTTCTGATTTGTTAAATTTTTTCTTACCGAAGTAAATTATAGATGCTACAAAACCTATTGCTCCGCCATGGCTTGAAAGTCCCTGATAGCCTGTAAAATATCCACTCTCAAAATTATATGGTATCAAAACTTCAAAAATATTTTGCGAGTAATAATCAAAATTATAAAAAAAACAGTGAAAAATTCTAGAAAATAATATCATCACTATAATTGATTTAAACAACAGATCTTCTAGGTGCCCTTTCTTTTCTCCACAAAAATTTTTAACAACATTTAAATAAACAAAGAATATTCCTAAGCCAAATAGGACAGAATAGACTCGAATTGAAACTATGTTGTTGTTAATTAAGTAAGGCGATATATCCCACTTGTAAAATAAAGAATAATCCATTTTCTAAAGATTCTGCTCTAGTTCTATTTGAAACCTTTTTTCCTCTAACATTTGCCTATTCCTAATTTCTTGACCTATATTATAATTTTTTATTTCCTTTTCACTCTCTACAATTAATTCAGGAATACCAACTGGAACTCCCTCCATATTAATTGCAACAAAACAAAAATAGGCCCTTGCACAAATTACCTTTTCTTCAGTATAGCCCTCTTTAGTAACTTTAGTTTTAACTATAAGGGACCTGTTACCTGTCCATATAACTTTTGAACTTATCTCAATAATATCGCCTTTATTTATTGGCTTGTTAAACTGCATGTCCTCTATTGATGCCGTGACAGCTTTAGTACCGGTAAATCTTCTAGCACATATACCGCCAACCATATCCATTATCTCAATTAATTTCCCACCATACATAGTCCCAAAGTCATTTGTATCATTAGGAAACACCATCATACTACTACTCGCTACGGAGGTCTTTCTTTTAAGTCTTGTCATTATTACTCCTTTTTTTTTATAGCATACACTTTTTTTTTGTATTTTAATTTTTTTAATTAAAGATTAACAATTATAATACTCTTATGAAAAAATTCACAACAACCGACAATTATATAACGACTCCTGATCTAGAACTTGCTGTTAATGCATCCATATCCCTAGAAAAACCGCTTCTAGTAAAAGGTGAGCCAGGTACTGGTAAAACACTTCTTGCTGAGGAGATTGCTAAATGTCTGGATATGAAAATTATTAAATGGCATATAAAATCAACCACTAAAGCTCAACAAGGTCTCTATGAATACGATGCAATAACACGTCTCAGAGATTCCCAGCTTGGTGATTCCAGAGTAAAAGATATATCAAATTATATTGTAAAAGGAAAATTATGGGAAGCATTTGAATCCAGTGATAAAGTTGTACTTTTGATTGATGAAATTGATAAAGCAGATATTGAATTTCCTAATGATCTATTACAAGAATTAGATAAAATGGAGTTTTATGTATATGAGACAAAGGAAAATGTTATTGCTAAAAAAAGACCAATTGTAATAATAACCAGTAACAACGAGAAAGAATTGCCAGATGCTTTTCTTAGAAGATGCATCTTTCATTATATAAATTTTCCAGATAAAAAAACTATGCAAGATATCGTCAATGTTCATTTCCCAAAAATTAAGAAGAAACTTCTTAACGAAGCACTGGAGATTTTTTTTGATTTGCGTGAAGTACCTAACATTAAAAAATACCCATCAACATCAGAATTGATAGATTGGATAAAGCTTCTACTTTCTGATGATATACCTAGAGATATTCTTTTAGAAAGAGATGAAACTAAAGCAATTCCGCCATTGCATGGAGCACTTTTAAAAAACGAGCAAGATGTTCATATGTTAGAAAGACTAAGATTTATGATTCGACGAGGTAGCTAGTGTTAATCGATTTTTTTATGACAATAAAAAAATCAGGAGTCAATGTTTCCCTGAAAGAACTTCTAGATTTAATTAAAGCATTAAATAAAAATTTAATTAAAACAACTAGTCAAGATTTTTACTATCTAAGCAGATCAATAATGGTCAAGGATGAAAAATATTACGATAAATTTGACCAAGCTTATGGGATTTTTTTCGAAGGGATTGAAGACTTAGACATTGATTTTCTTAAAAATGAAATTCCTGAAGAATGGCTAAGAAAACAATTCGAAAAAACATTAACTGACGAAGAAAGAAAAAATATAAAATCTTTAGAAGACCTCGAAGAATTGATGAAAAAATTCCTAGAAACTTATGATAAACAAAGAGAAAGACATCAAGGGGGCAACAAATGGATTGGAACTGGTGGAACATCACCTTTTGGTGCATATGGAGATAATCCCTTTGGTATAAGAATAGGACAAGATGGTAACAGAAACTTTTCTGCCGCTAAAGTATGGGATGAAAGAAGATTCAGAAATTTAGACGATAATGTAGAAATAGGAACCAGAAATATTAAAGTTGCATTGAAAAAATTAAGAAAATTTGCAAGAGTTTCAGGAAAAGATGAACTCGATATTGATGAAACAATTAAAAAAACTGCAGATAACGGTGGATTCATTGATATTAGAACTAGAGCTGAAAAAATAAATCAAATAAAAGTNCTAATTTTTTTTGATGTAGGTGGCTCTATGGATCCATATATTCAGATCTGTGAAGAACTTTTTTCTGCAGCAAGATATGAATTTAAAAATCTTGAATTCTTTTATTTTCACAACTTTATTTATGAGGATGTATGGAAGGACAACCAAAGGAGAAGTGAGACAATTACAACACAGGAAATTATAAATAAATATAGTTCTGACTATAAAGTTATTTTCGTTGGCGATGCTTCAATGGGTATTTATGAAGTTACTCATATTAATGGCTCAGTAGAACATTACAATGAAAAGCCAGGTGAATATTATCTTAAATCATTACAAAATCATTTTAATAAAATTGTCTGGTTAAACCCATCTGATATTGAAGATTGGGACTACTCTCAATCCATAGACTACATAAGATATTTGATTGAAAATAAAATGTATCCATTAACAATTGAAGGAATAAATAAAGCAGTAAAATTCTTGACCTGATTCATATTTTTATTAACTTTAAAAATAAATATACAGATAAGAATCCTAACAAAATATTAAAAGACAAATAGCCAAATGCCCTACCAAAATCCTTATCGATGATCATTTTTGCAAACTCAAAACTAAATGTTGAGAATGTTGTCAAGGAACCTAGGTACCCAATTATAAAAAAGTCTCTTAAATTACTTTTAAAATCAATAAATGAGGATGCATAATAAAAAAAACCTAACAACAAAGAACCAACCACATTAACCATTAATGTTGATAAGTAAGGTTTATCGGGTGTTTGTACAGAAACAATGTTATTTGCAACAAACCTTGTAATTGCACCCAAAGAGCCTCCAAGAGCTACTAATAAATAGGTTATTAACATAGTGAAAATTTACATCTAAATGTAGATATTACAAAACTTAATCAACCATTGTCACAGATATTTCTTCTTTTTGAGAGTTGAGTTTTACAAGATGGTCCATATGATCTTGGGTAAATCTATCTTTTATTATTTCTTGTGTAGTTTTAAGGAAAAACTTTATTTTATTTTTACTATCAATATCTAAATTACCGGAAAACAACATTAGTCTCCAATAAAGCAATGCTCTGCAGATTAATTCTGCTTCGACAATTAATCCTTCATTATCATTAATATCCCAATCTTCTAATGTATAGAATAAATATCTAGGCTCCTTAGTTTGTAAAAAATCAATTAATGCAGGAACTTTTTTTGTGAATGGATTTGCAAGATTTGGTGGATGCAAGTCCTTATATGTTCCCCATTTATATTCTTTTCTTCCTTTTAAATCTGTACTTGGCTGAATCCTCCATCCCAAATTAAATGAACTTTTTTTATAATTTGCATCAGTACCATACCTTTTAGCATGGTCCTCTTTATGATATTTCTCAAGCTGATCTTTCATTGATGCATTGTATAAGCGAAAAACTGTCATTTAAATACTAGTTACAACAATTTCTTTTAACTCAAAGAAATTAGGATCCTTTTCTGAATTAAATTTAAGCTCTTTATATATTGAATAAATCAACTTCCAATCTGCAATTAAATTAATTTGTGGTTCTCTTTTATGTTTTTTTAATTTGTTATGGCTCCAAGCTAAATATGAGGAAACAATTAAATCTAAATTTTGAAAATTAAAACCTGTCTTTATAAAAATGTCGCTAGGTATATCATTTTTATCAAATATAGATCTAAAGATTTTAGTCCAATATTTTTCTTTAAGAGACAAATTAGTTTCCTTTGAAATTTCTCTCTCATATGGCTTTAGCTTTGAGACTAAATTATTAAATTTGTCGTTAAAAATAGAAGGTGNATTTGGGTTGTAAGAAATAAAGTGAGCTTTTTTATTTCGATTTTTATATGAATTATCAGATTCAAAGTTGTAAAACTTTGCTAATCCATCCCTATAAGGCCAAAATTTTAACCTGGGCATTGAATCGTTGATGATTTTACTAGAAGCAGATATGTAGTATTTAATAATTTTTTTTTCTTCTTCGCTAACATTTCCAGTAATTAATCTTAATCTCCAATGTAATAGTGCTCTACAAGCTAGCTCCTCTTCAATTGGAAAGCTGGAATTATCATTAAAATCCCAATCTTCTAACATATAAAAAAAGAAACGGGTCTCTTTAGTTTCTACAAAATCAACAAAAGAAGGAACTTTACAAGTTAATGGATTTACAACATTTGATGGGAATAAATTTTTATTCAACCCCCATTTATATCTTTTTCTGTCTTTAGTATCAGTACGTGGTTGAAAGAAAAGCCTTTGCTGAGCATATTCACCTCTTTTCCTTTTTATTCTCTTAGCATTTTTGTCTAATTCTTTTTTTTGCTCTTGTGAAGCAATCTTGATGCCCATTATAGTCATACAATAAGTTTAACATCAGTAATTCAATATATTAATTAAGACTTTTTAAAAGATAGAGAGGCTGAATTAATACAGTATCTCAAACCTGTAGGCTCAGGCCCATCAGAAAAAACATGTCCTAGATGAGCACCACATTTCTTGCATGAAACTTCTATTCTTACCATCATATGAGAAGAATCTTCTTTGAAATCAATTTTATCCTTATTGATACAATCAAAAAAACTTGGCCAGCCAGTTCCTGAATCGAATTTTGAATCAGAAATAAATAATTCAGAGTCACAACAAACACATTTATATATTCCCTCTTCTTTACAATCATTTAATTCACCGGAAAAAGGTGCCTCTGTGCCGTGTTCTTGTGTAACATGATATTGAAGCTTTGTAAGACTTTTCTTTAAATCTTTATTACTACTCATCTGTAATACCCAAGTGTTTTTTTAAATATAATATTATGTCTTTAGACTCATACAACCATTCAGAATTATTACTATCTCCAATCTTTAAACAAGGAACTTGTAGCTTTCCGCCACCATCAATAAGCTCCTGTGCAAAAACCTTACTTCTTCTAGCATCCTTTGTGTTTATAATAATATTATTTTTCTTCATAAACCTTCTTACTCTGACACAAAAAGGACAGGCTCTAAATTCATAAATTGTCATATTTTTGACCTTATTTTGAATAGCATCAAGTTCTGTTCTAGAAATTTTATTGGGTCGAGGTGAAGTTAACCAATCTAAAAAAAGTATTATTCTTCCGAGTATAAATCTAATTATTTGCATCTCATTAACCTTAGGACCCAGGTGCAGACGATAATGCAACTCCTACATTGCTTAATAAAACCTTTGCAATTTTTGCATTTGGATCATCACTAAGAATCATATTTCTCCAATAATTGATTACATCTGTAAAAATATTTTCTGTTAATGGGTTACAAATATCATATGCAACTTCAGAGTTCCAAGTCTCAAGTGCAAGAAAAAAATAACCAGGCTTTTTCTTGTTATAAAATTTTGCAAGATACGGATTTTTCCTAGCAAATTCTTGCCATTCCTTTATTTCCATAGTTCTAACATTTTGCGGAAACATATCTTCGCGATCAAAAAACTCATATTTTTTCATATAAGTTTCTGCATCGCTTTCGTTTATCATGGTTCTTCCGATAACTGCAACAGATGAACTACTAGTACCTTCTCGACTCATAATATTTATACTGTATTATAACTAGATATATGATACAAGATACAATATTTTACTACTTTGTGATAACATGCCTGGCAATGGTATTGATATTAATTTATTTAATCAAAAAATAGAAAATGTGGAAATGTAAACATACCTGGAAAAAGTCATCTATAAATACATTGTGGTGTCTAATAGGTTGCTCTATTGGTGACTTAGGTGCAATATTTTACTTTCAAACCATTGATCATAATTTAACTGTTATGACAATAATGCTAATTGCCATTATCTGCGGTCTGACAACAAGTATTTTTCTGGAAACAATAATCCTTTTTAAAGACTTAGGATTAAAAAAAGCTTTTAGGACAGCTTTAGGGATGAGCTTAATTAGCATGATTGGTATGGAAATAACAATGAACAGTGTTGACTTTATTTTAAACGGAGAGCCAGTAATAAATATTCAAACAATAGTTCCTGTATTGTTGGCAGGGTTTGTTGCACCATTACCTTATAATTATTGGAGACTGAAAAAATATGGGATTTCTTGCCACTAATTACTAGGCACTTTTCATTTCTCTATACTTTCTTTCTTCTTCAGTAAATGCACCGTCTGCAACAGGAATTATCGATGGTATGAGAGCACCACCAATCCTAAGAAAGCATTGCTCTAGATATTTCTGAGCATCACTTGCAAAAAAGGAATTCCTTTTAAATGTTAAGAATGATCTCCAATAGTTAATAGTCGACCATACAACTGTAGGTGGAGTAACATTATCAAGTAATTCATTATATGTTCCGATATGAGCCATATTCAGGATAGTTAAATCAAGAATTTCATCACCAACCATGGATTCAGGATCCCAAGCTTCAGCATCTTCTATAACATTTCCATGCATTAAAGTATAATCATGCATAATAGCCTCAATAAGCTTGTTAGGATCTTTAGTTTCCAAATATTCTTCTAAACAATCATAAGCAACTAGTTTAAAAGGATTATGACTATGATAACCTTCACCCTTTTCGCTAGTTAGCTGAACATTTCCTTTTATTTGAGGTCTAAATAGCTTCTTTTTCAAAAGTCCATCAGGAAAAATAGATTCAATAATTGTTTCTTCTGCTTTTTTTTCTTTAAAATCAATACCTTGCATGAGGTAATTATTACTAACTTTCAATTTAATGCAACACTATTAATTTTTTTATTTATAATATTTGTATGGGTAAAAAATTCTTTTCTTTCGTTTTTTTAGGTGTTTTTGTAGTGATGATGTACTTTTTGTTCAAAATGGTCTAATTTTTACCGGCCCAAAAAAGCTTCATCTTTAGAATCAATTCTTTTCTGCCTGGTTTGGTTTTCAAAAGCTTTAAACATTCTACAAAAATCATAAAGTAATTCTTAAGTTTCTCCCTGCCTTCTGGAAAAGTATACAAATAGATTCCATAAATTATAAAAAAAGGTGCTAGTAAAGGAATACCAAATGGCATTGCTAAAATAAATAAAAAAATCCTATTTATTACTTTCTTAAACTTGTTATTCATGGCCCTAAAGTTCAAATTCTAATTGATCATTTTTGTCTAAAATAATTTTATTATTATTTTTAGGAAGACTGCCAACATCATTCTTAAACATTTGTATTATATGTGAATTATTATTGATCCAATTATCATATTTCATATATTCTGGCATCATCACTTCCACTTGTGTCCAGTAATCTTTAGAATGGTTAGGATGGATTATATGTGCTAATTCGTGAACAACTAAATATGAAATTACTTCATGTGGAACCAATATTGCTCTCCAACTAAAACTCAAGATTCCTTTTCCAGAACACGATCCCCATTGTGAATGAGATTCTTTAATCAAAATCCTCTCATATGAAATATTGAACAGTTTTGAATACCTAAGACACAATTCCGATAATTTTTCAGCAGCTCTTTCCTTATACCAATCTACAAAAACTTTATTAGCCAACTTCAAAAAAGCATTTGAAAGATAAAAAGTTCCATTTTCATATTTTAAGGGTATTGATTTGTTTACTACAATTTTAAGTGGTCTCTCTTTTCCAAGGTAAAGAAAATTTTCACCTTCTTCATATTTTTTATGGAGATCATTTAAATACTTAGTCTTATTTATTTGTTGATTTCTTAATAAGTAAAATTTCTTCTCATTTAAAAAATCTTCAATCATTTCTGAAGCAGCATTTAAAGGAGCTCTAACTATTATATAGCCCTCAATTGTTACTTCAGCCGAGATAGTTTTCCTATCAGATCGTATGATTTGATCAATCTTTAGACTCATTTGAGGCTACTATAACACAAATAAAATTAAAAATTAACAATAATTTAAGATATTTAAGATAATAATATAAAAATAACAGTAAGTAGTGAACCAAAAACTGTTCCAACAATTGTGGCTATCAATACCTCTTTTTGTCCTTTTGAAAGAGCTGGAGGTTTCGGAAAAGAATCAGTATGTAAAAACTCAAATAATCCAATGTGAGCAAATATGATTTTAGCAGGGATTGCAAAAGCTACGGACAGAATAATGATTTGACCATAGGTTGGTATAGTTTCATAAAAACTTGGCTCCGTCGCATTTGCATAGCAAGTAAATAAAAAAAATATAGCAATTGAATTATTGAGTAAATTATTCATACAACACATTGAATTATAATAACAAATATAGGAAAATCAATATATGCCTAGTTGTTATTTGCAAGTTTATGAAAATATCAAGAACACTGGTGTTGATCAAAAATACTGGGAAGAATATACATCTTTTTATGAGCAGTTTTGGGGGGGACCAACATCTCCATATGGGTTATGGTTTGGTAATGAGTACTCTGCATTTGAGGAATCACTTTGTGACCACATGCAAATTCAAAAGAAGGATATCAAACAATGCCTATTCATAAAAGAAAATGATGAATACTATATCTGTCCATCAGAAGAAAATTCAAAAAATAAGCTATATTCATATTTAGTCAACAATGTTGTTCCACTACATTGGTTCCTATTATTTACCGAAGAACAAAAAAAGGTTTTCAAAACACATTGGGGTTTTGGAGCAATTCATTATGCTTCAACCGTTAAAAGTGGATTAGAAATGATAAAAGATGGGGATGACTTGAAGGCTTTGATAAATGATATGGAAAATCCTGCCAAGCAAACTTTTGTGAAAATCTTCGATGAACTTTCAATAACAGCAAACTGGTTATCAGGGTTCAAAACTGATAGTATTCTCATACTTAATTATGGTGACCTTCTAGCAAATCTTCCTCCAGCTTCATTAGATAAAGAAGATTCGGTAAGTATATTGTCCGATATTAAAATTTTAATTAGAGAAAAATCATTTTCTGATTCCGAAAAACTTTTAAATTTTTTAATCGAGAGATGGTTAAAAATTGAATTTTCAAATAAAAAAAGTGAGAGTTTATCTGCTAATTAATTTTTGAATCCATTTTATAGGTATCAACTTTGGTGGAACAAGCAATTGATCTTCATTTTTAACAAAATCATTTTTGTATTCTAAACTCCATTTATAACTAAGAAAATATTGAGTAATCTTTAGTGCTAATTCTTTTAAATTTTTTATTTTTGACCATTCATCTATTTTTTGTTCCATAGGAATAATTTTAGCCTTTGATGGATTAAATAATGTCCTAAGTGCAAAATTTCTTTCTTCATCATTAGAGGGTTTTAACTCTTTTTTCATGTCCGACAACATACGGTAAATATACTTATAGGTTCCAATCACATGATCATTACTAAACGGTAATTTTCTTCTTTTTTTATTTGGATAGTCATGACCACTTAATCCCTCTGCAAATTTAATTATATTCAACTTGTCTTCAGGGTACGGATATTTTGCTTGTAAAGACCAAGCAATAATTTGATACCTTATAGTTGGATGATCTAATACAATAGGATGTTCTTTTATTGCTAGTGCTAAATGTATTGGATTCTTAGTTTTTTGAAAATCTCTAAAATATTTACAAAAAAATAGCCACGACAATATTCCTGTCTTTCCCTCATGAACTCTTTCGACAAAGTTCTTAATTTCTTTAAAAAATTCGTCACTTAATATAGCTGAATCAATCCATGCATCATCTTTAATTTTTGGCATAAATAAATATTAACATTCAAACTAAGATTTACATTAAATAAGTTTCATTCTCATTGAAATCGATTGATAAGTTGTTCGATATTTATTTGCAAGAATATGCATTACAATTTTATCAATTGAATTAACTTCATGGAAATCTTTAGATGCTATTACTCCTGAATATGGTGCTAATGATTTCTGATAAATAATTGCAAAATTGCAGAGTGCTTCATCAATCAAGATAGTGTTTATATGCTCTGACAACATAATAGAGCCTTTTACTCCTTTTTTTGATGATTCTAAAAAGAAAGGATAATATTTCTTTAAAAATTTTTCTATTTTATTCTTTAATGAATTGAATTCAGAAAGAAGCTTTTTATCGGTTGGGGATCTGTCTGCATCAGGGCCATAATAAACAAGCTTCGATAAAGAGCCAGAGGAAGCAGCAGAAAATATTGCCTTTAACCAATTCTTTGCTTCAGACCATCTATCAAAATTCTTTTTAGAAGATAATAAAGTATGGGCTGTTTCAAGTTCATTGAGAACTGACTGAAGAAGATTAATTACAATTTTAACAAGGGACTCTCTCTCAAGTGTTAATTCGTCCTTCCAACCCTTTACATAGCTTTCGTCATATAAGATTCTAGGCTCTAATTTAATCTGTTCTACTATACTCTCTAGCAACTCAACTTCCTTTAGAATATCCGGATAGTATTTTTCTTTGAAGTACTCTACACTTAAAGAGATATCATCTATATTACTTACTTTAGTTAATAACTTATTCTTCATAAACTAGGCTTCACCATTGACTTTGGATTTAAGACCTTATTAGATTCTTTGATATCTAATATTTTGTCTTCATTAACAATTTCCCTTACGGTTTTATTATTACTATATGCTTTCTTGGCAACATTAGCTGCATTGTTGTAGCCGATAATTGGAGCCAAACTTGTACACATAGCAAGACTATCTTCAATATACCCTTCACATTTATCTTTATCAGCTTTTATGCCTTTTANACAATCCAGTGCAAAAACTTTGGTACTTGTTGATAATATTTGAATTGATTCAATAATATTATGAGCCATTACTGGCATCATCACATTAAGTTCAAAGTTCCCAGATTGGCCTGCTATAGAAACTGTAGTATCATTCCCAATAACTTGAGCACAAACTTGAGTTAATGATTCTGCTAAAACAGGATTTACTTTACCTGGCATTATCGAAGAACCAGGCTGTATAGCTGGAAGAATTATCTCTCCAAATCCACATCTAGGNCCACTACCCAACCATCGAATATCGTTACCAATCTTCATCAATGAAGTTGCTGCTGTTTTTAATGTGCCGCTTAAATGAACGAGGGCATCTTTTGATGATTGTGATTCAAAATGATTTCTGGCTTCATTAAATTTTAAACCTACTTTTCTTGAAATTTCTTTTGATATTAATGTGCCGAATTTAGGATGAGAATTTATACCAGTACCTACAGCAGTTCCACCTTGAGCTAATGATTTTAGGTGCATGTTAGCTGAATTTATAAAGACAATAGAATTCTCAACCATTTCAGAAAATCCACTAAATTCTTGTCCCAAGGTTATCGGTGTCGCATCTTGAAGATGAGTTCTGCCAATTTTAAATATTTTATCAAATGCTTTAGCTTTCTTTGATAATTCTTTTTTTAAAATTTTCAAACTTGGTATTAATTCATTAATTACTAGACTGTGTGCCGAAATATGCATTGCCGTTGGAATCACATCGTTACTAGATTGACAGAGATTCACATGGTCATTTGGATGAATTTTAACTTTTCCTTTAATAAACTTGTTGGCTAAAGTAGATATGACTTCATTTGCATTCATATTAGAAGAAGTACCCGATCCTGTTTGAAAAATATCTACAATGAACTCATCATCATGCTTACCATCTATTACTTCCTGTGATGCTTTCATTATACTTTTTGATATATTCTTAGGAATCAATTTTAAATCGCCATTAACTTTAGCCGCGGAATATTTAATTATTCCCAGTGCTTCAATAAATGGCCTTTTAAATCTTAGATCACTTATTGGGAAATTTTGAACTGCCCTAGCAGTTTGAGCAGCATATAGTGCATTTTTTGGAACTTTCATCGTTCCCATTGAATCAGACTCAATTCTATAGCTTTCTTTAGACATTTAGACACTCCTAAGGTATTTAAAGTATAATTTTAACTCAAAGATAAGGACTTTGATAATTTATTTTTTACAATTACAATTATTTTATTAAAGGAGTTAATAATGAGTGAAGTTATTGAAAGTAGCGATTTAAATTTTGAAGATGATGTTATCAAATCAGACATACCTGTTATTGTAGATTTTTGGGCACCATGGTGCGGTCCATGTAAAGCACTTGCTCCTACTTTAGAAGAAATTTCAGTTGAACAAAAAGATAAGGTTAAAATTGTAAAAATTAATGTTGATGATCACACGGAGAATGCAGGNAAATTTGGTATCAGAAGNATTCCTACTTTATTAATATTCAATAAAGGTGAATTAAAGAATCAGATAGTTGGTGCTCTACCTAAAAATGAAATTGAAAAATTAATTATGGCGGAAATCTAATGCAAAAATTTATAATGCTAAGCAAGCTTACAGATGAAGGACGAAAGACAGTAAAGATGCGTCCAGAAAGAATAAAAGAAGTAAACGACGAAATTGAAAAAATGGGTGCAAAAGTTGTTGAGCAATACGCGGTTCTTGGTGAGTACGATTTTATTAATATATTAGAAGCACCTGATAATGAAACTATATCTAAAGTTTCAATTGAACTTGGTGCAAGAGGCACAATCCAACTTGTTACATTAGCTGCAATTTCAATTGAGGAACTTGCATCAACCTTAACAGCTGGCTCAATATACTAATCTTCACTTATCATTTCTCGAGCTCTTTTCTTCCATGTGTATGCTTCGGCTTGCTTCAGTGCATTATTTGACAATCTATTATATTTTTCAGAATCTGAGAACAAATTATTAATCTCTAAAGCAAAAGAAGGCGAGCTTAGAGATTTAACTAGAATTGCATTTATATCGTTGCTCAGAATTCTAGAAATTGACGGTAAATCAGATGCAATAATAGGTTTTGATGAAGCTAAATGTTCAAAAATCTTTATTGGTGAAGAGAATTCTTGAGCATTAGTATTACCCTTAATCGTAAAATCTTTTTGATAAGGAACAATTAATAAATCAGTTATTGAATAGTAACTGGGTACTGTCTTGCTGGTTACATGCCCTGTAAAAATAATATTTCTAATAGAATCATTTAATAAATTTTTATAATAATCATTATCAGCATCCTCTCCTCCTACTATTAGGAAGAAAATATTGGGAAATTTTTCCGCTAAATTGATTATTACTTCGATTCCTCTACCCTTGTAAGTATTGCCGATATAAGAAACAACTTTTGAATTCTCAGGTATAAATAATGATTTTTTAATCTCTGCTGAGTTATATTCTTTCTTGAAATCCTCTAATCTGACACCATTATGAAGAACTTTAATCTTTTCATTTGAATGAGTTTCTTTTAAAATTGAGAACATTGTTCCTTCTGAGTTACAAATAATTTTTTTTATGTTTGTAGAACTCAGAAATCTATTTATAGCGATTCTAGAAATGAAATTAATTGGGGGATGATGTATATCAATAACAATATTTTTCATAAAAAAAGATGCTAGATAAGCAAATGGTATATTTCTTGTTACAATAAAATCATATTTAGCTTTTTTTTTGATAAGAGCATTAATACCATGAACTAGATGACGAAACTTTCCTTTTTTTATACCAAAACATGGAATTATATTGAAAATTTGTTTTACATCATAGAATTCATAGAAATAATTAATTTGATTTTTTTCAATGGGTAATAATAAATCAACCTTATTCCCATTCTCAGCAAATGCTTCACAAATTCTAGAAACATGTATGCTGCTTGCTCCAGAACCGAAAAGCTCAGGGCTTCCTACATATAATATATTCACACATATATATTATTGATTAATTGATTAATAAACAATATTTAATTAAGATTTTCAGATAGCTTATGAAACTTATAAAAGGATTCAGAGATATTTTTCCAGATGCAGAACATGATATAAATAATTCTGCATTATGGAATTATATAATTGAATCAATCAAACAGAGTTTATATAAATTTAATTTTTCAGAAATAATAACTCCACCAATGGAATACGACAGTACTTTTAAATCAGGGATAGGAGATGATTCTGACATAGTTTCAAAAGAAATGTATGAGTTTCTTCTAAAAAAAGAGGATGAAATAGTTAAAAATGAAACTTTTTGTTTAAGGCCAGAGGGAACAGCATCTGTAGTAAGAAGTTATTTAGAGCATTCATTGGGTAAGAAAAAGAAAGTTAACAAACTATTTTATTGTGGCTCTATGTTTCGCTATGAAAGATCACAAAGAGGAAGGTATCGCCAATTTCATCAAATTGGTGCTGAAATTTTAGGTTCTAAAAATATTTATTATGAAGTTGAACTGATAGGTTTAGCTCTAGATATTTTAAAAAATCTTCAAATAACGGATTTTATACTAGAGATTAATAACATAGGTGATAAAATATCGCTTCAACAACTAGGTCAAAAAGTATTTGAATTTGCAAATGATAACAAAGATAAAATCAATCCAGAAGATTTTAAAATAGTAGAGAAAAATCCACTTAGATTTTTAGATAAAGCAATTCATAAATATGAATTTTCTGATATTCCATCATCAAAAGAATTTCTTAATAACGAATCAAATGAAAGATTTAATGAACTTAAAGAGCTTCTTGATAAAAACTCAATAAAATTTAAAATTAATGAGCAACTCGTAAGAGGTATAGACTATTATAACGATACAGTATTTGAAATTAAATCATCAGAACTAGGATCTCAAGATACAATTCTGGCTGGGGGAAGATATGATAACCTAGTTGAAAAATTTGGTGGTCCTCCAACAGACTGCATAGGATTTGCAGCTGGAATAGAGAGATTAATTTTACTTTTAAATAATAATGTTAAAAAAGCCTCAAACATTAAAATTGATTTTTATGTAATATATCAATCTGATAATGTAAAAAGTTATGCATACAATGTATTAGATAAGATTAGAAATATTGGATTTAGATCTGAAATGGATCTCGATGGTAAGTCTTTTATAAAACAATTAAAATCTGCCAGTAAAAACAATTCATTATTTACAGCTGTAATAGGTGAAGAAGAAAAAGTAAATAATTTTGTAAAAATAAAAGAACTATCTAGTGGTGACGAGTTCACAATAAAATTTGACAATCAATTTCAAGAGAAGATAATTGACCTAGTTAAAAAATGAAAAAAAATAAGATATTTTATGGTTGGTTCATAATTTTAGGGGCTTTTCTATTAATTTTCCTAGATGGTCTACTTTTATATTCCTTTGGTGTTCTGCTACCATCAATAGAGACTAAATATGGACTTTCAAATGCATCTGTAGCTTCTATTTTTTCTGTAAGATGTTTAGTATTTGCTTTCTCAATGATACTTTTTGGCAAATTAACAGATAAATATAAACCTCAAAAAGTTATTTTTTTTGGGGGGCTCTTATCGGCTTTGGGTATTTTTTTAACCGCTTTCTCAACTAGTAAAACAGCACTTTTTTTTAATTATGGAGTATTAACAGGATTAGGTGATGGTGCATTCTATGTTCCTGCCATAGTAATTGCTCAAAGATGGTTTAATAAGAGAAGGGATTTTGCGGTTGGTTTGGCAACTACGGGTGTGCCAATAAGCGGACTAGTTGTTAACCCTTTATCAGCTTACATACTCAAAGAAACTAATTTAGAAACAACACTAATAGTTCTTTCAATAATAACATTGCTCTTTTTGTTTGGTGCCTTTCTTATGAAAGAATCTCCTGAAGAAATGAATTTAGAACCCTATGGTGGCAAATTTCCTAAAGAAGAGGATGACATTGAAAACAGTTGGAGCAGTTCATCGGCAATAAAAACATTATCATTTAATATATTATATTTACAACTAGTCTTAGGAATGCTTTCCTTCTTAATTGTTGTCACATTCCAATATGATCTAGCCCTAGAAAGGGGGTTTAATATTTTGACATCATCATTAGCTCCAGCTTCGATAGCTGCGGGAAGTTTTTTTGGAAGATTGGTTGCTGGATTTTTAAGTGATTATGTGGACAGAAATAAAATTTTGTTTTCAGTTTTCCTTGGCCAAGCTTTATCAGTTTTTATAATTCTTAATAGCAGTACGATATACGGTTTTATTCTATTTGGGATAACTTTTGGTTTCTGCTACGCAGGATGGATTCCAATCTTTCCTAGTAAACTAAAAGACTTTTATGGGAAAGCAAATTCAGGTGTGATTTATGGAATTTTTGGAACTGGTTTTTCGATATCAGCAATTTTTGGTCCGCCCTTAGGTGGTTACTTGATAGATAAATTTGGTACATATGAATATGGTTTATATTTTTGCATGGTAGTTTGTCTGATTGCAGCTTTTCTGTCTTTACTAATTAAGAAACCAACAAAAATTTAAATCTGATATAATTTGAGTATGTTCGGTTTAGGTTTTTCAGAAATTATACTCGTAGTGGTTATTTTTATAATATTATTTGGCCCTGATGAAGTCCCTAAGATTGCTAAGAGCTTATCAAAACTTTATAGAAATATTGTGAATATGAAAGATGATTTAAATGAATCTGTCACCAAGGAAGTTAATGATTTAAAAACTATAAAAAAAGATCTTGAGAAAAAAGATTAAATATCTAAATTAGTTACATATAATGCATTTTCTTCTATAATTCGTTTTCTAGGTTCAACCTGATCACCCATTAACTCTTCAAATAAAAGACTTTCTTTTCCATCTTTATCTAAATCTTCTATATCTGCTATGTTAACCTCTCTAAGAACTCTTGTTTCAGGATCAAGAGTTGTCTCCCAAAGTTGATCGGGATTCATTTCACCTAATCCCTTATATCGTTGCACTGAAAACCCTTTTTTTCCAATATCTAATAAGATTGTATGTAAATCATTCAATGTTAAACAATTTGTTTCATCATCATTTTTGGTTTTCAAATTTATAGGGAATGTTAATCCATCAACACTTTCTGAATACTCTTCCAAACATCTTGTAAATAATGAGGACTCAACAATATCTTTGGTAATAAGAGAATTGGACTCCCTCCCCTTGTCTTGAATAACAAAAGAAGCATTATCTTTAGAATCAAACTGATAATTAATTTTTTCAGATGTTTCTGATTGTTTTTTCTTAATCTCGTTATCTAGGATAGAAATAAACTTTTTATCGCCAAAACTATGGCCTTGAGAAAGAATTGGGATTAAAATCTCTAAAATGCGCAAATCAATATTTGTCCTACTTAAGTTTTCAACTAAGTTTTTGTATCTTATAAAATGAGAAATATTATTAAGAAGTTTATCTCTTGTTAATTTCATAGTCTTAAAAGTAGCATCGCTTAAAATTTCATTTATTGAATTTTCTAATAAAAAATTATCTAAGGCTAGCTCATCCTGTAAATATGTTTCTTTGTTTCCTCTTTTAACTTTAAATAATGGAGGCTGAGCAATATACAGCTTCTTCTTTCTTAATAATTCTTTGTAATGATTATAGTAAAAAGTTAACAATAAAGTTCTAATGTGTGAGCCATCAATATCAGCATCAGTCATGAGAATTATTTTTCCATACCTTAATTTTGAAATATCAATATCCTCATCTTGATTAACTGCTACTTTTGGGGCACCAAGTCCCATTGCAGTAATCAAAGTGCCAATTTCATCATTACTTAAAACTTTATCTAGTCTTGCCTTTTGTACATTTATAACTTTTCCTTTTAATGGTAAAACTGCCTGAGTTTTTCTATCTCTACCTTGTTTTGCAGAACCTCCAGCTGACTCTCCCTCTACAATAAAAAGTTCACATTTATCAGGATCTTTCTCTTGGCAATCAGCAAGTTTTCCTGGAAGAGATCCAATATCCAANGCACTCTTTCTTCTTGTTAAATCTCTAGCTTTTTTNGCTGCTTCCCTAGCTTTCGCTGCATCAAGAGATTTGTTNACAATTTTTTTTGCTTGTGAAGGATTCTTTTCAAAAAAATCTCCTAAGGAATCGTTCAATAANGATTCAACTATTCCAGCGGTTTCGGAATTTCCTAACTTCGTTTTAGTTTGTCCTTCAAATTTAGGCTCTGGAACCTTTATGCTGACAACGGCAGTTAGACCTTCTCTAGTATCATCTCCTGTTATTTGAACATTCTGATTTTTTAATAAATTTTGATCCTTAGCATACTTATTAATAGATCTGGTCAAGGCACTTCTGAACCCACTCAAATGAGTTCCACCTTCAATTGTATTTATATTGTTAACATATGAATAGATAGTTTCAGAGTAACCTTCATTATATTGTATTGATATCTCAACAATAGTGTCATCTTTTTTACCTGAAACAAAAATTGGCTTATTATTAACAGTTTTTTTATTGGAATTTAAATGTTCCACATAAGAAATTATGCCACCCTTGTAATAAAAAGTATCATTGCTTGCTGTTCTATCATCCAAAATTGAAATTTTTAAACCACTATTAAGAAAGGCTAGTTCTCTTAATCTATTACATAGATATTGATAATCGAATTTAGGTTCAAAATCATATCTGCCAGATGTATTTATAACAGGTTTAAATATTTCGATATCAGGCTTAAAAGTTATTTTGGTTCCATTCTTCTTAGTTTTTCCTACTGATTTTAATTTGCTAACGACTTTTCCATATTCATATCTCTGATTCCACTTAGATCCATCCCTTGATATATCTACTTCTAGAAATTCTGATAAAAAATTTACTACGGTAACGCCTACACCATGAAGACCTCCAGAGACAGCATATGTTTTAGAATCAAATTTTCCACCAGCATGTAATGTCGTCAAAATAACCTCTACAGCAGGTTTCTTTTTTATGGGATGCTTGTCGACTGGTATACCTCTTCCATTATCTTCCAAAGATATACTTTCATCTTGGTTTATAACTACACTTATAGTGTCACAGTGTCCTGCGAGAGCTTCATCGACAGAATTATCTAGAACTTCATATACTAAATGATGGAATCCTCTTTTTACAACATCGCCTATATACATTCCAGGTCTTTTACGGACTGCTTCAAGACCCTCTAGGGCTTGTATGTTTTTTTGCACTATATTGATTATTTATGGTTTTTTTTACCATCGGGTTCCTTTAATTTTAACATTCAAAAAGGTTTATTCAAAACTAATCTTTCATTCTAGGAAGTGTTATTCCAGTCTGTTTTTGATATTTACCTTTTTTATCTGCATATGTAACATCACACTGCTCATCACCTTCAAAAAATAATACTTGAGCTATGCCCTCATTTGCATAAATTTTTGCTGGTAAAGGTGTTGTATTAGAAATTTCTAGAGTAACATGTCCTTCCCATTCTGGTTCAAAAGGGGTTACATTAACAATGATTCCACATCGTGCATAAGTAGACTTTCCAAGGCAAACTGTTATTACATTTTTTGGGATTCGGAAATACTCAACTGTTCTTGCAAGTGCAAATGAATTTGGTGGAATAATACATTCATCAGTAATCATAGTAACAAAAGATTTTTCATTAAAATCTTTTGGATCTACAACTGTATTAAATACATCAGTAAAGACCTTAAATTCGTCGGTAACCCTAATATCATAGCCATATGATGAAACACCATATGATATAGCACCCTCAGTTGTTTGCTTATCGGTAAATGGCTCAATCATTTTGTTCTCTAAAGCCATTTTCTTTATCCAATTATCAGATTTTATACCCATTTGTTACTCCTTAAAATTGTTTTAAAAACTTTAAATCATTTTGATAAAAATATCTAATATCAGTTATTCCTAATTTAATCATAGCAAGTCTTTCTATTCCCATTCCAAAAGCAAAACCTGATACTTCATCTAAATCATATTTAGCAAATTCAAAAACTTTTGGATTAACAATTCCACAACCTAGAACTTCCATCCATCTTTTCTCGCCAGATTTGTCCACCCATTCTATGTCTAATTCGGCACTTGGCTCTGTAAATGGAAAATAGCTTGGTCTGAATCTTGTTTTGATCTTTTTTCCAAAGAAATCAGAGCAAAAACTACTTAGAATACTCTTTAAATTTGAAAAGCTGACATCATGATTAACTAATAGTCCTTCAACTTGGTGAAACATTGGAGTATGTGTTACATCACTATCGCACCTATAGACCTTTCCTGGTGAAATAATTTTTATTGGTGGAAGATTGTTCTCCATAATTCTAACTTGCATTGGTGATGTATGGGTTCTCAAAACTTTTTCGTCTTCAAGATAAAATGTATCTTGCATATCTCTTGCTGGGTGATCTTTAGGTATATTTAAGGCTTCAAAATTATAATAATCATTTTCAATTTCGGGACCTTCAACTATCTGAAAACCATAGCCCTCAAATATGTCTAAAACCTCATCTAATATCTGAGTTATGGGATGAATTGAACCTAGGTTTGATTCTTTTTGGGGCAATGTAATGTCAATCTTTTCACTCTCTAACTTCTTGTTAATTATTTCATTCTTTAAAAACTTAAACTTTTCAGAAATTAAAAGCTCTGCTTCTTTTTTTAATAAATTCAATTTTGAACCAACTTCTTTTTTTTCTTCAACACTTAAATTTTTAATGTTAGCTGCCAACTTGGTTATTTCACCTTTTTTCCCCAAATAATTAGACTTTAAATTCATTAAGTCATTTTCTGAATTTACTTGACTCAATTCAACCTTAAGATTGTCAATTAAATTATTCGACATTTTTTGTTAACTTCCCTTTTGAAATTAAAAACATAATATATGGTGCAAAAAATATTGATGAGTAAGTTCCAATTGCTACACCTATTATCATAATCAATGAAAAATCTTCAATTTGCGGACCACCATAAAAGAATAGAGGTAACAATACAATTAAAACTGTTACTACTGTTAAGATGGTTCTTGATAAAGTCTGTTTTATACTTGTATTTATTATATCACTAGGGGATTCTTTGACTATTTTTAGATTTTCTCTAACCCTATCAAAAATAACGATTGTATCGTTAACGGAATAGCCTATAACCGTTAGAATAGCTGCTATTGTAGATAAAGTTATTTCAATTTCAAAGAAAGCTATGAAAAATAATGCAATTATAAAATCATGGAACAAGGCTGAAATTGCTGCAAAAGCAAATCCAAAATTAAATCTGATAAAAACATATATCAAAATGGCAATAGAACCATATAATATTGCCAATAAACCATTATTAACGAGCTCTTGTCCCACTTTTGGACCAATATAGTCAATCTGCTTTATTGAAGGGTTAACTCCTGAGTAATATTTGTCTAACAATAGACTTATAGCATTCTTAATTTGGTTATTATCAAAACTTTCCTTTTCATTAACGGGAATTTTAATAATATAGTCTTCTTCGTCATATGATTGAACGGTTATTTTTCCTATATTTAACGATGAAAGTCTTTTCCTAAAATTTTCTAATTCTAGATCTCCTTCAAACCCAACAACCAATTCAGTGCCTCCGGAGAATTCCAATCCATACTTCAAATCAGTTTTAGAAATATAATAGACAGATAATATTAGAAAAAGAAATGATATTAAAACTGTTATTTTCATTGTTTTAAAGAAATTCATACTACTTTATATCCCCTTTGGGCATAATGAAAAAACTTGTTAATACTCTAGTGAAAATCACATTAGAAAATATTGTAGAGAAAATTCCTATCGAGAGAGTTAATGCAAAGCCTTTTATAGGACCATCTCCCAGAAGAAATAAGCAAAAAGAAGCAATGAGAGTTGTTATATTTGCATCCAAAATTGTTGAGAGAGATTTTTCAAAACCTACATCAATTGCAATTAATCTTTCTTTTCCTTTTTCCATCTCTTCACGAATTCTCTCATAAATTATTATGTTTCCATCGACAGCCATTCCTAGAGTTAAAACCAAACCTGCAATTCCTGGAAAAGTAAGTGTGACTCCAAACAATGAAAGTAATCCAAAGATTGAAAAAATATTAAACATCAATGCCAAATCACAAACAACACCTAATTTTCTGTAATATAAAATCATAAAAATAAATATAAGTATTGAAGCAACAATCATAGAGATTTTGCCTCTATCGATGGAATCTTGACCTAAAGAGGGGCCAATAGTCTTTTCCTGAAGTATGCTAATTGGTATTGGTAAAGAGCCAGACTTTAATACAATTGCAAGATCATTTGCCTCTTCAAAAGTATAATTTCCTGTTATGGAACCTCTGCCAAAAATCTGTTCTTGGACAACAGGGGCAGACTTAATTTTACCGTCAAGTATTATAGCAATCTTTTTGCCAATATTTTTCTTAGTCATATTTGAGAAAATATCAGATCCCTTAGAATCAAAAGCAAATGCTATGTAGGGCCTATTTAATTCATCATAAGCTACAAAGGCATCATCAATTGATGTACCTTTTAATTCAGCATTAGATGTTGTAATTATAAATTTTTTAACTTCATCAGCTCTTGCTGGTGACTCGTAAATCTGAAGATCATTGCCAATCCTATCTTGGCCAAACTTTGAAATTAATAGTTCCTTAGTAGTTGATTCTTGAATTACGGGTTTAAATTCGAGTAAAGCGGTTTTAGAAATTATATTTATTATCCTATCTCTTTGACTTTCACCTACTCCTGGTATCTGTACAATAATCCTATCACCTGAAGCTACTTGAATTGACGACTCAATAACTCCAAATTGATCAATTCTATTATTTAAAATGTCTTTTACTTGCTTCAAAAGAATATCTTTGTTTTCAGCAAATAAATTATCCTTGGGTAGAATTCTAATTTCTAGCAATGATTCTTCATTGATTATTTCAAAATCGCTAGTTAATAAATCATTAGCTGCTTTAAGGTTATTTCTATCAAAAAAAGAAACTACTATATTGTTTTGCCTAATATTTACAGATCTAATTAATATATCTTTAGCAATTAGATTATCTTTTATCCTTCTTTTTTCTTCTTTTAAAATAATAGGGTTAATTTTTGCTTCATCAACACCCAATACAATAAAGATTCCTCCTTTCAAATCTAGACCTAAGTTTATTGAATTTTGAGGGAAAAAATATCTCCACCATTCAGGTAGTTTTTTCTCAAAATTTGGATATATAAAAATTGTTGATAATATTAATAAAATTAAACTTAAATATTTAAATAATTTAATTCTTTTCATTTATTTTTCATCTAATATCAAGGAATTAATAAATTCTCTTTTAATTTTAATTTGAACTCCTTTTGAGATTTCGATAACCAAAATATCCTTTTCAAGAACATCTAAAACTTTACCAATTATACCACCATTAGTAATTACATTATCTCCTTTTTTAAGTGCTTTAAGCATATTGTCTCTTTCTCTTTGCTGCTTATTCTGAGGACGAATAATTAAGAAGTAAAATAAAATTATAATAAGACCAAATGGAAGAAATGGGCCAACAGATGCTAAAAAGCTTCCATCACTGCCAGGTGGTGGTGCACATGAAACTATAGTTAATGTAATTAAAATTATAATAATATTGTTTTTTTTAAGACTCATTTAAATACCTCTCTAAAAAATTTTTTTTAAACTCTATAAAGTTACCATTATCAATCGAAAACCTTATAGAATCAATTAGTTTATTATAAAAAAACAAATTATGCTCTGTCATCATTTGTATCGAGCTTATTTCCCCTGATCTAAATAAATGGGAAATATAGGACAAGCTATAATTTCTACATATGGAACATTCACAATTTGAATCAATAGGTTCATGTGAATCTCTATATTTTGCATTTTTTATATTTAGTTTTCCATTAAACGAGAACAAGGTTCCATTTCTCGCATTTCTTGTAGGAACTACACAATCAAATATATCTATTCCGTGCTTAACAGATTCTAAAATATCCTCGGGCTTTCCAATGCCCATTGAATATCTTGGTTTATTTGTAGGCAGTATCTTATCAAGATTTCTGGTTATTTCATAAGTTTTGCTTTGACCCTCTCCCAAACCTAGGCCGCCTATAGCATAGCCGTCAAAACCTATTTCAGTCATATGTGTTGCAGATAATTCTCTTAAATCATCATAAATTCCACCCTGCACTATCCCAAACAAAAGGTTCTTAGTTTTCTTGGCATCTTTACATCGTCTAGCCCACTCTTTGGTTCTATTGATAGATTTCAATAATAGTGAATATTCAGAGTCAGGATTTGGGCAATCATCGAAAATCATCATTATATCAGAATTTAATTCTTCTTGAGTTTGTATTGAAAGTTCTGGAGTTATGTCATTTAAGGAACCATCAATATGAGATTTGATTAAAACTCCATCATCATGAATCTTAACCGAAGAACCTAAGCTCCAAACTTGAAAGCCACCACTATCAGTTAATATTGCATTGTCCCAATTGCTAAATTCATGCAAGCTATTAAACTTGTCTTTTATATACGAACTACCTGGCCTCAAGAATAAATGGTAAGCATTGCAAACTACCATCTCAAACCCAATTTCCTTTAATTTTATGAAATCCAATGCTTTTGGCGTTGCATTTGTACAAACCGGCATGAACAATGGTGTAGTTAAATTCATTCTATTTAACTTCAATACTCCACATCTTGCACTTGAATTAGAATCTTGAGCTGTGATTTGAAATGACATTTTTTATTAGAGTAAATCTAAGACTGAATAAAAGCCAGGTCTTTTTTTAATTAATTTAAGTCCCAACTCAACTGCTCCTTTTGCAAATACAGAACGATCAAGTGCTTCATGAGTTAATGTTATATTTTCATAGTCTGAATATGAAACCAAAGAGTGTTCACCAACAGTATTGCCGCCTCTAATAACTGATATTCCAACCTCATTTTTTTTACGCTTTAAATTGTTGGACTTTTTCCTGTAGTTTACGAAAGAATCTGATTTCTTACCTCTTGTTTCACCTATAGTATTAGCTAGTAGCAATGCTGTCCCACTAGGAGAATCAATTTTTTGATTATGATGCTTTTCAATAATCTCGAGATCAGTGTGATTAAAATATTCTGAATTCTCTTTAATTATTTTTAGAATCAAATTTATACCTAAACTCATATTATATGATTGAAGAACTGGAGTTTTCTTTGATATTTTCTTTAATTCTAAAATTTGATTTGGACTAAAACCCGTGGTTCCAGTGACAAAAGGAGTTTTAAATTTTGCAGCAAGTTTAGCTAGAGCTATTGCAGAACTTGGCTCACTAAAATCTATAATGTAATCAACACTAAAACTCTTAGGCAAAACACCTACTACTGGATTATTTCTACTGCTTGAAGAATAAAGGGTATCTCCAATTTTTTTGTGGCCTTTCCATTCTGAAGCAATTGATATGTATGTTTGACTATGCATTTTGACATAATTAGATATTGCATTTCCCATTCGGCCTAAGCAACCATTCAAAAGAAGTGATTTTTTGTTTTTACTCATAAATAAAGGATAATACTCGTAATAGAGATTATTTCAAAGCTTAGGGAAATATTATGATAACAAAAAGTATGACTGGCTTCTCAGAACAGAATTTTATTTTCAAAAATATTAAATATTCTATACAAATTAAATCTGAGAATAGCAGAAATTTAGAGATATCAATTTCTGATGAATTAAATGACTATTATTTGAACGATTACTTAAAAAAAGAAATTTCTAAATTTTTTTCAAGAGGGAAAATCAGAATTTTTATAAGTACAGATTACCTTGACAATAATCTAATAAATTTTAAAGAAGTTGATAATATAATTGATCAATATTCTAAAATTTTATCTAAGAAAGATATTGTTCTGAATATATCACTAACTGAAATTAATAACTTATTTGAAAGATATAAGGCTAAGTTGAGTAAAAACAAATCTTTTAGGTTAATGATGAAGAAAAATGTTAAAAAATGCTGTGTGAATTTAGCTGAAAAACAAATTAAGGAAGGAAATAGAACTATAAATTTAATAAGCAAAAAATTATTAAATATTAAGAAACTAAAAAATAATTTTCATACTAGATTCAAAAAATATTCAAGAGCTTTAGAAAATAAATACATTAGCGAATTAAAGAAGTTAGATGGTCTCGAGCCAATAATAATAAAAAAAGAAGTATCTTCTTATTTAGATAAAATTGATATTGAGGAAGAGATAACAAGACTTGATTCTCATATTAAAATGCTAGATTCCATAATTAAAAAATCTAAAAAGAATGAAATAGGTATGACTATAGACTTCTATATGCAAGAAATAAATAGAGAAGCGAATACTCTTTCATCTAAAAGTAAAGACCCTCTTTTATCAAATGATGCTATCAGCATTAAAGGTTTAGTTAATCAAATCAGAGAGCTATCAGCAAACATTACTTAAGATTCTTTATCTCAAAAACAGCTAGCTTTCTGTTTATTTTCTTTGATTGATAACTATATTCAGTAATCTTTCCACTAATTTCAAATCTAACATCATTTGTTTTTTTTATATTTTTGCTTGGTTGATAAAATTTTACAATTCTATTCTCAGGTATTATAAAATTCGGCCCTGCATAATATACGAAAATTGCATATTCTATTTTATTTTTAAATAAAAAATTTATGATATTAGATAAGATCTTATTTATCTCTCCAACAGCTCTTCCGACCAATATAAGCTTTGAGCTTAAATCGGTTGAGTTAAAATTCTCTAATCTAGAATGCAAAGTCATGATTTTGTGATTATTTTTGAACTTTAAATTTTTAAATAATATATTTAAAAAATTGATTTTTTTACTATTAGAATCTATAAAAATTATTTTGTTTAACTTTCCTATAGATTGGTTGTAAATTTTATAAGGAACAAGTGGGAATCCTGCACCACAACCAAAATCTATTATATCGAACTTATAAAGTTCATTCTTTTTGCTGGTTTCTTCGAATAATTTAAGACCCATTATTGAATCTAAAAAATGCTTTAAAATTATGGATTTTAAATCTTTTATTGAAGTTAAATTATATTTTTTATTTTCCTCGGAAAGAATTTTATAATATTCAAAAAAATTTTGAACCTTTGAGTCATCAAGTTCAATATTATTAATTTTTAATATTTTTTTTAATTGAAGCTCGAATTCACTCTGATTCATCCTTCCCTCTCTTTCGATAGAATATATATAGCAATAATTAAAATGAACAATGAACAAGCTTGAAAGCCAACACTAAACCCAAATACATGAATAAGGTANCCAAATAGAAAAGTCATCATATGGACACCAAGTCCAAATGTAGCATTTAGTGCACCAAATAACCTACCCGAGTTTTCAATCGAATCCTCTTTAATTAATAATGAGGATAAAAATGGATAGATTAAAGCATATGTTGAAGAAAATAAAAAAGAAAAAATAATTATTCCTTCAATAGAGTTGATCATTGGGAATATAAATATTAATGAACTAAATGCTATCAACATAATTAAAACTTTACTAAATAAATTTTTCTCACTTATATAACTTGATAGAAAAAGCCTAAAGAAAGTTACGGTACAGCTATAAACAAGGAAGAAAAGTCCTGACTTTAAACCCTTTTCCTTTAAAAAAATTGCAATGAAATTCATTATTATTCCAAAACCAGATGAAGACAAAAAATTGGTCAACAAATACTTTCGTGAATCTTCATCACTAATTATTTTAAAGAAGTCAGAAAAATTAATATCATCTTTATTTATTTTAGAGGTTTGTAAGTTACTAACACCAAATATAATTATTAGAGCTATTACTGAAAATGATGATGAAAAAATAAAGAAATAAATAAAGCCATAGTTAATTATTACTATTTCACCAAAGAAGGGTCCGATAAAGTAAGGGAAAATTGTCGATGCAAAATAAATAGAAAGACCTTGCTTTCTATTTCCTTTATCGAGATTATCTGAGGCTAATGCAGAAGTAGAATTAAAAAAAACAGAAAATGATGCGCCTTGAATGATTCTTAGAGTAAAAAGAAGATAAAAATTAGTAGTAATACAGTATGCAGAAGAGGATAATATCATTAAAACTAATGCAACAATTCCTGATAATTTTTTTCCATATTTGTCTATCAATGTTGATGTTATAGGGGTTAAAAGTATTGATGAGATACCAAAAGAACCCATCAACACACCGATTTGAAACTTATCATATTGTAAATTATCAAGAAAAAGCGGTAGCAAAAAGAAAGAGGAAAAATTTATGAAAAAAAAACAATTCGCTATTGTTGCAAAAATAAAATCTCTATTTAGTCTAAACATAGTTATATCTAATGATTGTAAACTAACTTTGACAAAAAGGGTCATCATGATATATTCAACCCATTAAAGTGAGGGCCGTTAGCTCAGTTGGTAGAGCAACTCCCTTTTAAGGAGTGGGTCGCAGATTCGAGTTCTGCACGGCTCAAGCGATGGTCCCCATCGTCTAGTCTGGCCTAGGACGCCGGGTTTTCATCCCGGTAACAGGGGTTCGAATCCCCTTGGGGACGAATTTATAGGAGGGCAAGTATATGCCGAACGGAAAAGTAAAATGGTTTAATGCTAAGAAAGGATATGGTTTCATTGAACCCGAAGATGGAAGCAAAGATGTTTTTGTTCACATCACCGCTCTTGAAGCAGCTGGTATTGATAACCTTAATGAAGGTGATTCAGTATCATTCGAAGTTGTTAGCGAGAGAGGAAAAGAAAAAGCTAGTGATCTAAAAACTTTATAAATCAAGTAATTTCACAGAATTTTCATTAATATCATTAAAAACCCTAGTTCAAACTAGGGTTTTTTTATTGACATGAAAGTTTTCATTACTAAATTAAACTAATGAATCAAATTAACAAAAAAACTATCAAATCAACTAAATACATATATTCAAAAAAACTCACAAAAGCTTTGAAATATCTAAATAATATTAGCAAAAAGGTTAAAACAGTAAATTAAGATACTCTCATAATGCTAGACTTAATGTCTTCTAATGTATTTGGAAGACTAAATAAGTCATAAACCTGATGTGAGAAAATTTTATCAAAATGACTTGAATAAACTGAAGATTTTTTACCGTTAATTACTATTTCGAAGGCATTTCCTAATCCTTTCCTAATTTTTTTCATTTCGTCAATTACTATAGGATCATCCAAGGGGAAAAGGATACTAGATATTAATGCAACACATTTAGAGCTTTTGGCAGCTTCGACTATATCAGCTGAATCAAGATCAACACCAAGATAAATCGGGTTCCAACCTGTAGAAACGGCAATACATGCATTTACTAAGCAGCCAAGCTCAGCTTTTTGTCCCTTGGGTGTTGCAACTAATATTGAAGGACTATCAGGATTATGACTCTTGAATGAAGACCTGTAGTTTTCTAAATAATTTCTAATAACTGCATTAGCAAACCTTTCTTGAGATTTGGAAATTTTGTTATTTTTCCATAATCTACCAATGTGCTTTATAAAAGGAACCATAAACTTATGGATTACATAAACTGCACCCAACTCTAAAGCCACATCATATATTGCTTTTTCCAACTTTCTTAAATTATATTCTTCAAGTGCATCTAGACAAGAATTAAAATATGGTCTTGTTGAAGAAGTTAGCTGATCTAATTCGGGATAGATAACCTTATTCTTTTTTGTTCCTATGTCGTTTAACAATTTTTTCAAATCAACCACATTATAATTACCAATTTCTTGAAGAGTAAAACCAATTTTTTTTGCCTCAACCATTAATTGTAATACTTCAAGGTCTCTATCATTAAACCTTCTGCTTCCCCTATCTGACCTAGATATTTTTAGAATTGGGTAGCGTTCTTCCCATTTTCTGATTTGATCTGATGTCAAACCAGTAATCTTACTCACTACTCTAATTGGATACTCTTTCATATTTAACTACCTTGTTTATTAATATCACATAGTTATGTCGAATGTCAACCTTTATCTGTCCAAGTTTTTCTAAGAATTAAGAAAAAAAACTGGACAAAGCTTTTGACATTAGCTAATATAAATATTGAGGTGATTAATTATGAAAAATATATCTTCTTCTTCAAAAAGTAATTTTCTAAATTCTAAAAACTCATATCTTGTTGGTAACTCTCAGAAATCAGAGTATGAAAGTGTTAAAGAATATTATTCACAAGCCCTGGTCTCTCCTTTATTATCAGCATCTGAAGAAAAAACATTAGCTTCGAAAATAAAAAACTGTAAAGAAAAAATTGATTCATTAAATAAAGAACTCGAGAAAAAAACTGATAATGTAAAGCTCAAATCTTTTATTAAGGTCTTTGAGCAGAAAAAATCTCAACTAGTCCAGTCATTTACACAATCTAATTTAAGGTTAGTTGTAAGCATAGCTAAGCGATATACTGGCAAAGGAATTCCCTTATTGGATTTAATTCAAGAAGGAAATGTCGGACTAATTAGAGCAGTAGAAAAATTTGATCATACTAAAGGCTTTAAGTTTTCTACCTACGGTGCATGGTGGATACATCAAGCAATAACAAGAAGTATCATGGATCAATCCAGAACCATTAAGGTCCCGGTATATATTCTTGAAAAATCCTCTAAAGTCTTTAGAAGCCATAAAGCCTTGGAAGAGAAGTTAAAAAGAAAACCTACATATTCTGAAATAGCTGAAGATGTTGATTTGCCTGTCGAAGCTGTAAGTCAGATTTTAGACTCAGGGACTGACACTTTTTCATTAGATGCTCCAATTTCTGGTGATGAAAATGCCACATTTGGTGAATTTCTCGAAGATACACAAGATAAACCTGATGAGTTAAGTGCGAAAATTTCATTATATCAAAATATTAAATCCGCATTAGATATTCTCGATGACAGAGAGAAAGAAATAGTTGAAATGAGATTTGGCATAAATGGTTCGTCAACTTTTACCTTAGATGAGATTGGATCAAAATATAATCTTACTAGAGAAAGAATCAGGCAAATTGAAAAAAATGCATTAAAAAAAATAAAAAAAATAAATGGTCAAACTTTAAAAGGATTTTTAAATTAGGAGAATAATTATGACAATCTTATACAACAAAGAATTTAAAACAAAAAAATCATCTAAAGGAATTAAGTTACAAAAAAAGCTTGTAAATAAAAAATCAAAGGTTATTAAAAACAATACTATTAGTACTTCGGTTAGAACTTTGTTAATGTACTAGTAACTGTATGTATGAATTTAAATATTCCTCTATTATAGAAAATGATGTAAATACTGTTTTTGATTGGCACAAAAAACCGATGCTCCTTCAAAGGCTAACTCCACCTTGGGAAAATATCTCAATAAAATCTATAAAAATTCCCGACAACTCTTTTCTTTTAAAAGATGGTCAAGTTTCTCTTTGCCAAAAAATCGCACCATTTCTTAAAATTCCTTGGAAAGTTAAACATAAAAATTACAAGGAAAACCAATTATTTGAAGATGAAATGATATATGGTCCTTTTAAATATTGGAACCATAAACATATTTTTGAAAAACTTCCAAATAATCGAACACGGGTAACAGATTTAATTCATTATGAACCATTTATTAAAGTAAAAAGAATTGATTCATATATTAAGAATAAAATAACATTATCATTTAATTATAGGCATAAAATTACAAAAAATGATTTAGAGAATCCTTTATATAATGCAAAGCAAGAGACGATCATGGTTGCCGGCTCTACTGGTCTCATTGGTTCACATCTAATACCGATTCTGAGTTCTTTTGGGTTCAAAATTATTAGACTTAGATATAACAAAAAGAATAAAATAACTTTCAAAGAATCAAAAGAAGGAGTTATAGATATAAGCTGGAATCCTTACAGTAATAAAAAATTGATATTTGATGAACTAAAGAATCAAAACATAAAGTATTTGATAAACTTAGCAGGAGAAAATATTCTAGGATATCCTAGTGTAAGAAAGAAAAAAGCTATTATTCATAGTAGAGTTACTAGCACTCAATCTTTGCTTAATATAATCAGAAATAACCAAATCAATATTGATTGTGCGTTGCATGCATCTGCTACGGGAATATATAAAGAAAATAATGGATCAACAATTACTGAAAGCTCTCCTAAAGGGGATGGTTTCCTTGCTAGAACAACTATTGAATGGGAGAATGAGCAAAATAAATTTAAAAATATTGTGAAACGAAATGTTAATATGAGAATTGGTGCAGTTTTGTCCCTTAAAGGGGGCATGCTGAAAAACCTTATCATTCCCTATAAGTTTAGAATAGGCACTAAAATGGATTATGCATCCAATTATGTTAGTTCTATCTCTATTGAAGATTTATGTAGAGCTATAATTTTTATCATTAATAATAAAAATATATCTGGTCCAGTTAATATGGTATCTCCAGAATCAACAAAACTGAATAATATATTTGATTTGCTTAATGAACAGTTAAATCCAATATTAAAAATATCTGCACCAAAAAAAATATTGAGTTCCTTAGGTAAAGAAATAGTAGATGAGATGTTGTTTTCAAATCATAACATTGTCCCTGATGTACTAAATAAAAATTTATTTAAATTTAAAGATGAAAACTTTAAAGTATCAATTCAAGGCATGATAATCTAATTATATGAATATAGGTAACACAAGAAAAAGCTATAAGAACCAGGAGTCTATATTTGATGACATTAAAGATCCATTAGTAAAATTTCATCAGTGGTATATGCATGCATGTAAAAAAGTATCTGAGCCAAATGCATTTGCTCTTTCTACTTTAAACAAAAATGTTCCATCATCAAGAATGATGCTCCTAAAAGAATATAATGACAGATTTCTATTTTACACAAATAGCTTAAGTAAAAAAGGAGCTGATATATCTCAAAATAAAAATGCTTCAATGTTATTTTGGTGGAAAGAGATTCATAGACAAATTAGAATTAACGGTAATTTAAAAAAAATTGATAAAAAAAGAGTAGAAAAATATTTTTACTCAAGACCCATCGAAAGCCAGATAGGTGCATTAATTTCAAATCAAAGCAACCCTATAAAATCTTATGATCTACTAATTGATAAATATCATGAGACAATTAAAAAATATAAAAATAAAAAAATTCCTTTTCCAAAGAATTGGATAGGAATTGAACTCATACCAAAAAAAATTGAATTCTGGCAAGGTGGAGAGTTTAGAATTCATCAAAGATTAGAATTCAATAAAAGAGGTGAAAAATGGTATCAAAAGATACTCTCACCGTGAATATAAAATATAGGTTTTTTGTTGATAAATTTTGCAACTGGTTTCAAGATGGAAAACCGATTACTCACAGGGGAATATATGCTTATAATTACAAACATTTAAAAATTGATAAAAATAAAAATTTTTATATTCAAGAAGGTGAAAGTAAAGCTTTTGTAAAATTTGATGACAAACCTTTTCTTGTTCAAAGTGTTGAAATAACTCAAGAAAATATTACTTTAACCCTTAATGACTTTTCAGCTGAGAATTTAGATTTAAAGACATTATATTTCTTAAACAATATTCCTTATTGTTCCGTTAAGAATAATGAATTTGAGGCTAGATTTTCAAGACCAGCCCTATTCCAGATATCAAAAATTATTGAAGTAAAAAACGATGACTTCTTTATTAAAAATGAACGAATTAAGTTCATAAGCATCTAAGATTATTAATTATATTATCTAAAACTTTATTACTTAACTGCCTACCTTTACAAGTTAGCCTAAGATAATTTTTTTTAAATTCAATCAAATTTAACTTTAATAATTTTGAAATTTCTAATTTATCAAATTCAAAATCTTTAACCGCTTTTAATTTTTGAATGTTTACTCCATTATTCAGCCTCAAGCCCATCATAATTGAATCTTTAATATACATATTTATATCAAATACTTCTTGCGAATTAAATCTATTCTGATTACTAGAAGCAAGACCAATATATTTCTTTACATCACGATAGTTTTCCCATCTTTTATAAATTTTTTTTTCATGGTCAACAAAATGAGAATGGGCTCCAGGGCCAATCCCCAAATAAGAACAATTATTCCAATACAATAGATTGTGTTTTGATTTAAACGAATCCTTTGCGTAATTTGAAATTTCATATTGATTAAAATTATTGGTTTTTAAAACATTCTCAATTAATTCAATTTTATCAATAACTTCATCATCAGTATTTTCATGAAATTTATTTTTTCCAACCAAATTAAAGAATGGAGTGTCTTCTTCAATAGTTAATAAATAAGTTGAAATATGCTTGGGTTCTAATTCAATACTTTTATTTAAATCATCTTCTAGGCTAGCAAGAGTCTCACCAGGAACTCCGAAAATTAAATCATAATTAATATTTAAAATTTTAGATTTATTTAATTGTTCACAAATTTCAATATTCTTTTGTTCATTTGATTGCCTGCCTAATTTTTTTAATTTTTTATTATCAAAAGACTGTATACCAACACTAACTCTATTGATTCCAATATTATGATAATTCTCAAAATCCTCCAGTTCGAACTTATATGGGTTTATTTCTATACAAATCTCAACTTGATGATCTGGTTTAAAAATCCTATATATTTCACTAATTATTTTTTCTAAATTTTCTACTTTTAAAAGTGATGGTGTTCCCCCTCCAATATGAATAGACTTTAAAGTATTTCCTTCAAATATACGAGACATATATAATATCTCGTCCATTATTGAAGCAATTAATGGAAGATGGTCATTTTTATTATCAATGTAAACATTAAAATTGCAAAAAGGACAAATTGATGAACAAAAAGGTATATGAATATATATGCCAAATTCTTTCTTCATGATATAATTTTTTCCAGATGTTACATAAAAAACTACTATCAATATTAGTTTTTTTTTCTTTTTTTGTCACTACTTCAGTGCACTCTTATGAAAATGAGCTAAATTTAAATTTAGATAAAGCTCTTGAAATAGCTGAGTCAAACAACTTAGAATTAAAATATTACTTTAAAGAATTGGAATCCAAGTCATTTCTAAAAACACAATACTCTTCTGCATATCTACCGCAAGTTGACATGACACTGGTATATCCGTTCGTTGGTCGTTCATCATCTGTGAATTTTACTCAAATTTTGTATGATTTTGGTAAATTAAATAAGAGAGTCGTGGCTGGTGGTTATGCTATAAAGGCATTCGAATATAATATAGCTACAAGAAAAAAAGAATTATTTAATTCTATAGCAGAAAACTATTATGAGATTTTAAAAGTTAAGAATGAAATCCTAAGAGCGAATAAAGATATTGAAACCAGAAAAGATGTTCTTGCTAAAACAGAAGCATTTCTTCAAGCAGGGAGGGCATCAAGAATTGATGTTACAGAGAAGAATATTGATCTAAGTGAATCTGAGTTAGAGATTATTCAACTACAAGGTGATTTGCTAAAGTTAGAGGAAGACTTATTTAACCTTTTAGGAATAGAGAAACCATATTTGGTGAAATACGAAAGCAGTCTTAATTATAGAAGAATCAATGTAGACGAATCACAAATACTAGAGAGCAAGTCTTTTAATGATCCTGCAGTTAAAGAAATTGAAATGGCTATATTATCCCAAAAAGCCTTAATAAGTGCTTATAAGAGGGATTTCTTGCCTAGCTTAATTGCTGGAGGTGCATACAGATTTGAAGGTAAAGGTGTAGCAGAAGAAGATAAGAAATATGATTTTATTATTGGACTAGGTATGAGATGGGAAATATTTTCAGGTGGAAAAACTATGGGTCAGATAAAAGAAGCAGAATCAAGGATAAGTGCTCTTGAAGCGAAATTAAAGTTTACAAAAAGACAAATGAAATCTACTATAAAATATGGGATAATTGATTTGGATACTGCATTTTATAAGATAGATGTTTATAAAAAATCTCTTAAATCTGCACAAATAAATTATGATTTCAATAAAACAAANTATGAAACTGGGGAAGCATCTAGGGTCGATTTAGAGGAAGCTGAAAGGTTGTTGCAAGAGCAAAAAGTAAATTATGAAAATGCAGTCTTCAGCTATCTAATAAAGACTGCAAGATTTGAAAAGTTATTAGGGTTAACATTAAATGAAAAAAATTAAGCCAAATATTCTCATTGCAATTATTTTATCCATTTTTTTAATCATTAANATTGCAACNAAAGAGTCTNAGCCAGAGTTTAAGTTTTCAACGACCAAAATCACATCAGGTGAAATAGTAGAATCAGTTGTAAGCTCNGGGAAAATAATCCCTGGTGAAGAACTNAAAGTATTCTCGAGGTTAAGTGANGATGTATATAAAGCATATGCTGTATATGGAGATATCGTAAAAAAAGGTCAGATATTACTTGAGCTAGATTCAACTAGATTTCAAAAGGAACTTTCAACAAAATTAAAAAATCTAGAAATTTTAAAAATAGAGCTAGAACAAAAAAAGAAAAAAGCTGATAATGATAAAATTTTACTAGAGAAAGGCTACATAGCATCTATTGAACTGGATGAAAGTGAAAATGAATACAAAATTAAATCCCTAGAAATTGAAGAACTTAAAGCGGAAATACAAAAATTAGAACAAAATATCATTGATACCCAAATTACTTCTCCAATAGAGGGAAGAGTTGATTATATCAATGAAGAAGCAATAAAAGAAGGGAAGATATTTGCCAATGTTTGGCTTTATACAATATCCTCGGGCCACAAAGAGTTAAACCTTAGTTTAAGTATTGATGGAAGAGAAATAACTAAAATTAATGTTGGTCAAGAAGTAACTTTTTCAGTCGAGACAGACTTGAACACTAAGTATTTAGGAAGAATTATTAAGATAGTTGAGCCAATTGGTTTAAAGCCAAATATAAATAAAAGTCCTGTTTTTTATGAAGTTATTGTAGAAATTATTAATTCAAATGATTTATTGAAAACTGGATTGAGTGTTGATGCCACGATAAATATACAGACAAAGAATAACATTTATAAAGTAAAAAGATCTGCCTTGAGATTTGTACCTCCAGAAGGTATAAAAATAAGAAAAGCATCTAATGATGATTCTACAGCTGGAGTAATTTGGGTATTAAATAAAGATAATAGTATTTCAGCATTTTCAATTACTCCGGGAATTAAAGACTCAGAATTTGTAGAGATTTCAGATTTTAAAAAAATTCCAGAAGGTGCAGATATTATTACAAATGTAGAAATTATAAATAAATCAAAAAATAATGGTTTCTCTTTGCCTCAACCAAAAAGGTATTAATATGTCATCATCTCCTTCTTTAGAGTTATCAGGAATAAATAAAATCTATAGAATGGGGCAAATTGATTTGCAAGTTTTGTTTGATGTTAACTTGCATATTTATCCAGGAGATTTTGTTTCTATAATAGGACCTTCTGGTTCAGGAAAGACTACATTGCTAAATATTTTAGCATGTTTAGATAGACCAACTAGTGGTGTATATAATTTTTTTGGTGAAGATGTTTCATCTAAGACTAATGATCAAATGTCTGAAATAAGAAACCTACGAATTGGTTTTATTTTCCAAAGCTTTAATCTTATACCAAGGCATACTGCTTTAGAAAATGTTATGATGCCTCTTCATTATTCAGATAGACATAAAAGTTCAAACTTTAAAGAAATGGGCTTGAATGCTTTAGATTTGGTTGGGTTATCTGACAGGACTGGGCATTATCCTAATGAATTATCTGGTGGTCAACAACAAAGAGTTGCAATAGCAAGAGCATTAGTAACTAATCCTGAAATTATTTTGGCAGACGAGCCAACTGGAAATCTAGACTCAAAGACCAGCGATGATATTATGTCATTGTTAAAAAATTTAAATTCGAACGGTAAAACTGTAATAACAATTACTCATGACAATGAAATAGCTTCACAGGCTTCTGAAATTATAAAAATTAAAGACGGTAGGGTTCTATAGGTTGATTCCAAAATATATACTATCAAATTTATTTGAGGCACGAATAAATCTATTTAGAAACAAAACAAGAACACTTCTAACATCATTAGGGATAATAATAGGTATAACATCTGTAATTATACTGATAGCAATAACAAATGGTGCCAAATCAGTAATAGAGACACAACTTACTAGTCTTGGTGCTAAAACAATAATGTTGAAACCCTTTGTAAGAACTGGAAGCGGATTTAGCACTGCTAGAGGACAAGACTTTAATGAGAAAGAACTAAATTTAATAAAAAGCTTGGACTCGGTTTCTTATCTTGCTCCAATTGTTAAGGATTCAAAAACTGTTAATTACAGATCTGTATCGCAAATTGTAGCATTAGTTGGTTCAAATTCAGATTTTGCCGATATCAATGATTGGAGAAATACAAGCGGAAGCTTTATTACTCCACAAGATGTTAAAGATGGAACTAAAGTTTGTGTTCTTGGAGCAACAAATTCAAAAAGATTTTTTGGTGCAGAAAACCCTATTGGTAAAATAATTAGAATTAATGGAATACCTCATCAAGTTATAGGTGTTTTAGAGCCTAAAGGTTTAACACCTGGTGGTAGAGATCAGGATGATTTCATCTTACTTCCTTATTCATCATTAAATCGATTACTTTTTAGACCTGATATGCATTCAATAGTTACAGTCCTGATGGCAGCTAAATCATCTGATGACTTAGAATATGCAAAATTTTCGATTAAAAAAATTCTAAGAGAAACCAGAAATATAGATGGAAATAATGATAATTTCAGTATTTCATCTTATGAAAATGTTACCAAGAAAATTCTCAATACTACAAAAATACTAAGAATACTTTTAACATCGATTGCTTCTATATCTCTTATAGTTGGAGGCATTGGCATTATGAATATAATGCTAGTTTCTGTTACAGAAAGAACCAAAGAGATTGGTATTAGAATTACAATCGGTGCAAAAAGTAGGGATATAGTATTTCAATTTCTTTGTGAATCTGCACTATTATCACTCACCGGTGGTATAGTAGGTGTAATACTTGGATATATTATTAGTCAAATAGCTTCTACAATTATTGGATGGCCAGCAGTTGTTTCTGTAACATCAGTGTTAATTGCTTTTTTCTTCTCTGGAGGAATAGGTGTTTTTTTTGGAATTTACCCGGCATTCAAGGCTTCAAAATTAGACCCAATTAAGGCTATAAGGAATGAATAAATATGTTTAATGGATTTAATTTTTTAATTAATAATTTCATAAAATTACCTATTATCAGATCTATCCCACTAATACTACTAACGATATTCATATATCCTTTAAGTGTAGTAATATTGTTGCTCTTGAAAATTTTTACTATGATTACAATTTTATTAAAAAAGGCTTTTAGAAATGCTTAACACATTAAACCATATAGCAATAATAATGGATGGAAATAGAAGATGGGCAAAAAAAAATGAATTGAATCAAATTGAAGGTCATAGGAAGGGAATAGAAACAGCTAAGTTTATTGCTAAATATTGCGGCAATCAAAATATTAAAGAATTAACACTTTATGCTTTTTCCATGCAAAACTGGAAAAGGTCAAAAGTAGAAATCAAATCCTTATTAAAATTGTTTTCAACCTTATTCGAAGATAAATCTCATTTCTTTATAAAAAATAATTTTAAATTTAATCCAATTGGAAGGATTGATGAGCTCAACGAAGCTGTAAGAAAGAAGATAAATTCATTGAAGGATAAAACTAAATCTAACAACGGAATGACTATAAATGTTGCAATAAATTATGGTGGAATCGAAGAAATAATTGACACTTATGAAAGAATCACATTAAATGGTGAAAAGAATATTGATGAAAAAATTTTAAAAAAATATTCTTATTTACCTGAAAGCAATGAAGTTGATCTAATTATAAGGACGGGAGGATATAGCCGGATATCAAATTTCTTAAATCTTCACAATTCATATTCGGAAATAGAAATAAGCAATATACTTTGGCCAGACTTTGGGCAAGAGGATTTTGAGAAAATCCTATTAAAATACAGAAAAATAGAAAGGAATTATGGTAAATAAAAAAAGAGTTTCTATTATAGGATCAACTGGCTTTATTGGTAAACAAACTCTTAATGTTGTGGACAAACAGCCATGGTTTAAAATTGAGTTGTTATCATGTTATAGAAATATCAAAGAATTAAAGAAACAAATATCAAAATATAAACCATCAAATATTTATATAGAATGCAAGAAAGCGAGAGAAAAGTTTAAACACTATAATATTAAATATAAATTTAATATTATTGAAAAAAAATCAGAATTGAATGATTTTGTTTCATCTGATAGTAACGATATTCTCGTAGCCTCATCATCTGGAATTAATTCTATTGATACAGTTATAGCAGCGCTAAAGAAAAAGAAAAAAATTTGTGTAGCAAGTAAGGAGATCTTCCTTTTATATGGAAAAGAAATTATGAAGATTTCAAAAAAATTTAACAATAAAATAATACCTATTGATAGTGAACACTCTGGGGTCTTTCAACTGCTAGAAAGTAATAGGGCTGAAGATGTTAAAAAAGTTTATATTACTGCCTCAGGAGGTCCTTTTTATGGAAGAAAAATAAAAGATTTATCAAAAATTAAAAAGGAAGATGCACTAAATCATCCAACTTGGAAAATGGGGGATAAAATTACAATTGACTCAGCTACTCTTATGAATAAGGGTATTGANATAATTGAAGCAGCAACAATTTTTAATATANCCAGTGATAAGATTTGCCCTATTATAGATAAGAGAAGTAAAATTCATTCCATTGTCGAATTTATAGACGGCAACTATTTGTTTTGTGCAAGTATAAACGACATGAGAATTCCTATTAGTTATGCATTAAATTATCCTGATAAAATAAATTTTAAGAGTAAAAGAACTCGTAATTTTTTAGAAACTCTCTCGCTTTCTGAAATTAATGAAGAAGATCACAAAGCATTCAGGCTTGTAAGATATGCATTAAAGAAAGGGGGCTCTGCAATAGCTGTACTTAATGCCGCAAATAATATTGCTGTAAACGAATTTTTAGAGGATAGAATTAAGTTCATGGATATTCTTAATGTAGTGGAAAAAGTGATCAAGAATCATACCCCAATTTACAATTATAAGCTAAACAAAATTCTTGATATATATAAGAATACAGAAAATATTACTCGAAAAATTTGCAATAAGTTATAATGTAATATGTCTTTATTATATTTCTTTATCATAATAGCTTTTTTAATTTTTATTCACGAATTAGGACATCTTTTAGCTGCAAAATGGGCAAATGTAAAAGTTGAAAATTTTTCTATTGGGTTTGGTCCTAAAATTTTTAAATTTAATATAGGTGAAACTGAATATTCGTTATCACTACTTCCATTAGGTGGTTATGTAAAAATGCAGGGAGAATCCCCTGATAGTACTTCAACTGATAAAATAATTGATCCAAACAGGAGTTATCAAAATATTCCAAATTATAAAAAACAAATTATTTTATTCGCTGGGCCTCTAATGAATCTAATATTACCATTCGTATTATTTCCTTTAATTTATATAAATGGTGTAGAGATGCCAAAGTATTTAACCGATAAGGTGATAATGGAAGAGAAATTGGTACTAGATAATCAAATAGATTTAATTAAAAATGACGAAATTGTTTCAATTAATAATATTAAGATTAAATCATGGCAAGACTTTTACTTAATTGATGATAATAAACTAAATCAAAAAGTTTCAATAGAAATCCTTCGAGGAAATGAAATAAAAAAACTACAATTAAATTTGTACCAATCTGATTTAAAGAACCTAATTAAGCCCAATTTTAAACCTGTAATTGGTGATATAATGCCAAATTCTCTAGCTGAAAAGAATGGAATCATGATTGATGATGAGATCTTAAAAATAAATAATTCAAATATATCGTCATGGACCAACCTAGTTAATTACCTTAAAAACTCTAAAGAAATGGTAATGGTTTTTCTTATAAATAGAAATAATACCCTAATAACAAAAGAGATAATTTTTAAATCATCTAATAATAAAGTTCTTGGTATATCTCCGAGAGTAGAGACAATTAAAGAATCTCTAGGTTTTCTTGATAGTGTTAAAAAGTCATATTTGAAATCTATAGAAACAATAAAATTGATATTTTTTGGTATCATGGAGCTATTGGAGCAATTGTTTAGTACAGATTCTAGTGCAGCTAGTATAAAGGACTCTCTAGCAGGACCAATAGCTATTGCAAAATATTCTGGTGCAGCAGCAGAAAAAGGAATTAATGCAGTGCTTCAATTCACAATAATCATTAGTATTAATTTAGGAATAATAAATTTATTACCAATCCCACTTTTAGATGGTGGCCATATTTTCCTAAACAGCATAGAAATGCTAACAAGAAGAAAAATCAATGCTAAAGTTTTAAATTTTATTAATAAGATTGGATTCGCAATACTTATAAGTTTAATGATTTTTGCAATATACAACGATATAATGAATCTTTAAATGAAAATCTTCTTTAAGCCTTGTAAATCTTTATGAATACAGGTTATTATTGGAACATCTCTTTCTGTAAATGCTCTTGCTTTTTGAGATCTCATTTCTTCAACTAAATCTAGAAAATCTTCGGGGTAATCAGTCTCAAATGAAACAACTTGTTCTTGGTCATCAATCCCAAAAGAATATGAAGTATTAATACTTATTGATGGATATCTATGACCTGTTCCGATATGTTCAGTCATCATTTCTTGTCTTTTTGCTTTAGATAATAAATACCACTCAACTTTTTTTACAAAAGGATAGATAATTAAATACTTCTTCTTTTTTGGCTTAATTTTAATTCTTGTTCCTTCTTGATCAATATTTTTATTTTTACTTACATATTGAGAGTGTTTTGTCATTGATAAAAAAGAGTAAGGTGTAGACACATAAGGGCCTAGTCCAGTTTTCAATATAGCTAAGGACATTGATTCAAATAGCTCTAGAGAATCACCTACTCTCCAGAGCATGAAATCGGTTTCGGGTCTATAACCAAATGTGGAATACAAATTTAATGTTAAAGATTTGTCATACTTTTTCAAAATTTTTTCAAGTTTTGACCATATATCAGACTTCTTTTTTTTTGTAAGCAAGTACCAAGCTGGTAAAAATTTAAAAAAGGAATAATTTATATATTGTCTTCCACTAGGTTCTCTGGACATTTAGATCTTCTCACCAGGTTTCATTATTATCACTTCAGATTTACTTTGAGATTCTACTAATGTTTTAAATTCATCTGGAGAACCCGTTAATACAGGAAATGTTCCATAGTGCATAGGAATGTATGAATCAGAATTAATAAGATTTGTTGCCATTGCAGCCTCTTTTACACCCATTGTAAAATGATCACCAATTGGAATTATAGTTAAGTCAGGGTGATGTATATCACGTATAAAAGTCATATCTCCAAAGATAGATGTATCTCCAGCATGATAAATTGAGTATTTGTTATCAAAATTAAGAATTAAGCCAGCAGCTAGGCCTCCATAGACTAAATTATCTTGTGAAGAATCTGAAATCCCTGAACCATGTATGGCATTTACCATTGAAACAGAAAAATTATCAAATGTTTGAGAACCACCATGATTCATTGGTGAAACATTAGAAATATCCTTAGTACCCAACCAATTGCATATTTCAAAGTTTGCAATACATTTTGCACTGCTATTAGCTTTTAATATTTCAATTGAATCTCCAACATGATCAAAGTGTCCATGAGTTATTAAAACAAAATCAATTTTTCCGATAGAATCAACTGTTTCATTGGTAGAAGGATTGTCCTTTAACCATGGATCTATAATTATCCTTTGGCCAGTGTTGGTTTCAAATATAAAAGATGAATGGCCAATATAATGAATTGTTACATTTTTATTATTAATCATATATGCTCCATATAGGGTTAGAAAATCTATGTTATGATATACGAAAAAAAAAGTGAGTTCAAATTACATTGCTAGATACAAATTTTATATTCAACAATATTAATGAAGTAAAAGAAAATCTTTTAAATCAAGGATTCGAATTTAACAGTGATTCATTTAGTAAAGTTTACAAAAAAAGGAAAGAATTAATTTCACAAGTAGAGTCTTTAAAACAAGAACAAAATAAGTTCACAAAAGAAATATCGAAGCAAAAAAGAAAGCCCAATGAAAAAGAATTATCAAGTATAAAAGAATTAATTGAAAAAATAAAAAGCTTGGATGCTCAAAGAAAATCAGTTGAAGAAGAACTTACAACAATTGTTTTAGAAATTCCTAATTTATGTGATTCAAGTGTACCAATAGGGAAAAATGAAGAATTTAATGTTGAAATAATAAAACATGGATCAATTCCTAAGTTTGACTTCAAACCACTCGACCATGTTGAAATTGGCAAAAAATTAAATTTATTTGATTTAGAAAGAGCATCTAAGATAACAGGTTCTAGATTTAATATTTATCGTGGTGAAGGAGCAAAGCTTGAAAGAGCACTAATTAATTTTATGCTAGATTTTCATTCAAAAAATGGCTATGAGGAAATTTTTCCACCTTTTATTTGTAATGATAAAAGCTTTATAGGAACAGGTAATCTGCCTAAATTTGAGGAAGATTTATTTAAGCTAAATAATAGCAACTATTATTTAATCCCTACTGCAGAAGTGCCTGTAACAAATATGTATGCAGATGAAGTTATTGATAAAAAAGATTTACCTTTAAATTTTGTTGCCTACAGTGCTTGTTTCAGATCAGAAGCTGGATCTTATGGTAAAGATGTGAAAGGTCTTATTAGGCAGCATCAATTTAATAAAGTCGAATTAGTTAAGATTACTTCGAAAGAAGATTCAGTTGAAGAACATGAAAAACTTACTAACGATGCGTGTTTAATACTAAATGAATTGGAGTTACCCTACAGAAAAGTTTTACTCTGTACTGGTGACACAAGTTTTTCATCAAATAAAACATATGACTTAGAGGTATGGATACCCTCAGAGGAAAGATATAGAGAGATTTCATCATGTTCAAATTTCAAAGATTTCCAAACGAGAAGAGCCAATATTAAGATAAAATCAAACAATAAGGTCGAGTTTGCTAATACACTCAATGGATCAGGGCTAGCTATAGGTAGAACATTAGTTGCAATAATTGAAAATTTCCAACAAAAAGATGGAAGTATCAAGATTCCAAACAAACTTCAACCTTATCTTGATAACAAAACACATATCAAATAAATTCAAATTGCATTAAATGTTTTATTAGTTAGATTATTTTCAAATATTTCGGAGGTGAAGTAATGAGAACTTTAGATGTAGTTGTTGCAATACTTCTAGTAGTTGGTGGTTTAAATTGGGGTCTTGTTGGTTTATTTAATTTTGACCTTGTTGAAACATTATTTGCTAGTATTCCTGCTGTCCAACAAGCCGTCTATGTATTAGTTGGTTTATCAGCTGTATATCAGATAATTGGACTTAAAGGAATTCAAACAAGATGGAATGTTAAGTAGCTATATATTAGTTATTTCTTTTTCTTTTATTGAAGTTTCATCGCTTATTTTTTGAATAAATATATCAGTCTGGTCTTGAATCTTTTTTAGACCAGACTTCTCTTGGTCCTCTGTAATTTCTTTATTTTTAAGACTTTTCTTTATTTCATCATTCGCTTCTTTTCTAACATTTCTCACTGAAACTTTGAATGCCTCTGACTGCTTATTAAGAAACTTAACTAGCTCTTGCCTTCTTTCTTGAGTTAATGGGGGAACATTTATAATTATTACACCATCATCATTATTAGGGTTAAAGCCCAAATCTGATTTTTGTATAGATTTTACAACTTCATCAGCAACTGATACATCATAAGGGGTAAGAATAATAGTTGAAGCTTCATTCGTATTTATATTACATAATTGATTAAGTGGAGTTTGAGCACCATAATAATCAACTTTAATATCATCGAATATTGATTTACTAACTGCTCCCCCTCTAATTTTAGATAATTCCTTTTGAAAAGAGCTGAAAGCTTTATCCATTTTAAGTTCGCATTCTTTTATTATTGAATCCATAATTTACCTCAACTAACAGTGGTACCAACTTTCTTTCCTTGAACTATCTTCTTTATGTTATTTTTTTCAAACAAATTAAAAACACATATTGGTATGTTGTTATCTTTACATAATGATATCGCAGTTGAATCCATTATTTCAAGCTCTTTTTCGAGTACTTGCATATATTTAAGATTTTTAAACATTTTAGCATTTTTATACTTATGTGGATCTTTATCATAAACACCATTTACTTTTGTTGCTTTTAAAATAATTTCAGCATTAATCTCTAATGCCCTTAAAGAAGCTGCAGTATCAGTAGTAAAATATGGATTACCTGTACCCGCAGCAAAAATTACCACTCTACCCTTTTCTAAATGTCGCATCGCTCTTCTTTGAATATAGGGCTCTGCAACCCTATTCAACTCCAATGCTGACTGAACCCTTGTTGTTAAACCCTCTTTTTCTAAAAAATGCTGAAGAGCTATGGAATTAATTGCTGTTGCAAGCATACCCATATAATCTGCAGTAGTTCTATCCATCCCTTTAGCCGCAGCTGATACTCCTCGATAAATATTTCCAGCACCAATAACAATAGAAACTTGTACCCCAAGCTTATGTACCTCTGTAATTTCTTTTGCTATTCTCTCTAATGTATCATTGTCAATGCCATAACCTTGTGAGCCTTGAAGAGCTTCTCCGCTCAATTTTAAAAGGATTCTTGAATAATGAGGTGATTTACTCGCCATCTTGACTAGTTTCACCCACCTGGAATCTGGTAAACCTAGAGATATGAATATTCTCTCCAAGTTTTGCAATCAGTTGGTTTAATAAATCTTTAATTTTTAATTTTGAATCACGAATATATACCTGATCTAGCAAACATACTTCTTCAAGTATTTTATTAAGCTTACCCTCAATCATCTTTTCAGCTACTTCAGGTTTTTTACCTTGCTCCTCAACTTGAGCAGTAATTATTCTTCTTTCATCCTCAACAAAAGAACCAGGTATTTTATCAGAAGATACAAATTGTGGAGCAGATGCCGCGATTTGCATACAGATTTCTTTGGCAAAATCTTGAAATTCTTGATTTCTAGCAACGAAATCGGTTTCACAATTTATTTCAAGCATTACTCCAATCTTTCCACCAGCATGAATATAAGAAAATACTAAACCCTCTAAAGTATCTCTACCGCTTTTTTTATCAACTTTAGAAAGACCTTTTATCTTTAAAATCTCTACAGCTTTTTCAATATCACCATTAGTTTCTTCTAATGCTTTTTTACAATCTAATAATGGAGCAGAAGTTTTTCCTCTTAGCTCTTTTACTAATGCTGCTGAAATGTTATCCGACATAATTTTTATTCTTCAGAATCAGGCTTTTTATCATCGCCATAAACTATAGATTCTTGATCATTTTCTTGGGTATTAGACTTAAATACAAAAGCTTTTCTTTCAACTACATAAGATGATTCATCTTCTTCCTTATCTTTTGTTATTTCACCTGATTGAACCCTTTGCATGTAAGAATGCTTTCCTTCTTCACAAGCATTGGCAATTTTTTCAACACATAGCTTTACAGCTCTAATTGCATCATCATTACTTGGAATTACATAATCTGCATCTGCAGGATTAGAATTAGTATCAACAATACCAACTATTGGTATGCCAATTTTTCTAGCCTCTTTAATTGCTATATCCTCTTTCCTTGTATCCACAACAAATAAAGCACCTGGCATCTTCTTCATATTAAGAATACCATTCAATAGATATTCCAACTTCTCCATTTCTCTTCCTAATGTGATTTGCTCTTTTTTTGGAAGATTATCCATTTCACCATCATCTTTTAATTTTTTAAGCTGTATTAAATATTCAACTCTAGACCTTATGGTATTAAAGTTTGTAAGGGTTCCGCCTAACCACCTTGAGTTAACAAATGGCATATCACATCTCAAGGCCTCTTCTCCAATTACTGCTTGTGCTTGTTTTTTAGTTCCGACAAACAATATCTCTTTTCCGGTAGATACTACATCTCTTATAAAATCATATGCTTTTATAAAAGATTTTAATGTTTTTTGTAGATCAATGATATGAATTCCATTACGAGCGCCATAGATATATTCTTTCATAGCAGGATTCCATTGACTAGACTGATGACCAAAATGAACACCGGCCTCTAATAATTGCTTCATTGTAATCACACCTTCTTCGTTAGGTGTTTCAGAAGATTGTTGAATGTTTTGCTTTAGATTCTCGCTCATAATATAAGCTGAAAAGTTAACACAAATAACATCAAAATCAAATACAAAAAATAATATTTCTATAGTAAAGTTTGATTTATGATTTAGAATATAAAACTTAACATATTGGAGGGCTGGCAGAATTGGCAATGCACCGGTCTTGAAAACCGGCGTCCTCACGGACTTCAGGGTTCGAGTCCCTGGCCCTCCGTGTTTTTATGAGTTTTTATATAGTATCAACACCAATTGGAAATTTAGATGATTTAACTGTAAGAGCCGAGAAAGTTCTTAAAGAATCAAGCATTATCCTCTGTGAAAAAAAAGAAAGAGCATTAAAGCTAGTTAGTCATCTTGGATTAAAAAATTTAAGATTAATTAGCTATCATGATGATAAAGTTGACTCAATTTTACAAAAAGTATTAGAAAACAACAAAGCTGGAAAAAATATATCTTTAATATCAGATGCTGGAACTCCTCTAATTTCAGATCCTGGAAATAGCCTTATCAAGAAGTTAATTCACGAGGGCATTGAACCCATAGCCATTCCTGGTCCAACATCAATTATTCCAGCATTACTATTGTCCGCATTTGATATAAGCAAATTTATCTATTTAGGTTTCATGTCTAAATCAAAAGCAAAAATTCAAACTGAACTTGAACTTTATTTAGACACTAATCTCCCAGTAATAATTTTAACTAGCATGAATGATATAAAAAAAATTGTTGATATTCTTTCAAATAAAAATGAAATTTTTAATTTATCTATATCTAAAGAACTTACCAAAAAGAATGAGAAAACATTTAGATTCCAATCGAATCAATTTGATAAAGCTAAGCTAAAGGATTTTATATCCAAGGGGGAATTTGTAACTATTATTCAAAAATTAAATACCTCTAAAAATAGTCAAATTAATCATAAAAAAATAAAAAAAAGAATTTTAGAGTTAAAAAAACTTAATTATTCTAAAAATGATATTGTAAAGATTATTGTTAAGAATGAATCAATTAAAAAAAACTTGGCTTATAATTTGGTAATTAAATATTGGGAATAATGAATATTAGTCTTTTGGTATAGCAGAAAATCCTATAAGATTTTCAAGACTATCTGCAACTTTCAATAAAGTATTTTCATCAAGTTTTTTTCCAGTTATTTGAATACCAATTGGTAAACCATTTTTGCTCAATGATAAAGGTATCGATATAGATGGAAGCTGAGCTAAATTGGCTGGTATCGTCAAAATATCTGAGAGGTACATCTTTAATGGATCATTCTTTTTTTCACCCAAGCTAAAAGGAAGTTCTGGACAAGTTGGCGAAAGGATACAATCAACATCATTGAAAGCACTAATAAAGTCTGAAACTATCATCTCCTTGACCTTATTTGCTTTTAAATAATAGGCATCATAATAACCAGATGATAAAGCATAGTTACCAAGCATTATTCTTCTTTTAACTTCATCACCAAAGCCTTCTGAACGATTTTTTATGTAGAACTCTTCTAAATCTTTAATGTTCTTTTCGTTAGCAGAATGTCCATATCTTACACCATCAAACCTAGACAAATTAGAACTTGCTTCACAAGGAGCAATTATATAATAAGTAGCAACTGAATACTTAGCATTCGGAAGATCAATATCAACAACTTTTACCCCATTTGAAAGCAATTCTTTAACTATTGAGTCAAAATTAGCTTTTATCTCTTCATCCAAACCTATATCTAAAAGTTTGCTAGGGATACCTATAGTAAAATCTTTAAGATGAAAGTCATTTTTACATAATTCTGTATAACAATTTGTAGGAGGTAAATTCAAAGATGTTGAATCTTTTGGATCGTATCCAGAAATAGAATCCAATAAAATTGCCGAATCTTTTACTGTTCTGCAAAGTGGTCCTGCTTGGTCCAATGAAGACGAAAAAGCAATCATACCAAACCTACTAACTCTTCCATAGGAAGGCTTAAGTCCTACTATTCCACAGAATGATGCAGGTTGCCTTATTGAGCCTCCAGTATCCGTCCCTATAGATGCACATGCAAGACCTGCAGCAACTGCAGATGCAGAGCCACCACTTGATCCTCCAGGAACTTTATTTAAGTCCCATGGGTTTAATGTAGAGCCATAGTAAGAGGTTTCAGTAGATGAACCCATTGCAAACTCATCCATATTATTTTTTCCAAGCAATAAGCAGCTAGTTTTTTTTAAACTTTCATATACTTTTGAATCATAATTTGATACATAATTCTCCAACATTTTTGAACCTGCTGTGCAAATCGAATCTTTAACAAGGAAAATATCTTTTAAAGCGATAGGAACACCAAAGAGAATATTGGAATCTAATATAGACTTGTTCAAATCAATCTCTTTATCAAGATTTTGAGCATGTGATAAAACCAGGTCCTCAAAAACCTCTGTATAGGAATTTAACTTTTGATCTTTTAATTTTATTTTGGAAAGATATTCAGAAACTAATTCAGTTGGTTTAAAATCTTTTTTCTTATATCCTTTATTTATCTCTTCTATTGTTTTATACATTTTAAAAAACTATTCCTCATCAATTACTTTTTTAACTGTAAAAAAATTTCCATCCTTATTTTTAGCATTCATAAGAACTTCTTCATTTGATAATTTTTCAATAACACTATCATCCCTTGTAGCATAATCAGATATTAAATCTTCTTCGTTTTGCTTATCATTGTCTGGTACTTGCTCTAATAGGTTTATATAATTTAAAATTTCTTCAAAATTTGAAACAAAATCATTAATCTTTGACTCATCAATATTGAGTCTTGATAACTTTGAGATTTTCTCAACTAATTCTTTGTCAACTGGCATTAACAAGCTCCTTATCTAATTTATGAATTATAAAATCTAACACATTTTCCTCTAATTTTACCCTATTCGCTCGATTTATTTCTTGGACACAAGTTGGACTTGTTATGTTTATTTCAGTTAGCCTGTCTCCAATAATATCTATTCCAGCAAAAAAGATATTATTATCTATTAAAAAACTTTTTATTTCATTGCATATTCGAAGATCATTTGAATTTATTTCGGTTTTATGAGGAGTCCCACCAGAATGGAAATTACAAATAAAATTTCCATCTTGAGCTTTTCTCAATATAGCACCAATTGGTTCACCATTTAAAAGCAAAACTCTTTTATCTCCATCATATACTTCATTAATAAATTCTTGAACTATATATGGCTGATCTTCAACCACCAAGGATGTATAATCATCATAAGAAAACCTCTGGATACCCTCTCCACCACATAGATTTATTGGTTTTAGGACAGCACCATTCGGAAAACCTCTCACACAACTTCGGAGCTCGTCAAGGTTAGGTGAGTCAAAAATAAATGTTTTCGGTATTATTTCAGGAAATGCTAATGTACAGAGTTTTTCGTTAAAACTTATTAGAGAAGATGGGTCATTAACTATCAATACTTCGTCTTTTATAGATTCTAGAATTGTACAGGCATCCAAATAATCATCATCAACTGGTGGATCTGACCTCATAAAAATTACTTTAGAATCTACAAGTTTATAATCTAATATTTCATTATCTGATTCTTTGTAAATATAATCTTTATTTAAAATCTTACTATTCTCTTTCCAATTAAGATATGTAAATACCTGACAATTATCTGAGGAATCCTTACCATAAATGTTGACTCTACCTACATCATCTCTCTCTAGCACTTGTACTGGGAAGGCTTTTTTAAGAATTGGAATATTAATTTTTTTTTCTTTCCTATTATATGTGTAATCAATATCTTTATGGAACCCAATAAGAATATGAAAACCTCTCTTTTGAGCTTCTAACATAAATAAATAACTTGTATCCTTATCAGGATCTTGTGGAAATTCGCTAAGTACGAATAAAGCTATCGGGTTCATCACAACATCCTAGCAAATTTTTCAAAATATTTATAAGAATCATGTGGTCCAGGAGAAGCTTCAGGATGATACTGCACTGAAAAACAATCAAATTTTTCTGAGCAAATCCCTTCAACTGTCCTATCATTTAAATTAATTTGAGTTATTTTAACATCTGGGATTTCCATTTCTTTAACAGCAAAACCATGGTTTTGGCTAGTAATCTCGACTTTGCCATCCTCTAAGTCCATGACCGGATGATTTGCACCTCTATGACCAAATTTTAACTTAAAAGTTTCAAACCCCAAGGATAGTGATAATAACTGGTGTCCAAGGCAAATTCCAAATATTGGCTTGTATCCAAGTAAGGACCTAATATTTTCAACTGCATATTTAGCAGCTGCAGGGTCGCCAGGGCCATTAGATAAAAGTATTCCATCTGGATTTATTCTTCTTACTTCTTCAGGTGAAGTATCACAAGGGCCAACTATTAAATTAATATTTAACTTTTTACTTAAAATTTCTAAAATATTTTTTTTACAGCCGAAGTCATATACAAAAACTAATTTTGATTTATTATCAACATCAATTCTATATTTCTCTTTACAGGTTACATTGCGTGTTAAATCGTTACCCTTCATAACGGGTAAAGTTTCAAGTTGAGATTTTAGGTAATCAATATCATTTGATCTGTTGGATATAATACATTTCTGTGATCCTTGATTTCTTATAATTTTTGTTAATTTTCTAGTATCTATATTAGATATTCCGACAATCTTGTTTTTATTTAAGTACTCAGAAAGTTTTGCTGTAGATTCAAAATTTGATGGATAATCACAAAACTCTCTAGCAATAAGGCCTTTAGCTGAACTTTTATTCGATTCAATATCCATCTCATTTGTTCCATAGTTTCCAATATGAGGATAAGTCATAAGGACAATTTGGGAATCATATGAGGGATCGGTAATTATCTCCTGATAACCAGTCATTGAGGTATTAAATACAATTTCGCCTATCGCTTCACCATCATATCCAAATGATCTCCCAGCAAAGGAAATTCCACTTTCTAAGTAAAGTATTGAATCTTTTTTCATTAATCTTTTGTAAATAAATCCTTAAACAAACTTTGTGAAACAATTATAACAGATTAAAATAGAGTATGGCTTTAAGAGAGATTGGAAGATTGCTAAAGAATATTGAAAGTGATCTTTTTACGGTAAATCATTTTCCATCAAGTGATATTAAATCATATCATCTGAAATATTGGTTAGTATTCATAGTGAATCTTTACTTAAAATTTTATCATAGGGTTGAAGTGGTCAACTCCAACTACTTGCCTAAGGAAGGAGGAGGAGTTATAGCCTCTAACCACCTCTCACACCTTGATGGAATTATAATAAATGCCGTCACAGCCTATCATACAAGAAGAAAAATAAATTTTTTGGCCGCAGAAGATGTATATAATAAAAATTTCTTATTCAAATTTTTATGTGATTTGGCAAATTGTATACCAGTAAAAAGATCAACTAGTGACAGAGTTGCTTTATTAAAGGTAATAAAATTATTGAAAGACGATAAACTTGTTGGATTGTTTCCAGAGGGGCAACGATCAAGAGACGGAAATATTGGTGAAGCAAAGATGGGTGTAGCAATAATGGCACTTAAATCAGGAACCCCCATTATACCTTTAGCAATATGTGGAACATTTGAAGCTTTCCCTAGAAAAACCAAGATGATTAAACCGATTAAAGTTAAATTAAAATTTGGGAAACCATTAAAATTTGAAATTGAGAAAAAGCCAACAAAAGAGAGAATTAAAGAAGTAAAAGACGAAATTATGAATGAAATTCAAAAACTTTATAATCAAATTAAGACAAGTTAAATTTTTCTTTTAAAATCTTATTGATAATTTGTGGATTTCCTTTTCCTTTAGTTAGCTTCATAGTCTGGCCAACAAAAAAGGCCAAGAGCTTTTCTTCTCCATCCTTAATCCTTTGGTATTCTGACGGATTTGTCTGTATGACTTCATCAATAATTGAAATTAAGTAATCCTCAGAGCTTTCTTGTGTAAGACCCATGTCTTTAACAAATTTCTCTGGACTTTCATTTGTTTTGACTATTTTAGATAATACTTCCTTGGCAGAATTGTTATTAATAGACCCTGCTTTGACCATCTTTAACAATTCGGCAAAGTTATTTGGGTCTAATTTAACATCATTCTTGTATTTAATTAATTCTGTAATTATCCAATTTGAAATTAATTTAGGTTCATTTAAAAGTTCCAAGCTTTTATCAAAAAAATTAAACAGTACTGATTCGCTTAAAAGAATCTCAACATCATCATTATTTAAACCAAGGCTAATATATGAAGAGACTTTTTCTTCATAGGATTCATTTAAATCAGCACTTATTCTTTCTAATTCTTCATCGGTAATTATCAATGGCTTAAGATCGGGATCGGGAAAGTATCTATAATCATGAGCATCTTCCTTACTTCTCATTGAATATGTTTTATTTGTTCCAGCATTAAAAAGTCTTGTCTCCTGAACAACCTCATCGCCTTTATCTAAAANATTAGATTGCCTTATTATNTCATATTCTATGGCTTTCTGAACATATCTGAATGAATTAACATTTTTTATTTCTGTTTTTACACCTAATTCCTTTTGGCCAATTGGTCTTATCGAAATATTTGCATCGCATCTAAAATTACCTTTTTCCATATCACAGTCAGAAACGCCAGCAAAGACTAAAATTTTTCTTAATTTCTTTAAATACTCAACCGCTTCTTCACTGGAACTAATATCAGGCTCTGTCACAATTTCGATTAGTGGAACTCCTGCTCTATTAAGATCAACTAATGAGTATTCATCTGACAGATCATGAATTAATTTCCCTGCATCCTCTTCCATATGAATTCTATTTATCCTGATTTCTTTTTCATTACCATCTACATTAACAACGAGTAATCCATTTGAAGCTATTGGCTCATCATATTGACTAATTTGATAGCCTTTTGGTAAATCAGGATAAAAATAATGCTTTCTTGCAAATGTAGACTTTTTATTAATTTTGCATTTGGTGTTAATTCCCGCAATTATTGCTAATCTAACTGCTTCAGTGTTTAAAACTGGAAGAACTCCTGGTAATCCAAGATCAACGACAGATACATTTGAATTAGGTTCATCACCAAATTCATTATTTGAAGTGGAAAAAAGTTTAGTATTAGTTTTAAGTTGAGCATGAACCTCTAGCCCAATCACTGTCTCATATTTCATATACACCTAATATTAAAATGAATTCTTAAAATAAATAATTTAGTATTACATAATGATATCAAATATAAGAAATAAAAAAATAGTTTTAATTTCTCCACATCCAGATGATATAGAAATTGGTATGGGAGGAACAGCTTATTTATTAGCAAAAAAAAATAAACTTCACCATCTTATTGTTACAAATGGAGCAAATTCTGCAAATATATTCAAAGATAAAAAGAAATTGGTTGAAGCTAGGAAAAAAGAAACCATAAATAGCAATAAATATATAGGAATAAAAAATATAAAATTTTTTCATTATGAAAAAATCAAAAATAAATCTATAGAATTAGAATTTGAAGCAAAAACTAATAAATATTTAGAAAAAATATCCCCTGATTTTATATTTCTTCCGCATCCAACTTTAGATAACCACCCCACTCACCGAAAAGTATCNAGAATAATAATCAAAAGTGTTCNTGGCCTTAAGAAGAGGCCTAAAATAATTTGTTATGAAGTCTGGGGAGCTTTTAGAAAGTATGATCATTTCGTTGATATTTCAAAAATCATTAAAAACAAAAAAGAAATCATATCTTTTCATAAATCTCAGCTAGCAGTTAAAGATTATGTAAATGGAATTTTAGGTATTAACAAATATCATGCTGTCTTTAACAATTTTATTGAAGACGATGCAAAATATATAGAAGTTTTTTTAAAGTATAAGGTTATTTGATAATTGTTCCGGTTTTTAAATACCACAAAATAAGATCTAGTCTTGCTAAATCAATTTTAATTTCTTTAGAGAAGTTCCTGAGTATTTTTTCAATATATAGATATTTTTTCTTATTTATTGATTTTAAATTGAATTTGATCAATTTATGTTCTCTCATAATATCTAAAATATGAAAATCCAAGATTGCTAGACAAGAATATCCGATATTTCTGAGAAAATGGCTTGATGCCTTCATCCCCAAACCTTTAAAGGCTTTATTTGTTGCAATGAAATTTCTTAATGAAATATTGTCATCAAAAGAATTAAACAATCTCTTAAAATTAAAATCATATTGTGAAATAATAAATTCTCTAGTTTGAATTATATATTTCCCCCTCACATTATAAAACCTATAGCATTTCTTCAGTTTTGATACAATTTCTTTTTCATCTGCTTTTATGAAAAAATCATCTTCCTTTAAAATTTCACTTGCAGTTTCAGCAAGTTTTGCACTTGTCCCTGCAGCTAATATACAAAAAACCATTTCATGGAAAATTTCTTTAAATTCATTCCTTGCTATAATTTTTTCAAAATCAGATATTTTTTTATTTATTAAGTCATATTGAGAATCATAGGTAGAAATAATCAACTCTTTAAAGTTACTATTCATTGGCTAAGTGCACTCTTAGTTTTTGACCTACAATAATCTTACTATTAGACAAATTGTTCCATTCTTTTAAATCTTTGACTTTTATTTCATATTCTTTTGATATTTTATATAAAGATTCTCCTCTTTTTACAATATGTGTAAAATATTTACCGTCTTTNAAAGTATTTTGTGAATTTAAATAAATCAAAAGCTTCTTACCGGCTATTATTTTTGAATCATGTAAATTATTAAGTTTATAAATTTCCTCAATTGATATATTGAACTTAATTGCGATTTTTGAAATCGTATCTCCTTTCTTAATAAGATATTCTCCAACAATTCTTTTGTTATTTCTATTTAGTTTTGCATATAAAGTTTTTATTTTTGATAATGGAATATTGACTGCATATTCAGTATCAGGTGGTGTTATTCCCTTTAGGAGCGATGGGTTTAATTCTTTCAATATTTTATTATCTAAATCAATTAATTTTGATAGATATTCCAAACTTGTGCTTTCATCAACGATTACTTTTTTCGTTTTTAATGGAGCTTGAAGCTTTAATTCTCCAAAACCATATTTACTTAAATCTTGTGAAATTATCATTAAAGCAATTATTTGAGGGACATATTCTTTTGTTTGCTTAGGAAATGTCTTATTGGATAAATACCAAAAGTCATTACTATTATATTTTTTAATAGCCCTTTTAACAGTTAAATCACCAGAATTGTAACCAGCAAAAGCTAATTCCCAAGAATTAAACTTCCTCATTAAACTTCTAAAATATTTAGCAGCAGCCTCTGTAGATTTATCTATGTCCTTCCTTTCATCAACCCAATCATCAACTCTTAGTCCAAATATTCTTGCAGATGAAGGCATAAACTGCCATAAGCCAAGTGCACCTGCCTTAGATAAAGCATTTTGGTTAAAACCACTTTCTAGCATTGAAACATAAATTATTTCGTCTGGAATTTGATATTTTAGAAAAATCTCTTTTATATTTTTCTCATATTTACCCATCCTAGGATAGGTAGCTGCAAAGAAAGCTTTTCCTTTTTCTGATTTAGTAAAATAGTTAATATATTTTTGAACTTTCTTCTGCTTAAAAGAGCCATAAGAAATCCTNTTAAGACTATCTATTGTTTGTGCAAATGAGCAAATNGAAAAAAGAAGTAATATAACTATTGTTTTTTTTAACAAGTTTAATCCTACAATTCTAATTTTTTAAGCGACCTTGCTGCCTGAAGTATTCTTTGCTCATTTTCAATCAAAGCAAATCTCACATATCCATCGCCATTTTTTCCAAAGCCAACTCCAGGAGAAGCTGCAATTTTACAATCCGTTATCAATTTTTTAGAAAATTCAAGAGACCCCATTTCTTTATATTTCTCGGGAATTTTTGCCCAAATGAACATTGTGGCATCTGGTTTATCGATTTCCCATCCTGAATTACCAAAACTCTCTATCAGCCTATTCCTTCTTGACTCATATGTATTAGTGATTTCATTAACACAATCCCTAGTTTCATTTAATGCGGTAATTGCTGAAATTTGTATCGGCTGGAATATGCCATAATCCAAATAGCTCTTAACTCTTCTAAGTGCTGATATAACTTCTTCATTCCCAGACATAAAGCCTACCCTCCATCCAGCCATATTATAACTCTTTGATAATGAAAATGACTCTACCCCTATATCCTTTGCTCCTGCAGCTTGAAGAAAACTTGGTGCTTTATAAGAACCAAAACAAATATCAGCATATGCGAAATCATGGATGACAACAATTTTATGCTTTTTTGCAAGAGAAACAATTTTTTCAAAGAAACCTAACTCTACAGTTTGAGTAGTGGGGTTACTAGGAAAAGATATAATCAATGCTTTTGGTTTGGGATTCTTAGCCAAGCCATCTTCAATACTTTTTATCATGAGATTTTCAGAGAACGAATCATAAGATCTAATATCACCTCTTGCTATTAAAACTGAGAAGCTATGAATCGGATAACATGGGTCAGGAACCATTACAACTTCACCAGGTGATAACATTGCTATCATTAAATGAGATAACCCTTCTTTCGAACCTATAGTAACAATTGTCTCTTTTTCTGGATCTATTTCAACATTATAATTTCTTCTATACCAATCTGAAATTGCTAGTTTTAATTTTGGTAATCCAGCTGATAATGAATATCTATGATTCCTTCCTTGAGCCGAAGATTCTAGGAGCTTCTCAACAATATGCTTAGGAGTAGATTGGTCAGGATTTCCCATTCCAAAATCTATAATATCTTCACCATTTCTTCTAGCCTTATATTTAAGGTCATTAACCACAGAAAACACATAAGGTGGTAGTTTTGACAAAAGTGAGAAATAGTTACTATTAATAGACATATTTTTAAATATAATAAAAGCTATAAGTAAATTGTAAAATGAGGTTTAAAATATTTTGAAGAAAACACTACAAGAATTACATGCAATGAAGCAAAGAGGAGAAAAAATAGTAGCACTTACCTCTTATGATTTTCAAACTGCACAAATTATAGATGACCATTGTGACTTTATTCTAGTTGGCGACTCACTAGGTAATGTATTCCAAGGAAATGAAACAACTCTTAGTGTCGAACTCGAACATATGATTTATCATGGTCAAATAGTTGGAAAGGCNCTAAAGAATGCTCATTTATGTGTTGACATGCCTTTTATGAGTTATCAGGCATCTGAAGCCGATGCATTACTTAACATGGGTAATATTATAAAAAAAACTGGTGCTCAATCAGTAAAAATTGAAATGAATTTTTCATTACTTAATCTTATTGGACTGGCCAGCCAATCTGGTATACCTATTGTAGCCCATGTAGGTCTTTGTCCACAATCTTACAATACTTATGGTGGTTATAAGAAACAAGGAAAAAATAAAGATGAAAGAGACTTTATATATGAATTAGCAATTGAATCTTATAAAAATGGAGCTGCTTTGATAGTGATTGAAGGTGTTCCTGAAGATCTTGCCAAGAAGATTACTGAAGATGTGAATGTTCCTACAATCGGAATTGGTGCTGGTATATATACTGATGGACAAATTCTAGTTGCTGAAGATATGTTAGGGATCACCCCTTCTCCCAGGCCTTCATTTGTCAAAGCATATTCAAATTTGAGAGAATCAATAAAAAAAGCTGTGGTGGAATTCAAAAAAGATGTCAAAAAAAGAAAATTCCCTTAAGATTTTAAAAAGTATAAAGTCCACAAAAAAATACTTAATGGAGCTAGATAAGCCAAAAGTATTAATACCTACTATGGGTGCCTTACATGATGGTCACTTATCATTAATAGAAATTGCAAAAAAACTAAATATCCATACTATAGTCAGCATCTTTATTAATCCAATTCAGTTTAATGATAAAAAAGATTTAGAAAAATATCCCAGAACATTAATTCAGGATATTCAAAAACTCAAATCCTTAAATGTTAATACATTATTTGCACCTAATGTTGAAAATATTTATGATAAAAATTTCCAAACTAGCATTTCTGTTAAAAATCTTCAAAAAAATCTTTGTGGGACGAACAGACCGGGGCACTTTGATGGAATGGCTACAATTGTTTTAAAACTTTTTAATATTATTAAGCCAGATTATGCGATATTTGGTAAGAAAGATTTTCAACAATTAGAAATTATTAAAAGAATGTGCTTGGACTTAAATTTGAATATTAAAATTATCGAGGGAAAAATTATTAGAGAGAAAAGTGGTCTTGCCATGAGCTCAAGAAACAGTTTGTTAACAAAAAATAATTTAATTCTTGCTCCAAAAATTTATGAAGGATTAAAGTTGGTTAAAAAAAGTTTTACAAGTTCTAATAAACTTGAATCACAATCAGTGATAAAAAAATTGAGAGATTTCTATTTAAAGAATGGTTTAAAAAAAATTGATTATATAGAAATTGTTGATAAAGAAACATTAGTTAAAACAAAAAAAATTAAGAAAGGAGATACAATTGCAGTTGCAATCAAATTGGGGAAAATAAGACTGATAGACAATTTACAATTTTAATTTAGACTACTGAAATGAATTTAACACTACTAAAATCTAAAATTCATCGTGCTACCGTAACAGAAGCAAATCTCTATTATGAGGGTAGTATCACTATTGACAGAGACCTTATGGATGCGGCCGATTTACTTCCCTACGAGCAAGTTCATATATTTAATCTTACAAATGGAGAAAGATTTATCACTTATGTAATTGAAGGTGATCGTGGATCTGGTGTTATCTGCACAAATGGTGCGGCTGCTCACTGTGCCAGAAAAGGTGATTGTTTAATAATTGTTGCTTTTCTAAGTATTGAAAACGAAAAAGCAAATATTTATAAGCCCAAATTAGTTTATGTTGATCAGGATAATAAAAGAGTTGATGCTGAACTGATTGATAAAAAGCTAGTTAAAATCTTGGGTTAAAAATTAACTAAAATACTTAATAAATGAATTCAATTTAAATAATATATTGAGAAATAACTATTTTTTTACTATTATTGTTTTTTTTTATTGACTTAAAAACAATTGAAGTTTATAAATAAAAAACATTAAGTTATGAAAGCTATAATTCTTGCAGCAGGAAAAGGTGAAAGGCTTCAGCCATTCACTAAAGAAATTCCAAAATCTCTTTTGAANATTGGAGATCAAACTATTCTTGAAAACCAAATAAATCACCTGAAAACATGTGATGTTGATGAAGTTAATGTTGTTGTAGGTTTTGCTTATGAAAAAGTTGAAGAATTTCTAAGCAATTTACAGATCTTAGGGATGAAAATCAATACTATCTATAACCCTTTTTGGAATACAACTAATAGTCTTTTTTCTTTATGGTCAGCTAGATCTGTTTTAAATTCCGATACTGTACTTTTAAATGGTGATGATGTGTTTGAATTAAAAGTTCTAAGGAAGATTTTATCAACCAAAGAGGAAATATGTGTTCCTTATAAAGTTAAGCCCTCTTATGCTGCTGAGGATATGAAAGTAAAGATTGAAAATGGTTTAGTGGTATCAATAGGAAAGGATTTAAAAAATATATCAGGAGAATCTGTGGGTGTGAGAGTTTTCAGAAATGAAGGGGTAGATATTTTAAAAAGATCTTTAGAAAAAGAAATCAGAACCGAGAAATTTAACAAAAAATGGTATGCATCGGCTATTTCTAGAATTTTAAAAAGAGGACACAAGATTAGTTCAATAGATATTGGCGACCTATATTGGCATGATGTTGACTACCCTAATGATCTAAATAATGCCAAATTGAATATCAACCTGATATCATCAAATAAAAAAAATAACTTAAGAGTAGTGTAATAAAATGATTCCAGCAATAATGTGTGTTGGGGATAGTATTTGCTCGGAAAAACTGGATAAATTTAATAATGAGAAAATAGGAAAAATTCCTCTATATGAAAGAATTTTAATTAATCTCATAAACGAAGGCTTTAACAAAGTCTATATTGTTACAAAAAAGAATATTTTCTTGGAATTAAATAATATCTCTAGCCCAGTAGATATAAAATATATCGAACTTTCAGATTTAGGAAAAATAAAAGAAGATCTATTAATTTTTCAAAACAATATAGTTATTAACAAAAAACAGCTTGCGAAATCACTAGAAGAGATATCTAAAACTAAAAATTCTTGTACTTGTATAGACTATGAAAAACATTTCACTGGAATATCATTTGTAAAACAAAATGATTTAAATTTAATTAAATCAGCTAAATCTACAAAAGAATTTAAAGAATTAACCATATCAGAACCACCATTATTATTAAAAGAAGGGGATTTAGGATCAAATAAAGGTAGAGATTTTTTATTTTCTCATATTAGTAAAAATGTAAGTGGGTGGGTTTCTAAGAATATAAATAGCAGAATATCGATTCCTGTAAGTAAAGTACTAATGAAATTTAATACACACCCTAATACCATTACTTTTTTTGTAGGATGTCTAGGTATTTCATGTGGTTTTTTCTATGCAAGCAANAATCCTTTAATTGGAGCATTGGTTCTTCAGATGGCAACAATATTAGATAGATGTGATGGAGAGGTAGCCAGGATAACATTAAAAGAGTCAAAATTCGGACAATGGTTTGATACTGCTTTAGATCAACTCTCATACTTTTCAATGTTCATAGGAATAGCAACATGTTTAAATAATCCCAGCTTTTTTCCTTTAACTAATGTCAACATACTTATAAAACAGTTTTCCATTATAAATATACTTCTTTACATAATATTCATAACTACAGTGCTTTTTTTTATGATTAGAAGGACAAGCAACGGGAGCTTAGCATATTATCCCGGAGAAGTAGATAAGAGAGTGCCAATTGAGGAAAGATCTCTATTTTATAGATTAATCTCAAAGTATAGGTTCCTTTTAAAAAGGGAGTTCTTCTCTCCAGCTATGATTTTTGGAAGTTTTTTAGGATATAAATTTCTAGCAATTACGGCTTTAATTTTATTTATATTTGGACTTTATCACCAAGTTTCTGATTACATAGCATTGAAAGAAAAAACGGATATCACTTATTAAATTTTTTTATACAGAAAAATAATAATATAAAAAAACTAGTCCATGTTAAGGCAAGCATTAAGAATGATGATAAGTTCATTGATTACTCCTCCTAATAATTTTTATTAACCCTAAAAATACAATTATCAATGATATTCTTGATAAAATAGTCCATATATCATTCTGTAAAATTAATGAATTATTAGAATTCAAATCTGATATAACCCAGGAACCTAAAAGCAAGACTAATAAAGATGGCAATAAATACCTAAAAACGAAATTAAAAAATCTAGGAATATTTATCAAGCTGCTTCGGTTAATTTCTTTTATCGGTTCTCCTGGAGAAATATAAATATTGTATAAATAAATTTCTAAAATAGCTAATACAACAAGCATTATAGTGCCAGCCCAAAAATCAAACTCATTTAAAAATTTTGGAAAAAAGATAATCAAGTGTGAAAATATAAAAATAATTAAGATTACAAAGTTAACTGAGCGTTTTCTTGACCAATTAAGTTCCTCTTTAAAAAAAGTAATTGCTGGTTGTATTATCCCAATTGAAGATGTTAGTCCTGCGATAAAAAGGAGAAAGAACCATATAAAAGATAAAAATACTCCATACTCTAACCCATCAAAAATTGCTGGCATTGCAATAAATCCAATACTGAATGCTCCAGAATTTGCAACAACAATTGCACCTGATATACCTAAAAAAGCAACGGCAGCAGGTATTACAATTGAACCACCAAAAACAACTTCAATTATTTCATTTAAGGTAGCTGATGTTAATCCACTTAGTGCAATGTCTTTATCATGGCTTATGAATGATGCATAAGTTACGATTGCCCCAAAACCTAAGCTTAATGTAAAAAAAACTTGTCCAGCTGCTGCAATCCAAACCTTAGGAAGGAGAAGATATGAAATATCAGGTTGCCATAAAAAATTTAGACCTTCTATTGCACTAGAATTTTCTGTTTCTATTGTTAAAACATAAATTATTAAAAAGACACTCATTACCAATAGCATCGGCATTGCTACTTTAACAAACTTCTCAATTCCTGATGATATACCTCTCTTAAGAATTAAATAATTAATTACAACAGTAATTAACAAACAAGAGTATGCAAATAAAGAAGGAATTTGAACCCCAAATCTATTGCTTGATTCAAACCCTGTATAGTTATTTAGAAATTCTTTATAAAAATTCATTTTACTATTTGAATCAATAGCTCCTGATTGTAATTCAGAATTTAATGAGCTTAATGAATACCCAAGTGTCCAAGACTCAATATATATATAATAAATAGAAACAATCAGAGGCACCCAAACACCAAGCAGACATGATATTTTAAGAAAACTTGGGGCTTTTAATTTCTTTGCAATACCATAAGTAGTCCCTTTGCCTAATTGGCCACCTTTTCTTCCGATCCCCCACTCAATCCACATTAAGGGGATTCCAATTAAAAAGAAACAAATTAGATATGGAATTATAAATGTTCCGCCTCCGTTTCCAGCTGCTTGAACGGGAAATCTTAAAAAATTTCCTAGACCAATTGCATTTCCAGCCATAGCTAAAATAAGTCCGTATCTAGTTGCCCAATTTTCACGATTCATTAGTTATAAATTAACCTCTAATTCTATATCTTGACAAATATTTTAATAAGCTTATCTTAATAAACTTGAGTTTCAGATATGCCTACAGCTAAATTAAAGAAAAAAACAGTTAAGAAGCCTAGTATAAAAGCTCCAAGTAAGAAGCTTAGTGCTAAATCGAATAACAAAAAATCTCCAAAGTTTGAAGCTATTTCCAATAAAAAGCCTAGTGCTAAGTTCAAAAGAGATATGGAAAAGATTTTAGTCAACATGAGAAAAGATCTTTTAGAGGATATTAATAATGTTATGAAATCTGAATCAGATCACCTGAAATTCGATGTTGGTGACTTCTATGATAGTGCAAGTAGTGATAGAGAAAGAGAATTGTCATTATCTTTAAGTCAAAGAGACAGACAAAAACTTACCATGATTGAAGATGCATTAAATAGGCTTAAAGGTAAAACCTATGGGCAATGCCAAATGTGCGGTGATTACATACCTGAGGAGAGATTAAGGGTAATGCCCTTCACTGTATACTGTGTCTTATGTCTTGAAGAAGAAGAAACAAGTGTTTCTTCTACTTAAAAAATTTTTTAATTTTTTTCAAATTTGGTTTAGTAATTATTCCTTTTTCAGTCACAATCCCAGATATTAAATTATTAGGTGTAACATCAAAGGCAGGATTCTGAACCTTAACAGCTTTAGAAATTCTTATTTTTTTTAATTTTAGAATCTCATCCCTACTTCTTTCTTCAATAATAATATCGTCCCCAGAAACAATATTCATATCAAAAGTTGATATTGGAGCAGCAACATAAAATGGTATTTTATGATAATTTGCAGTAATTGCGAGTTGGTAAGTACCGATTTTATTAGCGATATCCCCGTTCATGGCTATCCTATCAGCTCCAACAATTATAATATCAATATTCTCTGAATTGATAATATAGCTTGCCATTGAATCACATATTAGAGTGCAATCAATACCTTTCATTGATGATTCCCAAACTGTTAGCCTTGACCCCTGATTAAGTGGTCTAGTCTCTGTTGCATAAAGATTGATATTTTCAAATTTTTTATTGGCATAATCGATAATACCCAGTGCTGTACCTGGACCGGTTGTAGCTAATGCACCTGTATTACAATGAGTTAATATTTTATAATTATTCCTTATAAGTTTTAATCCATTGATAGAAATTCTTTCAGAAACTTTCTTTTCTTCATTGTAAATTTTATTAGCTTCTTTATAAAATAACTCAATGCAATGCAAATAAGGTAAGTCTCTATTATTCATCATAATTTTTCTAAATCTCTCGACAGACCATGATAAATTGACTGCAGTAGGTCGAGCTTTTTCAATTTGATTAAGGGATTTCTCAAGTGAACTTATATAATTTTTTTTGTTTCTTAATTTCTTTAATGCAAAAAAACATGCAAAAGCACCAGCAACACCAATAGCTGGAGCACCCCTGATTGCTAATGATTTAATTAATTTGACAACTTCTTTGTAATCAGATGTTTTGATGTATTTATGTTGAAATGGCAGTAATCGTTGATCAAGAATGTTAACACTTTTGTTCTTATTAATTGAAATAGATTTATACATTTTTTATTAAACCTAGTGTAATCCAATTTTGTAAATAATAAACTTTATTGATAGATATATTAAATTTATCTAAAATTTTTTTTAAATCTTTTAAGTCCTTAAAAAGTACTCCAGATAAAATTAAATAGCACTCGTTACTCAAATTATTTAATACAAATTCTAAATGTTCTTTTATGTAATCAATCGAAATATTTATAACTACTAAATCATTTTTTTTATTAATTATAGGCTCATTGCTTTGAATAAAATTACTATTTCCATTTAGATGCTTGTTTAATTTTTTATTGGCATATCCTTGATTAAGTGCTTCATAATCATTATCTATACCCAATGAAAAACAGCTAAATAACAACTGACCAAAAAATGATAAAATTCCACTACCTGAACCTATGTCGACCATGGATTGAATATAAAAGTTTTCAACCTTTAATTTATTCATAATTCTCAAACATGATAGCGTGGTCTCATGGTGACCAGTTCCAAAAGCTAACGATGGATTTATAATTATAAATTTTTTATATTTGAATTTAGACCATGGCATTTTAATGTTAAAATCATTAGATAACTGAATATCTTTTAAAAATAATTTCCAATTATCTTTTTCGGTCAAATTAAATTTTTTTATTGGGTATTTAACAAGTTTCGAAACAACTTCATTTATTTCAGAATTATCTCCAAAACCTAATTTTATTATTAATTGAAAAAAATTCTCAAATTCTTTACTAGTATTTGCAATAAATGATATTTTATAAGATTCTCCATCTTCAAATTGAGAAACTGTAAAAGAAGATAACTCGGTTATGAGGCTGATTGCTTCTTCACTTATGGGTTTAATTGAATTAAATTCAATTACTCTCACTTAATATCCAACAAAGAATTGAGGCTTTCTATATAATCATCGTCATTTGGGAAAGAAGAAGCAAAGTTATTTATAAGTAAAACTTTATCTGCTTTTGAATCAATCATAAATAATGAATATAGCTTTATATATTGTGCTTCTGCACTTGACTCAATTAAATCTTGAATTAGTTCAGATGATTCAACAATCCTCTTATAAGCAGACTCAAATGAATACTTGCCTAAATTTTTATCCATATAAAAATTCGCGATATAAATAGTCCTCTTTAGAAGTAAAATTCTAGCTTCTTCATAAATACTCTGAATCTCTTTAATATATTCCGAATCATTTAGATTCTCATCTAAATTGTTATAGATTTTTATTATTTCAATTGTAGGGCCAATATCTTTATCTTCTGATGACATTAATTCCTTGTAAGACTTTATAATCTTATATTTCGCATAATTAACTTTTGGATGGTTAAGTTGTTCATCGATAAAAATTTTGTAGTTTTCAATAGCTTCTGCAAATTTTTTAGTTTTAAATGAAATGTCACCTTGGATCAAGCTAACCTCTCGTGTGTAAACCGAATATGGATACCTTATTTGTAGTGTAAGAATATAATCCTTCAAAACACTAAACCTTGGTCCTCCAAAGACATACAGGGTCTTCTTCTTTGCTAATTCAGCTTGTATATTTTCATATAATTCCTTATCAGATCCGCTAAGAATTTTAGATGTGTTAGAACATGAAAATGTCAGGAATCCAAATAAAAATAATAATAAAATTCTTTTAAACATAAATGCTATAATATTTGCGCTGAGGTTAAAGTCAAGACAATATGAGTGAGTACATAGATGAAATCGTAATAAAAGTATCATCAGGTAATGGTGGAGATGGTGCAACATCCTTCAGAAGAGAAAAATTCGTGCAATATGGCGGACCTGATGGTGGAAATGGTGGGAATGGTGGTAATGTTTATTTTCTTGGAAATAATAATTTATCTTCTTTTAAGGATATATCTCAAAAAAGGTATTTTAAAGCCAGAAAAGGTGGAAATGGTAAGGGTTCTAAGAAAAATGGAAAAAATGGTGAAGATATAATAATAGCGGTGCCTCTTGGAACTGAAATTATAAATATAGAAACAAATAAACTAATATGTGAAGTATTAAAACATAATGAAAAACATTTAATTGCTGAGGGAGGGAAAGGAGGTCTTGGAAATGCCATATTCAAATCATCAAAGAATCAAGCACCAAGAAAATCAACTTCTGGTAAGAATGGACTAAGTTTTAATTTAAATTTAAACTTAAAGTCTCTATCGGATATTGGTCTATTGGGATTTCCAAATGTAGGTAAATCATCACTGATTAATGTTTTAACAAACTCTAAAGCAGAGATAGGAAATTATGCATTCACTACTTTGTCGCCAAACCTTGGAGTAATTAAAACTTTTGATAAAGATTTTCTTGTAGCTGATATTCCTGGAATTATTGAAGGTGCATCAAAGGGAAAAGGTTTGGGTTTAAGATTCTTGAAGCATATTGAAAGATCGAATATCTTAATTGAAGTTCTAGATTCATCATGCAATTCCTTCGATAAGTTAATAGAACAACATAATAATTTAATCTTCGAACTTGAATCTTACTCATCTGATTTAATAAAAAAAATAAAATTTCTAATTATCAATAAATATGATTTATGCAGATTTAAAAATGATATTGATGAATCTAAATTTGGAGATACTAAGCCTATTTACTTCAGTTGCACTAATTATACTGAAGAAGAAGTTAATTCTTTAATTAAAAATTTAAGCCTTTAAAAGAGCCTTAAGAAGACCTACTCTATCCTCTGACTTCATTAAATATTCACCAATAAGAAAATTTCGAACACCATTTAAAACTATATTGTCCAAATCTTCTTTTGATAAAATACCACTTTCGCTAACTAAAATTGAACCTTCTGGAATCAATTTAGAAAATTTTATTACATTAGCATTGTCGACAGTAAAAGTATTGAGGTTTCTATTGTTTACCCCAAAGATATTGAAACCAAGTTTAATTCCTTTTTCAAGATCATATTCGTCATGAACTTCATACAAAATATCTAAATCTTGTTCAATGGCTATAGAAGATAAATCTTTCAATTCAGAAAAGCCCAATGCTTTACCTATCAATAGGATTGCATCAGCACCATAAAATTTTGACTGGTAGACTTGATATTCATCTATAATAAAATCTTTTCTAAGAAGAGGTATCGTAACCACGGATTTAATTGCTGTTAAATAATCTATTTTTCCTTGAAAGAAATTTTCATCTGTTAAAACAGATATCGCACTAGCTCCACCGGTTTCATAATCAATTGCAATCTTTAAAGGTTGGAAATCTTCTAATATAACTCCTTTCGAGGGAGAGGCTTTTTTAATCTCTGCAATAATATTAATTTTGTTTTTTGACAATGAATCAAAAAGACTTTTGACTGGATAATTTTTCTGTATAATTCCCTCTTTAATCTGTCCAATAGGGAAAGACTTCTTTAATAATAAAACTTCTTCTTTTTTATTATCTAAAATGTCTTTTAAAATATTCATTTACAAGTTGAACCTTTCTTTAAGAATATTATATATATGACCTGAGTCTATCTTCTCTTTAATATTTTCAAAGCAATCAGATAGACTTAAGTTATCATTAGTTAAATATAGACCTGCACCTGAATTTATAACACAAATATCTCTTCTTTCATCTCTTATTTCACCTTTAATTATTCCTAAAAAAATATTTTTTGATTCCTCAACATTTTTGATGACTAATTTATCACTATTCCCAATTGTAAAACCATAATCTGTTGGATTAAAAACATATTTAATGATTTTATCATTTCTTAACTCAACAACATGAGTTTTGTCTGAGATAGAAATTTCATCCATTCCATCAAAACTATGGACTACCATGGCAGAATTTAAGCCCTGGAGCATTAGGGTTTCAGCTATCGGCTCCAAAAGCTGAGAATCATATACCCCTAATAATTGATGAGATGGTTTTAAAGGATTAATTAAAGGACCCAAGACATTAAATATGGTCCTAGTTGCAATATCTTTTCTTATTTTTGCAACATTTTTCATTGATGAATGGAAGTTTGGTGCAAATAAAAAAGTTAAATTTTTATTTTTAATATTCTCTAATGCACCTTCATAATCTTTATCAAAGCTAACATTTAATGCTTCAAATAAATCTGCACTCCCAACATTACTAGAAACAGATCTATTTCCGTGTTTTGCGACTTTAACATCAAGGCTAGAAAGTATTAGAGATGAAATAGTAGAAACATTAATTGAGGATTTTCCATCTCCTCCTGTTCCACATAAATCAATATAGTTATTATTCCTAGTTGAATTTAAATCCAGAGAGTTTAATAAATAGTTTGAAGCATAAAAAATTTCTTCTTTACTGGGCTTTTTAATTTTTAGTGCAACTAATATTGCTGCAGAAATACTTTCTGATAAATTTCCTGACATTAATTCAGAGAAAAAAAAATTAACTTCTTTTTCGCTTAGATCATTAAGGTTGCATAATTTATCTAAAATTTCTTTTGTCATTATTGAAGTTCTCTTTTAGAAATTGTATCAAGAATTCCATTAATAAAGCTACATGACTCATCTGAGCTATACTTTAAAGCTAAAACGATTGCTTCTTTTATGCTAACAGGAACTGGTATACCTTTTGAAAAAAGTATCTCATACACAGCAATTCTTAATATATTCAAATCAATTGCATTAATTCTAGAAAATTTCCAATTTGTTATGCTTTGATCTATTTGATCATCAATTGGCTTTATATTCTCAATACAACCATTAATTATTTCTGTAGCTTTATCTCTAATAATATTCTTAGTAACAATCTTTTTTGAATTATCAAAAAGATCTCTAAGCAATTCATAATAGTTAGAATCATCAGTTTTTATTTTTTCATTAGCATTATATATTTTAAGAAAATTCTTAAAATTCTTTATGTTGTTCGACTTTTCAATTATTTCATTATATTTTGATAGATTTACAACTCTTAAAAAAACTTTTCCAGATTTTAACAAAGAACAACCAATAACTATCATAGATTGATCTGAAATTAGCATCCTTTTGAGCATATAATAATTTGTTACTGGATTAGAATCCCAAAAATTATTTATATCTAACTTTACATCCTGAAGATTTACCTTCGGTTCTATATCGTCAACTTCTAAACTATACATAAATCTCAAAGATAGCTCCCTTGCTCTTCTATTAATCCAATATCTCATTAAACTTTCTCCATAGAACTTATTAATTGATATAAAGCATTTGAAGCCTCTATTGCCCTATCTTTCTTTCCGCCATTTGTCCTTTCACGTATATCTGCCGCTTTATTTACTGCAACTACTGCTGAGGTTATTGGTTTTTTATACTTAATACTCAATTCAAGCAACTTTTCACTTATTATCTTTGCAATATTTTCAAAATGGTTGGTTTTTCCCCTAACTAAACAACCTAATGTAATAATCCCATCTACGTTTTTCTTCTTTGATAAAACATAATCAACAAAGAAAGGTAGCTCCAATGATCCATCAATGTTATGGATGACTATATTTAAAAAATCCTTACCAAAAAGTTCATTTAACTTTTTAGTTGCAAATTCTATTTGCTTAAGTGATATATTTTTATAATAATTGCTTGATACTATATATATATTATATTTTTTCTTTTTCATTTACTCGACCAAGCTTAATTTATGTGCAAGTTTTTTCTTTTTAGTTCTAAGGTATCTAAGATTATATTCACCTGGCTTAATTTCAATTGGCAATGACTTTTCAATTTTTATCCCATACCCCTTAATTCCTGCAATCTTTCTTGGATTATTTGTTAACAGATTTATTCTTGTTACACCTAAATCACGTAAAATTTGGGCTCCTGTTCCATATTCTCTTAAATCTTCCTTGAACCCTAGTGCCTCATTCGCCTCAACAGTATCCAATCCTTTTTCTTGAAGTGAGTAGGCCTGTATTTTATGAGCTATACCAATTCCTCGTCCTTCTTGAGCCAAATATAGCAGAACTCCAGAGCCTGCATCTGTAATCATCTCTAGGGCTGCATCAAGTTGGGAGCCACAATCACATCTTTGAGAGCCGAACAAGTCTCCTGTCAAACATTCAGAATGAACTCTGACTAAGGTTGGTTTGGATTTATTTATTTTACCTTTAACCAATGCAATATGAGTTTTCCCATCAATTAAACTGTTATAAGCAAAACACTTAAAAGTTGCCATATGTGTAGGAAGTTGGCACTCTCCTACTCTTTCAACTAAAGAATCCTTTTTTAATCTATAACTTATCAAGTCGGCAATAGTAGCGATTTTAATTTTATGTTTCTTAGCAAATTTTTCACAATCTTTCAGCCTAGCCATAGTTCCATCATCATTCATAATTTCACAAATCACTGCACAAGATTTTAAACCTGCAAGTTTTGAAATATCAACTGAAGCTTCAGTATGACCTGCACGAACCAAGGTTCCACCATCTCTTGCAACCAAAGGAAACATGTGACCAGGTCTATCAAAATCCCCTGGCTTTGAATTAGTATCAGCTACTAATTTTGCAGTAGTAGATCTATCCAAGGCAGAAATTCCTGTTGTAGTTCCTTTGTTAGCATCAATTGAAACAGTAAATGCAGTTGTATCTAAATTTTCTTTAGGGCTATTTTTAATAGGGGTCAAATCTAATCTTTCAGCTATTTCAGTATCTATGGATAAACAAATTAAGCCTCTGCCATAAGTTGCCATAAAATTTATTACTTCAGGTGTTGCGAATTCTGCAGCTACAATCAAATCACCTTCATTCTCTCTGTCCGCATCATCAACTAGGATGACCATTTTTCCCTTTTTTATATCTTTTATTGCATCTTCTATACTTGAAATTGGCAATTTTATCCCCCAAAAGTTAAATAATAATAATTATAAATATATACTCAATTAGATATATTCCAAAAGGTATTTCAAATCTATTGACTTTTTTTTAACTGTATATATTTTAAATGTAAATACAATCGGAGGTTTGCAATTGCTTTTGTTGAACACAACTAACAATACAAATGAAAATTTTAATCTTGTTTTAGGTGGTGGAGAGGAATTTAGAGAATTTGAAGAAGAAATTTTAGATGACCTCGAAGAAGAGATTGATTATGATGATGATATTTGGGAAGAAAATGAAGATGAAAGCATAGATGAAATAGAAGAAGAATTTAATGAAGAAGATGATGACGATGAGGAAGGCGAATTTGACGATCTAGAAGAAATAGATGATTTTGAAGAATTAGATGATATAGATGATATGGATGATTTTGATGAAGAATCTAGTGAAGAAGACTTGATAGAAGATTAATTATCCCTCTCATACTTAATGAGTTTTATTTTAAATGAATTATGATTTTTGTGGGCTTTGGTAAAATGGCTAATTTTGATTGCCCGGAGCCGGACTTGAACCGGCACGATGTTGCCATCGAGGGATTTTAAGTCCCTTGCGTCTACCAATTTCGCCACCCGGGCTAACCAAAATATTTATGAATATTACATGATTAAGTACTTTAAGGAAATATAATTATTATTATTGTTGAGGTATTTGTTGAACAGATACCTTAACATCTAATTCTTCATCACTTGAACCAATAGCAACACCTTTAATTGGTGCTGCCGAAATTGAATCAAATCCAGAACATATTCTTAGATATCTTTCATTGGTAGAAGTATTATTTGATGGATCAAAGGCTATCCATCCAACATTTTTAAAATAAAGCTCAACCCAAGCATGAGTAGCTTCTGTATCAGTATTTTCAGGTAAAAAATATCCCATCACATATCTTGCGGGTATACCAGCATATATAGAAGAGGAAATCATTAAATGTGCAAAATCCTGACATACTCCCTTTCTTGAATTGTAAATATCTTTTGCTGGAGTGGATATGTCTGATGTTCCCGAAGAATACTCTACATAATCATAAATTGCGGAATTTAAGGAGTGGGCAAAGCTTAATTTGTTTTTCCTTTTGTTTTTTAATAACAATTTTGAAACAAATCTTTTAATACCAGAATCTGCTTTTGTTAATTCAGTTTCTCTTAAATATACTAATGGATTAATTTTCTCCTTCTTCCCAGAGATTACTCCATTATTATTAGATGTCTTAACTTCTCCATTAACAATTACTTCTGAGCTTTTATTAATTTTGGATGTGTGAGCTATTACCATCTGATCTCCATTAGATTCAATTATTTTTTCACCAATAGATGCATTTTTAACTGATACATTCCATTTAATCACCTTTAAGTCTTTATGATTAGTTGGAAATAATTTTATTGCTTGAGTCAGACTTAAAAAAGGTTTTTCATATTTATATTTCGTTATATGATTAATCTTCAAATACATTATAGACACCTCCAAAGTAAGAGTTTCTAATTTTTATATGCAAATTATTAATATCATCACTATATTGAGCTAAAAAATCATTAAATCCATTATCAAATATCTCTTTAACTGTTAAATCAGATAATTTTGATATAATTTTTCTTGAAGTAGAGAATGCTCCAGATTGTAGATTATAAAAAGAGGATAAATTTTTAAGATGGATTTTAACATTTTCCAATGAGTAAAAAAGTGATCTGGGATTAGTATTATTAAAAATCAAAAAATGTGCAATTTTATCTTGTGACATATTTACTCCATATGAAAGTCTAAATTGAGTATATGCGGCAAGAGTTCGTAATAGAATTCCCCATTGATAATCATTATTTTCTTTTTCTTTATCATTAATTGGAGATATAAAATTTTTTACATCTATAAACCTTATTATATTATCAGCTCTTTCAAGATAGTAGCCTAAATTCATAAAATCATAGCTATCACTCGATAACTGTGTACTAATTATAGCTCCTTTCAGCATACTGCTTTTCTGCTTAATCCATGCACACAAATTTGGAATCTCTGAGGACTTATATCTTCCAGAGCTTATATCTTGAAGTTCCTGATAAGTTGAATTTATTACATCCCATACCTCTCGAGTAATTCTGTTTCGTACCATTCGAAAATTTTCTCTTGTGAATCTGACACAATTTTTAATTGAGGATTTATTTGATTCTTCAAAAAATAAAAACTTTTCAACTCTTCTTTGATTAATCTTCGAATTTTTAAACAAATACTCTTCTTTAACAGCGGTTGAGAGAAGGATTGATTCCCACTCATCATTTTTATTTTCTTTGTTACTTGTCAAACTAATTCTATAAGCCACATCTAATAACCTAGAAGTCATTTCTGCTCTCTCTATATATCTGCATGCCCAATATAGTTTCTCTGCTGTACTACTAAGCATTATCTTCTAAGCACCCATGTATCTTTAACCCCACCACCTTGAGATGAGTTAACAATTAGGGAATTCTCTTTCAGAGCAACTCTTGTTAAAGCACCTTTAATAACATTCATATCCCTACCCATCAGGCAAAATGGTCTTAAATCAACATGTCTTGGACTCATACCATTGCTTGTATAGGTAGGACATGTTGATAAATCTAATGTTGGTTGAGCAATATATTTTTGAGGATTATTTTTGATTTTTTTAGTAAAAATTTTTATTTGATTTTTTGTTGCTTTTGGACCTATAAGCATCCCATGCCCACCTGATCCGTGAACCTCTTTTACAACTAAATCTTTAATATTTTGCAAAACAAATTTTAAATCTTTCTCTCTGCCGCAATTCCATGTTTTTACATTGTCAAGAATAGGTTTTTCTGATAAATAAAATTTTATAATATCAGGAACATAAGAGTATATGGCTTTATCATCAGCTATTCCACAACCAGGTGCAGAGCATATTGTCACATTTCCATTCCTATATGCATTCATAACTCCAGGAACACCAATAAGAGAATTTTGATCGAAACATAAAGGATCTAGATAGTTATCATCAATTCTTCGATATATAACATCTACTTTTTTAGGCCCGGTAACGGTCCTCATGTAAACCCTGTCTTTTTCAGTAAATAAATCCTCTCCTTCGACTAGTTCAACTCCCATCAAATCTGCCAAAAAACTGTGTTCATAATATGCACTGTTATAAGATCCCGGAGTTAGTACAACTATAACCGGCTCATTCTTACAACTTGCAGGAGCTATACTAGTTAGCATCTTTCTTAAGTTAACAGGATAATCATCTATGGATTCTATCGAGTTATCGTTAAACAAGTCTGGAAACATGGTCATCATTATTTCTCTATTTTGCATCATATAAGAGACGCCAGAGGGTGTTCGGCAATTATCTTCAAGAACTACAAATTTATTTAAAGATGTTCGTACAACATCAATTCCAGATATATGTGAAAAAATTTTTCTTGGCGGGCTGAATCCAACCATCGAACTTTCAAATGCACGACTTTTGTAAACCAATTCTGCAGGAATAATTTTTTCTTTAATAATAGATGCATCATTATAAACATCATGTAAAAATAAGTTCAAAGCTTTCGTTCTCTGTTTAATACCAGATTCAATAAGTTTCCACTCATTTGATGTAAAAATCCTTGGAACCATGTCAAAAGGAATCATTCTTTCTTGTGGTGATTTTTTTTCATATACAGAGAAAGTTATACCTATTCTCTTAAAGATTCTTTGGGCTTCTTGATGTTTTTTTTCATAAGAGTTTTCAACAAATGATTTTATCCATTTATCTATTTTTTTATATGGCTTCCTGATTGAGCCATTATTAATCATTTCATTGAATATCATAAACTGTATCCTTATACCTATCATTAATTAGGGGCAATCTTTATACCAATTATTAAATAAAATTAAAAAACTATTGATATTCAGATATATTAGATTTATGAACTTTCTTGAAAGTTTTGAAGAGTTTTACGAATCAGCTGTTAAACACCTTGATATCCCAAAAGGTTTAGCAGATCAAATTAAATCTTGTGATTCTGTATATCATCTTAGATTCCCCATAACTCTAGATAATGGTGAGATTGAAGTAATTGATGCCTGGCATGGAGAGCACAGCCATCATAGAAGTCCATTAAAAGGTGGTATAAGGTTTAGTAGCCTAGTTAATGAGGACGAAGTGAAAGTTTTGGCATCTCTTATGACATTTAAGTGTGCTTTAGTAAATGTTCCATTTGGTGGCGGAAAAGGTGGAATTAAAATCGATTCTAAAAACTACTCTAAAAGCGAGCTAGAGAAAATAACAAGAAGATATACATTTGAACTTTACTCAAGAAATTCTTTGGGCCCAAACACATATGTTCCAGCAACAGACTATGGTACTACTTCACGTGAAATGAATTGGATTTACAGCACTTTTAAAACTCTCTCAAATTCAAATATAGATGCTGCCGCATCTGTAACTTCAAAAAGTGTTACACAAGAAGGTGTAAGTGGAAGAAATGAAGCCACTGGGAGGGGTGTATATATTGGAATTCGAGAGCTTCTTAATGATGAAAGAGAAATTGGTAGGGTTGGATTAAAAAAAGGAATTAGAGATAAAGAGATTATTATTCAAGGATTTGGAAATGTAGGATATCATGCGGCTTTATTCCTACATCAAGCTGGAGCAAAAATTGTAGGTGTATGTGAATTTAATGGATCAATATATAAAAAAGAAGGAATTGATCCAATAAAACTAAAAGAGTGGCTAAACTCTGGAAGCATGATATTTGATTATAAAGATTGCGAAACATCTAAAGATCCTTGGGATAGTTTCTACAAAGAATGTGATATTTTAATTCCTGCCGCACTAGAAGAAGTAATAAATGCAACCAATAAATATAAAATTAAAGCCAAAATAATAGCTGAAGGAGCGAACGGCCCTATTACATTTGAAGCTGATAAATATTTAGAAAATAATAATGTAATTGTTTTGCCTGATTTGTATTTAAATTCTGGTGGAGTAATAGTTTCTTATTTTGAATGGCTTAAAAATTTAAATCATGTTAGGTGGGGAAGAATTGAGAATCAGGGGAACAACCAATTAAAAGAAATAGACCTTATAAACAATGCTCTTAATGAGACTATGTGTAAAGCATTTGAGGAATTATCAGAAAAAAGAAATTCTTCAGGCAAATACATATCTTACAGGAAAGCTGCATACAGATTAGGAATAGAAAAAATCGCAAACACTTATATTGAGATGGGCCTGTTTCCTTAAAATGGAGGCGGTGCCCGGATTCGAACCGGGGTATAACGGTTTTGCAGACCGTCGCCTTACCGCTTGGCTACACCGCCATTAAGAATGAATATTTATACATTATAAATGAAATCTAGTCTATGATTATGTTCTGGATATAAATGGGCGAACTTGCTGCCCTAATTTTTAAAATATCAAAATCAGCATAAATCAAATTAGATGCTCCTCCCCTTTTTGACAACTGAATAAATTCAATCTCATTATTTATATCAATTGAATCAAAATAAAAAGGATAAATAGTACTTAATGCACTTCCTGTTGCAGGATCTTCTATAAACCCTAATTTTGGACAAAAATATCTGAAGTAAATTCTATTATTATTTATGAACGAAGCGATAAGGCCTCTAACATCGAGACTCATAAGAAATTCTTCATTGATTTTAACACTTCTTAAATCTTCGATATTGCTAAATTCAAAAATTAAATCAAGTTGTGAATCAGCATTTCTTAAAATTTCACCAGAAAATTTATTATCAAACAAATTATTAATAGAATCTGAATGGAAATTTAAACTATATACTGGAAGATCGATGTTGGCATTATTACTTGATACAGTCTCAACATCTAATGAAATACTTTCACTTTTAAAACAGAAATGATTTGTATCTTTATATTTATCATTTTGTTTTAAAACAAATGCTGATGCTAGAGTGCCATGACCACAGAAGTCAACTTTTTGTAAAGGGGAAAACCATTTAATTTTAAAATGATTTTCTTCGCACAAAACAAAACTAGTCTCAGAAAGGTTGATTCTAGCAGAAATTTTTTTAAGTAAAGGCTCATTCTCAAATGTTTTTTCGTCTAACAAAATGACTGCTGCTGGGTTACCGGATAAAAGGTTGTCGCTAAAGATAGACAAAAAAAAACATTAAATTTATTCATAAATTTTTAACTCATTGTAAAGAGCATCTCGTTCAACAGGAATATAACCTGCATCCTTGATCATTTTTACAAAGAAATCTCTAGTATGTCCAATTTCTGACTTTGCACCTGCATCATGAATAATCTTCTCAGAAACAATTGTTCCATCGGCATCAGAAATCCCGTAGTGAAGTGCAACTTGTGCTGCTTTTTCTCCAAGTGTAATCCAATAAGCTTTGATATACGGAAAATTATCTAAGAATAATCTTGCCAAGGAATGAACTTTTAGATCATAACTAAAAGGAAAAGGTTTTACATTCTTTAAACTTGTATTGAAAGGTTGGAATAAGACAGGAATAAAAGCAAAGAAACCATTGGTGTCATCTTGCAAGCTCCTTAACTTGTTTAAGTGATCAACCACATCATGATCAGATTCTAAGTGTCCATATAGTATTGTTGCATTTGAAGGCATTCCAAGCTTATGTGCTTCTCTATGAACTTCAAGCCATGAATCCCCTGTAGTTTTTGGTGAACAAATCTTTTTTCTAACTTCAGGTGCAAAGATTTCTGCCCCACCACCAGGAAGTGCATCAACACCTGCATCCATCAAGCTTGATACCACTTCAGAAACTGGCTTACCTGATATTTGAGAAAACCAATCAATTTCTACAGCAGTGAAAGCTTTTATATGGGATTTTGGAGCTGCCTTTGAAACCTCTCGAACAATATTTAAATATTTTTCAAATTCCCAATCTGGGTGGAGTCCACCTACGATATGAATTTCTTTTAATTCATCATTAACAAGAGAAAGAATTTTATCCATGGACATTTCGTAAGCATCCTTCGAACCCTTCGGTTTTCCAAAAGCACAAAATTTACAAGAAATTGCACAAACATTTGTAGGATTTATATGTCTATTAACTACGAAATATACTTTTCTTCCATGGAGTTGATTTTTCTTATAAGCAGCTAATTGGCCAAGAGAATTGATATCATTAGTTGCCATAATATTTAAAGCATCACTAATATCAATCCTACTGTTATCCAAAACCTTATCTCTTATCCCAAATAGGTTCTTATCAAAACAAAATTTATCAAAATTCTCTAATAATTCTTCCAATTTTTATTAACCATATCCTTCACATCTTGTGACATCTCGATTACCTTAGGGTACCAAGGTTTAAATGTTGAGTCTATAATCACCTGGCCTTCGAAACTTACTGAAGATTTAACTACATCAACTTTACTAAAATACATATCTATTGATGGATCAAACCTTGTGAAAATTCCCCACAATAGGTCTACATTCTCATTTATGTCAATATCATCACTAACAATAAATATAAATTTAAACTCATCAAGTAAATTATTTTTCTTTATTTCACTTATTGCATTTTCAACATCGATATTAGTTTTAATAATTATAATATTTCTATTTATTGCCCTAAAATCTGAGATAAATGGGATTTTGTTTCTAGGGTCATTAGTTTTAATTTCCAAGAAAACATCTGGATGTAGTGGTTTCCCAGACCCTATACAGTTAAAACCAACTTTACTTCCTACATTCAACTTTCCACTGGTAAAATCAAGTGTATCTAGAGGTGATGTCTGTAATAGAGTTAAATCTTTTCTGGGATCAAAATTTTCACCTAAATATCCAAACACTTGAATTATATCTTTTGTGTCTACAAATCTAGGAATAGTTAATATACATTTAGTTAAGGAAAGCTGTCCAGTTCCCCAGATAGATAACATTGCTTTAACAGCATTTTTTGGATACCTCTCATCAACAGATACAACAAGCAGATTATGAAATCCGGCTTCATAATATGCCCATAAGTCTTCAACCTCTGGATTTACTAGTTTAATTAATCCGCCAAATATCTCTGTCGCTGCAATACCTAAAAACATATCTTCTTTTGGTGGTCTTCCAACTACAGTTGCAGGAAATACAGGATTAAGTTTTCTAGTTATTGTATCAATATTTAAATATGGGAACTGACCTTCCATTGAGTAATATCCAAAATGATCACCAAAAGGTCCTTCTAGTTTAGTTTTACCAATAGGAACCCTACCCTCTATCACGAATTCAGCATTTGCGGGAACCAACATATTAGATCTTTTTGCCTTCGTCATTTCAATACTTTTATTCTTTAGAAATCCAGAGAAAAGAACTTCATCTATATTCTCAGGTAATGGAGCTATAGAACAAAAAATCAATGAGGGATCACCGCCCAAGACTACTGAGACAGGGAAATCAACTCCTAACTGAGAAGCTTCATGATAATGAGCAGCTCCACCTTTATGAGGATGCCAGTGCATCCCAAGAGTTTCATGATCGTGCATCTGAAGACGATACATTCCCATATTTCTCTTACTGGTCAGTGGGCTTTGAGTTATAGTTAAACCCATAGTTATAAATCTTCCTCCATCTTCAGGCCAACACTTTAGTATTGGTAAAGATGACAAGCTATCATTCCCATCTACTTGTTGAGAACTTGCATTAAAATGAACTCTTTTAGACCTGAAATTTAGTCCTCGCTTTATAAATGGTAATGATTCAAAAATATTCGATAATTTTGGAGGGAGTGATTTTTGAGCAAAATCAAGTATTTGTTCGCCTAAGTCTTTTGGATTACATCCTAAAGATAGATTCATTCTATCTTTAGTTCCAAATAAATTTGTAGCAACTGGATATTTAGATCCTTTAACATTCTTAAACAATAATGCAGGACCATCTTCTTCAATTGTCTTACATGATATTTCAGTAATTTCTAATTCAGGGTCAACCTCTCTTTCAATGGTTTTGAGATCACCAATTCTATCTAAAAATTTTATGTAAGACTGAAGATCATTAAAATTATGAGCCTTCATTTTTTATATTCTCAGCTCTCCAACCTCTCTCAGATCTTATTCCAACCAGATCTAATAACTTTTCAGAGAAGGAATCAGCTAAGTCTCCCAGTGTCGATTCTTCCATATAGAGCCCAGGTGAGATAGGTGCAATGATTGCACCAGCTTTTGTAAGTTTTAAAGCATTTTCGAGTGTGACCGCATCAAGGGGTGTTTCTCTCAATGCTATAATCAATCTTCTTCTTTCTTTTAGTGCTACTTGAGCCATTCTTGTTATCAAAGTATCAGATATGCCAGAAGCAATTTTATTTAAAGTTGAAATTGAACAAGGAACTATAACTAAAGAATCAAAATAATTACTGCCTGATGCAAAAGGAGAAGCAAGGTCATGATCAGCAAATGTGTTATCAACCATAGAGGATATTTCCTCGAATTTTAGGCCTAACTCTTCCATCATAACTCTTTTGCCCCATTTTGTAGCAACTAAAAATTTCTCAGATGGACACTTTTGGATAAAGTTGACAGCAAAATTGGAACCCGAAGCTCCTGTTATTCCAATAATTGTTCTCACTATGTAAATATATCTGAAATTGCTAATAATAAAATTAGAAATCCAACATAAGAGTTATATTTAAAAAAATCATAATTGTCCTTAGATACATATATTATTTGAAAGATAAAATTGAGAAAAATAATTAGTATCAAGAAATTTCCAAACAAGGAACCATTTAAATTAACTATATTAAAATATATAAGAGACAAAAGCGCTAATAAAAAAGAAAGCAAGGAAACAATGATGGCGATTTTTTTTCCAAAAATAGATGGTATTGAATAAACATTATTCATAATATCAGATTTAAGATCTTGCAATGCATAAAGTATATCAAAACCGCCTATCCAAAAAATTGTAAAAATTGAAATTGGAATTGCTGAAAGAAATCCTTCATATGAACAATTAGATACAAAAAAACCTGCCAGTGGTGCTAGGGAAAGACTTAATCCTAGGAAATAATGACACAGAAAAGTATATCGTTTCAAAAAGGGATAAATAAAAAAAAGTACTATTGGAATTGGTGCAAGAAAGAAAGCTTCTTTGCAAAGAAACCAGGTTGATAGAAGAAAAATAGCAATTGATATAAGGAAAAAAATAATTAAGAATTCTTTTCCAACTTTACCAGATGGAATTTCTCTCTGGCTGGTTCTAGGGTTTTTTAAATCTATATCTCGATCAATCCATCTATTAAAAATAAAGCCTATATTCCTAGCTCCAAGAGTAGCTAAAATAATTAAAAAAATGTTTAATATATCCACTTGCTTTATGCCCAGAAAAAAACCCGAGAATACTAGAGGTAATACAAATAAAGTATGAGATATCGTTACAAGCTTAAAAGCTAACCTAGTATTTTTAATGACAAACATTAAACTATATTAACTCATATTTGATGGTGTTTTATGCATATTGAAATAGTAAATATATTAAAGGATGCTTTAGAAAACAATAACAGCTATTTAATTAGCGATACTTTAGGTGATAGAAATCCTGCGGAGGTTTCTAAAATAATAATAAGCTTTCCTGAAGAAGAGATTTGCATACTTCTAAAAGCCTTAGATTCTGAAAAAACAGCTGAAATTATTTTGGAACTGCCTGAAGACATAAGATCAAATGTTCTTGAAATGCTTGATAATAAATCAATATTAAGTGCAATAGAAAACCTAGATTCTGATGATGCAGCTGATTTAATTTCTGATCTTGAAGATGAAAAGAGTAAAGAAATTTTAGAGGATATGAATCCTCAGGACTCAAGTGAAGTTCAAACCCTTTTACAATATGATGAGGAATCCGCTGGTGGAATTATGCAGACTGAACTTGTTGAAGTTAAAGATAGCTCAATAATTAAAGATGCAATAAATTGGATTAGGCTGATTGCTGAAGATGTACCTGATTTTTACCAAATCTATGTAACCAATGAAAATGATAAACTTGTAGGCACTGTTTCTTTAAAGGCTCTAATTCTGGCTGATTCTACAGCAGCTATAAAGTCAATAATGGAGCCTATTGAGATTAGTGTAGAGCCCAATCTTGATCGACAAGAAGTTAGTAATATTTTTTCTAATTATGATTTAGTCTCATTACCTGTGGTAGATTCAAATAGTAGACTAATAGGAAGAATTACATCAGATGACATATTGGATGTTGTTAATGAAGAGGCAGAGGAAGATTTATTTGCCCTTGCTGGTATTAAGGAATATAACCATCCAATTTACTCTGGATTTATTTCCAAAACAAAATCCAGGCTTCCCTGGTTGTTAGTAACTCTTGTTGGAGAACTACTAATAGCTTTCATTATTGCATCATATTTTCAACCAACTTTGGAAAAATTCATTTTACTTGCGGCCTTTATGCCTGCAGTGATGGCGACTGGAGGAAGTGTTGGAATTCAAACATCTGCGATAATAATTAGAGCTCTAGGGATAGGATCTATCAGTATAAGTCAAGCATTTAGGGTAATAATATCTGAATTACAACTATCTTTAATCCTTGGTGTTATATGTGGTTTAGTAGCAGGTGTTATGGGTTTTTTTCTAACCGGAGATAAGTCTTTGGGTTTGAATTTCTTTTATGTAATTTTTGTCTCACTTTCATTAGCATCGCTAATGTCTGCTTTCTTTGGAGCATCATTTCCATTGCTATTAGATAAAATCAAATCAGATCCTGCAAATGGTTCAGGACCTTTTGTAACAATGGCAAACGACTTGTTTTCTGCTGTTGCATATTTACTGATTGCTCTTCTAATAATGTGATTATGGGTTTTAATTCAAAAGCATTCATTTTATCAAAAAGAGAAATAGGAGATAACAATCTTACGATAACTTTTTTTACAGAGAGTCATGGGAAAATTGATTTACTTGCCAAAGGAGCTAGGAAAAGTAAAAAGCGATTTCAAGGAAAACTAGAGGCTGACAATATTTATTTTATAGAATTCTCGAAAAAGAATGAAGATCAGATTGGTTCACTGATTAAAATAGAAATATCATCTGATAAATATACTGAATTTAATGGGACAAATTTAATTTTAAAGGCATTTATTTTTGAATTAATAAATAATTTTGAAATAAATGATTATCCAAATGCAAAAGTATTTAAAATGATGGAGAATTATATCAATAAAAAATATAGCGATGAAACATTAAAGCTAACTATTAAAATTACACTAAAGTATCTGAAAGAATTGGGAATACTGCCATCAATTGAAAATTGCTATAAATGCAAAATAAAACTTAAAGAAATATCTTACTTTGATATTTCAAATGGTGGAAATACATGCATCAATTGCAGTAAAAATTTAAAAAAATTAATAAAATTGAAAAAAAAATCAATAATTATTAATGAAATCAAAAGTAAAATCGATACACAAAAACAATTTTTACTATTATTAATAAGATTTTCTGAATTTCATTCTGGAAAAAAATTTAATTCTGCACAATACTTACAAATATAATGATTAATGTAAAAGGGTTTAAATTTTCAGGAATAAGCTGTGGGTTAAAAAAATCTAAGAAAAAAGATTTGGGATTAATAATTTCCTCAAATGAATGTATATCACATGCAGTATTTACAAAAAATAAAGTTATAGCTGCACCATTAATTGTTTCGAAGGAAATAATTAATAAAAATAAATTAAGAGCAATAATTGTTAATAGTGGAAATGCAAATGCTTGCACTGGTGATGAGGGTATAAGAAACGTAAAATCAGTAATCAATCAAGCCGCAAAAGTTTCAGGCCTACCTAAAAATAATTTTTTTATATCATCAACAGGAATAATTGGTGAACAATTAGATGTCAAAAAAATCAATACAAAATTATCAAAACTTTTTAAGGATGCAAAACCAAATAAATCAGTAGATTTTGCTGAAGCAATTAGAACCACTGATAAATATATAAAGATTGAATCAACAAAAATCAAAATTGGGAATAAAACAGGGACTTTATTAGGAATCGCAAAAGGTGCAGGGATGATTCATCCAAACATGGCAACCATGCTTTGCTATTTAATTACAGATATCAAGATTAATAAATCAACTTTTAAAAAATTTATTAATTATGCAACAAAAAATTCATTTAATTCAATCAGTGTAGATGGTGATACTTCAACTAATGATACAGTTTTAGGAATGTCAAACGGACTTGCTGGTAATGAGGAAATAAATCTGAAAAGTAAAAGTGCAAAAAAAATATATGGTGAAATAGAAAAGATTTTTTATAACTTAGCGAAGAAAATAGTTGCAGATGGAGAGGGTTCAACAAAAATTTGTAAAATAATTGTTAAAGGTGCAAAAACTGAGAAAGATTCAAAGAAAATAGCTAATAGAATATCTACTTCATTGCTTTTTAAAACAGCATTATTTGGTTCTGATCCAAACTGGGGAAGGATAATAGCAGCTGTTGGGTCTAGCGGTGTTAACTATATTGATCAGAGAAAGATTGATATATATATAAACAAAAAAAATCTAGTCAAGAATGGTTTAGGGAAAAAAATTAGCTCTTTTTTTAACAGAACTATGAAAAATAAAGAGATTGAAATTATTGTTGATCTAAAAATTGGTAAAGCTTCGTCTTTTGTTTTAACCAATGATCTCGGTCATGAATATGTTGATATCAATTCTTTATACAGAACTTAAAATTTATCTAAAATTACTGATAAATTTTCAAAATATTTGTATAAGAAATTTAAAAAGAATAGTCCTAATATTATTAAAAAAATTAATCTTAAATTCATACTAATATCTGGGTGGATGACGGGATTTGAACCCGCGACCCTCGGAACCACAAACCGATGCTCTCCCCCTGAGCTACACCCACCATTTAAACGCGCCAAGAGGGATTCGAACCCCCGACCTACGGATTAGAAGTCCGTTGCTCTATCCAGCTGAGCTACTGGCGCTTCCATTATTCGAATGAAAAAACGAATAATCAAAGTAAATTACACTAGGTTTTGGTATTTGCAAACTTTTTACTTATCATAGATTGCGGGTTTTCCATCACTCATAAATAGAGATTTTAGAATTATAAAAATTAATGCTACTAACGATACCTGCTCAACAAGCATTGAGGAGAGTTTTAAATAGGCAAAATCAGCAGAAACAAATCTAACAAGCCAGCTAGATGCAATATCTAGTAAGCATGCTGAGAACGAAACTATTATTAATATAATTTTAAATCTCATGGATAGATCGCTGAATAACATTAAATGATTTAATGTCATCAAAATTATTCCCATGGCAAATAAATGGAAATGTGTTTCTTCTACAATAGACCCATAACTTTTTGGCTGTCTAAAAGTTTCGGGATTACCTAAATAATAATTAATAACTTCTTGAACAGTAAATCCAATCTTAGTCATAAAAAGAAAATTTGTCACTATTAATCCTACGAAAAATATTAGCGAAAAAAGTACAATTAACTTCAGAGCCGAATTTTTATTAAGATCTTTAGTAACAAAAAAACGCATTAATGAACCTTACACATTTTTAGTCATAAATAAAAGAATAAAGTGTTGATATTCTCCTAATTGCTTTAGATGTCTCATTGTATGAAATTGTTGATCCAGCTACTTTCATTTTATTTGATTTCATTGATAGATTATTTGCAATAGAATTCCCTTCGAATAGAGAAAACCATTTCTTATCCATTATATATTCATCAGGTTCGTAGAATGCAAGAACCTCTGTTGATTTTAAAATCCCTTTGTTATCAAAGATAAAAAATAAAGTCTGAGTCCTAGTTCTTAGCTTATGAGTTAGAATGAAGGCGGTTGCTTCTCTGCCACTACCATTCGATACCTCATAATATGAAAATACTTGAGAATTAAATCTTGATCTTGCTTGCTTTTCTAGCAGTAAAATACTGTCTTTAGAAAGGTAAACTCTTTTTTTCTCAACTTTCATATTAGGAAAAGATGTCTCAAGGGCTTTATCCAGTGTCATAACAACTTTAGCTGAAGCACTAAAGCCAAAAAAAAGAAAAAGTATAAAAAAAATGTTTTTCATAGTAGATTATTACCAAATATACATTATTTTAGATTTAGCACCATCCAGAGGTTTACATCGTTGACCAGACGACAAAAGGGAAATGAGCTTCCTGGAATGTGGATGGTACTAAATCATCTTATGTGTATTATCTATCCTTTATACCTATACTTAGAATATATAACCTATACCTAGGTTAAACTGTCTTGTATTATCATTTGATCCTGGACTTGTATGCCTCAGAACATCAGCTTTAATAACAATGTTTGCAATTGGTTTAATTGATACACCATAATTCCAATATTGATTGTCTTGATAGTCTCTATTGGATGTAGCTGAAGAATCTGTTCTTTCATGAAAATCTAAATTCTCATATCTAAAGAAAGGTGCAATGTACCAAGTACTACCTACTAAATCACCGATATTTTTTGCAATTTCGTAATAATAACCAATTTGTTTTTCACCAAACTTAGCATTTGCAGCAGCTCCACTATAGCTATTAAATCTGTCTACATTATCAAATTCGTTTTGATGATACAGCAATTTATATTCAAAACCTGCAAGCTCACCTTGAGCAAATATTGATCTCATATGAACAGTTGTAAGTGCATCGTGAATATCATATGTTGTTGCAGCGGTTCCACTAGGTTGGATTTTACCTCTATAGTATGAAACACCTAAGAGATGTTGATTACCAAATGCATTTAAATTGTAATGCAATGAACCTACTGTAGCAAACTCATTAGAAACAGAATTAGATCCTTTACTTCTAAAGTTTCTCATAGTGTTACCAGTTTTAGATGAAGCTGTTCCTGGGTTTTTTAGAGAAGTAACATAATAAAGTTTATATTCAAAATTACCCAATTTTCCAAATATTCCAGCACCATTTTCTCTAGTAGTTGAAGGAATCATTAAAGTTTCAACTTTAGGTCTATATGTTCCATGGAAAAGTGTTGGCTCATGAAGTTCATTAACCAAACCTTGAGGAAGTAATAATAAACCTGCCCTAAATCCTAAAGCACCATTAAACTTTGAAGGTGTATAGTCAATATAAGCAAATTCCAAATATGATTCATCAGCATGTTCGAATTCTAATTCAGTATTTAATGACCATTCTTCATTATATTTATAGCCAAAATAAAGAACACCTCTATATGCATCAGTTTCATCTGTATTGTCTCCACTGGTGTAGCTCTTATAAACGATTTCACCATAACCACCAATGGAAAGACCTGATGGTGTATTATAAACTTTCGATGCAGCAGGACCAAAACCATATTGAGATCCAATTTCTCCACCAAAGACTCCACCATTCTTTAATCTATCAACTTCTTCAGAAAGAATATCAACTCTTTCCTCCACAGATAAAGAAGCCATGTCTTTAGATATACCATTATTAATCGGCATCAAAATTACAAAGAATACCAAAAATAATGAATAAAATAATTTTTGCATAACTACCTCCTAGATAATTATTTTAGATATCATAGACATTCAATGTCTATGATATCCAGGTTAAATATAATTAATTTAAAATGAATATCAAATTTTTTTTAATTAAAAATTGACATATCAATCAGGTTGTTTAAATTAATGGACAACGGAGGTCGATAATATGAATAAATTCAAAATGCATCACTTAATTATATTTTTGTTTTTTATTTTTTTAATTTCTCCGAAAGTAAGTTTTGCGGACTTTAAACCCTTGAAGTTACAAATTGAAAAATTTCAAAATGTATTAGCCGAATCTGATACGATTTCTAAAAGAGATGTCAAAAAAAATTTAAAATTTTTAATGAATAAGGCCAAATTAGTAGAGAACAAGCTTGCAAAAAGTCACATAAATGATGATCTTAAATTTTTGATAGATAAATATGTATATAAAAACTCTAAAAATTCTGTTAAATCATCTGAACTCACATACTGGATAAAACACTTACATGATGAACTCAAAATGTTCAAAAAAGATATGGGTATTGATGGATAGGGAATAATATTTAGCATTTCATTATCAAATTATTATTTATGATATTACTCTTTAAATACAAAATTAGGGAACTAAGGTAAAACAATTTTCTTTAAAATAATTATTTTTTTAATTTTTATTTTTACATATAGTCCTTCTTTGCAAGCAAAAATATTTGAAAGAAGTTTTGTTGCATGGGGAACAAATCTTGATTTTATAGTAGTCTCAAATAAGAAAGAAGAAGTTATTAACAGAGCTATAAATGATAGTGTCAAAAAAGTTTCGGAATTAAGCTCAATATTTAATAATTATGACCCCAAATCTGAGGTCTCACTTTTTAATAAGTCAAAGAAAAATATAGAGTTCAAAATGTCAGAACATTTTGCTGAATTATTAAATTTATCAATCAAATATAATAAACTATCAGGGGGCTATTTTGATATAACTATTGGGAATGTCTCTTCAGAATTTAATTATGAACAATCAGACAAAACATTATCTAATTTAGATATAAAAAAAAGAATAAAGGATTGTTCTGGATTTGATAAATTAGTCTTAACAAAGATTAATGGCAACAAAATTACTAAAAGTGCTGATTGTCTTATGCTTGACTTTGGGGGGATTGCTGAAGGATATGCTCTAAATTTAATTTTAAAAATATTTCAATCATATGAGATGAAAAATGTTTTAATTAACTTTGGTGGAAATATATCAACATTATCTTCAACACAAGATTGGTTTATAGAGATCGAAGATCTTGGACAACAAAAAAAAATTCTTCTAAATAATAAATCTATTTCAACCTCCTCTAAANAATCAAAAAAAATAAATATTGGNAAAAAAAACACTAGTCATATTTATAATTTTAAAGAAAAAGTGTTTCTTGGATACGAAGATACTACTTTATCAGTGGTATCAAAAGATCCCATATTCTGTGATGCTTTTTCTACATCTTTAATCGCAATGCCCATGGTTGAAAGAAATGCTTTCATTAAAAACAAAAAGATAGAAATTTTTATTTCTGGTAATTAAATATCGGGGTGAGAGGGCTCGAACCTCCGACCCCCTGTTCCCAAAACAGGTGCGCTACCAGCTGCGCTACACCCCGATAAACAATGGATTATACATTGTTAAGAGAAAACAACAAGATTCTAACCTAGGTAAAATTGTTTATTAAAAGCAAAAATTTTAGAATATTCATTCTCATTATTAATTAATTCACTATGGGTGCCTGATTCGATTAATCTTCCATCTTTTAACACTATAATTTTATCTTTATCTCTAATAAGATTCAGTCTATGAGCTATAACTAAAGAGGTTTTTGCTTTAATACTATTCAAATAAGATTTAACATTTTTCTCCAAATCCAAATCTAAATTTGATGTTGCCTCATCTAAAATTATTATATGAAATGGTTTTTCTAACATATATTCAATATTTTTTATTTGCTTTTCACCTACAGATTTCACTTGAAAATTATTATTTGAATCTTGCTCATCAGGTGTAATGTTAAAAAGAGGAGTATCTTGCATAACAACTGAAAAGTTATCTCTTATTGAGTCAATATCAAACTCATTTAAATTAACTCCATCTATCAAAATTTCTCCTTTCTGAGGCTTATAAAATCCTAGCAATAAATTCAAAATTGTAGTTTTTCCGGAGCCAGTTGACCCAAGTAATAATATTGAATCACCATTGTCAATCTCTAGATTAAAATCCTTTAAAACCCAATCCTCATCTTTGTATGCAAAAAAAATATTTTTGAAAGAAATTTTCTTGAAGTTAGAATCAAACTTTTTATTTCCAAACTTATCTTTTTCAATTGATATTATTTTATAAATATTTTCACTTGCCGCCAAGGCAGATTGTAAAATATTGTATTTATCCGCCAGGTCTAGAATTGGTCTGAATATCATTCTTAGAAAAAATAAAACAGCTAGCAACTCTCCTAAAGACAGATTTCCTGATAAAACTTCCCTACCCCCAAACCAAACAATTACTGCTGTAGAGAATACCGACATAAATTCAATAAATGGCCTGAATATTGCAAATGTATACATCTGATTAAGATTTGCTTGATAATTTTCGTTGCTTAATTTTTCAAATCTTGAGAAATTATCATCTGACTTATTATAAAGTTTAATTAAAGCTATACCCCTGACTGACTCACTTATAAAAGAATTAAGCTGTGAAATAGTTAATCTTAATTTTGTATACACACGTCGTAATCTTTTTCTATATAAGAAGGCAAAAAATATGATAACGAAAGTAATGCAAATTATTATGAGAGATAAGTCGTAATTAAATGTGAACATAACATACATAACACCTACAATTACAAGGAAATCCTTTAAAAATTGAACTAAGACATTTGTGTAAAACTCATTTAGTGCATTTACATCATTTGTAACTCTAGTAGTAATTCTACCAACACTTTGTTGATCAAAGAAAGACTGTGGTAATTTCAATACATGATTAAAAATTTCATCTCTTATTTCTTTCATTATTTTCTGACCAGAAATATTTAATATGTAGCTAAAAAGAGAGCTAAATAAAAAAACTCCTAAAATAAAGAAAAAAACCTTTATTGATGTTTCTTTTATTTGAGACTTAGTTGCAATTCCAGAGACAATGCTATCAACTATTTCTTTTAATTTTAAAGGTATTAAAAGTTCAAAATAAGCGACTATAACCATAGCAACGAAAGCAATCAAAAGCCAATAAATATATGGCTTAGAAAATTTAACTAACCATTTCAGAATATTTGAATCATTTATTTGATTATTTTGCATCTATCACCCCTGGCAATATTCTTTGAATAGCAAGTAAATCTTTAAATAAACCTTCTTGTTCTTCTAATGATTTAGATGATCCCTTTTGTACAATTTCACCTGAATCCAAAACAATAATTTCATCAAATAAAAAAATGGTTGATACCCTTGAAGAGATAACAATTAAAAATTTTTCTCTAAATGTGTCTTTTATATTTCTGAGAATCTGAAGTTCTGTATCAACATCTAATGATGACAATGTATCGTCTAATATAATCATTTCAGGATTTTGGTAGATAGCCCTCGCTATTGAGACTCTTTGTCGTTGACCTCCAGATAAACTTACCCCTCTTTCGCCAACTATTTCATTAAGACCATTCTTCATTCTTTCTAAATCATTAATAAATCCAGAAATCCTAAGGCACTCAATAATTTTATTCTCGTCTGGATTTTCTTCAAAAAATGAAACATTTTCTGCCAAAGTTCCTGAAAAAATAACAGGGTTTTGTGGTACATATACAATCTTCTTTCTTATAGAATTTTTATCAATATCATTGATGGAGATATTATTAATTTTTATGTTATCTGAGTATGAGTATTTAAGTAGTAAATTAATTAAGGTTGTTTTACCTGCCCCTGTTTTTCCAGTAATACCAAGAGACGAGCCCCTTTTTATATTAAAATTAATATTTGAAAGAATATTATTGCTATCTTTTGTAAAGCTTACATTGTCAAAAGAAACTTTATCAATCTCCTCAATCTTAGCTAACCCTACCTCTTTAGGTTCAGTATCTTGAGTCATTATTTTATCAACTCTCGAAAGACAAGCATTTCCTCTTTTTAACCAATCAACTGCTAATCCCATTGCTACAACGGGCCAACTTAACATTGTTAAATAAACCATTAAGGCTGAAAAATCCCCAATTGATAGTTTGCCTTCTAGAACCATATTGCTTCCAAAAAAGATAAATATAAAAATGGATAATCCAGATAGAAAAGTTATTAACGGCTGATATCCGGCCCATATTTTAATTAGATTAATATTCATACTTTCATAATGAATACTTTTTTTCTTAAAAAGATTGGACTGCTCCTCTTGATCGTTCAAAGATTTTATTACTCTAATTGAGTATATTATTCTCCTCGCCTCCTCAGTTAAATTAGAGAATGAGCTTTGAACATTAGAAAAAAGTCTCTCAATAATATCACCATATTTAAGTATTAAGATGCTCATAATAATAAAAGGTCCTGAAGCATAAAGTGTAAAAATTGGTGATATCAAAAACATGGAAATAAAAATAAATGTTAATAAAACTATTCCATCATAAGCCACTACAATACCAAAGCCACAAGCCATTTTGATTGTTTCAATATCATTAACACCTCTTGCCATTAAGTCACCGGGTGAGTGATTTTGAAAAGAAGCTCCAGTCAAATTCTGAACCCTTGAGAAATAATTATCCCTGAGATTTTTCTCTATTTTTCGAGATGTTCCTAGAAGAAAAAATCTCCAAACAAATCTAAAAATAGCCATAACAACACCACAAATAATTAAATAAAAAGCATATTTGTTTAAATCACTTAAGAAAAAGCTATCGGTTTTAGAAGACGCTAAAATATCAATTACTTTCCCTACTAAAATTGGAACAAGTAATTGCATCATATCAACCATCGTCAATCCAATAATGCCAAAAAAAATATTTTTTTTATGCGATGTAAGTAGCGAATACAATGTTTTTCTTTTCATAATATTTATAAACAAAAATTTATAGTCATTTTCATTATAAATGAAATTATTGACAAAGAAGAAAATAAGGGTTTAACTACGACAATGGATTTAGGACTTGCACTTCCAATTATTGCCAATATAGAAGTTAAAGACCAATTGAAAATTGCCATTAAAGCAGAAGAATTAGGCTTTAGCTCGGTTTGGGCTAGTGATCATATAATAATTCCCTCTCAATGGAAGGGGAGATTCTCAGATATTTTTCCTGACCCTTTTGTAATGCTTACTGCAATTTCTCAAAATACATCAAAGATTACTATTGGAACAAGTGCAATTATACTTCCCTATCGAAATCCAATCATAGTTGCTAAAATGCTTTCTACTCTCGATCATTTTTGTAATGGGAGATTGATATGCACTATTGCACCTGGCTGGATGAAAGAAGAATTTAATATTCTAGGTGTTAATTATGAGAAAAGGATGGAAAAGACTAAAGAGTTTGCTCAGGTAATTAAATCATTATGGGAAAATGACCCATCTTCTTTTAAAGGTGAATACTATAATTTTGAAAATGTATCATTTCATCCCAAACCATATCAAAAAAAATTGGAAATATGGATGGGCGGTAATGCTGATGCAGCTATAGAAAGAGCTGTAGATTATGCAGATGGCTGGCAACCTATTTGGTTTAGTCCTGATGAGTTATCAAAAAAAATTGAATATTTAGAGTCTTATTCTGGATCTAAAGGTATTAATATTAAAAATTATAATATTTCTTTACGAAATAGAGTTCTGATAACCAATGAAAACAAAATGGGTGATAATCCAGATACTGCTCTTATTGGAACAAAGAAAGAAGTCTTTGATAAGATCAAAGCTTATAAAAGTTTGAAGATTAAAGAAGTTGTTCTCGATTTTATTTCTCCTAATTCCGAAGAAATAATTGAGACAATGGAAATAATAGGAAATGAATTAATACCAGAACTCTAAGAAGTTAATCTTTCAATTACTCCTGTCCAATATTTATGCCAATATGAATCTTCAACCTGTGCTTTTAGCTCTTTCTTTGCATAAGTTATTGCATCGTCTTTACCTTGAGTAAAAAGAACTAACTGCTCAGCAGCAGAATCTAATTCGTCATTAGTAATTTCAATAGAATCCAATACAGAACTAACAAAACGACCCATTTGAATTAATGAATCATTTAAATCAGTTTTTTTCTTGTCTATATCATCAGATAATGAATCTAAGTCGTTTCCAAGAATTTCTTTAGCCTTAGAGACTCTTGTTAAATAGTCATCAACGGACTGAAGGCTTCTCATAGAATTTTGCAATTCTTTTATTAAAGTAGTTAGTTGTCTTGAATCAGATACATTTTCTTGTGATATTTTTGCTTTAGTTAAATCGCCCATTACTTTCTCCTAGAAATTTATAAATTATTATACCAGGCTTATTATCTATATATTCCAGAAAGTCCTCATCAACCACTTTTCTATATTTCTTCTTACTAGAAGCATGTCTGAACCTCAAGTCATCATCATTAATTATTAAGAAACCAACATGAGACACATCTAAACCTTGACTGTTAGATAATATCCCTACAACATAAATCTTATCTTTTAATTTAGCATAGTCTCTTTTGTTTATATCTTCGTAATAAACCAGTTTGTCTTTTAAAGGTATCCCTTTTAGATATTTTTTATTAATATCTTTCTTATTTAAGATTTTATTTATTTTCTTATCATTAGAAATTCTTTCCAGATTATTATTATCAGCCCAATCTGTAAAAAAATGATTTCTATTATAAAAACTAATAATATTATCTTCATATCTTAATGAGATTACATTGCTCTTAAAATCTTTTTGAGAATTCGAAATAGCAAGGGCATAAACATATTCTACATAAGTAAAACAATCTAAATTATCCAAATCTATTGTTAACTTTTCATCATCAGTTGCGGAACCAATAAGAACATTCTCCTTATAGTTCTTATCTAATAAAACGGTGCTATACGAAACAAGCTTTTCATGAATATCAAGATTTTGATGCTTGATAATCAAATTATCAATTTGATCAAAATTTAGAGAAAAAGAAGTGAGTGTTAAAAAGAAAAAAATAATGCTAGCTAGATGCAATTTTTTTTCTTTTATCAATTTCATCAATAGCTTTCTGAACTCCCTTGTTTGTTAAATTTTTACTATTAGAAAACTGAATTGCAAGATTTATCATTGTGTCAATATCTGCACCATTAAAATCTTTCAATTTAATTTTTGAAATATCAGGAATAGTTACACCTTTTGACTTAATTTTTAAGTCTAAAATCTCTTTTATTTCCTTATTATCTGGAGTAACGGTTTCAAGCAAAAGATCAAACCTGCCTGATCTAAGCAAAGAACTATCTATATTTTCTATTCTATTTGTAGCAGCAAGCACTACAACATTATTAAGCTCAGAAAAACCATCCAGCTCCAACAGTAACTGGCTCATAATTCTTGAAGAAACTGAATTTGAGGATTCTTCAGACTTATTTTTTGAACATAACGAGTCAATCTCATCAAAAAATAGAATAGCTGGTGCAACTTGTCTGGCCTTATCAAAAAAATTTTTTATCATTTGTTCTGATTCTCCTAAATATTTAGATAACAATTCAGGTCCCTTGATAGATATAAAATTCATTCCACTGCTATTAGCAAGTGCTTTTGCAATCATTGTTTTACCTGAACCCGGCGGACCATATAACATTACACCTTTGGGAAGCTTAAATTCCCCCTCTTCTTTTAAAGGTGATAAAATAACTTGATTTAAAGTTTCTTTTAGTTCTTTTAAGCCACCTATTTCATTCCATTTAACTTTTGGAGTATCAACAAATATTTCTCTTATCGCTGATGGCTGAATGTTAGAAATTGCATCAATAAAATTCCTTTCTGAAACCTTAATTGAGTCTACTTCGCTATAATCAATATCCGTTGAACCAATTAATTTTTGAACTGAATTTAATGCTGCATCTTTACATAACATTTCTATGTCAGCTCCAACGAATCCAGAAGTTAGTGAAGCTAATAAATCAAAGTCAATATAATCATCAAGTGGCATCCCTCTTGTATGAATATTTATAATTTCTTTTCTTCCTGTGAGATTAGGTGGATCCAAAAAAATTTCTTTATCAAATCTGCCAGGTCTCCTCAAAGCTGAATCAATAGAGTTTGGTAAATTTGTTGCCGCTAGGACTATTATTTTTCCCCTATCTTTGAGGCCATCCATAAGAGCTAAAAGTTGGCCAACTATCCTTTTCTCAACCTCACCATGGACTCTGTCTCTCTTTGGTGCGATTGCATCAATTTCATCTATAAATAATATTGAAGGTTGATTTTCTGCAGCATTTTGAAATATATCTCTCAATAAAGCTTCGCTTTCACCATAAAATTTTCTAACTATCTCTGGACCATTAACCACTATGAAGTTTACATCACATTCTTGGGCAATTGCTCTTGCCATTAAAGTTTTACCAGTACCAGGTGGACCAACTAACAATATTCCACGAGGGGCATCAATACCTAATCTATAAAAAATCTCAGGATGCTTTAAAGGAAGTTCAACAAGATCTTTAATTTTTTTCAATTGCTCGCCAAGGCCACCAATATCATTATAAGTTGTTACATCTTTAGCCTTTTCTTCATTATTAAGTCTTTTAATTTCAATCTTAGTTTTTAAATTAACAATAGATGAACCCGAGGGTGATGTTGCAACAACTTTAAAGTCTTCTGACTTTCCACCAGGAAGTTTAGCAGAGATTGTATCCCCTGAAGTAACAACTTGACCATCAATTTTAGTTAATAAAATTTTAGAATCATCATTAAATAATAAAGATTTGGAGTTAGTAGGAGATAAAACTACTTTTTTGGTATCGATTTGCATTATTTTTTTTATAGTAATCGATTCACTTATAGACATCTTGATATTACTTCGAGTTATCCCATCAATTTTTATAGAATCATTATTTGAATCAGAAGCTGGCATAATTCGAATCGCAGACTTTCTTTTGCCATATATCTCAACAACATCTAAAGGTTCAATTCCTATTTCATGCATTATTGTTGATGAAATTCTTGCAAACCCTTTACCCGCATCTTTTACACCTATGTCTTCAATTTTAAATTTCATATCTTTATTTTAATAGATTACCGATGGGTTATAATACTTCAAGCTTAAAGCTTGTTACTAATATGCCTTTAAATAATTTAAAAATTGTCAATTTTAGAAATATTTTAAATACAGAGCTTACTTTAGATAATGAAATAAATGTTATTCTAGGCTCTAATGGTCAAGGTAAAACTAGCCTGCTTGAATCAATATATTTTTTAATCAACGGTAAAAGTGATAAAACAAATGATTTGAATGAAATAAAAAATATTAATCATTCAAACTTATATGTAGAAGGTACTTTTAATAACATAAACCAAATAAATAAATGTTCTATTTTCTCAGAAAATGGAAAGAAAAAAGTTCAAATCAATGACAAAAAAGTTAAAAGAGCTGAAGAGCTTAAAAAGCTAGGTAATGTAGTTTTATTTAATAAGGATTTTATTGACTCGATAGAAGGTTCTAATAAACCTAGACGAGAATCCCTTGATAGAATAATTTCAAGCTATAACACGAAATTTAAAAATGAATTAAAAGAGTTAAAAGAGTTCTTATCTAGGAAAGGTCATATTCTTAGAACTTCAAAAGATGACAAACTGGTCAACTTTATTGATGAGAAGATAATTGAGTTAAGTCTTCTGGTTTCAAAAAAAAGAGCGAATTGGCTAAAAAATCATGTAAAAATAATAAATAAGTTGTCACCCACTTCCTCAGATGAATACAAATATAGCTTAAAATATGAAACACATTGCAATTCTAAGGACATAATAATTAGCAACTTAAATTTGGCAAAAAATAAAGAACGACTATCATGTAAACCATTGATAGGTGCACATAAAGATACATTTACATTTATTAATAATGGTAAAGATATATTGAAATTAGGATCTGAAGGCGAGAAGAAAACCTTAGGTATTATGATCAAAATGGCTGAAATTGTAATTTCATCGAAAATTTTAAATAAGGATACAATCTTCTTAATTGATGAAATAATGAGTTTCTTGGACAAAAAAAGATTAAAATTTTTTTTGCAACTACTTAAGAGAACCAAAGTTCAATCTATGATTACAAGTAATGAAAAATTAATTCTTAAAAATTTTGCAAAGTGCTCCATTTTTGGAATCAAAAATGGAGTTTGTAAAAAAATAAGTTAATCTAAAAAAATGATTCAGAAGATAAAATCAGACTTAAAAGTAGCCCTAATTGAAAAAGATAAGATTGCTGCAAATACCTTGAGAAGTATTATGTCTATGTATACAAATGAGGAAAAAAATAATAAAGACAAAAACATTGATGTCGAGTCAATAATTAAAAAAGAAATTAAAAAGAGAAAGGAAGCAATTATTCTATATGAGTCAAACAATAGAGATGATTTAAAAAAAATTGAACTAGCAGAAATGGAAGTGCTTTCCAAGTACTTACCAGAACAAATTTCAGATGAAGAACTCAAAAAATTTCTAATGGATTTAAAAAATGAAATATCTTCAAATAAAGAATTTAATATTGGCTTTTTCATTAGAGAGAGCATAAAAACTTATAGCTCAAAATCTGACAATGGAACAATTAGCAAACTATGTAAAGAAATTATGGAGGGGTAGGAACATATGGAGTGGAATTTAAAAGACTTATATGAAAGTATAGATTCTAAAAAAATAAAAAATGATTTTAATAAATTAGAGAAAAATTCATTATCTTTTGCCAAGAAATATCAAAGTAAAATAAATGACAATGTATCACCCAATATAATTTATTCTGCTCTTGTTGATTTAGAAAAAATTTATGAAGGTTTAGGCAAAATCTCATCTTATGCATCTTTACTCTTTGCTTCCGATACAAATAATGAAAAAGTATCACAATTTTATCAATCAACCAGCGAAAAAGTTTCTTTAATAAGGAAAAACCTAATTTTCTTTTTTCTTGATTGGAACAAAATTAAAAACTCTACTGCTAAACTAATATATTCTTCTGAAAAACTAAAGAAATATAGGAATCTTTTAGAGTCAGAAAGAAAATATAAACCATATGTTTTGTCAGAAGCAGAAGAAAAAATACTTGACCAAAAGTCGCTCACCTCTTCTAGAGCATTTAATAGACTATTTGACCAAACTCTAAACAACATAATTTTTGATATTAAATTAGACAAAAAACAAAAAAGGATGTCAGAGACCCAAATATTATCTTTACTCTATGATAAGAAAAGGTCTACTCGAGCTAGAGCAGCAAAAAGTTTAACAGATGGCCTAAACTCTGAAAAAAGATTAATAACATTTATTTTTAATCAGATTCTTAGTGATTGTAAAATAATTAACGAACTTAGGGGCTATAAAAATCCGATAGACTCCAGGAACTTATCTAATGAGATAAAACTTCAAACCGTTAATGGTTTAATTCAAGCATGCAATGATAACAATTCAATTGCACAAAGATATTACAAACTTAAAGCTAAGATTCTTAAAATCAATGATTTCAAAGACTATGATAGATATGCACCCCTTGACTCCTCACAAAAAAAATACTCTTTTGCTGAAGCCAAGAAAATAGTACTTGATGCATTTGAAGATTTCTCACCAGAAATGTCAAAAGTTGCTTCACTATTCTTTGACAATAATTGGATTGATTATGGAATAAGGAACGGTAAAAGGTCTGGGGCATTTAGTCACTCTTGTGTGCCATCAGTTCACCCTTATATACTAATGAATTTTACTGGAAAAATTCGTGATGTTATGACCCTCGCTCATGAGCTAGGTCATGGGATCCATCAATACTTATCAAGAAAAAACGGCTATTTTCAACAAAATACTCCTTTGACAACAGCTGAGACAGCTAGTGTTTTCGCCGAAATGCTTGTATTTAATAAGCTTTTATCAAATGAAAATTCTGATAAAGAAAAGCTATATGTAATATGCTCAAAACTAGAAGATATATTTGCTACTGTTTTCAGACAGATTGTTATGACAAATTTTGAGTTATCAATTCATGAAAGAAGAAAAATTGGTGGAGAACTTACATGGGAAGAATTTAATGGTTATTGGATTAGTGCAAACTCAAAAATGTTTGGGAAATCCATAAAAATTTCTGAGTTTTATAAAAACTGGTGGATGTATATTCCACACTTCATTCATTCTCCATTCTATTGTTATTCTTATTCGTTTGGTGAGCTTTTAGTACACGGACTTTTTGCAAAATACAAATCTGAAGGAAAAACTTTCATACCGAAGTATATAAATTTATTATCCTCAGGAAGTACATTGTCTCCAGAGAAATTAGTAAGTAAAGTTGGTATTAATATATCAGATCCAAAATTCTGGGAAAGTAGCATGTATTTAATGAAAGGATTGGTCATCCAGGCTGAAAAACTTTATAAAAAAATAAATAAATGATTAAAATCTCTAATGGAACGAAAAAAGGGTTCAAGCTAAAGGTACCATCAACAGGACATGTTAGACCAAAGACAGGTAAAACCAGAAAAATGATTTTTGATGTTCTTCAAAGTGTTGATAACTATAAAATATTAGATTTATTTGCTGGGTGCGGTTCTCTGGGCATTGAAGCTTTAAGTATGGGTGCGAATTTTGTAACATTTATTGATAGCAGCCCAATTTCAATAAGATATATTAAAGAGAATTTAAAGAAATGTACTTTTGAAGATTCATCTGATGTTCAAAAAAAAGATTTTTCTGTTGCAACAAGAGAATTAATGAGAAAAGATGTCAAATTTGACTTAATTTTTATTGATCCACCATATGATTATTTTGATGAAAAAAGTCTTAATGGTATCATTAGAACTGCATTAAAATTATGTAAAAGTGAAGGTATTATTGTTTGTGAACATCCTATGTATGAGAAACTAAAATTAGATGTTATAAACTATAAAGTAAAACAGTATAAGGATAAATTTATTACTTTTTGTACAAAAAAATGAAAAAAACTGTAATTTACCCTGGTAGCTTCGACCCATTAACCAATGGTCATATAAATATCATTAAAAGAGCAGCTAAGACTTTTGATGAAGTTGTAATAGCAGTAGCAGTAAATTCGAATAAGAATTCTATAATGAGTGTTGACGAAAGAGTTAGTGTAATTAGATCCATCTTTAAAAGTAATAAAAAAATAAAAACTGACAAATTTAGTGGACTCTTAGTCAAATATGCAAAAAGTAAAAAAGTTAATACCATTATAAGAGGTATGAGAACGGTGCAAGACTTTGAATATGAATTACAAATGGCGACATCTAATAATAAGTTAGATAAATCTATTGAAACTGTTTTTATGGTTGCTGATGCAAATTATGCTCATATCAGCTCATCATTGATCAAGGACATAATTAAATTAGGTGGAAATGCAAATGAATTTGTTCATCCTAAAGTTGAATCAGAATTAAAAAAAATATTAAAAAAAGGGAAGTAGATATATATGGAATTATCAAAACTTGCTAGAGAATTAAAACCATCTGCGACATTAGCTATCACAGCAAAAGCTAAGGAAATGAAGTCGCAAGGAATTGATGTTATTGGTTTTGGGGCTGGAGAGCCTGACTTTGATACTCCTGAAAATATTAAAGAATTTGCAAAAAGGTCTATTGATAATGGATTCACTAAATATACAGCAGCTAGCGGTATTGATGAACTAAAGAATGCAATAATTTCAAGAATCAAAGAAGACTACAATGTTGAATATGAGAAAAAAGAAATATTCGTGGGCTCTGGAGCAAAACATGTTTTATACAACCTATTCCAAGTACTTCTTGATTTGAATGATGAGGTTATAATTCCTGCACCCTACTGGGTTTCCTACCCAGAACAAGTTCGTATAGCAGGCGGAAAACCTGTAATTCTATCAACTGACCAAAGTAACGGTTTTAAAGTTAAACCTTCTGAAATACAAAATGTAATTACAGACAAAACAAAGATACTTGTGCTAAATTACCCATCAAATCCTACTGGTGTAACTTTCACTAAAGAAGAGTTAATAGAGATTGCTAATTTAGCTGAAAAAAATGATCTAATAGTGATATCTGATGAAATTTACGACAAAACACTGTATTCTGAGACCAAACATACATCTTTTGTTCAAATAAATGATTCAATTAAAAATAGAACAATCTTAGTAAATGGGGTTTCTAAAACATACTCAATGACTGGGTGGAGAATTGGTTATGCAGCAGGAAATAAAAATGTTCTAGCTGCTATGAATAACCTTGCAGGGCAATCAACCTCAAATCCAACTTCAATTGCACAAAAGGCATCTGTAGAGGCTTTCTCGGGTCCTCAAGATAAAGTTAATGAAATGGTTGTAGAATTTAAGAAACGAAGAGATTTTATATGTAAAGAATTAAACAACATTAATGGAATATCCTGCCTTGTCCCAGATGGTGCTTTTTATGTATTTCCAGATATTTCTTATTATTTCGGTAAAGAATACAAAAACGGAAAAATAGAAAACTCTGTAGACTTCGCTGACTTTCTCTTAAATGAAGCCAAAGTAGCTGTAGTCCCAGGTATTGAATTTGGTTCAGATAAAAATATAAGAATATCATATGCGACTTCTATGCATGACATTAAAGAAGGCATTAAGAGAATCAAGGAAAAGTTAGAAGAATTCTTTTCTTAATGGAGCCGAAGGGGATCGAACCCTCGACCTCTTGAATGCCATCCAAGCGCTCTCCCAGCTGAGCTACGGCCCCTATTTTAATTAATGTATTTAATTTGTTAGAATATAAGAATCTATTTAAATTTCAATTATGAGAAAAATTAATATTGGTATTATTGGACTTGGAACTATTGGAGAAGGTTTATTCAAAATAATAAACTCTGAAAGATTATCCATAAGAAAAAAATTTAATGTTGAAATCAACATAGTCAAAGTTTGTGATCTAGATTATAAGTTAGCAAAAAAACTTAAAATAGAGAAGAAATTGTTTACTAATAATTATAATCACATAATAGAGGACCCCAAGATAGATTGTGTAGTTGAGCTCATTGGTGGCACAACTATAGCAAAAACCATTGCTGATAAAGCATTTAAATTTAATAAACATTTTGTAACTGCCAATAAAGCGTTGATTGCAATTCATGGGGATAAATTATCAAAAGTTGCAACTAAAAAAAATCTCCACTTGATGTACGAAGCAAGTGTAGGCGGAGGAATACCACTATTAAATTCAATAAAAGAATCAATATTAACAAATGAAATAAAGTCATTCCATGGAATATTAAATGGAACTTGTAATTATATATTAAGCTTGATGAACGACGGAAAAGAATTTAATACAGCTTTATCAGAAGCACAAAATCTTGGTTTTGCAGAAGCGGACCCCACCTTAGATATAAACGGTTACGATACTGCACATAAAGTATGTGTTATGGCTAAAGAATGCTTTGGATATAGTCCAAATATTAAAAAAATTCATATTGAAGGTATAGAAAAAATAAACAAAATTGATCTTGATGTTGCAAAAGAATTAAACTGCAAAATTAAATTAATTGGAAAAGGTAAGATTAAAGGAAAGAATTTATCTCTTTCTGTTAATCCAATGCTTTTGAAAAAAAATAATCCTTTATTTAATGTAGAAAATGAATTTAATGCTGTACTTATAGAGTCAAAAAATCTAGGTCCAATAATGAAATATGGATATGGGGCTGGGATGTTGCCAACCGCTAGTGCAGTTATAACTGATTTGATTAGGTTAAAGATAGACAATAGTTCATCAGCTATATTAAGCACAAAAAATTATAATTTAGTCAATATTAATGATAGCCAATCAAAATTTTATATAAGGTTTTTTGTTATTAACAAATCTGGATATTTAGCCAAGATCACATCCAAATTTGCTAAATATAAAATAAATATTGAGAAGATTATTCAAAATCCACATATAACAAATTTAAAGAAAGTGCCAGTAGTTATAACTACAAAAAAATCTAAATTCAGCAAATTAAACAAACTTTTGAATGAAGTTGAAAAGAGCGGGCTTACTTCAAAAGAATCTATTATGATGCCATTCGAGGAGTGAATTTGTCTCAATTTAAAGAAGTTGGATTATCTTTAATAATTGAGAATTTAAAAGAAGGGATAGTCTTAATTAATAAAGATTTTAAAGTTATTTTTATAAATCAGGAAGCTCAAAGTATTCTTGGATATTCTGAGAAGCAAATTAAAAAAATTTCAATAAGAAGCTTATTTGATAAAGAAATTTACAATGAAATAACATCTATATACAATAAGCCAAAAACCAAACTAATAAATGATATTAAAATAAAAGATATATTTGGGAACAGCACTTTTTTATCTATATATATTAATCCAATTATTAATTACACACATAAAAAAGAGCATGTGGACTACATATTAATTCAACTATCTGACTTAGAAGGCATTAGCTTATTAAGCAAGAAGAGTAAACTCGATGATGAAGAAAAAATAATGAGCCAACTTTTTCATGGACTTGCTCATGAAATAAAAAACCCTTTATCAGGTATTAAGGGAGCAGCTCAGCTTATAAGTCAAATAAAATCCAATGACAAGGAGATTAGTGATTGTTGTGCAATTATTGAAAAAGAGGCTTCAAGGCTTTCTAGCCTTGTTGATACATTTAGATTGTTACAGCCAAGTGATGAAACGAATTATGAGATTGTAGATATCAATGAGATAATAACATCTACAATTTCGATATGTTTAAGGGGTTCCGCTAAGAAAGATATAAGAGTAAGCTTTGATTCAATATCTGATACATCTAAGGTATATGGATTTAAAGAATTACTAAATATTGTGTTTATGAATATAATAAAAAATGCCTTTGAAGCTATAGATGTCAAAGGTTCTGTTAAAATTAATATTAAGCATCTGAAAGATTATAAAATTAATAATAAAAATTTCATTGTTACAGAAATTTCTGATGATGGATTAGGAATTCAAAAGGAAAGCATTAATAATCTTTTTAAACCTTTTTTCAGCACAAAGAAGAAAGGTCAGGGAATTGGTTTATTTTTAAGTCAAAAAATTGTTAATAAAATAGGTGGTTTTATTGAGGCTGAAAGTTCAAATAATCAAACTTCTTTTAAAATTTTTCTTCCAGATGCAAGTCAATAAAAGGTATAATTCTATTCAATGAGTGAAAAAATTTTAATTGTTGATGATGAAGAAAGTATTGTTAAAGTTCTTTCAATTTTCTTAAAAAAAAATGACTATTTGGTTGATAGTGCTAGTTCTTTAGCTCAAACCTACAAAAAAATTAAAGAAAATTCATACAGCATAATTTTTTTGGATGTAAATTTACCAGATGGAATAAGTTTGGATTATCTAGAAAAAATAATTAATATTTCAAATAATACATCTATTGTAATAATGACAGCTCAAGACAGCATGGAAAATGCAATAAATTCAATGAAGCTAGGTGCTTACGACTATATCCCCAAACCCATTGACTTAAATAATGATTTATTATTACTTATTGAGAGAGGTATTAAGAATACATTAAAGAACATAGAGATAAGCCAATTAAAAACCGACCTAATCGATTCTAAAAAAGAAGATTTTCAAATAATAGGGAAATCATCTCAAATGCAGAAAATTTTTAAGGATATTGGAAAAATATCAACGAATGACCATACAGTTTTAATAAGAGGTGAATCAGGTACTGGAAAAGAGTTAATTGCTAAAGCAATTCATTTAAATAGTTCAAACTCGAATGGCAACTATGTTCAAGTCAATATAACTGCAATTCCCTCAGAGCTTCTTGAAAGTGAATTATTCGGATATGAGAAGGGTGCTTTTACGGGTGCTGAAAAAAGGAAGATTGGTAGGTTTGAGGAAGCTAATAATGGCACAATTTTATTGGATGAAATTGGAGACATGTCATTAGATTTACAAAGTAAACTACTAAGAGTATTGGAGGAAAAGAAATTCTATAGATTAGGTTCGCAAAAGCCAACATCTTTTAATTCTAGGATTATTGCATCAACCAATAAATCTCTTGAGCTTTTAGTGAAAAAAAATGAATTCAGAGATGATTTGTTTTTTCGGCTCAATACATTGACAGTGGATTTGCCTGCACTTAAAGACAGGAAAAGTGATCTACCGCTTCTACTAAACTTCTTTAATGAAAAATATGTTAGTTTGAATGGTCAAATAAAATCTTTTGACGAAGATGTCCTGAATATTTTTGCAAAATATGATTGGCCAGGAAATGTAAGAGAATTTGAAAATACAATAAAGAAACTATCAATTATGTCTACTAATATAGAAATTTCTAAAGTTGATGTTCAAAACTATTTCCCTAACATAATGAAACAAGTAAATAGCTCTGAAGACGAAATAAACTTTGAAAGTCTTATAGGCCATCTCTTAAATCACAAGAAGAAACATGTTGGTTATGAAAAAATAATGAATAAATTTAGAAAAACTCTTATAGAAACTAGCTTAGCAAAAAACAAAGGTATATTAAAAGAAACCGCAGAGCAATTAGAGATAAGCGATAAAAACTTAAATAAACTTATCAAAGAATTAGATATTGATACTAATATTTTTGTTAAATTATAACAGTTTATTTAATGCTTTTTCTGCTGCCAAGTTTTGTGCTAATTTTTTTGATGCTCCTTTTCCTTTAGCTAACAAACCTTTAGTAGTACTAACTGAAACTGTAAAAAGTTTATTATGTGACGGCCCCTCTTCTTTAATAACTTTGTAGACCGGGATCTCTTTTATTTCTTTTTGAAGAAAAACTTGTAATTGAGATTTGTAATCTTCAAGCTCATATTCTTCTAATTTTATATTTAACAAAGTTCGTAATACAAATTGTTCTGCATTCCTAATTCCAGAATCTAAAAATATTCCACCTATTATCGCTTCAAACAAACAAGATAAATTTGATTCCTTTAATCTTCCCTTAGTTTTGTTTTCACCTTTTCCAATTTTTAAAAACTTTTCTAACTTATATTTTTTTACACAATTAGATAAAGATTTAGAGCTTACTAATTGATTTTTTATTTTTGACAGTTCTCCTTCGTGAAAATTGGGTAGTTTCTTGTACAGATATTTAGAAACTACTACACTTAGAACAGAATCTCCAAGAAATTCTAGTCTTTCATTATTAGGTACTTTTTCTTCATTTCCATATGATTTATGTGTCAAACACTGAAATAATAGTCCTTTTTTTCGAAATTTATAACCAATTCTATCTTCTATGCTCATAAAGTAAATTTAGCATAAAATTATAAATTTAAATTTAGAATTAAAAGGTTGTAAATAAAAAACGATTGATGTAAATTTAATAGTGGGCTTTTTCCCTAAGGTTTTTATTTTATGTCAAACCCTTTTGAAACTTTGAAATCTGAAATGGACGAACTAGTCGTTGGTCATACTGATGTTAAAACAGCACTTTTACTTGGAGTAGTTGCCAGAGAACATATTTATATTCAGGGTCCCCCTGGAACTGCCAAAACCATGTTGTCTGAGATTGTATCAAAATCTGCAGAACTTGATTTTTTCTTTTACCAAATGCATAGAGATACAAGATTATCAGAACTTGTTGGTGATTTAGTTATATCAAGAGAAGATACCAAGGATGGCGAGATAATTAAACAGAATATATTAAAAGGGGGTATTTTAACATCTGATATCTGTTTATTAGATGATATTTCAAGGGCTCCTGGTGAATCTTTAAATGTTTTATTAAGAATATTGAATGAAAGAAAATATGGTGAGGAAGATATTCCATTGTTGACAGCTATTGCTACAAGTAATCCTACAGCAGATGAGTATTATAATGAGCCATTAGATCCAGCTAACCTTGATAGATTTGTTATTCAGGTTAACTCAAATGGTATTTCATACGGAAAACAATGGGAAGATGTTAAAAAAGTAATAAGCTTATATGCTACAAAAAATGGAGCTAATAATTTTGTTGCTAAAGTTGGAAAAAAAGCTCTTGATGATAGCTACAAAAATTTACAAAGTGTTGTAATACCCGTAGAAGTCCAAGAGGGATTGGTTTCTTTTATCACCTGGTTAGTAGAGGACCAAAGACTAAATGAGTCTAATTCTGTAATTTCTGATAGAACATTTCTTGTAAAGTCTTTAAAACTTATAAAAGCTAGTGCTGTTATAGATAACAGAAATGAAGCAAATCTGTCTGACCTTAAAGTCTTAAAATTCCTTTTACCCTTTAGGGTCCCTGAAGAAATTTTAGAGGCTGCTGAACAAAAATTAGAGTCCCTAGAGAACCAAAAAAAAAAGACCAAGAAATAGCAAATAACCAGAAAAAAGAGGGTGGAGAGTATGAAAAGGATTCTCCAAATAAACAAGCTGGTGATAATCAAGATAAAGATTCAGATATTAGTCAAGAACAACTTGAAAATGCTGAAGATTCTTTTATGCAAGCTCTTGAAGAGCTACAAGATAATTTAACCACTGAGGACAATTCTAAACCAATTGATTCAGAGAAGAAAATACCAACAAACCCTTCAAATAAGAGTGAGGATGATGGAGAGGGTGATATTAATAATGCTCCATTATCTGAGAAAATTTATGCCACAAAATCAAAAAGAGCTGGTGATACTGATGCCTCTAAAGTAGGCACTCAAGAAAATTTTGAGCTTGCACAAAATGTGCAAATTGTAATGAAAGTTCTTGAAGGAAATATTCAAAGAAGTATTGCTAAAAGAGGATTGTATCCGGGTGGTCTTCCACGTAGATACAAAAGAATGAATTCTTTCTATGAGATAGATGATGTTGATGCAATGGATGCTGCAATTTGGTCACAAAATCTATCTCCCCAATTACCGAGAGTTCATCAAAGAGAGAAAGAGAATATGGGTGGAGAAATAGCTATCTTAAGAGATATCAGTACATCAATGATGGGAGTTTATAGCGAATGGTCTTCTTCTGTTGTGAATGCAGTTGTCGAACTAGCGAGAACAAAAAGAATGAGGGTTGGATATATCGAATTTAATCACAAATCATATAAGACGATAGTTGAAGAAAAATTCTTCACAAAAGATTATGAAACAATTCTACATCAAGCTACTAAAACGGAATGTTCAGGAAATACAAATTATGAAGAAGCATTAAAAGATGCAATATCAGATTTTAAAGGTAGAGGTCTTAGAAATAAGCATATACTTTTTATTACTGATGGAATACCTACTTCTGGAGATACTGAAGTAAGGAAGGAAAGAGAAAGAGCAAAAAAACTTGGAATTTGTATACATTCAATTTTTATTGGATCCAAAAATTTTCCAATGATTTTAAATGCTATATCAAAAGAGACCTATGGTTCCCAATTTGTTGCTTATAGAGCCAATAATGGAAACATAAAAATTGAGAAAAAAGAGAACAGTATTCAGTTTAGAAAACAAGTCCCTATTAAAAATGATGCAGACTCTGAGAATATTCTTAATTTTATTTAATTTTTCTCAACAATCATATTATCTCTATTTATTACTTCATCTGAATATTTGTAGCCCAAAATAGATATAATTTGGTTTGATTTCTTACCTCTAATTTTTTCTAGCTCATCCGAACTATAAGAAGTTAATCCCCTTGCAATACTTTTACCTGTTGATATTGAAACACATTCGACTTGTTGTCCTTTAGCAAATCTTCCTTCTATAGATTGAATCCCCGATGGTAATAGACTTTTTCCTTTTGAAATTATGGCATCAATTGCACCATCATCTAATAATAGTTTACCAGCAGTTTTGAGACCCATACCAATCCATTGCTTTCTACTCTTAACTGTTCTTATATTTGGAATAATCATTGTGCCAACATTTTCATATTTAAAGATTTTATCTATTATTTTTGCCTTCATACCATTAGCAATGATTGTTGGTATTCCATATTTTGAAACATTAAGTGCAGCATCAATTTTGGATGTCATACCCCCGAAAGATATATTCTTTTTAGAATCTCTTAGAACACGCCTATCAAACTTATCTTCAGATATTGTAGCAATTAACTTAGCTGAGGTATTGTCTTTAGGATTCTGATCAAATAGACCATCTGTATCAGTCAATAATATAAGAGAATCCGCTGATATCATTGAAGAAACCTTAGAAGCTAATATGTCATTATCCCCAAACATTATCTCATCAATTGATACAGTATCATTTTCATTAACTATCGGAATAATTCCCATTTTTAACAATTCGAGTAAAGTTGTCTTAACATTTAAAAATCTTTTTCTATCCTGAAAGATATCATTTGTTAGTAAAAGCTGAGATACCTTATACCCCTTTGTTTTAAAAATTTCTGAATACATAGACATTAAATTTATTTGACCTACAGATGACAAAACTTGCTTTTTAACTATATTTAAATTTTTTAAATTTATTTTGAATATCTTATTTCCCGCAACAATTGCACCAGAAGTAATCAATATAACTTCTACTCCTTTTTTCCTTAGATTACATACTGAACCAACTAAATTTAATAAAACTTTTTTGCTAATGGAAGAACCACCATTGGAAAGAGCTTTTGAGCCGATTTTAATTACGACTCTTTTTATTTTATTTAAATATTCTTCTCTAATCTCACTCATTGTAATATCTATTGACATAAAAAATATAGAAGTATAATTAAAGAATGTCTAGTGCGGGAGTAGCTCAGTTGGCTAGAGCGTCTGCTTGCCAAGCAGAAGGTCGCGGGTTCGAGCCCCGTTTCCCGCTAGCTAATATATATGTACAAAGTTCCCAGTACTTTCAACTCTATTAACCCATAAAACAATATTTTTAAAGTTATTAATATCAATCCCACCTTCATAAGACAGCTTAATATATGGATACATTGCAATATCCGCAACTGAATATTTGTTAACAAAAAAATCCTTTCCTGAAAGATGCTTGTCAATTAACTCAAGAGACTTGATACCTTCCTTTTGAAGAAATTCTAATTCTTTTAAATTTTGTTTATCTGAGGGGAAAAATTTTTTTATTGCACGGGCTTTAGCAAGATTAGGATCTACACTAGTCTTGTTATAAAGAATCCAACTATAAATCTCCCCTCTTTCATCTATATTGACTGATAGAAGATTTTTATTATATTTTTCTGCTAAATATAATAAAATTGCATTAGACTCATTGAGAATAAAACCATTATCATCAATTGCAGGAATTTTCCCAGCATTGTTAATTCGTAAAAATGACTCTCTCCTGCTTTCACCCTTAAAAACATCTATCATAATTGATTCAAATGGAATTTTAGATTGAACCAGTAAAAGTTTGACCTTGAAACAATTTCCTGAAAGAGGGTTGTCATACAATTTAATCATATTTTTTCTTTATTTCTATAAAACTTCTATAAAAACTATCTCCAAAATATCTCTTTAATACACTATCTTTAATTAATTTATATTTTAGTTTACCCAAAGTGCATAACTTTGGACCATCTAAAATTTCAACTGTTACTTCAGTTTCATCTTCATTAATTGTAATATTTCTAGATATCACTTTTAGCTCTTTATCAATTTCCAGCTTGTTAAAATATTCAATATTTAATGCAGTTGTAAAACCCATAGTTTTTACTTTTTTAAACATAGCCCAAAAACCAATTTCATCAATAATGGTTGCTTGAATGCCTCCATGTATTATCCCAGGAAATCCTGAATATAAATTACCAAGCTTGAATAATGCAGAGAAACAATCTTTTTCTTCTACAATATTTAAATTTAAACCAATTTTGTTATTAGGAGAGCATGCAAAACAATTATACCCATCGATGCTCTTAAACAGAATTCTTAGTTCTTGACATATATTACTCACTGTTTTGTTTTTCTTCTGTAAGCTTTGCAGCTGCTACAACTTTAATATCATCATTAAGCTTCATGAGCCTTACACCCTGTGTAGCTCTCCCAATGATTGATATTTCTGATGCTTTTAGCCTATTTGCTTTTCCGACTGATGACAATAAAATCACATCTGTTTCATTATCAACTTGGAAAGCATTTACAATCTTTCCAGTTTTTTCAGTTATTTTTAGGGTTGTTACTCCTTTCCCTCCTCTTGAAGTAAGTCTATACTTCTCAACCTCAGTCCTTTTACCAAAACCATTTTCAGTTATTGTTAATATTTGAGTTTTAGAATCCTTAATTACTTCTGAACTAACAACAAAATCATCACCTTTTAAGCTAATACCCTTAACTCCCATACTATTCCTACCAACAGATCTGACTTTATCCTCATTAAATCTAATTGCTTGACCCTGTTTGGTGGAAATCAATATTTCATCGGAACCTGAACTTGTTCGAACTGCAATTAACTCATCATTACCTTTAAGATTTATTGCTATAATTCCATTAGCCCTTGGTCTTGAATATTCCTCTAATTTGGTTTTTTTAATAATACCACTTCTTGTAGTCATAATTAAATATGCGTCTTGCTCAAAATCTCTTAAAGAAACAAATGCTCTTATTTTTTCATCTTCTGGCAAATCCAATATATTTGTGAGTGCTCTTCCTCTGGCCGTAAGGCTAGATTCAGGTAATTCGTGAACTTTTCTCCAAAAACATTTACCACTGCTAGTAAAGAAAACGACATAATCATGAGTAGATGCTACAAATACATTTTCAGCAAAATCATTGTTTTTACTGGTAGCTCCTGTTTTTCCAACACCACCTCTTTTCTGACTCCTATAAGAAGTAGTTGCCGTACGTTTAATGAAGCCTTCATGGGTTATAGTGACAACCATATCCTCCTCTGTGATTAAATCCTCAACTGAAATTCCACCTAAATCCCTATCATCAATTTTTGACTTTCTCTCATCACCATATTTCTTTATTAATTCTTCGAGCTCAGTAATCATTATTTTATTAATTTCATTATCATCTGATAATATTTTTTCAATTTCTTTTATTCTTTTTATTAAAGAATTTCTCTCATCAAAAATTTTCTCTTGCTCCATTCCAGTTAATCTTTGTAACCTTAACTCAAGTATTGCATTAGCTTGAATAACTGAAATTTTGAGTTTTTTAATTAATGATTCCCTTGCAATTGAAGGATCCTTAGAATTTCTAATCAACTTGATAGTTTCATCTAGCTTATCCAATGCAGCTTTAAAACCATCAAGGATATGAAGTCTATCCTTAGCCTTGTTTAATTCAAATAAAAATCTTTTTGTTATTATTTCAAATCTATGTTCAATAAAACATTGATTGATATTTTTTAAGCCCATAAGCTTAGGCTTGTTTTTATCAATTGCTAAAAGAATGATTCCGAAAGAAGTACTCAAAGAGGTTAATGAAAAAATATTATTAAGAATTACATTTGGGTCTTCATTCCTTTTTGGGTCAATTACGATTCTCATCCCATCTCTACTAGACTCATCTCTTATATCAGAAATTCCTTTAATTTTCTCCTCTTTTACAAGATCTGCTATTTTTTCAATTAATTTACTTTTATTAACTTGATATGGTATTTCAGTAATTATTATCGAATTAGATTCAGTCTCTACATAAGCAGTTCCTCTTAGCTTAATTATTCCTCTTCCTGTTTCATAAGCTTGTCTTATGATATCTTTTGATCCATGAATTGTTCCACCAGTTGGAAAATCAGGACCAGGAATAATTTTCAATAGTTCATCTATTGATATTGATGGCTTCTTGATTTGTGCAATAACAGACAGTGCCAGTTCTTTAAAATTATGCGGCGGTATATTTGTGGACATCCCAACAGCGATTCCTGATGCACCATTCAAAAGTAAATTTGGAATTTTAGAAGGTAGAACTTTAGGCTCATCTGCAGATCCATCATAATTTTCTACAAAATCTACAGTATTCTTATCTATGTCTTCTAGTATTTCAGAAGATATTTTTGCTAATCTTACCTCTGTATACCTCATTGCTGCGGCAGGGTCACCATCGATTGACCCAAAATTACCTTGTCCGTCAACTAAAGGATATCTTAATGAAAAATCTTGGGCCATCCTCACTACTGCTTCATATAATGCAGTATCTCCATGAGGATGAAACTTACCCATAACATCGCCAACAACTCTGGCTGATTTTTTATATGACTTTGAATTCTCTAAACCCAAGTCTTTCATGCCATATAAAATTCTTCTATGAACAGGCTTTAATCCATCCCGGACATCTGGAAGAGCTCTTCCAATAATCACACTTAATGAATAGCTTAAATATGAGTCTTTAAGCTCATCAAAAATCTCAGTTTGTTTAATATTTTTATCGGTTGAAATTGCTACAAATCTCCAAGAAGGTTATGCGAATATTATACATTCTAGAGACGAAAAATGAAGTCTAAATATCCGAAATCATACCTTTTTTTAAAATGTTAGAAACAAGATTTTCAGGATCAGCATTTTTATAAAGAACCTTATGGACTGACTCTAAAATAGGAAGTTTAAATTTAAACTTTTTTGCCAGTTTAATAGATGCTTTAGATGTATAATATCCCTCCGCAACTGCATTCGAAGATTTTAAAACAGACTTAATATTCATCCCCTTGCCAATCATAAAACCTAGATTTCTGTTCCTACTTTGAATTCCATAACAAGTTAACATTAAATCACCAATACCAGACAAACCAAAGAAAGTTTGATCTTTTGCACCAAGAACCTTGGCAAAGTTCCTAATTTCGTAATAACTCCTGGTTATAAATGCGGCCTTTGTACTTTCACTGTGTCCAACACCATCAATTATCCCTGCCCCAATCGCTATTACATTCTTTAATGCTCCACCAATTTCAATACCAATCACATCGTTTGATCTGTAAACTTTTAAGTTAGTATTGTCAAAAATGTTAGATGTAATATTAAGTGCAGAATTACTTTTTGAGGCTATTGAAACAGCTGTAGGTAATTCTGATACTACATCTTTTGCAAAGCTGGGTCCAGATAAACTTACATATCTCTTAGGAGTCAGCTTTAATACCTCAGCAAATATTTCATTTACAAACTTTGAAGATTTAATTTCAATTCCTTTAGATGCATTAATAATTATAGCTCTAGGGTTTAAAAAATTTTTAGTTTTAAGTAATAGAGGCCTAAGATATTGAGTTGGTATAGCAAATATATAAATGTCTGATTCCAATAATTCCTTATTTTTAATATCAGAAGTAGCCTTTAGATTTTTTTGTAATTTAAATCCTGGTAGGAATAATTTATTTTCCTGAATCTTATTTATTGAATCTGAGACAGGATTTTCTTTTGCCCAAATGAAAACATCCTTTGAATTCCTAGAAATCAGGCTCGCCAAAGCAGTTCCCCAACTACCTGCACCAAATATTGAAATTTTATTGTTTGATTTCATCAGCTATTAATATTATATTTATTTCCTAAGGAGTTACAATGTTAAGAAAAGATTATTTAGGTTCTTTTATAGTTTGTTTAATACTTTTTTCTCTTATAGGTATTGGGGTAACCAAAGCTTCTCATCTTGATTTGACTTTATATTTTAAGATTATTGGTTCATTTGTAAGTGTTGGAATTTTAGTTGGTTTTTTAACTTATTTAACAAGCAAATAGTTATTTTTTAACATTATTATTGATCCAGTCTATCATTTCTACTGTGGATGTTCCTGGTCCAAATATTTCCTTAACACCTTGTTGTTTTAGCTTTGGTATATCTTCATCTGGAATGATTCCACCTCCAAATACAACAACATCCTTCATATCCTTCTCTTCAAGGCTTTTTATTATTTCTGGAAATAAAAAATTATGAGCACCCGAAAGTAAACTTATGCCAATTGCATCTACATCTTCTTGGAGGGCAGCTTCTGATATCATTTCTGGGGTTTGATGGAGACCTGTATATATGACTTCAAAGCCAGCATCTCTAAGTGCACGAGTGATTATCTTAGCTCCCCTATCATGTCCATCCAGACCTGCTTTAGCTATTAGAATTCTTATTTTATCTGACATAACTTCCCTTAATTTATATACTATTCACTAGTAAAATACAATTCCTTTGAATGTATATCTGATGGCTTAGAATTAATAACAAAATTATAATATATTTTATCGCTTCTACCTATAACTTTTGCTGAATTTGTATTAATTGGAATTTTAGTAGCTTCTATTATTTCTCCGAATTTATCTTTAGCGATAAACTTTAAAAAAATATTAGATTCTATCCCTAAATTAGTATAAAACCCTGAAAATTCAATTTTTCCATTGACATTAATTGTCTCAAATGCAGGAGCAGCATACAATTTATTAGCTTCAACATCTCTNACATTAATTATAAAAAATAAAAAAACTATAATAGATATTCTAAACATATTTATTTATTCCTTTTATCCTTATCATGATCATCAATAATCTGGTTCAATATTTTTTGCATGATTTTAATTGATCCAATTGAACTCTCTTTAATGTATTCCAAATCAGACCCGGCCGGTCTTTTTTTCTTTGTCCATAAGTAAAACAAAAAGGCTTGGTTATTTAGAATTAAAAATAAAAGTAAATAAAAAACCGCATTAGTTGATAATGTCCTAAAAAATAATGGGATATTGTCGATTTCAACTCTAACAATTCCATATGGTTTATCTTGGTTATTTATGTAAAAGGGCTTTATAGCAACATATTTATTATTAAAAAAAAACTTTGTATCCCTATTTATATCTGCTTTATCGTCTTTTTGATAATTTTTATCAACTCCTGCCTTAACTAGTCCAGAATCTATATCTTTAACTAAATATATTGAAATAATATTGGGACGAGTTATTGCAAAACTAGATGCTAATTCATCTATACCTATAGATTTATCGATAAAAATTAAAAAATCTTTTGGATTAAAATTTTTTTTATTCTCAGAGTAAAATGAACCAGCTTGCTTAGCTATAAGTTCAGTAAATTGTTTAGATTGTTTCTTTAATGCTTCCCTTTCAAGATTAAAATTAAAAACAAAAATTATAGAGATGAAAGATAAAATCACTAATTGTAAAGCTAGTATGACTAATAATCTCTTAAACAAATACATTATGCACTTTTGGTTAATTTAGTCACTTTATCAAGTATTGCAGATGTTACCCTTTTATCAGATTTAAGAAGCATGAAAATCATTCCTATAAAATCCTTTCTAACATCAGAATCTAAATTACGAAATAAATCAAGTAAAAGCTTCTCAGAGCTCGTTATGGGTTCGTCAATTGAAGAAATGATATTTTCCTTATTTAAAAACCTTAACAGCTTATGATCTTTAGCATTTGACCAAACATCCTCAGGGGATATCTTTAAGGCATTAGCAATTTTGTAACATTTATCTTTAGAGGGAGCATCAACTTTAGCAGTTTCCAGTTGATGAATATAAACAGTTGAAACACCTAATCTTGATGCAAGGACTTCTTGAGTGACTTTCTTAAGTTTTCTTTGGTTTTTTAAATATTTACCAAATTTATTTTGCATAATTTAATTGTACAGAGTTGCCAGTAATATTGCAATGAATAAAGATTTATATCAAAGTTAAACTTTTAAATATTTATACTGGCTTTCTCAATTATCCAATTTGAACTAAGAGCAGTTGAATATTATATTATTAATCAACTTGTATGAAAAGAATTAAATTACCTTTAAGAGGGCTATCACTTTTTGCAAATGTTGGAATTGCCGAAGCATATATAAAAAAATATGTTGATATTAAAGTAGCGAATGAATTAGTTGAAAAAAGAGCAAAATTTTATTCAGAACTTTATCCCAGTATTAATATGATTTGTGGAAATATCTTAGATAATACTATATTTGATAAAATTATTAGAAGTTCATTAAGAGAAAAATGTAATTTTATTATGGCAACCCCACCATGCCAAGGAATGAGTATAGCAGGAAAGATGGAACAAGATGATCCCAGAAATTTTTTAATAATTAAAGTTGTAGAAGCTATTAAGCTGGTCAAGCCAAAGTACTTTCTAATAGAAAATGTTCCAAAAATGCCTAAAACATACATAAATTTTAAAGGAAAAAAAATAAAAATAGGTGACTTTCTAATAAATGAATTATCTGACTACAATGTTAATTTTTGTCTATTAGATGCTGCGGATTTTGGAACTCCTCAAACAAGAAAGAGAAGTATTACATTAGGATCTGCTATAAATTTAAAAATTTGGAACGAGCCAATAAAGTCAAATAAAGTCATATCCGTTAGAGATGCAATTTCACATTTACCAAGCTTAGAGAGCAATGAAAAGAGTAGAATCAAATATCATAATGCGAAAAAACAAAATGATAGACATATTTTATGGTTAAAAAACACTCCAACAGGTAAAACAGCTTTTGAAAATAAAATTCATTTTCCAAAAAAGAGCGATGGAACCAAAATAAAAGGCTTTAAGACAACATATAAAAGGATTGAGTGGGATAAGCCTGCTCCCACTATAACAATGTGCAATGGGGCAATATCTTCTCAAAATAATGGACATCCTGGACGTCTGAAAGAAAATGGCGAATATTCAGATGCAAGAGTTTTAACATTAAAAGAAATACTTATACTATCTGGACTACCAGATAATTGGAAAGCCCCCGAATGGGCAAGTGAAAACATGATAAGAGAAGTTGTAGGAGAAGGTGTCCCACCAAGACTGATTGAATCTATCTTAGCAAACTTAGACTCCAATTTATCTTAATTAAATATTAAAACAATATAATAAAAAGTGCCCTGAGACGGAATTGAACCGCCGACACGAGGATTTTCAGTCCTCTGCTCTACCGACTGAGCTATCAGGGCAAATAAAAATTCTAAAAAGTTTATATAATATTAAATTTTAATCAAGGAAAACAGCAGGGCTTAGAGAAGCCCTGCTTAAAATTAACTTAGAATGACACTATATATTGTAGTGAAGCAGTCTGTTGTTCTTTATTTTCAGGTGAACCACTGTCTCCGTCCTGGAATGCTTTATAGTTNGCAAAATCCATTCTGTATTCAGCTCTTAGAACACCGCCACCAATTGCTAGTTGTGGAGTAATTGTAAAACTCTCCAAAGTACCATCATCAGTTGAATTTACGAAAGATGAATCTAGAGTATCAAAATCTAATTTTGTATCACCTTCGTCTTGGAAGTACTCATATCTTACTGTTACTGATACTGTATCAGATAATGTTTTAGTAAGGTAAGCAGCATATCCAAACCATTCGCCATCAATAGCATCTGATTTAGTTTCTTTTCCCATGACACCGTTTAGTGTAAGGTCAAGTGTGTCTGTTAATGGGTATCCAAATACTGCAGTATAAGTTTGCTGAATAGTATTTGCATCAGTTCCATCATTACCGTAGTTCATTGCAAGGAATAAGCTTCCTTCACCCATAGTAAGACCTGCAGCAGCTTCAATAATTTTCTGCTGATCAGAACCTTCATCATAGATTACATCTGAACCATTACTTACTCCAAGATAAAACTCATCAACAAATGAGACAGGAGATGGCATCATTGCTCTAACACCTGTATTTTGGAAATTGATTGAGTATCCAAAAAGGAAACTTCTTGTAATGTTAGGATTGTCTCCAGGATTAATTACCTCGTTCCCTAGCATAGTATCCATGTGTCCAGCCATAACTGTGAATGGACCTACTGGAATTATTCCATATGCTTGGTGTAAGAAGAATTCTTCGTCACCTGTACCTAAATCACCAGCCATTGCTCCAAATAGGGCATCAATAACAAAATAATCGTTAGAAACACCTAATTGTGCACTTGGTGTAAATGTTGACTCATCATCGCTAAATGTATAAAAATTATTAGCATTATCGCCACCATTATCACCGAAGTTTGCTGTACCTTCAGTAACAACATATCCAGAAAAAGTTAGTGGAATAGTCTCACCAGCTTCTTTTGAAAATGCATTATAACTTGAAAAAACAAGTACAAATGCAAACATAATTGATAGTAAATTACGCATAAAAACTAACCTCCCTTTGGTTATATATTCAATTATGGCAATTACTATACCAATTTTTAAGAAAATATTAAGTATTTTTTAAAAAAAAGAAAAAAATTAATCTAAATCCTTTCCTTTAGTTTCAGGAAGGGTTAAAAGAACTGCAAAAGCTAGTAAAGCAAAGATAGATGCGGTAATCAAAGCTCTACCATTTCCAATGATTTCCCCATTAAATAAAAAGGAAAATGAAGTTACAGCAATAAAAGCAAATAATGGAGGAGCTATAGCAGATGCACCGCGACCAACATTATAACTAAACCCTTGAGCTGTGCCCCTTGCTCTAGTAGGGAAAATTTCAGCAAAAATTGCACCAAAGCCTGAATAAAAACCTGTAGCAAAAAAACCTAATAATGGTGCGACAGTAAGAACTAATGCATCCAATGATATAAATCCCAAAAATTGTTGAATTTGAACTATATTTCCAAAAATAGGAACAAGAAGGGCAACAATTATCAAATATGATCCAAATGTTATTTTTCGTCCAATTCTATCGCTTATCAATCCAAAAGATATGCACCCTAAAATAGCCCCTATGTTAAGCGGGATGGTAAAACCAAAACCTTTAACAATTCCGAGCCCAGCTCCACCTTCAGAAACAGGGCTTGCTAGATAATTAGGGACAAAATAACTAAGGCCCCAGTAAGAAATCATACAAAAACTAGTTAAGAGTGTTGCTTTAAACAACATAGGTCTAATTTGATCAGATTTGAAGATTTCTAAAAAAGTAAATTCCTGACTAGTCTTTGTTCTCTCCTCAGAAGATTTTTTCCAAATTTCAGGCTCTTCACAAACTCTTCTGATATAAAAAACTAAAAATGCTGGAATAACTCCAAGGAAAAACAAAACTCTCCAACTTTCAACTGGGAAATCAGTATTAACAAAAGGTAGCATATTTAGATTGAAATCAGTTATTGGTAGAACAAAAGTTGCAAGTATTGCAGCGAAAATGAAACCAAAACCCCAACCACTTTGAACCATACCTACCACTTTACCTCTATGTTTCTTGGGCCAACTTTCAGCAACTAGTATTTCACCAGATGCCCATTCTCCACCCATTCCTAACCCTAATAAAAATCTACAAACAACAAAAAACCAAATATCTGGTGCAAATGCTGACAACATTGTAAATAAGGAATATATCAATATTGAGTATGTTAATGCTTTAACTCTTCCTACATAATCAGATATTATCCCGAAAACTATTCCACCTAATGCTGAAGATGCGAGAGTTATGCTAAAGAGAAGAGCAGCTTGTGTTCCTGATATATCAAAAGTTTGGGCAATAAACTTAAAAGCAAAAACATATAAAAGTAAATCCATTGCATCTAAAGTCCAACCAAAGAAAGCTGCAATGAATGTTTTCCATTGCTTTGAATTTATATCATTAGTCCATCCAAGCATTTAAAGATGTTACTAAATATAGCAATAATAGTCAATTTAGAATAATTATTGAATAAACTTAAAACATTGTTAAAATTTGAAAAATGAAAAAAGAGAATATCTTTGTTGAAACTTATGGATGTCAGATGAATGAATATGATTCCGATCGTATTATTAACTCATTAGGTGCAAATCCTGTATCAGATGCTAAATCTGCTGATATTATTATAGTTAACACATGTGCAATTAGAGAAAAAGCGGACCACAAAGCTATCAGTGCAACTGGAAAGTATCAAAAGTTAAAGAAAGAAAACCCTAATCTGATAATTGGAATGTCTGGCTGTGTAGCTCAATTGTATGGGAAAAAATTACTTAAAGATATTCCATACCTTGATTTTGTCTTAGGTCCTAGAGGTATTCCTAAATTACCAGAAATAATAAAAGGAATTAAAGATGGGACAAGCCATAGAACAATTGAAACATCAATGGATGTTCAAGATGTTTTTGATGTAAACCCCTACCATCAAGAGGGTAAAATTTCTGGGTTTGTTTCAATTCAACAAGGTTGTAATAAAAGATGTGCATATTGCATAGTTCCCACAACTAGAGGTAATGAAATTAATAGGCCTATGAAAGATATTCTAGAAGAATCAAGAATTTTAATATCTAAAGGTGCAAAAGAAATTACTTATATTGGGCAAACTGTAAATTCTTGGAAATATGAAAAGCTTAAATTTTATGAACTGCTAAATCACCTTCAAGAACTGGAAGGCTTGGAGAGAATAAGGTTTACGACATCTTTCCCCAGGGATATTACATCCAAGATGATCTCNTCAATGAAAAATAACAATAAAGTCTGCAGGCAGCTACATTTACCAGTACAATCAGGTTCAAATGATGTGTTAAAAGAAATGAATAGAACTTACTCAATTGAATGGTATAGGGATTCAATTATGAAGTTAAAAGAAGCAATGCCAGACTTGGCTCTATCCACAGATATAATAATCGGTTTTGGTAATGAATCAGATAACGATTTTGAACAAACCATGAATCTGATAAATGATATAAGGTTTGATACTGTTTATTCTTTTAAGTATTCAGTTAGACCTGGTACACCAGGAGAAAAAATGAAATTTCATGTGCCAGATAAAGTTGCATCTGAAAGACTTCAAATACTTCAATCTCGCCAAAGGGAAATAACACTTCAAAGCAATGTAGAAAAGGTTGGGAAAATATTTGATGTACTTATTGAGGGAAGAAGCAAGCAAAATCCTGATGATTTATTTGGGAGAACAACTCATAATAAAGTTGTAAACATAAAAAATATTAGTGCAAAAAATATTGGTAAAATACTTAGAGTAAAAATTATTGATGCTATGCAAAACTCTCTTGTAGGAGAGCTAAACTGAAACCAAAAAACTTCAATGGTGTTACAGTAATTGGTGGGGGATTAGCAGGCTGTGAAGCTGCATTCCAATTAAGTCTTCAAAAAATTCCGGTTCAACTCATAGAGATGAAACCTAAAAAATTTACACCTGCACATAAATCATCAAATTTAGCTGAATTAGTTTGTAGCAATTCTTTAAAATCAGATTCAATTGATAAAGCTGCAGGGATACTTAAGAGCGAAATGATAAAACTTAAATCATTAGTTTTAGAAGCAGCATATAGAAATAGAGTTTCCGCAGGCGGTGCATTAGCAGTTGATAGAGAAAAATTTTCTCAATATATTACAAATAAGATTTATAATAATGATTATATTGAAGTTATTAACGAAGAAGCTACTGGAATTATTTTTAAGAATACAAATCCTATTATAATTGCAACTGGTCCAATGACATCAAATTCTTTAGCAGAAGAAATTGAAAATTTTATAGGTATGAAATCATTAGCTTTTTATGATTCTATATCTCCAATAGTTCTCTATGACTCTTTAGATAGAAGCCAATTTTTTAGGGCTTCAAGATATGAGGATGGAGAAGGAGATTATATAAATTGTCCGTTAACTAAGGTTGAATATGTTAATTTCATTGAATCTTTAAATTCAGCAGAAAAAATAGATTTTCATAAATTTGAAAACCCAAATTATTTCGAAGGCTGTCTCCCAATTGAAGAAATGGCTTCAAGAGGTTTAGACACTTTAAGGTTTGGTCCAATGAAACCTGTTGGTTTAACCGATCCAAAAACAGCTAGAAGGCCTTATGCAGTTTTACAGCTAAGAAAAGAAAATGAAGCGGAGACAATGTGGAATCTAGTAGGGTTTCAAACAAAAATGAAGATTGGAGATCAAAAGAAAGTTTTTAGTATCATACCTGCTTTAAAAAATGCTGAATTTTTAAGATTTGGAAGTATTCACAGAAACACATATATAAATTCACCAGGAAAAATAAAAAATACTTTACAGGCTGAAAGCAATAAAATGGTTTTTTTTGCGGGTCAAATCACAGGAGTAGAAGGATATACAGAGTCTGCAGCAATGGGAATAGTTGCAGGAATCAATGCAGGGAGAGCTTTTAATAAAAAAATACTCTACTCTTTTACAAAATTCTCAGCTTTGGGAATTCTTTTGGATTATATTTCCAATGCTAATTCTAAGAAATTACAGCCAATGAATATAAATTTAGGTTTATTTGGCATAGAAAAGCCAAAAAAAAATATTCAAATAATTCAAAACAATTCAAAAAAAGCTATTGATGATTTTATAAATAGCGAAAAATATGTTTAATGTTATTATTTACCTTTAATGAATTTTCAAAATATTATTCTCAAGCTTCAAGAATTTTGGGCAAACAATGGATGTGTAATACTCCAGCCATACGATTTGGAGAAAGGTGCAGGGACTTTTCATCCTGGAACATTTTTAAGATGTCTTGGTAATACACCGTGGTCTACTGCATATGTTGAGCCTTGTAGACGACCAACTGATGGCAGGTATGGAGAAAACCCAAATAGACTTCAACATTACTATCAATTTCAAGTAATAATAAAACCTTCAGTAGATAATATCCAAGAGCTTTACCTCGAGAGTTTGGAATTCTTAGGAATTAATACAAAAAAACATGACATAAGATTTGTTGAAGATGATTGGGAGTCACCAACTCTTGGAGCATGGGGCTTGGGCTGGGAAGTTTGGCTTGATGGTATGGAGATAACTCAATTTACTTATTTCCAACAAGCAGGTGGTTTTGACTTAGATCCAATAACAGTGGAAATAACTTATGGAACGGAAAGAATAGCGATGTACCTTCAAAATGTCGACAGTGTTTATGACCTTAAATGGTCTGATAAAGTTAGCTACAAAGACATACACCATAGAACTGAATATGAATTTTCTAAATATAATTTTGAATTTGCTGATGTTTCAATGCTCAAAGACTTTTTCAATTCTTCAAAAAAAGAATGTCTTAATTTAATTAAAAACAACCTACCATTGCCTGCTTATGACTATTGTTTGAAATGCTCACATTTATTTAATTTATTAGATGCAAGAGGAAGCATTAGTGTAACGGAAAGAGCAAGATATATTTTAGAAATCAGAGAACTTGCAAAAAACTCAGCAAGCCTATATATGGAACAATATGAAAAATAGAGATAAAATTGAATTTTTTTCCGAAATATATGTTGAAGAGTTACCGGCCAGACTCGTTAATGATTTAGGTTTACAATTAAAAAATAACTTCATCAAAGGATTGGCTGAATATAATATTGAATATTTGGATATCATTTCAAAAAATACGCCTAGAAGACTTACTATTTATATAAATGGGTTAGATAAAAAAACTAAAGATAAGAAAGTTGAAATTTGGGGACCCCCTAAAAAAATATGCTTTGATAACAAGGGCAAGCTTTTAAAACCTGGATTAGCTTTTTTAGATAAAAATGGAATTGAAGAGAAAGAATTAAAATTCAAGGAAAAGAATAATTCAGAATTCCTTTATTTAAATAAAAAAATCAAAGGATCTCCTAATAAAGAAAATTTAAAAAATATTTTATGTAATTCTCTTAGAAATATAAATAATAAAAAATTTATGAGATGGGGTGAAGGAAAATTCCCTTTTGTCAGGCCTATAAAAAATATTTATGCAAATTTCGATAACAGTTTTATCAAAATTAAGTTTGAGAATATAAAAAGCAAAAACCTTATTCTTGGTCATAGATTTTCCAAATTAGAAACAAATAAAATAAAATCTTATTCTGATTATTTAAAATTTTTAAAAAAAGGAAAAGTCATATTGTGTTTTAAAGAAAGAAAAGCGAAAATCATCTCTGAAATAAATAAAATAGAAAAAGAAAAAAAATTTTTTATTAACAAAGACCAAGATTTATTAGATCACGTTGCAAATCTTACAGAATTTCCAATGGTATTAATCGGTAAATACAATAAAGATTTCTTAAAAATTCCCAAAGAAGTAATTAATTCTGTTATGAAAAATCATCAAAAATATTTTTCAATATACAAAAACAATAACCATAAAGAACTTGTTGAAAGTTTTGCATTTGTTGCTGGCTCACCTTTTTTAAATGCTAAGACCGTAATTAATGGTAACGAAAAAGTATTAGCTGCTCGTCTTAGTGATGGAAAATTCTTTTATGAAGAAGATTCAAAATTAGGATTAAATAAAATTCGTGAAAAAATTGATACAATTACTTTCATAGATGGAGTTGGAACCTATGGAAATAAGGCAAAGAGGATTGTGGAAATTGCAAAAAAACTTAACATTCTTGGTAATTTTGATTTGGAAATTGAAAAAATTGAAGCATCAGGTGATTTATGCAAAGCTGACCTTGCTTCACAAATGGTATTTGAATTTCCAGAGCTCCAAGGGATAATTGGGGAATATTACTACAAAAACATAGACGCTGAAGTCAGTGAAGCACTGCGTCAGCATTATTTGCCAAAGGGAAGAAGTGATGAGTTGCCAAATACTATTTTATCAAAAATCATAAGCTTGTCAGACAGATTCGATAATCTAGCATCAGCTTTTTCTTTAAAGCTATATCCTACAGGTAGCTCAGATCCTTATGGACTTAGGAGGAGTTGTATAGGTATAATTAGAATAACCGAGAGTCTTGATATAAAAATAGATTTGAATGAAATCTTAGATAATTCATTTGCTCAAGTTGATTTGGGCGTAGAAAATAAAACTGATAAGGAATCGAAGCAAAAGGCAAAAAGTTTTATACTTGATAGAATTAAAAACTATTATGTTGAGAATGGCTTCAGTGTAAATATATTGAACTCAGTATTAAAAACAGATAAAGAGATAAATATTAAATCAATATTAAATAAGATTAATGCTATAAAAAATCTTAATGAAACACCTGAACTGGAAAAAGGTGTAGAAATATTTAAAAGATTAAAAAATATAACAAAAGATAATAATTCTGAAAATATTAATGAAACCCTTTTAGCCAATAATTATGAGCAAGATTTGTATACCGAAATAAAAAGAATTGAAAGATTTTACAATGAAAATTCAGACAACAGAGACTCTGAAATATGTTTATATGAAATTATAAAATCTTTTGATAAACTTGGTGATTTCTTTGAACATGTATTGGTAATGGATAAAAATGAAGAAATAAAAAATAACAGAATTAATTTGTTAACAAGATTCAAGAATTTAATTTCTGAATTTAGTAATCTTTCAGAACTTTAATAATTGGAGGGCATAATGGGAACTAGCAAAAAAAATAACAATTTTGTCTATTTTTTTGGAAACAAAAAGGCAGACGGAAAAGGTTCCATGAAAGAAATTCTTGGTGGTAAGGGTGCTGGTTTAGCTGAAATGACTGAAATTGGTATTAATGTTCCACCTGGCTTTACAATTTCAACAGAAGTATGTGGAATATTTTATGATAATAAAAAAAGTGTCCCCAAGGAAATTAATCAACAAATTGAAGAAAATGTAAAAAAACTTGAAAAAATGACAAAGAAGAATTTCGGAGATGCAAAAAATCCTTTACTTGTATCAGTTAGATCAGGAGCAATGTTTTCCATGCCTGGAATGATGGATACAATATTAAATTTAGGTTTAAATGACAAAACTGTTTTAGGAGTAATTGAAAAATCAAAAAATGCTAGATTTGGCTGGGATTCCTACAGAAGATTTATACAAATGTTTTCTGATGTTGTACTTAAAGTAGACAAAGAACTTTTTGAAGATAAATTAGAAGATTTAAAAAGAAAAAAGAATGTTAAACATGATGTTGACTTGGATCATAATTCATTAAAATCTTTAGTTCAGGACTATAAAAAAATAGTTAAATCAAAAACTGGAAAAAACTTCCCTCAAAATCCAAAAGACCAGCTCTTCAGTGCAATCAATGCTGTTTTTCTTTCATGGAACAATGATCGTGCAATTTTTTATAGGAAACAATATGACATTCCTTCAGAAATAGGTACTGCTGTGAATGTTCAATCAATGGTATTTGGAAATATGGGTGATGACTGTGGAACTGGTGTTGGATTCACTAGAGATCCACTCTCAGGTGAAAAAGAATTATTTGCGGAATATCTTCTAAATGCACAAGGAGAAGATGTAGTAGCAGGGATTAGAACTCCTAAAAATATTAAGACTATGCAAAGAGAAATGAGAAAAGTTCATTCACAAATTGAGAACACTGCTAAAATTTTAGAAAGACATTTTAAAGATATGCAAGATTTTGAATTTACTATTGAGAGTGAAACATTGTTTTTATTACAAACTAGATCAGGTAAGAGATCGGGTATTGCTGCTGCGAAGATTGCATGTGATATGGTAAAAGAAACCTTAATTACAAAAGAAGAAGCAGTATTAAGAGTTGAGCCAGAACATCTAGAACAATTTCTTTTCCCTATATTTAATCCAGAAGATAAAAAGAAATTTGAAGAGCTAACAAAAGGATTGGCAGCATCACCAGGTGCAGCTTCAGGGAGAGTAGCATTAGATGCTCAAACTGCAGTGGAGTTAAGCAAAAAAGGTAAAAGGGTTATATTGGTAACTAAAGAGACAAGTCCCGATGATATTCATGGAATGGCAGCTGCTCATGGACTGCTTACTGCGAGAGGTGGAAGAACTAGTCATGCAGCAGTAGTGGGAAGACAAATGGGGAAAGTTTGTGTTGTTGGTGCAGAAGAGATTAAAGTTGACATGTCTAAAAGAGTTTTTAGTGTTGATAACAAAGTAATAAATGAAGGAGATTATATATCCATCGATGGTTTTGAAGGGAAAGTTTATGCTGGAGATATTCCAGTTGTTGCGTCTGAAGTTATACAAGTCATGCAAGGAAATATGAGGGAAATAGCATCAGAAAGATACCAAGTTTTTTCAACTATACTAAAATGGGCCGATAAATTTAGGACACTAAATATTAGGACTAATGCAGACATTCCTGCTGATGCTGAGACTGCAATTAAATTTGGTGCTGAGGGAATTGGTTTATGTAGAACCGAACATATGTTCTTTGCTGAAGATAGAATTAAAATTATGCAAGATATGATTTTGTCGAACAATCAAAAAGATAGGATTTTGCATTTGAACAAACTTCAAGAAATGCAAAAAGAAGATTTTATAGGATTGTTCACTGCAATGAATGGATATCCATGTACAATTAGACTCCTGGATCCACCTTTGCATGAATTCTTGCCCAATAGAGAAGACCTAATGTTGGCAATCAAGGAAATGGAGATAACTGGGAACAATCAACAATTATTAGATGAGAAAATCAAACTTTTAGAAAGGGTTGAAGAACTTCATGAGTTCAATCCCATGTTAGGACTTAGAGGTTGTAGATTGGGAATTACTATGCCAGAAATTACTAAAATGCAAGCTAATGCAATTTTTGAAGCTGCTATTGAAGTAGAAAAGAAAAAAATTAAAGTATTACCAGAAATAATGATTCCACTTGTAGGAATGGTTAGTGAATTTAAATATCAAAAGGACATAATAGATAATGTTGCTAAGAAAACTTTAGGAAAGAAAAAAATATCTTATATGGTGGGAACAATGATTGAGGTTCCGAGAGCCACAGCTGTAGCAGATCAGATCGCTAAGGAAGCAGAATTCTTCTCTTTTGGAACTAATGACTTAACACAAACTGTATTTGCATATTCACGAGATGATGCAGCAAAATTTATTAATACTTACATGGAAACACCAGTAACCATCGATGGAAAAACTGCAGAAATTCTTGAGAAAGATCCATTTGCAAGCATTGATAGAGATGGTGTCGGTGAATTCATGAAAATTGGTTTAAATAAAGGTAGATCTACAAGAGAAGATTTGAAAGTTGGAATTTGCGGAGAACATGGTGGAGATCCAAGTTCAATTGAGTTTTGTCATAATATCGGTTTAAATTATGTAAGCTGCTCTCCATTTAGAGTTCCAATAGCAAGATTGGCAGCAGCTAGAGTTGCTTTAACCAATAAATAATTAATTAGCGACCGATGAAACTCTGACTTCTCTCACAACAGTAATTTTTACATTTCCAGGATAAGAAACTTCTTCTTCAATCTTTTTTGCTATATCATGAGATAATATAGTTGCTTCATCATCATTAACCTTATCACTTTGAACCATAACTCTTACCTCTCTACCAGCCTGAATAGCAAAACACTTATCTACACCATTAAATGATTGAGCTATATCTTCTAGTTCTTTTACTCTTTTGATATATGATTCATAAGATTCTTTTCTCGCCCCAGGTCTAGCTGCGGATATTGCATCTGCTGATTGTACAAGAAGACAATAAAGACTATCGGGGTTATCAGTATGTGAAAGTTCAACTGCATCTATAACCTCTTTTGGCTCGTTATATTTTTTAACTAACTCAGCACCTAAATCATCATGGCTACCTTCCATGTCATGATCCACAGCCTTTCCAATGTCGTGGAGCAACCCTGCTCTCTTTGCAAGTTTAGGATCGAGTCCAACCTCAGCTGCTAAAACTCCACAAAGTTGAGCAACCTCTAATGAATGATCTAAAATATTTTGAGAATAAGATGTCCTATATTTCATCCTACCCACCAAAGTAACTAAATCTGGATGCATATTACTAAGTCCTAATTCAAGTATTGCATCATCACCTAACTTTCTAAGCTCTTTACCAAGTTGTGATTCTATCTCTTCAACTATTTCTTCGATCCTTCCTGGATGTACTCTTCCATCATCTAGAAGCTTCTTTATAGCCCTAGAGGCAATTTCTCTTCTTAGTGGATTATGAGAAGAAACAGTAACAACTCCTGGAGTATCATCAATAATTATATCAACACCAGTTTTAAGTTCTATTGTTCTAATATTTCTTCCCTCTTTACCTATAATCCTACCTTTCATATCATCACTGGGAAGATTAACAACTGATGCAGTTTTCTCTGAAGTATATGATGCTGCATATTTTTGAATTGCAAGTGCAATTATGTTTTTTGATTTTCTTTCAGCATCATCTTGCATATCTTTCTCTATTTCTTTTATCCTTCTTGCCGAAATAATTTTAGCTTCATTTTCTACTGTTTTAATTAATTCTTCTTTTGCATCATCCCTAGAAAGTCCAGCAATAGATTCAATTTTTGTTTTAGCATCCTCTAAAATTTCCTCTAATTCGGTTTCTCTTTCACGATATTTTTCCATCAATTCCTCACACGAACTTTCTCTCATCTCAACCTGTGCCTCTTTTCTTGTTATATCCTTGAGCGAAGAGTCTAACTCTTTTTCTTTTTTATTTACCTCTGCTGTCCTTGAATCAATATCCTTCTTCAAAGAATCTATTTCTTGCTTAACTTTTTTCATTTGATTTTCTTTATAATTTCTCGCCTTTTTTTCTGTGTCTTTAATAATTTTATTAGCTCTATTTTTTGCAGAAGAGATAATACTCTCAGATTGGCTTTCTTTATTTTTTATATCAGAAATTAATTTTTGTCTGGATAAAAACCAAAACAAACTAAACCCTGTAATTAAACACCCTAAATATATTCCTATTTCAATTAAGTTCATCACTTTCCTCCATGTTTTGNTTTTCAACCGAAATTACTTTCCCAATTTTAATATCATGAGCTTCGGCTGAAAAATCTCTTATTAACCTCTTAGGTCTTAGTATCGCTAGGGTTTTTTTGGAATCAATGTTTTTCATAGCTTTATCATAAAAACCCCCTCCATAACCTAACCTTTTATTATTTTCATCTATTGCTAGGCAAGGGATTAAAAACAAGTCAATGTAATCAATGTTAGCTTTTTTTGCACCTTTAGGCTCCCCAACTCCAAATTCACCTATTTTTAAATCATNTAAATCTTCTACCAAACCAAATTCTAGTAAATTCGAACTAACCAGTGGATAAAAAATCTCAATTTTCCTTTTTTTAAGATAATAAAAAATTTCTAGGGTATCGATTTCATGCCTAGTTGGAGAATAGATTGCCATCGACTTAAATTTAAGATCTTCAAGAAAATTAATGAAGTTGTTAATTATAATAGAATCAAAACTGCAACTTTCTGAAGAAGAACTTTCAGTTATCGTTCTTCTTACAGACTGTTTATTAAACTTTTGATAATATCGATTTAATTCTCTCAAAATTCTTATCCCTTTCCTTTCTTAAGGTAAGAACTTCAAAAACTGCATTAATTAGAAGAAGGTTAGATATTTCAAGTTTAGGAATAGAAGTATTTTCTAAATTGTGTCTTTCATAATTTTCATTAATATATTCTTCAATTTGGTCAATAACTTCCTGGTCACATTCCGTTTTTAATTTTAACTTTTTATTTATGTGATTTAATTTTATTTCTCTCACTAAACATCTAAATCTTTTATAACATTCTCTAATTCAACAAGAACATTCTTTAACTCATCTTTATAAAGTCTATTCTTATCTTCGAGGCTTTTAATTATTTCATTGTATTCTTTTACTTTTATTTCTAAAACCTCAATTTTGTTTTCAAGTTCGCCTTTTGTATTTATAATATCCTTAACTTTACTATCAAGGATATCAATATTATCCATATTAAGATTTTATCCAATAGTGTTGAGTTTGCAAGTTTTGCTATGATTGATGAAAAAATACTTAATGATCTAGAAAAGGCTCAAAATGAGCTGAATGATATAGATAAAGCTTTATCCTCTGGAAATATTGATTCTAATGAAATAAAGGAACTTTCAAAAAAAAGAAATACAATTTCAGATGTTGTTGGATACTTTATTAGATACAAAGAAATTCAGAAATCGATAAAAGATAACAAAGAGCTAATGAATGATGAAGATTTTAAAGAGCTTGCCCAAGAGGAAATCGATACTTTAAATGAAGAATTAATTACTGTAATTGATAAAATTAAGGAAGAAGCAAAACCAGTTGACCCTTTAGACTCTAAAGATGTCATACTAGAAATTAGAGCTGGTGCAGGTGGCGATGAAGCAGCCTTATTTGCCTCAGATTTATTAAGAATGTATATGCGATGTGCCGAAAGAAAAGGTTGGAAAACAGAAATTATTAACAAGAATGACATTGGTCTTGGTGGAATCAAAGAAGCCATAATTTCAATAACTGGGAAAAAAATTTATGGATATATGAAGTTTGAAAGTGGTGTCCATAGGGTGCAAAGAGTTCCAGAAACTGAGACAAGCGGTAGAGTTCATACTTCTACAGCAACAGTTGCAGTTTTACCAGAAGCTGATGAAGTTGAAATTGAGATAAGTGAAAAAGATTTAAGAATTGACACTTACCGAGCCTCTGGTGCAGGAGGGCAACATGTAAACAAAACTGATTCGGCTGTCAGAATTACACATATACCTTCTGGTATAGTAGTTCAAAACCAAGATGAAAAATCACAAAATAAAAATAAACAAAGAGCTATGAAAGTTTTAAGGGCAAAAATACTTAAAATTGAACAAGAAAAACAATTTGAGAATATGTCCCAAACAAGGAAAGCACTAGTAGGTGGTGGTGATAGAAGTGAAAAAATAAGAACCTACAACTTCCCTCAAGGAAGAATTAGTGACCATAGAATTAATTTAACATTACATAAAATAGACGAAATCTTAGACGGTAATTTAGATGATCTTAATATAGAACTATCAAAAAATTATTTAAAAGAAGCATCAGGGATAAATTAAAGAATGATTTTTATACCAATGATATTTCTTTTGTCTTTCATAACTAATGTTATATATGTAATTGCAGGTAATATTTCCTTTTCAAAAATATCAAGAATACTAATTCTAATTTCATTACTATTCCAAACTTTCCTTATACTTTCAGATAAAGTTAGTATTGATTCAAAAAACTTTGAAATAAACCTATTTGTCTCTTCCTGGATAGTTGGAATTGCAAGCACTATTCTATTAAGATTTTTTATAAAAAATTTATACACCCTTTTTATTTCCCCTGCTTGTTTTTTACTATCGATTCCATTAGTTTTTGCTCCTGAAACAAATGGCTCTTTCTTTTCAAATAAGATTCTTGCATTCCATGTTATGTCAAATTTTATTTCTCATACAATTATTTTAATATCTTCAATTGTTGCAATCCTTTATATATATCAACATACAAATATTAAAAACAAAATAATAAATAAAATCGACAGGCTTCCTAGTTTGTCCTCAATGGAGAAAATTATTTTTTTATTGATTTGTATAGCTTTCCCAATAATGACAATTGGGTTTGGTCTTGGCTTCATACTGTCAAAAGAGCAAATAGGTACTTATTGGTTTGGATCAGTGTCTGCTATCTCAATAATTTCATGGACTATTTTTTTCCTTATTATTCAAGTAAAAGCTTTTTTTAGTTTAAGTGGTTTGAAAATTTCGTATTATTCACTGATTGGATTTATTTCAATAATACTTGGTTATATAGCGATGTATTCCTTAGAACTGCCATCGCATACTTTCATTTCTATGGGTAGCTAGTTTTTACACTAGCTACCCAAAAAAATTACAGCATATTGTGTCCGCCATTAATACTTAGATTAGTGCCAGTAATCCAAGAGCCAGCAGTTGAACATAAATAAAGAACTGCTAATGCGACTTCATCTGGATATCCAAATCTACCTAATGGAATTTCGGTCTTAATACCTGCTAGAAGATCAGCTGGAACTGTATGAAGCATATCTGTTTCAACAAATCCAGGTGAAACAGTATTTACTCTAATATTATCTTTTGCTAATTCTCTTGCTAAACTTCTTGTAAAACCATACATTCCACTTTTTGTTGCAGCATAATTTGATTGGCCAATGTTTCCTGTTTCTCCAATAATTGACGAAATTGAAACAATTGAACCAAATCCTGCATCCCTCATATGTGGAACACAAGCTTTGGACATATTAAATAATGCTCCCAAGTTAGTATCAATTACCTCTTGCCACTCTTCTTGTGACATTCTGCTGAAAGTAATATCTCTATTAATACCAGCATTGTTAACTAGAAAATCGATTTTCCCGTATTTTTTCACAGCTTCTTCACCAAGTGACTGACAAGCTTCAAAGTCTTTAACATCTGCTTGAACAACAATAGCTTCAGACCCTAAACCTTCAATTTCTTCAGCAGTAATTTCTGCAGCCTGTTTGTTGCTTACATAATTTAAAACTAATTTCGCACCTGCCTCAGCAAAAGCAAGAGCACATTGCTTACCAATACCACGAGAACTACCTGTTACTACAGCAACTCGATCCTTTACGTCATATAAATCTTCAATCATTTTAAATCCTCCCTAGATTGCTCTGTTTAATTCTATACAAAAAAAGATTAATAATCTACATTAAGATATTTACCAAGATTAAATTCATCAATATAATATAAATATTATGAAATTTGTTAAATCCCATGGACTAGGAAACGATTATATTGTTATCGATGGGAAAAAACTAAAAAAAAAATTATCTAAAAAAACTATTATAAACATATGTGATAGAAACTTTGGTATTGGTTCTGATGGAATTTTAATTCTGGAAAAATCAAAGAAAGCAGATTTCAAGTTAATAATTTATAATCCTGATGGAACACAAGCAGAAAAAAGTGGAAATGGTTTAAGAATTTTCTCGTCTTTTCTATTTAATCATGGATATACCAAAAAAAAGGTTTTTACAATTGAAACTAAAGGTGGAATTGTCACTAGTGAGTTTATAAAAAAAACAAAAAATATTTCTTATTTTAAAGTTGATATGGGAAAAGCTGAATTTAGATCAAAAGATATTCCGGTTAAAATTAAGGATATATTAGCAGTATCAAAAAAAATTAAAATTAAAAATAAAACTTTTGTTTTTACCTCAGTATCTGTAGGGAATCCACATTGTGTAATTTTTCTTAAACAAATATCTTCAAAAATAGCAAAAGAATATGGCCCATATATAGAAACAAATAAGATTTTTCCCAAACGAATAAATGTTCAGTTTGCTAAAATAATTAATCGTAACAAAGTCGAGGCAGAAATATGGGAAAGAGGTGCTGGATATACTTTAGCCTCTGGTAGTAGCTCATGTGCTATAGTTTCTGCTGGTTATAAACTTGGATTACTTGATTACGAAGTTGATGTAAAAATGCCTGGAGGAACTCTAAAAATTTCTATTGATAAAAATTACAATTTAAACATGGAAGGTCCTGTTGAAGAGATTTGTACAGGTAACTTGTCATTTAAATGAATAAGATATTAAATTCTAAATTTATATACTGTCCAAAAAATGGTTTGCTGGAAGATCATTCTATAATTATTAAAAAAAATAAAATTTTTAGCATATTGCCTAAAAAATTAAGTGCCAAAATAAAATATCCAAAAATAAGATTAGGTAATTCAATTATTATTCCAGGATTTGTTAATGCTCATATTCATTTAGAGCTAAATTGGGTTAACCAACTACTTCAGCCATTTAGTGATTTCCCATCATGGCTTAAACAAATTATAGAATTAAAAAAAAATAATAATCAAAAAAAAATGGTTAGGGAATCTGTAGCTGAATCAATTTTAGCATCAATAGATAGTGGTGTAACAACAGTTGGACAAATTAGCTCTTATGATGGGGAAGATATACAAGAAATCAAAAAATCAAGAATTCGTTGTGCTTATTTTTTTGAAATTGCTAATTCAAAATTGAAAATTGCATCATTAAAAAAAATAAGATCTAAGCATAAATCAGTTGAGAATAGCTTAATTAACTTTAGGCTCTTCCCACATTCTATATACTCTTTAGACACAGCAAGTTTAATTAAAATATTTAAGATTGCTGGTGATTTGAAAATTGGTCTTGGTATACATCTTTCTGAAAGCAATGATGAAGTAAAATTTATTAAAGGGTTAAAAAATAAATTTGATGACAAAATATTTCAACTACTAATCAATAAACCATTAGTTTCAAGGAATAAAAATTTTACACCTTTAAGTTATCTAAAAAAATTAAATTTACTCAATCATAATCCGACACTGATTCACATGAATAATATCTCTCCTAACGATAAATTAGTTATAGAAAAATACAATCTTCCTATAACTGTTTGTCCAAGAAGCAACCTTTTCTTAAATGAAAAGATGCCAGACATAAAATTTTTAATTAACCGTAACAATATTGGACTTGGAACTGATGGGCTTTCAAGCAATCACTCCTTGAACTTTTTAGATGAAATAAGATTTCTCTACTTGATTAGTAAAAAAATTTTAAAAAATAAAACTGCTGAAAGAATTATCGAAATTGCTACTTTAGGTGGTGCTAAGTGCCTCAACCTAGAAGAACAAATCGGCACAATAGAAAATGGAAAACTTGCAGATCTTATAGCATTTAAAGTAAAGTCTAAAGACCCTTTAAGTTCTATAATTAATGCATCCAATAAAGATATAAAATTAAAAATGATTAATGGAGAGGTTATTTAGTTTTTATAATGTCTAAATTAGGCATCTTACTAATTAAATTTTTCTTTAAAGCTTTTGTATAAAAAAACTCTAGTCCATATATTCCTCTAAAATTAATATCAACAGTATCAGAGTTTACATACATTAAGACAAATTCTTTGGCGATATCTCTTGAAACACCGCGGCCAAATTTCATTGAATAATCTAGTGCTAAATCAATATTTGATAATGCATAATTAATACTTGATTTAATAAGTTGAGATATTTCTTGCTGTTCTTGAATAGAGAAACTTCTTCTAACAACATTCAAACCTAATGGAATAGGATATTCACATTCATTAGCCCAAAGTTTTGGAATATCAATCAAAATTTTATATCCTAGCTCTTCATAAGTTATTTGTCCTTCGTGAATTATTAAGGCAGCATCAATATCATCATTATCTAATGCTGAAAAAAGTGAATCAAAATCATATTCAACAAATTCTGCATCATCACAATAGAGCTGTAACAGCAAAAAAGCTGAAGTTAATTTCCCAGGAATCCCAATTTTGATGTTTTTAGTTGATGATAAAAATTTTTTTGAAACAACTATGGGGCCATATCCATCACCCATGCTTGCTCCACAGTCCATAATTCGATAATCATCTTGTATGGTCAAGTAAGCGTGAGCAGAAACTGCAGTTGTATCTAATTGTTTTTCTATTGCCATATTATTCAAACTCTGAATATCTTTTATTACGTGTTCAAATTCAAAATTATCGGAACTAACAATGTTGTTCGTTATGGCATAAAACATAAATGCATCATCAGCATCAGGGCTATGACCTAATGTTACTAATTGCTTTTTATTCTTTTTCATTATATTTTGCCCTACCATTCATAATCCCATCATTGACTAGTGAAAAAAACAAATCTATTCCAGAAATATGATCTTTAGAAAATTTATAAACTATATTTTCTCTTAAGTATTCCTCAATATATTTTTGAGATACATAAATATCATTAATATTTTGAATATAATCAAGTATTTTATCCAAACTCTCAATTCCTCTCTTAAAAGAAAAATCCAAGACATCTATTAGATCCTGAGAAGGTGTTTCGACATAGTTAAATGATGCAAATGTAAAAGGATAACCTGTTTCATTGAACCAGATTTCTCCTAAGTCATAGATTTGCAAACCAGACATTCTTGATGTTGATATCTCGAGGCCAAGGTCCCCTATTACCACATATCCTGTATTTGGTTCAAAAATCATATTCCTAGTTGGCACATGTGTTTTCGATTCAAAACTAATCTTAAAAAATTTCTCTGCAATTACCCTCATCAATAGGTTGGAACTTTTAGACCTAGTATCGAAGAAGATTGTATTTATGTCCTTAAAATGGGACTTTGATACCAAAATTACACTCTTAACTTTTCCTTTAGAGCTGATGCAATATTTGTCTAACGAAAAAGCATTATTATTCGTGAAATGATTAGCAATCGGTAATAATGATATATTCGCTTTCTTTTGAATTAAGGATTCCATCAGATTGTTTGGATAAAAAAATTTTAAATTAATGTTTGAATCTATATTATTGATATAAAAAGTTAATGGATATGAATTAACAAATGGAACTGTTCCTATAATTTTCTTCATAATTAAATTTCAAAATCAATTATCGACCATTTTTTGGGTGAAAAGATGAATCTATGAATTTCCAATGCATACTCATCAGACATACCGGCAATAAAATCTCGACAATTGTCACTGTGGGATCTTGTTTTAGACTTATAAATCTCGTTCAACTTCTCAGGATTATTTAAAAAAAATAAATATAAATCCGATAATACTTTTTTAGCTTTATCAAAATTATTTCTTAATTTTTCATGATAGTAAACTTTCTCAAATAAAAACTCTCTCATCAGAAAAAGATTTTTTTCTAATAATTTTGAGATAGTAACCATTTTATAGTCTTTTCTTAGTGATTGCTGAATTGTATCCTCAACAACCTTGGATATTCTCATTGAATGTGTATCCCCAAAAAAACTTATCAGTTTTTTTGGTATATCTTTTTTTTTGATTAGTGAGGCACGTAAAGCATCATCTAAATCATGAGTAAAATATGCAAAAATATCTGATAATCTTACAATTTGGCCTTCTAAAGTTTTGATTTTAATCCTTGGATTAACTATTGGGCCTCTCCCTTTTGAGTGCTTAGAAATTCCATCTCTTACTTCAAATGTTAAATTTAAACCCTTACCATCTCTCTCAATCTCATCTACTATTCTTAAACTATGAATATAATGTTTAAACCCACCTTTATGAACCTCATTTAAGGCTTGTTCTCCTGCATGACCAAAAGGTGTATGTCCTAAATCATGACCCAAAGCAATCGCTTCAGTTAAATCTTCATTCAAAAAAAGTGCTTTAGATATAGTTCTAGCAATTTGAGAAACCTCTAAAACATGTGTAAGCCTTGTTCTAAAATGGTCGCCATAAGGAGCTAAAAAAACTTGGGTTTTATCCTTTAACCTTCTGAAAGATTTAGAATGTAAAATTCTATCCCTATCTCTTTGAAACTCGGTTCTTAAATCACATTTTTTTTCTTTTTTTTGACGTCCTTTTGACTCTGAACTGAAGGAAGCATGAATTGATAAAAGTTCTCTTTCTCTTTTCTCTAACTCTAACCTTATAGATTTCATTAAATCCTTACCTTAATATTTTTATTTCTTAGGAATTCCTTAACTTGGGTAACACTATATTGATTAAAATGAAAAATTGATGCACATAATGCAGCATCAGCTTTACCAATAAGAAAAGCATCTGAAATATGTTCAAGGTTTCCAGCACCACCAGAAGCTATTATTGGAATCTTAATCCACTCATTTATTCTTGCTAAAATTTCTAAATCATATCCTTTTTTTGTACCATCTTTATCCATTGATGTTAATAAAATTTCTCCAGCACCTAAGCTCTGCATTCTTCTAATCCAATCCTCAGCATCTAAGCCTGTTTTATTTCTTCCTCCATGAGTAAAAACTTCCCAAGATCCATCTTTAATTTTTTTTATATCAACAGCTACGACAATACATTGAGATCCAAATTTACTAGCTGCTTCTTTTACAAGATTAGGATTATTAACTGCGGCAGTATTAATCGAAACCTTGTCTGCACCTGCCATCAACAGAGATCTCACATTGTCTAAATTTCTAACCCCACCACCTACAGTTAATGGAACGAAGACTTCATCTGCAGCTTTTTCAATAGTATTTATCATAGTATCCCTATTTTCATTTGAAGCTGTTATGTCTAAAAATGTTATTTCATCAGCTCCCTCGTTGCTATACTTTTTTGAAACTTCAACTGGATCGCCAGCATCTATAAGATTCTCAAAGTTGACACCTTTCACAACTCTTCCTTGATCTATATCTAAGCAAGGTATAATTCTTTTAGCTAACATTTTGATAATCCGTAATGCATTTTTTTAAGTCTATCTTATTCTCATAAAGTGACTTACCAAGTATTGTCCCATATATTAATTTATTGTTTAAAGAATTAATCTGTTTTAAATCTGTATGGTCCTTTATTCCACCTGATACAATCATTGGTATTGAAGAACTTTCAAGATATTCAAGAACTAAATTTCTATTAAATCCTTCAAGTGTGCCATCTCTATCAACTGATGTTAAGATTATTAGTTCTATTCCTTTATTCTCAAATTTTTTAATAGCATCACTAAGTGTTAGATTAATTTTAGTATTCCATCCTTTTATTGCAACTTTGTTATCTTTAATATCTATCCCTACTGCAATTTTCCCTGGAAAAGCTTTACATGCTTCATTTAAAAAATCTTCATCGGTAAAAGCCGATGTTCCAATTATTACTCTTGAGGCGCCAATCTTAATGTATGACTCAACAGTTTTAGTATTTCTTATTCCACCACCTATTTGAACTTCGCAATTAACAGTGCTAGAAATTTCCTTAATCACTTCAAAGTTAATACTTTCTCCCTCAAGAGCTCCATCTAAGTCAACAAGATGAATAAGTTGAGCGCCACACTTTTCCCACTTTATTGCCATATCAACTGGATTCTCGGAATACACTTTTTGTTGCGAAAAATCACCTTTAAAAAGTCTTACACATTTCTTATCTTTTATGTCTATTGCCGGTATTAAAATCATAATTCTACATTTTACAAAAATAAATTAATAAATTAAATTAAAAGGCATGAAATATTGGCTTGTTAAATCTGAACCTTTTAAATATTCTTGGAACATGATGCTCAAAGATAAAATAACTTACTGGGATGGTGTTCGCAATTATCAAGCAAGAAATAATTTAAAAAATATGAAAAAAGGAGATTTAGTTTTTTTCTATCATAGTAATGAAGGAAAGGAGATTGTTGGGCTTACAAAGGTAGTAAAAGAATTTTATCAGGATCCAACCACTGATGATGATAAGTGGGTGGTTGTAGATCTAAAGGTCGAAAAAACCTTAAATAGGCCGATTTCACTCGCAGAAATAAAGAGCGAACCAAAACTTAAAGATATATCACTAATAAAACAATCAAGATTATCTGTAATGCCCTTAGATAAAATCCATTTTGACCATATAATTAAACTATCAGATGAAACATAATGAAAAGGATTTAATAGATGGAATAAATTCTGGAAGTAGAGTCTCTCTTTCAAGATTAATCAGTTTAGTTGAAAGTGATAAATCTGCGATTTTTAGAATATCCAATTTATTGAAAAAGAAAGCTAAATCAACCTATGTTGTTGGTATAACTGGTCCTCCTGGTGCAGGAAAAAGTACTTTAACAAATAGATTGATACAAAATTTTAGATCAAAAAAATTATCTGTAGGTGTTCTTGCAGTTGACCCAAGTAGTCCTTTCACAGGTGGAGCAGTTCTAGGCGATAGAATCCGAATGCAAGAGCATGCATTAGATGATCAAGTTTTTATCCGAAGCATTGGAAGTAGGGGTGACTTAGGCGGTTTATCAAATTCTACATCTGCAATAATCAAACTGTTTGATAGCTTTGGAATGGATATTGTAATTATTGAGACTGTTGGTGTTGGGCAAACCGAATTAGATATAATCAAGATATCAGATTGTGTACTTGTAACTTTAGTGCCAGAAGCTGGAGATGGGGTTCAAGCAATGAAAGCTGGATTAATGGAGATTGGAGATGTATTTATAGTAAATAAAGCTGATAGAGGTGGAGCCGATAAATTAGCAAGAGAAATTGACTATATGATTTCACTTAAACATACAAATAGTTCATGGAATACCAAGGTAATATTAGCTGAGGCTGAAAACAATGTTGGGATTGATGAAATTGTTGAGCAAATAGAATCATTCAAGTCCTATGAAGAACAAAATAAATTATTAGAAGCTAAGAGAAATAAACGAAAGATTACAGAGATTGAGTCATTGCTATTACAGAAAGTTAAACTTGAAGTGGAACAACTAAAAAAAAGGGAAGAAATTATAAATATCATTTCGGATGCATCATCAGGCAAAATTAAAACTGAAGAAGCAGTAAATTTGATTTTTAAATTTTTCAAAAATGGATCCTGACTTGAGAAAAATTTTAATAAACAAAATTTTAGATCAAATAAAAATTGCAATAATTGATAACAACAGGCTCTCACATTTTTTTCTTGAATATGAGAATGTTCAATCAACAATTAGAGGGAACATCTATAAAGCAAAAATTAATCCAAAAGCTAAGGGCATGGAGGCTTCATTCGTAGATGTAGGAATTGGTCGATCAGCTTTCTTATCGCAGTTTAACCCTCTAAAAGAAGTTGTTGGCGATGAGGGTAAAGACCAAAGTAGAATCACATCTGGAAATTTTGTTCTTGTACAAGGAGTAAGTGATTATGATCCCAGAAAAGCCCCAAAAGTCTCTGATTTTATTGCATTGCCATCCAAATATTGTGTAATTGTAAAAAAACCCAAATTTTTTGGAATATCAAAGAAAATTAGTGATAAAAAAAGAAAAAGGTTTTCATCACTAAAGAAACTTGCAACCAAAGATTGTGGAATAATACTAAGAACTTCATCCGAAAATGAAACTATTGCTGAAATTAAAAAAGATATTTCTATAACTAAAAGGAAATGGAAAAAAATCATTAAAGATTTTAAAGAAAATGAACAACCTGGAATAATTCATCAAGAAAATAATATTGTAGATAATCTTTTAAGAGAATTTTTAATTAATGATGAAAATATAATTCAAACTGACTCAAGGGCCATATATAATAGGCTAAAAAAAGATTTAGATAAAAAAACTGATATCAAACTAGTGAATAAAAAGAAAAATATTTTTTCAGAAAATAACTTATCACAAGAAATAGATAAAATTTTCTTTAAAAAAATAAAGTTAAAAAATGGCTCCTTCCTTCTAATAGAAGAAAAAGAGGGATTAACAGTAATTGATATTAATTCAGGTAATAGCCTAAACAATAGAAGAGAAACAATTTTCAATGTTAACAAACAAGCTGCAATTGAAATATGTAGACAAATAATTCTCAGGAATCTTCATGGGTTAATACTCATCGATTTTATTGATCTTAAAAAACCGAAGGAGAAAAAGGACATATTAAATACTATGATTAGTAATTTAAAAAAAGATAAAGCGAAACACACAATATTGCCGATGTCTAAATTTGGAATTATAGAAATGACGAGGCAAAAAAGAGGTTCTCGAATTTCAACTACATTAAGCGAGGATTGTGAAATCTGTCATGGCTATGGTGTAATGCCAAGAAAAGAAATTAAATGCTATGAAATTATTTCAAACATTATTAATCATACAAAAAAAACTAAAAAGAAAAAAATTAACATAAAAATAGGAAATAGATTATTTTCGCTTTTAGATGAAATAATCAAAAAAAATTCTTCATCTCCATCTTTAAAAGGTTTAGATATCAAGCTTATCAATGAAGAAATAAAAAGAGACTTTGAAATAATTTGATGAATTAAAAATTCTTATATAATATTATTCCGCTATGAATATATTAAAAGTTGGAAACTTATACCATATAGGTATTGCTGTTAGGGATGCAGAAAAGACTGCAAAACTTTACATTGATACACTTGGATTGAAGATTGAGCATGATGAAGTAGTTATGGATCAAGGAGTGAGAGCTATAATGATGGTGCCAGAAAATGGGAATTCAAGTGCTATTGAATTATTGGAACCAGTTATAGAAGATTCACCTATATCTAAATTTATGGATAAAAAAGGTGAAGGGATGCATCATATTTGCTATTTAGTTGATGACATAAACATAGGGATTAACCATCTTAAAGAAATGGGTATTGAAATGATTGATAATGAACCCAGAGAAGGCTTAAACAATACACTTGTGGCATTTGCTCATCCAAAAAGCATGAACAGTGTGTTAATTGAACTAGCTCAAAAGATTTAAGATTTATCAGTTTCTTTTGGACTATCTTTTTCAGAATCATCATCTTTGACAGCTTTTTTGAATCCTGAGATTCCTTTACCTAAAGCTGAACCAATATCCCCAAGCTTACTTGGGCCAAATATTAAAAGAACAATGATTAATATAATTATTAATTCTTGTGCACCTAAACCAAACATAAAAACCTCATAATTTAAAGCTAACTCATTGATAGTGCAGTGTCAATTACACCTTTTATAAAGATATATATCTAATATACTTAAAAAGTGAAAGTATTAATTTATACTCATGAATATCCACCTTTCCAGGGGGGGATAGCAACCTCTTCAGAGAAAATTGCAACTATTTTTGCATCTGAACATTCAACATATGTCTGTTGTCCTAAATATGGTTTAAAGGATGATTATGAAAGCAAAGGAAATCTTCAAATACATAGAATTGATTTTATAGGTGGGGAAAATTTTAAAAAAATTCCTTTTATGCAATTTATTAAGGGCTACGGTTTTCTAAAAGAAAAAATAAAAGATATAAAACCTGATTTAATTTTTTATTTAGGTGAAGAAGCAGAGATAGTTGGTGGAATTTTAAACAATCGAGAAATTGATCAAATAGTCAGAATAGCTGGATCAGGTATTAAATCTATCCTTGAAAGTAGGAAACCAAGCAACTTAATAAAAAAATATTTAATGTTAAGGCTTTACAGAAATTCTAAAAAAATTATTGCGGTAAGTAAAAACACCCAAAAATTGATGAATAACAATCCTTTCTTTGAAGATAAGCAAAAGATTAGACTTATTTACAATGGATTTGATGAGGACTTTGCTAATAAGCCTAAAGAGATTTCTCTTAGAAAAGAGCTTGGATATAGTGAAAATGATTTTATTTTACTAACTGTCTCTAGAGTCCTACCCAGAAAGGGTCAAGATTATGTAATAAAAGCTATCTCAGAGCTAGGGATAAATAAAATCAAATATATTTGTGTTGGTGGGGGTAAATATCTCGAAAAATTTAAATCAATGTCAAGAGATCTTGACATTGAATCTAATATATTATTTGCCGGCCCAAAAGATAAAGATGAAGTCCATAGATACTATGATATATGCGATGTTTTCATATTATGTAATAGAACTTGGAACTCCAAAATTGAAGGTTTACCAAATGTTGTAATAGAAGCAATGGCTAGAAAGAAACCAGTAATAGGATCAAGAAATAGTGGAACTGAAGAGCTTATCGTTGAAAGCAATACAGGATTTAAAGTTAATGGAGAAGAANTAGATGACATTAAGAAAAAGATACTATTAGCATATGAAAGTAAAGCTGAACTAAAAAATCTTGGATTAAATGCTTATAATATGCTTGAAAAAGAATTTTCTTATAAAAATATGGCTAAGAGATATATGGAAATATTAAATGAAAATTAAAATTTGTGGAATTACAAATGAAGAAGATGCACTTATTTGTGAAAAGCTTGGTGTTGATTACCTTGGCTTTATCTTTTACCCAGAAAGTAAAAGATTCATCAATTATCAAAAAGTAAAAAAAATAATTCAAAAGTTAAACGTGAATATAAATAAAGTGGGTGTCTTCGTTGATACTAAGGTAGAGGAAATTAATGATATAGCTAAAGAAATAGGCTTAACCCATGTTCAACTTCATGGAAATGAACATCCTGATGAAATTAAAGAAATAGACTTTCCTGTTATAAAAGCTATTTCTGGCAATAATGAAAATATAGAACAAGAAATTGAAAATTTTGCTAATGCAGATCTAATATTGCTTGATTCAATAACTACATATGAAAAAGGTGGGACAGGAAAAACTTTTAATTGGTTAAATATAAAAAATATAAAAAACAAATCTAGAATTGTCTTATCTGGTGGCTTAAACGAAGGGAACATAGTGAAAGCTATTAATGAAACAAATATAGAATTTTTTGATATTTGTTCTGGAGTTGAAGAAAGGCCTGGGTTAAAAAATATAAAAAAGTTAGAAACTATTGTAGAATTAATTCGTAATGAAAAACAATAAAGTTAATTTCTTATCACTACCTGACTCTAATGGTAGATTTGGTGATTATGGCGGCAAGTTTGTATCAGAAACACTAATGCCTGCACTAGATGAATTAGAAAAAAATTATAGGAAAATTAAGAATAATAATAAATTCAAAAAAGATGTTTCAAAATTACTAAAAGATTTTGTTGGTAGACCAACGCCTTTGTATTTAGCTGAGAGGACTACAGAATCTCTTGGTGGTGCAAAGATTTATCTTAAAAGAGAAGATCTTGCCCATACAGGTGCCCACAAAATAAACAATACAATTGGTCAAGCAATACTTGCAAAACTAATGGGTAAAAAAAGGATAATTGCTGAAACAGGTGCTGGCCAACATGGGGTAGCAACTGCCACAGTTTGTGCACTTCTTGGTTTAGATTGTGAGATATATATGGGAGCAACAGATACAGTTAGGCAATCAGTTAATGTTCAAAGAATGGAATTGCTTGGTGCAAAAGTTATCCCTGTAACATCAGGTTCTCAGACCCTAAAAGATGCCTTAAATGAAGCTTTAAGGGATTGGGTTACGAATGTAAGAGATACTTTTTATATTATCGGAAGTGTCGCTGGTCCTCACCCTTATCCAATGATTGTTAGAGATTTTCAATCTATTATTGGAAAAGAATGTAGAAATCAAATTCTAAAATTAGAAGGCAAACTTCCTGATTTATTAATAGCATGTGTGGGTGGAGGTTCTAATGCAATTGGACTTTTTCATCCTTTCTTGAAAGATAAATCAGTGAAAATGGTTGGTGTTGAAGCTGGGGGTAGCGGAATCAGATCAGGACAACACTCGGCTACTATTGTCGCTGGATCAGTTGGAGTTTTACACGGCAGTAAAACATACATCCTGCAAGACAAGCAGGGCCAGGTTATAGAAACTCACTCTGTATCCGCAGGTTTAGATTATCCAGGAGTTGGGCCTGAGCATTCATATTTAAATGATATTAAAAGAGTTGAATACAAATCGGTTAAAGATTTTGAAGCTGTAAAAGCATTGCAATATTTCTCTGAAAAAGAAGGAATCATTGCTGCTTTAGAAACTTCACATGCACTTTTTTATGCAATGAAAGTAGCAAAAACAATGAAAAAGAACCAATCTATTATCGTTAATTTGTCTGGTAGAGGAGATAAAGACCTCGAGTCAGTCAATGCCTTTATCAAAAAAAACAGGTCAAACTAAAATGAAACTAATTGATAAAATAAAATCTAATAATAAATCTGGAAAAATTTCATTTGTTTCTTATATAACTGCGGGTGACCCTGATATTAAAACAAGTTTAAATATAATGAAAAATTTAGCTGAAAATGGTACCGACATAATTGAACTTGGTGTTCCTTTTTCAGATCCGATATCTGATGGCCCTACTATACAAAAAGCCACTGAAAGGGCTTTGAGTAACAAAGTTGATATGAAAAAAGTATTAGATTTAGTTAAGAAATTTAGAAAAAATTACTCTACACCAATAGTCATTTTTGGATATTATAATCCTTTCCTAAAATATGGGTTAAATAAAATTATGAAAGATATTAAGGCCGCTGGGGCAAATGGGGTATTAGTAGTCGATCTTCCCCCAGAAGAAGCAGAAGAAATACAATATGCTGTTAATAGGCAGAATTTAGAGCTTGTTTATCTTGTAGCTCCAACTAGCACAAATAAAAGAATTCAGACAATAGCTAAACTTTCTAATTCATTTATTTACTTAGTATCAGTAACCGGTGTTACTGGAACAAGAACCTCACTAGATTCAAATTTAGTTCCATTTATAAAAAGATTAAAAAAGCAGACCAAAAAGCCTATCTGTGTTGGCTTTGGCATTTCTACACCAAAGCATGTAAGAGAGTTAAAGAAAAATGTTGATGGAATTGTGATTGGTAGTGCAATTATTAAGATAATTGAAGAAAATCTTAAGAATAAGAAGGAAATAATCAAAAAGGTATCTAATTTTTCCAAAAAAATATCTGAAGCCACTAAAATTTAAGGTCTTTAATCTTTTTTATCTATATGGCAGAATATAATATTCGATTTAAACATTTGTGAGCTTATCACATAAAAAATATAGGAGTGATATTTATGGAATTACTATTTAAAACACGATCCACAGAATATACTGGACCTGGTGGCTTGCCAAATGGCAGCCTAGATAATACAGGCGAATGGAAGCCCATGACTAAATATTTAGAAGCAGGTGCTGAAAATTATCCTGACAAAGCCATGTTCAAAATTGCTGATGGAGACGGAAAAGTTGTTGAAACTTATACTTATAAGGAAACAAACGATAAAGCTAACCAAGTTGCTAACGGCTTAATTTCAAAAGTTGGTGTAAAGAAAGGTGATAAGGTTGGAATGTACATGTTAAATTGTGCTGAATTTGTTCTTTCTATTCTTGCAATTCATAAAACTGGAGGAATTCAAGTCCCAATAAATAAAGATGAAAAAGGTGAAAGACTTGCTTACATTATTAACTATTCAGACCAAGTCGCACTTGTTGTTGACCCATCTGGACTTTCACTTATTGAAGACATTGCTGATAAGCTAGAAAATCTAAAAATTATTTATGTAACAGGTGATGCTGCAAATGTTCCTGAAAAAATTGGAAGCATTCCTGCTGAACCCTTCAATGCATTACAGGAATTTCCTACAGATAATCCCAATGTAGATGTCCAAATAAGCGATAAAGAAAGATGTATGTTCACATCTGGTACAACTGGCATGCCAAAAGGTGTAGTAAGAGAACATGGTGGAGTTGTTCTAACAGTTAGAGCATATATGCAACAACAAGGTGTAAGAAGTGATGATACACTTATGAGTGTACTTTCACTTGGACACGCTAATGCTCAAGCATTATGTTTGTTCTGTGCAATTGGTGCTGGTGCAACTGCAGTTTTCTTCCCTAAATTTTCGGCATCGAATTTCTTCAAATGGGCACATGATTGCGGTGCAACATGTGTAAATATGTTAGGAGCTGTTGCAGAATACTTATATGCCTCAAAACCTAGTGAATATGACCAAAAACATAATATTAGGATTATGCTAGGATCTCCTGCTCCTAGAAATTTAGAAGAATTTCAAAAAAGATTTAATGTAAGGGTTATTGATGGTTATGGTTCAACTGAGATGGGAATGGTCCTTTGGAAAAATCCTGAAGATGTAAGACCAGGCTCATGTGGATATCCTACAGAAGGTTTTTATGTAGAATTAAGAAATCCTGAAAATATTCAAGAGGTTATAAGGCCTCATTGGGATCCATATGTTGATTCAACACCACCTGATTCTGCTAAAGGAATTCTTTATATAAGACCATTGGTTCCAAACACGACCTTAAATGAATATTTCAAAGATGATAGAAGAACTAGAGAAGCTTTTGATGATGATGGATTCTTTAATTCCGATGATGTTATGGCATGTGGTACTGATGGTAGATATTATTTCATTGGAAGACATACAAGACTTAGAGTATCAGGAGAAAATGTTGATCCAGTAGCTGTTGCTGATTTAGCACTTATGCATCCAGCAGTTCAAGATGCTATAGCAGTAGGATTAAGACTGCCTGATGTTTCTGATGATGAGCTGAAGCTTAATATTATCTTGAAAGATGGTGAAAAATTTGATGAAGCCGAATTCTGTACTTGGATGGCTGAGCAATGTATCATCGCCATGGTACCAAGATTTATAGAAGTTCTTGATGGTTGGCCAATGACTGCAACTCAAAAAGTTAAAGTGGCCGAATTAAAAGAAATTACTGATAAAACATGGGATAGAGCAAAAGCTGGCCTTAAATTTAGTGCTAGAAAATAATTTATGGAGCTTTTTTTCCGACCTACTGAAAATAAATATGAGGGAGAAGGAATTCTCCCTCATGGAACTTTCAACAACACTAATGACTGGAATCCTTTAATTAAATATTTAGAGAAAGGTGCTATAGAGTTTCCCGATAAAACAATGTTTAAAATGGGAGATGGCAATGGCAAGATTATCGAAGAATTTACATACAAAGAAACCAATCAAAAATCCAATCAAATCGCTAATTACCTCATTGAAAACTGTTCTATTAATAGTGAAGACAAAATAGGAATTTTCATGCTTAATTCCTCAGAGTTTGTTTTTTCAATACTTGCAACTCATAAAACTGGGGCCATTCAAGTTCCTGTTAACAAAGATGAAAAAGGCGAACGACTTTTATATGTGATTAATTATTCTGAGATGAAAGTTTTAATTATAGATAAAAGTGCGATTGATTTAATTGAACCTATCGCTGATAAATTTGAAAATTTGGAAAGAATTTTTATTTCTGGAAGTGAGGGGAATATTCCAAGTAATTTAGGAAATATTGGCTGTGAAGAATTTGAATCATTTAACAAAGGCAGCATTGATAATCCAAATATTGAATTAACTATAGCCGATAAAGAAAGATGTATGTTTACATCTGGTACAACTGGTATGCCAAAAGGTGTAGTAAGAGAGCATGGTGGTGTACTTATGACAGTTAGAAGCTATATCCAACATCAAGGTATTAGAAGTGACGATACTTTGATGAGCGTCCTGTCCCTAGGCCATGCAAATGCTCAGGCAATGTGTTTATTTGCAGCTATAGGTGCAGGTTGTACTGCAGTCTTTTTTCCCAAATTTTCTGCTTCTAATTTTTGGAAATGGGCGCATGACTGTGGTGCTACTGTAACCAATTTCCTTGGAGCAGTCGCGGAATACTTATGGTCGGCAAAGCCAAGTGATTATGATCAGAAACATAATGTTAGAATTGTATTAGCAGGCCCTGCCCCCAGAAATTTAATAGAATTTGAAAAAAGATTCAATCTTAAAATAGTCGAAGGATATGGATCTACTGAAATGGGCATGCCTCTATGGAAAAGCCCTGAAGATGGCAGAGTTGGTTCATGCGGATACCCTGTTGAGGGGTATTATCTAGAAATCCGAAATCCTGAAAACATTGAAGAAGTAATCAAACCTCATTGGGATCCTAGCTTAGAAGAAAAACCCCCCGAATCTGCGAAAGGATTATTATTTATAAGACCAAACGTACCAAATACAACTTTAAATGAATATTTTAAGGATGAGAGAAGAACTAGGGAAGCTTTTGATGATGATGGTTTTTTTAATTCTGATGATTTATTTGCTGCAGGAACAGACGGAAGATATTACTTTATTGGTAGATATTCCAGATTGAGAGTTTCTGGAGAAAATGTTGATCCCATAGCTGTTGCTGACTTAGCTCTAATGCACCCTGCAATTCAAGATGCAATTGCAGTAGGCTTAAGACTTCCAGACATTTCTGATGATGAACTTAAATTAAATATAATAATAAAAGATAGTGAAAAATTTGATGAAGCTGAATTCTGTACTTGGATGGCTGAGCAATGTATAGTTGCAATGGTTCCAAGGTTCATTGAGATTTTTGATGGAGGATTCCCTATGACTGCCTCTCAGAAAGTTAAAGTCGCTGATTTAAAAGAAATAACAGATAGAACATGGGATAGAGCCAAATCAGGGTTAAAATTTAGCTCTAGAAAGTAACTTCTAATTCCTTACATTTATAATCAAAGAAATCTTAAAAATGCTTCAATTTATATCAAACCTAAGAATAAAAATAATTACTTTATTTCTAATTCTAAATCTTGTTGGATTTTCTTACCCCTGCTACTCTGAGCAATTATTAAATCAAGATATTGATATATCATCAGGATCTACTGTTTCACACTTTACACAAGTAATACAGCAACTAACAGGTGGTCCTTATACAATAAATAATGAGGGAACAATTGAGGCATCAAATATTACTTCGCATGCTGAAGCAATTCTATTTATACATTGTAGATATACAGATTGCACTTGGCACATTAATTGCCGTAATTCAGTAAAGATAATGCTTTTTAACGCATTTCTTTAATATGTGTCATAATATATTCAATGACATAATTTATCCTGTGGGAGGGATTCAAAATGAAAATGATTCAGGCTATTATTAAGCCCTTCAAACTAGACGATGTGAAAGAGGCTTTAAAGTCAGTAGGTGTTACAGGTATGACAGTATCTGAAGTTAAAGGTTTTGGTAGGCAAAAAGGGCATACCGAAGTCTACAGAGGTGCAGAATATGAGATTGAGTTTATTCCTAAAATTCAATTAGATATCGCTGTATCTGATGATAAAGTTGATGATGTAGTCAAAGCAATACAATCTTCAGCTAATACTAATAAAATAGGTGATGGTAAGATTTTTGTTTTTTCAGTTGAACAAGCTATAAGAATTAGGACTGGTGAAACTGGAGATTCTGCAGTTTAATTTTCTGCAGAAAAAAGGAGGAATAATATGGGTAAAACAGCTAATGATGTACTTAAATTAATTAAGTCAAAAAAAATTGAATTTGTTGATCTAAGGTTCTGTGATATTTTGGGCCAATGGCAACATACAAGTTTTCCTGCATCTGAAATAGATGCTGGTACTTTCAAAGATGGAATGGGTTTTGATGGATCTAGTATTAGAGGATGGCAAGCTATTAATAATAGCGATATGATAATCCTCCCAGATCCTTCAACTGCGGTAATTGATCCTTTTATGGCTCACCCTACCCTGGCAATGATTTGTGACGTTGCTGACCCACTTACTAAGAAAAGGTATGATCTTGATCCAAGATATGTTGCAACTAAGGCTGAACAACATTTGGCTAAAACAAAAATAGGAGATACTTGTTTTTTTGGTCCTGAATTAGAATTTTTTGTGTTTGATGATGTTAGGTATCAATCAACACCCAATTCATCTTTTTATCAAGTTGATTCAGAAGAAGCTGAGTGGAATTCTGGTGAAGATGAAGTTCCTAATACAGGACATAAAATTAGATACAAAGAAGGTTATTTTCCACTTTCACCACTTGATACATACCAGGATATCAGATCTGATATGGTAAAAGTCATGCAGGAGTGTGGTCTTCATGTAGAGTGTCATCATCATGAAGTTGGTGGACCCGGTCAATCAGAGATTGATTTAAGATTTGCTCCATTAAAACAAATGGCTGATCATACACTTTGGTATAAATACATTGTGAAAAATGTTGCCAAAAATCATGGTAAATCTGCAACATTTATGCCTAAACCCGTATATGCAGATAATGGCTCTGGTATGCATGTTCATCAATCTATATGGAAAGGTTCAAAACCTCTTTTTGCTGGGAACAAATATGCCGGATTAAGTGATATGGCATTGCATTACATTGGCGGAGTTTTAAAACATGCAAGGGCAATATGTGCATTTACGAACTCAACAATAAATTCTTATAAAAGATTAGTGCCTGGATATGAAGCACCGATAGTTCTTGCTCATTCAGCAAGAAACAGAAGTGCGGCAATTAGAATTCCTATGTATTCACAAAGTCCAAAAGCTAAAAGGATAGAAACAAGATTCCCTGATCCTGCTGGTAACTGTTATTTAATATTCTCTGCATTACTAATGGCTGGACTAGATGGTATTAAAAATAAAATCAAACCAACTAAGGAATTAGAACAAGATATTTATGAATTATCTGAAAAAGAACTATCTAAATATCCATCAGTTCCGGCATCTTTGGCTGAGTCACTTGCTGAACTTCAAAAAGATCACAAATTCCTTCTTGAAGGTGATGTGTTTACTAAAGAATTTATTGAAGGATATATAAACTACAAAATGGATAACGAAGTTACTCCTTGGAGAACAAGACCAAATCCAATGGAATTCGTTATGTATTACAGCGTTTAAAACAATCTATAAAATATGGGTGAGTTTTACCAGACTCACCCATCTATCTATAACTAAAGACATTATTTTTTTTACACAATTTAGTGAGTTTGCAATCTGAACAGAAGGGAGAAACGGGTCTACAAATTTTCTGACCATAAAAGACCAATAAAGAATTTATCCTTTTCCATAATTTTAATGGTAGCTTGTCTCTCAACTTAATCTCAGTTTCATCAGGATTTTTAGTCTTAACATATCCAAGTCTATTAAATATTCTGTGAACATGTATATCAACACATATTGCAGGCTTGTCAAAGCCTAATGTTAAAACTAAGTTAGCCGTCTTCCTTCCAACTCCTTTGAATTTGACTAACTCTTCAATAGAATCAGGAACTTCGCCAGCATATTCTTTTACAATTTTCTTTGATATTTCTCGAATTGTTTTTGCCTTATTTCTGAAAAAACCACATGGGTAAATTGCCTTCTCAATTTTTTTTATAGTCATCTTTGACATAGATGAGGGTGTATCGGCTAATTCAAATAATGCCTTGGAAGACAGTGCTGTAACTTCATCCTTAGTCCTCAAACTAATTATCGTAGATATTAAAACTTTGAAAGGATTTCGAGATTTATTTATATCTATAAAGCTTTCAACTGCAGTTGGCTCAGATACTTTTCGTTCTTTTTCCATTATTTTAACAATTTTTTCAATATCCATTTATTTATATTAACAAAATAGTTGAGTTTTTTAATAGAATAAATCAGCTAACCTTTAAGTGTGGATATAAATCAATTAGATACAAAGAATCTACCCCTAGAGCCTGGTGTATATATTTTTAAGAGTGCTAATGATGAAAGTCTCTATATAGGAAAAGCAAAAAATCTTAGGAGTAGAGTTAAATCATATTTCTCGAAATCAAAAGACAAAAGGCTTAATGTGAGCTTTCTAATGTTAGAGGCAGTTGACCTAGACTTTATAACAACACGAAATGAGGAAGAAGCTTTATTACTCGAAAATAAATTAATAAAACTAAGGCAGCCAAAATATAATGTCCTCTTAAAGGATGATAAAAATTATTCATCAATTAGAGTTGAGTTAAATGAAGAGTATCCAAGAATCTCAATTGTACGAAAGTGTTCAGATAAAGATTCAATTTACTTAGGACCTTTCAAATCATCTGATAGTGTAAGGAAAACAAAAAGGTTCTTTCAAAAAACTTTTGGCTTAAGAGATTGCTCTAACAATAAATTTAATATGCATAGATCCAGAGCTTGTCTTTATAAAGATATAGGCATGTGCCTTGGGCCTTGTGATGATAATGGAGTTGAACAAAAATATAATGAAAATGTTGAAAAAATAAATAATATTTTTAAAGGTAAAATTGGTGAATTAAAAAAGAATATTGAAAAAAAGATGAATGAGCTTGCAGAAAAAGAAATGTTCGAGCAAGCATCTTTCTTAAGGGATGAATTAGAAATCTTCAATAATAATAACTATTTTGATGCAGTAAGTGCAGAAAATCTAAAAAATACAGATATCATTGGTATCCATACAGCTAGTAATTTAATTCAAATAGCAATATTGTTCTTTCGTGGTGGTTTCATTATAGATAAAGCTGATCTTTTTTTTCACTCAAAAACTAAAAACATTAAATTAGAAAGCTATGAGATAATTAAACAATTTTATTCATTGAAGTCATCAGTACCAAAAAAAATCTTTTTACCTAAAGATTTCGATTTCCAAAAAGAACTTTCGTCAGACCTAAGAAGTCTAGGTATTAAAGAATTGAAGATTGAATTAATTCAAAAAGGAAAAAAATTAAAACTTATAGAGTTAGCAGAAAAAAATGCTAAAATGCAATTTGAAGCAAATTTTGATGAAGATCAGCAATTAGATAAAAATCTAAAAAATTTAAAAAAAGTTTTGAGCCTAAAACAGCTTCCGCTCCGAATAGAATGCTTCGATATTTCAAATACTCAGGGTACAAATGCTGTCGCTTCTATGGTTACTTTCAAGAATTGTAAGCCTGATAAAGCATCTTATAGAAAATTTAATATTAAAACAAATGGTCCTGATGACTATGGAATGATGAAGGAAGCAATTAGCAGAAGAATTAACAGGATTGGTCAAAATGGATGGGAAAGACCTGATCTTATACTTTTGGATGGTGGCAAAGGGCATTTGAATAAAATTAAAAAATTGATACCAGAAAATATTGGATTAGCATCAATTGCGAAACCAACCAGAAATGAGAAAATTGATAAAATTTATCTACCAGATGTCAAATCTGCTATTAATTTCGATAAATTAAGTGATGAACTAAATATTTTAATAAATTTAAGAAATGAAGCACATAGATTTGCAATTAATTTTCACAAATCAAAAAGAGGGAAAGAAATGATTAACTCTTCAATATTTACATCTCTTAAAATTAATAAACAAACTATTAATAAATTAATAAGAAAGTTTAGAGATATTAATGGTATAGCATCAGCAACAGATGCTGAACTGAATGAGCTCGGAATAAATAAGAATATAATTCAAAAAATTCTTCTTAACTTAAGAAAAAATCAATAATCGCCATTGCAGAATAAAGTTTATTTTCTGCTTGTTGATATACGATAGATTTATCAGAATTAATAACATCTAAAGTTACTTCCTCACCAATATGTGCCGGAAGACAATGCATAAATACTGATTTATTACTAGTTTTTTGCATAAGGGTTTTAGTTACTTGATATTTTTTGAAATCCTTCAACCTAATAGCATTTTCTTTTTCCATGCCCATACTTGTCCAAACATCAGTATAAATTACATCAGCATTATGAAATGCTTTATTAGTATCCGTTGTTAAGGATAATCCAATTTCTTCATTTATTATGTTTGCTATGGGCTTACTGTATTTTTTAGGGCAGCAAAAAGTAAAATTTAAATTTAATATTTTAGCTATCTTTGCAAAAGATATAGCTATATTATTTGCATCGCCAATATAGCAGATATTAATTTTTCTAATATTTTTTTTATTAAAGACCTCTTTAATAGTAAAAATATCAGAAATTATTTGAGTTGGATGCTCAAGATCAGATAGTGCATTAATAATAGGAATATCAGATGCTTTATGAAAATCACTAATTTTAGAATCTGAGTCTGTTCTATAAACTAATGCATCCAAATAAAACGAAAACATTCTAGCAGTTTCTGCTATGGACTCACCCCTTGATAACTGAGTATCTTGCTTATTAATAAATATTGGATTTGCCCCTAATTTTGCAATAGCAGACTCAAAAGATAATCTTGTTCTAGTAGAAAATTTTTCAAATAAAAGACCGACCGATTTCCCTAGGTGTTTAGCAACTTTCTTTTTCTTCTTAAAATATGCGATTTTAGCTAATATTTTAAGTATTTCTTTTTCTGTTAAATCATCAATACTTATTAAAGACCTAGGCATTTAAATCCTCCAATGAACTTTTAAATATTTTGATAGATTGATCTATCTCTGATTTTTTTACATTTAATGGTGGGAGTATTCTTATATTTACTTTTTCAGTTAATAATACAAGTAATCCTTTATTTAAACATAAAGTAGCAAATTTCTTCGCCAACTTTGATGAGAAAAATTCAATAGCTAATATTAGACCTAATCCCCTTACTTCCTTAATCTTATTATTTGTACTCAACTTTTTTAGTTCTTTAAGAAAATAATTTCCCTTACTTGTAACATTACTTAAAAAAGATTTTGTATTAATTTGTTTAAACGATGCCATACCCGCAGCCATTGCAAGTGGATTTCCTCCCATAGTTGTTCCATGAGAACCTGGGGTTAAAAAATCAGCAACTTTTGGTGAAGCAACAACAGCTCCTACAGGTAATCCTCCACCTATTGCTTTTGCAAGAGTAAAAATATCTGGCTTTATATCAAAATGTTCATGACAATATATTTTACCAGTTCTACCTACTCCAACTTGTACCTCATCAAAAATTAATAAAATATTATTTTTTTTACAAATTTTTTCTAATTTTTTAAGATAAGGCTTTAATCCCAAAATGACTCCTGCTTCACCTTGAATGGGTTCAACAATTACTGCTAACAGCTTTTTATCGTTTTTAATGATTTTTTCAAAACTTTTAATATTATTAAATTCTGCAGTTTTAAAACCTGGGACTAATGGATAAAACCCTTCTTTGTATTTTTTTGGCCATGTAGCGGTTAAAGAACCAAAGGTTCTACCGTGAAAACCACCAGTAAATGAAATAATAGTTTTTTTGTTATTAAAGATTCCCCATTTTCTTGAAATCTTAAATGCTGCCTCATTAGCCTCTGTTCCACTATTGCAGAAAAAAACTTTATAGCCTGGTTTATTTTTAACAATTTCTTTAGCAAAATTAACCTGATTAGGTATGACAAATAAATTCGAAACATGAACTAAATTTTTTAGCTGTTTATTAATAGCATTATTTACTTTTTTATTATTATGACCCAAATTGTTTACAGCTATACCAGAAATAAAATCTAAATATTTTTTTGATTCAGAATCATAAACATATGATCCCTCTCCATTCACTATTGAAATTGGGTATCTAGAATAATTACTAATTATATATTTTGAATTATCTTCTAATATTTTGTTATTCACTTGAACCTCAAAGCAAAATCTCAGTTCCAATTCCTGAATCAGTGAAGGTTTCCAGTATTACTGCATGTGGTATTCTACCATCAATAATATGAGCTTTATTTACTCCATCCATAAGTGCTTGGACTAAACATTTAACCTTTGGGACCATACCCTTAGCGATAACCCCTTTCCTTATGAGAGAATTGGCTGTTTTTTTCGTTATCGATGAAATTAACTTTCTTTTTTCATCTTGAATTCCAGGCACATCGGTTAATATAATTAATTTTTCAGCTTTTAAAGAAGATGCAATCTTTGATGCTGCATGATCAGCATTAATATTGTAAGAAACACCTTTATTGTCAGATCCTATAGGGGCAACTACAGGTATATAGCCATTATCTTGGAGTTCTGTTATTAATTTTATATCAACCTTGGTTATTTCCCCTACTCTTCCTAAATCCTGTGACTTTTTAGAAGCTTTAACCTTCTTAACTCTCAAAAAACCACCATCTTTTCCCGAAATACCAACTGACTTGCCACCATTCATAATAATCTTAGAAACTATTTCCTTATTAACCTTTCCTCCAAGTACCATTTCAACAACTTCCATTGTTTTAGGACATGTAACTCTTAATCCATCAATAAAATTAGATTCTATTTCCAAAGACTTTAAAACTTTCGAGATTTCAGCACCGCCGCCATGAACAATTACAGGATTTATTCCAACTAGCTTCATTAATACGATATCTCTCGCAAAATTTGAGAAATCTTTTGACCCTATACTACCGCCATATTTAAAAACAATAGTCTTAGAATTGAATTTTTTTATATATGGCAAAGCCTCTATTAAAGTCTTCGCCCTTTGAACAAACTTTTCCATAATGTTAAAGATTGGAATTATATAGTAAAAAAAACAAAAATTCCAAAAAAAAATCAAATTACATTATTCTTTTCAGAATAAAAACCTTTAATCAAATTATACTTCCTTTTTATTTTATTAATATGTTCATATCTCTCTGTTGATAGAATAGTTTTATGGCCTAACATATCTCTAACCTCAGCTGTTGAAGCCCCATTGGATAATAATGCAGTTGCAAAAGAATGACGAATCATATGAGGGTGAACTTTAAATCCAAGGGCTTTTTGAGATAGATCAATTATATAATTATAAAATAATTGGCTTGAAGTTCTCTTTCCATTTCTAATAGGGAAAAGCCAAAGGGATTCAATTTTATTTGAATTTAGCATGTAAATATATTCGCTTAAATAATTCTTAAGAAATTCTTTGTCTATAGGAACAACATCGCCAAGTGTACCCCCTTTTCTTTGAATATCTCTAATTACAAGATTACTCAAATCAACAGAATCTAATTTAATATTTACCAGCTCAGAAACTCTTAAACCCGTGAAAATTAATACAAGAATCATTATAGATTTTTTAATCTCATAAAAATTGGACTTATTATTATCAAAATGTTTAATTAGCGAATCTGTAAATTTAAATAATGTTTTCTGATCTAAATACTTTATTTTTTTATTGTCATTATCTAATGAACCAAATAAAATTTTTCTATCATATTTTTCTAGAAAATTAGAAGAAATAATTTTTTGGTCAGTAAGATAAAAAAGAAATTTTGAAAAAGATGAAAACTTTTTATTTAAATAAGTTTTCTTGTACACCATATTATTTTTAGAATCTTGTTTAAATATTAATTTTTCAAAATAATTAATTATTGAATCCTCACTAAAGCAAATTTTAATTTGAGATTCAGTGATTTGTTTATCAACAAAATATTTCCTTACATCTGATAGATAAGCTTCCATTGTTGTTGAAGACAAACCTTCTATCTTCATTGATTCACTAAACTTTGTTAACAGGTTTTCAACAGTCATTTATTGAATATAAAACATAAATTATCTTCAAGTCAATTCAAAGGAATTGAATCAATTATACAATGTGTGATAATAATAGTGTGTTTAAAGTAGGTGATAATGCAGTCTATCCTTCTCATGGTTTAGTAAAAGTAGTTTCAATTGAAGAAAAAAGTATTGGAGATCAAACTCTTAAGCTTTTAATTTTACAAGTTGTTGATAGTGATATAACAGTAATGATCCCTGAAGGATCTGTCCAGGCAAGAGGTTTGAGGCCAATCGCGAAAAAAAATGAACTAAAGACTTTATGGTCGTTAATCAAAGGAAAAACAAAATTTAAAACAGAAGATAATTTGAGTTGGAACAAGAGATATAGAAATTATACAGAAAAATTGAAGAGTGGAAATATAATTATGGCAGGTGAAGTTTTTAGAGAGATAAATGATATATCACAAAAAAAAGATTTATCTTTTGGTGAACAAAAAATACTTGAAACTGCATTTAATAGAATAGTGAAAGAATTAAGTGCAGCCTTAAAAGCAAAAGAGGATGAAATATATATAGACATAAAGAAGCTTTTGAAAAAACAAGATTCAATAAATGTTTAAAGATTGACCATCAATTTTATTAACAGCGGAAATATTTAAAAAATCTAGAATTGTTGGAAATACATCAACTGTTCTTGCTATGGCTTTTGAAGTTATTTTCCTATTAGAGATTAACGGAACTTTCATGTGTTGAGCCATTAATGAGCCATGGGAAGATTTATGCTCTGGATACTCAAATTTATCTCTTAAATCCCAACCGTTAGATGCGCTTACTACAATATCTCCGCATCTATTTGAATTAAATAACTGCAATATTTGTGTTAAAGAATCTGGATAAGTAGTATTGAAAGTTCTTTCCAAAATATCATTATATGTGTAGTGCCCTTCAGGTAATGAATAATTAAAGGGGTCATTTTCTAATGGTTGATAATAAATGGAACTCTCTTGGTCTTTTACAATAGCCTTTCCATTTCTACTTATGATATTTACTCCTCCTTTTAAATTCTTAGATAAAACTATGTCGATTGCATCATGCAGAAGTAAGCCATTAATTATATTATTATGGTCATTTTGGACATAAGGATGGCTCCATGAATCTCCATTTTTTAAATATATATGTGCCATTGAATTTCCTGAAACCATTACTGCAGCATCAAAATCTTTGTAAATCTTTTGGTGAATCATAGGGTAATGAAACACACTTTTTCCTTTACTCTGGATAAAATTAACTAAATCAAAATGTTTAGATGTATTACTATGGCCATGATCGCTTGAGATTAATATTAATGTATCATTATAACTTTTATTTAATTTTAAATTAGCTATTAATTGACCTAATGAGGCATCAAATTCTTTATAAAGCTTAACAACTTCAGCTGAATCAGACCCAACAAGATGAGATTTAGAGTCAATTCCATAAAGACAACAAAAATGAAATGTATTATTTTCTTTTAAACTTTTTTCTAATTTATTAAATGCTGCCTTATCTATGGATGAAGAGCCTGTAAAATGAGATGATAATTTATAAAAGATTTTAGAATATTTTGTAAGATCTCTATAAGCTTTCAAACCCCTAGTCATCTCGTTAAAGATTGAAACAGAATTTGGTATTAACTCAAAGATAGTCTTGTATGCTTTCTTTAAATCTTGGTTAAAAAACTTACTTTCTAATCCAACATAACTTCTATGGCTTTCATAACCAAACTTGTTTCGAGAGTAAGAGCTTTTATTAAACCATCTTATACCTGGAAGATTAACATGCCCTGGAAACCTTCCAATCAAAAATGGAGAATATGCAGGTCCAGTAGTCGATGGAAAAACAGAAGTGGCTTCTACATATGAACCATTCGATATCAAACCCTTAAGGTTTGGGAGCTCATCTTGGGTCAACAAAGTATTTAAAATATCACAACGCGCTCCATCAAGAAGAAGAAAAATAACTTTTTTCAATTTTTATACCCAATAACATTATCTATTTTGTTTTCTCCATTCCTCTTCTGATATAATGAACCCTTCTTTATCACGATATATTTTTTTTCCAATTTTTGATTCATCGAGTTCATCATTCCATCTTTCATTCCTAAGCCACCTCTCTGGGTGAGGAACATATTTTTCTTCATTAGTTAACAAATAAAGCTTATTGAACCTTTCTGCAAGTAATTCAGGGGTGAGATCTGTTTTAATCTTTAAATAAACTTCTTTTGCTTTTTTTTTATTTACTCTTCTACCCAGAAGAAGTTTCCAAAAAATTTCAAAGTTTTCTTCTTTACTCATTACAACTTCACTTATGATATTTAAAATTTTACCCTTCAAAAAATTATTTACTAATAGTCAAACTAATTAAATTTCTTTATTTTTTTAAGAACTCTTTTTAATTTTTCCATGTGTTTTTGTGAATGATTAGCCATTAAGGTTATTCTAATCCGTGACAATCCTTTAGGAACTGAAGGAGGCCTAACGGCAGGTATATAAATACCACTTTCTTTAATCACCTTTGAAAATTTCAGAGTTTTCAACTCGCTTCCAAATATTATAGGAATTATAGGTGTATCATTTTTATAAAAATTAAATTTCTCTTTTGCAAGAAACTCGGTTAGGTTCAATATGTTTTTTTGTAAATTTTTTCTAGGTCCATCAGAATTTTGTATAATATCAATAGCATCCATGGAAGCTTTTAGGGCAGGAGCAGGCAAAGAAGTGTCAAATATAAATGTTCTCGCTTTATTCTTCAAGAAATCAATTAATTTTTTAGAACCTGCAATATATCCTCCAACTGATCCAACAGCTTTAGATAAGGTTCCCATACAAATATCTATTTTCTTTTCAACTCCAAACATTTCTGAAGCCCCACTTCCCTTTTTTCCTAATACACCTGTTGCATGAGCTTCATCAATCATTGTTATACAATCATATTTTGCTGATAAAAAGACTATTTCATCTAAGGGGGCGATATCCCCATCCATACTAAAAACACTGTCCGTAAGAATCATTTTCCTAATATTTTTTCTAGAAACTAACTTTAATTTTTTTTCTAAATCTTTCATGTCACAATGTTTATATATAACAATTTGTGCTTTGGATATTCTAGCTCCATCAATTAAAGATGCGTGATTTAGCTCATCACTGAAAATTATATCTTTTGAACCCATAATGGCAGAAATAGTTCCAATGTTGGCTAAATAGCCTGAACTAAAAACAAGAGATGACTTAGTGTTTTTAAAATCAGCTATTATTTTTTCTAATTCATAATGTAAATTTGAGGTTCCTGTTACAAGCCTAGATCCACCTGTTCCGGTTCCATACCTTTCAATAATTTTTTTTGAAGAATTTATAATTTTTTTATTCATAGTTAGGCCAAGATAATTATTAGAAGCAAACTGAATAAATTTCTTTCCATCTATAATTATTTCTGGACCCATACCAGAATTAATTTGTGTGAGTATTCTATGTTGATTTTTAGATTTTATGCCTTTTATCTGATCAGCAATCCAATTTTGAAAATTATTAATCATCTTTCTCTGTTATTTCTTTAATTGATTTGTAAACTGTTCTGGTTAGTTTCTTTAATTCATCTGGCTTAATAGAAATTGGCGGCATTAAAACAATAGTATCCCCCAGAGGCCTTATTAAGACACCATCTTTCATAGCATTTTCACAGACTTTTTTTCCAATTCTATCTCTAATTGAATAAGATACACCTTCATCAACATTAAGCTTTAAATCTATACCGGCCATTAGGCCTTTGTTTCTTATTGATGCCACATTAGATAGACCTTTGAACTCCTTAAGTTCATCTTCAAATATTGCAATTTTTTCTTTAAGGCTTTCTAATGTTTTTTCTTCTTCAAAAATTTCTATATTAGCTATTGCAGCAGCACAAGATAATGGGTTACCAGAGTAACTGTGCCCGTGGAAGAATGCCTTTAACTCTTCATAGTCTCCAAGAAAAGTTTCAAAAATTTCATTTGTTGTTATTGTTGCTGATAAAGGTAAATATCCGCCAGTCAAACCTTTGCCTAAAATTAACATATCTGGAGTAATTGCATCATGCTCGCAAGCAAACATTTTTCCAGTTCTTCCAAAGCCTGTAGCAACCTCATCTAATATTAATAAAACATCATACTTGTCACAAAGGCTTCTCACAGTGGACAGATAACCATCATCCGCAACTTTCATTCCTCCAGCTGCTTGGACATAGGGCTCTAAAATAAAACCTGCTATTTCCTCATGTTTATTTTTTAAGATTAGCTCTAATTCATCAATCATTTTTTCTGTTGAATCATATGAATTAATTTTAAAACTTTCAAATAAAAGAGGTTTAAATGTTGAATGAAAGAGATCAATTCCTCCAACTGATACGGCACCCAAAGTATCACCATGATAACCATCTTTTAAACAAACAAATTTATTCTTATTAGGCTTTCCTTTCAATAGCCAATATTGAAATGCCATCTTTAAGCCAACCTCAACAGCACTTGCTCCATCACCAGAATAAAAAACTTTTTTCAAACCAGTTGGTGAAATATCAATTAATTTTTTTGCCAGAATTGATGCAGATGGATTCGTTATACCAAGAAGTGTTGAATGTGCAATCTTATCTACTTGTTTCTTTATAGCATTATTTATTTTTTCTGCTTTATGGCCATGAATATTGACCCATAGTGAAGAGACACCATCTATGTATTTGTTACCTTCAGAATCAATTAAATAAACTCCATCAGCATCCTCTATTACTAGAGGGTCCTCTTCCTTATACTCTTTCATCTGAGTAAATGGATGCCATATATATTCTAGGTCGTACTCTTTTATTTTAGAATTTGAAGACATTTATTATCTTACTTATACCTATCTCTTATTGGCATCTGAAGATCTTCTATCATTTTAATATCATCCTCAGGAGGTCTGCCAACAGTAGTCAGATAATTACCAATAATCATTCCATTGGAGCCAGCCATTATTCCCATTGATTGTAAATCTCTCAAAGTAACCTCTCTTCCTCCACCTGACATTAAAACTTTATCTGGCATTATCAATCTAAAGATTGCAATTGTTTTGATTGCTTCTAGGCTTGGAAGCGGTTTTAAATGACCTAAGGGTGTACCAGGTCTTGGATTCAAAAAGTTCATAGGAACAGTATGTGGATCTAGCTCTTTAATTTCATATGCTAACTGTAATCTTTGCTCTGGAGATTCTCCCAGACCCATAATACCACCACAGCATAGCTCCATCCCAGATTCTTTAACTAATTTTGCAGTTTCCAATCTATCATCATAAGTATGGGTTGTACATACTTTATGAAAATATTCTCTACAAGCTTCAAGATTGTGATTGTATCTCCAAACACCTGCCTCAGCCAATGCAAATGCTTGATCCCTTGTTAAGCTACCTAAAGAGCAACCTATCTCAAGCTTAGTGTTCTCTTTAATCAAGTTAATTGATTCTATTACTTTTTTAAATTGGCTCTTATTTGGTCCCTTAACTGCAATAACAATACAAAAGTCAAAAGCACCAATCTTTTCTGACTGAATAGCAGCCTGAAGTACTTCCTCAGGATCTAATAACGAATGCTTAGATATCGGAGAAGAAAAATGCACAGATTGTGAACAAAAAGAACAATCTTCAGAACAATCTCCCGTTTTAGCAGATATGATAGATCTTAAAAAAACCCCATCACCTTTATATTTAACTGTTACTTTTCTAGCCAAACTTGTTAATTCGAGAAGTTTCTCCTTTGGAGTCTCAGTAAGTTCAAGTGCTTCATCGAAAGTTATTCCTTGACCATCCTCTAGTAATTTTTTTTCTAATTTTACAAAATCCATATCTCTTACATCCTTAAAAAAACTCTAACTATTTTACATATAATGTATTCTTAATTCAAACGACATGAGTTCTAAAATGGATAATAATATAGAGACTTTAAAGAGAAGAATATGGGATGAACTAGCTATTATTTTCGATAATAAGGTAAAAATCGCAAAATTTAGCAATGAATTCTTTTTAAATAAGGATATTCCTAGAATCTTTTATGAAGATAAAGTTGTCTTACCTGATGTAATAATAACTAAATATCTCACTGAAAATGTTAAAAACATAGAAATAGAGAGATTTATATATAATTCAATTCTTTCTGCTATAGGATTAAATTTAAAATTGGGAGAAATTTTTTCCAAAAAATTAAGCGACTCCTTCTGTTGTATTAAATACAAAAGCTCCGAAAGCATATCTAATCAGTTAGAGGAGGCCTATTTCTTTAATAAATTTAATAATGAATTTTCAATTAATGAAGATTTAAACTTAAAAAATGAAAAAATAAGAGAATTTGTTTATCAAATGTTTGATAAAATTAGCTATTGGAGCAAAGACGAATCAGCTCACAAAGCAGAGATAAATGAGTTCTTGTCTAATGTAAATAAAAATGATTAATACTTTTTTATTTCCTTGTAAAAAGTGCTGCGTTGTACAGGGGTAAAACCTTCAGACTTTATAATATGCACAATTTCATCAATACCAGCCTTATAGGGGTTATTTGCAGATTTTAATACATTTTCTTGTAATAAGGTTCCACCTACATCATTTGCGCCAAAATGGAGCGAAAGTCCTCCAACTTTAAATCCTTGTGTAAACCATGACCCTTGGATATATTTGAAGTTATCTAGGAAAATTCTTGATAAGCCAAGAACTCTAAGATATCTATCACCTCCAATTTCAGATGATATTGTTTTTTTCATAAAAGTATTTTCGGGCTTAAATGTCCACGGTATGAATGAGAGGAAATTTCCAGTTAAATCTTGAAGATCTCGAATTTTTCCAAGATGCTCTAATATATCATCATCCTCTTCTGCATGTCCAAACATCATAGTAGCAGTAGTCTTAAATCCCATAAGATGAGCTTCTTTTGTAATTTTTAACCATTCGTCCGCATTAATTTTTAGTGGACTTATTTTCTTTCTCACACTGTTTGATAATACTTCAGCCCCACCACCTGGAATCGTCCTTAATCCTGCTTCCCAGAAAGTCTTAAGAACATCAAATGTAGACATTTCTGAATACTTAGCAACGGAAGCTATTTCGGGAGCTGAAAAAGCATGCAGGTGTATTCCTGGTACTTCATTAATGGCCCTCTTTATAATTTCAACATAATAATCTATCTTTAATTTGGGATTATGACCCCCTTGTAATAAAACAGTAGTTGCACCATTATGATATGAGGTTTTTAAAATCTCTATAATCTTATCAATTTCCAATGTATAGGCATCATTTATACCCTCTTTTCTCCAAAAAGCACAAAATAGGCACTCAGTTTCACAAACATTTGTATAATTAGGATTTGTATCTACTACAAATGAAACATGCCTAGAGGAATCAATTATGCTCTTCCTAAAGGTAGCAAAACGTCCTATCTCTAAAGTAGACAAATTTTCAAGAATATATTTTGCCTCGCTAATATTGATTCTTTCATCTGTCCCTAGCTTATTTAATAACTTTTTCATTTATTGTATTAAAACAAAATTAACATAAGATTCAAATTTTTTTATTTTATAGTATAAAATTTAATATAACTATGAAGAAAATTTTTTTTATTTTTTTAATATTCACATCAATTAGTGTTGGTTCAGAATTCAAAAAATTCTTGAATCCAAGAACACTTTTAAAAAGTGAATTAATTTCTTTTTTCGTAAATAAAGAGATTTCGCTAAATAACTTGGAGCTAAAAACAAATGTGACATATATCTTTACTGATGGGAAGAGTTATGAATTTGAACAAAAATTTAAAATATCTAATAAGAATCTAATCAAAATAAAAATATATAAATTAAAAATTAAATTAGCAGAATTTTTTTCCGATGGAAAAAATGCAAAATTAAAAAGGTTATTCAAAGATGATAAAAAAAGAACAGAAGACAATCTTAATTTAAGAATATTCACAAAGAGATTAAATCTACCTGTCAAAACTTCAGAATTAACAAATATTTTAAGAGGAATACCTTTTAATAATATGGAGTTTATAAAAATTGAAAAGAATGCATTAAACGGAATAAGCTTAATCGATGCAAATATAGTCTCTCAATTAAATGGAAATATGGATTTAGTTAAAGTTCTCATGAGTGGCGAAAGATCTGCTATCATTGAATATTCTGATTATAGAAAATTAGCTAATCAAAGTATCCCGTTTCTAATTAGAGTAGAAACTGATAAATTTCAAATGATAATAAAAGTTCGCAGTGCTATAATAAAAAAAAATGATTAAAAAATTCAAAATAATAAATAAGCTTGGTCTACATGCGAGAGCCTCATCAAAGCTAGTTCAGGTTACTAATAAGTTTGAATCAGAAATATTTGTCAATTGTAATGGAATAAGGGCAAATGCAAAAAGCATTCTCGGCATTTTATCTTTAGCAGCAAGTTGTGGTACAACAATTGAAATCGAAGCCGCCGGACCGGACTGTAAAGAGGCTATAAGCTCGATTGAAAGAATTATTAACGATAAATTTGGTGAAATCGAATGAGCATAGAAAAAAAGGGAATTGCAGTTTCTCATGGTTTTTGTTACGGCTCGATAGTACTGTTAAATCAAGCAAGAACAATAGTTGAAAAAAGAAAAATAAAGAAAAATGAAATATTCAATGAAATTAGTAGGCTACAAGTTGCAGTTGAAAAATCAATTGATGAAGTAAGTAATTTAAAACACAATTCTGACTATGGACTTAAAAGTGAGCATATTGATATTTTGGATTTCAACATCCTAATCTTAGAAGATGAAATACTTGCTTCAGAAGTTATCCAAAAAATTAAAAATGATTCAATTAATGCTGAATGGGCACTAAATGATGTGCTTACAAGCAAGAGTAAAAATTTTGCAAATATAAAAGATATTTACATGCAGGAGAGGTTAGCAGATTTTTATTATATAGGTGAAAGGATAGTAAAAAATTTAAGAGGTGCAAATGACCATTCACTTGAAATTAAAAATAACTCCATCTTGGTTGCACATGATCTCTCACCAATTGATACATTAAAGTATTGTCAAAGTGATAAGGTTAAAGGAATTCTTACTGATTTAGGAGGCACTACTTCTCATACTGCAATTATTGCAAGGTCACTTAGCATACCTGCTATCATGTCATTACATGACATTAGCCATACATTAAAGCCTGGACAAAGAGCATATGTTGATGGCTACAAAGGAATTGTAACTTGGAAAACAAATAAAGAGCAAAAAGGCCAAATGGAATCATTGAGGAATGAATATTTACTGCTAGAGGAGAATTTATTAGAATTTTCAAAGTTGAATGGACAGACAAATGATGGTGTTCGTGTTTCAGTCAAAGCAAATATTGAAATTACATCTGAATTAAATTCAGCTATTAGATATGGTGCTGAAGGTATTGGGATGTATAGAACTGAATTCCTTTTCACAAGTAAAGATAGATTTCCTACCGAGGATGAACAATTTGAGGATTATAAGAAACTTTTAAACACTAATCAATTTAATGAGGCGACTATTAGAACTTTGGATATTGGTGGGGATAAAGTCAAAAACCTTAATATTGAGGAATCTAATCCTGCACTTGGATTAAGAGGAATAAGATACTCTCTAGCAAATATAGAAATCTTTGAAAGGCAACTAAGAGCAATCTTCAGGGTTTGTGCTGAAGAAGAAAAAAGAATAAGAATATTATTACCAATGATATCTAATATAGATGAAATCAACAAGGCTAATGAAATCATTTATCAAACAAATAAAGATTTTATGGTCAGTAATTTTTATACAGTAGGTGTTGTTATTGAAACCCCATCAGCTGCTATTCTNGCTAATGAAATTAGCAATCATGTCGACTTTATTAGTATTGGAACTAATGACTTACTTCAGTATATACTTGCAGCAGATAGAACGAATGAAAATCTGAGAGATTTAATGAGCTACTATCAACCATCTGTTATTAAAACAATCAAACAGATTAAAGATAATGTAGGCAATCAAAAATATATTTCAATATGTGGTGAAATGGCGAGTGATATTTTAAGCCTGCCTTTATTTATAGGGTTGGGATTTAATGAATTAAGCATGAATTCACATTCAATACCAATTATAAAAAGTGCAATGAATGAACTATCTTCTATTGAGTGTAAAGAAATAGTTAATATTTGTTTGGATTGTCAAAAAGCTTCTGAAATAGAAGAAATACTTAGGAAATTTATTAATGATAAAATTTTAAAAGCTAAAAATTTAATAAAATATGAAATATAATTTAAATTTATGAAATTATACATAGATAAAGAATGTAAACTGTGTAAAAGCTTTGGTGAGAAGATAAAAAATTATGAACCTAAGTTGGAAATACATAATTATCAGAAAGAAGAAGAATTTATTAAGCTAGAATATAATGGAGAAACATACAAAAAATTTAAAGCAATACAAAAAGCTGTAAGTCTTGGAGGTCAAAAAAGTACTTTGTTAAATATAATCGTTTCCCTTCCAAAACTGGTTCAAGATATCATTTATTTTTTAATTTCAAAAACTAGAAAAATAATTTCTTACTTTTTACCTTCATAGTCAAACCAGAATCTTAGTCTATTTTTTTGTGGATTATAAGACTCTAATCTTTTAATATCTTTATCTGAAAGTGACCTTTTCTTTTCATTGTTAGAATATAAATATAGGTGTGATTTAAAAACATCCTCGACTTCTTTTGCTTTTAGAATATTTGGTGCCACAAAATATACTTTATTATTAAATTGAATTGTTCTTGGATACTCTTTAAATTTTTTTATATAATTCTTTAAACTAGTTTTTATATTCCTATTGATACTCAAAGGAGAAACACCACAATATAATAAATTATCAGGATTTAAGGGCCTATTAGGAATCTTATTATTAAATTTTTTTAAGAATTTATAAATAGTTTGATCTTCACAAAGTAAAACAGATAGCCCATCATAGCCAATTGAACATAAGTGGTTGTATATTAGAGTTGTATTTTTATAATGGGTAAAATCTAGTTTTAAATATTTCTCTATCTTGTCAGCAACTTTCTCGGTCATTTCAATTAATTTAGTTATATCATTAGAAGTTGCAATAATTCCATGATTTTCAAGAATAAAGGTACAATCATTTTTAATAGGATATTCACCTTTAATACTTTTTAGTATCGCTTGAGCAAGCGATACTCCAGGTGTTTTATATTCTATATAATGTATTTCCTTATGATTAATTTCACTCTCAAATAATTTCTGAATCACCGATTTAGAATTTTTTTGTACAGTTAAAATATTTGAACCAATTGGGTGCAAGTGGATGCAATACTTTTTTAAAAGCGAATGAGCGAAGGTCTCAATTGACGGATTACCACCCTCTATAAGAGATAGTTTTAACTTCTTGAATGAATTATTTTCATCTTTTTTTGTAATTTTACTATTGCCAATATCAAGAAGGTAATTTATTAATTTTGAATTATCGACTAATGAATGTCCATTGTTTTGGCTCAACTCAGCCATAGAATACCCACTAGATTTAATTAACATTTTACTTCCATGCTTTATTGATGAATTACCACCCGCGGCTTGAATTAAATCGTATCGTTGACCAAAATAATTTGAAATCTTTGAAAGCTCAATTGCTAAATTTTTATATTTTTTATCCATTTTATATTCTCAATATGCCAATTATAAGTTTTTTTAATACCTTCTGAAATATTTGTAGTTGGACTCCAATTGAGGAGTTTTTTAGTCTTTGAAATATCAGCTGATGTATAAAAGACATCCTCAGGTAGAGGCGACTTCTCTTTAATTATATTCTTCTTTTTAGTATTCTTTTCAACCAAGGATAATAAATATTTAATTGAAATAGGGTTATTATTTCCTAAATTCAAAATATTAAACCCTTTTAGTTTAGTTGATTTAAATATTCCAGAGACTATATCATCAACATATGTGAAGTCTCTTTTTTGAAGACCATTTCCAAAAAGACTAATTTTTTTCCTTCTTATATTAGATTCAATAAATATAAAAGGACTCATATCAGGTCTCCCCATCGGTCCATAAACAGTAAAAAATCTTAAAACTGTGACATTAATATTATTTAGCCTTGAAAAAGCATAAAGAAGAACCTCGGAGGATTTTTTTGAAGCTGCATAATTAGAAATAGGTTTACTAGTCTCTGAATTTAAAGTAAATTTTTTTTCTTTCGAATCTCCATAAACACTTGATGTTGATGCATGAATTAAATTTTTAATTTTATATTTGTCTACAAGTTCAGCAATATTTAGAGCTCCAATCACATTTGTCATATAGTAAACATTTGGATTTTCTGTAGACTTTCTTACACCTGTTCTTGCTGCAAGATTAATAATAGCTTTAGGTATGCTATCTTTTGAAAAAGCTGCGAGCTCTTTACTTAATTTATCTTTATTCGAAATATCAACTTTCTTGAATAGAAAACTTTCAAACTTTTGAAGTTCTTTTATTCTAAATTTCTTAATTTTGGAATCATAGCTGTCATTCAAATTATCAATTCCTAAAACAAAATAGCCCTTATTTATATATAGCTTTGCAGTATGGAAACCAATAAAACCTGCTGCACCTGTAATAATAATTTTTTTCATAATTGAAGCTTAAATATAACCTACATTACTTATATTAAAAAATTAGAGTTATATATTAAATTCTAATATAAAATAAAGAATAAACATATGGGAATATTAGAGATACAAAAAAGGATTGTTAAAAATTTCAAAATTCTTGGATTAACAAAAGTTTTGTCTGGAATAGCATCTGCATTAACAATTTTCATATTAGCTAGAGAATTAGGTGTAGAAAAATTTGGAATACTTTCAATTGCAATAGCTTTCGTAGAGGTTTTAAATATAGTTTTAAGCCTACGTATTTGGGAGGCTACAACAAAATTCTTAAGTGATGTTAAAAAAGATAAAGAGGCAAGTGCGAACCTCATCTTAAATAGTATTGCTTTAGCTATTAAATCCTCATCTTTTGCATGTTTTATTATTTGTTTCTTTTCATATCAATATTCAAATTCAATTTTTAACTATCAAATTGATATAACAAAAATTATTATAATTTATTCATTATTTTATGTTGTATTTACAGCAAACGAAGTAATCGATGGTATTTTAAGAACTTTTAATGATTACAAAAGAATATTATTCAATAATGTTACATCCAACTTTATAAGATTATTATTAGTGTTCATAGCTTTAAGCTTTAGTGATGACTTAACATTAATAATAACTGCGATGGGATTATCTATTTTATTGAGTTTTGGGATTAAAATTTACTCATTAGTAGGGTTAATGCGAAATTCAAACATGCCTATAGATTTTATAAATAAAAAATACCCATCGAAATTTATGACATATGTATTTTCAACACATTTTTCGAATGTAATAAATTTGGCTAATGAAAAAAACCTAGGAGTGCTCTTGGTTGGATACATTGTTGGTCCTTTCTATGCTGGCCTTTTTAAGGCAGCAAGAAGTATTGTCAAGATTATTCGTAGAATAATGGATCCATTGCTTGATATTGCATACCCGGAGTTTATTAGCTTGGTAAATAAAGGAAGATTAAATGATTTAATAAAACTAATCGCTAGATCTACAAAAATTTTAGGATTAATATCCCTAGCAGTAGGAGCAGTTTTATTTATCTTGTCAGAAGAAATAATTACATTATTCTTTGGAATAAAATATATAGATGCTCACACTGCTTTAAGCCTGCTAGTTATTGCATCTTTAATCAATAATATCTCATATTGGATAACTCCAGCTATCTTAGCACTTGGAAAACCGAGATACTTATTGATAATTAGTTTTTTTGTTTCTGTCATATATATAGCCACCCTATATCCTTTAGTAATAAATTTTAACCATGATGGAGCTGCACTTTCAGGACTATTAAGAGCATTCTCTGTTTTTTTAATAGGAATTATTCTCTTCAGAAAAGCTCTAAAGAAGAAAATCATTTAGGTGTCGGTTTAGTGTTAGAGTCAGAAAAGGGTTGATCTAATAATTTACAATGCGACTCGTCCCATAATTTGTGAATAGTTTTTATTTCTTCTGAGCTCAATGGCTCTAAGGAACTACATTCAGAATATTCGTCAATTTCTGAATGATTAGTAAAATTAGGCAGAACAGTGCATATCTTCTCCTCTGATAGAGAAAATAAAATTGCAGTCTGCCCTATTGTCCTATCTTTATCATTAAATAAAAATTCCAAATCATCTTTAGCTTTCAGGCCATTATGCATCCATTGATGCTTTCTATGACTTCTATGATCATCTTTATCGTAAACTTTTTCTTTAGTAAAGGAACCATCAAGAATTCCTGAAGCATGAGGGACTCGGGCAATAAATCCAATATTCTTATTTGGCTCTTTTAATAATGTTTTAGATGGTTCTTGTTCAAGCAAATTGTATATGATTTGTATAGCACCAGGGTTTTGAGCAATGGAAGCAATTCCCTCATCAAGCCATCCAATATCAGGACCTAAAGCCATACCCCATGATCTTATTTTTCCTTCTTTCTTGAGTTCGTTAAGTGTATCAATAACTTCTTCATTGTTAATAAAATCAAATCTGGGATTATGCATTTGATAAATGTCTATGTAATCAGTTTTTAATCTCTTTAAACTTTGTTCGCATGAAAATCTTATATTTTCTCTTGAAAATTTCTGAGGTAGTTCCTTGTGACCTTTTCTTTCTCCACTATTACTATAAATATCATAACCAAATTTTGTAGCAATAATTAAATCTTTTCTGTTCTTTTCAAATGCTTTATAAAGTAGTTCCTCTCCATATCCATTCCCGTAAACATCAGCTGTATCAAAAAAATTAATTCCCTTATCCACAGAATATCGTAATAATTTTATCGCAAGTTCTTCATCATCTACTCCCCACCATTTTGTGGCAACAGACCAAACACCAAACCCTACTTCGGATACCTTTAAATCATTATTATTTGGGAAACTTCTATATTTCATTCTAAATTATTCTCCTCAAGATATCTTTCAGCATCTATAGCAGCCATACACCCAGATCCTGCCGCTGTAATAGCTTGCCTATAGATACTATCTTGAACATCACCGCAAGCAAAAATTGCCTTAAGATTTGTTTTTGATGACTTCCCGAGAGTCTTAATATATCCATTTTCATCCATATCAATAACTCCTTTAAAAAGTGAGGTGTTAGGATTATGTCCTATGGCAATAAATACACCATCTGACTCAATATCAGAAGTCTCAGAATTGATTGAACTTACAATCTTTATTGCAGAAAGATTTCCATTTTCATCTCCAATAAATTCAGTTGGGTAAGTATTAAGCAGAAAATCAATTTTTTTATTAGCCATAGCTCTATCTGACATTATTTTTGAGGCTCTCAACTGGTCTCTTCGATGAATAATAGTTACTTTATTTGCAAATTTAGTCAGATAAATTGCCTCTTCCATTGCACTATCACCGCCACCAATTACATGAATATTTTTATCCTTATAGAAAAAACCATCACATGTAGCACAGGTTGACAAGCCCCTGCCCATCAAAAGTTCTTCTCCATTTATATCTAAAAGTTTTGCGGAAGCACCAGTTGCTATAATGATTGAATTAGTAGTAAAAGAATCTTTATTTACTATTACTTTATATGGGTAACTAGATGTATCTATAGAATCTACATTTTTTTGTATACACTCTGCACCAAATTTCGTAGCTTGTGCTCTTAGCATATCCATTAAATCAGGACCCATAACTCCATCTGGAAAACCAGGAAAATTTTCTACATCAGTTGTCATNGTTAATTGGCCACCAGCTTGAAAACCTTCAAATACCATGGGTTTTAAATTTGCCCTAGCACAATAAATTGCAGCTGTTAGTCCTGCAGGACCAGAACCTATTATTACTACTTTCTTTTTTGTTTCCACTAATTCACCATTTGTAATATTTATAAGATTAACCTAAAATTTCCATTATTTGATGGAATGATTATTAAAACCAGATAAGATGATAACATGAAAATTGAATCATTTAATGACTTTATAAGTAAAGATTTTTATATTCCTTTGAATAAAAAAATATTAATGTTCTCAGGAAAAGACCATTTAAAGTTTTTAAATGGAATATCAACCAATTTAAATGGAAATATTAATGAAAGTACTAGAAATTTAATTTTAAACAACAAAGGAAAAATATTATTTGATATTATTTTTTATAGGGTTGAGCAAGAAACATCCTTAATTTTAGTATCTGATAATGAGGTAGATGAATTTGTTGATTATGTAAATAAATATAAATTATCATATAGAGTTGAAATTAAAAAACTAAAAGAAAATTGTATTATCAGTAAAGAACATAATAAAAGATCTGTTTTTTCATTTAACTCCCCAAATATTGGAGAGGAAGATTTAATAATTAATATTCTTGATAATAATTATAGAGATAGTGAAGATGATATTGTTAAATATAATTTTTGGAAGGCATCAAATGGAATACCAAGCTATCCGAATGAAATAAACTCAAATCGAATTCCAATAGAACTTAACTTATGGTTTCCATTAAATTTTACAAAAGGTTGCTATATTGGCCAAGAGATTATTGCCAGGATAAGGTATAAAGGTAATGTCAAAAGAAATCTTGCTGTTATTCATTCAGAACAGGCCATTAATCCTGATGCAGAAATATTTATTAAAGGTAAAATTGTTGGAAAAATTACTTCGAGTTTTTCTTTAAATGATAAATTTGTATCTCTTGGATTGATTAACCGAGAATATAATAGTGATGGAGAAGAAATAGAAATTGAGAATCAAAAATGTTTAGTAAGTGATAATATATTTAAAAAAATTAATGAAAAAATTGTAGAACTATAATAAATCTGTAGTTGGTAATAAATTTACCAACTACAGATAATTTAAAAATTAAAGATTATGCATTAGGATTTTCAATTACCATTGCAATTCCTTGTCCACCACCAACACATAAAGAAACCAAGCCTCTTTTAACTTTTCTTCTTTGCATTTCGTGTAAAAGTTTTACAATTAAAATTGAACCAGAAGCACCAATAGGATGACCTAGTGCAACAGCTCCACCGTTTACATTTAATTTCTCTGAAGGTATAGGGAAATCACTTAAAACTGCAAGAGATTGGACTGCAAATGCTTCATTCAATTCCACTAAATCTATATCGTCAATTGTTAACCCTGCTTTCGCTAAAGCTTTATTCATAGCTGGTACTGGACCAATTCCCATAACAGAAGGTTCAACACCTGAAACTGCATAAGAAATGACCTCACCAACAGGTTTCAAGCCTAATTCTTTAGCTTTTTCTTCTGAAGAAACTATCATTGCAGCAGCACCATCATTAATACCAGAAGCATTCCCAGCTGTAACTGAGCCTTCAGCAGTAAATACTGGCTTAAGCCTACTCAGTGCAGCCATTGAAACCTCACGAGGATGCTCATCAGTATCAAATACACCTTTTGCAAGTTCAACAGGGACAATCTCTGGTTTAAATACTCCTTGTCTCATTGCTTTTTTAGCCTTTCCTTGGCTCTCAATAGCAAACTTATCTTGCTCTTCTCTGGATATATTATATTTTTCAGCAAGGTTTTCTGCTGTCATTCCCATATGGTAGTTATTAAATATGTCCCAAAGTCCATCATATACCATTCCATCAAGAACTTGATCACTGGCCTCTAGTGCCATTCTATAACCATATCTAGCTTTAGGCAAAATAAATGGAGCTAAGTTCATATTTTCTATACCACCAGCAAGGACACATTCAGCATCTCCTGCCTTGATTGCCATAGCAGCATTAGCAACAGATTGAACACCAGATGCGCAAACTCTATTAAGAGAATATGATGGTGTATCGTAATCTAAGCCCGCTCCTAAGGCTACTTGTCTTGCAGGGTTTTGACCTTGACCTGCACCAAGAATATTACCCATTATGCATTCGTCAATTTGTGTAGGCTCAATCCCTGTCCTATTTAAAATTTCTTTTACTACAGTTACACCTAACTTTACAGCTGAAACATCTTGAAGAGCTCCTCCAAAAGTTCCAATCGCCGTACGTAAAGGTTCACTAATTACTACTTTTGTAGACATTGTTTATCCCCCTATGTCATATAGACTGGTTTTCTTTATAAGCAAAAAACTTCATAAATTGTACCAAAAATATAGCAAAGAATAAACATTTTATTAATTTAATAGTATTATTGATTAAATGATGAAGAAAAAAATATGTATTCTCTTTGGTGGCGTATCTGTTGAACACGAAATATCTATAATTTCCGCTAATTCTATTTTAAACAATATTGATAGAAAAATCTTTGACATTCAGGGTTTGTATCTTAATAAAAATGGTGATTTTCAAATCTGTAATATAAAAGAAAAAGATTCCAAATTTTTTTTTAAACCTATTAAATCNAAAGTTTTTTTTAGTTTGAATAAAGAAAATAATGTTGTGATAGAAACCAACAGAAAAACAAATAAGATGAAAATTGATATTTTTTTTCCAATTATTCATGGAACCGGTGGAGAAGATGGATCAATTCAAGGTTTTCTTAAAACTTTAGATGTCCCATTTGTAGGATGTGATGTTTTAAGTTCAGCTATGTCAATGGATAAAATTATCACTAAAAAGATACTAATATCTCATGGAGTTAGAACTGCCAATTTTATTGAAATCAAAAAAAACGATGAAGAAAATATAATTAAAATTAAAGATATAGGTTTTCCCTGTTTTGTAAAAGCTGCTAATCTTGGTTCTAGTATTGGGGTATTCAAAGTAAAAGAAAAATCTCAACTTAAAAGAACAATAACTAAATGTTTCCAATTTTCTAATAAAGTTTTTATTGAAGAAGCAATTAATGATTGTATAGAAGTTGAGGTCAGTATCTTAGGGAATGATAAGCTTCATATTTCTACCCCTGGAGATGTTTTGCCATCATCAGAGTTCTATGATTATAATGCTAAATATATAGATGGAAAATCTGAGCTAAATGTGCCTTCTAAAATAATCAAAAAAAATAAAAAGTTACTCAGTGAAATAAAACAACTATCAGAAATTGCATATAAGGCTCTAGGATGTACGGGAATGGCAAGAATAGATTTTCTTTATGGGAAAAACAGAAAAGATAAAACTAGAAAGATTTATTTCAGCGAAATAAATTCAATACCTGGATTCACTGAAATTAGCATGTTCCCCAAACTTTTAAATTACGATAAAATTAAATATCAAAAAATAATTACTCGACTTATTAATTTAGGATTTGAGATATTCAATAAGGATAAAAAATTAAAAAAGACTTATAGCTAATCTATTGTTTCTTTTCTAAAAATTAGTAAAACAAATACACCTAAAATAATTAGTAGGCCCCCAACTAATTTAATTGGTTCGGGTATTGTTTCAAAAAAAATATAAGATAGATAAACTACAAAAACTGCTTCTAATGGAGTAATTGCTGTTGTTCTAGAAACATCAACTAGTTTAATTGCTTGGAACTGAAATGCCTTACCTATGTAGGCTCCACAAGTACCACCAAGAAGCATCATTGAAAAGTCATACAAAGTAGGAATTTGGAACTTGCCTGAAAAAAATAAATAAATGAAGCCAATTATGACAACACCCATTGATCTTAAAGTTGCAACCATCATCATATTTAAATCTTTTCCAATTCTCTTTACCAAAATAAATAATATGGAGTAAAAAAAAGCTGCAGAAATGGCAAAAATAGAACCTTTAATTTCTAAAACTGAAGAGTCATAAGTAATTAAACCACCACCAAATATAGTTAAAGCAATACCTGCTGTTTCCATTCTTCCCAATCTTTCACCAAGAAACAAAACTCCTAATACAACTGAAAATAGAACTTGAAATTTCATTAAGAATGATGTGGCTGGTGGACCTATTAACCTCAAAGCTATAACCCAACTTGCCGCACCAAAAACAGTAACTATTGAGGATATAATCATAATTTTTTTATACTTTCCTAAATCTCTTAGGGGAACTCTAAAATTTGTACCGATGGCAGTAAATATTATCCTTTTCAAAACTGCAACTATAAAAGCGCCTAAGAACCAATAAAAAGCTACCACTTCAGGGAACAGATTTTCTGAAACTTTTTTTCCAAAAATATAAGAAAAAGCTGTAAAAAATGCAGTTCCAATTATGAAAATATATCCAATAAATTTGCTGTTCACTTTATTAATACCCTTATTGAAGACTACTCTGATTTTTTTACTGCTATTCCAAGTTTTTCAAATCCCGATGATTTGATTAAATCCATAACTTTAACTACAAATCCATGATCAATAACTTCATCTGCTTTTAATACAACAGTTTTACTCTTATCCTGTTTAATCAAATAGTTTTTGACTTGATCATAGAAGAATAATTTGTCATCAATGTAAATCTTATTGCCCTTCTCAATACTAACTATTATTTGAAGCTCTGTTAGAGTTTCAGAACTCTTAGCTTTGGGTAGCTTTATATTTAAGCTTGAAGTTAAATCACTAAAATTTAAGGATAATGCAAAAAATATTAGCAAGTTAAATACCACATCTACAATAGGGGTTAAATCCAGATTAGTTTCTTGATTTAATAAATTTCTTCTAAAATTCATTTCAAATTAATCCTTAATTCTATCTAGGATTTTTTTAGAATTATCTTCAAGTTCTACCGCAATATCATTTACACGAGAGTTAAGAAATTTATATCCAATAAATGAAGGTATTGCTACTAAAAGTCCAAAGGCAGTAGTATAAAGAGCCTCAGATATTCCTCCTGCAAGGCTTGGGGGATCAACCACAGTTTGTGTAGAAATGACTCTAAATACAGTAATCATTCCAGAAATTGTTCCCAATAAGCCTAGCAAGGTGCTTATGTTGCTTAGAGACCCTAGTATCTCATTAGATTTTGATAGGCTATAAAGTTGTTTTTTAGCTTCTTGCTCGACAATCGATTCAATATAACTCTTATCTTTTTTCCTATTAATAATTATAAGTTCTACAATGCGCGAGAACACAGTTTTATCTTTTTCACAAAATGCTATTGCATTGTCATAATTTCCTGAATCAAGGTAAGTCTCCAACTTCAGTAGAAAAGATTTTGTAATAATTTTATCCATACGCGATAAATAAAATCTCTTTAAAAAGATACTAAGTGCAATAACAGAACAAAATAGTATTGGGAATACAAAAAAACCACCTTTGGTAAAAATTGATATTAACAATGACTCCTTCATAAAATTATCTCGTTCTCTAAAATTTGCATAATAGTTTCTCTTTTTTTAATTAATTTTGCCTTTCCATCGTCTATAAGAACTTCAGGAGCTTTAGGTTTGGAATTATAATTTGAAGACATAACATGTCCGTATGCACCAGCAGAATTAATAACTAAAATATCGCCTTTCTTTGCATTGTTTATTTGAACATCACATCCAAGAACATCACCTGTTTCACAAATTGGACCTACAATGTCAAATGTCTTTTCATTCTCTGTAGAGTTGGATACTTTCTCAATTTTATGATATGCATTGTAAAGTGAAGGCCTTAAAATATCATTCATTCCTGCATCGACGATCAAAAAATTCTTACCATAATTATTTTTCTCATAAACAACAGATGTAAGAAGCACTCCAGAATTACCAACAAGTGATCTCCCAGGTTCTAAAACTAGTCCACATTTAAGTTTGTTTATTTTGGTCACAATTTTTTTTGCAAAGTCTTTTTTGGATGGAATTATATCATCATCCGAATATTTAATTCCTAAACCGCCTCCTATATCTATATATTCTATATTTATATTTAATTCTGTCAGTTTATTGAACAGCTCCTCGAGCCTATCAAGTGAATCACTAAAAGGTTGAAAATCTAATATTTGTGAACCAATGTGTGCATCAATTCCTATTGGATTTACATTTTTTAAATTCTTTGAAACTTTATAAATTTCTAAAGCCTGGTCAACAGCAATACCAAACTTGCTAGATTTTAAACCAGTAGAAATATATGGATGGGTTTTAGGATCGATATCTGGATTAACTCTTAAGGAAATATTTGCTACTTTATTAATTTTGGCTGCTAATAAATTAATATTTTCTAGCTCATCTTGAGACTCAACATTAAAAAATAAAATTCCATATTTTAAAGATTCAAGTATTTCTTCATCTGATTTTGCTACTCCAGAAAAAACTATTTTTTTTGGATCTGCATTGATTAATTTTAATCGCTCAAGCTCACCTAGTGAAACAATATCAAAACCTGCACCTAATTCTTTAAAAGTTTTTAATATATTTATATTCGAGTTTGCTTTCACAGAGTAACAAATTTTGACATTAGCACATTCAGAAAATGCTTCTTTATAATCTAGAAACTCTGTTGTTATTGAACTCTTGCTGTAAACATAACACGGTGTACCAAATTCTCTCGCAACTTCTTCTAAAGAAACTTTATCTAAATAAATTTTATTATTGATTCTTTCTAACATACAAATATATTATATACTTGGTTTAAGATTATAATATCCCAAGGAACTAATTAAAATGAAATATAAAGTTACATTTAAAAATATGTCAAAAACAATTGAAATAGAAAATGGGGAATCTATTGTCAGTAAAGCTAATGATAGTGGTATTGATATTCCATTTAGCTGCATGCAAGGTATGTGCACCACTTGCATTGCAACCCTATTAAGGGGAGAAATTGAATATATTGAAGAACCAGATCCAGATACATTAACTCAAGAAGATATTAAAGAAAATAAAATACTTCTTTGTATTGCTACACCAAAATCAGACATAGAAATACTTGAAAATGATTAATTTTCTTATTTGTTGAATTTAAAAAGACCTTTTGATACAATTTATGTATCAGGAGGTGCACTATGCCAGATAATCACAATTCACCACAGCGTAACTGGGCCAGGCAAGTTAGCAAAGATTTTGCTCAATCTGCTCATGATCCACAAAAAGCTCTTGGATATGCAGGCCATGTTGCAGGACATCAAAACTGGGCAGCTAAAGTTGGTTTAGATTTTGGAAGACCAGAAAACCAATCTAAGCACAGAAGAGCTGTTAACCAATAAGCTTTTATCAGTTTTAATTAAAAAAGGTCAAACTCTAAATAGTTCGACCTTTTTTTTATTTATATGTTAAGAACAATTCTAAATTTTTTTACTTTATCGATATATTATATATTTGGTGTTTTGTTAAGTGCTTATTGCACCTATCTTTTCTACCAACATTCCCCTTACCCATTTCAGTCATATAATATTCTTTACTATTTTTCTGGATTTAATTTTTTTTTCCTTAATGAACTTCTTTCCAATATTCTGACTTACTTTATTTCATTATTTTGTTTAGGAATTGTTTATTTAGTTATTTACAAGAAAAATAATTTAGGGAGAATTATAAATGGATTAATTTCTGCAGTAATAATTTTTCTAATATATCTCACAGTAACTTTTCTTTCTACAGATCTAGATCAGATAAATGACATAAAAATATATTTAATTCAAGATTTTATAGGAATAAACATTTACTATCTAGTATTATCTATTGTATATAAAAATAAGAAGATAGAGGTTTAAATTGTCAGTAGTTATATATTCAACTAGAAATTGCCCATTCTGTGTAGCAGCAAAAGCTCTTCTAGAATCTTTAAGTGTTAAATTTGATGAAATTGATTTAACAAATGATATTGAAAAAAGGTTGGAAATTTCGTCAAAATATAATTGGAGAACTGTGCCTATGATAATTATTAATGATAATTTTGTTGGTGGGTTTGATGAGCTAAATAATCTTTATAGTGAGGGAAAACTAGAAGAATTATTATAGTTTAAGCTCAGCACATGCATATACTTCACTTTTTTCATTAAAAATCATTATGGAAGACATGTCGTTGTCTATCAAGCTCCTAGGATTATCTGGATTTAAAAAAATATCATTTACAAAAATAATTTTATTAAAAACCTTAAGCTCACCAGTGTAACGGCTGATTTCATTTTTCAAATAAAACTTATAAATATAATTTATATCTGGATTAACACTAATAAATTCACCACTATTTTGAAAATTAGGATGAACACAAGTGCCAAAATTATTTATTTTTAAATAATGTAATCCAGGAATAAATTTAGTAAGATTGATCCTTAAATTTGAACCTGGGCCTTGCTCCATTATCTCAATTGAACCAACTACTTCCTTCTCACTAGTAATAAAATCACCAGATGCTTCATATACTACATTATTAGACTGACATGAAAATATGAAAAAACTTAAAAAGATTATTAGATATGTTTTACTATTCACCAATATGTATCTTACCCTTTTTCTTGGCTAAATCTATTTGCTTTTGCCTTTCTGTAGCTTTTTGAATTTGCTTATCAGAAAGTCTATTTACACATTTTGGACAATGTATACCTTTTTTAAAATTAGATGATTTAGTCTCCTCGTGACTTACTGGTTCACCACAAGCATTGCACATAATATAGGTTCCTTTGTCCAAGTTGTGTTCAATTGCTACCCTATTATCAAAGACAAAACACTCACCTTCCCATTTAGACTCCTCTTTAGGTATTTCCTCTAAATATTTTAAAATCCCCCCTTTAAGATGAAATACATTTTTATAACCTAGTTCTAGCAAGTAAGAGCTTGCCTTTTCACATCTTATTCCCCCTGTGCAAAACATTGCAACTTTCTTGTCTTTATATTTATCAAGAGTCTTAATGAAATTTGGAAAATCTTTGAAAGTATTAGTATCTGGGACAATGGCATTTTCAAAAGTTCCAATAGAAGTTTCATAATAATTCCTTGTGTCTAGTAGAATTAACTCATCNTCCTCTAGAAGCTTGTTCCATTCATTTGAATTAAGGTATGTGCCTACTTTCTTGTTAGGATTTGATAGTTCAGGATAACCTAAACTAATTATTTCCTCTTTAACTTTTACTCTCAGTCTATTAAAAGGCTTAACTTCAGAATATGATATCTTAATCTCATCTTTATTAAGACCAATTTTCTCAAGCTCTCTAATTATTAGGTCTATTTCGGAATCTTCACCTGCCAACATTCCATTGACTCCCTCTTTAGCAAGTATTAATGTTCCAAGTATTTTTTTTGGTTTCATAAAATTTACATATTCTATTTTAAGCTTATCAACATTACTTAAAGATATAAATTTATAGAAACCTATAACCTTATATTTATTCATACTTAAGAGATTGTACCAGCTGCAACAGTATTATTTGTATCAGGGTCAATTAAAATAAAAGCACCAGTGCTTTGATTTATTGAGTAGGAATCATAAGCAATGCTTTTTAACAGTGTCAAAGAAATTTGGCCAACATCATTCATTTCAATAGATGATATATCTTTTTGCTGCTCTAGTGTTTCCATATCAATTTTATATACTAAATCTTTTATCATACATTTAGTAATCTTATTACAGTGTTTAAATAAATATTTCTTTTTAATATTCAATGATTCATTATCCATCCAGCAAATATTAGCAATAATTTTATTTGAAATTTGAGGAAGATTATCTGACTTTACTATCATATCACCGCGTGAGATATCAATTTCTTTATCTAAACAAATGCTTACAGAATCACCAAGATTTGCAGTATCTACTTCTACACTTGATTTTATAATTTTAGTAATTTTTGCATTAAAATTCGAGGGAAGAACATTTATCTCGGTACCAATAGAGAATTTACCACCAATAAGAGTTCCTAAAAATCCTCTATAATCCTTAGTATTTTCATTATCAACTCTATTAACAAGCTGAACTGGGAATCTTATACCCGAACTATCTTTATTAGACCTAGGTTCTGCGCTCTCTAACAACTCTATTAATGTTTTATCTTGATACCATTCCATATTCTTAGATTTAGAAATTATATTATCTCCATTTAATGCTGATATAGGTACTAAATCAATTTTAGGCAATTCAAGGTTTTGAGAAATGCTTAAAAAATCTTTTCTTATAAAATCAAAAGTTTTTTCTTCATAATTTACTAGATCCATCTTATTTATTGCTACTATTATTTGCTTGATTCCTAAAAGCCAACTGATATAAAGATGTCTTTTTGATTGTTGAAGAACACCCTTCCTAGCATCAATAAGTATAATTGCTAAGTCGGAATTGCTAGCCCCTGTAAACATATTCCGAGTATATTGGATGTGTCCTGGTGTATCAGCAATAATAAATTTTCTTTTAGGAGTTGAAAAATATCTATAGGCGACATCAATTGTTATCCCCTGTTCTCTCTCTGCTTTTAAACCATCTGTAATTAATGCAAAATCTATTCCGCTGTTTTCTTTTACATCAGATGTTCCTTTTAAAGACTCTAATTGGTCAACAAAAACTCCTTGGGCATCATATAAAAGTCTTCCAATTAAAGTAGATTTACCATCATCAACACTCCCTGCTGTTGCGAATCGTAAAATGTCAACTTCGCTATTCATCAAAAGTATCCTTCTTTCTTTTTATCTTCCATACTATTTGAACCGTGATCTATAATTCTTGTTTCTCTCTCACTTCTAGTAGCAGTAGTTGCCTCATTAACAATTGAATCAATAGTCGTAGCTGAGGACTCTACTGCTCCCGTACATGGGGCACAGCCAAGAGTTCTAAACCTACATAAAACCTCTTCAACATTCTCTTGATTATTATTTGAATTATCTAATGGAATTAGATTTTTATCTTTTCTTATAATTTTTCTTTTTTTTGCAAAATATAAGGGAACTATCTCGATCTCTTCCTCTTTTATGTAATTCCATATATCACCTTCAGTCCAACTTGATAATGGAAATACTCTAACAGATTCGCCCTCATCAATGGCACCATTATAGATGTTCCATAGTTCAGGTCTTTGTGCTTTTGGGTCCCATTGCCCAAAGGAGTCTCTAAATGAAAAAACTCTTTCTTTAGCTCTAGATTTTTCTTCATCTCTCCTCGCACCACCAATCGCTGCATCAAACTTATTAAATTCTAGGGCATCCAAAAGTGCTTGTGTTTTTAGGGCTCCACAACATTTTGCCACTCCTAATTTTGATGGGTGTGCTCCATTTGCAATTGCTTCTTCGTTTCTATGAACTATGAGTTCAGCACCAATTGACTCTACAAATGAATCTCTAAATTCATACATTTCTTTAAATTTATATCCTGTATCTATGTGTAATAGAGGAAAAGGCACCTTGGCAGGGAAAAAAGCTTTCTGAGCCAAGTGTAGCATTACACTAGAATCTTTACCAACAGAATAAAGCATCACTGGTTTTTCAAATTCAGCTACAACTTCTCTTAAAATAAAAATGGCTTCATTTTCTAATTCTTCTAAGTATTTAGACTTGCTCATAACTATTGAACCAATTGCTTAATTTTTTCAAAATCTTGATTATTGTAAAAATCTCCAAAGGATTCATCATTGTTTATCCTATTTCCTTTCCAATGTTCAATTAATTTTGAAATTATTAAGGACAATTTTGAATCGTCAACTAATTCTAAGAATAATCGATTAAGCCTTTTCCCTAGATGATCACCACCTAAGTAAATATTATATTTATTTAAGGTAGAACCAATGAGTCCAATCTCGGATACAGGAGGTCTTGAACATGAATTGGGACATCCAGACATTCTAATTTTTATTTTTTCATCTCCATACCCTAATGTCTCAAGTTCGGTCATCAATTTTGGTAAATATCTTTCAGCTTCTGCCATGGCAAGACCACATGTTGGCAATGCTGGACATGCTAGAGAAAACTTTCTCAAAGGACTATAGTTTTTATGTGTATCAATATTATATAATGAAAGCATTTTCTTGATTTCATCAATATCACTAGCATCTATATTAATCAGAATTACATCCTGTGTAGCAGTTAACCTAGACTCTATTTTAAATTTTTTTATAATTTCATTAAGTCCTGTTTTTAATTTAACATCACCACTATCTTTAATTCTTCCATTCTCTATATAAATACCGCAGAAATATTTATTGGCTTGTTTTTGAGGATGCCAACCATAGTAATCATCAATTTCATTTGGAGCTGAAGCATAATAATCTCTCAACTTATATCCTAATCTTGATTCAAGTTCATCCCTAAACTTTTTAACTCCCCATTCTTCTAAAAGGTATTTCATCCTTGCTCTTTTCCTGTTAGTTCTACATCCGTTATCCCTTTGAATCTTTAAAATTGTTTTTACAACCTCAATCACTTCACCTTCATTGCACATACCTAATTCGTCTGCTAATCTAGGAAATGTTTGGCTTTGTCTATGATGACTACCTAGTCCACCACCGACCAATATATTAAATCCTAGAATTGAATCATTAGGGGCTTTATGAATTGGAATTATCCCAATATCTTGGGTGTAGACATCAATAGAATTATCAAGCTGATGACCAACTCCTATTTTAAATTTCCTTGGCAAATAAGATTTTCCATACAAATTATCCTCCTCAAGCTTAGCCAAGTTCTCTTCAGTTGTAACTTTTTCTCCGTCTACCCATATTTGGTAATAGCCTGTTGATTTAGCTAATGTAGCTCTATCAATCTCATGAGCTAACTTTTGAGAATCATAATTGTAATCATTTCTAATATCTGATAGAGGGGATGCAACTGTGTTTCTATTTATATCACCACATGCACCATAAGATGAAATAAGGTTTTTATTCATTTCATTTACTAGATTCCACAAATTTTTTTTTCCAATTCCATGAAACTGAAAACATTCCCTTGTTGTTATTCTCAAAGTACCATTAGCCCATTTACTACTTAAACCATCTAAAATGTTCCATTGATCAGGAGAGATATTTCCCCCTCCTGGGTTTTTTGTTCTAATCATAAAGCTATAATCTCTTTCTTTTTTTTCCTTGATTAAAGCTTTTCTTTTATCTCTATCATCTTGTTGATAAATTCCATGAAATTTTAATACTTGTAAATTATCCTCAGAAAACTTTATTAAACTTTCATCATTTAATTCTTCAGCAATAGTTCCACGGAGACCATTTGAAGACTCTTTTATTGATTCATTTTTAACTTTTTTAACTTCTGACATTTCTCACCTGCATAAAAATCTTTAAAATAAAAGTATAAGAAAACACTATATTAGGTGCATTTTCAATGAGTTTCTAAAAAGTAACTAGATTTCAGACCACTAATTCTGATGTATATTTCTAGACTTAATCAGAGAGGAAAATGGAACTAATTTTTTTATCAATCTTAGCTCTAATATTATCTTTTAATATTGGTGCTAATAATGCGGCAGCATCTATGGCCACTGCTTATGGTTCAAATTCAATTTCAAAACTTGGAAGTGTTTCATTAATTTTTATTTTTGTTTTTTTAGGCTCTGCAATCGGTGGCGAAAATGTTGTAAAAACAGTGGGCAAAGAATTAATACCACCTACAATATTAATTGATAATATATATTATTCTTTTTTAATTGTTGTCCTTCCTTTATCTGCAATTTTAATTGCAAATATTCTTAGAGTCCCAATTGCAACAACTCATGTAGTGGTCTGTACAATTATTGGAATTGGTCTTGCAAATGAAGAGATTTATAAAAGCAGTATCCTTCAAATTATTGGTTGGTGGATAATCTCTCCATTAGCAATATGGCTAATGAATTATGGGATTGGAAAATATTTATATTTCAAGATTATTAACTATTTGGCTAATAATTATGAAGAAAAAAAAGTTGATCTTGTTTTAAAAATAGCATTAATTTCTTCAGGATGTTTTTTAGCCTTTTTTGCGGGAGCAAATAACTCTGCTAATGCATCTGCTACTTTAGTCTCATTAGATTTAATTAGTCCAAAAGATGCGGCTTTAATAGTAGGATTTTTTATGGCTTTAGGTGCTTTAATGTTTGGCGGAAGAATAATAGAAACGGTTGCTAAAGGAATTACTGATATATGTTTGATAAGAGCAATTTCGGTCCAATTAACCTCTGGGGTCTTCCTTTGCATAGCATCAATATTTGGAATTCCTATTTCATTAGCAGAGATAATAACATCAGGAATAATAGGTTTTTCTTGTGCTAACTCTGGATTTTCAAGAACGATTAAAAATACAAATGTTTCTAAAATGATAAAGTTGTGGACTATAACACCAATCCTATGTGTTCTTATTTCATATTTTTTAGCTGGATTAATTAGGTAAAATTTACAAATGACTAACAATAAAATAGAGCAACATATTAAATATTGTTTACCATTAAAAGCTGAAGAACTATTATATGAAGCATTCAAGTTTTATAACAAAGATGTAGAGATTGCAGTAAGTTTTGGTGCTGAGGACGTTGTATTGATAGACATGGTTTCTAGGCTAAATATAGATATTGGAATTTTTACAATTGATACACAAAGACTTAATGATGAAACTTATGATTTAATGAAAGAAATAAAACAAAAGTATAATATAAAAATTGAAATACTTTACCCAAATGAATTATCGGTAAAAAAAATGATAGAAGCTAAAGGTATAAACCTCTTTTATGATTCTGTAGAAAATAGAAAAGAATGTTGTGGTGTTAGGAAAGTGTTTCCTTTAAAAAAGAAATTAAATACCTTAAAAGGTTGGATAACTGGTGTAAGAAGTGATCAAAATGAAAACAGATCAGAATTCAAAAAAGTTGAATTAGATGAAAACTGGGAAAATAGTTTGATTAAATACAATCCGTTAGTTGATTGGAGCTATGAACAAGTATTTGAATACATAAAAAAACATAAAGTTCCTTATAATAAATTGCATGATCAAGGGTATCCTTCAATTGGTTGCAAACCATGTACTAGAGCAATTAAGAAAGGCGAAGATTTAAGAAGTGGGAGATGGTTTTGGGAAAACAACGGTAATACTGAATGTGGTTTGCATATAAAATAGNCGAAAAAAAAAGGTGAGTTTTAGTGCTAATCTCTTAGCTTTCTCCGTGAGATAATCATTATTATCTCTAACTCAACCTTCAAGATTTATTATAACTAAAAAAAAATAAAAACAAATACTATATTTCTTTAGCCTCAGATATATCCTCAGGGAGGAAGATGCTGCCTAGCGGAAGCAATAAAGCATCACCTAAAACAGTTATCACTCTAAAAATTATTATGCCAATTGTTGGATCATCAGGGCCAAAAATTGGAGATAATAGAGTAATTACAATAAACTCCCTTATTCCAATTCCTCCAGGGGCACCAGGAATTACAAACATTCCTAACCATGTAATAGTAAAAAGTGCAATTACATATAAAAAAGTAATATCCATACCAAGTAAATTATGAAAGACAAAATATTCTACCAATCCCATTCCAATGAAAAAGCCTATCAATAACAGTATTAATTTAACTATTCTCATTACATTCCCTTTGTTTACAGAAGATTTATAATTTTTAAGAGCTTTGAAGAGATAAAAAATGATTGCTACTGCACCAAAAATTAAAATCCCTAATGAAAAACCTTTTAGCTTCCCACCAGAAAAATCTCTTATTTGGTTAATCAACTCTTCTGATAAAGAAAATGAACCTGTTAAAGTTGAAAATAAAACAATTAAAATTCCAATCAAGACCATGAAAACTATTTCCAAGAAATAACTTTGAACAACATTACTTTTTGAAGGACCTAATTGGGTTGCAAAATAAATTCTTGCGATAACATGCATTAAATTTGAGGGTATATATTTGTATATTTGAGTTTTAGTATAGATTCCAATTATACGCCATTTAGGTAAACTCGATCCGTGAAGAAGCTCTAGCATATATCTCCAACCAGTTGCTAAAAAACCCATTAATACTACATAAATTGCGATAAATAAAATTATAAAAGGTATCCAAGTATAGCTAACTTTTTGCTTTGCGGCTTCAAGATCAATATTAATAACATTGTTATAAACGAAATATAATGCAGCTGCGCTTATTACCCAACCAAGAATTTCTATTATTTTCTTTTTTAAAGGTTTTTTGTTATTTTCCAAAGTAAAATGCTCCTAATTAGAAATCAAGCTTACTATATTGAGCTAAAAAAAGAAACTTTTATTGGAAATTAGCAGAAATGGTTCAATTATTGCCATATGCAATTATAATGCAGGAAGAATATTTTTTTAAAAAAACTAGCTATTTCATGTGCTTTTGTAATATAATAACAATGATTACTTTGGGGTAAGTATGCTTATAAACTTATTATCAACTTTTTTCCTTTCTAATAAATTTTATCAAGCTATTAGTTTAAACAAAAATTATATATCTTCTCAAAAGGCACTGATGATTATTATTATCGCCACTTTATTAGATGATATAGCATATTATATATTTGATAATAATTATGCATTATCTAATTTTAGTTCTATTTTTTATTTTTCTGAAGTAATCTTGTCAGTTTTTGCTATTAGTCTCCTCGCCAGAATTCTTGGTGCTGGTGCAAGAATATCCCAATTTGGTTTAGTTCTTAGGGCTTATGCATACACCTTAGCTCCCGTCATTTTTGGTTCGATAATACTTATTATTGTTTCCACTACAACAAATTGCAATGTCAGTCATTATGATACTGTCAAACTTGCTGCATTTTTAGTAATTACAGGCTGGATGTGGCTATGTCAATTTATTTGCATACAAACAATCTTTAATAAATTAGGTTTTATAAAAAGAATGTTTTTATTTTTAGTTATAGTTGGAATTTATGTAGGAGTTGATAAATTCAAAAAATTCTTTTACCTCTTTTTATCTGGGTCCCAATAATCGACAATTCTAAAAGTATCTACAATATAATTTAAATTAACACTATGCTCTACTGCATCCTTATAAATTTCATAAGCAAGAAATGGTGTTAAGTATAAACCCAGTTTATCTTTCTTTGGAATTCTATTATGTAATTCTGAGATTATTACAGATGCAGTAATTTTTAGGTCACCAAAGTCTGTATTTATATTAGAGATTTTATATTTATTCATAATCTCTTCTTTTAAATCAGCATGAGTTTTCAATGATATTTCTAAGAACCTAATTATAGAATCAAAATTATCAATTACTCTAAAGCATCTTCTAGGTGGATGAACCTCAAAAGTTATTATAGGCTCATTGGGGTTCTTTGTGCTATGAACAAAACCTGAATCGTAATGATAAAACAAATTATTATTCCTACTGTTTCTTAAAGATTCTCCAACATTTCCTAAAAGATTTTTGACAGAGTCTTTATCATTACAATTATTAGAATTAAGCAAAGTGGACCAATAATTAACTGTTTCCACAAAATATGGATCCATTAAAACATTAGGGTCAAATTCTAATGCCCAAAAAAGATATTTAGGACTTCTAGTGATTAAATATTTATTAACTAAAAGATGTCTTGAAAAACAATTAGGAGTATTTAGTGTTTCTGGGAAAAAAGCTAAATTATCACCTTGATCATATTTATTTTGCTGATTTTCAAAAGAAATATAATTAATTTCTATACTCCTTTATCTTGAAGTGATTAAATAAGCACAATTATTTTTTAAGTCAGTTCCAGTTGAAAAATATCGGTCATAAAAAACAAATCTATTTTTTTCTGAATTCCATTCTAATTTCTTGCTTATTGATTTATCTTCTTCAACCACATAATATTTGCCATTTTCACTATATGAAAAATATTTCAGCTTCTTGCAGTTTTCAGCTCCCTCAGCAACATACCCTACACCAGACACATCCCCTTCAGGGCCAACTATATAAACTGATTTTACAGCGGATAAATTTTGTAAAAATGTCTCTTTATAAAATAGATTGTTTAAATCACTTGCTGTAATTTCATTCAACAGTTTTGAATCCAATCCTTGCAATGTCTCAAATTCACTGATTTCAACCTTATCTCCAATTGAAATTGAATCAACACTTATATCCCTATTGTCTATCAATTCATTATTTGAATTTTTATTCAAATAAATTAAAGAAGCACTTAACAAAAGTAAAATGTATAGAGCTGGTGTTATTATCCATTTGTTATCTCTTATTAAATATTTAATTCTCATAATCTAACTCCAAAAAATTATTCTTTAATAGGGGTAACCTTTAACATTTTGTCTGGATCAGTAACCATCCCACTTTGATCTAGTCCTTTTTTGAGGCCATCTATAAGATCCATCCCTTCAACAACTTCTCCCCAAATAGTATATTGACCATCTAGCCAATTTGCATCATTAAAACAAATAAAAAATTGAGAATTTGCACTATTTGGATCACTTGATCTTGCCATTGATGCTGTACCTCTAGTGTGTTTCTCAGCACTAAACTCTTGCTTTAGGTTTGGCTTATCCGATGAACCTGTTCCAGTTCCAGTAGGATCTCCAGTTTGAGCCATAAAGTCTGGAATTACTCTATGGAAAACTATGCCATCATAAAATCCTTCTTCAGCTAATTCTGTAATTTGCTTTACATGATTCGGCGCCAAGTCTGGTCTTAATTTTATTTTTACATCACCTGTTTCAAGCTTTATAACTATATGTGTATAATCCATTTTACCCCCTAGTAGTAGTAGATATTTAAATATATATTTTTTTAAACGCTTTTAAAAGGGTTAATGGTACTTTTAAATTTCAATATAGCATTGTATAATTACTTTTTGTAAGGTTCGCACCCCTATAATGTGATTTTAATATTCAAGAATGGAGGGCAGTTATGTCACTAATTACAAACGATCATGAAGAGTTTAGAGCAGCAGTAAGAAAATTTACTCAAGAGGAAATAGTACCTATTGCAGAAGACATAGACTCGTATAAATATCCAGATATACCTCAAGAAATTATCAAAAAAATGGCAGAACAAGGATATTTTGGAGTTATTTTTCCTGAAGAATATGATGGCTTAGGTCTTGATTACATAACATTATCTATTGTTTCTGAAGAGCTTAGTAAAGGTCTATTGAGTGTAGGAAGTGTAATGACTAGAGGAATTTTAACTGGAACTTTGTTGTTAGCTCATGGAACAGATGATCAAAAAAAGCGTTTTTTACCTGGTATTGCAACTGGAGAGTTTATGACAGCTGCAGCTTTCACTGAACCTGATTCAGGTTCTGATACTGGTAGTATGATTACTAAGGCTACTAAAGTTGATGGTGGTTATATTCTAAATGGTTCAAAAGCATGGTGTACTTATGCAAATAGGGCACATTATTTAACAGTACTTGCAAGAACTGATTCAGACTTAAGTAAGAGACACAAAGGATTGAGTATTTTTATGGTTGAAAAAGAACCTGGTGAAGATATAGATCATCCTAATATAAAAGGTGAACCAATACCTACAGTTGGATACCATGGAATGAAATCCTATAATCTCTCACTTGAAGATGTTTTTGTCCCTGAAGAAAATATGATTGGAACAGAGGAAAATAGAGGATTTTATCAATTAATGGAAACCTATGAGGCAGCCAGGCTTCAGACTGCTGCTAGGGCAGTAGGAGTAGCTCAAGCAGCTTTTGATTTTTCATTACAATATTCAAAAGAAAGAGAGCAATTCGGAAAACCTATTTCTGAACACCAAGCTATAAGAATGAAGTTATCTGAAATGGCAACAGAGCTTGAAGCTGCTAGACAGTTAGTTTATTATGCTGCATCAATGAAAGATTCTGGTAAAAGATGTGACCTTGAAGCTGGTATGGCTAAAGTTAAATCTGCTAAAGCAGCAGAATATGTAACAAGGGAAGCCATGCAAATACTTGGTGGATATGGATATTCTAAAGAGTTTCCCGTGGAAAGATTTTGGAGAGATGCAAGAGTAATAAGTATCTTTGAAGGTACTAGCGAGATTCAGCATGAAGTTATTGCGAAATCTTTATTAAGTAAATAAAAATCAAACATCAGGAGGAGATAAATGTTTGTATTAGATGGAGGAACTAGAGTAGTAGTTCCAAGAACAGAATTAACCTACCCGGGGCACAACATGAAGCTTCATACAAATGCAGCGAGTGCTGAGAAAACACCTGTTGATCATGTAATGGCTGATTTGGAGGATGCTTGCCCATATGAGTTCAAAGGCGATAAAAGTAGAGCTACTATGGTTGAAGCTCTAAATACTTTAGATTTTGGTAAAAAAGTAATTACAGTAAGACCAAACAATATTAAATCTGAATTTTTTAAAGGTGATATGGAGGCTATACTTAGTGGAGCGGTTGATAAATTTCATGGAATTATAATTCCAAAGTGTAATGGTCCCGAAGATGTAAAACTTGTTTCTGAAACAATTGATGAGCTTGAAGCAAAACATGGATGGAAAACTAAGTTGGCAATAGAAGCCTTGATAGAAAGGCCAAGAGCTCTAGAATATGCCTTTGAAATGGCAAAAGCTTCTCCAAGAATGGCAGGCTTAATTTTTGGTATTGCAGATTATACTGCTGAACTTGGTGTTGACCCTAGTGCATGTTTAGATGCACAAAATGAAGTTTTTTATTATGAAAAAAAGGCTGTCATTACTGCTGCAAAAGCTGCAGGTCTTCATGCAATAGATAATGTATATCTAGGTCTTTGGAGGAAAGATGATACTCCAGAACAAGTTAAAAAAGTTGAAGATGGTTTAAGAAAAAAAGTTCAAGGGTCAGCTTTAATAGGAATGGATGGAACTTGGGTTATTCATCCTCAACAGGCTGTAATATCCAATAGTGCTTTTACACCAAATGAAGAACAAATCAAAGAAGCAAAACAGCAACTAGACTTCTATCATGAAATGGGCGGAGGATCTATGTTTAACCCAGAAACCGGAGAAATGATTGATGAAGCAACTGCAAAAATTGCTTTAATGAGAGTTTCTAAGGCTCATTTAGCAGGTTTAGTTGATAAGGAATATCTAGATTTAATGGCTGAAAAAAGCAAATCAATAACAGGATATGATATTCTTGGTTCTTAACTATGGAACAAACTGAAAGAGATAAACCTTGGATTATGAGGACTTATGCTGGTCATACGACAGCTGAGGATACTAATAAACTTTTCAAAACCAATCTATCAAAAGGTCAGACTGGCTTAAGTGTGGCCTTTGATTTACCTACTCAAACTGGTTATGACTCAGATCACATTTTATCAGAGGGTGAAGTTGGAAAGGTTGGAGTTCCAATTTCACATATTAATGATATGGAAACTTTATTTGATGGAATTCCACTAGATAAGATGAATACATCAATGACTATAAATGCAACTGCTGCTTGGCTACTAGCTCTTTATTGTGGTGTTGCAAAAAACAATAATGTTGAATTAGAGAAGCTTCAAGGAACAACACAAAATGATATTTTGAAGGAATATCTATCAAGAGGTACATACATATTTCCACCAAAGCAATCTATAAAGATGATTTCAGATATGATAATATTTTGCTACAAAAATATACCTAAATGGAATCCTACCAATATTTGCAGTTATCACTTACAAGAAGCAGGAGCAACTCCTGTTCAGGAGTTAGCCTTTGCACTTTCAAATGCTATTTGTATATTAGATACAGTCAAAGAATCCGGAAAAATACCACCTGATGAATTTGAGAAAGTAGTAGGAAGAATATCTTTTTTTGTAAATGCTGGAATAAAATTTATTGAAGAATTATGTAAAATGAGAGCATTTACAGATATGTGGGAAGAAATTTGTACAAATAGATATGGAGTAAAAAATCCTAAATTCAAAAGATTCAGATATGGTGTTCAAGTCAATTCTCTTGGACTAACTGCTCAACAACCAGAAAATAATGTTGCAAGGATAATCATCGAGATGCTTGCTGTAACTTTAAGTAAGGATGCAAGAGCAAGGGCAGTTCAATTACCTGGCTGGAATGAAGCATTGGGTTTACCAAGACCTTGGGACCAGCAATGGTCATTAAGATTTCAACAAATACTCGCTTTTGAAACCGACTTATTAGAATATGGTGATATTTTCAATGGATCAACTGTTATAAATGAAAAAGTTGAAAATTTAAAAAAAGAAGCATATAAGGAAATTGAGAAAATTGATGAAATGGGTGGCGCTGCAGTTGCTCTTGAAAATGGATATATGAAAGAAGCACTAGTAAGCTCATTATCTAAAAGGTCTCAAGAAATCGAAAATGGTAGTAAAAAAATTATCGGTGTTAACACATTCACTGAAACAGAGGAATCACCTATTGGTGCAAATGAATCAATACAAAAAGTTGATGAAAATTTAGTTAAGAAGAAAATAGATTCTTTGATTGAATATAAAAAAAATAGAGATCAAAAGAAAGTAAATGAGTCCTTAAGTAATTTAAAAAAATCTGTTGCAGCATCTGAGAACATAATGGAGGCAACTATTGAATGTGTAGTAAATGGAGTAACCACTGGTGAGTGGGCTAATTCGTTAAGAGAATTATTTGGTGAATATAGGCCTCCAACTGGTACTTCAATCTCAACTAATATTAATGATGACGAAATTAATGAAGTTAGAAAAGAGGTTTCAAANATTTCTAAATCATTAGGTAGGCCTATTAAAATTTTAATAGGTAAACCTGGACTAGATGGGCATTCTAACGGTGCAGAACAAATAGCAGTAAGAGCTAGAGATGCCGGAATGGAAGTTATATATCATGGTATCAGATTAACTCCTGACGAAATTATCAGCACTATTGAGCAAGAAAATGTTGACCTAGTAGGATTAAGCATTTTATCTGGCTCACACTTATCAGTTGTCCCAAAAATATTAAGTATGAAAAAGGACAAAGGGTTTGGCTCTACTCCTCTAATTGTAGGTGGAATCATACCTGATGAAGATAAAGATAAACTGCTAGCCAATGGTGTAAGAGCCGTATATACACCTAAAGACTATTCTCTTAATCAAATAATGTTAGATTTTGCTGGTATTGTTAAAGAAAATATTTAATTTTTATCTATTTCTATTTTTTCCAGATTTAAGCTCATCTTCATAAGTTTGATATTCTTCAATATATTTATCTTTAAATTCTTTAAAGGCCCTTGAATCTTCAAGAACAGAATTAATCTCAGAGATTACCACTGATTTTTTTTCTCTGTCAATTAATAGGAAAATTTCAATATCTCCTTTTTCCCAAACATAAGTTTTAAATGAATAAATAGAAGATTCACTTGTAGGCTCTTGGTAGAAATCTAATAAGAAACCATAGGCAACTGTTATGATTTTATCTAAATTGTCAGTATTAATGGCATTAATAAAAATCCTTGATGCCAATAAATCCCCATCAAAGAAATCTACAACTGCGGATATATTCTTATATCTGAAGAGATTTTTATTATCAAAAAGGCTTCCCTTAATTTCATAAGTCTTAATATCTTTCATAGAGTCTCTAGTAGATGAATACTCTAAATTTTTCTCTTTTAGTTTTCTTACTAGGTCCCTTTGACTATCATTTATATTAAGACCTGATAAAAGACTATAATCACCATACTCAATTTCGTTTGTCGATACTGAGGACTTATCAGGCATGACCCAGCTTGGCCTATCATCCCATTTATCACTTATCCAACTACATGAAGAAGTTAAGATAAAAATAAAAAATATAATTAATAATCTGTAATGCATTTAATACCTTTCTCTTGGTGATCCTGGTCTAGAAATTGAACTTTCTTTTGATTTGTTTTTTAAACCTTTAGGATTGATATTAACATGTTCAGTATGATGTTTTATTTCCTTTCCAGTTTTTCCGTAATTCCAATTTTCTCTTGGCGATTTAGCACTAGAAAAGTTAATTGAGAAAAAAATTGAGCTAATCAAAAAAAGGAAAGAAAGTAGTTTTAAAAACATCTATACTAATAATACATTCAAATTGGTTAAAATAAATGAACAATTTAAATACAAAATTTCCAAAAAACATATTTTTAATTCTTTCGATAATTGTACATTTGCTTATTTTTGTAATTGCATTAATTTTAGGTGGTATTGGAATATTTGATAAAGAGCCTCTTAAATACATAGAGATAACTGAAATAATACAAGAACCTAATATTAACAATGAGAAAGCAAAAAGACTTGCTAAAAATAGCCGTAAGGCTTTAAAAGAAACTGCTCCAAAAGAAGAGATAAATAATTACAAAAAACCATCAGTTCAATCAAGCGAATCTCAACTTTCGAAAAAAGAAACCAAAAAGAATGATAAAGAAGATGATAAACCCCTTGAAAAAGATGGATATATTGCAAAAAAGAAAAAAGAGGATAAGAAAACTGAGGAATCTATTAGCTCAAAAGAAAACATTTTTTCTCCAAAAATTACAGATAATAAAGTAAAATTAAATGAAGAAACTGTTGATTTAGATACTAAAGAATTTAAATACATCTCTTATTTTTTAAAAATAAAAAGAAAAATTGAATTAGTTTGGTCTTATCCACAAGAAGCATATAGCAAAGGTTATACTGGTAAAGTTGTAGTCAAAATGTCCTTAGATAAAACAGGAAAATTAATTGATGTGAAAATACTAAAGTCATCTGGCTATAAAATTTTGGACAATGAAGCAACTAAATCAATTATTGAAGCTTCTCCTTATGCACCATTTCCTGAATCATGGGAAGGTTTAGATAAATTAAATATTAGAGTTAAATTTGCTTATCTAACGGGTAGTTGGCAATTTAGATAATTTCTAATCCTTTTTTAGATTTGACCTCACCAATTATATAAAATTTTTCATTTAGCCTCTTAAAAATTTTTTGAATTAAATCAATTTTTGTTTTTTTAACACTTATAACCATTCCTATACCCATATTAAATACCCTTGCCATTTCATTGTAATCTAATGATGATTTTGCCATAATATCTTCAAATACTGGTCCTATGGGCCACAAGCTTTTATTTATCCTAATCCCTAGGTTTAAAGGAATCATTCTTGGTATATTTTCAATAATTCCTCCACCAGTGATGTTTGCAATTCCAGTTATGGATCCTTGTTGAGACAATAACTTGTGAATTAAGTTTGTATATAGTTTTGTGGGCTTCATGACAGCATCTAAAAACTTTCCTTTAATTGTAGGTTTATTTTTACCACTATAAAGTTTTCTAATTAGTGAATAGCCATTGGAATGAGGGCCAGATGATGGAATTCCTATTAAAATATCACCTGCTCTAACTTTTTCAGGAGAGATTATTTTTTTTCTGTCTACTACACCAACGGAAAATCCTGCTAAATCAAACTCGTGTGGCTTGTACATCCCAGGCATTTCAGCAGTTTCTCCTCCAACTAGGGAACAATTTGAATCTATACAGCCTTTAGCAATTCCCTTGATTACTTTTGAGTGATAATCAGAGTTCAATTTTGAAGTTGCGAGGTAATCTAAAAAAAATAAAGGTTTTGCACCTGTACAAATAAGGTCATTTATACACATCGCAACAAGATCAATTCCCAAGCCTTCTATTTTGTTAGTTTCAACTCCTAGCTGAACTTTTGTTCCAACACCATCGGTACAAGAAACTAAAACTGGATTGTTTATGTTTTTAAGATCTAAAGAATATAAAGCTGCAAATGATGTTGTATTTCCTATAGTATTTTTTGATAAGGTTCGTTTTACAAAGGGTTGAATTTTTTTAACAAAAAGATTTCCCTCATCAATATTTACACCTGATTTTGCATAAGTAATTTTTTTTTTCATTTGGTTAGTTAATGATACCAAATAAAATTCTAATTAGCCTAGGAATAAATGGGCCCAGCATTGAAATTGTCACCAATAATGTGATAAAGCCAAATACCCCTAAGGCAAAACCAATAGTTCCTGCTCTTCCTAGATTATTGCTTTTTTTATCCATTAGTGACCGTCTCCCCCTTCAATTTTTTTTATTAAATATTTATCTTTAGTTGTAAATATTGGGAAATAACTAAGAAATTTTGTTACACATAATAAAAATATACATAAAAATCCAAATGTAATAAGAACAACTTCAAAACCTATGTGGAAATGATTGTGCATTATTGATGGATATATGAGCCATATTTTTTCTAAAAATAATCCAAGAAAAGAAATTGTCGCAATCGTCGCAAGAATTGGTTTAGCCAATTTAGTAGTCCTAGGAATCAATGAAACAAATGGTATTACAAATGTACATGTTAAAAAGGCCCAAATAAAAGTACTATAAGGCTGTTCAAAAACTCTTGAACCGACATAGCCTGTTTCCTCAGGCATATTTGCATACCATATAGGAAGAAATTGTGCATAAAGAGTGTAAAGCCAAAAAACAGACAAACCAAACATTAATTTACCACAATCATAAAATTGCATTTCTGTTATTATTTTATGCAAATTAAATTTATTAGTCAGCATTTGTGAGATTATAACGGCTAACATCAACGCAGCTAAAACTGATGCCATAAAATAATAGACTCCAAATAGAGTACTGTAAAAATGAGAATCCAATGACATCATAAAATCAAATGCTATAAAACTCATTGATAATGCATATATGAATGCGATTGCAATTGAAAGCTTGTAAAGTTTCGAATCAAAATTATTTTCACCTTCGTTTAAAGGTTTTGACAAGAAAGAAAAGAACCCTTTGTAGCAACTTGTACCAGCAACATCTTGTCTGATTGAATTATATAAATAGTAATATATCAATGTGTGAAGAATTCCAACAAACAAGAAAGTTCTACCAAAAACAAAGATTTCATTAAGCCAAAGTGATTTCTGAACATAAACAGGTTTTGTTGTCATATAAGGGAGAGTATATTCACCAGCAAAATACATAAGAATAATAAATATAAAAACTATTGGAATAAATGATCCAAAGGATTCAAAAATCCTCATTAGGGGTCTTCCCCAACTCGATTCTGTAATTCTCATTGCTGCAGCAAACAGGACACCGCCATGACTTACACCAGCCCAAAAAATAAAATTCAAATGAAAAGCTGTCCAAGCTAAATCGGCATGAGATCCAAGTGCATAGTAAATAAAAGATGCTATACCAATCAATGCACCAACAATTAAAAAAATCGTGAAAGTTGAAGAAAAAACTATCTTTTTATTGAGATCTTCTATCATCCTAAATTTTCTCCTTATTTAACCTTTCCTTGTAGATATCTAACATAATAAACTATGTCCCAAGCTTCTTTTTCATTGATCCTTCCATATGCAGGCATCATAACTTTGCCTCCATATCTGATATAAGCATATATATAACCATCTGTTCTCTTTTGAGTTTGTGCTTGTTTTAAATTTACGGGATAAAAATAAGCATTTTTTCTTAAATCATTTTTAATAACAGGTCCATACCCATCACCATCCATACCATGACAAGCATAGCAATAAGTTTGATATAATTCTTTACCTTTAACTATTGAAGCTTTACCATCATTAGGGCCTGTTTGAATTTCTTCATATTCTTCCCTTGTTAACTCTCGATTTTTCTGCCCTTTTCTTACATTATTTTCTGGATAATCTCGAGCTTCTTCATAAGGCTTAATGCTAGGATGCTCCCACATATCAGTTGACCAAGGTAAAGCATGAGCATTTAAAGATAGAGATAAAAGTAAAAATAAAATAATTTTATTCTTCATTTTTGACTCCATTAATTTGAATCTCTTCAGATCCCATATCTCTCAGAATGTTCTCTACTTCTTCCAACTGATCAGCTGAACATGAAACTAGTATTCCAAATTTATCATCACTAAATCGTTCATCATATAATTCAGGAGGGGTATCCTTTCTAAGTCTTGCATTAATTAAAAGACCCAAGAAGGTTGAAAGACCACCTATTAAAATCATACACTCGAAAACAATTATCATATAAGGTGGCAATGAAACAATAGGTTTAGCACTTGTAACAATTGGCCAATCCATAGAAGTAAATACTGTAAAAGCCAAACCAACTAATGCACCCAAGATAGCACCACATAATGTAAAATACTTTACCTTACTAGGTTCTTTACCTGTATCGAGACAGTCTTCAATTTCATGGTTTGGAGCAGGTGAAAAAACTCGTATTTCTTCAAAGCCATTTGATCTTAATTTTTTTACAGAATCCACCAGAAGATCCACATAAGAGTAGATTCCCATTATATACTGACTGTCTTTATTCATCAGTTGAGCCCTCCTCTTTCTTTTTTGGAACTGGAAGAATCTCTTTGATCTCAGCTATAGATAAGGCAGGTAAGGTTCTAACAAAAATTAAGAAGAACATAAAGAACCATGCAAAGCTTCCTACAGTAATTCCTAATTCAACCCATGATGGCTTATAAAGACCCCAAGAACCTGGTTCGAATTCTTTTGCTAAAGATATAACAATAATGTTAAATCTTTCAAACCACATACCTATATTAATTAACAGAGAAATTATAAATAAAATCTTTAGATTTTCCCTAATTTTTTTCCACCAAAGAAAATGAGGAACAATCCCGTTGCACACCATCATAATCCAATAAAATAATGCATAATCACCATTGGCTCTGTAAAGGAATTGATCATATTCATATTTATTTCCACTATACCAAGCAATAAAAAATTCGGTTAAATATGCATAGAAAACAATACTTGATGTCAAAATAATCATTTTAGACATCCCATTAAAGTTTTCCATTGTTATGTAATCTTCTAATTTAAAAATACTTCTCAAAGGTATACAAAGAGTTATAACCATTGCAAGACCAGAGAAAATTGCTCCTGCAACAAAATATGGAGGGAATATAGTGGTATGCCATCCTGGAGTGTTTGCCATGGCAAAATCCCAAGAAACAACACTGTGAACTGATATTACAAGAGGAGTAGCGAAACATGCAAAGTAAAAATATGCCCTAGTATAATGTCCCCATTCCCAACTAGAACCTTTCCATCCTAAAGATGCAACTGAATAAAAAGTTTTCTTAACTTTACCAACTACAGTATCCCTAATTGCTGCTATGTCGGGAATCATACCAATAAAGAAGAAGACTGAACTAATTGTTGCATAAGTACTGACAGCAAAAACATCCCATAATAGAGGAGAGTCAAAATTGACCCATAAACCTCTTTGATTTGGGTATGGCAATAACCAATAAAAATTCCATGGTCTACCCAAGTGGATAATTGGGAATAGGCCCGCAGTAGCAACAGCAAAAACAGTCATAGCCTCAGCTATTCTATATATAGACATTCTAAATCTTGCACGAAATAGGAATAAGACTGCTGAAATCAAAGTTCCCGAGTGAGCAATACCAACCCAAAAAACAAAATTAGTAATATAAACACCCCAGAGAACCGGGTGACTATATCCAGCAACTCCTAAGCCTGTGTAAATCTGATAAATAAAACAGTAAATACCAAATGCAAGAAATAACATATCGACTGCAAAAATAGTCCACCAACCCCATGAAGGTTTAGTTAACATATTCATCACAGTGTTATTCAAATGTGAGTATTTCTGTGAAGCTGTCAAAGAATTAAAATCACTCATTTCTATCCTTTATCCCACTCTATTTTTTTCAAATATGATACTGATGGTCTAGTGTTAAGTTCTTCAAGTAATGCATAAGACCTTTTGTCTTTTGAAAGCTTAGTAACTTTACTCTTAGGATCATTAAGGTCTCCAAATTCGATAGCATCACATGAACATGCTTGCTGACAAGCAGTTAATACTTCACCATCATTTAATTTTCTTTTTTCATCTTTTGCTAAATCTTTTGCTTCTACAATTCTGTGGTAACAGAAGTTGCATTTTTCCATTACACCCTTACTTCTTACTGTGACATCTGGATTCAATTGAAGATTTAATGGCTCTGGCCACTCATACTTAAACCAATTAAATCTTCTTACTTTATATGAACAGTTATTTGAACAATATCTAGTTCCAACACATCTGCTGTAGACCATCATATTAATTCCTTCTGGATTATGATAGGTAGCAAAAACAGGACAAACAGGCTCACAAGGTGCATTCTCACAATGCTGACAAAGCTGAGGAATTATTCTTGTATCAACTCTAACTGTATCTAAAAGTTCATCTTTAATTTCATCTTGAAACCTTTCTAATTTTAACCATGACATATGTCGTCCGTTTCCAACTTGCTCTTTTCCTACAACAGGTATGTTGTTTTCTGCATAACATGCAACAACACAAGCACCACAACCTGTACACTTATCTAAATCAATATTCATTCCCCATTTATGAACGAAATAATCATACTCTCTATACATATCATATTCTTTATGTCCACCATGATGGTCATCATGATGATCCTCATGATGATCTGCCAAAGCTGATAATGCTATAGTTTGAGCTATATCTCTATTTTCTTGAGAGAAAGAATGTTGGACTTTGACAAATTTCTCAGATTTTCCAGTCTTAGATATTGATACCTTCGCTGATGTAAAATCAATCGAACCATCATTGCTAGTAACAGGTGATAATAAATCCAAAGGATTTACACCACGATTGGATGCATACCTTCCCATTGCTGTGTGTCCTTGACCTAAAGAGATTGAAACAGTATCTGGTCTCATTGCACTTGTTAGGTATGCTTGTGTTTGTATTTTTCCAAAATCTGATTCAATTTGAATTATATCACCTTCTTCAATTTCTAATTTATTCGCTAATTTTGTATTAATTTCAATCCAAGAGTCCCAGACAGCTGTAGTTAATAAATCGGGTAGTTCTTGAAGCCATGAATTATTAGAACTTCTTCCATCATAGAATCTATATGAAGGTGTAATATATAAATTTAATCTATCTTCAGCGGAATCTATTTCAAATTTTATCTTCTCGTTAGCAATAAATTTTGGTGATGAATAGTTTGAATTATTTTTAAACAAACCTCCATCTTTAACAACTTTATTCCAAAAAGTTTCAAATGATTCACTACCACTTAATACTTTCCATGAATTTTGCAAATACTCGTAAAAACTTTTCTGAGAGATTTCAATATCAGGATTTGATTGAATTCTATTAAATAAACCAACTAAAACTTCCTCGGAGGAAATTCCATCATATAAAGGTTTCATTGCTGGCTGAATAACCATTAAGTTTCCATTTACACCTTCATAATCTCCCCATTTTTCAAAGGGGTGTAAGTCTGGGATAACTAAATCACACATTTTAGTCGTTTCGTCATCTAAATTTGAAAAACTGACTTTAAAATCGATTTTTTCAAAAGCTTCAGAGAAACCAAAGGTCTTTGGAACATTGTATGCAGGATTTGCTCCATGAACAACAACTAAATCAACATCACCATTTTTAGCTTTTTCTATAAAATCAGTCATTTCTTTAAAATCAGAACAATTTGAGAGAGAAAGAAAATTATCAAAGTCTATCTTATCTGAATTTCCTGTTATTTCATTTAACAAATTTATTGCTACTATAGTATCTCTTGAATCTGAACCATCAGATGCAATTCCACCACCAATTGCTAATGCGGATTTAGATGAAGCAAACTCTTTAGCAATCTTAGAAATTGAATCTTCAGCTACACCAGTAAGTTCTGACGTCTTGGCTAATGAAAAATATGACAAGTTATCAACAATGTTAGGAATGGAGTTTCTATTTAATTTATTCTGTTTGATATAATTTATTATTCCTAAAACAAGACTTAAATTTTTATTCGGAGATATTGGTACCCATTCGTCGGCCTTAGATCCTGTAAGTGTCAGTTTTGGTTCAACTTGAACAAATTTAGACTTCTTTTTTCCTTTCAAAGAATGCATTTTTGAAAACTTCTTAGAATACTCAGTTGGAGATAACCAAGTCTCTAAAAAATCTGCCCCAAAACTAATTAGATAATCAACATTTTCAATATGATATGTTGGTATTAAAGCTTTACCGTAACTAATCTCATTTGCTTTCCTTATTGACTCATAAGAAAAAGTTTCAAACTTTATTCTTTTTGCAGATATTTTATTAGCAAAACTATCTAAAAGCTTATCGTATGAACCAGTTGTATTGTTAGTAATAATATAAGGGTTTTTTGGGTTCTCATTAATCTTGTTAACTAAAATATCTGAAGCTGCTACAAATGTTACAGCTGTTAGGTTATTTCTATTATTTTTTGAAAGAGGTTGTTTTATCCTATCTGGATCGTAAAGAGTTTGTAATGTCGCTTGATCTTCTGCTGATGAAGCTCCCTCTGAGATTGGATCAAGACTATTACCCTCAACTTTTATTGCTCTACCTTCTCTAACTTTAACTACAACTGATGAACCTGCAGGAGAATTAGGAATTGCAGTCGAGTAATAATTGGCTAATCCTGGGATTACATTCTCTGGAGGAACTGCATAGGACACTAATTTATCCAATGGCTCTGGTGTACATCCCGAAGATATAACAGCAGCTCCACTAATAGCAGTCAATGCTTTTAGAAAATCTCTTCTATTTAATGTTCCATTCTTTTTATTATCTGATTCCATTTAAAAGACACTCGCTAATAATGACATGTAGAACAGTCTTTTAGCCAAGCAACCTCCTTTTCAATGTTAATTAACTTAGGAGCATAATCTTTGTTGCTATGCTTATCTCCTAATTGATGATCATAATCTTTGTATAACTTATCAGAACGAATTCTACCTGTATGTGACATTATTCTCTTATCTAAATCTGAAAGTTCACTTATACCTTTATGATTTGCTTCAATCTCCCTAAAGTTTGCATCGAGTTTTTCTTCATGACAACTGATACACCAACCCATCTGAATTTTAACAATAGGTTTTGGGATATCAACTTCTTCAACATTTCCATGACAAGTCGTACATTCTAACCCATATCTTATGTGAGGCTTATGAGGAAATTTAGCATGCTCAGCAACATAGTGATAATTTACCCATACAATTGGCTCTTTTCTTTCCCAATAACCTGTAAGTTTTTTAATTTCTTCCTCAAAAACTATACGTTTTCTATTATCATACAAATAATTGTTAGGATCAATTACCTCACCTTTATATTCTTTAAGGCGTTCTGGATCATTTGAATCATATTCAGCCTTAACATATGTATGACATCCCATACATTCCATAACTGAAGGTATTCCTGGTTGAGAAGATTTGGCTACATAAGAATGACAATATGTACAAGGGATGTTATTAACACCGGAGTGAATTTTATGACTAAAAGCTATAGGTTGATGAGGCTCATACTCTTTTATAAAACCAAAGTATGTAATAGCCACAGTGGCTACAAAGGCAATTATAGTTAGAAAGATTAGCTTCTTCGACAACTCTTTTATCCTTATTTTCTTTATGCGACTTACGGTGGTCCGTAAAATAATATCATAGTCAAAAAGGGTGTCAATTATGCATTAAAACTCTTAGCAAATTGAATTTTAGAATTATTAATAAATTCTTTTTGATCAAAATTTCCATCTAAATTTTTATCCAAATAGTCTTTAGTTTTGGCATGGAAATTAGAATCCTTTCTTTTGAGAAATTTAGGTATAACACCTGCTATCTTCACCCCACTATCTGCTAAATATATAGGGTTGTATAGTTCTGATATTTTTGGATTTGTTGGGTAATTATTAAAAATAACACCTTTAAAGCTTATTTTTTTGCATTTTAGGGCATTTATGGACAGTAAAGTGTGATTTATAGTACCTAAATTAGGATTTACAACTAAATAACAACTAGCATTTAAATCTTTAATTAGATTTATTACCTTATATTTCTTGGTTAATGGTACCTCCAATCCACCCGCGCCTTCAACTAAAATCAAGGGATAATCTCTACTTAATTCCTTAATATTTTTCCTTATAAGTGAAATGCTAATCCTTTTATTTTCTATTAACGATGCTGTGTATGGAGATATTGGATTAGAAAAAGAATAATAATTAAAAAAATCAACATTTTTTGTTATTTCAATATTTTTTTTATTAAATTGTTTAATAAAATCCAGGTCAGATTTATTTTTTTTATTAACTCCAGATTCTACGGGTTTAACAACAGCAATTTTCTTATATTTTTTTTCAGAACTTGAATTAAGAAAGGAAGACAAAATAATGGAAGTTGCAAAAGTTTTACCAATATCAGTATCGTTGCCGGTAATAAATAGAATCATTTATAAATCAAGAAAACTTAACACTTCTTCACCATGGCTGGCAGCTTTAACTTTATCCCATATAAAAAGAATTTTTCCTTGTTCATCAATTAAAAAGCTCTTTCTGTTTGCTGAACCTTTTTCATTCAAAACACCATATGAAGATATAATCTTCTTATCAGGATCTGGAACTAAATCAAAATTTAAATTGAATTTAGATTTAAAGTTTGCATGAGACTTTTCAGAATCCTTACTAACTCCTATCACTTTAATGTTTTTTTCTAGTAAAAAATCCATCGAATCTCTTAAAGAACATGCTTGCTTAGTACAACCAGGTGTATTATCTCTAGGATAAAAATATATTAGAACCTTTTGCCCTTTGAAGTCTGAAAGAGATAATGAGTTCCCATCTGAACTAATATATTTAAAATTCGGTGCCTTTTTACCAACTGATATATTACTCATCTAATCTATACCCATGCTTGCTCGAGCCTCTTCACTCATTCTTTCAGGGGTCCAAGGTGGATCCCAAACTATTTCAATATTCGCCTCTTTTACTTCATCAAGCTCACTAACTAATGTTTGAGATTCTAAAATAATTTCCCTTGCTGAAGGGCAGCCTGGTGAAGTCATGGTCATTTGTAAATTGACAATATCTCCATCAATTGCAATATCATAAACTAATCCCAAATTAACTATATCAATTGGTATCTCAGGATCATAAACATGAGATAATGCTTCTAATACTTTTTCTTTTGTGACTGCCATGATTACACTAAACTCTTTATAACTGATAAAGCTGCTTCAAAATTTGGTTCACTTGCAATCTCTGTAACATATTCAACATGCTTAACAGTATTATCTTTATCTAAAACAAATACTGCTCTCGCTAGAAGACCTTTATCTTTTATTAAAATCCCATATGCTGAACCAAAATTATTTCCTAAATAATCAGATATATTTTCGACTCTCTCAATTCCTTCAGAACCACAAAATCTTTTTTGTGCAAAAGGCAAATCAGAGCTTACGGTATATATCTTTAAATCACCACTAATATTTGCTGCCTCTTCGTTGAATCTTCTAGTTTGTGCAGAACAAACTGGTGTATCAACTGACAATATCACATTAAAAACTTTCACCGAATCACCCATATCTGCAAGTGAAACCTTTGGCATTAGTCCCTGATCACAAATAAAATCGGGTGCCTTATCTCCTATTTTTAATTCAGGACCAATTAAAGTTATTGGATTACCTTTTAAAGTTACTGCTGAATCTCTTTCAATACTCATAATATAAACTCCTTTATAAAACATAAGGTAAACAGATATCAATTTAGTGTCAAGAATCGTCAGAGTCTAGTCTAATTAAAGCCTGCTTTGCAGTTATTGATAATACATGGTCTTCTGAATGGGTATATTTTAAAATTCTATCTTTATAAGATTTTTGACCTGAATTACCCATTACATTTAAAATGTTTCTAATTAAGCCATTTTTCTTCGCTCTTTTTACTGGACTTTTAATTTTCATGGTTTCCCAATCTGTTTCTACCAAGTCAAGAATATTATCCAATTCAGGTGAAACAAATTCATCTCGAAGATTCCAATTAAAATTATTTTTAATTTTAGACTTACTATTCCAAGGACATACCTCTTGGCAAATATCACATCCATATATATTACTTCCAACTTGTTTAACAAAGTCTTTTGATACTTCTTTTTTATTTTCAATAGTTAAGTAAGATATGCATTTATTAGAATCAACAATCTTATCTTCAATGATTGCATTTGTTGGACAAGCATCTATACATCTAGTACAAGTTCCACACATGTCTTTTACAGGTTCATCATAAATGAACTCCTCGCTAATCAAAATTTCAGCTAGAAAAAACCATGATCCAAGACCCTTATTTATCAAGCATGAGTTTTTACCTATCCATCCAATACCTGCTTCTTTTGCATACCCTCTTTCTAAAACTGGTCCAGTATCTACATAAACTTTGTGTTTAATAGGGTTATTAAAAAACTTTTCAATTTCTTTTACAATTGATTTCAATTTTTTTTCTAAAATTTTATGATAATCATCAATTATGGCATATCTTGCAATCCATCCATGATTATTTTTTACATTATGAGAGTTGATTTTATTCTCTAAAACATTGTAATTGATGGCACAGGAGATGATGCTTTTAAATGAGGAGTCTATAAAAGAAACTGGCTTTTGTCTTTTATCGTTTGCCATATAATCCATCTTGGCATTATATTTTTGATCTAACCACTTTTTAAGGTGACTAAAATCATCAATAGTCTTACATGAGGAAAATCCAACGAAGTCGAATCCTTCTGAATAAAATAAATCTTTTATCTCGTTCTGTAAATTAATTTTGGGCATGGAGATTATAAAGGGAAATTATTTCATCACTAATTTCACTTGGATTCTTAAAATCAGTAGTTATGTGGTATTTAAATGATTCATAAGTATCTTGCCTGGATTGAAATAAATTTTTTGCTGTGCTATATGGATCATCAGTCAACAATAAGGGTCTAGTTTTATCCTCTTTGATTCTTTTAAAAATATTTTCGAAATCAGCCTTTAAATATATTGAGAAAGTTTCTTTTAAAATCTTACAATTTTCACTTCTTAAGATTATTCCTCCACCCGTTGATACAACTGAATTCTCCGAATTTTTAAGCTTCTTTAATTGTTGTACCTCTAAATCTCTAAAAGCCGATTCCCCATCAACTTCGAAGATTTCACTAATTGCTTTTCCTTGTTCAATTTCTATAGAGTGGTCTGTATCGATTAATTCAAATCTTAACTTTTCTGCTAAAAACTTACCTACAGTAGTCTTACCAGCACCCATAAAACCAATTAAAAAAATACTTTTCATTTAACAACCATTTTTTCTATATATTTTGCTACCATATCGAATTCTAAATTAATAACATCTCCAACTCTCCATTCATTAGAGTTGGTTTTTGAATCTGTATGAGGGATTATGTTTATAGAAAGTTTATTTTTGACTATATCATTAACTGTTAAGCTAATACCATCTATGGCAATAGATCCCTTTTCAATGACATATCTAGCATATTTTTTACCAAACTTAATCCAATATTTTATAGATTCACCATCTTCAATTATATCAGTTATTTCACCAACACTATCTACATGACCACTGACTATGTGACCGCCGAATCTTGAGCTAGCTTTCATGGCTCTTTCTAAGTTTAAAGAACTCCCTTCTTTCTTTAATCCTATATTAGTTTTCTCCAAAGTTTCTTTTGAAGCTAGAGTTTTGAAAAAAGTTTTACCAGATGAAATTACCGTCAAACAAGTTCCATTTACTGAAATAGATTCGCCTAAATTAAATTTAGGCTTAGAAATAATACTACATCCTATAGTTAGAATCTTTTCACCTGAATCTCTCTGGTCGATTTTTTTTAATAATCCAACTTCTTCAACTATTCCTGTAAACAATATTAAGTCTCCCAAAAGATTGTAATAAAAATAATATTATACCAACTGAAATGAATAGGTCTGCAAAATTAAAAGCAGGCCAGTGAAAATTATTATAATAAATATCAATAAAATCTACTACTCCGTTTAAAAAAAATCTATCAAATGAATTTCCAATTGCTCCTGCGAGTAAAAGCGAAGATGCTAACTTTAAAGTTTTATCATCATAGTAAATTTTAAGGATTAAGTATGTTGCTAAGATAAATATAATAAAATGAGCAATATAAATATAATCTAAATTGTGGTCTGAAAATAAACCAAATATAAATCCTGAATTTTTATAATATACAAGATTTAACCAATTATTAATTGGAACAACCTGGCCATAAGAGAAATTGTTAACTATTAAGTACTTAGTTAATTGATCAATCGATGAGAATAATACTACGAGGGATAAAAAATTCATTTAGAAAATCTTATTAAGAACAAAATCTTTAGTTCCAGAAGGTGTTTTAACTGAAAACTCGTCTCCCACCATCTTGCCTATTAAACTTCTTCCTATTGGTGATTCAATAGATATCGAACCCTTATCAGGATCAGATTCTTCTGGACCTAACAATTGATAACTTTGAATATCTCCTGTATCAAGATCTTCAATCTCGAAAGACAATCCAAAAATAAGTTTTGATTTATCTTTTATGAGACTTGGATCAATTACAACACATGAGGACAACTTGCTCTCAAGCTCATTAATCCTTTTGTCTACATAAGCTTGCCTTTCTTTTGCTGTTTCGTATTCAGCATTCTCAGATAAATCTCCAAGAGACCTTGCAAATTCTATCATTTTGATGACACGAGGTCTTTCCTCATTTTTTAGTTTTTTAAGTTCTTCTTGTAACGACTTAAAACCATTCGTTGATATTGGTAATTTGTCCATGTGTAATTATACCCTTAAAAATAATCTTGAAGTGGCTTAACTTTTATTGAACCATTTTTTATATAATCAATTGCATTGACACCAGCTATGGCACCTGCAATTGTTGTAAAGTAAGGTATTTGCTTAATTAATGAAGTTCTTCTTATGGAAAAAGATTCAATAATTTCGCGATTACTAAAAGTTGTATTGATAACTAAATCTATTTTATCATCCCTTATTAAATCAATAATGTTTGGATTACCATCTTTCACTTTTTTAACCAATTTTGATTCAATTGAATTATCCTTTAAAAACTTATTTGTTCCAACAGTTGTAACTAAATCAAACCCTAAACTAATGAGCTTGTTTGCTACAGATAAAATTTTAGCTTTATCGCTATCCTTAATGCTTATAAAAGCTGTTCCCGAGGAAGGTAATCTGTTCCCTGCAGCTATCTGAGCTTTGGCAAATGCTGCATATAAGTCTTTATCTATTCCCATAACCTCACCAGTTGATTTCATTTCTGGACCCAATATGGTGTCAACATTAGGAAATTTAATGAATGGAAATACTGATTCTTTTACACAAAAATGATCTATTTCAAAACTTTCAGGCAAACCTAATTCCTCTAAAGATTTCCCAGCCATAATTCTTGAAGCCATTTTTGCCAAAGGAACCCCAACAGCTTTTGAGATAAATGGAACTGTTCTACTTGCACGAGGGTTCACTTCAATTATAAAAACTTTTTCATCTTTGATTGCATACTGGATATTTAAAAAACCTTTCACTTTAAGTTTTAATCCAATATTTTTGGTTTTTTCTTTTATCTCATTTATTACTTTTTCTGATAAAGAGTAAGGGGGCAATACCATGGTGCTATCCCCTGAATGAATACCTGCTTCTTCAATATGTTCTAAAATTCCACAAATACAAACATTCAATCCATCTGAAATCGCATCAACATCAACTTCTTTTGCATCATTCAAAAACCTATCCATCAAAACAGGTCTTTCATTAGAGGCTTTGACAGCTTCTGTAAGATATTTTTCTAATTCAGATTCTGAATATACAATCTCCATTGCTCTTCCACCCAAAACATAAGAAGGCCTTACAATTATGGGAAATCCCAAATCTTTTGATTTTAAAAGAGCTTCACCTGATGATTTTGCAATTGCGGATTCTGGTTGAAGGACATTTAATTCTTTCATCAGTGAATTAAACCTTTCACGATCTTCTGCTAAATCGATACTATCTGGAGAGGTTCCTATTATCTTCCCGCCAGAGGCTTCAATATCTAATGCGAGCTTTAAAGGAGTTTGACCGCCAAAATGTACTATTATTCCATCAGGCTTTTCTTTATTAATTATCGAAACAGTATCCTCTATCGTTAAAGGCTCAAAATATAACTTATCAGAAGTATCATAATCAGTACTTACTGTTTCAGGGTTGCAATTAACCATAATAGTTTGATAACCATCTTCTTTTAAGGCAAAAGATGCATGGACACAACAGTAGTCAAACTCAATACCTTGACCAATTCTATTAGGTCCTCCGCCCAAAATTAAAATCTTTTTTGTTTTATCAGAAGGTGATTCATCTTCATCTTGATAAGTTGAATAAAGGTAAGGAGTGTAAGCTTCAAATTCAGCAGCACAAGTATCAACCATCTTATAAACTGGAATAATATTATTTTTAATCCTTTCGTTTCGAATTTTCTCTTCTGAATGGTTTGTAATTAATGATAAAAACTTGTCAGAAATTCCATTTTCTTTTGCAAATCTCAAATTAGAAACTTCTAAACCATTATTTTTTATTTCTTCTTCGATTTGAATTATTTCTTGAATGTTATTTAAAAACCACTTGTCGATTTTAGTAATTGAAAAAATTTCATTTATTGACATTCCAACTCTAAAAGCTGAGCCTAAATACCACAGCTTGTTTGGATTATTTGAATTCAAAATTCTTTTTATTTCCTCTTTATCATCGATAAAAGTATCAAACCCCGAAGTATCAGTTTCCATAGATCTTATTGCCTTTCCAAGGGCTTCTCTAAAATTACTACCAATGGACATTACTTCTCCAACAGATTTCATCTGTGTCCCTAATTCTGGATTTGTTTGTGGAAACTTTTCAAAAGTAAACCTTGGTATTTTGACGACAACATAATCTAATGTTGGTTCAAAAGAAGCAGGAGTATCTCTTGTAATATCATTGGGGAGTTCATCTAGAGTAAAACCAATTGCTAACTTCGCTGCTATTTTTGCAATAGGATATCCTGTTGCTTTAGATGCAAGTGCTGAACTTCTAGAAACTCTTGGATTCATCTCAATTACAACAACATCGCCATTATCAGGATTTACACCAAATTGAATATTAGAGCCACCAGTATCAACTCCTATTTCCCTTATTATTGCAATGGAGTAATCTCTTAATTCTTGGTACTGCTTATCAGTTAGTGTTTGAGAGGGAGCAACGGTTATACTGTCACCAGTATGCACTCCCATTGGATCAAAATTCTCAATAGAGCAAATTATGACTACATTGTCATTCTTGTCTCTAACTACTTCTAATTCATACTCTTTCCAACCAACAATTGATTCATCTATTTGAACTTCAGATATTGGACTTGAATCTAGTGCGGATTTAAGCAAAGGTTCAAAATCTTCTTTGGAATATGCGATACTCCCACCAGTTCCACCAAGGGTAAATGATGGTCTAAGGATTGCTGGAAAACCTATTTGTTCTATATCTTTTAATCCTTTACTTATTTCATTAACTATAATACTTTTTGGTACCCTAAGGCCTATTGACTCAATTGCTTCTTTAAACTTTTCTCTTTTCTCTGCTTTATCAATTGCCTCAATTGAAGCACCAATAAGCTCAACATTATATTTTTTTAAAATACCAGCCTTGTCTAAGTCCATGGCTAAATTTAATGCTGTTTGACCACCGATGGTTGGTAACAACGCATCTGGTTTCTCTTTTTTTATTATTTTCTCTACAATATCTACTGTCAAAGGTTCGATATAAGTCCTATTAGAGAAATCGGGATCTGTCATGATAGTTGCAGGATTACTGTTTATAAGTATTACCTTATAACCTTCTTCCATAAGAGCTTTACAGGCTTGAGTCCCTGAATAATCAAACTCACATGCTTGTCCTATCACTATTGGGCCAGAACCTATTACTAGAATAGAATTAATATCTTCTCTCTTTGGCATTTTTAAATCTCTATCCTATGAATTAGCTTTGATATAAATATCTCCGCCTGCATCTTTAAACTCTTTGGCTTTCTTCTTCAATTCAGAGTTTATATCATCTTTTGAACCAAACTCTTTAATAATATCCTGTGTAATTTTCATAGAACAAAATTTTGGGCCACACATAGAGCAAAAATGTGCAACTTTTGCATTTTGTGATGGAAGTGTTTCATCATGGAAAAGTCTAGCAGTATCAGGGTCTAATGATAAATTAAATTGGTCTTCCCACCTGAATTCAAATCTCGCTTTACTTAAAAGATTATCCCTTAATTGTGAAGTAATATGTCCCTTAGCTAAATTTGCTGCATGTGCAGCAATTTTATATGAAATAACTCCAGTTTTAACATCGTCCTTATTAGGTAGACCTAGATGTTCCTTTGGGGTCACATAACAAAGCATTGAGGTTCCATACCAACCAATCATAGCAGCACCTATAGCAGATGTTATATGATCATATCCTGGTGCAACATCAGTAGTTAAAGGGCCCAATGTATAAAAAGGTGCGCCTTCACAAATCTTATTCTCTTTTAACATATTTTCCTTAATCATCTGCATAGGAACATGTCCAGGTCCCTCAATCATGACTTGAATATCATGGTTCCATGCAATTTTAGTAAGCTCCCCCAAAGTATCTAGTTCTGCAAACTGCGCTTCATCATTGGCATCATAAATTGATCCGGGACGTAAGCCATCACCAAGTGAAAAGGCAACATCGTATTTTTTCATTAAATCACATATTTCTTCAAATTTTGTATAAAGGAAATTTTCTTCATGGTGTGACAAACACCATTTCGCCATTATAGATCCGCCTCTAGAAACAATACCGGTTCTCCTTTGAACAGTCATTGGTATATATCTCAATAGAACTCCAGCATGAATTGTAAAATAACTTACTCCTTGTTCAGCCTGCTCAATCAAAGTGTCTTTAAAAACATCCCAATTAAGATCTTCAGGAACACCATTTACTTTTTCCAAAGCTTGATATATCGGTACAGTTCCAATTGGTACAGGACTATTTCTAATAATCCATTCTCTTGTATGATGAATATTGGCACCTGTTGAAAGATCCATAATAGTATCAGCACCCCATCTACAAGCCCAAACTGCTTTCTCAACTTCTTCGCCAATACTTGATGTAACTGCAGAATTACCAATATTAGCATTTATTTTTACAAGAAAATTGGACCCAATAATCATAGGTTCAGATTCTGGATGGTTAATATTGGAAGGAATTATGGCTCTCCCTGAGGCAACCTCAGACCTTACAAACTCTGGTGTAACTACACCATCAGGTAACTCAGAATAAAATTGCTCGCCCGGATGATTTGAAAATAAATCTCTGTCATTAAAAAACTCTTGAATCTTTTGGTTTTCTCTAATAGCAACATATTCCATTTCTGGGGTTACTATTCCTTTCTTTGCATAATGCATTTGAGAAACATTTTCACCAGATTTTGCAACAAGGGGTTTCCTATTTATAAATTTTAAAGGGATTAACTCCTGCTTCTTCCTTTCCATATTTGCAAAAGTTGATGAAAACTCCCCTGCAATCTCTACATCATCACGTTCTAGTATCCATTCTTCTCTGATTTTAGGTAGACCTTTTGTGATATCTAGTTCGATATCAGGATCTGTATATGGACCGCTTGTATCATATGTAGGATACCTAACAGGGTTTTTACCATTTTTATCAACATGGATTTCCCTCATAGCGACCTTTACAGATTTATGGATTTCTCCGTTGACATAAATCTTTTTTGAATCGGGAAATGAGTCTCTAGTAATGAATTCTTGATTTTTTGATATATTATTTTTCTTAGCCATATTTTTTAACCAAAATAAATTTTACCATAATATTAAATTTTTAAATTATTTTAAAAAATAATTCTTTGAGCATAATATCAATATGAAGTACTTATTAGGAATTGAATCTTCATGTGATGAAACTGCAGCGGCAATACTAGCTCCAAGTGGGGAAATTTTGTCGAATATTGTTTTTAGTCAATCTTCAATTCACAATAAAACAGGCGGTGTAGTTCCTGAAATAGCATCAAAAAATCATTCAGAGAAAATACATTTAGTAATCAATGAAGCATTAATAAAGGCTAATGTTAAGTTAAAAGAAATAGCTCAGATATTTGTTTCAAATGGACCAGGGCTGACAAATTGTCTAATGATTGGAGTTATCGCCGCAAAGGCATTAGGTTCATTAGTCAAAATACCAGTTCAACCTGTAAATCATATTGAAGGCCATATAGCTTCATGTTTTATAGAAAATAAAGTTATATTTCCATCATTATGCCTTGTTGCATCCGGAGGCCATTCAAGTATTTATCATCTAGAAGATGAAGTTAATTTTTCAATTATTGGATCAACAATCGATGATGCAGCAGGAGAAGCTTTTGATAAAGGAGCTAAGCTTATGGGGCTTGGCTATCCCGGTGGGATTGAAATTGATAAATTGGCAAAAGAAGGGAATGAAAACTTTCATAAATTTCCAATTGCAAAATTAGATAAAAATTCATTCAACTTTAGCTTCAGTGGTATTAAAACATCATTAAGATATTTTCTAGAAAAAAATCCTAATTGGAAAAACAATATTCATTCAATTGCTGCAAGTTACCAAGAATCAATAGTTGATTCACTTTTACAGCAATTAATTAAAGCTAGAAAAAAATTTGAACCAAAATCAATTTTAATTTCAGGTGGAGTAGCTTGTAATTCCAGGCTCAGAGAAAAAGCTCAGAAAAGTTTCGTTGATTCCTCTGACCTCATTATTCCAACTCCAAAATTATGTACTGATAATGCTGCAATGATAGCTATGAGGGGAATACAGCTTAAAAGAAAAGACAATGTAGATTACTCTTTTGGTGTTTATAGTACTTCAAGGAAAATCAATTAATATCAGGTTTTATAAAATTAAAATCATCTATTGAAATACCTTTCGACTCTAATATTTTATAAATTTCTTTTGGTATGATTCTTACAAAATTAGAAAGTTTGTTATCAAAATCTTCTAAAATTGCCTTTGCTTTCTTGCTTCCAGTTTTAGCAAGATGTTCATTGATGATATTTTTAATTTTTATTTTATCATTTTCACTTAGTTCATCAATAAAAACCATATCTTGATTTACATTCAAACTAATATCCATGTTTTCATTAAAAATATAAGCTATACCACCTGACATTCCAGCTCCAAAATTCTTACCTATGGGACCTAATATATAAACCTCTCCACCAGTCATGTATTCGCAAGCATGATCTCCGGCTCCTTCAACTACAGCAGTTGCCCCACTGTTTCTTACACAAAATCTCTCACCTGCTAAACCTGATGCAAAAAGCTTACCACCTGTAGCTCCGTACAATACAGTATTGCCAATGATAGAATTGCCATCTGATAGAAATTTGGTTTCTTTATCTGGATATATTGCTACCTCGCCACCATGCATTGATTTCCCTACATAATCATTGGCTTCCCCTTCCAGATTCAAGTTAATGCCGTTAATCAAATATCCACCAAAAGATTGTCCTGAAATACCTCTAAAATTAATATTGATAGTATTATCAGGTAAACCTTTATTTCCATATTTTTTAGCTATGGCACCAGAAAGTATTGCACCAACAGTCCTATCAACAGTATTAATTGAAAGTGAGATTTCATTTGGACTTAGCTCATCAATACTTTTTCTAAAATAATTAATCAATTCAAAGTCTATTGGATCTTCATCCCTATTGTTACTCTCAAGAATTCTTTTCCTGGGTTTAGTATTAGATGGATCAGGGTCAGCAATTATTCTTGATAGGTCAATGTTTTTAGTTTTATTAAAATTAATTTTTGATTTAATTTTCAAATATTCTGTTCTTCCAATAATTTCATCTAATGATGTTACCCCAATCTTTGCTAAAATTTGCCTAACATCATGAGCTACTGAAAATAAATAATTAACGGCCTCTTCTGGAATACCTGGGAATTTTTTTCTTAGTTCTGGTTTTTGTGATGCTATACCAACAGGACATGTATTTAAATGACATTGCCTTGCCATAACACATCCAAGTGCCACAAGTACAGATGTACCAAATCCATATTCTTCTGCCCCAAGCATCGCTGCAACTACGACATCAAAACCTCTTTGAAAACCACCATCAACGGTTAATGTCACTTTTCCACGAAGATCATTCATAACCAAAACTTGTTGAGTTTCAGAAAGTCCCATTTCCCATGGAATCCCTGCATGTTTAATAGACCCAAGTGGAGAAGCACCAGTACCACCTTCACAACCACTAATCTGAATATAATCCGCATAGCCTTTTGCAACACCAGCAGCAACAGTACCGACTCCAACCTCTGATACTAGCTTAACTCCTACCTTTGCATTAACATTTGCATGCTTTAAGTCATATATCAGTTGTGCTAAATCTTCAATGCTGTAAATATCATGATGCGGTGGTGGAGATATCAAGCCAACTCCAGGAACTGAATTCCTTTGGGATGCAATCTCAGTGCTAACCTTTGGACCAGGTATTTGACCCCCTTCTCCAGGCTTGGCACCTTGTGCCATCTTTATCTCAATTTGCTTAGCTGAGGCCAAATATTCAGGTGTAACCCCAAACCTTCCTGAAGCTACTTGCTTAATTGCACTATTTCTAGAATCGCCATTTTCATCGGGAGTATATCTTTCAGAATTTTCTCCTCCCTCACCACTATTACTCTTCCCTTGAATTCTATTCATGGCAATTGCGACAGCCTCATGAGTTTCAGTACTTAATGCGCCATGAGACATTGCTCCAGTCCTAAATCTTTTCATAATTTCTTCTTCTGATTCTACTAAATCAATAGAAATTGATTCGCCTAATTTAAAATCCATTAAATCTCTTATTAATGATGGTGGTCTAGATTCGTGTAATTCGTTAAATTTTAAATAATCTTCATAAGATGCAGTTTTAGAAAGTTTCCTTAAGGATTTAAAAATTAACGGATTTAATGAATGGTACTCTCCATCCTTTCTAAATCTATATATTCCTTCCTCTTTCAGCTTATCTTCATTCTCATTATTAAAAGCTTTCTTGTGCAAAGCTAAAGTATCGTTTTCAAAGTTTTTAAGAGAAACTCCTTGAATCCTAGTAACGGTACCAGGGAAAAATTCTTTGGTTGTTTTCTCATCAATACCAATAATCTCAAAGATTTGAGAGCCTGTATAACTAGCTACTGTACTAATCCCAATTTTTGATAAAACCTTAAGAATTCCTCTTTCGAGTGCAAGTTTATAATTTTTCATATAATGATTTATATCTTCATCAAATTTTCCCATCCATTGATATGCACTGCTAAATGCTAAATATGGATAAACTGCGGATGCTCCATATCCTAAAAGACAACAAATATGATGATCCTCTTTTACCTCTGCTGATTCAACAATTATAGATGTTTTCATTCTTAATCCATTATTTATCAAAGAATGGTGAATTTTACTAACAACTAGTTGAATTGGTATCGCAGCTTTATCTTTTGATACTGCTTTATCTGTTAGGAGTAAAATATTAGCTCCATTTTGAACTTTATTTATAGCTTCATCCGAAATAACTTTTATTGCCTTATCTAAACCAGCTCTTTTAGAGATGAAGAAAGTTGTATCGATTTCAGCAACCTTTAAATCATCAGAAGAAATATTTTTAAAGAAATCCATCTCATTTTTTGTAAGAACTGGTGAGTCTAAATAATAAAACTTACCTTGGTCCTCATTATGATTAAAAAAAGCACTCTTGTCTCCAAAAACAACCCTTAAAGACATTACGCTATCTTCTCTATATGGGTCGATTGGTGGATTAGTAACCTGGGCAAATAATTGTTTAAAGTAATTAAATACTGATTTAGGCTTTGCAGATAATGCAGCAATTGGAGTATCATCACCCATTGAACCAATAGGCTCTTTTGCTGTCAAGCTCATAGGCTCAATTAATCTTTCTAAATCCTCTAATGAATATCCAAAAACTTTTTGTAAATTAAGCAATTTTTCTGGCGAAATTTCTTCAACAAACGAACTCAATTTTTTATTTTTAATAATTTCTGACAATGAATGAAAGTTTTTCTCACTCCAATTTTGATAATCATAGCTGTTAGAGATTTCTTCTTTTATTTCTGTGTCACTTAAAAGAATTTTTCTATTTGAATCAATTGCCAACATTTTTCCAGGAGCAATCCTACCAGATCTTAGAATTTCAGCAGGAGGTACATGAACCATTCCGGCTTCTGAGCCTAAAACTAATAAATTATCCTTCGTTACATGATATCGAACAGGCCTTAATCCATTTCGATCTAAAGCTGCACCAATTATATTTCCATCTGTAAACACTAATGCAGCAGGTCCATCCCAAGGTTCTGCTATACAAGAAGAATATTCATAAAAGGCTTTCAAACCCTTATCAAAAACTTCATCCTTTTCGTATGCCTCTGGGACCAACATGCTAACAGCTTTTAATAATCCTCTTCCTGATATTGAAAGTAATTCCAAAGTGTTATCTAAATCTGATGAATCACTACCTTCAGGAGATACAAATGGCTTTATTTGGTCTATTTTTGTGCTCCAAATATCTGACGAACAAGAATTCTCTCTTGCTTTCATCCAATTAACATTTCCTCTGATTGTATTGATTTCTCCATTGTGAGCTAAATACCTAAATGGGTGAGCAAGTTTCCATTCAGGAAAAGTATTAGTGCTATACCTCTGATGAAATATTACTTTATTAGTTTTATAGTTTGGGTTTCTGAGATCAAGATAGAATTGATCTAATTGATGGGCTTGAAGCATTCCTTTATAGACAATTGTCCTGGATGAAAAAGAGCAACAATAAAAATCATTAATTTTGGCCTTGAGAGATTCTCTTTCTAAAGTTTTCCTAATTAATAAAAGCTTCCTTTCAAATTCATCTTGATTTAAAAAGTCATTATCAGTTACGAAGAACTGAAAGATAGATGGCTTAGCCTCCAATGCTTTCTCACCAAGAGCTGAATCATCAACTGGCACTTCTCTTGAAGAAATTAAATTTAAATTATGTTCTTTAATTGTTTTATTTATTAGCTCTAAACTTTTCTTATGCAAAATATTTTCTTTTTTTGGCAAAAAGAACATACCTACACCAAAATTTCCAATAGTAACCTGATTAACATCTTTTTCGGATAAAAATTCATCAAAAAGTTCAAGCGGTAATTGAGTAAGAACACCGGCTCCATCACCAGTTTTTTTATCGCCTCCAACTGCACCTCTATGTGTTAAATTAACAACTGCCTCAATTGCTTTCTTTAAAACCTTGTTGGTTCTAACACCATCTATAGATGCAACTAGCCCTACACCACATGCATCATGCTCGAAACTTTTCTCATACAATGTTTTAGACATAATATAATTTTCTAAGGGGTTTTTAGTCAATGAACACCTCAATTACTCTTTTAACTCATGAGCTATGAGGAGCTTTTTAACCATGCTCTATGGTTTGTATAATTATATATTTTCAAATATAAGTATCAAGTATACCTATTTTTCAAAAATCATGGCCATCCAAGATCCTGAAACTAAAACATCTAATATCTTAATATTTTCTATTGATGCCAAATTAGTAAAAGATTCCTTTTTACTCTTATTTAGTCCTGAAATTATAAAAATTCCTCTTTCCATGAGTTTGCTCACAATATAACCAAAATTTTTTTCTAAATATTCTCCAGATATATTTGAAACGATTAAGCTATATTTAGTTTTTAAATTTGACGGAAAATCTACAAATTTAACTTTATCTTGAACCAGATTTTTTTTTAAGTTAATTAATGATTCCTTCCTTGCAAAATCATCTATTTCACATGAATGCACAGAATTAAATCCTATCTTTGAAAGTAAAATTGATAAAATTCCTGACCCTGAACCTAAATCTAAAGAGCATGAATTNAAATCAATGTTATTAATATTTTTCATAATTGCTTTTATTGCCAAATTAGTAGTGGTGTGATTTGAGCCAAATGAAGTCCCTTGAGTAATGTGAATATCCAAGAAAGATTCATTATTATGTATCGGTATCTTAATGTTGAGATCTTCCAAACGGTCTTCTATATAAAGTTCCTTTATTTTCATAATTAACATTTAATATATATTAATTATATGGCTAGAAAAGTTCCTTTAGTTTTAACAATAGCTGGCTCTGATTCTGGTGGTGGGGCTGGAATTCAAGCGGATTTAAAAACATTAAACTCATTAGAAGTTTTTGGGTGTTCAGCTATCACTTGTGTAACCGCCCAAAATAGCAAGGAAATTACTAATATTCACAAACTACCCGACTTAAGTATAAATAAACAAATCACAACAGTATTGAAGGACTTTAAAATAAAATATATAAAACTTGGAATGCTATATGACACTGAAACAATGAAAACAGTGCTTAGTTCTTTACAAAATTTTAGTAATTTAAAAATTATCTCAGATCCTGTCATGATTTCAAAATCGGGTGACAGCCTGCTAAAAGATTCATCTATAAATTTCTATATCAAAAAAATATTGCCAATTTGTTATTTAATAACCCCAAATATTCATGAAGCAAACAGAATTACAGGTCTTAAAATTGTTAATTATGCTGATCTAATTAACTCTCTTAATATAATAAAAAAATATGGTGCCAAAAATGTATTAATTAAAGGAGGCCATTCAAAAAGACAAAATAAATCTGAAGATTTCTTACTAACTCAAAACAAGATTCATAAATTTGCATCTAAAAGGTATGATACTAAGAATACTCATGGAACAGGCTGCACCTTATCTGCTGCAATCACAGGTTATCTTGCTAAAGGATATAACCTTATTGAAGCAGTTAAAAAAGGTAAAAAATTTGTTTCATATGGTATAAAAAATTCTTTAAATATTGGTAAGGGTCATGGACCACTTGATCACTTCCCAAGGAGAAAAAAATATGAGTGAAAAACTAATCGATGGAAAACTTGTTTCTGAGAAAATTAGAAATGAGATAAAAGAAAAAGTTCTTACATTAAAACAAAAATATCATGGAGAACCTGGGCTAGCAGCTGTGCTTGTGGGAGATGATGGACCATCTCAGATATATGTTAGGAATAAAAGAAAAGCTTGCGAAAAAGTTGGAATATATTCTGAAGAACACAAACTCAAAGCAGAAACTAGTGAAGAAGAGTTGTTAGAATTAATAGATAGGTTAAATAATGATAAAAAAATCAATGGAATACTAATTCAGCTACCATTACCTAGTCATATCAATGAATCACTTATATTAAATTCTGTTAGTTCCGACAAAGATGTTGATGGTTTTCATCCAATTAATGCTGGGAATCTTTTTGAAGGAAAACCATCCTTTATTGCTTGTACTCCTCATGGAATATTAAAAATGTTAGAACATTACAATGTTGAAATCGAAGGAAAAAATGCTGTTGTTCTAGGTAGAAGTAATATAGTTGGAAAGCCTGCAGCAATTTTACTTCTACAAAAAAACGCTACTGTTACAATATGTCATTCAAGAACCCAAAACTTGGAAGAGATTTTAAAAGATGCTGACATTATCGTAGCAGCCATTGGCAGAGCCAATTTTGTAAAAGCAAATATGGTCAAAAAAGGTGCAATAGTTGTTGATGTTGGAATTAATAGGCTTGAAAGTGGAAAACTGGTAGGAGATGTAAACTTTGATGAGGTAGAGCCGATATCTGAGCTTATAACTCCAGTCCCAGGGGGTGTTGGACCTATGACAATAACAATGCTTTTGTGGAATACAGTTTTATCTTATGAAAAATCAGTTAGTTGATTGCCTCACTATATAGTTACCCTCACTGTCATTTCCATCAAATAACAAATTAACTGATGGGTGATTGAATGGTGCTTTTGAATCATCTTTTTCAAGATTTTGCTGTGAAACATAAGCAATATATGTAGTCTTATCCTCATTCTCTGCCAATAAATGATAAAAGGGCTGATCCTTTCTAGGTCTTCGCTCTTCAGGAATTCTTTCATACCATTCGTCAGTATTATTAAATAAAGGGTCAACATCAAAAATTATACCTCTAAAATCGAACAATCTATGTCTGACTACTTGGCCTAATTTAAATTTCGCTTCATCTGCCATAAATAAAATATAATCATTGTTAAATCATTTTCAATGAATTTTAAAGAACTTTTTCAACCTTTTGGTCTAACAATTCCTTTAACAAACTAGATAGGGTGACTTTCAATTTTGGGTGTAAATAATCTGGTTCTATTTCTGCAGCTGGCTCTATAACGAATCTCCTAAGTGCAGCACGGCTATGAGGTATTATCAAATCAGGTTTTTCAATTATCTCATCATCATAAAATACTATATCAATGTCAATAATTCTGTCAGTCATGGTTCCTTTTGATTGCCTTCCCATTTCTAATTCAATTCGTTTGGAAATTGATAAAACTTCTTCTGGACTAAATTTAGTTTCAACTGTAATCGCAATATTATAAAAATACTTATCAGTACGGAGGCCTATTGGTTCAGATAAATATGTTGATGATATTTTTTTTAAATCAAAGAAATTCTTAATTTTACTAAGTGATTTTTCCAAGTTTTCCAATCTATTTCCTATATTGGTACCAATGGAAAAAATAACTTTAGCCATAAGTAAATATTAGAATATTTTTGACATATTTTACAATTTCAATTATTTTTTATTTCAATGAAAGTTAAAAAAATATCTGTAAATGATATAAAAAAAAATGTGCCCACTTGGTCAATTAAAAAAGGTAAATTGTATAAAAAATTTGTTTTTTTAAACTTTTCTGATGCTTTAGGATTTATTGTTCAAGTAGGTATTGAATCAGAAAAAATTAACCATCATGCAACTATAAATAATACTTATAACAAAGTTGAAATAATACTATCAACTCATAGCATCAACTCATTGTCTAATTTAGATATAAAACTTGCACAAATGATAGATGATCTTTAATCAACTTTATATTTATCTTTATCAATATCTACAACTTTCTTATCAATATTAGAATTATTTAAATCTGAAAAAGTAGAAGTTTCTTTCAAATTGTCATCTTTTGTTTTCTTCTGTCTAGAGAAACTAAATCTATTATATAATCTAGTAAGAAAGAAAATTCCAAGGATTAAAAGGAATCCTGTAGTAAAAAGAAATGCTAGAGTTACCAAAATCGCAATGCTTACAATTGATGTCAAGATAGTTCTAAAATTCATTATGTTTATCTTCTTTGCTTTTTTCTTTGCTTCCTTTTCTGTTTCTCTAAATCTCTTCTTTTATTTTTTGCTTTAGCTTGTAACAGCTTCTTATCATATATTTGTTTCGGATCATTTTTGATCTCATCAGCTTTATCTTCAATAGCTGTATCATCAGTATATGATAAATCTTTATTATTGTCCTTAGTTTTTTCTATCTCTTTTATCTCATCATCAGTAATTGGAACCACCTCTAAAAATCTTCGAAATGCTTCATAGTTAAAATTGTCCAACATGTTCTCAAACATTTCATATCCCTCCTTTTTATATTCATTTAATGGATTCTGTTGAGCATAGCCTCTTAAACTAACACTCTCTCTTAAGTAATCCATTGAAAGAAGGTGATCCTTCCAAGTCATATCTAAAGATGATATCAAGACTAATTTGGCTATTGGTTCATACATTTCACCTAAGGTTTTTTTCTTGTCATTGATTTTGTTTATTAAATAAGAGTCAAATTCTTCCAAAGAATTTATATCCAAAGATTTATCCATTAAACCAATACTGCTAAATATCTGTTCTACTGAAGTTTCATTATCTTGCTGAAATGCATAAGAAATTGAATCTAAAATCTCATCCTTAATATTTTCCAACACCTGATTAACTTCACTATCTCTTAGTAATTTGTTTCTAATTTTATAAATAACCTCTCTTTGCTTATTTTGAACATCATCATATTCTAAGAGATGTTTTCTGATCTCAAAATTTCGAGCCTCTACTTTTTTCTGAGCATTTTCAAGTGAACCTGTAATCATTTTGTGCTCAATAGGCTCACCCTCTTCCCAACCAAGTCTCCCCATCATACTAGAAATTCTTTCTGAACCAAATAGTCTCATTAACTCATCTTCCATCGAGACAAAAAATTGAGTAACTCCTGGATCGCCCTGTCTTCCAGATCTACCCCTAAGCTGGTTATCAATTCGTCTCGATTCATGTCGCTCACTTCCAAGAACTATCAATCCACCAATATTCAAAATTTTATCTTTATCATTAGAGCTTTCTCCACCCAATTTGATATCTGTTCCTCGGCCAGCCATGTTGGTTGCGATTGTTACAGAACCAAACTTTCCTGCATTTTGAACTATTTCTGCTTCTTGTTCATGATTTTTAGCATTTAAAACATTATGGCTTATATTAAGTTTTTTTAATTCTTTACTGAGAGCCTCAGATTTTTCTACTGAAATTGTTCCAATCAAGACTGGATTACCTTTTGAATTATAATTTTTTATTTCATTTACAATGGCTAAAAATTTTTCTTTTTCAGTTCTATATATCAAATCGTTTAAATCTTTTCTAGCCATCTCAACATTAGTAGGAATTACTACAACTTTTAATTTATATATATTTTGAAACTCTAGAGCCTCTGTATCTGCAGTACCTGTCATACCGGCCAGTTTTTGATACATTCTAAAATAATTTTGAATCGTAATAGAAGCTAATGTTTGATTTTCTTCCTCTATATCTACATTTTCTTTTGCCTCTACAGCTTGATGTAATCCATCACTCCATCTCCTAGAGGGCATCATACGTCCAGTAAATTCATCAACTATCACAACCTTATTTTCTTGTATTACATAATCTTTATTTTTTTCATATAAATTAATCGCCCTGAGTGATTGGTTAACCGAATGAAGTAAAGTTAAGTTCTGTGGATCATATAAATTTTCTATGGCTAATAAACTTTGGAGCTTTTCGGTTCCGGAATCCTGAATAAATACCTGTTTCGATTTTTCATCTAAGACAATATCATCTTTATTTAATTGCTTACAAATAGCATTAATTTTTTTATAATCTACAAGTGAATTATCAGTGGGTCCAGAAATAATAAGTGGTGTTCTTGCTTCATCAATCAGAATACTATCAACTTCATCAACTATAGCAAAAAAATGATTTTTTTGACAAATCTCATCTGGNGTATATTTCATATTATCTCTTAAATAATCAAAACCAAATTCACTATTTGTGCCATAAATTATGTCGCATTTATATGCATCCGATCTTTTAACTTCAATAATTTCATAGTTGGCATTTTCATAAATAACTTCATATGATTTACCACTATTTAATATTCCAACCCTCAGGCCTAAGCTTAAATATATTGGACCCATCCATCTAGCATCTCTCCTTGCTAGATAGTCATTTACTGTAATTAAGTGAACATTCTGAACAAGTGAATTCAATATTACAGGCAAAGTTGCAACAAGTGTTTTACCCTCACCTGTTTTCATCTCAGCTATTTTCCCTTCATGTAAGACAATCCCACCAATTAATTGAACATCAAAAGGTCTTAATCCTAAAACAGTTTTAGACACTTCACGACCAATTGCGAATATATCTGGGAGTACATCTTCGAGTTTATTTGGGGATAATTCTTTATTTTTAAATTCCTGAAATTTATCTTTTAGTTGTGAGACATTTAGTTTGGAATACTTGTCCTCGAGATTATTTATTATGTTTACAGTTTTTTTAATTCTAGAAATTTCTCTTTTATTTCCAGAGCCAAAAATTTTTTTTACAAGATTAAACATTTTAGATTAAAGTAATTTTTATTAAGGTAGTTCAACTGGCACAACTTCACTAATACCCTCAACTCTAGATGTTACTCCAATTAATTTATTCACAAACTTCATTGTTCTTTTGTTATGAGTAATAATAGCCACTTGAGATAGCTTTGATATCTCCTCTAACATTTCACCGAACTTTGTAATATTTTTATCATCTAAAGGTGCATCAACTTCATCCAACAACAAGAATGGAGCAGGTCTTACATAATAAGCTGATAATAAAAGTGCAATACCAGCCAAAGCTCTTTCTCCACCAGAATATGATTTTAATGTTCTATATTTCTTTAAACCTATTTTTAACATAACCTCTATCCCAGAGTCTTTAAGTGAATCTGGATTTGTAAGCATAAGCTTACCCTCGCCACCACCAAATAACCTTTTTACATATTCATCATACTTTGAACTAATTAAGTTGAAGGTCTCCAAAAAGGCGGTCTGTGATTCTTCATCAATTTTACTAATTGTCTTTTTTAAATTATCTAGAGAAATTTCTAGATCTTCTACTTGAGAATTTATAAAATCATATCTTTCTTGTAATTTTTTGAATTCTTCAGGGGCTAATAGATTAACTGGCCCAAAATTATCAATTTTTTTCTGCAATTTATAAAATTTTGATTTTGTTAACTCTTCCTCGCCCAATGACTTAATTTGATACATTTCTTCGTCTGTTAGAATTTTTAGCTGTTCTATATAATCTTTATCATCAATATTTTCAAATAACTGATCTAGCTCAAACTGAACCTTTTGAATTCTTACTTCAAAATCCAGATTCCTTTTTAATTCATCATCTATCTGACTAGATTTTACAATTAAATCTTTTTTTAATTGATTTAGTATTGTTTTATTTTTTTCATTTTTTATAGATATATCTGAAATAGACTCTTGCATTTTCTCTATTTGATCCTGAAGTTTTATTTTTGAATTCTCTAAACTTTCAATTTCATTTAAATTCTGTTCATATGACTCTTCATAAGATATTATTTTTTCTGAGACCATTCCTTTCTTTGAAGAAGATTTGCTAATTTTTAGTTTTAAGGTGTCTAATTGATTAGATAAATCTTTTGTAGAAGCTAATAGTCTTTGCTCATCTTCTTTCCTTCTATCAGTTATTAATTGTTGAATATTAGAGCTTTCTGAAAAATTAACAGAATTAAATTTTTCTTCAAATGATCGCTTTTCAATCAAAATTTCTTCAATCTCTTCTTGAATATCAAGTACTCTGTCAGATTTAGAACTTATATCAGCTTCAATATCAATCATTTGATCTTCTATCTTCTTCTTGCTCTCTAACTCATTATTCAAATTATTTTTTAAGTCTCTTAATTGAATTGATAAATTAGAATAGTTTTCATTTAGTGAATTAATTTCAGAATCAAAAGTAGCTACTCGCTCATTAATATTAAAAATCTCATCTTCAGTTTCTTTCTTTCTAAGCATAACTTTATCAATTTCACCGTCTAATTTTTGTTTGTCTGTATTTAATTTTTTAATTTCTTCTTTGATTTGAATAATATTATCAGGAGCTGAGCCAACTGTTATTGATCCATTAGAATCAAAAAATTCACCATCCTTTGTAACAAAATTAAAGTTGCAATATTCTCTCCTTGCATTCAAGGCATCTTTTATATCATCAACCACATAAGTTTCACCAAATATTGTAGCAAGAAACGGCCTACTATCATTTGAACAATCTAAACAATCAACTATATTTCTATGGTTAATAGAAGTACTACCTCCCATATATCTTGTAGAATCCATAGGGATAAATGTGCCTCTGCCACTAAATTGCTTCTTAAACTCATCAATTGCAGAAAGAGTATTTTCAGACTGATCTATCAATATCCATTTTAATTTCTCACCCAAAGCAGCCTCTATAGCTTTTTCAAATCCTGGCTTAGGTTTTATATAATCAGACAAAATACCTTCAATGTTTGTCCCTTTTAGTTTATTGACAAATTCCCTGATACCCTCTGGTAACCACCCATAATTAGATTCGATATTCTCTAGTACCTGAACTCTTGATTTAGTTGCTTCAATGTTAGAATTAATTTCTAAATAATCTTGATTTATATCATTTAGATTTTTTTGTATTAATTCTAGTTTGCTTATTTCTGATTCTTTATTTGCAAAGCACTTATTTTTTATATTTTCCAGATTAGATACTTCTTCATTCAGACTATCCATATCATATTTTATTTTTTCAATAAATTTTTCTGCCTTATTGGAAAGTTCGTTAAAACTCAACTTCTTATCTTTTAATGAATTAAGTTCTTTCTCAAGAATCTTAATACTAGTTTTTTGAGCAGAATATCTTTCTACTGCATTAAAGAGCCTATCCTTTATCTTATCTTCACTTGATTCATCAGAATCAACTGCATTGTTTTTATTTTCTTTAATATCATCAAGCTTGGCATTCTGCTTACCAATCTGATTTGAAAGTCTAGAACTCTTATCCATCATCAAATTAATTTCATCATTTAATTCTGACTTTAATTCTAATGATGACTCTAGCTCTTTTTTTATTATTTCATTTTCAGACTCTTTAGTTTTAATGTTAGATTGAACTCCAAAAAGGTGCTCTTTAGACGTTAAGCTATTTAAATTTATTTCGTCAATACTGTTCTTTAAATTTAATATTTCTGATTCAGTTTTCTCTATTAATTCATCAATATCGAGCTTTTCAAGCTTTAATTTATTTAAATTTTCACTATAGACAATTTTCTCTTCTTTCTCGTTGTTCAACTTTGCCGATAAATCTTGATATCTTTTTTTATAAAATAATTTCTCCAAACTTTTATATTTATCAACAAGTTCAGAATATTCACTCGCCTTATCTGCTTGATCGCTTAAGGAATCTTTTTGAACTCTAACTTCTTCTCTTATATCATTAACTCTATCTAAATTATCATTTGTTAGAATAATCTTCCTTTCTGTTTCATGTCTTTTAAGCTTATATTTACCAAGTCCTGCGGCTTCATCTATTAATTGTCTTTTTTCCTCAGGTTTTGCAGTTATGTAAGATTCAATTTGCCCCTGGGGGATGATTGTAAAAGATCTTGAACCAGCACCTATAGACATAACAACATCTGTGATATCTTTTAACCTACAAGATTCACCATTTAAGAAGTATAAGCTCTCGCCTGTCCTGTTTAGCCTTCTTTTTATTTCTATTTCATTGGGAATATCATCTTTTGAAGATAAATTTTCTACAATTAACGAAACTTCAGCATAACCCTGTTTAGATAACTTGTCATTACCATCTGAAATTATTTGAGACATAGAATCAGATCTAAGAAGCCTAGGATTCTGCTCACCAAGAACCCACCTTAATGCATCTAATAAATTTGTTTTTCCACAACCATTTGGGCCTACAATGGCCGAAATATTGTCGTCAAAAGAAATATTGGATTTCTCATAAAAAGTCTTAAAACCCTTAATAGATAATGATTTAATCCTCATTTTAGGCAATGATAAAACAATATATAATGCAAGTAAAGCTCTTTAATCAGAAAAATATTTCGGATTGAGTTTGACGGTGACATTCTTAATCAAGTCAGAAAGTATCTTCTCACGTAAAATGCTTCTTTTTTTCATAATTAAATTTTTCTTTATTTTGTCTCTATCCAATACTAGCAAATTTATATCAGGCACTCTAATCTTCTCTAGAAAAACTAAATAATTATAATTCTTGCTCTTAAAAATTTTATTAATTAGCAAATTCTTTTCATTTGCTAAAGTTAAAAAATCATAATTTTGCATTAATTCTGGTGAATTAATTAAACTTTCATCATATAAAAACTGAATTGATGCTCTCTTGTCAGAATTCAAGACATCATAAAAATCATCAGGTCTTTCCTCAAAAATCTTGAATGTTTCATCAAAAAAAGAATTTTCTGCTCTTTTTATAAGGTCTTGCTTCATTAAATTGAGCACATAACTTTCAAAAGCTGTATCAATCTTGGTCTTCTTTATAACCCAAATTTTATTTTTATGCATTAAAATGTTGATTTCATTATCACTGGATGTTAGCTGTTGATTTATATAATCTGGTAATTTAGAATCAGGTAATACATAAGTTAAAATTTCTCCGCTTTTATTCAAGTTTTTAGCAATATCTTCAAATTTCATAGAATTTCTCAATAATAGTATTTCCTCATATCTGGAAATAATCCTTGCTTCGCCAATCTTCTCTGAAATTTCTTTTTTAAAAACCTCTTTATCAAAGTCTTTGTTTTTTCCATAATTTTCATAGTAAGAGACAATATCGGAATCACTTACTTCTCCATCCCCAACAAGATCAGATGGGTTTATGATAAAAAGCTCAACTGGAATATCATTTAAAAATGATTCATTTTTCATACTAACTTTAAATTTTTCAACTTCATCTTTTGTAAATTTAATAGGATTTAAAGTGTCTGAATTGAAATTAATTTTAATGTAATTAATTTTTGTCTCTCTTAATTTAAAAGAAGTTTCTATATCTTCTTCAGAGATAGCTACACTTCCATCCAAAAAATTTGAGAGTTTTTCTACAATAGCTTCTTCAAATAAAATAGATTCAAATACATTTGAGTCGATACCAAAGGATTTTTTAATAATTTCCTTGTATTCCTTACTAGATTTTATATCTCCGTAATTAAGCATCACATTACTATTAAGAATTTTATCTCTTATTTCTTTATCAGAGACATAAAAACCCATATTTTTGCCAGCTATAGATAATGCTTTCCTCTTAGAAATCATATTAATTATTTGAAGGTCTAATATTTTTAAGTAATCAGGGTTGGATTTTATTTCATTTGGCAAATTCAGCAACTCTTTATTTTTAAAAAAATTAAATTCCTCTTTTGTAATATTCTCGTCACCAACTTTCGCTACTATATCTCTAGACATACCAAAATTTGCAAACTCAGTACCGACACCTAGGCTTATAATTAAACCTAAAGCTAAAATTATTATTATTATTTTAGTTAGAAATGAATTCATATCCTGAATAATATCATAATTAATTTAATTTTTTATTGATTCATTTATAATAAGAAAATGACTGTTTTGGTTAATGGTAAGAAAAAAATTATAGATAATAATTTTAGCATTATTGACATAGTCAAAAGTTTTAAAGTTAAAAGAAAATATCTAGCTGTTGGATTAAATGGAGAATTTGTTCCAAAACAGCTTTATTCAGAAATAAAATTAAAAGATGGTGATGAAATTGAGGTTGTATCACCTCATCCAGGCGGTTAAATGAAGATATATAATATAAATTTGAAAAATAACATTATTATTGGTTCATCAAAATATTCTTCTGATAAAATTTTTTTAAAATGTGTTAAAAATACTGAAACTGAAATGATTACAGTAGCTCTTAGGAAGATAGGTGACAATCCAGATAATTTTTATAAAACATTACAAAAAACAAAATGTAAGATTCTTCCTAACACTGCTGGTTGCTTCTCTGAAAAAGAAGCTATTAATACGGCTCTTATGTCTAGAGATATATTTGAAACAGACTTGATCAAGTTAGAGGTAATCGAGAATGAGATAACTCTTGCTCCTTCCAAAAAAGGGACTATTAAAGCCGCAGAAAAACTACTAAAACTGGGCTTTAAAGTTTTACCTTATACAACTGATGATTTTGATTTCGTATCAAAATTAATTGATGTTGGCTGTAAAGTGGTAATGCCATGGGGCTCTCCAATCGGAACTGGTAAAGGGTTAAAAAATATTAAAAAATTAAAAAAAATAAGAGAAAGTTTCCCAAAAACTACATTAATAATTGATGCTGGAATCGGTCGAGTTTCTCATGCGTGCCAAGCAATTGAATTAGGCTATGATGGCATATTACTTAATTCTGCAATTGCAAGGTCCGAAAAACCAGAGCTTTTTGCATCATCAATATTAAATGCAGTCAGAGCTGCAGAAACCTCAATGAAGTCTGGACCAATTCCTGAAAGTGAAAATGCAATTGCTTCAACAAGTTCAAAAGGAATTCCATTTAGGAAAAATTAATTGGATTTAATTGATCTATAAAGAGAAATATCTCCTGAATTGGACTTTCTTTTTATTAAGAACAAACAGCTTTGCTTTTTATTAATTTTAATAAGTTCTTTGTTTAGATCTTCCAAGCTTCTTATTTTTACTCTATTTATTTCTAAGATTTGATCTCCTACCATTAGCTTCGGAGAAACTTGAGAATTTGGATATATCTTTGAAATTATTACCTTAAAATTATTACCAGATTCTTCTAATTCTTTTACATCAAAACCAAATTTACCTCTTGAAAGATTAGTTTTTTTATTTTTTTTCGACAAAACCTTTTTATCAGGAATTTCACCAAGTCTAACTTCAATGATAATTTCTTTAGAATTTCTCAAAATACCAAGTTTTGCTATACTTCCAGGCTTAAGTCTGCCTACCTCTCGAGGTAAATCTTCCATTGATATAATTGATTTATTATTTATGGAGAGAATTACATCTCCTTGCGAAATACCTGCAACTTCAGCTGGACTATCAACTACAACTGCTGCAACTAATGCCCCATTAGTTGATTCTAATTTAAGTGATTCAGCAATATCATCAGTTATGGACTGAACCTGAACACCAAGCCATCCACGAGCAACTTTTCCATTAATCCTAATTTGTTCAATAATTTCATAAACTGTATCACTTGGAATAGCAAAACCTATACCTTGCCCTCTTGCTGCTATGGCAGTGTTTACTCCAATTAATTGACCATCTAAATTTAATAGAGGACCTCCACTATTACCTTTATTAAGTGCTGCATCTGTTTGGATAAAATCAACATATGTGCCCAATCCATCTACATATCTACCCTTAGCACTAACAATTCCTGTAGTAACTGTTGTTCCTAAACCTAAAGGATTACCTATTGCTACAACCCACTGACCAATTTTAATATTTTTAGATTTCCCTAGAGTAATTTCGCTTAATATTTTATCTGCATTAATACTAAGTAGAGCTAAATCTGTTCTTTTATCAAATCCAACAATTTCTGCTTTATATCTCTTATCATCGATAAAGACAACCTCGATTTCACTTGCTCGATCAATTACATGATAGTTTGTTACTATCAAGCCAGACTTGTGATATACAAATCCAGAACCAAGTCCTACCGATGGTTGTGATTTAAAATTATCACCAAACTGCCTTTTAAAAAAATCATCAAAAAAAGGATCACCAGTTAATGGTATTTCGTTATTAGGTTCTCCTGTTGTTTCAATTCTAACAACTGCTGGATTTATCTTATCGATAAGTTCAGGCAAATTAGAAATATCATAAGATGTTCCAAGTAAAGGAAAAAATAAAATAAAGATGAACAAGGTAAATTTAGAAAGTTTCATTATAGACATAAATATAATTAAAATATTAGGCTTATCAATTTTCATATCCTAATGTGATAAAATAAAAAAATGAAAAGTGTTTTTGTTGACCAAGTCTTTATAACAAAATTTGGAAAATTAGATAAAAATCTTAACGAGATACTAATAGAGTCTGGAAAACAATGTCTCATTGACAGCAATAAGAAAATTGATATGCTTCTTGTGGGATCAATGAATCCTGAAGAATTCTCTGATAATTCTAATATCTCTACACTCGTAGCTGATGGTTTAAATATACAAGGTATACCCTCTTTGCGAATTGAAACTGCTTCATCTTCTGGAGCAGCTATTTTTTCTCTTGGCTTCAATCTAATTGCTTCTGGTGCTTATGAAAACATTTTATTAATTGCTGGTGAAAAAATGACAGGCCTTGAAACCAAGAAGGTAACAAAAGTATTAGCAAAAGTTATAGAGGAAAATGAAAGAAAATATGGAGCGAGCATGCCATCGTTAGCTGCAATGGTAACAATGGCATATAAATTAAAAAACAATATACCTAAAGAATTACTTGAAGAGTCAATGTGTAAAATTGCTATGAAAAACCATTACAATGGATCTTTAAATCCATTAGCACACTTTAAGAAAGCAATATCAGCTGAGGAATATCTAAACAGCAGAATGATTGCTCACCCACTCAGAATTTATGACTGCTCGCCAATATCTGATGGTGGAGCGGCTATACTTCTGACCTCAACAAAGTCAGATATTCAAGTAATTGGAAGTGGGCAAGCAACTGACACAGTAAGCCTGAAAAATAGAGTCATTCTGAATCGCTTTGAGGCTACCAGGCTTGCAGCAAAAAAAGCATATAAAATGTCTGGATTAACTCCAAAAGAAATTTGCTTTGCAGAAGTTCATGATGCATTTACAAGTTTTGAAGCTATTAATTGTGAAGATCTAGGATTTTTTGATGAAGGTAAATCTTTTATTAACATAATTAATGATGAAACAACTTTAAAAGGGAAAATTCCAATTAACTATTCTGGTGGCTTGAAATCAAGAGGTCACCCAGTGGGTGCTACTGGTCTTGCTCAAATTGCTGATTGTGTTTTACAAATGAGAAATCAAATTTCGAAAGATAGACTCATTGAAAATAATTCGACAGCCCTTTGTCACTCTATCGGTGGAATGGGGAATAATATTTTTGTAAATATTTTAAGAAAAAGTGCTATTCATAAAAACCTTCCAGAAACTCCCGAAATTAAGCATACTAGAATCAGTAAAATATCAAATTCCACTGAATTAATTGCAGATAATGAAGAAATCGATGGAAATTTAGCAAGCTACACTACATTATATGTAACCCCTGAAGGATTTGAGCCCCCTTTAACTTTAGGAATTATCAATTCTATTAAGTATAAAAGGATTTTTGCTAGGGCAATCATAGAGTCTGATTTTAAAATTGGGCAATCAGTTACAGTATTTAAGGAGAATGGAATAATTTATTTTAGGAAAGCAACTCCATTTGATAAAGTAAAATCATTTATTAAAAGGAAGATTAAAACTATTTTGAATATATTCGACTAATATGAGAAATATCTTCATGGGAACCCCTTATTTTGGGAAGGAAATCTTAAAAAAACTTTATACAGATTTTTCTGTTCACACTGTTGTTTGTCAACCAGACAAACCTGTAGGTAGGGAAAAAAAAATTATTTATGGTGAGGTTAAGAATTTTGCTTTAAAAGCAAACCTAAACATACTTCAACCCGAAAAAATAAAAAATAATGAAGCATTCTTAAGTGAATTAAAAAAAATCAATCCTGATTTTATTTTTGTTGCTGCTTATGGAAAAATCCTCACTAATGATATATTAAATATTCCTAAATTTGGATGTATAAATGTTCATTCATCATTATTACCAAAGTATCGAGGAGCTGCACCCATCAACTGGTCTATAATAAATGGTGATAAAGAAACCGGAGTTACAATTATGGAAATGGATGAAGGTATGGATACTGGGAACATAATTTTATCGAAAAAAATTGCTATTGCAGAAAGTGATAATGTCGCATCATTGACGGAGAAACTAGCATCATGTGGTTGTGATGCAATTGGTGAATTTGTTCAAAAGTTTTTAAAAACTGGAAGTATAGATTCAAAGCCACAAGATAATTCGCTTGCTAGCATTGCTCCAAAGATAGATAAAGAAAAATGTAAAATTGATTGGAGTGGAAAATCATTTGATATATTAAATCTAATTAGAGGTTCTAATCCATGGCCTGGAGCAACAACAACTTTGTTTAAAAATAAAATAACAATATGGGAAGCTAAAAATGCAGGTCCAGCATTAGCAAAACCTGGTTCTATCAAAAAAATTGAAAAAAAAATGTTTGTATCATGCAAAGATAATGAAATTGAAATTATTAAAATTCAAAAAAGCGGAAAAAATGTTATGGATGGTAAAAATTTTATAAATGGAATAATTATAGATGAAGAGACCTGCTTTAACTAATTGGAATTTCTACTGAAAAAGTTGAGACTTTTACCTTTTCTATCAATTGATTATTCCAACATATATCTCGTGCATCTTTAAGTTTATCCTTTGGCACAAATATAATTAAACTTATATTAGTTTTTTGAAGATCTCGCCAATTAGAAACAATTAATTCTAATGGCTCTAAGCTAGTTTCAACTTCTCCAATCATTACAATTTCACCATAATTCCCAAAGATTATGTCCGGATACAGATTATCAGAAATAGAATTATTTTTTTTATCTCTTGTATTTATTTTTATTTCGTTATAGTCCTTAGAATATTTTTTTTTAATCTCTTCAATGACCCAATCATGGAGAAAATCATCTTTAGTTTTTTGATTCATAGGAGCTACTCCACATTAATTTATCTTTTAAAACAGAGAAATATTCATTATTGGGCATTCGTAATAAATTAAAAATTACATCAGATTGATTTACCGAAATTTCAAAATCCTTAGAAATTTTCATACTATTGCTTCCATCAAAAGTTGCATATGTAGGTTTATCAGAATCTACTTGAATTTTTACACTTACACTGTCAGAAACAACTAACGGTCTATTTGATAGGGTATGAGGACAAATAGGTGTAATTATAATTAAAGGTAAATTTGGAGTCACGATTGGGCCTCCCGCGGAAAGTGAATAAGCTGTAGAGCCGGTTGGAGAAGANAGAATTATNCCATCAGCACGAATTTGTGAAACAAACTTATTATCAATATAAAGATTTAAATTAATAATTTTTGATAGTGCACCCTTTGTTATAACTAGATCATTTAGAAATAACTTTTCTTTAATTTTGTCAGACGATGATTTTATTTTTGCCTTTAACAGTTTTCTTTTATCAGAAACTAATTTTTCTTTGTAAAAGGCAGTTAATACTTTATCAAACTGATTGAGTGGAGCTTCACTTAAAAATCCTAGATTTCCAAGGTTAAATCCTATAACAGGCTTATTATTCAAGGCTGCATCCTCAGAAAGATGAAGAAGGGTTCCATCTCCACCAAATACTAAAATCAAATCTGCCTTTCTTACTAAACTTTTTTGACTATAAACTTTATCTTTCCCAACAGACTTAACTGGGAAATTCTTATCATAAATCAAAGAACAATTTTTAGCTTTAAAGAATTTACTTAATTTTTTTTGAATTTCATTTAAATTTTTTAACTTAGGTTTTGAAACAACTCCAACTATCATATAATTATTATAATATATTTATTCTTTTATTTTGGATAAAAGATTATCTATCAACATCTTCAAATTACCATCCAAAACAGAGTCAACATTTCCAATTTCTTCATTTGTTCTATGGTCTTTTACCATTTGATAAGGATGAAGAACATACGATCTAATCTGACTTCCCCAGCCAATCTCCTTTTTTTCTGAGTTTTGCTCTGCCTCCTTTGACTTAACTTTTTCAATTTCTAATTCATACAATTTTGAACTTAAAATTTTCATTGCATAAGATTTATTCTGATGTTGCGACCTTTGATTCTGACATGAAGCTATAATCCCAGAAGGAATATGTGTTATCCTCACAGCTGAGTCAGTCTTATTAAGATGCTGTCCTCCTGCACCACCTGCTCTAAATGTATCAACTTTAATATCTTTATCTTCTATAACGATATCTATTCCATCATCAACTTCAGGTGAAACTGATACTGATGCAAATGAAGTATGTCTTCTTTTATTAGAATCAAATGGAGAAATCCTAACTAGCCTGTGAACTCCATTTTCATTTTTAAGGAAACCATATGCAAAATCTCCTTTGATCAAAAGTGTACAATTTTTTATCCCTGCTTCATCTCCATCGAGTCTATCTAGAAATTCACATTTAAAATTATTAATCTCAGCATATCTAAAATACATCCTGCACAGCATATCTGCCCAGTCTTGAGCCTCTGTACCACCTGCTCCCGAGTTGATTGACAATATTGCATTATTAACATCTTCTTTTTTAGAAAGAATAATTTCTATTTCAAAATTTTTTGTATTTTCAATCAAAGACAATAAGCTACTATTTAGCTCACCAATATTTTCATCATCTAAATCCTCATCCGAATATATTTCTACCAACTCTAATAAATCATCGTTTTCCTTAGATAAAACATCAATTGTGGATAACTTTTTTTTCAATAAGGATAATTCTTTTAATGTTCCTTGAGCTTTTTTCTGATTAGACCAAAAATCTGACTGCTCGGATAAAAATTCCAATTCTTTAACTTTTACTAATACTTTATCTGGGTCAAAGATACTCTCTGATGTTTTCAATTCTAGCTCTATTCTCAATTAGTGCATGTTTAATTTCAATCATTTTTCTACTCTACAAATAATGGTATATTTAATTTAACATTTATTTCGATTTTGGAGAACACCTTGAAAAATTATGTATTAACACCTGGTCCAGTACCAGTACCTGAATTTGTAATGTTGGAAATGGCAAAGCCTATAATTCATCATAGGACAGAAGAATTTGAAGAGATTTTTCATAATGCAACCGAGGGTTTAAAAAAAGTTTTTATGACTAAAGAAGAAGTGCTAATTCTAGCATCATCTGGAACTGGTGCTATGGATGCATCAATCTGCAATACCTTAAGTAAAGGCGATAAAGCATTAGTTGTAAATGGTGGAAAATTTGGAGAAAGGTGGCTTAAAATATGTTCAGCGTATGGAGTTGAAACTGAGGAATTGAAAGTTGAATGGGGTAAAGCTGTAAGCTCTGAGGATATTAAAAATGCTTTAGATAATAATCCTGATATTAAAGCAGTATTAGTTCAAGCTAGTGAAACATCAACTGGCGTTAAACACCCAATTAAAAAAATAGCCAGCATAACTAAAAACAGAGATAATGTTTTATTAATTGTTGATGGTATAACTGCCGTTGGAGCTTTTCCAGTTGAATTTGATAATTGGGGAATAGATATTTTAATTGGTGGATCTCAAAAAGCTTTTATGATGCCACCAGGCTTATCTTTTATAGTCTTGAGCAAAAAGGCATGGGATTTTGCAGAGAAATCAGATTTACCAAAGTTCTATTTAGACTTAAAGCAAGCACATAAAAATAGTTTAAAAAGAACATCACCTTGGACACCAGCTGTAACTTTAGTTATTGGCCTCAATGCAGTTTTAAAACATTTTGATGAAATTGGTCTTGATGCTCTATTTAAGAGACACAGTATAATGTCAGGTGCTACTACAAAAGCTTTTGAATCAATTGGATTAAATAATTTTGCGAAAGGATGTACTAGTTCAGCACTATCAGTTATTAAGGCTCCTGATGAAATTGATGCAGGTGAAATAGTTAAAGGATTAAAAAACCAATATGGGATAATTGTTGCTGGTGGTCAAGATCAAGCAAAAGGAAAAATTTTCAGAATTACTCATATGGGCTATGTTGATAAAGCAGATATAATTGCAGTTATAGCAGGTGTTGAAAATATTTTGGGTGGTTTAAAATATAGTTTTTCAAAAGGCTTAGGTGTATCAACTGCCAACGAAATTCTAAGTCAACTTTAAAGATAAATTTATACATTTGAATTGATAATATTTTATCTTCATATATATTNTAGACATAAAAGGTCTACAATGTCCTTAATGGAGAAAAAATATGAAAATTGGATTGTTTTATGGAACAACAAGTGCTGCAACACAAGAAATAGCAAGCCTCATTCAGGATAACTTAGTTGATTGCGATATTGAGATTCTTGATATTTATGACAATAATTTAGAAAGAATGTCAGAATTTGATCGTTTAATTATTGGTTGTCCAACATGGGATATTGGCTTGCTCCAAGAAGATTGGAGAAGTAAATTTGGTGATTTGAACAAAATTGACTTTACTGGTAAAAAAGTTGCTTACTTTGGTTGTGGAGATCAAAATATTTATAGCAGTTCTTTTCTTGATGCTATTGGAATTCTGGAGGAAAAAATATCTTCACTAGGGGGCATAACTATTGGTCATTGGCCTAGCGAGGGATACACTCATGACTTTTCAAAAGCTGAAAAAAATGGTCATTTTGTAGGATTAGGAATTGATAATGACAATGAACCTGAATTAACAGAAGATAGAGTCACCGAATGGTGCAAGAAAATTTATATAGAATTTAAGTAGTTATTTTTTTTATATTAGATAATTTATTTTCTAAGATGCAATCCAATAAAACTAGATTCATCATTGCTTCAGCAATGGGAACTGCTCTTGGACACAAACATGGGTCATGTCTACCTTTAACCCTCAAAGATTTTTTCTTTCCATTCTTATCTATGGATTGTTGTTCTTGAGAAATTGAAGATGTTGGTTTCAGTGCAAACCTTAAGATAATGTCGTTACCATTACTAATCCCACCTAAAATTCCTCCAGCATTATTCGATCTAAATTTCACTTTATTTTTTATCTTCTCTTGCATTACATCATTAACTTCAGAGCCTTTCATGCTAGCAACAGAAAAACCTAGTCCAATTTCAAATCCTCTTACACCACCTATGCTCATGATAGCTGCTGCTAGTCTGGCATCAAGCTTTTCAAAGACAGGAGAACCTAAGCCCGGTGGAACCCCTATCGACCTAACTTCAATTGCTCCACCTATCGAGTCGCCTTCCCTTCTAACTTTATCAATTAGTGCTTCCATCTCAGCTAATTTGGACTTATCAGCTATTCGAAGAGGATTTTTCTCGATATAGTTTAAATTAATATTTTCACAGAAAATATTTCCAATCTGTGAAACGAATCCAACAGTCTTGATCTTCATCGATTTTAAAATCTTTTTTGCAATAGCTCCTGCAGCAACTCTTCCAATTGTTTCTCTATTTGATGATCTTCCACCACCTCTATAATCCCTTATTCCATACTTTGCATCATAACTATAATCAGCATGTCCAGGCCTATATATGTCTTTGAAATTCTCGTATGACTTTGAAATTGCATCAGAATTTTTAACTAACATTGAAATAGGAGTGCCAGTAGTTTTACCATCAAAAATTCCTGAAAGTATTTGAACTTTATCTGGTTCCTTTCTTTGAGTTGTGAATTTATTTTGCCCTGGTCTTCTTCTATCAAGTTCAATCTGAATATCTTCTATTGATATTTTAACACCTGCAGGGCAACCATCGATTACAACACCTAAAGCTTCCCCATGAGATTCGCCCCATGTTGTAATACGAAAAATATTTCCAAACGAATTTCCTGGCATCGTTAGATTCTATTATAAAAAAAATATATTGTAAAATTTAATAGTTATAAAATTAACATTGCATCACCGTAGCTATAAAATCTAAATTTATTCTCAATCGCTATTTTATAAGCTCTCATGATCAAGTCATAGCCTGCAAATGCTGAAACCAAGATAAGCAATGTTGACTTTGGTAAATGAAAGTTAGTTAGCAAACTATCTACCACTTTAAACTCAAAGCCTTCTTTTATGAACAACGAAGTAGATGACCATTTATCACAGCCTCCTGGAACATTATATGATGATTCTAAGGCCCTTAGAGAAGTTGTACCTATAGATACTATCTTTCCCTTATTTTTTTTTATTATATCTATCTTATTAACAAGTTTTTGTTTAATAAAAAATTTTTCACTATGCATGTGATGACTATCAACATCTTGAGCTTTTATGGGCAAAAAAGTTCCCATTCCTACATGAAGAGTAATAAAATCAATATTTGTATTTAATTTGTTAAAGATCTCTTTTGAAAAATGTAGACCCGCAGTGGGTGCAGCTATTGATCCTTCTACTTCCGCATAAACAGTTTGATAATCAATTTTATCTTGGCTATCTGATTTTCTATTTAAATATGGCGGTATAGGCATAAATCCATCAGTTTTAAAATAATCAGATGGGTTTTTATCAAATTGAAGAAACCAATCTCCATCATTTTTAAACATGGATGCAGAAATATCATCATTAAATATTATTCTTGAGGCCTTAGGTTTCTTGGTTAATATGCTCCACTTATTACCTTTGAATTCTTGAATAAGCAAAAACTCACGTAATTTTCCATCTGAATCTAATCCATTTAATAGACATGGATTTACTTTAGTATTATTAAAAATTATTAAATCATTCGAATTAAAGCAATCAATTATTTCTGCAAAATTATGGATACTTATAGATTGATCTTTTCGATTAACAATCAAAAGTTTTGAAGTATCTCGGGGTTGAACTGGTCTAGATGCAATTAATTCATCAGGTAATTCGAAGTCATATCTATCAATTTGCATTTATTTTTTTAATTTATTAAGAATCAACCTCAATGAATTAAGTTTAATGAATCCAGTTGCATCAGACTGGTCATATAAATCATCTTCTTCGAAAGTAGCCAAATCAGAATTATAGAGGGAATAATTTGACTTTCTTCCTAAAACTCTCACATTCCCCTTATATAACATCAATCTAACATCACCTGTAACATTTTTTTGTGATTCTTTTATGAAGGACAATAAGACTCTCATCTCAGGAGAAAACCAAAATCCATTATAAATTAATTGGGAAATCTTTGGAACTAACGAATCGCGAATATGCATAACCTCTCTGTCCATCGTTAAAGACTCCACTGCTCTATGAGCAATGTTTAAAACTGTTCCACCTGGAGTTTCATAAACTCCTCTAGACTTCATCCCAACGAATCTATTTTCAACAATATCGACAACTCCAATCCCATGTTTGCCAGCTAATTTATTGAGTTGTCTAAATAAGTTCACTCCATCAATTCTTTTTCCATTAAATCTTATAGGAATTCCGTCTTTAAAAGATAAGATAATTTTAGAAGGCTTATTCAAAGATTTACTCAATGGTCTAACCGTCTCAAACATGCTATCAGGTGGCTCCGCCCAAGGATCCTCTAAAATTCCACCCTCGTAACTTACATGAAAAATATTCCTATCACAGCTATAAGGCTTTTGCTTTGTAACAGTAATTGGAATCTTATTTTTCTTTGCATATTCAATACAATCCTCTCTGGATTTATAATTCCAAACCCTCCAAGGAGAAATAATTTCAATCTTAGGATTCAATGCATGAAAGGCTAATTCAAATCTTACTTGATCATTACCTTTTCCCGTTGAACCATGTGATACAGCAAAAGCTTTTTCTTTATTTGCTATTTCAATTTGTCTCTTAGCTATCAAGGGTCTAGCTATCGATGTCCCTAATAGATATGTGCCTTCATAAATTGCGGATGATTGTATCATTGGATAAACAAAATCATTAATGAACTCTTTTTTTAAATCTTCTACATAAACTTTAGTGGCACCTACTTGTTTGGCTCTTTTTGCAGCAAGCTTTAAATCTTCACCTTGACCTAAATCAGCTATGTAGGCAATCACATCAGCATTATATTCTGCTTTTAACCAATGAAGTATTACTGATGTATCAAGGCCTCCAGAATAAGCAAGAACAATTTTCTTTTTCATAATTTACTTTTCTTGGCTTCCTATACCTTTATAATCAAGTAGATAAAAAGTGGCTTTAGTTTTTTCATATTTTTTCTCTAAAAAAGTTCCAATATATTCTAATTTTTCAAGCTCATTACCAGCATGTGCAGAAGATCTCTTTTCATCTGAAAACTCTAGTACAAATTTTATATCTGAGGGCATTGGTCTATCTGCAGTAGGTTGAGTTGTAAATAAAAATTCAATCTCTTTTTCAATTTTCACACTTTCAGGAAGAGTAAACCCAACAACGATACTAACAGATTGAAATTCAATAACATATAAGTTCAACTCTGTTGACATATCGCTTTCGGGACCATCTGTAACTGTCATAATATATGATGCTGCAGGAATTGAATCTACAGAGGACAAAGGTACCAATCTATTATAATCTTCTCCATCAATTAAACATCCTAAATTTAACATTTATATCACCTCATTGAATTATTTAATAATATCTAATTAAGATTAATTTTACTAATTTGGTTTTGAGATTTAGATTTATCTCTTCTGTATGAATAGAAATTTGGATTACATTTAGTACATTCATTTAAAATCTCAATTTCTCTCACTCCCATCTCTTCTAATAAGAGGTAATTAATTCTTTTCAAATCAATCCTTTTTTTAAATTCGTCCTGTAAAAAACAACTTTTAAAGTTTGGAAAATTTTTGACGAACCTTTTATACAAATCTTCACCAACCTCAAAACAACAATTCGCAATTGATGGACCAATAACTGCAATAATATCCTTTGGCTTTACATTAAAGTTGTCTACTATTTTATTTATTGTTTTACAAATAATCTTATAAAATGTTCCTCTCCAGCCAGCATGAACTGCTCCAACAAAACTAGAGTTTTTATTAGTTAACAATATAGGTAAACAGTCAGCTGTTTTTACTCCAATGCTAAAGTTCTTAACATTAGTAATGATGCTATCACCCGAGATTACAATATTATCATCTGGAACTTTCTCCACAATCACAACATCATTTCCGTGGACTTGATTTAAAGTAAAAGCATCAGATTTTGTTTTTTTATCTCCAAAAGAATAATTAATGTTTTTAATTGTTGACAATTTTCTGGATTTATAATTACTCATTAAAGCTCCTGATTTTATTTATAAGAGAATTAAAGTCATCTTGAGGATTAGCTATAAAGGATAATTTTTTTTTCGTTATAGGGTGAAAAAACTCAAGCTTTTTGGCATGCAACATATGCCTATTAATTTTCAAATTATCAACAACACTTATCTTCTTGCGAGACCCATAAAGTTTATCACCCAATATCGGACAACCTATGGATTCCAAATGCACCCTAATTTGATGTGTCCTACCTGTCTTTGGGTGTGCTTCAATAAGTGTAAAGTTTCCAAATCTTTCAACTACCTTCCAATCAGTTTTGGCCTCTCTCAACGATGAAGAATTATTAGATATCTTTAATCTATTCTTTTTATCTCTTCCTATTTTAAGATCCACACTACCACTTTCTTGGTGAGGCTGACCATGTACGACAGCCAAATAGGTTTTCAATACTAATCTATTTTTAAATTGTGAGGATAAATTCACATGAGATTTATCATTCTTAGCAACAACCATAACTCCCGAAGTTTCCTTATCAAGTCTATGAACTATTCCTGGACGAAGTTCGCCTGATATTCCAGACAGGTCCTTACAGTGAAAAAGTAATAAGTTTACCAATGTAGGTAACTTAACCCCCGCACCTTGATGTACAACCAAATTTGAAGGTTTATTAATAACTGCAATATCAGAATCTTGATAGATTATATCTAAAGGCTGATCAATTGGTTCTAAAGGAGAAACCTTGGGAGAGGGAATATAAATTTCTATAATATCATTAGTTTTTAAAGAATAGGACTGTTTTATTTTTTTTCCATTGCAAAGAATGTTATTGTCTTTAGCTAATTTAGATATAGATGAACGACTTAGTGCTAGCTTGTTTGATAATAAAACATCTACTCTAGTGCCTGAATGAATTGCATCAATAATATATTTATAATTACTCATTAAACAAAAACCTATTGTTAGTAACTTAAAATATTAGTCATAATTATCAATAATATGAAGAAAGATAAAGAATCCAGGATTGATTTAAGATTTGCTTTAATAGGACCAGGTACAATGTGGAACTTATTATATGAAGGTATGGATCAAAGAGTAAACCTTCGATCAACATTTAGAGGAAAGGACGAAGAAAGTGTTAATGCATTAATTAAATTTGGTGAAATATTAAAAAAGAAAAATGATTATGATGTAAGCATTAAAGAAGATGGGATTGAAATCAACAATATTATACCAATAAATGATTTTGAAAATGGTGAAAATTGGACAAAATTAATGAATAGATTAAAACTAGAAATTATAAAAATGATATGATTTCACCTGAATTGATAGATAGATCTTTATCATTATCTCTTATCAATAGCTCACCAAATGAATTAATTGAAATAGCCTTACCAGTTACAAATTTATCGCCCATTTGAACATTCAAATTCTTACCTTTGTCCCCCCAGTGAAGATTATAAAAACTAATAATTTCATCTTCGTTTCCGTCTAACATATGATAAAAATTTGCGAAATTAATAAGTAAAGACGAACAAACCTTGTCAATCTCAAAAATACAATCAGATTCAATACTCATACTAGTTGGATTAATTTTGTATTTTTTTTGTTCATTTAAAAAATCTTCTGAATTCAAATTTACATTAATCCCAATACCAACTACTAAGTAATTTTTTTTGTCAGGTGTGAATTCAACTTCACAGAGAATTCCAGAAATTTTTTTATTGTTTACCAAAATATCATTTGGCCATTTTATTGATGATTTTATTTTAAATTTCTTTAAAGTTTCACAAACACTATTTGCTGTTAGAATAGGCAATAAACTTTTATGTCTATCTGTCTTGGGGTATTCAAGTAAAATCGAAAGAGCCAAGCTCTTATTCTGTTTGCCATGCCAAAATCTCCCTTCTCTCCCCTTGCCATCAAATTGATTTTTTGAATATATGCAAACACCATGTTCTTTTTCAGATAGATTTAATGCAAACTTATTAGTAGAGTCTACTTGATCTAAATGAATCAAATGCTTATATAGTTTTGAACAATCTTCTTCAGTTTGCATAAGATGGTCAAATTGATCAATCATCTTAAACCCCTAGCCTATTATAATCACGAAATTCAGAAATAATTAGAGCTGAAACCGAAAAAGCAATTGATGAACATAAAAGAGATGTTCCCCCATAACTAAACAAAATCATTGGAATGCCAATGACTGGAAATAGACCTATAGTCATCAAAGAATTTACTACAAAATGAAAAAAGAAATATGAGCTAATACCAAAAATTATTACCTTCAAGAAAATATCTTTAATACTAGATAGAAATAATAGTGGATAAATAATTAAAAATAAATATAAAGACGATAATATTAAAGATCCTAAGAAACCTGTTTGTTCAGCCCAAACTGAAAAAGCAAAGTCAGTATGTTTTTCTGGTAAAAATCCAAATTTAGATTGTGAACTATTACCAAAACCCTTACCAATTATAGATCCAGAACCAATAGAAATCTTTGATTGAATAGCATTATATCCATATCCTCTTGGATCATTTTCTGGGTTTATAAAATTAATAATCCTCTGTTTTTGATATGGTTTTAAATAATTTTGCCAAACAGGTATTGAAATGGCAAAAGTAATCAATAAAAGAAAAAATAGAAATTTTTTATTAAACGAAAAACCAAAAATCACGGCCATAGATAATAAAAGGAGCATAAAAGCTGATCCAAAATCTGGTTGAATCATTATTAAAATAAAAGGTATAACAAAAAAAAGAAGTCCGAGAAAATATTTGATTGCTAAAGATTTTGAGTAACTACCAAGATCCGAATAAAGTTTTGCAATCATAAATACATAGGATATTTTTACAAGTTCTGAAGGTTGAAAAGAAAATCCAAAAAGTTTGATCCAGCTTCGTGCTCCTGAGATCTTTTCACCAAAAAGAACAATTATTAATAGCAATATCGAAAACAAATATAATGGAACCGCGAGAGCTTTTATGCTTTGCAGTCTTATTCTAGATATAAGAAAAGCAGTTATGATTGATAATAGAAACCAAAAAAACTGCTTAATTGCATAGCTATTAATCAATTCCTCATTATCAAGAAAAGCTAAATTTAAACAACTTAAAAGAATTATTAAAAAACCAACAAAATAAATTTTCCTATGTGGTTTTTGTAAAAAGCTAGTTAAGTTCATCAGATTTTTCACCATAATTTTCTTTATAATAAGAAACTATTTTTTTAATGATGGGACCACCTGCTCTTCCACCAGAATCACCATGTTCAGCAAAAACTGTAATAGCAATCCTTGGATCATTAAAGGGATAGTAAGCAGTAAACCATCCATGATTTTTATATTTCCCATATCCATAATTAGAAGAATCTTTTGATATAACCTGTGCTGTTCCAGTTTTTCCTGCCAGTAACAAATCATCTCTTGCATGAAAACCCGTTCCATTGGAATCATTAACAACACCAAGTAATCCATCTTTTATTACTCTCAAATTTTTTGACTTAATTTTTAATTTCTTACTATTAAGCTGGTTCGTTGAATCAAATAATTTATAGGGAACAAATTCACCATCATTTGCTATTATACTAATAATTTTATTTGCTTGGACAACATTTAAGGTAAGATACCCTTGGCCTATTGCAACATTAACCATATCCCCGCTATAAAACTTTCCATTTAAATATTTATCTATAAATTGCTTATCAGGGACAACTCCACTCTTTTGCTTAAAAGGTAGATAATCATGGCTATTTCCAATACCGAATTTTTTTAACCAAGAGGAATATTTTTTAATTCCTAGATTAAGTCCGACTTTATAGAAATAAACATCGCAAGATGAAATTAGAGCTTTTTTAACATCTTGCATACCATGTCCACCTTTTAGCCAGCACCTAAAATTTCTATTACCTACTTTAGTATAGCCAGGGCAATAATATTCTGTTGATGGGGTGACAACTTCTTCTTCAAGTCCAGCTACAGCAGTTATTATTTTGATAATTGAACCAGGAGGGCTTGAAACAAGAAAAGCTCTGTTAAGAAATGGCTTAGATTTATCTGCTTTTAACTTATTCCATTCACTATTAGATATAGGTTGTGAAAATAAATTTGGATCAAATCCTGGCTTGCTTACTAAGGCCAAGATTTCTCCTGATTTAAGCTCGCTAACTATTACTGCCCCATTAAAAGTGACAAATTGGTCATATATTATTTTTTGTAATTCTATATCAATAGTTGTCTGAATATTGCTTCCTTTCTCAATATCTTTAGATTCATAATCGTATTCAATCTCTTGCCCAATAACCTCTCGTCCTCTGCTGTCAACATATAAGTATTTTGATCCTACATTTCCAGTTAATGTTTTATCAAAAAATTTTTCTAAACCATTAGCACCTTTTCTATTGGAGAATAAATTTCCATACATAAAATCTTTCTTATCATTTGAAGTCAAATGTCCTGTTAAATGGGATGCAGACTCACCGTATGGATATACTCGAATATAATCAACGATTAATTCTATGTTAGATACATCTTTAAATAAATCTTCTATAAGGTAAATTTCATCTATTGATAGGTCTTTTTTTAATAGCCTTCTTTGAATTCCACTATGTGATTTCTGATTCATTAATTTAAGAGATGGATCTAATTTAATATAATTAGACAAATTGTTTTTTATTTCATTAAATTTTGATTTATCAGCATTTTTTATATATAGGTTTACAACTGGTCTACTATAAGCAATTTGCTTTCCATTTCTGTCTAAAATAAGCCCTCTAGGGGAAGGGATAATTGCTTCTCTAATGAAGTTTTTCCTAGATATTTCTTGATAATACTCACCTTTAATTATTTGAAGATGAAAAAGTCTAAAAATTATTACTAAAAAAAATATAGCTACTATTAAAATTGATAAGTTTGATCTTGTTGATTTGGCCATTGAATATACTTAAATATAAATAACATTATTGTTAAAATAATAAAGGAAAAAAGAAATTTTATGAAAAGATATNTAAGTNTNGAGAATAGGATTAAATCNCCTAAAATCGATAATAAGCATAAATTTANTAAATAATATATAATTAATAAGGATNCTNCTAAAAGAATCTCATTTCTCTCACTATTCCAGATAAAAAATTTATTTAAATATATAGCAATAAAGATTAATGATATTTTTACGAATGAATCATATAATGTTACTAAATCGCCAAAAATTTGAAGTAATAAAAGAATTGCTATAAATATCGATAATTCAAACTTTGAACCTTTATCAAGAGCCAAAAGTATTGTGAGCACTAATGATATATCTATTGAATCTTCAATACCAAATAAATTTAATCCATTAAAGGCTGATAATAAAATTAGAAGAAAAAGAGAAAATTTAAAATATTTATTCAACCTTACCAATTTTGACAATCCCTACATAGCTTATTGAATTAAATGCTAAAGGTGAAGCAACTGTTAAATATAAGAACCCTGAGTTTTTCCTTATAGCACTAACTTTTCCAATGGGAACTTGTAGCAAATTACTTTGAACAGTGCTATAAATATATACATTATCACCCATATTAATCTTTGATGTATCATCTATATATTCTATTTGTGAACCATACCCATTTCCTTTCAATATTCCTTTAAATTTTTTATCCCCTACCTCAACAATAAGATTAAAATTAATATTTTCCAATGTTATTACTTCAGAATAATTCGACATTACTCTTGCGACTTTCCCTAAAAAACCTTTGGATGAAAAAACTAACTGGTTTTTTGTAATACCATCCTCTGAGCCCAATGGGACTGTAAAACTTTTATTCAAAAAAGAAGGATGGCTAAAAATTATTTTTGTAAAAACTATACTAAACGAATCGTTATCTTTAATTTGTAACAAAGACTTTAATTCTAAATTCTCTTTTTTTAAAGTTTCTAAATTGAGCCTTAAATCATTATTTAAAGGAATCTCCATTTCAACATAATTTTTAAAAAAAGAGGATGAAAATGATTTAAAATTGGAATTTAAATAGGAGCCCAGTTTAAAATAAAAGAATATGCTAAAAACAAAGGAGATAATAAGTATTAAAGAAATCTTCTTTTTGTTTCTATTTGATAACATATTTTAAATTGAAATCTTTCTTAGTGTATTAATTTCTTCTAATGCTTTACCACACCCATTAACAACACAAAGCAGAGGATCTTCACCAACTGATACTTTTAACTTGGTAGACGAGGAAATTCTTTCTGATAAGCCACCAAGTAAAGCTCCACCTCCCGCAAGTACAATTCCATCAACAATAATATCACCAGCGAGTTCAGGAGGTGTTGAATCCAGAGTTTCTCTTACGGCAGAAATAATCTCATCTACTGAGGTATCAAGTGCTTTTTTCGTATCGGATGCTCTAAGTTCAATTGATGTAGGTAAACCATCTTCAAGACTCCTGCCCCTCACTTGCATTTGAAGCGATTCACTAGGTTTATCAGAAACATCAGCGATAGTTTTTTTAACAGTTTCTGCCATATTCTCACCAATCAATATATTGTAAGTCTTTTTTACATAATCTATTATTGCATTGTTCATAGAGTCCCCTGCTGTCTTAATAGACTTACTTAAAACTAGTCCACCTAAAGAAATAACAGAAATCCCAGTTGTACCTCCACCAATGTCAATAATCATGCCACCTCTGGAGCTAAGAACAGAATCCATCTCTGCACCCAATGCTGCTGCCATTGTTTCCTCAATCAAATAAACCTCTCTGGCTCCTGCTGATTCTGCAGCTTCAACAACAGCTCTTTTTTCTACAGGTGTAATACCTATCGGAACGGAAACAACGACCCTTGGTCGTACCAAGAAATTATTTTTATGATATTTGGAAATGAAGTACTCCAACATCTTTTGAGTAACTTCAAAATCAGCAATTACTCCTTCCTTCAATGGTCTAATAGCTTCTATTGAACCAGGTGTTTTACCAATCATTAATTTTGCCTCATCACCAACTGCTAAAATATTTATATCTCCAACTCTATCTCTCTGAACAGCAACAACAGATGGTTCATTTGCGACTATCCCTTTATCCTTTATGTAAACCACAACATTTGCAGTCCCTAAATCAAGTCCTATGTCAATTGAAAAATAGTTAGCTATTTTATCCCATATAGTATAATTTTTGGTTTTCATTTTTAACTCCTCTTTAAATTATAAACCAATTGAAAGAAAGATATTAGAAAAA